>ENA-UEPW01000005-UEPW01000005.1-human-gut-metagenome-genome-assembly--contig:-NODE-5-length-245897-cov-33.229363_pt1 | contig 245897 bp, 213 predicted proteins | sample MGYA00242935_ERZ507936 | MGnify/ENA primary metagenome ERZ507936 (study PRJEB26167, sample SAMN06115469) | human gut metagenome | host: Homo sapiens | place: China:Chongqing | collected 2016-06-23... | reverse complement strand
ACATCAGGATTTTGAAAATATCGGAAGTAATGCCATAAGGAATATTTGACACCACTTTGAAAGGAAATTTCGGAACTGCAAAATTCCTAAAATCACAACCGACAACTTGAACATTTCGGGCATCAGAAAATAATTTTCGTAAATGTTCAACCAAAGCTGTGTCGTTTTCAATAGCAACAACATTGTTGGCGATTTTTAATAAATGAACAGTAAGAAACCCCTTGCCTGCCCCAATATCTAAAACCGTATCCTGATTACTTATATTTGCTTGTCTTATTGCATCTTTTATTAGCACTTTATCAATAGTAAAGTGCTGACCCGTAAAACGAACGGGCAATTTCTTTTTTGTCATTACCTTAATTCCGCAACACTTTGATTTAACTTTATTTATAAGTACCTGAGCAATAAAATCTGAGAAACTCTCTCCTTTTGGAGGTATTTTTCCAATAATGGAGCAATTTGATTCCAAGCTCTCATCTGTAATCGACTCAACCCTCGGTATGAGATGCAGGCTGTATGGTTATCAATACAGCGAAATCATCCGTTCGCTTATGAGCGTTTATTTCTGTGGCGGCTCATGCATCGAGGATGTCACCACTCATCTGATGTATCACCTCTCGCTTCATCCGACACTTCGCACATGCAGTGCCGACACGATTCTCAGAGCCATAAAGGAACTGACCCAGGATAACATTTCCTACACATCCGACACTGGCAAGACCTACGACTTCAACACGGCAGACAAGCTGAATACACTGCTCCTCAATTGCCTATTGTCCACAGGGCAGCTGAAAGAGGGCGAGGGGTATGACGTTGACTTCGACCACCAGTTCATAGAGGCTGAGAAGTATGATGCGAAGCCTACATACAAGAAGTTCCTTGGTTATCGCCCTGGCGTGGCAGTTATTGGCGACTTGATTGTCGGCATTGAGAACAGCGACGGCAACACAAATGTCCGTTTCCACCAGAAGGACACGCTGAAGAGGTTCTTTGAAAGGTTTGAACAGAACAAGCTTATTATCAACCGTTTCAGAGCTGATTGCGGCTCGTGTTCTGAAGAGATAGTGGAAGAGATTGCTAAACACTGCAAGACCTTCTATATCCGTGCCAACCGATGCAGTTCGCTCTACAATGACATCTTTGCCCTCAGAGGTTGGAAGAAAGTGAAATTGGGCGGTATTGAGTTTGAGCTGGCCTCCATTCTCATCGAGAAATGGAAAGGGAAGGCATACCGTCTTGTGATTCAAAGACAGAAGCGGATAGACGGCGAACTCGACCTGTGGGAAGGAGAATACACCTACCGCTGCATCCTTACAAATGACTACGAGTCTTCCGAGAAAGAGATTGTCGAATTCTATAACCTCCGTGGAGGGAAGGATTAGTTTCTGTTGTTTGTACCGGAGCAAGTTCTGCTACAAGTACCATGACATGTGTTGAAGCAACTGTTCATACAACGGTTGTTACATCCTGCGCATGACATTGCATTTGCAGTTTCTGACAAGATAGGACTTGACAGGAGAGCTGCACCAGCCAAAATAGGCAGAGCACCTTTAGCGGCTCTCTTAAAGAACTCACGACGAGACTGAAGTTCTTCATTCTTACCATTTTTCTTCATAAAATAAAAAATTTAAATTAAACAATATGCCTTTCGGCATTATTTGACAATCTCAATAAAATCAGTAGGAATATACGCAGTAGCGACAAGGCACAATCCCGAGATCTCAACAACAATTCTTTGTTGTCCTGCTATTCTGGCAACTTTTCCAACCACTCCCTTGAAGTCACCAGCTATTACTCGTACTTTATCTCCACTTTTATAGTGACACTGTTCCGCTGTAACAATGCGTACATGCTCACTATCAGTACTTGTTGCTTTGATAAAATTTATCATTGCATTGTATGGTATAATAAGCGGAGGATTTTTACCGTTTGCCTCTGGAGGAAGCGTCTTATCCAAATAATATTTTATAAAAGAGATTGGGGCATCAACTGTCTTTTTCACAAAACTGTCTGATTGTTCCCTTGTGGCGTATATAAAAAGAAAGTTGGGAAGAAGAGGCTGTTGTATTCGCTTCTTCTTCCCAGCAATCACTTTTAGTACATAGTGCATCGGCACGTATGTCTTAATATCATTCTTCTTTGCTTTCTCTACGGCTGCATTTACCCTGTTATAAGTAGCACGAAGAACAAACCAGTTGTAACCTTCCTGCTGGACATATTCCGAGGACACCCCTGTTTGTGAGCTTTGGGCTTCGGGGGAGACATTGGAGGCAAATCCAATGTGAGGAGGTGAATCGCAACCTCGTTTGGTATGCGCATTAAGCAATGCGTTCATATCGGCTTATATGTCGTTGCTCGTTAATAGCAATATAGACATAAAAAGAGCGTGGAAACGTCTGTTGTCTATTCCACAGTCTGAGGCTCTAGCAATTGCCTATCATAGTTGAACAGACAACGTCAGAGCCCACGCCGATATGAATAATCATTTCCATTAGGAGACCATAATAAACAATTGTTGTGCCCGAAAAGGTACAATCCGTGCTTACAGGTCTCCGCAGGAGCGATATTATCACACCCGGGACATCTACCGTTGGCTTTGCTCAAGACTATGATAACTGTTAATTTGCTAGATTACAGACTGTCTTAAACAGAGCGTTAGTAAACGCCTTCATTATGTCTGGACTATCTTTCCCACCCAATGCCCGCTTTGTACCGCTTTGTCATTATGACTCCGCCATACTCAGCACGGCGTAGGCTGCCTTGTATGCCATCACGAAAGAACACGTCTAACCTCAATGGCTATAAACATGGCGATAATAGTCCGCTGCAAAAGTACAAAGAAAATCTCAATACAACCTCATTTTGTTATGGAAAAGTATGTATAAACCTTAAATTTAACCATAATTAACTAAGTCTTGCTCAAATCTCGTATATTTTGTGTAAGGAAATGGCCTCTTATTGGCGTAAAAAGCAAAAGACAGATGCGAATGTCACATCTGTCATTATTGTTGTCGCACATGTCTTTCTTGAAAGAAAGCCTATGGCTGGTTTATTTCAGAATGATTTTCTCCTTTGCTGGATGACATAAGGAGAATGTACTTTTGCCGTCTTTGTTTGTATAGCAGAAGTCGCATGAATTTATAATATCCATGCCAATCACCACATCATAGTCTGAATTGTCGTTAAGCAGAGCCTGAACATTCAACTCTGCTGTTCCTGTTGGAAGGATAACATGAACAAGGTAAGTCCAGGATTCGACATCACCTCCTGCACTCGAAATAAGAGCCTTGTTCTTCGGTTGTAACCCTAAAGCATTTACAACTTCCTGTGAAATCAATGTATTGGTCGCTCCTGTGTCCCACAATACATTTTCAACTTGGCAATGAACAGGAACAGCCACGTTTGCCGACAAATCTACGGCTGGACAGATAATGACGTTTGTAAGAATAGCCTCTGGCTGGGATTCGTATTCTTTTGTATATACAGCCATTCCTACCTCAACTCAATTTTTCCCGTATATGAAGTTTGTTGAGGAACAGGCTCGTCAGTGATAAGGCGAACCAAACGGACATAACCTGTCCGTGCAGCTCTATTTCCGTTAATGACGGGAGCCTGAACTGCGGTTGCAAAATCTATTGTCTTGTTCTTTATAACTTTCATATACCTACAATTTAAAAAATGTCCCGCTGGGTACGCTGTTCTTATGGGAAGCGAGCGGGATTTGTCAATGCAAAGGTAGGCATTCAATTCCAAAAAACCAAACAATTGGAAGAAAAACTAATCTAACTACCCTAAATTTAACATTTTATCAGGAAAACTACTAAACAATGAATACGTCTTTCAAACGCTATTCTATTGCCGCCGAATTATTAACCTGCATTGTATATCAGCCATATATGCCGATAGAGATACAACCAAGGTACAAGACACCCGTTTTTGACCATCTTTGCAGCCCCCTTGCAAGGTTCTAATTCCCCTCTTTTCCTTTTTCGACCGTCTCACTCTTTATAGCTGATGAGAGTAGTACTTTTTATCAAAAATGCGCTCTTTGGATAGCAATCAGTCAAAATCGTCCAAAATATTTTCATAAATAATCTTAAATCTGCTTTTTGCCCCTGTCATAGTTTTTTCTCTTTGCCGAGTGCCTTGAACTATAGATTTTCGTTTGTTCAATATTTGTACCGTTTTGAATATGTTGTTTTTGAGAAAATGTTGTGGCTCAACGTGTTAGGAAATATAAAAAGGCTTCCACATGAACAGTGTGGTACGCCAGCTGCTGGAACAGAATACGGATGTGGTCATGGTGGACACGGGTGATTCCTACGAAGGTATATGCGGATATTACAATGGTACATACATAGCCTACTCGAAGGAGAAACCCATTTCCATGAATCCGTTCAAGGTGACGAAGGAGGAGTATGAACTTAATTTCGGTGAGAAGAAGAACTTCCTCAAATCACTGATATTCCTGATATTCAAAGGTAACGCATTTCCAACAAAGATTGAGGACATGCTGATAAACCAGACCATTGTGGAATATTACGAAGCCTATTTCAATCCGTTTGAAGGGTTCAGTGACAGTGAGCGTGAGGCATTGAGGCAGAAACTGCTGGTCGCCGCCAAGATGGAGGATGACTATGAACAGTACACGCACAGCATGGAGGACATCGACAGGCAGATAAATACGGAAGAGGTTCAGGAGAAGGCTGAAAGCCGTGCCCTGCTGCTGCCTTCCGAAGTACGCCGCCTGAAACTTATCCGACAGTGCCGTTCACTGACCGCCCTGATAAATGATGAAGCGGCCACAGAATCGGAAAAGGAACGTGCACTTGCCATCATAGAAAAATATAAAAGGGAACTTTATAACAATTCCATGTTGATTAAGATAGACAGGCAGATTGACCACATGGAGGAACAGAAGCGCAGGCTGAAGGTTCAGGAACTATCGTTCAATTCCTATTACGAGTTTGCCCTGGAGCGCATACCGCAGATTACACAACTGGAGAAAATCAGTTTCAATATACATGACTTTGCGGCCATACTGAAACAGTTCTACCGTGGCGGCGAACTGGAGATGACGCTGAACTCCGACCTGGACATCAACCTGTTTGACGAGCGTTTCATTGTATTCGAGATTGACAAGATAAAGGATGATCCGGTGCTATTCCCGATTGTGGTACTGATTATCATGGACGTGTTCCTGCAGAAGATGCGTATCAAGAAGGGACGGAAGGCTCTTATCATTGAAGAGGCATGGAAGGCAATTGCTTCACCTACCATGGCGGAATATATAAAGTATTTGTATAAAACCGTCCGGAAGTTCCACGGAATAGCCGGTGTGGTTACTCAGGAGCTTAATGACGTGATTGATTCCCCTATCGTGAAGGAGGCCATCATCAACAACTCGGATGTGAAGATTCTGCTTGACCAGACCAAGTTCAAGGACAGGTATGAGGATATTGCAGCCATTCTGGGACTCACTGACATACAGCGTCAGCAGATTTTCACCATCAATGCGCTGAACAACCATGAGGGAAGAAGCTACTTCAAGGAGGTGTGGATTTGCCGGGGACAGCACTCGGATGTGTATGGTGTGGAGGAAGCACCGGAATGTTACTGGGCATACACTACAGAACGTACCGAGAAGGAGGCACTGAAGATTTATCTTGCTCGGTACGGTACGCTGCAGGAGGCCATCACCCGTATTGAGGAAGACCGCAAGGCGGATGGAGGGCTTCTGTATCTGGAATTTGCAAGAAAAGTCAACCAACATCAAAAAGTTATGTCACTATGGTAAGAACAGTATTAAGAATCATATCGGTTATAATGCTTTCTGCATTTGTCTGCATTAATGCACATGCTGCCTGGAAAATCGTATTCGACCGCAACTGCCTGAAGATTGTTATGGCCAATACCGCTTCACAGAAACTCATCGAGGAACAGCACAACCAGCGTGTGGATACCATCGCCGCCAAGAAACAGAAGGTGGAACTCTATACGGTAAGCATGGCTACCATGAAGGAATTATATAAGCTGAGTATGGAGAACATATCCGGCTTCGGGACTGAAAGTCTTTATTATAAGGAAATAGGCCTGTGCGCTTTGGATATTCTGCGAAATGTTCCGGTACTTGTCAGCACAATAAACAAGGCCAAATTTTCAAACAGGCTGCTCTGTCTGAACGAGCTCGGTAACCTTGTAGCGGAAACACAGGAGCTGGTCGGCAACTTCGTCAATATAGTTAACAATGCAAAGGTTCCAAATCCCTTGCAGGGACAGGCCACTGCAGAAAGGAAGGATGACGGCTACAACCTGCTGGACAGGTATGAAAGGCTGACACTGGCCAACAGTATCTATACTGACCTGAACAGGATACGCTACAAGGTGGAAGGGATGGTTCTGATGGCACAGTATGCCACTGGAAATGACCTCTTCTTTGCCATAGACCCGGAAGGATGGGCAAATGTGGTGACCATGAAGAATCATGTGGGAAATCTTGTACAGGACTGGAACGGCCTGGTTGCTTCAAATTATTAACCCTTAATATATCTCTGTCATGAAACTCAGGAATATAAGTATCATATCAGTCGGTATTATAATGCTGTTGCTGCCTATAAAGGCTTCCGCTTTCATCATACCGAAAGACCTGCCGACCATCGAAGCACTCATTGCCCTGCACAAGGCCATAAAGAAGGACGAGGACAAGGCTCTGACAAGGGTGGCCACAAGCTATGGCGAGCAGTCGCTCATTGAGAAGGGTACGGAAAAGTTCAATGATGTCAGGACCACTCTGGATACAAGGCTGAACAATGCCTATTCGTACCTGGTACTGGCCGGTGCCATTTCTTCAACGGCCAACTCACTGTATCAGCTGGTAACGGAATACAAGGACTTTACCGGTAATACTTTCAGTCATGTATCAAAGAAGCCTTTCGTGGCCTGGTATTATGCAGATGCCAACGTGGCAATATCAAGGGAAATACAGCACTGCTACAGACTGTATGCATCCGTGGCCGCTTCGGGTATAAACCTGATGAAGGCCTCCATGGATGAAAAACTGAATCTGGTAATGACACTGAAGGCTTCCATCGACAGGGCAAGGTACATCATATACAATGCCAACCTGTACTGTTTCCTTGTCACGGACTGCGGATGGAAGCCGGACTATATCTGGGAGATACTGAACTCCAATGTGAAGAATGAGATAGCTGAGCGTGTAATCAATAAATGGAATCAGGGATATGCAGGTTAGAATTATGTTATTGTGCCTGTTCTGCATGTCAGTTTCAGGTACAGTCACTGTTGCCAATGCCCAAAGCATAGTCAGTGACAGTGAAAAGCAGAAGCAGTGGAAGTCTATGGAAAACGGTCCGTGGGATTTTGCTCCGGACTGGTATTACTTTTTCCTGCATAAGAAATATTCCGGTGCGGAAATGTACTGGAAATGGGACTGGTTCAACTCCGGATTCCGTGTCCGTTTCAAAGAACCAAAGTCTGATGTGAAGCGTATCATGCCGGTGCGTGTGACTGCCGAAGAGACGCAGAGGCAGAAAATCAAGAAAGTGGAGAGTGAGCGCAAATATATCGAGGAACTGTATAAGGAAGAACTGGCAAGGGAGGCTGACAGAAATGTTGACCTGATGTATGCCACCTACAAGGACGAGTTTAACCGTATGCAGGACTGTATCACGGACGGACTGCTCTACTGTATGCAGAAGAGTGACGGCAAGCTTCGCTATCAGGTGGACGAGCTGAGCCGCCAGAATGAGATACTCTGTGCGGATATAGCCTATATACACAAAACCGGTGTCGGCTATGGACTGGAGAACGCCAAGCGACAGAAGGCATACGAGGAAGCCAAATCCAGGATGGCAGAACTGGTCAACAGGACTGCACACCTTTGTGCCGTTGCCGCTACACATTATTGAAAAACAAGTAAAAACAAATAACATTTTAAGATATGGATTTATTGTTTATTCCACTGACAATAGGACTTCCGGCCATTGACGAAAGTCTGGAAAAGCTGCTGACGGCCATGGAGACATTTCCCAATGTGGCCGTTCTCGGTGATGCCGTTTCAATGGCAAAGGCTCTCGGTCTGTGCCTGGCCCTGTGTGTCGGTTCATACGAATGCTGGATGATGATGCTCGGAAGACGTGGTATGGATGTCATGAAGCTGTTGCGCATCATAGGCATTTCTCTGTGTATTTCATCCTCTTCATGGATATGCTCGGCTCTGCAGGTTCCGGGAAAGAGTCTGGAGTCCGCTACATGGGCTATGGCAAAGGCAAAGAACAAGGAAGTGGCAGCCTTCGAGCTGAAGGTAGCACAGAAACAGAGTGAATATCTTGACAGGCTGAGAACCGTACAGGACTCCATAGCCACGGCAAAGCAGGTGGCCGAAATAGGTCAGGATGCTGCCTGGTGGGACAAGCTGATATATAATGTGGAGAATCTGGGCTCAACCATCAATAACTATGCCCAGAGGGCTGCCGTGGCGGCTGAGACGAAGGTCAGTGAATGGATAAACGATGTCATACGTTTTGTCGGAGAACTGATTTTCCAGATGTCGTATTACGGGATGCTCGTGGCACAGAGGATTTTCATGGCCATCATGATGATATTCTGTCCGATCATGTTTGCCCTCTCGCTGGCACCGCCATGGAACTCGGCATGGAGTCAGTGGATGTCCAAGTTCCTTTCCCTGTCGTTATGGGGATTCGTGACCTATATGTGCATCTATTATATAGACTTCATCCTTCTTTATAACCTGCAGCAGGACCTGGTGGCATACGACCATCTGCTGCACGGCTCGGTAAACTCCTGGGAACAGATCGGCGCACTGGGACTGCAGGGAATAGGCTCCAACTGTATGTATGCCATGGGTATGCTCGTGGGTGCCTATATCATACGCTTCGTTCCTGAAGTGGCTTCATGGCTGATTCCGGGAGGTGTAAGTTCGGGTACGGGTTCCGTTGCCGGTTCGGCTGCAATGGGTATCACCACTACTGCAGGTGCCATGGCCGGAGGTGCGGCAGGTTCAACCATGAAGGGAGCCGGTTCGGCTGTCAGGTCATTAGTCAAATAACTTCAAATCTTTTTACAATATGCTTATTGAATCCCTTGCACAGAAAACCAGACTGGCCATGATGACAGTATTTGCGGTAATCGGAGGCTGCACCGTCATCTGTGCCTTTACGGTCTGGTGCTGCATTTCCCTTGTCAACGAGGAAAGGCAGCAGATTTATGTACTTGACGGAGACATTCCGTTTCTTGCCGAGCGTGCACGGCTGGAAGCCAACTTCACCATGGAGGCCAAGGCGCACATACAGCTGTTCCACCAGTATTTCTTCAACCTGCCGCCCGACAACGACTATATCAAATGGACGGTAGGGAAAGCAATGTATATGGCTGACGGGACCGCACTGAAACAGAAACAGGCCATGGACGAGAACGGTTTCTACTCGGACATCATTTCCTCTTCGGCTGTCTGCACCATCATGTGCGACTCCATTCAGTTTGATGAACATGAACGGAAGTTTACATATTACGGTACGCAGCTTATCAAGCGCAGGACCAGGGACATCAGACGCTCGATGGTGACAACCGGTTACATCGAGTCCGTACCGAGGACAAGGAACAATCCCCACGGTCTGCTCATTACCGGCTGGAGGACTCTTGAAAACAGGGATTTGGACTATTGATATACTGATAATATGAAATCATTCAGAAAAAAGATACAGGAAAGCCGTCTGAAAACGCATCTGCTTGTCAGGTCGTGGTTGCAGCCCAAACTGGGTGTCATCGGAACAAGATACCGTCTGGCCGCAAGAATCAGACTGGCCAACAGATGGGCGGCAAAGCATCCGAAAGCTACATTCGCTGGTGTAACAGGGACACTGCTTCTACTGCTTGTCAGTACCGTTGCCATAGATTCCGGCAACGGGAAACAGAGTGAGCCGGATGTCAGTTCGATAGCCGCAATGGAACCGGTGTTTCAGGGATTCCGTACCATCCAGGCAAACAAGGATATTCACCGCAGTGTATTGACGGACATGACGGTGAAGGGACAGAAACTACGCAATGAACTGGACTCCATGATTGCCATACCTGTAAAGGACCGTGAGGATTCCTTGCGGATCATCCTCAAATACCGGCAGCTGGAAAATATAGTCAAATCCATTAAAAACAATGATAACCCATGATTAAGATTAATTTCAAACAGCCCAAGTATATCTTTCCGCTGGTCATATTCGTTCCGCTGTGCGCACTGGTATACTTTGTGATGCAGACCTTCTCCGGTAGTGAGGAGACTGCCGGAACGGTAGCTACAGACCGTATCAACATGGAACTTCCCCAGGCTAATGCCGAGGAAGCCGGAGACAAGATGTATGAGATGTCCAGACGTTTCGGTGACGAGGATGCCTTCACAGCCGTAAGCGGTATCGGAGAGGAAGAACAGAAGAAGGAGGAACTGGAACACGGCTACAGCGAGGAGGAACTGAACCGTCTTGATGCAGCTGAAGCTGAAAGACAGCGGCAGCAGAGAGAACTTGAAGAGCTGGAGCGTTCCCTTGCAGAATCAAGAAAGCATATCAATGCATATGCCTACGGGAACGGTCCTTCGGGAAACAGTGAAACGGGTTACGGAGGTATGGGATATTCCTCACAGGACGAGTTTGCACGTGACCTTGAAGAGATTCAGCGAAGGAGCTATGAACGGCAGAAGGCCATTGAAAGCGGACTGGGTATCAAAGACCCTGAAGCAGAGGAAGCGGAAAGAAAGCACAGGGCTGATTCCATAGCTAAAGTACGTCAAGAGGAAAGGGAACGTAACCGTCCGAGTCTGGTAATCAAGTCAGATGACACCAATGCCGACAGGTTCAATACGGTTACTGCTCCGGATGAATTTGCCGAGAACAAGCTGATACGTGCCATGATTGACCAGACTACAAAGGCTCATGAAGGCACACGTCTGCGGTTCAAGCTTCTGGACGATGTGACGGTAAGCGGTACAAAGCTGAAAAAGGGAACTTACCTCTATGGAACGGTAACAGGTTTCGGACAGCAGCGTGTCAGGGCTTCCATAACCAGTATCCTTATCGGCGACAGGTTCATCAAGGTCAAGCTTTCTGTATTTGACAATGACGGTATGGAAGGTTTCTATGTTCCTGAATCGGCTTTCAGGGATTTTATGAAGGATGCAGGTTCGAATACGGTACAGCAGAATATCAGCTTTGAATCCAGTGACGGTTATGGTACAGGTATTTCCACGGAGGCCATTGCACTCCAGTCACTGCAAAATATGTATAACTCTGCCACGTCTGCCATATCTTCCAATATCAGAAAGAACAAGGCAAAAATCAAGTACAATACCATCGTTTATCTGATAAACTCGGAGGATGCGAGATAAGTGTAGTTTTTCAATATAAATATTAATGTCATCATCAAAATATAATAGTAGAATATGAAAACCAGGATTATTCTGATAATATGTCTTATCACAGGCATAGCCGTACATCTGTCGGCCAATGAGAAGATATACATCAACCGGGAAGTGACCACGCACATTGTCATGCCTGAGAATATCAAAATGGTGGATATTTCCACTACTAAAATTATAGGCAACCAGTGTACAGACAACGTCGTCCGCATCAAGCCTTATCTGGAGAATGATTCCATATCATCTGAAGGTTACAGCGAAAACGAACTGTTGGGTACACTCACCATTATCGGTGAGCGTCATATTGCCCAGTATGACATCCTCTATACCGAATCACCCAAATATGCTTCTACCATCTACAATGTATCCTACAATGAGACGCAGTCCTATATCAATCCGGAGGTTTCCATGCCGATGGCCGAGATTGCACGATATGCCTGGGCTGTCTATGGAAGCAGGAGAAAGTTCAACCAGATTGTATCCAATAAAAACGGAATCAGGGCATACATCAACAATATCTATTCCATCGGTGACTATTTCTTTCTGGACTATACGCTGAAGAACAGGACCAGAATTGCATACAACATTGAAGAAATCAGGGTAAAACTTACTGACAAAAAGGAAACCAAGGCCACTAACTCACAGACCATAGAGCTTACTCCGGTATTCTCCATGAACAACACCCGTAAGTTCAAAAAGGACTACAGGAACGTGCTTGTGATTCCGAAGCTGACTTTCCCTGAAGAGAAGGTACTCCGTCTTGAGATTTCAGAAAACCAGATAAGCGGACGTGTGGTGGTACTCACCATCGAGTATGAGGACATTCTCAATGCGGACGGCTTCGACTCGGATATTCTGGACGGTGCAGACTATTACCCCTACTATTATATTGATCGTTCCATAAAAAGATAGGCCATGAAAAAGATTCTGTTCATTCTGTTTTGCCTGGTTGCATTCATCGGTGCATCGGCACAGACCGGAAAGGTTTCCGTCAATGCCGGATTCCTTTTTCCAAGTACGCTGAATGCCACTTTGGGTTATGAGTATCCGCTTTCATACGGAAATGCGGTTGAAGTATACGGTGAGGTCGGGAATCACTGGCAGAAGCCGGTATGTCACAATTTCTGGAAAGGATATTTCTGGGATGGAGGTATGGTTTACAAGTACCGTCTGGCACGGTACAAGAACGGCATGATGCGCCTTCGTCTGGGGCCTCAGTTCGGTGCGGTACAGAAAAAATTCTTCTTCGGACTGGAGGCCGGATTTGAATACAGCTATGTGTTCCGCAGCGGACTTGAGTTTTCAATAATCCAGAAGAACAATGTGAACTTCCTGCATGGGGATACCTTCCGTAACGGTCTGCTGTTGGGTATAAAGATTCCTTTCTGACAATATAAATCTTACGGCGTATGGCATTTGAGGAGACAAGAGAACAGCAGCAGATGTACAACTATTTCAGGAGCTGCATCTATATATTTCTGATTATTGAAATCATCATGAACCTGCCTGTTACGGCAGACAACAGGGTTACGCAGTTTGTACTCGACCTGCTGGCACGGTTCAGGGTATTCAATTCCGTATCGGGATGCAAGGTGGCCGAACTGATATGCATCTGTATTGTCTGTATCGGTACAAAAGCAGAAAAGTCACTGAAGTTCAATGTAAGGACAATGGTCATCTATCCTGTGTTGGCCGGTCTGACACTTGTGGGGCTTTGTTTTGTATTCCACGGCATGAGTTTCGGATTCAGCTGGCTGGGATTTCCGGCCAACAGGCTTATGTATGCAGTCTGTTCGGTAGTCGGTACCATGCTGGTACATCAGGGACTGGACGGTATTGCCAAGTATTACAACTACAAGGTTGGTGAGGACCGTTTCAATTTTGAGAACGAATCGTTCCAGCAGTCTGAGACACTGGTCAGCAATGATTATTCGGTGAACATTCCAATGATATACTACTGGAAAAAGAAAATGCACAAAGGATGGATCAATATCATCAATCCGTTCCGTGGCACGATTGTACTGGGTACGCCGGGTTCGGGTAAGTCTTTCGGTATCATTGACCCGTTCATCAGGCAGCATTCAGCAAAGGGATTTGCCATGATGGTATATGACTTCAAGTTTCCGACACTTGCACAGACACTTTTCTATCAGTACTGTAAGAACAGGAAAGCTGGTAAACTGCCTCAGAACTGCGGATTCCGTATAGTAAATTTTACCGATGTGGAATACTCCAACCGTATCAATCCGATTCAGCGGAAATATATCCCAGATCTGGCTGCCGCTTCTGAAACGGCGGCTACTCTGCTGGCCTCACTCAACAAGGGAGGTGGAGAGAAGAAGGGCGGTTCGGAAGCCTTCTTCACCAACTCTGCGGAAAACTTCTTGGCTGCCATCATCTATTTCTTTGTAAACTTCCATCCGGTCGGATTCAGGAACGGCAAGAAACTGAAGCGTTTCATATCACTGGAGGGAAAGAAGCTGGAGATTGTCATACGCAACTGGGATGACTTCAATGCCATAGACAAGGACGGCAATGTGGTACTTGATTTCGTGGATGAGAACGGCAATGACGTATCGACTGACGAGGACCGTATGTTTGTTGACCTGAACGGATACAGCTATAATGACCGGACCGGCAGGAAAATTCTGATTCAGAGGTGCTGGTATGAGGACGAGCATGGCAATGAGGTGGAACCGGATACCGTAACCGGTGAGTTCTCAGACATGCCGCATGTACTTTCATTCTTGGGAAGGCCATACGACCAGGTATTCAATATCCTGATGCAGGATGACAGGATTGCTTCACTGATGGCTCCGTTCAAGAGTGCTTACGAAAACAAGGCGAATGACCAGTTGGAAGGTATGGTCGGTACGCTACGTGTGAATGCCGCACGACTTGTTTCTCCAGAAGCGTACTGGGTATTCACCGGGGATGATTTCGACCTGAAGATTTCAGACAAGGCAAATCCGAGCTATCTGGTGATTGCCAATGACCCGGAAAAGGAACAGGTTATCGGTTCGCTCAATGCACTGGTACTGAACCGTCTGATTACAAGGGTGAACTCAAAGGGTAACATCCCGGTGAGCATCATCGTAGACGAGCTTCCGACACTGTACTTTCACAAGATAGACCGTCTTATCGGTACGGCTCGTTCCAACAAGGTAGCTGTCACTTTAGGCTTCCAGGAACTTCCACAGCTGGAAGCTGACTACGGCAAGGTCGGTATGCAGAAAATTATCACTACCTGCGGTAATATCTTCATGGGTGCGGCACGTAACAAGGAGACGCTGGAGTGGGCGCAGAATGATGTGTTCGGAAAGGCAAAGCAGACCTCACGTTCCATTTCCATCAATGACCACAAGGTATCAACCACAATCTCTGAGAAGATGGACTTTCTGGTTCCTGCAGCCAAGATTGCGGATATGGCAACAGGCTGGCTGGCCGGACAGGCGGCACGTGACTTTACGGCTACCGATGACAGTATGCTTGACCATTTTGACATCGAGCAGTCGGAAGAATTCAAGACTACCAAGTATTTCTGTAAGACGCACTTTGACATGAAGAAGATTAAGGACGAGGAAAAACACTATGTTCCTCTTCCTAAAATATATGAGTTCAGGAATGATAAAGAGAAGGAAATCCTGCTCAACCGTAACTTCAAGCGTGTGAACCAGGAAGTGGAGGATATGGTAAAGGAACTTCTCGGTATCAGTTAAATATGTAATTTATGAATATGACCTTAAAACCGGCATTCGGACTTAGCGGCAGTGCCCTTAAAGTCATTGCCATGATTTCCATGGTGATAGACCATATTGCTCTCTATCTGATGGAGCACGGTACAGTATTATACGAAGCGATGCGCTGTATAGGGCGCATCGCTTTTCCGGTGTTTGCCTTCCTGATAGCAGAAGGATTTATTCATACAAGAAGCAGGTACAGGTATTTCTTTACTTTGCTGGGCTTTGCCGTAATCAGTGAAATACCCTGGTATATGCTGAATGGTGCTGACGGGACACATAATGTGATGTTTACACTGGCTTTGGGAGTGGCCACGCTGATGGTTCTTGAAAATCTTCTGCAACGTAGTCTGATACAGGGATTCCTTTGGACGCTTGGCATGGCTGGACTCGCTTCTTGGCTTGGAGTGGATTATGAGTGGAGAGGGATTCTTGTTATTGTTATATTTTACCTTTTTAAAGAATATGGTGACTCTTTCCCATATAGTAGAGGTATGCAATTTTTTTGCACATTTACTTTGATGATGTATTATGGGATAACTGGCATTTTATTAGCACATTTCGTGATTTCTCGTTATGATGGAACAAGGGGATTTATACATAGTATGTTAGCAAAATATGGGTTCTATACTATTTATCCCATACATATTATTGTTTTAATACTTTTTCTCTTATAAGATATATTTACTACCAAAACCTCGAATCATGACTTAAATCATCTTCTGAAAAATCAAAAGGTTTATTCTCTGTAATTTCAGCAGTCCATCCTGAAAAAGTTTTATTCCATTTGTCTTTTTCGTAATTATAGACAACTGAACCTTGAATCTGAGCTTCTGAGTGATATAAACTTTCGATATTTTCTTTGATAACTTTGAATTGTTCGTCTAATAGGTATCCATCTTCTGTTAAGCCTATTTTCATGAAGGCATTATTTAATTTTTGAATAATAGTATGCGAATAAATTATATTATCGCTCTTTGATATTCTTTGAGCTTGTTTGATAATGTATTCTTTTTTGGACTTGTTCTCTTGGCTTCTAAATAGGTCGTTTACCCCAGCCTTTATACATGTTTTTTGTATAGCATCCCGAAAGTCATTTATAAATTTGGCCTTTGATAGAAGTTCAACCGAGTAATTAAAATTTTCCCAGTCTCCATAAACTTTTAAGTAAGACAAAGCGATTTTCGTTCCTAATATTATATCTTTCTTCTCATGTAAATTAAATTCATTTACTATACATTTTATAAGGGATGAAATAGATACAGTTTTAGTCGTTTGGCAAAAATCACAACCTAAAAAATGAGAGTCCGCATATTTTTCAATATAGCTACAAATGTTAAGGAATTCATCTTGAGAATATTTAAACAACTCATTTTTTGAAATATTATCATATAGAACAAGACAGTTTGTATTTTTATCTACCATCCGTACAATGCAAAAGCAGTCTATAATAGAGTCATATCTATCAGTTTTCAATTCATTTAGAAATCTACATTTCTTCATTTCACTGAAGATTTTTATATATTCTTCTTTAGTTGGCTTCATAAATGATTACATATTAATATACATAACAGGATTTTGTCTTCTACCTACTAAATGAGCAATACTCATATTTATAAATGGTGAATCGATTATTTCTTCTCCTTCAAACTCCCAACGACCAGAATATTCCTCAGATCCGGTAAGAAACCAGTGTGTCGGTTTGAAGACTCCTACAATATACTTTGAACATACGGCAAAAACTAATTCTGCATTTTTAGCTCGTTCACCGTTTAGCCTCCAAAATTTTCTTGTACACTCATAAAGGTTTTCCCTTTCTGAAAGAAGATATGTCTTGGTTATATTAAAACATATAATTTTTTTGTTTTCTATATTTTCAAATTGACCGTAATCACGAAATACATCTTCCATAATCATTCATTTATAGTAATCCTACACAAAGATATTGAAATTATTATGTTCTATGTAATATGCTAGATTATTTGCGATTAAATAAGTTTTAGAACTTGAATAATTTCTCGAACATATCTTGGATCTTCCGCATAACCGATTTCATCAAGCCAAAGCAGATAATTTCCACCTTTGTATTTATATTGCACTTTAGTATAATAAGCCCGGACACTTTCTGTCCAATGATTGAATTCATAGTATTTCCCTGTGCGTGGATTGGTAAGTCCAAAAAGATTGTGCTTATTCCGACATACTGATGAACGGAGCCATCCGGTCTCCAGTATAGCCTGGGCCAATACGATTTTGGGATATAGGATTCTGTTTCTTATAATTTCTTTATAAAGATTGGGGATGGTAAGTTCAGGAAGATTGTTTTCTGATTTAGGGATATCATCTGTTTTCTTTTGCAGTTCTGTTTTTAGGGATGCTTTCCTGTCACTATTCCGGCTGTTATTTTCCAATTTCTTCTTATTGTCCGGTTTGACAATCAGGGTATCATTTGCCATCATTTTATTCTTTTTCCCTTCCGTAACATCCTTTTCAGCACGGTTGTAGGTCTCTTTTTGTCTTATTGTTGGCAGAATTTCCGATTCCTTAGTTATCGTATAGAACTGTGCCGATACGCTTACCGGCAAAAACATCAGAAGCAGTGAAATCAGAATAGTGTTGCGCATTTCTTTTTCAGGATATTACCGTAAATACATTTGTGGCATTCAGGCGGTTAGAACCGCAAATATAACAGCTTAATTACATTAATATGGAAATGCACAACAGAAATCAGTCCGATTTGTTGCCATACGAAAAACTGGCAATACTGGGTATCGACCGTGAAAAGGCGGACAGCTTACCCATGGAAGTGAAGGAGAAGCTGATGGCAGGTGAAGTGACTCCCATCATGCAGGTATCCATCAACGCAAGGAACGGCAACATCATCACCATGCCGATGAAGCTACAGATGACTACAGACAAAAACGGTGCTCCGGCTCTGATTGCTTATCCGGTACGTGCAGAACTGGACCGGGAACGCAACAAGGTTCTCAACCTCACTCAGCAGGAGGCTGAACGTCTGGCCAGAGGTGAGGTAATACAGAAGGCGGTCAACGTAAATGGTGAAAAGACTCAGCAGTATCTGCAGCTTGATCCGGAAACGAAATCCGTCATTCACAGACGTGTCACAGACATAAAGCTGGAGCAGCGTCTGAAAGATATGGAGAAGGTGAACGACATTGAACTGGGCATGCAGCAGAAGCAGCAGGTACGGGAGGGAAAACCGGTTGAACTGAATGTGGGCGGCGAGAAAGTTTCAGTCGGCATTGACCTGAAGGAACAGCAGGGATTCAAGCTTATCAAAGGTGACATGAAGGAATGGGAAAGGCAGCAGAAGCTCCGCTATGACGAGATTCATCCTGAATACCTCGGCCTTGTCATGACTGACAAGAACCGATGGGAGTATCAGAAGGTGGTGGACAGACAGTCCGTAGGACGTGCCATTTCACTCTCTCCATCCCGAAAGGAAACAAAAGCAAGCAGCCTTAAACTCTAATACTGATTCCTATGGCCAAAAAGACAGATTCAGATAATGATAACGGTGTCATCCGGCAGTTCAACGAACTGAAGAAGAAGCATCCGGATGCCATGCTGCTGTTCAGACGGAACAGTTTCTATGAACTCTATAAGCAGGATGCCGTCAAGGCTGCCACAGTGCTTGCCATCGAGATTGCAGACAGGATGCTGCCTGACTACAAGAGACTGGTAAAAGTTGCATCATTCCCTCAATCGGCACTTGACGTTTATCTGCCCAGACTGATACGTTCCGGAATCAGGGTTGCAATCTGTGATGCCTTGGACAGTCCTTTGAAGAAGAAGGCCGGACAGGACAAAGCTGAAAATAATGACAGAACCATTCAAAACAATACAGATATGGGAAAGAAGAAAAAGGAACAGGGTGCGCAGGAAGCTCCTGACAGAACAGTGGAGAACACTGTTGATGTAAAACCTGCAAGGGAAAAGAAGTCGAAGGCCAAAGCTGAAACCGGGACGGATAATGAGGTAAAGACCGAAAAGAAGGACGGACAGAAAACGGAGACAGCCCAGGAGTGCAAGCCCCGTGAGCCGCAGATGGTAACAGCCAACGGTGAAAAGGTGACTCATGGTCATGCCTACCAGAGTACCACCAATCCTGCCGAATGGTATTTTACCGCAAAAATTGACGGACAGCAGCTCAAGCCGCAGAAGATGGATGCAGCCGACCTTGCGGCCTACCAGAACAAGGAAATGACGGTGCCGCAGCTGATGGAACGCTACTATCCGACAAAGCTGATGCCGAAGGTATCTGAAGAATCCTTCCGTATGCCAATGGAGATAGCAGGACCGGACGGTTCCATAACCGTTAACAAGTTTAATGTCTATAAGGAGAAAGACGAGCAGCGTCCTGACTTTGGGAAATACAAGTTCTATGTTCAGGTTGGGGATACGAACATGTCTGCCGTGGCTTCACGCCAGGACCTGAATGCCTACTTTGACAGGGTGGCCACTCCAAACCAGCTTATTGAGAAGAACTTCGGGGAACGTCTGCATCTGAAATCCGCATACGAGAAATATCAGCTTCCTGAAGGTGTTGACCCCAAGGGTGTGCGTGTAGCCAAGGACAGGAATGACAACAAGTGGAAGGTGTCGGTTGACCTCGGAGAGAAAGGACAGACTTCCCGGCATGAAATCTCCTTCGATGACGGCTATTCGCTTTTCAAGACCAAGACGGCCACAAGGGAACAGATTGCGGCCAAGTACCTGAATACGGAGATAACAGGTATGCTTGCAGCCAACACCGCAAAGGTGGAGAAAACGGCTTCTATGAAAATGTAACATAATCAGAAAACTAAAATACAAATTATATGTCAGCTAAAATGAATCATGAGGAGCTTGTGGAGCTTCTGCAGGAGGGCAAAATCGGTTCCCTCCGCTTTGTTATGGACAGTGAGAATGCAGATGATTATCTGGAGTGGTGCCGGTCACACGGTACGGACCCTTCGGATGAATCGGCTGAGTTCTATGTGGAACAGACGGACATCGAGCAGATGGACCGTCAGGTAATGGATGACGACAGCTATGGCATCTGGAACTGACTTTCAGGGAAACAGCGGACAGGCGGCCATAGACCGCTTCGCTGCAATGATGATTGAGCGTATGCAGCAGATGAAGGATACCGGATGGAAACAGGGATGGATTGGCGGTGCTTCGGGTTATGCCGGACTGCCGCAGAATGTGGGTGGCCGAAACTATTCCGGTTCCAATTCCTTCTTTCTTCAGATGCATACTGCAGCCATGAACTACCAGCTTCCGGTATATCTGACCTTCAAACAGGCGCATAACCTAAAGGCTCATGTCCTGAAGGGTGAAAAGGCCTTCCCGGTAGTATACTGGGATATGATGATAAAGGACAGTCACGGAAAGAGGATAAGCACGGAGGAATACCGTGCAATGAGCAAGGAAGAGAAGAAGGATATGGATGTCATTCCTTTCATCAAGTCATTCCCGGTGTACAATGTGGCTCAGACCAATCTGGCCGAAGTACAGCCGGAGAGGATGCAAAAGCTCATGGACAGGTTTAAGGTTCCGGAACTTCGGGATACGGAAGGTATGTACACCCATGCCGCACTCGACCGTATGGTGGAGACGCAGCAGTGGCTTTGTCCGATACGTGCCGACAAACGTGAGAACGGTGCCTATTATTCTCCCTCAAAGGATATTGTGGTGCTGCCCATGAAGGCGCAGTTCAATATCGGTGATTCTCCTGAAGAAACATATCGTGGCGGAATGGAGTATTATTCCACCATGCTGCATGAAATGACTCACTCCACCATGACACCGGAGCGTCTGAACAGGGAGATGGGCGGCAGGTTCGGTGACCCGAAATACGCCAAGGAGGAGCTGGTGGCGGAACTTACGGCTGCTATGATCAGCCATTCCATGGGCTTTGATTCCAGGATAACGGACAACTCGGCTGCTTATCTGGACTCGTGGATTGGTGTACTGAAACAGGAACCGAAGTTTATCGTATCGGTCATGGCTGACGTGAACAAGGCTTCCGACCTGATTCTTGACCATGTGGACAGACAGCGTCTGGCTCTCGGCGAACAGCCTTATCTGGCAAAGAATGATCCGCTGGCTCCAGTCAGTGCGGACGAGGAGATGCCTTTCAAAAATGCGGCCATTGTCAAGACCCGTTCCGGAGACTATGCCATCCGTGCGTCATACGATGGCGTGGAGCTGGGGCTGAAGAAGGTTTCCAGGGAAACGGCCAGGACATTCTTCCAGCTTACGGACTGGAAGGACAAGGAGGCTTTCCTGAACATGACGGCACGGAAGACATACGAACCGGAGATAACCATGATGGGCAGGAACCGGAATGCCGGTACAGGGCTTAGTATATGAAATTCTGTATAACATCTTAAATCGGAAAGCATGAGTGACTACAAAGTTAATTTCAGGGAAATGAAATCCCGTGTGGGAATTGATGACATTGCATATGCCCTGGGCTACCATCTGGACAGGAAAGCCGGTGTCGGACGTTACATCGAGCTGGTACTCGGTGAAGGCGGTAACAGGAGGGATACACTGATTGTCAGCCATCCCAACGACAAGGCGGCACAGACCTTCTTCCGGCGTGACGGTTCCAAGGGCGATGTGGTGACACTCATACGTGAGAATCTGTCTTCCTTTACAGTATCCGGAAAAGATGAGTGGCAGAAGATAGCCAAGGTCATGGCACGTTTCGCCAACATGCCTGAACCTGAATACAGGGAGGACAGAGAGTATGTTAAATCGGCAGGAAAATCATGCGGTGTGTTTGACGCTTCCAGATATGAGGTGAAGCCGGTTGATACAGTTAAAATACCGGGACTGTTTTTCCGGCGCGGACTGTCCAAAGCGACCGTAACGGCTCTTTCGCCCTTTATTTCCCTTATAAGGGACAGGAACAACGTGAAGTTTGAAGGCTACAATATCGGATTCCCATATACTGACGGAAAGGGAAATGAAGTCAGGGGGTATGAAATCAGAGGACATGGCGGTTATAAGTCGAAGGCTGCCGGTACGGATTCGTCATCCTCGGCATGGGTGGCTGTTCCTTCGGGTATCAGTCCGGACAATGTAAGAAGCGTGTTCTTCTGTGAATCTGCATTTGATGCCATGGCCTTCTACCAGATGAACCGGATACAAATTGGGGACAGTGCAGCTCTGGTTTCACTGGGCGGCACATTTTCCGACCGGCAGATAACCGGAGTTATGGAACGCTTTCCCAATGCACGTGCCTTCGACTGTTTTGACAATGACCTGGCCGGGAGGATATACGGACTGCGCATGATGGCTCTGCAGGAAGGTATTCAGATGAAGATAAGCAGGACTGACGGCGGCATCCGGATTGAAGCGAAGGGAAAGGTATTCGACCCTGACATGAACCGTCCCCTGCTGGCCCAGGTTGCCAGGCAGCTGAACATCCGCTACCGTATGGGACAGTGGCTTCCTCCAAAGGCTTTCAAGGACTGGAACGACTGTCTGCTGAACAGGCCGATGGAGCCGGTGATTTCACCACACAAAGAGGAACGTGAACAGAATCTGAGCGAACAAAGGAATAAAGGACGTAAAATCTGAATGATATGGACAAAATCAAGATAAGAATAACGGTAGTGGCTGCCCTTGCTCTTTTTCTGCTGAAAGGTACAGACACTTTTGCACAACAGACAGACCCGACTCTGACGGGGGCTGTCTTTGCACAGACTTCCACTCTGAAGAATATCTATGACAAACGTCAGAAGGCTCATGAGAAAATCATTGCTGCCGAGACTGCCGTAACGGTCGCTCTCGACAGGGTACACAGTGTGGAGGAGAAGATGCTGGAATATCTTTCCAATGCACAGGGTGCCATGCAGAATCTCTATCAGATTAAGCGTGCCGGGGAACTGGTGGCCACGGAGATACCTCAGAACTGCAGCCTGCTGCTCAAATCGGTCGGCAGTAACCTGAAGGGAACGGCCATTGCTGCAATCGTCTCGGACGAGCTGGCTGATGCCGCAACCCAGATGGCTGCGCTTTATCCGTTCATGAAGCAGCTGGTGACTTCCGGAAGCTATGATACAGGTGGTTCTGACGGAGGCAAGGAGAAGCACAAGGTAAACCTGCTCAGTTCTTCCGAGCGGTATTACATAGCAAACGAGGTACTGACCAGACTGGAGGCTGTTAATACCGACCTCTTTATCCTGGCATGGCAGGTACGCACACTCTCATGGAACGACCTCTGGTTCTCTCTTGACCCGGAAGGATGGGCAAGCGTGATGTCCGGCAAGAACATCATAGGAGGAATCGTTGCGGACTGGAACCGGGGGTTCTCATTCAATTAATTCAAACATTGTAATTTATCAGGAATATGGATTCAGAAAAGAAGATTATAGGACGCTGTCCGTTCTGCGGCGGCAACGTGGTGAAGACCTGTAAGGGGTATCGCTGCGAAAACAACACAGGTGAGCATCCTTCTTGTGTGCTCAACATCAATGCCATCATCGGCAACCGGAAAATGAATGACGGGGAGATTACTGATTTTCTGGAGAAACGCCGTATCCTTCTGGACGGCTTTTCCACCAAGGAAGGAAAGACTTTCCCGACAGTGCTGGAACTTGCCGATGACGGTGCAGTCAATATGCAGTCTGTTATCGGCAGGTGTCCGCACTGTGGCGGCGAGGTACGTGTGGGAACAAGGGCTTTCAACTGTTCCAACTACAGCAATCAGGAAGCACCGTGTTCATTCGCCATATGGAGGAATATAGGCGGCCATCAGCTGACACTGGAAGAGGCGAAAGAGCTTTGTGAGAAGAACATTACTTCATCCGAACTGGAGATGTACCGGGAGGACGGTTCCATTTACCGCAAGCGTCTCGGTCTGGCTCCGGACAAACTTCAAATCGTAAAGATATGAAACAGGGAAAGAAACTATTGATACTGCCTGCAGTGGCAGTTCTGCTCGGAATGGGAAGTGCCTGTTCCGGCAACAGCGAGAATAAGGCTCAGGATATGGCAAGAAAGGCACTGATGGCTTCGGTGGATAACCCGGAAGCTGTAAAGATTGTCGGTATCAGCAAACCTGACTCTGTATTTGGCCGTGAGTATGTTACCATGGAGGAGAAGATGGCTCTTTCTGTGGCCATGATGAAAATCAGCCGCAGGTTTATGGAGGATACGGATTTTGATAATCCGGATTCAGAATGTCACGGGATGTCCGGAAAGATGAAACGTCAGATGGATGCCATGACGGCACTCCGCTCTCTGATGGTTACGGGGGAACTGAAGCCTACAGGTGATGAAGCCAGCCATGAACGCAAGCCGTTCAGCGGCTGGAAGGTAAAGATAGAATATGAAGCCACTGATTCTGACGGACAGCCATACCGTTCTGAATACTGGTTCATTATGGACAAGGAAGCGCAATGTGTAATCAGGTCAATTGAAATTCCACTGTTATGAAGCTGAAAAGATTTTTATTACCGATTCTGGCATGGAGTGGGCTGATGCTCACTTCCTGTCATTGTGAGCATGAAGAAGATGACGGTCTTTTATCTTCCCTCCAAGTCGGCAATGTGGTTTGTTCGGACGGCAATATATTGTCCATGGACAAATTCAAGCAATCTGACAAAGAAGCTGTTGCCATAGTTTTCCATGTAAACCGTAGTGCTGAAACTGACAATCTTGGTTATGCAGTTTACATTCATGATATGGAACCGCTGGCTTTTGCTGACAGTCTTGGTATTGATCAGGGTACTTCTGCATCATTGACTGATGAGGACGGAAATGAGAATACCTATTCTTTGTTCAATAATGAGGAAGTCAAGTCACCAATGGCCATCAGGACTTTTGATCTGTGGAGTTATGGGCAATCGGCCTATATTCCTTCTGTCCGGCAGCTCTATTATTTGTTTACTCTCAGGCATCAGATTAATGAGTGTATAACCGAAGTTGGTGGAACTCCGATTAATCTGAATCTAGGCGAATGCTGGTTATGGTCATCTACGGAAGTGGAAGGCCAGAAGGAGAATAAGGCCTGGCTTTATTCCATGCAGTCTGGTACTATTCATGAAACGCCAAAAAATCAAGCGCATAAGTTCAGGCCTGTAATTTCTATCCATCAATAAACGAAAAGCTAATAAGAGGATATGACGATATAAACATATCCTCTTACATTTTACAGAAACAATAATTTTATCTGACCATTTAGTAACAAATCAGAATACATATAATAATTATTAATTTTATTATACTTGTCCAAAATAATATATGTATATCATGGTTCAAAAAATACAGGTGCCCCATTAATATGATTTGGAATGCTTTTAATCAATGTTAGAATCAAATCTTTAATTTCTGTTAGACGTTTTGGGGTAGATACTGGAGATATACTAAAAGTCATATATAACTTACCTGGTTTTTTATTAGGATAGTTTAGACTAATCATTTCTTCTCTATCTCTTTCTTTATGTTCATTTATATTAAAACAAAAAAAATACTCTGGATGACTAATGTCATAGAGAAGTAGCATTGAAGCTTCATTTATACATTTATTATTTTTTTCAATGGCTCCTTTTCTATTGCAAAGTCTTATATTATAAAGCCGATTCTTCATTATCCAATTTAATTGCTTAGAACTTTTATATCCTCCAATTAAAATAGTTGAATTTTCTCCAAATATATTTACAATGTCTTGTTCTATAGAATGCCATTTATAACATTCAAAGCCAGGTTCTGCAACTAATGAACCAGCTGATTCATCTTTAGATATATAAAATTTATATTGTTGATTTGATAATGAATCTATAAGTTTATAAGAATTATCACCTTTCAGTATTGCCTCACATAATGATACATAGGCACTATAACTAGGCATAGTAGATAACAATCTAAAAATTCCTTTACGTCTTGATGAAAGTGTACCTTTATTGGGGTCAGTTAAAATAGGTGTCAACGAACTTATTAATTCCATTCTCAAAGAGCAAGATTTAGAAACAAGAGTCTTATGGATAATATTTGCATTATCAAATTTCGGAATATAATCTAACGGTAAAGTATGAACATGACGTTTACCGAAAATACCTTGAGGTTGAAATGCCGAAATGGTATCATTCAAGGTTGGACAATTCAATATAGCTGATAAGTAAATAGCTTCCTCTTCTGTTTCAACTTGAGTCCAATACAATGTCTGATCAATTACATATTTTTCAGAATTATCGATATACATATATGAAGAGCATATGTTAGCCCCACCAGCACCATAAACTACAAGATATTTTCCTGTATCCAAACGCTGTTGTTCTAATTTATTCCTCATATTTAATGTAGAATTATACATATCACTTTTACCCGTTATTGAATTATACGAATTTCTAACTTCGTTTAAAAAATTCAATGTAGAATGTTGAAACGATAATTCCGTAGTTTGAGTTAGCTTTTTCCATATACCATCAATCTTCTGAATAGGTAAAACTGCTTTAGGCAACGTACCAAGATAAAATGGAAGAAGAATATTAGAAACAAGAATATCTTTTAATAATATTTTAGGAATACTATGACTGTAAAAATATAAATCTTTTCCAATTTTTTGGTTTTGCAAAAAATAAGAATATTCTTCATTCTCCTTTATAGACGTAATTTGTACTGTATTACCCTGATCATGATTTGTAAAGAAGAAAAAGCATCTCGGCATTACATCAGCTCCTTGATTAAAATCATACTTTTTATTTACTGAAATATTGTTATTAGCAACAGAACTTGTCCATACGCTTTTAGATGAAACTTCTGATACATTGTATACAATATTTTCATATTCATTTTTTGTTATGTATTTTCGCCCAATATAGGATTTTGCAGGTTTAAACTGTCGTTTGTAACCAAATATAGCAACACTTCTATTTTTAAAAGTATCTATTGGAAGTTCCCATATCTCATTAAAGTTTGCAATAATATTCTTCTTTTTAAAATCCCCCTTTCTGAATTTTTTATGTTGAGCACCAGTCATAACTGAATCAGGAAGGATACAACCAAAACAAGCATTAGGTTCAAGATATCTTTGAATCGAACTAAGTAGAAATACTGTAGCCATTTCCAAATGAGGAAAACTTGCATCAGTTGGCATAATTCCAATTCTTTTAGCAATAGACTTAAGTATTTCTTTATAAGGATTTGAGTTAATTTTACTCATTGCCAACCATGGAGTATTTGATACGATACCATTAAATTTAGCACTAATGAGGCTAGGGCGAAATGAATTTTTTAGAATAAACGCCCATATACCATTTTTTCCTTCGGCATTAAGTTCGTATAATGCTCTATATAGATTGTAAGCAAATTCACTGACTTCTTCTATATTTTCAGCTTTTACGATATTATAAATCACACTACGAATCATAATCATAAACGCTTCTTTAGAAAAATCAATATGGATGCAATCGTAACATTTATTTACAATTAAATCAAAGATATTATTATCTGGTGAAACTATATAAATTGGCATTACAATTGATTTATCCAATAGCTCTAATCTTATCTCTTCATTATTATCAAAATAATACTTTTTTGTGAGTTGGTTTTCTATAAATAATGAATCTGCATGATAAATAGGAATGTACACTGGTTCTGTAATATCTATATGTCCATATATATTAATAAGCCAATTAATCTTAGCTAAGATAACTGCAAGAGGATCTATATCAAATCCTGAAATACAATTCTTTAGTATTTCAGTTTTAGTTGAAAAAGAAATAGAACTAGGTAATAAAGATTCTGTTGCATTTATAGTTTCTACAATCATTGAACCAGACCCACAACACATATCAACAAACTTTGGATATGTAGATACGGGGAGTTGACTTATAACTCTATTGACTAATTCTTTAGATAACCATCTAGGAGTCAATTCTTGTCCAAGTAAAACTCTCTGAGTTCTTGTAGCAAGTTGAACCATTAATTCACCAAACATGTCTTCATTTGGAATGGATTTAAAATCATACACCTTTAAATCATCCTGAATCATAGATAAAACTTCCGAAATTTCAGAAATATCCTTATTTAACCATCCAAAGTAGTCATAATCTACAAAGTTTTCAATATTGCGACTCTCAAAAAATTTTCCATTTATAATACTTTCAAGTTCTTTTCCATTAGAAGATAAGGCTTGTTTACAAATTAGATTTGCACATAAAATTTTCCCTATTATAGAAATATAAAACTCACTAATATATGTATCAATATTATCGGTGTTGACATTATGATTTTCTACAAGTTTATTCCAAAGTATTTCAACCATTTTATAATACTCAGGAGCATCGTCTATTTTAGATTGGACATAATTTGACAAAGCTAATCTATACTTTTCACTGTAGACACTAGTTAAACCAAAATCATTTGCTAACCTTTTGGCTGTAATCGAACGACCGCCTTGTCTTCCAAGATATGTTGATAAAAACCGAAGAAAGTCTTCTACATTTCTATCTTTTATTGAATTTACATTTAAAGAAGCTATTTTTCTTAAACTAATATTATCTTCATTATATTCTGATCTTAAAAGATTTGGAGTAGGCACAACTTCGTAAACATACCAATTCAAAGTGTCGGAAAGAACACCTAGTATCATCTCGAAAGCTATGCCTTCCTGAACTAATGCAGCCGTATATTCACGAATCTGCCTATAACCTTCATCAAATATAGATTGTATTTTTAAGTCCTTTTCATATTCAATAGCAGTGCTATCAATACAGTTATCTATAAAACCTGATACTGGTCTATTATTTCTAACTAAATGTATATGAGTTTCTGCGCCTTCAATATGGTAATTTACCCATTTTGTATTCTCTGGAAACATGTTTCGCAAATACGAAGTAAAGTTATCTCGTATTATTGTTTCATTTGCATGCTCATTCTGTAACTTTTGAGCTTTTAAAATGAATTGTCTCGCATATTCAATTGTTGTCATCTTACCCTTCGATTTATATAGTCTTTCTTTATATCTTCAAGCATTTGAAGTGCAATCTTACAATCAACGCCAAGTTCACTTAAAATAATACTATCAATTTCTCTTATTAAATTAGCAGACATGTCAATAGAGACAGTTCGTAATCGTTTCCCAATCTCATTTAGCGCCTGTATTCCTCTTATAGATAATAATGGTAGAGGGATTTTCCTTAATTGAGCTGCATCTAATTTCAAGGCTCCACCACCCATAACTATACCATTTTCCTCACAAAGTATACTAAACCAACTGCTATTTATAAAAGCTAATATTCCATTTTCGTCATAAAATGTTTTTGATTTTATCCAAAATGTTATAAAGTTTGCATCAACAATATATTTATGTGGATTCAGTCTGGCTATGATAGTAGAACTATTGACACGCGGAATAAATATAATCCCTTTATGTCTTTTTGTAAAGTTTGGAATATTATACCAAAATCTTATGTCATTGCCTTTGTTACGTACATTCGTTCTTACAGCAGTAAGCTCTGGAATTTTCCTTTCTTTAACCCTATAGCATTCTGCTTGTATAATATAATCCTCAATTTCATTTGGAATGATATTAAATCGCAGTTGCTTATCTATACTTAGTTTTCCAACATCAGAGGCTGTTGCATTATTTGCCTCTATCAATAGTAATTGGAATTGATTTTCATCCGTATCCACAGTATATGTAGAGCCCAAATTCTTTTGATTTTGAATAATAGGAATAAAGAAATCCTTTTTGTATTCTACAGAAATTTTTCCAATCTTTGAAACCAAGTGTTTATTTTGAATATTAAAAATAAAGAATGCATTCGCACCTGATCTAAACCCTTGTCCACATGAAACTCCTAAATCCTCTAATGTTTGATATTTACATGATTTTATATTCAATGTATTTAGTTTGGATGTAATACTTAATGATAATGAGTTGCTTACAAAATCTGCTTGTAGAATATCCTTCTTTTCGTACATTCCTTTCATATAAGGTTTACATATAGAAACATATTCTTTTAAAGACTGTCCTATAGGAACAAAAACAGATATTGTCTTTTCACTAACCGCATTTTTAAAAATGTCTATAAAGCAGATTTTCTGGTTAAATGAGCATTTTAAAACTCTTTTTGCAACAACCAATGATGTTTGAACCTGAGCAACATTTTCAAACCAAACAGAATTAGCGTCATTTATAATATACTCAATAGCGAATAACTTTTTAAATAATGATACAATAGGAATAGAATACTCTCTTCCTAACCATGTGTTTGGCACAACAATTGCTAAATATCCGTTTAATTTTGTTAATAATATACATAATAGCCATGACAATGTAGCTATATCTGTAAACCCAGACATATTTTTAAGAAATAAAGTAACTTGCTCTTTTTCTTCTGAAGTAATGGTTCCAATTCGTGTAATAAACTGTAAAAGGTTTCTTCGAACAATATCCATTGCTAAACAGCCTTCTATTTCTGTTCCAGCTTTTTTATAATTTTCTCTTCTAATATATGGAGGATTTGTTATAACTACATCATACCCTTCGTAGATAGTTTGATTTAAAATATTTAAATCAAACGCATTGCCTAAAAATATATTAGCGCATTTCAAAGAAGTTGTAGCTTTATGATATGCTATTGGATCTAATTCAATACCATATATGGAATTATGTTTACAAAATGGAATAAGAAGATCTCCTTGACCGCACATTGGATCAATTACAGTTTGATTTTTCGGCTTACCGAGTAAGTCGAAAAGCGCATCTGCAATTCTTTTTCCTGAAAAATATTGACCAAGAAGTTTTTGTCTATTAACTTGTTTCATTTTTTAAAGAAGTATTTAGCATCCAATGTTATCTCAAGACCATTTTCAATACATGTAGTGATATAATTGGAAAATAATTTTGTTGAGATTTCTTTGTCTATTAAATTAATTTTGTATTTAGAAAGAAGCTCTTGAGCAATTTCTTTGTCATTTTTATATAATGTATTTTTAACTATTTTGTTGCCGTTTTTCTCTAGAAGTAAAATAGGATCACCTTTTACAATAACATTTGAATTTGTCTGTTTAAAGGTCTTTTGTACTTTATCTAGTATACTTGCTTTACAAACTGTAAATCCAGAATTTTTATATGCTTTTATAATTGCTCTCCAAATTTCAGCTTTTGCAGAATGAAAAACCAATGTACAAAATCCTTCATCCTTAAGAATTTCTGACATTCGTTTAAAAACAGCTTCCATGAGCTTTTCGTAATATTCAAGATTTTTTCCTTGACTATTATTAATGATAACTTCGTCTTGGGTATTTGTTATATTCCCAAGCCACGATTCGTTAATTTGATTAATTTCAGAGTATGGTATGAAGTCTCCGAAAGGCGGATCAGTAAAAATATAATCAATAGAATGATTATCCACCTCCTTCATTATTGTGCTACTAGAATTAAAAAAGAAAGCTTTACTTTTTGATTGGTCCAATAAAGATAAAGCTTCTGTAAATGTTTTTAATTTCCTTTCAAGACCTATATGAATATTTTTTTCTACAGGCAAACTACTGATATATAGCACACCAGGTTGTGCACCCGTAAGAACAAAATCTTTACTATTACTCTTTGCTACTACACGCGTCATCAGTGTTGAATGGGAAGAGTTATAGCTTAATAAGAAAATTTTAAGAGCATCTTGGACTTCTTTATTACAACTAGAGATTTTAGACCATAAATATGAAAACATCATCGCATTTCTATTAGTATAAAAATGATGTATGTGGGTTATACCATAATGATACCCTTGTCTAAATAATTCCCCCCATGAAATTTTATATAATGGAATATAACTATAATCCAAAGTTTCTATCAATTTTAAATAATCATTATAATCTTCCTTTGTCGCCAAACGACTCCATTTCCTTTTTTGCGTAATCCCATAAATTTTATATGGAATTCTTTTTTTAACTGTTATAGTTTTTCCTAATATTCTGTCTTGAATAGTCTCTGTCACTTTTTCCAATTCTGAAACATTGACAATTTCCTTACATTCTGGGCAAACCCCTTCATTGACAAACTTTAAAGGGTTATCATTGATTGCAACTTCTGCATATTTAAATTCTCTACCACAATGAGGGCATCTAAGCACATCTGACCATATAATATGTCTTATTAACCCTAGTTTCCCTTCATCATCTTTTATTGAATATATTCTATTTGCTTCTGCTTTACAATTATCCAACAGCATTTTAGCCTCTTTTTGGAATACCTTGTGATTCGTATGGCATAAAGTTGAGCCTAGTAGATATCCTGAAGTGCTAATTTCATATACATATGCAGTTCTTGGCCCCCATTGTGGTTTTAACTTATATTGTTCTGCAAGTTTAACCATATTAGCAGTTGGTTTATCACATAATAAAGTTGCAATACCAGTTGTACCGCTGCCTCCAAATGGATCTAATACAGTATCTCCTACATTAGTATGGCAAGCTATATATAACGCCTCAGATTCTGGTGAAATCTTAGTAGGATAAGAAAAAGCATTAAATAATGCACCAACTCTAGTAGATGGAAAGGGCTTATTATATAACTCGTCTATTGAAACATTTTTTTTTTGCATATTGATAACGTATGATTGTTTCTGAAATTTTAAGAATTGGCTTTTTGAGATATAATATATGACTTATACTCTCTGACTATTAATTCTTTTATATCAACTTCTAATATATCGGCAATCTTTAATAAACTGCTTAAATCTGGTTGAGAAGAATTCGTACACCACTTTGAAACTGTTGACGGTGCAACTCCTAATTGCTCCGATAACCATTTACTAGTTCGGTGTTTCTCAACTAAAACTAGCTTTATTCTATTCAAATCTTCCATACTTCAACTGTTATTTATACAAATAAAGTGATTTATTTTCATTTCTATCTTATTTCGAAGAATAAAATATTAATTTAATGCTATTTATAGCATAAATACCAAGGTCAAGTCAAAATAGTAAATGGAATTACATTATCCACATTATCATAATTACCTTCATTTGTCAAACGGTATTTTACCTTAATACTGACCATTGGATAATTGGATTTCTTAAAGAATAACTTTGGCATCCATATTGCAATGAACAGTGAATTCTGATCTGCTTTATCGCCAAGCTTTTCTTTCATTTCTTCATTAAGCAACTCAGGATAATCAGAGATTTTTTCAAGTGACAACCATAGACCATATAATCCATCTTTTTTCAACAAGTGTTTTTTCTTCTGTTCTTCAAGTGATGGCTCATAAAATTCTAAAAATGGACGATCATCGTATCTCATAATATAAATCATTTGAGAGAAGATTTCAGTACTACAATTCAAAGAAAGAATTTTAATGTCTTTATATGAATATTTATGATTCTCCTCCTTCTTTAATTCTTTTATCACCCCAATATAGTAGTCAAAATAGACTCCGAAAGCAATTATATAATGACTATTGTTTAATTCAAGTTTATCTAAAGCATTAAATATATCTTCAGATGAAAGGTTATAGTCTGTTACACTATGTTCAGCAAAAAATGAACTTGCAAACATATGCTGAAAGTTATTTAACATATATGACGACATACAACCTGCTATACCAACATGGCTTATATCTGGATTAGTTACAAATGCTGTATTAGGGAATGGCATTGTCACAGAAGAGTTAAGATTATAAAATTGGTCCTGTGTAAATCTTCTCCCTAATAGGTCACCATAAGGTGCCATTGCTTTTATAATATTTCCTGTTAATATGTCCTCTTCGGATTTAACTTTACTTGCGTCTAAAGGAAGGTCTTTTCTTAATTCCGTCATTTTGCTCAAAATATCTTCTTGCATGTACGAAATTAATTCATCAGGCTTCTTTAGGATAGCTCTATCATAAAGCTGAGCCTTTTCTTCAATTTCTTTTTCAAAGGAACTAAAATTTACAATTTTGAGTAATATATTATCATCTTTTATTCTATCTATCCATCTTTTTAAAGTATTCAGATTTTCATTCAAAGTGGCTAAATCAGACAAATTATTAGGTAAAGCTCCTGTATTTAATACAGACTCGTATCCATAATTCCAACGTATAACATAAATACGATAAGCTAATAGTGCTAGATAGCAGTTAGCCGCACCTACAATTTTACCCTCGGTAATACCATGCATATTTGGCATTTGATATCTAGATTCATAATAGAATGGATTAGTAAAGCTATTACGATTTATCCTATTAAAGGCTTCAATTATGTCACTTAAAGTTGAAGGGACCAATGGATAAGATGGTGGCTCAGACTGTGTAAACGAAAGCATCAGTTCCAACAAACTGTATTTTTTCTGTTGAATGAGCATTGAACACAACATTATATGAAATTCTATAAAATCTTCACGTTGTTTTTTATTTTTTTCAATCTGATCGTTAGTATATGACTTACCATCCTCGTCGTAATAATATTGATATATAGGTTTCATGTAATAGTTTATTTTCTGTGAGGCCATTTTCCAATACTCCATTATCCACTCATCTTTATCATAGAAAATCTGTATTCGAAGATTTCTCCATAAATATCTATAAGTGGTTTCTGAAATTATAGAATCCTCCCAAATCAAGGAAGTCAAAATGGAGTTTCCATTATTAACAGATATAGGCTTATATTCTCCTTTACTTAAGAACTCATTTATGCGAGATATACCTTCATAAAAGTACTGATCAAAAACAAGTTCCTTACCATTATATTCTTTGTATACTCTTATTAAATAATCATACAGGAATTCATATACGCTTTGTACAAGCTTACTATCAGCTGATTTCAAAAGTTCGCAAGATAAGTCTACCCATTGTGTAAAATATTTAGATTCTTTCTCTTTTTTGTTTTTATTTGCAGAATTCTTGTAATCATTAGCGATTGCCGTCCGTAGGTCTGCGATATTGTAATAGCATATGATTTTTGAAAATAGGAACAAGGCTGACGAAAGTAATATTATTACGCCTAAACACTGTATTCCAATGATTATCCTGGAATGTGTATACCCATCCATTAGAAAAGGAAATAATACAGCCATCACAAGATTGAGAACTAAAGCAATTTTGAAAAACCTGAATGATAACTCACTCATAAATCGCTCTGATAACTTACTTGAACCAAATTTATCGTCTATCTTTTCTATGCATCCTATTACTAAAGGGTATGATAAAGCGAAAAGAGTTGAAACAATGGATAATACTCCACTATATGTATAATTAACGAAATCAAACATAGAAATCACTTGTTTTTTAAAAGAATTTGCTTCTGAATCTTTAAAATAGATTTTGAATCATTATTAATCTGCTGTATATATACTTTGACTATAGAGTCATTAGATTTATTATCTAAATAAATAGAATCTAATATTTCTATTTTTCTTAATAAAGAATCTTGAATATTGGATTCCTTAAATATTAAACTATCTCTTAATAAATCTATTGAATCCTTCTGTTTTTTGTCCTTGATGTATGTAACATTATTGTGCATTGACAACCTAATGATAATGCTACATAAAACAATCACCATAGCTATATAATAATATTTTTTCATGTTATAGGATTTATACAAACTGTTCGTGTAAATGTTGTATAACTAGTTATATCAACAATTACAAATATACCTCAAAAAACTGGAAATATAATGAAGATAGTTTTCTTTTCAAATTAAGGCTGTCAGATTTTGCCTGAAACAGAAAAAACAACTGACAATCTCAAATGATTCAAGTTGAAACTTGTATGCTAATTTATTCGATACTCCAGATTAAAATACAGGGAATACGTTCCGATGACTATTCGTATTTTATGTGATGCTGGAATAACTCGCCTAATGCTGCGAAAACTTATCGACTTGTCTCGTATCTGCAATACCAAGCAAGTTTCAGCCGACAAGGTTAGTACAATCCATGCTGATTAATCAGAACAGCTGCCATAAACAGTGCCTTTAAGGTTACGCTACCCTTCACTTTAAAGGCTCTAACATTGGCAACTGGTGTCAGATGACATATCTAAAACGAATACTAACAGTCCACTATGTTGATGCAGGCTAAAGCTTGCACTGACGGAACGTCCTATATCCTTGAATCCCCGTCTTAAAATACAGGCAAGCTGTCCCGACTGTTCGTATTTCATGCGATGCCGGAACAACTTGTCTATGCTACGGAAACTAACCGGTTGATTTGCTTCGTATCTGTGATACCAAGCAAGTTTCACCCGACAGGTTCTTCCTATAATGCAGATAAATCAGGACAGTTGCCAAAGACAGAGCCCTTAAGGTTGCGCTGCTCTTCACTTCAAAGGCTCTGACATTGGCAACTGGTTACCGGTGGTTTGTCTGAAAACGCAAACAAGCAGGCCGTCCCGATGATGCAGGCTAAAGCTTGCAATGCCGGAACGGCCTATATTCCTGAATACTCGTCTTAAAATACAGGCAAGCTGCTCCGACTGTTCGTATTTCATGCGATGCCGGAACAACTTGCCTTATACTACGGAAACTTACCGGCTGACTTGCTTCGTATCTACAATACCAGGCAAGTTTCAGCCGATAGGTTCATCCCATCATGCAGATAAATCAGGGCAGTTGCCAAAGACAGAGCCTTTAAGGTTGCGCTACTCTTCACTTCAAAGGCTCTGACATTGGCAACTGGTTACCGGTGGTTTGTCTGAAAACGAATACTATGCTCTTCAGAAATCTTTGAATACTGAATATCAGGAAATCATTGATGCGTCATAGCCGGAGCCGTTTCTTATGTGCAAAGGTACTGCGGACTGGAGAAACGCCAAGTGACGCTTGCGCTTTCAGTCGGAGGACTTGACGGCAGCCTTCCGCAAATTTTCTCATACCTCAAAAATTTGGGTATTCCGTCTGCATTCTCTGACTTCACACTTGTCTTTTTCTCCCTCTGGTCCGCAGTCACGGATGCACATAAAACGGTTTTTCCCGGCCTTGAAGCTCAATGAGCTTTACTGGAGGGAAAAGAACTGGAACTTCAAAATTCAAGTGTTATGCGAGCAAGAAGAATGGGTATCAAACAATCTTTTAATTTTTAACTGATATGTGCAGATTGATGACAACACAACTGGCGGAAGCTCTGGAGGGTTATCCGCTCTACTCCCAGGATGGCAAGGGAAAAGAAGCTGTTTGCCGTGCGGTTTTTGCCCTTGGTTCTGTAAGGTGGTTTATCCTTGAAGGAAACAGGGAGGATAATGATGTGATTCTATTCGGTATCGTAGTCGGACTCATGGAGGATGAATACGGGTATATTTCCCTCAATGAGCTTTCGGATGTGGAGCTTGACCTGAGTGCTCAGGGACTTGGCAAGCTTCAGGTAAGACAGCAGCAGAACTTTAAGCCGGTTCCGCTGAAACAGATTCAGGACAGCAGACTTCAGGACTTTCTTGCAAGGTTTGAACAGGCTGTATGAAAACAGAAGTGGCCGGTCCTATCCGTCACGGACAAGACCGGCTGCTTATTATAGCAGGTAAATGAAAACAAAACTATAATTGTATGGTAAATGGAAAATTGTCGTAATATTTTTAATATCTCTGCCCGGCATGGGTGGAGCGTTTCTATGGAAAACATGGATGGAATCCGGTTTCTCAATTTCAGACGGAAGACTTCGAGCGGTGTACCGTTCTGCTTTACCATTGAAGCCGGTGACGGTACAGCCGGCTGCATAGCAAAAGAAATATTCTCTTTCGTCAGTGCCGTTGTTCCTGAACAATGTGCAAGGGAATGGATGATTCAGTCAGGAGCGATGGAGCCGTCGGAGTTCCTTCAGGCCGTGTCCGACATGGAGGATGTCAGGCTAAGGGCAAGGCTGCTGGCTCTTGAACTTGCAGCCATGAATGTCAGATATAATGTCCTGGATACCATTCCATGGGACAGACTGAACTAACGGTGTTTCTTACGCTTGCGGCCACGTTTGGGCAGACCGGTTTCCTTGTAGGCTATCAGGTCAGTTCCTCTGAACACCCTTTTTGCCTTGTCAGGTATCTTCAGGAAAGCCAGCGGCTTTTCCAGATAACGGATATAGGCATAGATGGTGCAGCGGTGAACACCCAGGTAGCGTGCTGCCTCCTTTACTGAATATGTCTTTTCCGGAACAACTTTCATTATTTCTCATGCTGGTTAATCTTTTCGTTTATTGGATGCCGTAAAGGTAAACAGTTGATTATTAGCTGTCAATACGTCAAATATGGGATTATTCCGGAGATTGTGGGATTTGTATGGATTATGTGTTACCTGTCATATTCAATACAGCAAGGCTAAGGCGGTTGATAACGAATCTGTTTTACGGAAATCAGGAAGGCATATATTTGATGGTTGACAGCGTTGACAGCAAATCCAATGAAAATCCGGCATAAAATCAGTCTTGGAAAATACTGTAATACAATACATTATATTCTTTCTGATTTTTCTTATAAAGAATAGAGTATTATAATGTGTCAACGTTTGGCTATGGATTTTTAGCGGACAGAAAATTGTAGCTACACTTGTCAACGTTTGTCAACGTATGATTTCTATATGAAGTATCTGATACACTGGAAAATACTCTCTGTCAACACTGTCACCCCTGAAACGGGTGCATTTTATTATCTGAAAACATCTGATGTGAAAGGGATTCATGGTTATCCTAATGTACCATTACAGCCACAGGTTTGTTCAGCATGCCTCTGCAGATATTTTTTTGCAAAGGTATCTCCGGCATTGCAAACGTCAAACACAGGGCTGAAAATCTTCCTCAAACGGGGTTGAGCGTATTTTCAGCTTCCCTTGAAGTTTGCCTTATTGAATGCCTGCGCTTCTGAGAACTGCAAAAAATATCCTTCGGGCAAGCTGAAAAAACTTGCAGACAGAAGGGAAAAAATCAGAGCGTATGGTACAGATGGACGAAAGCATCAGAAAGCAGTTGGAAAAGCCACAGACATGGTTCTGCAAATATTTTCCCAAACGTATTCAGAATGTGGGCGAGAAGGAAATCGCCGACAGACAGTTGGTTTATGACTTCAAGGACGGAAGGTCTCATGAAGAGGTGGCACAGATGACGGCAGCAAGGATGATTAAGGAACACGGGGACAGATGTTCTCAGTTGGTATTCATTCCGGTTCCGGCATCATCAGTAAGAAAGAATGAAATCCGGTACATGGACTTCTGCAAAAGGGTATGTGAACTCACAGGAGCAATAAACGGATATGACCATGTAAGGGTATGCGGAGAAAGACTGGCTGTTCATGAAAACCGTAAGGCTGAAAAGGAAATCAGAAAGGTGAGCATCATCGAGTTTGATGAAGAATGGTTCAAAAAGAAAGATGTCATTGTATTTGACGATGTAATCACACGCGGAATCAGCTTTGGTATATATGCGAATCAGTTGGAGAGTTTCGGAGCGAATGTCATTGAAGGCATCTTCCTTGCAAGAACCCATTATAAAGTATAGAAATATGAACGGAATATTATCAGAAAAATCAAAGTCACTGGCCTTCACGGGACACAGAACTGTTCCCGTAGAAAGGCAGGATGAAATCAGGGCACGGCTTGTTGAAGCCGTGTCGCTTGCATGCAAGTCAGGCATTACCTATTTCTACTCAGGAATGGCCATGGGATTCGACCTGATGGCTGCTGAAACTGTATTATCACTGAAGGGGAAGTGTCCGGAAATCCGGCTCATTGCCGTTGTACCTTTCAGAAGACAGAATTGCCGGTGGCCGTCAATTGAAAAGGAACGTTATCAGAAAATAATTTCCAGGGCTGACCGGGTTATCGTATTGAGTGAACACTATTTTCATGGGTGTCTTCTAAGGCGCAATGACTTCATACTGGAGCATTCATGCGGTTTGATTGCATGTTATGACGGCAAGCCTTATGGTGGGACATTCTATACCTGCAGGGAGGCAGGGAAGAGAGGTATGGATATAATCAATCTGTACTGAAAACCTGCCCGGATTATACTGAAAATATTGTACAAAACAGATATGCAAATTTCTTGCATATCTCATTTATAATGCTTATATTTAGATAGTTAAACAAGTTACAAGAGGTGATTTTATGAATAATATATACAACCGCTACATTTGGCTGCTGCATACAGTCTATCAGGAAAGAAAGGTCACTTTTGAAAGGCTTTGTGATATTTGGAAGCATCATTTCCTGTACAATGGAAAACCGTTGAGTCTGCGCACATTCCATCATCACCGGAAAATGATTGAGGAAAATTTTGATATAGTTATTGCGTGCAACAGAAAGGACTATACATACTATATCCAGAATCTGGATGAAATACTCGGTGACAGCTGCCGGAACTGGCTGTTCAACAGCCGTATCATTGATGTGGCCCTGAAAAGCAGTCCGTGTCTATTTCATCGTGTTGTACTGCCTGACATGTCAAATGGCATTGAATACCTGCCGGATATATCGGAATGTATCAGCGATGGGCATGAACTATACATATTCTACACGAATGACAAGGGCTATGAAGTGGAAGGGCGTTTCCGACCAGAAGGTTTAAAGCTGTTCCATAACCGCTGGTATCTGCTCGGATACAGGAACGGATCAGAGTTCTGTGCCGTTCCTCTTGATGCACTGACCAAAATCTATCTCAGCGGAAACAGGTTTCAGACAGACTGCAGATTTTCGCTTGCCAAACGTCTTTCAGACTCCATTGGTGTTGTGGCTCCAACCGGACAGCAGCCAGAAGAGGTTACACTACGGGCTTATGGTCCATTTGCCGATTATCTAAGAAAACATCCTTTCCACCATTCGCAGGTAGAAAGGAATGATATGGGGAGTTTCACTTCATTTGATTACACCCTTCTTGTGACTGACGAGTTGGTGGATGAAATCCTGGCTCTTGGTGATAAGGTGGAGATTACTTTCCCGGAAAAGTTGAGAATGAAATTGCTTCAGAAGATTGGGCGTATCAGAAACAGGTATGTAATATGAGCTATAATAATTCTAATTTTATTTTAGGTATTTAATATTTTATCAGTACATTTGCTATGAGAACATATGAAAAGACTTTTAAAGTAAATGCACAGGTGGAATTCTTATATTTATGGTTCAATACCATCATTTACTTCAATGGAGCTATGCTCTGCTATAGATATAAAATTTAAAATTTTAAAATCAAAGCTTATGTTTTTTAACAGAATGTAGGCGGCAGAACTTTTAGTGAAGGTTCACGCCGCAATCAAAAGTCCGAAAGGATAGGTTATTAGTAATTCTTTATCTGTAGGATTAGATGTACTAGGGATTCTTGGAATCCCTGCAGCAAGCAGTATGTCATTGGCAAAAGATGGCGCAGAGTTTATAATTCAATGGCTATGCGGAAAGGGAGTTGACAGCAACAAAGTAATGTCAATTATCCATGATCTTTCTGCTTTTATTCCATTGTACTCGTAGTACCAATCTCTTTTAGCCTTTTCCATTGATTCTGCACAATTAGCTAATGCTATTGAATAGATAAGGAACAGTAACTAAGATTAAAGTTTGGAGCTTCATGGTTAGTGATGGCATTGCAGGTAGCTAACCACTCCTCTATTAAACAAAAGCGGTTTGGATTACTCCAAACCGCAACTATTATATTTAAAACAATGATTTAAACTTAAAATGATAGGTTTATACTTCCTGCATTATTGGTATACCTATCTTGTTGTTGATTTCAGTCTCTACAGCATTATATATTTCTGTTTCACTTGTTTCTATAGATATTATTAGAGAATACTTTATAACATTATCAACATTAGCCAGTTTTCTCTCTTTCCACCAACCTGGTCCTGGATAAACAACTATATGACCACAACCTGCTAATTCAGCTGCTGTACACTCAAACCAGTCCGACTGAACAGTACCTTGTTCACGGCGATTTTGCTTGATTGTCCATCTTTGAGTATCATTATCCGTTGTTTTATCTCCTTCATTCTTATTCCTTCTACATAAAAATTCTTCAACATTTTCATGTGGACTCTTCAAGTCAAAATGCAAAGTTGCTGAAGGATAACGATATTTATTCCTTCTACCGGCATAACCAGGAGAAGGCTTTACATAATAGGAAAGTGTAATTCTTATCTTTACTTTTTCTGCTCCCATCTGCTCAAGTAATTCTACAGGCCATGGAAGATCATAAAAATGCAGTTGATTATATGTATTTGAACCATCTTTACGTACATATGGTATCAATTCATTCTCAAATATGTATGTGGCATATCTTTCATTACTAAATAAAGCAATTTCTTCATCAGGAAGGCCATAACCACATATTGACATGATGTCATTGACACTTCCTATACGCTTCATTTCTTCAGTCCATCTCGCAGAATGTACCATCATACCACGTATAGACAACAAAGAAAGGTCAGGATTCACTGTCTTAATTTTTGCTGCCATACGTGCAGCTAATGCTGTGGCTGCACTGGTTGCATAAAACGGTTCCAATGATTCTGCCAAATCTGCACTAGTCGAAATCAGGCTCAGATCAGGAGTTGTTGTAGTCTGCAGTACAGGATGATCAGCTACATTACCGCCTTCCATGACAATCTCAGGCTTATTAAGACCATTTCTCCAACGCCAAGAAGTTCTTGACATCGGAGAAATTCCTCCAGGTGCAGCCAAAGCCTTATATCTATCATCAGTAACAAAAGCCTTCTCAGTATAAGCTCCTACGGTCAGTGCATTCCATGCCTGTGCCGGACTTTTAATAGCATTAGCTTTACATGATTCTATATAATCTGAAGCGTCTATTTCTGTAGTCTCAATGTTTCCCGCAGAAACGACCACCAGACGATCACAATTCCCTCCATTGTATATACTTTCATCTAAAGCAGCAGAACTTGACGTGGATTTGCAGTCATAAGAAATGTCATCTGTAACAGCCATACATTGTATAGATGCTCCCATTTCATGAGCTTGCTGTATAGCATCCTCTATAACAGCACCATAAAAATCAGAATCAGTTTCATATCCGGATTCAAATATTTTCACGGATGCCAAGTTGTTTTCAATTGCAACAGATTTCTTATGCCCATAAATTAAATCTGTCATATCACCATATAGGATAAGGCCAGCCATATCCGTTCCATGGAAGCTATGATCAATAGTGTCATAAACTCCTATTGCACTTTTCATCATATCATCCGATAAGAATGGAGCTATCAAGTCATGAGCATTGTTTACACCTGAATCCAATAAGCCCACCCTTACACTGTCACTGTTTATTGAAATCTCAATTTCATCTTTAATAAGCTCACTCCATTCCCTGCTTTCATCATGGGATTTTACAAGTATTGAAGGCTGTTTATAAGGACGTATTCCCTCTATATAACCAACAGATAAAGGTAATTCACATAATTGTTGTTTTGTTGCTTTGATTAACAGAACAGCAACTCCTTCAAAGTCCAGAATATTTTTACCTGCTGATATAAGGCCAAGACTGTCTAAAGTTTTAGTAAGTTCCTCTACATTATAATCATCACCTTTGGTTACCCATATTTCAAATGTCTGCAGATGATTATCTGGTAGCATATCAAAATCTTCTGCAGAAGTATAAAGACTATGAACATCAGCTTGTTCAATAGAATTGATTGGCGCAATCAGAGTTGCATTCTTAGGGTTTCCATTCCTTGTGCAAATTTCTTCATTTGCATACTCATTAGCTTTTTTGTCCAACCAATCTTTTTTTTCTTTCTTGACATATATTGTTACATCTACATTTCCATCACCTTTATCTTCTGAGATTTTTAGAATAGATGCTCCACTACTTTTTGCTAATGTCTGAGGAACAAAACCTGAAACCATGTCAAAGTTCATATAAACACCATCTGCAACGGGTAATCCCCTTTCTGACCGTTGTGACAAAGTTTCTATAGCCTGATCAATGGCTGTATTGTAAATTTCTTTTATATAAGCCGCATGTTCCTGTCTGTTTCTTTCAGGCATGTTTGGCTGTTGTACTGACCTGGTTCTTGGTGTAAAAGAACGGGCTTCTGCTATCTTATTTCCTAAGAAAAAATGTTTCTTTTGCATATTACCTTCATATTCAACCTATTTCACGGCACAACTGATTTCGTTTGTCAACAATCATTTTCACCATTTCCATATCTATAGGCAAATCATTTAACAGTGATTCTTTGAATATGTCGGAACATACCATTTTTATCTCTGCATGACTCATTCCCGTAAATAAAGGTTCAGCCTGAGAAAAATCCAGATTTTTTGCTGTATATAAATATTCACGCAACAACAACAAGCGTTGTTCTGCATCCGGCATTCTGTATTCAATGACATCATCAAAACGCCGGAACATTGCCTTATCGATGGACTCTATTGCATTTGTGGCTGCAACAATAAAACTATCAGAAGAATCACGCTCCAACAACTGCAGGAATGTATTAAGTATTCTGCGTTGTTCACCGACCTCATTTTCCATTCCACGTTGTGCACCTATAGCGTCAAACTCATCAAAGAGATAAACGGCAGGAACTTCATCTATAAAATCAAAAATACGGCTAAGTTTCTGACCTGTCTCACCCATGAATTTAGTGATAATCTTTTCTGTTCTTACAATAAAGAAAGGAAGATTAAGTTCCTTTGCCAATACCCCTGATGTCATAGTCTTACCTGTACCAGACATACCATAGAGTAACAGCTTACGGCGGTTTGCAAGGCCATATTTCTGAAGTTCTTCTCTTCTTGTATATTCCTTTATTACCCTTTCCAGCTTCTCCTTTACAGACTTATCTGTAACCAGATCATTCAAACTGTCATATGTTTCAGTCTGAAGCAACAAATCGTCAACATCCTTATTGCGTGGAATAATTTTTAAATTGCTAAAAGAGGTCTTTTTCTGGCTTAACAATTCCTGGATAGTTCTCGCCAATACAGCATGACCATTCTTTGCCTCTACAGCTGAAATCTGTAAGGCAACCTTTCTGAATTGTGCATCATCATTGTTTAAATGATTGCGTATCAGAGATAATATTTGGTCTGCATTTGCCATCGTAATATGGTTATAAAATTATTGATGTACAAAAATACTTTGTTCCCGTCAAATAGTCAACTCTATCATTAAAAATTGCTAAATATTTATGCTTTTTTATCTAAGAACTTGGTGATTTCACCAAAAAAACTAGGAGAAGTCTTTTAATACTACAATTATATTTTTGATTTGTATTAAACCCTTTACTTCTTTCATCATCAGAGTTCAGATTGATCATTTATGTAAAATCAAATTCATTCTGTTTGAAAGTGTGTTGCATTTCTGTTATCACTTCCTCCTGCATGTCCTGTACTTCAGCCACCACTTCAGTTTCAAGATCCAGTCCGAAAGTCTCCTTCAACTGCATATAATCAAAACACAGAGCCTTCGGTCGGTTTACCTTTACCTTCTTAACCTGCTCGCCATTTACAATGTCGATGGTATAGTCAGGAAGTCCGCTTGGCAGAAGTATGGTGAATCTGTCCTGTTTCAGGCCCAAATATGAAGCATGGGATTTCAGGTACGACATGATGGTGGACCAGTTCGAGCGGTTGGAGGTGGAACCTGCATTCCGGCTATTGAACAGTGATGCTACGGCTGCTGTGTTCAGATAGAGAATCGGACGTGCCTCCTTAAATTCTATATCTTCCTTGACAGACAACGGACGGAAGGATTTCATATACCTTATACGGTAATGTGCCTTCTCAATACATTTCCCTGAAGTCTGGAATCCCTGAAGCATACTCCAGAAGTCCGCTATTTCCGAACTTTCCTGAGCCAGTTCATTCTGATTGCGTATTCCCCTGACTGCCGTATCAAACAATTCTGCATAGCTGAAAGGCACGTCAATTACTGTCTCCAGTGTTCTGAAGGTGGCCAATGGAATAACCCAGTTTCCGAATATACGGTCATGGATGGTTTCATTCTCCAGTTTCGCAGCCAGCTCACGCTTGGTAATGGAATATATTTCCGGAAAGTTCTTCTCAAACAGTTCCCGGTGTCCCAGTATCTCCAGGGTGAGGTGGGTAAGTCCCATGTTGCAGACTGATACAAGGTCTTCATAGGCTCTTTTCTCGTTCTGGTTGAATGATGTCTTTGAAAAGGCAAGGAAGATGACACGGGTATAGAGTGCCATATCCTGTGTAGGTTTGTCCTGGCCGCAAAGGGCTACACCTGTTGTGACAATGGTCTGGGCTGCCATACCGTCTGTGTTCGTATTCTTCTTGGTCTGGCCGCCACCGCCCCAGAGTCCTTTCAGATAGGCTATCTTGCGGATGTCAAGGTCATTCTTGTATTCATCAAGCACGGCAAGGGTGTTGACTGCCTGTGATACACGGTCGTTCATGGCCGGTACGGAAGTTACACCGAGATTGGGCGGATCTACTCCGTGCAGGAAAAAGGACTGGAGGGAAGTAGCCAGGGTTGTTTTACCGGTTCCCTTTTCACCGAAAAGATTCAGGATGGGGAAGTGACGGGTACGTCTGAATATGATGTCACGGAAGAAAGTGGCAAGCAGGTAACAGAAGGCTACGCTTGCATTCTCACCGAATACTTCCATAAGTCGTTTTACGTAATCATACAGTTTTATCCCGTTACAGTTCTCATGCACCATGAGTCTTTCAAACTGGAATATCTCCGGATTGTTTAGATAGATTTTTGAAGTGGCCGGTATATAGAAGGCCTTGCCGTTGATTCCACGGACAATACCCAATTCGTCAACGGCATTGAATGTGCCTGCAAAAAATATTCCGTTTCCAAAAGCAAAGAATCCTTCAGCCGCATTCCAGCCGAGTTTTCTGATACGTTCTGCCGTATCGGTCTTTGAATACAGGTATTCCTTTACACGGTTGAGTTTGTCTATCTTGGCCAGCCATACATAATTGCCCAGTGAGCCGACCTTCTGCTGAAAGTTACTCAGTGAGCAGAGTTCCGACTCCTTCAGTTCTATTACCCGGCATACATTGTACATATTCCTCATGCGGAAGATTCTGGTTCCGTTTATTTCATCCTCGATATGGAACAGCGGTTCCATGATGAAGTTGGAGATTCTTGACGGTTCATCATCTTCTTCCCCGATGGAGTAGTAACAGTTTTCCCTGACAAAGAGTCCGAACTGGCGTAACAGCTCCGCTTCACGCTGCATCTCGTTCATGGCCGCAGGTTTGTCGCTCCTTCTCCTGGCTTCACCACGTGCCTGGGTAACGGCATCACGCCACAGCTTTACCTTGCCGTGCAGTCTGGAGAGCTGTTCTATGCACTGGTCATACACAAGCTGGTCTTTTATATAGCGCAACAGGTCTGCTATTTCAGCAACACACTTTCTTTCCTCTACCATGGAACTGGCTACCAGAAAACGTTTCTGTGCCAACCAGATGATAAAATGCTTTTCCGGAAGTGAAGTATAATCCTCCCTGCTACGGATATAGCTGTCGGCATCATTCTTTGCATATTGTACTTCTCCTTCTGCCCCGGATGGTATTTCTGCAAAAGGAAGCTCCCTGACTGTTACATGGAATCCTTTTCTTATGGCTGCAGCCCCGTTGGTCATCACCGCCTCAAATCCCGGTCCGTATGGCTTGCCTTCCGCAATATCTGAATCTGGAATGAAACAGAGTGAGGATACATACTTCTTCAGCTGCTCGAACTGGCTTTCACTCCAGGCTGTTCCAAGTGACGCTACTGTATTGTCGTATCCAATTGACTGCATTCTCAGGACATCAGGAGCACCTTCCACAATGATATAATAGTCAGCATCACGCAGTCTGGCGGCACGGTCAATACCGAATACTGTTTCTCCCTTGGAGTAAATCATGCTTGTTGCCGAGTTGATATACTTGGGAGCTTTCCTGTTGTCTCCGATGTATCTGGCCGTATAGGCAATGATGCGTCCCCATCTGTTTCTCACGGGAATCATGATACGCTGGCGGAACATGGCGTATGTATTGCCGTCCTCGCCACGCTTGAACATACCGAGCTCATACAACAGTTCTTCACTCAATGCTTTGTTTCGGCAGAAGTCCATAAAGGCCTGGCCGTCCTTCGGTGCATAGCCTATTCCGGCAAAGGCACAGAACTCCTCATGCCACCGGCCGTATGCGTAGGCCCTGGCATCAAGGCTTTCTTCCTTGTCTGTTGCTCTGAGGCATTGAAGGAAGAAGCTCTGGACTGTATCGAGAACTGTCAGAAGTGATTCCCGGTGCCTGGCTTCGGCCAGCTGTTCCTCACTGCGCTCTTCACTGATGTATTCTACCGGAATATTATGGTTCCTGGCAATAAATTCCACGGCGGCACTGAAGGAAAGGTTTTCCTTTTCCATTATAAACGTAATGGAATCACCGCCACGGTTACAACTGAAACAGTGGAAGAGATTCTTGCTTGGGGTAACGGCAAAGGAACCGGTCTTCTCAGTATGAAAAGGACAAAGTCCCATCAGGGTTGAGCCTTTTCTGGACAGCCTGACATAAGGACTGAGTACGTCTTCTATGGCAAGTTCCCTTACTTTCCGTATGGTTGTTTCGCTTATCATAACGTACTGAGCAGGTTCCAACAATCGATTATTGACTGGCCGGAGTATTTCGGACGGCTGACATTATTAGGATTGAGCGGTTGGATATATCCGTTATCTCTGTATTTTTTGAGTGTCTTGTTGCTGATACCGAGTTCAGCACAGGTGCGCTTGACTGAATAGACACCGCTTGGATCGCACGCTGGTCTGATTTCTTTCATTATTATAAAATCATTATGAATGTGCGATACAAATATCTGTCCGGCTTTATTGTTAAGCTGGTGAACAAAGGTTACTGACGCACATTCCTGTACCTACTATAATTGCTTTCTTTATATTTCATAGAGTATCACGGCTAAAATAAACAAATAAAGTTTATCAATATTAGAGTATTAGCCATAATATGTTTATTACTTATCTTTCTTGACCGGTTTTTCTGCCTGTTTCGGCTGACTTTCATCAAAATAGTCCTGGGTGGTTCGCTGCAAGAGCCTGAGGTCTGCCGTGCGGTATTCCACCTTACCGGGTCTTTTATAGGAGACCACCTTTCCCTGACGTTTCCATCGTTCTACATTCCTGCGGCCAAAAAGTTCGTAAGCCTTCCTCTGGCTGATGAATTCAGGATCATCCTTGTCGGCTTTCAATTGTCTGACAATTCTGGAGGAGAGGTCATTCAGGAATGTTTCGTATGGTATAAGATGGTCCAGAAACTGTAATATCTTCATATAAACCTGATTTGGTTTCTATACTGTTCGTTTGACCGTAATGGTATGGTTTTCCCTGTCAGTCCTGGTCTTGAACTGACGGTTGTAGATGGCACCAAGCTCTGAGGCCTGTGTACGGACGCTTTTCAAACGTGAAATGGGGAATGAAACGGATTCACCTACTTCAAGGGCAACAAGTGCCGGACGGATTTTTTCTAAGTTTTCAGACATAATTGTTGGATGTTTAATATTTAATGTTTAACTTTGTATTCACCAAATGAATAGGTTACACCACAAAGTAACATAAAATGGTTTATATAACCAAATATTTGTTTGATGATTTATTGTTTAAGATGTATTTATTGAAGGAATCGCATGGATAATGACATAAAACACGTGCATGTAGGTCAGGCTATCGACAAAAGACGCAACGAGCTTGGATTGAGCAAATCTGAGCTTGGGCGCAAAATAGGTGTACCGCAGCAGCACATAAACCGCATACTGGAAAGGGAGACAATGGAAACGAGCAGGCTTATTAAAGTCAGCGAAGCATTGGACTTCAATTTCTTTTCCCTTTTCTGTCCGAGACAGCATCATATATCGGCACACCTTGCAGCCGTTGCATTGGACGGAAATGCAAATAATCTGATAGGTGATGCAGAACTGGCTGTGCAGTTATCCAGCGAAAAGAAAGAAATTGAGAACTTGAGGGAAACAATCAAGCTTCTGAAGGAACAGATAGAGAGTCTGAACTCACAGATTTTACGACTTGATTCAAACCTGAAGGATAAGGACGTGATTATTGAACTATTGAAAGATAGAAGAAAAGAATAAACTGAAATGTTGTATATCTATTAATTTAATTATTCATCAAAGGGTTGATGGAGAGGCAAAAGTAAAGTGAATGCCGCTTACACTTACTATGTAAGTTGTAGCTTATTAAGATTCAAGCACTTACGACCAAACTTGATTAAGTGAAAAAATTCCGGTCAATAAGTTATCAAGAAAGTTTGCTTACTACAGGCTTACACTTGTATGGTAAACGTCTAATAATCAGAAAGGAATTGACAAGGCGCAAGCTTCTATTGAGGATATCCTCTAAGCTGGGAATCATTAATCAAAACAATATTAGATAAATATTCGCTTACTGTGGGCTTACACGATACAGTTAAGTATTTGAATATTAAATCTATATCGGTATGGCGCAGGCTGCTATTGAGGAAGCATAATAGATAAATGCAATTACAAAGGAGTTGTGTTAAATTGCAACACAACTCCTTTTGTCATATATCATAGTGAAAATAGAATCTGAGAAAAAAAAGGAACTTATTGCCTTAAATTTCATCCAGGCCTAAAGTTTTAAAATATTCATAAGTACCATCATAAAACTCTGGGAGTCTAGTCATATCTTCTGGAAACCCACCTGCTGTCTTATTGTGATTCCCTTCAGGAACACAAATAACCATACCAATACGAGCACGTGTCAACAGTACACGATAAGCGTTTAGCATGTATTTTCGTCGTTCAATACTACTCTCTGTATTACCCGCTTCTTCTCGCCAAGCAGTTCTTCCATTGAAGTTATAATATTTCCATTTCCCATTTTCACACCTAACATCAGCATCCCAAAGAACACATGTATAATCCAATTCTAGACCTTGAACTTGTATTTCAGTTGCAGCATCTTCAAGATAATTTGATGATCGTATATCGTTTTTGTCTTCCAAAAACCAATGTATAGCATTTTCATCTCCTTGCTCAAGTACATGAACAGCTAAAGGTTTGAATCTTGCAGAAGCTTTGCTTACAAGTACACCCGCTTTTTGCGAACCTCTAGTCATTTTTCGCAACCATGTTCTGGCTTTATCCATATCTCTTGTAAGTACAATCGGATAACGTTCTTTTATCTTTTCATACCATTCTGTGGCATCAGGGTTGAATGATAGTAAAGAATGAACAAAAGCTGACAACTTTTCAGCTCTAAATGAACGCAAACTAACTCCGAGATGGAGATCTGAAGAGAAAGTAACTTTATCATTCTTTGCTAGTAATTCATTAACTTTTCCTTCAGCATATTCTTTCTCTGTAAGTTTGTCGGATATATAAATTCTCCAATGAGTGAATTTATCATTTAAAGCATTAATCCATTCAGAAATCCCGGCTTCTCCTGTATTAATTTCTTGACCACCACCAACTAAACAAATAATTGTTGCCCAATCTTCTCTTTGATCAAGAGACCAGATAAGGAAAGCTGCTTCCGAGAGCGGAAAATTTTGAATTTTAAGTTTATTGCCATAAGTTCCACCTCTTTTGAGATAATCAGCAAGCCTTTTATGTGTCCATGAACGTTGAGCTTCATCAAAAATTGCAACATGTTCAACTTCTCCGTAGCCTGCATTTGTTAGTTTTATTGCCTTGTCTGGATCTATTTCAAGTGTGTTATTTTCTACGGGATTCTTTATTTTGGCCAACATATTATCTCTATAGCGATGTATAATTTGTATAAATTTGCCAACTTCTCGTCTTGAATCAGACATATTCTTTTTTTCTCCACGCTCCTTACATTTTCTGTAGTTATCAATAGCTAAAGCTTCTGTAAGTACGGCAACTAAAGGTCCGTTTCCAGAGAGATATACAGCTCCTTCATCTTCAATTAATTTACCACCATTTTGGTAAGACTGTTTAACAGCAACATCTAGTCCTACAAGAGTCTTTCCGGCTCCTGGTACACCTGTTACGAAACAAATACTTTTTTGTTTCTGTTCTTTGCTATTCTTAATAACATCAAGAATATAACTGATTGTTCTATCTGTTGAAACTTTATCGGCTTCATGTCTGGTAATATCTTCCACAGAATGATTTTCATAAAGTCTTTTTGCAGCTTCAATAATTGTTGGTGTAGGAGAGTATGGACTTATAATCCAATCAACACCTAAACTTGAATTTGAAATAGTTGCTCCAGAATGTATAAAAATATCAGAAATAAGTTTCTGCAATCCTTTACTTCCTGTTACTAATGGATTATATATTGAATCATCATATACAGAATAACAAAATGCACTTGAACAAGAACTATATTTTGTTGGGACAAGAATTGGAACGATTATTTTATCCTGGCTAAAAAGGTGAAAGTTTTTTAAATCAAGAGCATAATCCATAACCTGCTCAATGTTAGATTGAAGTAGATTTTTTTCGCCAACTTTAAATTCAATACAGAAAATTATTCCTCTTAGCAATAATACTACATCTATGCGTTTTCCAAGTCTAGGAATGTCATACTCAAAAATTATCTGTCCATTTTCAAATTTCCATGGTAATAATGTTTCCCGCATGATTTCAATCTCATTGGACCAGCTTTCGTTTGTTGTTGTAAGAGCGTTCCCATGATAATTATTAATGAACATTCCCAACAAAGTTTCAGAAGAAGTATTAATAAATTCTTGTATTGTAGAATGATATAGACAGCGTACCATATGCAATTTTAAGAGTGACAAATTGTGCTTACAGTTTTTGCAAATGTATCAAAATAATACTAACTCATATGTAATTTTTATAATTGATATGGATTATTTTAATATTGTTAAGGGAGACTTCATGTGACTGATAATATTTATGAATATAAAATTACTGATGTGTGCAGATAATGACAACATAACTGGCGGACCCCCTAGAGAATTATCCACCTTATTCCCAGGACGACAAGGGAAAGGAGACTGTTTGCCATGCGATTTTTGCCCTTGGCTTCGTAAGATGGTTTATTTGAAAGAAACAAGAAGGATGACGATGTGATTTTTTCGGTATCGTGGTCGGATTCATGGAGGATAAATACAGTATATTTCCCTCAATGAGCTTTCAGACGTGAATTTGGCCTGAATGCTCAGGGACTTGGCAAGCTATCTGGATAACTAAATCTTTTTAAGTAAACTGTATCTCATATATAAAAAAACGACCCGCCGATTTAAGCATTGTGAAGAGGCTTGGCGGGTTCTTGTTTTACAAAGATAGGTAAAAATTATGATTCAGTAAAATATACTTGCCTTCTTTATGTAATGTTTTGTAAACTATTTATCATCACAAGATTCATCTAAAGATTTATCCAGACCAAATATTCCTTTCGGAGCCACCTTACGCCATGAATTGCCAAATTTCATATCCAGATAATCAAAAACCACCTGATTATAAGCTGTCAGTATATGATTGGGAACACCCAGATAACAGTCCAGTGTTCCATCTTTCTTCAATGGATAAAAAGCGTCATAGCTCACACCGTACATCTTCCAGAAAAAGTGTGTACGGATTTTTTGTTCCTGTCCTTCCGGTATTACCAGGCGCAATTGGGGACGTCCTTTGACGATGTTTTCTTTCGACAGCTCCGGTGAACAGTCATATTTCAAAATATGATCATACCATAAAGGAAGCACCATCCGCAAGGTGTCATTATGTGGTAAAGGAAGGGTTATTACCGTATCACAAGGGGCCAGTCCCACATATTCTGCTTTCAGATGATAAGTTCCAGCCTCCAGTCCCTTTATCCGGAAGCAGCCGGTGGAATCTGTCAGCCATCCCAGAAACGGCTGTCCTGCCATGCTCAGATTGGAACCAACCAGTACATCATGTACCACATCATAAGGAGGGCGTTGACGGACAGATTCACCATACACCCGACCGACAATTGTATATCTTGCAGAATCACCCTCATTATGCGTTATATCTTCTCTCAGCGGCATAGTAAAATACTGAAATTCCACAGTGTGCTTCCCGTTGATAAAAAGTACCTCCCATGGATAGATGGATCTAAGCGTTTCTTTGAGAGCAAGAGCCAGCGGATGAGTTCCGTCGTCTGTCTTTTCCCGTAAAGAACGTATAAAGACAGAATGCACGTCACAATCTACGAAGCGCCCGTCTTCCGTCGTCTGGAAATCACTTATCGTAAAAACAATCCGTTCTCCCCGGTATTCAGGAAACCGCTTCCAGGGAAACCTACGCTCGATTTCTCCCTGTGCTTTCATCAGATTCAGTCCGGTTCTCCGGTAATTATGATAAGTCTGCGTTTTCAGCACTTTGCCGTTCCGGAGAGTCAGCACCCGTTCCGTTTCCATGTTACGGTTGAACCCATCATGCACGTATCTCACCAGATCTCCTTTTCCGGCCCGAAGCTCCCCACTGAACCAGCGGGCTTGAATCATTCCCGCCTGAAAATAGGCTGCAAAGAGCGGCTGCAACTCCTTCACTTCATACACCCGTGTAGATTCCTTTTTACTGACTTCATCGTAGATATCCGCTTCTACCCGTTGCAGGCAAAGATATCCGTCACGTATCTCCCAGAAAGCAGTATAGCCGCTATAATTGCCCGTAGACCAATTAATATTTTCCGGAAGAAAATCTTTCATCCGCATATATAGCAGAGAGTCGTATCCTATGGGCTTTGCCATCAAATCCCATTCTTCTCCTTCCAGGCGGATTATGTCGCCTGATTGTCCCGTAGCTTTCACAGGTAAACCGACAAGCGAAAGTAAAATGGCGATCACTAAAATTCTCATACACATAGGCCTGTTTGCTTTAAGAACAAGATAATGCTCCTTAAAAATACGAAAAGTATTTTATTTTACAAAACCTTTTCGTATTTTAGTAGAAACTAAATCACTTGACTATGGGAACTTTAGGTTGTATCAATGATATGCAAAGGCGGGATAAAGAAAACCGTGAACTCAGGAAATTGGGCAGAGAACGCATAAAAGAGACCCGTACCAGACTCTCGAAAATTGGTAAGGGTACAAAACTGCCTGAAATTTCGGCAGAAGAAGTGGAAGAAATCCAAAGAAAGACAAAAGAAAAAACCGACATGGACAATGACAATCTGTTCAAAACCAAAATAATCATTGCAGTGTGTTTCTTATTCGTTTTTCTTCTGGGTTGTATTCTCTATTTATTATAGATTCTTTAATCAGTTTTTTTATTTACAGAGTCACTTTTATGACTTAAATAGGGAAAGTATCATATCATGAAACCCGGATAGATGTATAAAATTATGAATGTGATGTATAAACTTACTATTCTTGAATAACAGTTTGTTGAGAAAGTATGGATTAATATATGTTTTTCCAAATAAATCATTACTTTTGCGGCATCTTTTGAAATCTGGCTCCAAAGAATAAATATATAGGCATTATTTAAATTACTTCATATGGATCCACTTGTTGGAAGGGAAAGAAGCCGGCCCGCCAACAAGAGCAGTAAATATAATCAGATTTATAAGTAAAATAAAGAAACACTTCAACGGCTAACGAGAAAAAGAACGGAATAATAAGAATGACGGAGACAAGAAGTACACTTGACTCCGGACAGAAAGGTTGGGAATATGTACTGAAAAACGAATAAACCTGGAATTCAATACGGTTGCATAATCTGCTTGAATTCAGTATTGACATAACTCTAATAATATGAAATGTATATTTTATTGTGCATCTTTGTTTCTTCTTGCTTCAGGCTCTGTTTTTGCCCAGAAATCAAGAATGAATGTCTTCCTGCAGCAGAACGAATTAATGTTTAATGTTTCCTATAACGATCGTCCCGTTATAGAAAACTCATCTTTGGGAATCATCATGGACAACTGTCCGTATGGTAAAAATATTAAATCTTTTTCTGAGACGGAATCCTCTGATGAATCAATCAGAAGTTATCTGGCTAATGGCGTTCATCACTCATTCTATGTAGATATCAGAGAATTTGATGATGGTATCGCATTCAGATACCGGATACCGGCCAATGGGCCTAAATGTGTCTATGGAGAAAGCACTTCTTTTGTTTTCCCGTCAAATACAACTGCATGGTATGCAAGTGGACCGTTTCAGTATGGATGGCACCAGATTTATCAGGAACGTAAAACTGACAGCATCGAAGGAGAACTCCTTGCTCCTCCCGCTACGTTCCTGACGCAAGAGGGGATATATGCAGCGATTACGGAAGCTAACCTGTTTAATTTTCATGGGGCAGTCATGTATTGTACAGCCCCCAACAAAATACAATTTGGTTATGCCGACAATAAAGGCCATATCGAAACAGGCATTGAAACCGGTTTGCCTCCTGCCAAATATTGGCATGAAGCTGTAAGGAATAATCCCTGGATAGCTTACCCTGACAAAAATGAGATCAAGACTCCCTGGAGAGTTCTGATGTTGGCTGACGACCTGAATGGCCTGGTAAACAACAAAATCATTTCGCAGGTCTGTGACAAGCCTGATAACGCTCTTTTTTCAGACAGCAACGAATGGATAAAACCGGGAAGAGCTGTATTTACATGGCTGACCGAAGGAGGGGTTGAACGTCTGAGCGTTGCCAATCACAAAAAATATATAGACGGATGTGCCGAGCTTGGAATAGAGTCTGTCGTAGTAGATGACGGATGGGAAAACTGGGCTCAGACAGAAAAAGAAGCTAACGGACGTGACAAATGGGCCATGCTGAAGGAACTTGTTGAGTATGCAGACAGTAAAAATGTCAATATCTGGGTATGGCGCCCGTCTTCACCGCGCTATGGAAATAGAAGTGATATAGGTCTGGTTGATCCGGAAGAGAGAGCAAGCTTTATGGCGAAGTGTGCCGAAATAGGTGTTAAAGGCTTGAAGATAGACTTTTTCCACACGGAAAATCTTTTTACGGTCAGATTAATGGAAGAAATCCTGAAAGATGCAGCCAAAGAAAAACTGATGGTAATATTTCATGGCGTAAACAAACCGGCCGGTGAGTCATTCAAATATCCTAACTTATTGGCTAAAGAGGCGGTAAGAGGACTGGAATGTGTAGGCGGTGAAAGCAGTTGGGCCCCCGGACCTGCGTGGCCATTCCATAATACGGTTCTGCCTTTTACACGCTGGCTGGCCGGTCCTGCTGATTATACTCCGCTTAACTTCAGAGCTTTCTGTCCGGAAGCCGTAACATTTACCCATCAGCTGGCTTCAATTTACATGTTTACTTCTCCGATGCTTATATTGGCTGCAGATATGGAGGATATGCTGAAATGTCCCGGACGAAGATTTATAGAAGAAGTTCCTGTGGTATGGGATGAGAACTATGTCTTGCCTGAAAGCAAGATTGGAAATCTTGCAGCAATCGCCAGAAGAAAAGGTGATATATGGTATTTGTCGGTATTAAATGGCGAACAGGAAAAATCCGTATCGTTAAATCTGAATTTTCTGCCTGAGGGTAAATATAAAATGGTCATAGCTTATGACAAAGGTAGAAAAGAAATCTTGATGGATACTAAAACAATAAAAAGTAAAAAGTCTTTAAATATAAAGTTGCTGTCCGGAGGCGGGTATTTAGCCAGATTTGAACGGATCTGAAACAGAATCAACAGAGAAATACATGAATTCCTATTCAATCATTTATCATAGTATATGAAAAAAATTTATTCTTTTCTTTTTGTTATATGCACCTTCTGCGCTTCAGCCGGTGCACAGATTACAGAACGTCCGCGTCCGTCAGAATGGGATCAGCTTGTTGAGGGAGCCCGCTTTATAGACCGGTTTCTTCCAATGCCGGACGGAATAAAATCAAACCATCTTTGGGGAACCCAGTGCGTTCAGAACCGATATGTCAATAATGGGATAGAGGTTGACGGCATGTCGTTTTGGGGAGGAAACATCCTGCAATCAGCAGATGGAAAGTATCATCTTTATGTCTGCGGATGGCCGGAAAGTTCACCCAAGGGACATATGTTCTGGCCGAATTCAACTGTATTCCATGCAGTAGGAGAGACTTTGTCGGGCCCGTATATCATACAGAATTCTGTTGGAAAAGGACATAATCCCGAAGCTTTCCGTTTAGCCGACGGCAGAATCGTAATTTACGTGACGGGCGGGTATTATATTGCAGAAAATGAGAACAGCCCAATCTGGACCTACCAGCAATTTGAATTCGACCAGCGTGGCAGAAATATTATTGAAGGGTTATCGAACCTGACCTTCGCACGCCGTCCAGACAATTCATATTTAATGGTATGCCGGGGAGGAGGGGCCTGGATCAGTAAAGACGGACTTTCGGCTTACCGGCAGATAACAGGGAAAAGGGTATATCCTGATATAGACGGACGTTTTGAGGATCCTGTGGTATGGAAAGACAGCCTTCAATATCATCTCATTGTAAATGACTGGCTGGGACGTATTGCATATTACCAGCGTTCCAAGGATGGCTTGCACTGGGTGACAGAGCAAGGGGAAGCCTATATGCCCGGAATTTCTTACCATAAGGATGGGGAAATAGAAAAATGGTTCAAGTATGAGCGCGCAAAAGTATTCCAGGACAGTCTGGGAAGAGCTGTACAGATGAACTTTGCCGTAATCGACACTATCAAATGGGAAGATTTGCCCGGAGACAAACATTCTTCAAAAAATATTTGCATCCCTTTGAATAAAGGCTTGTTATTGTCTGTATTGAATAAGGAACCGATCACCCCTTCTACCAGGCGCATCGAACTTCGGATAAAGGCGGAACCGGGATTCAATCCGCACACCGATGTTGATGTAAGATCTCTTCGTTTTGGCTCATTTACGGAGGTTAATTTTGGCAGAGGATGTAAAGCCGTAAAGACACGGAAAGACGGAAAAGATCTGATTGTTGTGTTCAACGGAAAGGGGAGTGGCATTACAGCTGATGAATTTGCACCGAAGCTGATCGGCCGTAAGACCAACGGTGAACTGTTATACGGATATGCAGATCTTCCTTATGTGGATTACTCTCCTTCCATATTGTCAGCTGGTTGTCCGGTATATGATGCCGAAACGAATACATTGAAAGTGAAAGTTACAAACTTCGGACTTTCAGCATCCCAACCTGCAGAAATCGAAATTATCTGCTCCGGAAAGACAATAGCTAAGGGAAATGTCGGTTCTTTACAGCCTTATGAGGAAAAGGAACTCTCACTGAAAAACTTACAGCAACAGAAGCCCCAGACTGCTTATGAAGTCGTTTTATCTGGTAATAAAAAAGAAATAGAACGTACGTCATTCCAGATCTCCAGCAAACAGGAGAATTAAGCAGAACTTAAAAAGCCCTCGTTTCACTGAAATAATAACCGGTGAAACGAGGGCTTTTCAAATTCTAGCCGATAATCCATTTGCTTCCGGGAATCAGACTGATTAGCTTGGTAGTTACCACACAACAGACAAAACACAATACTGCCATGCAGGGAATAGTGACTGCAACCGGAAGAACAGGTTGTGCCGGGCCTTCTGGCATAAATAAAGGCGCAATATTGGAAAGAAACAGAATATGCATCAGATACATGCCAAAGGTCAGTTTTGAAATACCTGTGATCCAAGGATGTGCTTCTTGTCTTTTAATGCAGGTGAACATCAGGAAGGCTCCAAAAGTAGCAAGCAAAACATTCGGTGTACAGAATTCCCATGACCATTCATAGCTGGGTGTCTGCATGACAATGCCTGGAACTCCTGCGTGCCAGGCTGACCACGCTGTAAATGCTGCACCGGCAACAAATGAGCCTATACCGACTTTCAGGCGTTTGGCCCGGTCCCATTTCAGATGCACGCGTATATAATGAGCCATAACCAAATAGCCCAGATAACCTGAACAATAATAGAACATTCCAAAATAAGGATTCCAGAAACAGGTTCCCCATAAATTAGAACTGACAAACCGGGTCAGCCAGGGAACAAGAGTAGACAGCATAAAGAAGATGAGAAAAAGACGTTCTTCTTTGGCCGAAGCGCGTTCCAGCCACGGTGAAACTACCGGAATGATGAGATACAGTGAAATGAGCGGATACATAAACCACAGATGGCCGGCCATGGAAGGAAACGTAAATGGCAAAAGTCTGAAATCCTGCCAGGACTGTTCCCAGGTCATCTGTCCCCAGGCCAAAGGCAGGAAACAGTAAATTAACATGAAAAATACGAGAGGCGGAATGATGCGCTTGAATCTATGCTTGTAAAAATCGCTCATGGATACATTGGGTTTGACCGGTACCAGCAGGAATGCACTGACCACCATGAACAATGGCACGCTCATTCGCCCCAATGCGCCATCATAAAAGGCCACCCAGAAACGGTTGCTTTCATTTGCCAGCATAGTTGTATCTGCCGATATACAATAAAAATTCTCACTGGCATGTACCAGCATCACAAGAAAACAGGCAATAACACGAACATAATCGATGAATACGATTCTATTAGAGTTTTTCATTGGTGTAAGATTTAATCTGATATCAAATATTCAATTTTAATTTCCCCAAGTAAAGTTTATAAAGTGATGTGTTTCATCTTTACTTTGCAAAACTAGGAAAAAGATAACTAACCTGCAAAAGTTATTGGTATGACTTATGGCTTTTAAGATCATCATTCATCTGCCTTTGGCTTTTTTTGTTCTCCTCATCTTCCGGATCTGATCATTATTATACACTGTGAACCAGCATCTTGAAGTTTTTCCCTATTACAGATAGGAATATTCCCCCGGAAACATAGGAAAAATCATTCGGGAGTCTCGGATTCCTTGTCTATCTTTGCTTCATCGAAAACCAGAGGAGACAAAGTCCTCACAATACAGGAAACCATGAAACGAGGAAAAAGTTATAGAATGATATGCGGGATGTTGATGCTGATCACTTTCGCGTTTGCTTTTCAGGCATGTGATTATGTAGGAGTAGAGATAGGTGTCGGTACAGATGCATATCGTGAAAATACAGATTACCTGTGCAGCCGTCCCTGGTCTGACGAATGGTATGATGATTATGGAACTTATTACTATCAGGAACTCAGATTTTACGGAAACAATACGGGAGAAGATTATCTGTATACACAGGACCGCCACGGATACATACAGGAAAGTGTGTACAACTTCACATGGGACTGGTTCAACAGTATGTATACCAGTATCCGGTTGACTTATGGCCCCGGTGATTACTCGTATATGGACAATATATCCATGGGAGGTAACCGTTTAAATTGTTTACTCGACGGACAGCCTGTCTATTTCATTGGAAAATAAGATTTTTAAGAACATTGTGTGAACAATTTGCGTGTGTCTTTGTTTATTGAATATAACATAAAAAGAGACTCATTCTTGTTTTCATTTTTAAGATAATTAATTTTTTGGTTTATTTATCGTGTAGCTGCATCTGCCTCAGGAACTGGTAGATGCAGCTTTTTTTCGGCCAGTCTCATTCCTGGGTTAAAAAGTAACGTCTGAATTTTAAAACATTATTCTTCCTGAATCCATCTGTAATCAAACGAGTTTTTGTACCTTTGACAAAAATAGACCATAAAAACACAGAACATGAAAAATTTGGAAATCAAAAAAATCAGCGGTTTCACTACCGCTCAGGAAATACCGGCCTTGCTGGATCGGGAAGGAATCGAGTTTCAACCTATTGATACGGTCAACTGGCCGGAATATCCTTATAAACCGGAAGTAAAGTTCCGGGTTGCCCATACAGGGGACTATATACTGATACATTACACCGTAACAGAAGCCAGCGTACGGGCTGTGGCTCCGCATGACGGAGGACGGGTTTGGGAAGATGCCTGCTGTGAATTTTTCCTGCAACCGGAAACCGGAGAACCTGTTTACTATAATTTTGAATGTAACTGTGCCGGTACTCTGCTGCTTAATTGCGGACGGGTAGGTGACCGTCATCCCGCACCGGAAAACATTATGCAACAGGTACTTCGCTGGGCCTCTCTAGGCAGAGAACCGTTCGAAGAACGGATCGGTACCTGCAGCTGGCAGCTGGCTCTGGCTATTCCTGCAGCAGCAGTATTCAATCACTCGGTAAAAGACTTCAGCGGACTTCATATGCGAGCTAATTTCTATAAATGCGGTGACCTGCTTCAGACTCCTCATTTCCTGTCTTGGAATCCGATCCAGTTACCGAAGCCATGTTTCCATTGTCCTGAATTCTTTGGAAATATTCATTTTGGAGAATAATTGAGACAAAAAAAATCGGCTCAGCGTTGTCATTCAACATGCTGAGCCGAACTTATTCTTCCAAACTTACTCTTTTTGTCCTTCCGGCTTCAACCAGCGATCCAGCCAGCTGAAGAATGTACGTTGCCAGAGAATACCATTCTGCGGTTTCAATACCCAGTGGTTTTCATCGGGGAAGATCAGCAATTCAGCAGGAATACCTCTCAGCTTGGCTGCATTGAAAGCTGCCATTCCCTGTGAAGCCAGAATACGGTAGTCCTTTTCTCCGTGGATACAAAGAATCGGAGTATCCCATTTATCAACAAACAGGTGAGGAGAGTTTGCATAGCTGCGCTTAACAGCCTCATTGGTCTTTTCCCAGTACGGACCGCCCAGATCCCAGTTGGTGAACCAGAGTTCTTCTGTTTCCAGGTATTGCTGTTCCATATTAAAGAAACCGTCATGGGCAATGAATGCCTTGAAACGTTTGTTATGGTGTCCGGCCAGCCAATAAACCGAATATCCTCCGAAGCTGGCACCCACACATCCCAGACGATCCTTGTCTACATACGGCTCCTTGGAAATATCATCAATGGCACTCAGATAGTCATCCATACAGTGACCGCCATAGTTGGTACTGATTTCTTCCAGCCATTCCATACCGAAGCCCGGCAGACCACGGCGGTTCGGAGCAATGACAATATAACCGTTGGCAGCCATAATCTGCAAGTTCCAGCGGTAGCTCCAGAACTGGCTGACAGGGCTTTGCGGACCACCTTCACAGAACAGGAGGGTAGGATATTTTTTGTTCGGATCAAAATCAGCAGGATAAACTACCCATGAAAGCATGTCTTTTCCGTCAACGGTCTTTGTCCAGCGGGGTTCCACTTTACCCAGTTTCAGCTGACTGAATATATGATCATTTTCTTTGGTGATGCGGGATACGGCATTTTCCTGATTCAGGGAAACGGTAAACAGTTCGTCAGCTTCACTCAGAGAATGGCGTTTAGTCAGCAACTGTCCGTCATTCAGCATAGCTACTGAAGCATAGTCATACATACCGTCGGTCAGCTGCTTCACATCTCCTTCCAGATTCGTGCTGTGAATCATGCTGGTTGCATGCCATACTCCTACAAAATACAAGGTACGGCTGTCTGGAGCCCAGCAATAGTCGTCTACGCCCGACTGGAAACTTTCCGTGACATATGTTTTTTTGCCGCTGGTCAGATCCATTACACAAAGGCGGTTGCGGTCGCTTTCGTAACCGTCACGTTCCATACTCTGCCAGGCAATGCTCTTGCCGTCAGGAGAGAATTTGGGATTTGTATCATAGCCCATGTTCTTGTCGGCAGCATCTTCCTTGCAGAGATTGCGGGTCTGTTTGGTTTCCAGGTTATAAAGATAAATATCAGAATCCGTAGAAATGGCATAATCCAGTCCGGTTTTCTTGCGGCAAGTATAGGCAATCTGCTTCGAGTCGTTGCTCCATGCCAGCTGCTCAATACCGCCGAAAGGTTTCATCGGTGATTCATACGGCTCACCTGCCAGGATATCTGTGGCTTCTCCTACTTTGTTTCCGTCAAATGAAGCTACGAAAGGATGGGGGACAGTCTGTACCCATTCATCCCAATGCTTGTACATCAGATCATCGATTACCATACCGCTGGCCTTATCCAGATCCGGATATTTGTCTGCAGTACGTTCTCCATATTTCACTTGAGAGATAAAGAGCAGCTTGCTTTCATCCGGAGAGAAACGGAATCCGTCAATGCCACCGGCATAGTCAGACAACTGCTTGCGTCCGCTTCCGTCGGGATTCATTTCCCAAACCTGACTGTTGCCGTTGGCATCGGCAGCCAGAAAAGCAATCTTGCTGCCATTCTTGATCCATGCCGGTTCACCCTCACTGGCAGCAGTTGTCGTCAGCAGACGGTTATCAGATCCATCCGCATTCATCACATAAATCACCAGGTGACTTTTGTTTTCCTTCACACTGTAATAAGATACAGTATAAGCAATACGTTTGCCGTCAGGCGAAACAGCAGAACTTCCGATACGTCCCATCGCCCACAACGTCTCCGGAGTCATACGGCCTTCCTTTACCGTAATTTCTTGCTTGCCGATAATAGGGCCTTCAGCTTGTGCCGCTTTTTCAGGACCGACGCAGGCTGATGTGACCATCATCATGGCAGCTGTCATAGTCATAAAATTTCTGTTCATGTTTTTTAGATGTCATTTTGTCTTCCGGCAAAGATAATACAAAAAATACATACGGAATGTATTTCTCAAAATGTATTCTGTTCCAAAATCCGGTCATTGGTCTCTTCTTCGCCTCTCCTTTGTAAAATCGGACAGAAAAGAGCTTCCTTTGTCTTCCAGACAAGCATGGGAACCGGACGATAAGACAACTTGTAGCGAAGAATACATTGTGCCACCTGAATAGAGTTTCCCTGGTGAGTTTCTTTCAGACGGTCAAGATCTTTCTTCATCAATGTCCGGTTCAAGGACAATTCCCGCAAAATGGCCCGTTCCAGACTGAGGTTGGGCGTAAAATGAAACAGGTCAAAGATATCATGAACCCCATCACTCAATAAAGTACCCCAACCCCGTTGGTTACAGAAATCATGCAAGGCCTGATATTTAGTCATAACCTCTTTGCTGACCATCATCAATAACGGTTTTATCTCTGTTACAAAACATTGTCCGTCGGTCAAACACACCAGTACATCCGGAACGTAATAATGAGATCCATGATGCTCATAGGGTACCTTAAAAGGCTGTTCGCAATATGCCCGAACCACATCAGATTGTTCCAGTCTTTTAAAGAAATGTTTTTCCAGTTTGGATTCATAAAAGACATTCCTGTTCATTTTCCGGCTATAAAACTCACCGGAATGTGAATGTTCTTTTTTTATTTCCGGATTATACACGCGGATTGGAGTAAAGTTGCAATGATAAGATTCTGAAAACACCGAGACTTGCTCCGGCCAGATAATTTTGGGCAAAAGGGCTTCCAACCCCTTTCTTGTAACATTTCTCCGGGATGATGTCTTTTTTATCAGGTTAATCCATTTCCGTTCTGAACCTTCTAACCGCAAAAAGAGTTTCACAAAACGAAGGAAAAGATATATTTCCCATTCAGGAAGATGTATTTCCCTGAATTCCATCAGGAAACGGATATGATCAGTTTCTCCTGACCGGGAATAGTGACCTTGATTTGTCAGCAGATTATAAATGCGCATAACCGGAACATATTTTCTCCGCTGTAAGAGATAAAATTTCTTGAACACCTTGACTTCCAGCTGTCTTATACGCTCCTTGCACAGTCCTAGTTCTTCAGCCATTTCTGTATGATTCCGGGTATCAGTTTCATCCAGTCCGTAAAGTGAAATAAAAAGCATACGCTCCCGCTCTTTCAGTAAGAGTACATTGTCATTCTTTCGCTGGGCGTACAGACATAAGACCAGATTATTAAGAAAATAACATCCTATTGCATCCATAGTTTTCGGTTTAAGATCATGTATTAGTTTTCGTGATTTTGCAAAGATAAATTTTCTTTTTATAGATTCTCTCTAAATCACAAAAAAATCCCGCCTGCCTAATTAAAGACAGACGGGATTTCATATTTTTCAGCTGAAATTCTGATTAAATCAGCTATTATTTCTTGTTCATACGTTCCTGACGTTCTTTCTGAAGACGTTCCTGTTCCTTCTGCAAAGCTTCCAGCTTAGCCATCAGACCGCTTGTCTTCTGCTGCGACGGAGCCTTTTTATTGGCTTCCAGCTGAGCCAGCAGCTTCTTTTCATCCGTCATGCGGCGCATGATCCACATGGTCAGAATACCGATAAGACCGGAAATGAAATAATAGTAGCTCAAACCTGATGCATATTCATTGAAAATGAAGAAGAACATCAGCGGCATGATATACATCATCCATTTCATGGCTGCCATCTGCGGATTGTTACCCATATCCTGCTGCTTCATCATGACAATCTGATTGATGACGGTTGTTGCACTGAAGAGCAGACAGAACAGACTCAGGTGGTTACCCAGCAATGGGATGCTGGTGCTCCAGCTGATCAGATCATCATAAGAAGAAAGGTCACTTGCCCACAGGAAACTCTGCTGACGGAGCTCGATAGCGTTCGGAACAAAGAAGAACAGTGCCATGAACACCGGTGTCTGAAGCAGCATCGGCAAGCAGCCGCCCATCGGGCTGACTCCATACTGGCTGTAAAGTGCCATGGTTTCCTGCTGTTTCTTCAGAGCATCTTCCTGCTTGGGATATTTGGCATTGATCTTGTCCACATACGGTTTCAAAGCACGCATCTTGGCTGACGAAATAAACGACTTCCAGGTGGTCGGGAGCACCAGAATCTTCACGATAATGGTCATCAGCAGAATTACCATACCCATGCTCAGGCCCCAGCTGGAAAGCCAGTCAAACAGGTTGATTGTAAACCAGCGGTTGATGAGCCGGATAATCGGCCATCCCAGATAAACCAGGTCTTCCAGTTCCAGGTCCTTATCCTTGAAGCTCAAGTCATTGCTTGCAAGCAGAGTCTTGAAGTGGTTCGGTCCGAAATAGAACTGGAAATTACTCGGTTTCGCACCTGTCGGATCGAAAGCAGTCTGCATATCGGCCTGATAGTTCTTCATGTAGCCGCTGCCTTTCTGTTCCATTTTCGATTCCAGTGTAGCCTTTTCAAAATTCTGCTCAGCGATGAACACGCATGAGAAGTACTGGTTCTTGAAAGCTACCCAGTCAAGTACTTCCGGAATAATTTCTTTTTCGTCTTTTGTTTCACTCAGGTAATCAAAACTGTCGTCCACCGGCTTATAGGTCAGCGAAGTGTAACGCTGTTCGAAAGTATATCCTTTCTCCATCTGGCGTGCACGCTGCTTCCAGTCAACACTGACGGTCTTTGTGGAAGGGGAGAAGAAGTTCTGCATGCCTGAAGCCTGAATGCTGAAGTCTACCATATAAGAGTTGGGCAACAGCTTGTAGACAAAGTCCAGATGACCACCGTTGGATGCGTTCAGACGCATGGTTACCGATGTATCTGTCTTGCTGACAGTTTCAAAATACAGGTTTTCACTCAGCAGATTCTCATTCTTTCCTTCAAAGCCGAAGTTCAGCGAAGCATCCTCTCCGTCAAACAGGACGAGTGGTTGTTTCTGCTGATCCATGTACTCCTTCAGCATAGCCTTCTTCACGCGTCCTCCCTTGTTCGAGAAAGTCAGCTGAAGCAGATCATTTTCCAGGGTAGTCAGTTGCTCTGTTCCCTGGGTAGCCTGATAGAACATGGAAGTAGAATCCAGCCGGATTGTCTTTTCTGCAGCTTCCTGCGCTTTGAGAGCTTCCTGCTCCTTCTGGATCGCAAGTTGCTGGATAGAGTCTTGATAGTGCTGTGCACGTGCTTTTTCTTCCTGACTGGGACGGTTGTAGATGCCGAAGCCGACAATGACCGCTCCGATTAGGACGAAACCTACTAACGTGTTTTTATCCATTTCTTCAAAATTAGTTTTTGTTATTTGTCAATAGCAGCCTTGATAAATGACAGGAACAGCGGATGCGGTTTCAGTACAGTACTGCTGTATTCCGGATGGAACTGAGTACCGATAAACCATTTCAGGGTAGGAATTTCAATGATTTCCACCAGATCTGAATCCGGATTGATACCTACGCATTTCATGCCTGCAGCTTCAAATTCAGCCTTGTAGTCGTTGTTGAATTCATAGCGGTGGCGGTGACGTTCCTGAATATGTTCAGACTGATATGCCTGATATACTTTGGAGTTCGGATCAAGTACGCATTCATAAGCACCCAGACGCATCGTACCACCCATGTTGGTAATGGATTTCTGTTCCTCCATGATATCGATGACATTGTGCGGAGTCTTTTCATCCATCTCACGGCTGTTGGCATCTGTATAGCCCAGTACATTACGTGCAAACTCAATTGCCATGCACTGCATACCCAGACAGATACCGAAAGTCGGTACATTGTGTGTACGGCAATATTTGATAGCTGTAAACTTGCCTTCGATACCGCGCTGGCCGAATCCCGGACAGATAATGATTCCATCCATATCCTTCAGGCTTTCTTCGATATTCTCTTCTGTCAGTTTCTCACTGTTGATGAAGTGGATATCTGCCTTGCGGTCGTTATAGGTTGCAGCCTGTGAAAGAGCTTCCAGAATAGATTTGTAGGCATCCTGCAAATCATACTTGCCCACCAGACCGATTTTTACCTTTTCAGTAGCCTTGTGACGGCGTTCCAGGAAAGCTTTCCACGGACCGAGGGTAGGGGTTTCTCCAACAGGAAGACCCATCTTCTCCAGGATTGTTACATCAAGTTTCTGTTCCTGCATACGCAAAGGTACCTCATAAATAGTCGGCATATCCATAGACTGTACAACGGCATTGTCGTCTACATTACAGAACAGAGCTACTTTCTTCTTCAGGTTAGTGCTCAGTTCATGTTCCGTACGCAATACCAGAATATCCGGCTGAATACCTACTGACTGAAGTTCTTTTACAGAGTGCTGGGTCGGTTTGGTTTTCAGCTCACCGGCTGCTGCCAGATAAGGTACATAAGTAAGGTGTACACACAAAGCATTTTTTCCCAGTTCCCATTTCAGCTGACGGATACTTTCCAGGTATGGAAGAGATTCGATATCACCTACCGTACCACCGATTTCCGTAATGACGAAGTCGAATTTGTACTTGTTACCCAACAATTTTACATTTCGCTTGATCTCGTCTGTGATATGAGGGATTACCTGGATGGTTTTTCCCAGATAGTCACCGCGACGTTCCTTGTCGATCACGCTCTTGTAAATACGGCCGGTTGTGATATTGTTGGCCTTTGTAGTCTGAATGCCCAGGAAACGTTCGTAGTGTCCCAGGTCAAGATCGGCTTCATGACCGTCTACTGTCACATAGCATTCTCCGTGCTCGTAAGGATTCAGAGTTCCGGGGTCAATGTTGATGTAAGGATCAAATTTTTGGATTGTTACGCTGTAGCCTCTTGCCTGCAGCAACTTACCTATAGATGATGAAATGATGCCTTTACCCAAAGAAGAGGCAACACCACCTGTTACGAAAATGTACTTTGTTTCTGCCACAATATGAATGTTTAATGATTGATATTCGTTATAACAACTTCTTTTCAAAGTTGCAAAATTATAAAAAAAAGCCGAAACTCACGATATAAACCGGCAAAACATTTCACACCATGTCCAAAGAGCACCTGCATGGCGGAATATTTGTTGATGAAACCGCACCATTTCATGGAATTTATTGTACTTTTGCAAGAAATTAAGAATATATAATAAACAATGAGAAAAATTGGATTAACCCTCTTGCTTTTTCTACTTTACGGAAGCACATGGGCACAAACAACTCAAACAGCCGGACAGAAAGCTGTCCAGGCCAAACAGGCTACGGTAATAGACACAGACAGTCTGTTGCAGCAGCTGGAAAAAGATTCCGTTATCACCTCTACCTCTGTGTCTGAAGATTCTGTTGTCAATACGGAGGAAGGAATCCAGACACGTACGCAGTCTGACAAACTGGCTGCTTCAAAGGATTCTGTTGTATCAGGAACAGATACACTGAGTATCAAGGCACAGAAAATCAAACCGGCAGTGCGGGTTCTCCCCAATCCCTATATGTTGAGATTTACGGCATTCCTTAAAAACTTCCGCAAGGATTATGATGATGCACTGGAACGCTGGGAAGATCCATACCTGCTGATCACGGGAATCAAACCGGATCCGGACTTTTTCAAGCTGGCTTTCCCTGCCACTTATTATGAAGCGCCCGTACAGCAGGCATTCGGAATTGACGGCTGGGAACCGGCCTCCATCTATTGCCACAAGGAGCAGGAAGAAAAAAGAATGCAAAATTTGGCCAAGCTGCCTGATTTGCGGAAATCTGAAAAGATTGACCGCCAGGTCAACCGCCAGTTACTGAACTTCTATGTCAACTACCCGACACTGGTTGTCCAGAACGAAGCCAATCTGAAACTGCTGAGCGGCGCTCCCGACAAGCTGGAAGTGAAGGATCCGCCCACAGAAAACATTCTGAATGCTGCACAGGGAAATCTCTTCATGGGTCAGATGCCTTCGCAGGACTTGTATGTACTCAAACCGAATTTCTGGACACAAACCGGTAACGGTTATCTCCAGTTCTCACAGAACTATATTTCCAAGAACTGGTATAAAGGTGGTAACAGTGCCAACTCACTGGTGTCCGGTTTCACCTGGCAGGCAAACTATGATGACAAACAGCGCATCCAGTTTGAAAACAAATTCGAATGGAAACTGGGATTCATTACAAGTCCGGGTGACACTCTCCACAGCTATACCCCGAACAACGACCTGTTGCGTCTGAAGACGAAATTCGGTTATAAGGCAATCACTCACTGGTACTATACTTTATCCGTTGACTTCGAAACTCAGTTGTTCTCTACTTACGAAACAAACACGAACAACTTGGTCTCAGCATTCTTCTCACCGGCCAAGCTGAATGTCGGTCTCGGTATGGATTACAAGTACACCAAAGGCGGATGCAATCTTTCCGTGATGGTCAACCCGCTCAACTACTCGCTGTATGCCGTAGCCAGCGACCGGGTAGATCCGACACGCTTTAACATCAAGGAAGGACACAAGACGGAGAATGAATTCGGTTCACGTCTGGAAGCCAACATCAGCTGGAAGATTATTCCGATGTTGCTGTGGGAATCCCGCTTCACATATACGACAGACTATAAGAAGGTCGTAAGTGAATGGGAAAACACATTTACTTTCGCCTTCAACAAATATCTTTCTACCAAGCTCTTCGTACACGGCCGTTTCGATGACGGAGTTGCACGGGAACCGGACAGAAGCTACTTCCAGTTGCAGGAACTGCTGAGCTTTGGTTTGAATTATACCTGGTAATCGTATAACCAATAACCTTATAATATAAAATTAGAAATGTTTACTATGCCTTCGTTTGTTCAGATACTCGACCTGATCGGGACATTCGCTTTTGCCATTAGTGGTATCCGCCTGGCTTCGGCCAAGCGTTTTGACTGGTTCGGCGCATACGTGGTAGGATTGGCCACTGCCGTTGGAGGAGGTACGATCCGTGACCTCCTGCTGGATGTTACACCTCCCTGGATGACCGATCCGATGTATCTGAGCTGTACAGCCTTCGCCATGTTTTTCGTCATTGTGTTCAGCAAGTATCTGATCCATCTGAACAACACGTTCTTTATCTTCGACAGTATCGGACTGGCACTGTTTACGGTAGTAGGAGCGAGCAAGAGTCTGGCACTCGGTTATCCCTTCTGGGTAGCCATCATTATGGGAAGCATCACCGGAGCTGCCGGAGGTGTATTGCGTGACGTATTCATCAACGAAATTCCGCTGATTTTCCGCAAGGAAATCTATGCCATGGCCTGCGTGATCGGAGGGCTCGCTTACTGGGCCTGTCTGCGTCTGGGCATGGAATCATACGTGTCAGAAATCATCGGAGGAAGCGTTGTTTTCATTGTCCGCATTCTGGCTGTGAAATATAAGATCACCCTGCCAATTCTGAAAGGAGATCCCGAAGAGGAAAACAACTGATCCTCCCGGTAAAAGAAACGGGCGGAAGCGGACCCCAGAGTCCACGCTTCCGCCCGTTTTTTTATGTATTCCGTTTCCTTATTGCAAGGTTCCGGCTTCTGCCTGCTGAATCATCTGCTGGCTGGCGTACATATATACTTCCACCCGGCGATTTTCCTGCCGTCCGGCTTCCGTGCTGTTGTCCGCTACAGGATTGCTTTCACCCATACCTTCCACACTCTTGATCTGGCTGGCTGAAACACCACAGCCCAGCAAATAGCTGGATACACTCTGTGCGCGTTCCTGCGACAGATTCAGGTTCTTCTGAACACTCTGTTCCTTGGTAGAATTTCTCCAGCCCTGATTGTCCGTATAACCATAAATAGCCACGTCCATATCCCGGTTCTGGTTCAGGACATTGTTGGCAAACTTGCTGAGCGAAGCCTTGGCGGCAGAACTCAGAGTTGCACTGCTGGTTGTAAAGAGGATACCGGAATCAAAAGTAACCTTCACGGCCTGCAATCCGTTGTTATCCGTCACCTGTTCTACCTCTGCACCCTCAATCTGCTGTGCCTGCTGGGCAGCCTTGTCCATTTTCTTACCGATCAGTACACCGGCACCCGTACCAACGGCTGCTCCGACAGCTGCACCGATGGCAGCACCTTTTCCCTTACCGGCCAGTCCTCCGACCAGAGCACCCAGCGCAGCACCTCCGCCACCGCCGATAAGTCCTCCTTTGGCCGTATTGCTCATACCGCATCCGCTGAGAATCAGACATCCGCTGAGCAGCAGAGCTACGATGTTTGTTGTCTTTTTCATTTGATTCTAAAGTTTAGTTTATATTCACCAGTTTAATTTAATATGCGAAGATAGGATACTTCTTCATGGTTTCGTTCACCCGTGCCCGTACGGAAGCGATTACTTCTTCATTATCCACATTGGAAAGCACGGTTTCGATCATTTCCGCAATTTCAACCATCAGATCTTCCTTGGCTCCACGGGTTGTAATGGCAGGAGTACCCAGACGGATACCGGAAGTCTGGAATGCAGAGCGGGTATCAAACGGAACCATGTTCTTGTTGACCGTGATATCAGCAGCAACCAGCGCCTTTTCTGCCACCTTACCGGTCAGATCAGGATATTTGCTGCGCAGATCCACCAGCATAGAGTGATTATCCGTACCACCGGAAACAATGGTAAAGCCACGGTCCATCAAAGCCTGCGCCAGTACGGCAGCATTCTTCTTCACCTGCTTCTGGTATTCCTTGTATTCCGGTTGCAGACATTCGCCGAAAGCCACAGCCTTGGCAGCGATAACATGTTCCAGCGGACCTCCCTGAATACCGGGGAATACAGCTGAATCCAGCAGCTGCGACATCATCTTGATTTCGCCCTTCGGTGTTTTCTTACCCCATGGGTTAGGGAAGTCCTTGCCCATCATGATCACACCTCCGCGCGGACCACGCAAGGTCTTGTGAGTCGTAGAAGTTACGATATGTGCATACTTCACCGGATTATCCAGCAAACCAGCCGCAATCAGTCCGGCCGGATGAGCCATGTCCACCATAAAGATTGCACCTACCTTATCAGCAATCTCACGCATGCGCTTGTAGTCCCATTCACGTGAATAAGCCGATCCTCCGCCAATGATCATCTTCGGACGTTCACGCAAGGCAATTTCTTCCATCTGATCATAGTCCACACGGCCTGTTTCCTTGTTCAGGTTATATTCACAGGGGGTATAGATAATTCCCGATGTATTTACAGCCGATCCGTGTGACAGATGTCCGCCATGAGCCAGGTTCAGTCCCATAAATTTGTCTCCCGGATTCAGGACAGCCAGAAAGACAGCCGCATTAGCCTGTGCTCCAGAGTGAGGCTGTACGTTAGCCCATTCTGCGCCGAAGATTTGTTTCAGACGGTCGATTGCAATCTGTTCGCTCTGGTCCACCACCTCGCAACCGCCATAGTAGCGTTTGCCCGGATAACCTTCTGCATATTTGTTGGTCAGACAGGATCCCATGGCCTGCATCACCTGATCACTTACAAAGTTTTCTGAAGCAATCAGTTCAATGCCTTTCAACTGGCGCTGATGCTCCTTTTCGATGATATCAAAGATTAAATCGTCTCTTTTCATAAATCTGTATTTTTAGGTTAATATGCAAATTCTGTCGGTTTCTCAGAAAATCACTCCCACGGAAAAGCTCATGACGTTCCGCCGTTTCCGGACAACAATCATACTTTCATTATAGGGAGCCTCTGTTGCCTTCCGGTCAAAATCAATCGATCTGGTCAGGTTATGCAGCCCGATCTCATAACGGAAATCGAAAAATACATTCGATACATTGACGCCCAGTCCGGCTACTGCACTGTAATTAAAGGGATATCCGGTTTCCCGGATGGCCTGCTGGTAAAAGCCCGAATATTCATTTTCGGTCTGCTGCTTCCACGACCACGCCACTTTGGGCCCGACAAAGAAAGCCATGCCATAAGGATGGACATCTATAAACTTATATCCATAAAGAATCGGGAGATCAATCGAAGTGACCTTGGTCTTGACCAGGGCATTTTCAGGCAGAAGCGCCGAGTTTGCCAGCGAATTGCTGACAGACACACTTCCCATAGATACATTATAGGAAATTTCCGGCTGGATGAAATGATGCTTTTTCAGGTTCAGCCGGCAAAAGACTGTCGCAAAATACCCCACTTTGTAGTTGTTCTGGACTCCCTCAAGTTCCTTTCCGTCAATGGAAAGTTCGTCAATGAAAAACATGGAAGAATTAAAACCGGCCTTGACACCAATATTCACCAAAGGTCTTCGCAGGGTGACCATCGGAGTGTAGTTCGACTGAGCCTGAAGCGATCCGGCTGCAGCAGAAACCAGCAAGAGTACAAGGGCGGTTTTCTTCATGCAAAAATGTTTATTTTTTCTTTTCTACGGACCATCCGAACTTACCGATCTTGGGGCCCATTCCGTAATATCCGCCGTGTACATACACCAGCAGATTCGACTGAGCCAGTTCGAATTTTCCGGTTTCCGTATTCAGGTATTTGTCGTCAGCCTTCACGTTCACCACGTCTGCGATAAACATGTCGTGCGATCCCAGTGACAGGATCTCCTTCACCCGGCATTCAATACACAGGGGAGATTCTTCAATAATGGGAGCGTTGACCACACTTGCCTTTCCGGGAGTGAGGTGCATTTCCTCAAACTTGTTGTAGTCGCGTCCGGAGCGTACTCCACACCAGTCAGTGGCATACGCCATATCCTGTGTGGTCAGGTTGATGACAAATTCCATATTCTTTTTCAGAATAGGATAGGAGTGACGTTCAGGCCGTACCGAAATGTAACACATCGGCGGGTTGGAACAAATGGTTCCAACCCACGCAATGGTAAGGATGTTATATTCTTCGACTGAACTTCCGCAGCTGACCAATACAGCCGGAAGCGGATAAATCATGGTTCCGGGTTTCCAGTCCTGCTTCATATCGTCAAATCAGTTTGATATTGTCCTTCTGCTGTTCTTTCTCGCAATAGTGGCATTTCAGCAATCCTTTTTCTTTGTCAGTCACGTGGAACCAGGTCTGCATCGGTTCGTTGTTGGTGATACATTTCGGATTGTTGCACTTCACGATACCTTTCAGTTCATCGGGCATGACAACCTGCTTCTTTTCCACCACCTCGTAATTGCGGATGATGTTCAGCTTCACGTTCGGAGCAACGACTGACAGGCGGCTTACTTCCTCATCACTGAAGAAACGGTCGGCAATCTTGATGATTCCCTTTTTGCCCAGCTTCTTGCTTTCAAAGTTATTGCCGATGGTAATGTTCGTATCCATATGCGGCAGGTCAAGCAAAGAAACCACCGTAAACAGTTTGTCAGAAGGTATATGATCGATGACGGTTCCGTTTTCCAGAGCGGCAACCTGTAATTCTTTCTTATCACTCATAGTTTTTGGAATGTTTTAATAATTATTTTACTGTGTCTGCCTTTACTTCATCCAGGGTAATGCCCAGTACGTCACACAGGATTGCCTGACGTGCATACAGTCCGTTTTGTGCCTGCTGGAAATAATATGCCTTTTCGTTGTTGTCCACATCATAGGCAATTTCATTTACGCGGGGCAGCGGATGCAGGATACGCAGGTTCGGACGTGTATGTTCCAGCATCTTGTTGCGCAGGATGTAAACGTCCTTCACGCGTTCATACTCCATCAGATCCGTAAAACGTTCGCGCTGTACGCGGGTCATATACAGAATGTCGGCATCTGCAATCGTTTCTTCCGTAAAGTCGGTATGTTCCACATACTTGATCTGATGCTGTTTGCAGTACAGTTTGTATTCCTCCGGCATTTTCAGTTCATCGGGAGCGATGAAGTGGAAAGTCGGATTAAAATGACGCATGGCCATCAGCAGCGAATGTACGGTACGTCCATACTTCAGGTCGCCCACCAGATAGATATTCAGGTTTTCCAGTGTACCCTGCGTCTTATAGATGGAATATAGGTCGAGCATGGTCTGTGAAGGATGCTGGTTGGCTCCGTCTCCGGCATTGACAATGGGCACCGGTGCCACTTCACTGGCATAGCGTGCTGCTCCTTCCAGATAATGACGCATCACAATGATATCGGCATAATTGCTGACCATCATGATGGTATCTTTCAGGGTTTCTCCCTTCGAAGAGCTGGTCACTTTGGGATCGGTAAAACCGATAACTCTTGCTCCCAGGCGGTTGGCCGCTGTTTCAAAACTCAGTCGTGTGCGGGTGGAAGGCTCGAAGAAAAGGGTTGCAACTACTTTCTCAGCCAAAAGACGGCGATTAGGTTTCTTTTCAAACTCTCTTGCCATTTCCAGAAGATAGAGGATTTTCTCCTTAGAATGCTCGGCAATAGTAACTAAACTTCTATTTTCCATACTTAATTATGGTTTGATGATTACTTTTTATAATACCGAAGCCCAAAGGTAAACAAAAAAAAGGAAAAATCCTCCCTTTTTCAGATTTTTTTCACTGATTTTTCTTTGGCCGCGTAAAAAAGTTGTTGCTATAAATTTTAGCTAAGAATATGCCCCACAGCACCTTCCAGCGCAGTTTTTAGGGTCCATGGGTCCACATGGACCTATATGGACCCTTTACCGTGAGAGACTCCGTTTCCAGGCGCCTTTTTTCAGGGTGGGGAAAAGACTTCCGGACCGGCAGAAAAGCGCCGTTCTTTTATAAAAACGCCGAGACATTTTCCTTCACACGCCGAAATCTTTTCCTTCATTTGTCGAAGCGTTTTTATGAGCTGTATTCAGGCCTTCTTTTTTTAATAAGGAGGATATGCTGCCGTCCGAGGTGTGCAGCTCCTCCTCATAATGCGGCATTTCTGTCGAAATTTCAATTATAATTTACATCATATAAGTAATTATGCAATCCGGTTTCCTTTTGATTCCTCCGGATGACCATCTTCCTGTTTCCTGTCAGGCTTATCTCGATTCTTTTAGTGACATTCATTCAAACAGCTTCTTCAAAGCAGGCAAAAGAATGCGAATTTCACTTTAAATAAGAAAAATACTTCAAGAGAACGGAAACATCCGATGAGCAGGATCCTGTTTTTATAATCAGCTATCTATCAATGGATATTACGTAAAAGAGGGCATTGTTCCATTCAAAAAAAAAGAGTTTTTCTCACGATAGAGGGTCCATATAGGTTCATGTGGACCCATGGACCCTAAAAATGGACCCAAAGTGGACCCAATCCAACGGACTCCCGAAGGAACTTTTCCCATGTATCTCTCTTGAGACAGAAGCCTTATGAAACGGATTTTCCTTAAAAACGCGATAAAAAATTACAGCTTAAAATTACCTTTCATGCCCTGTATAAAGATGATTGGTTTTCGCGGATTTGTTTACAAAATGGAAGAGTGTACAGAGTTCTTATTTTCTGTATGCAGATCAGGCATAGTTTTGTTTTAAACTCTCTTACAAAAATATTCCGTGTAAGACTTGTGTATTCCCCCAAAAGTATGTATATTTACTTAATAAACTGAATCTAATTAACATGAATCGCATTAGTCTGTCCGTCATGCTTTTGGTAGGAATTGCTGCCTTGTCCTGTCGAGAACAGGACAAGGCAGCAATTCCCGTTTTCCCTCTTGAAGGAAGCGTAATACCTGCCGACTCGCTACAGAATGGTTATGCGATCATCCATGCAGATACCAATGAAATCCTTATTGAAGCTTCCAAGGAACCGTTCTTCGTTGAAGCATATAAACTGACGGGAGATAGCGCTTGCCTTTTTCATCGCTACGGCAAGCGTGGATCAGGACCGGATGAATTGATGGAAGCCAATTCGGTATACTACCACAAGCCCACACGAAATATGTTGCTCTACAGCAGTAACGATATGGGTGCGCAGCTCGTCAACCTCGATACTTATGACATACGGCCCATCCATGCTTTCAGGCAGAACAATGCTCTGTGGCTGATGAAAGCAGAATTCATCGACGACAGTACTTTGCTTACAGCTTGTGTCGTCCCTAATCCTGAGAATACGAAACCGGAATGGTTCAAGTTGCTGCACCTGTCTACCGGGCAACTGACGGACATAGAGGAATTTTCGCCTGATGACGGATTCGATGGGCCTTTGATGACCAAACAGTGGATTTACAATTCCTCGGCACGCATTAAGAAACATCCTCATAGAAACCGCTTTATATATGGATGCGACGAAGGATTGTATGCCGAAATATTTGATTTGGAAGACAATCGGATTGTTAACCGCAAAGTTATACTCAACCAGTATCCGACCTACCATCCTGGATCGGACGGCATCAGTCCGGAGGGGGCACCCGACCGTGAATTGTGTGGATTTAAAGTTTCCGTGACACCCCGATACATATATATGCTTCTGAGCAGGAATACGAAAGGTGATCTACGCGCTATCAGTCGGGAAGAAATGCCTGAAAAGTTCAAAGGTCCGGGTAAAGGGATAAGTTTCAGCGAAGAAGTGCTTGTATTCGATTGGGAAGGGCACTTATGCCGCAAGTTGAATTTGACCCCTTTCGTTGTCAACATCGCCGTAACGGAAGACGACAGTACCCTTTACGGCATTACGGAGTCGGAAGAATACGAGCCGGTTTTAGTCCGATACAATTGTTCTGAGATTTAAACATTTCATTTAATTCATCCAACGAGTAAATAAACCTGGAATATGAAAAAGAAAATATTATGCATATTATTACTGATTTTTGCAGTAAAGGTCGGGGCTTCAACAGGCCGTTCAATCTATAATTTTGACTTTGACTGGCTGTTTTCCAGATATGGATTACAGGCAGACGGAACAAGGCTGGAAGAGCCCGTAGCAGCAGAAAGCCTCCTGTTTGATGACCGAAACTGGAAGCAGCTGGATTTACCGCATGACTGGGCCATAGAAGGTCCTTTCCGCCCTGATCTGGAAGGATTCACCGGTAAGCTTCCCTGGCGCGGCATCGGATGGTACCGAAAACATTTCAAGGTGGAAAAGAAGGATGAAGGCAAACGCCTTTATCTGGACTTTGACGGTGCCATGGCTCATGCAGAGGTATGGCTGAACGGCAAGAAAGTTGGCGGCCATCCTTATGGATATACCTCTTTCCGGGTAGATCTGACACCTGCAGTCGTGTATGGCGGCGAGAATGTCGTAGCCGTGCGCCTGAATACAGAAGACATGGGCTCCCGCTGGTATCCCGGTGCAGGTATTTACAGACATGTCCGTCTGGTAAAGACATCACAGGTACATGTAGATCACTGGGGTGTTTTTGTCACCACTCCCCAGATTTCGGATAAAGAAGCGAAGGCTGTCATTTCAGTAAAACTGCGCAATCACCTGCCGGATCCGGTAAAAGGCCATTATGCGGTGTCTGTATATGAACTGGATACAGAAGACCGGGTAGGGGCGGAAGTCGCAAAGTGCAAATCCTTATCCCTGAATTTGCCGGCCGATGGAACGCTGGAAGACAGCGTGACTGTAACGGTATCTGAACCCAGACGCTGGAGCCTGGAACAGACAAACCGTTATCTGGCCAGAGTTGTCGTATTTGACGGGAAAAAACAGGTCGATACTTATGAGGTACCTTTCGGATTCCGGACAATCCGCTTCACGCACGACAATGGTTTCTTGCTGAACGGGAAGCGGGTACAGATACAGGGAACCTGTAATCACCACGATTTGGGAGCGCTGGGAACAGCTGTCAATAAAGTTGCCCTGGAACGGCAGTTGAAAATTCTGAAAAGTTTCGGCTGCAACGCACTGCGCACTTCCCACAACATTCCGGCGCCGGAACTGCTTGATCTGGCCGACAAGATGGGATTTCTCGTCATGGATGAAGCATTCGACTGCTGGAAGAAGGGCAAACAGCCAGGCGATTACGGTTCACTGTTTGAAGAATGGCACGTAAAAGACCTGGAAGCACTGGTGTGCCGGGACAGAAATCATCCCTCTGTCATTTTATGGAGTACCGGCAATGAAGTTCCCGAACAATACACTCCTGAACTGGGCATAGCCCGCTATCTGACCGACGTGGTACACCGTTTTGACAAGACCCGTCCGGTAACCTTCGGAGCTTCCTATCCCAGCAAGTCTGCCATGAACGGAACAGAGTTACAGGTTGATGTACATGGGATGAACTATGCAGCCGGTGTTTATGGCGGTCCTCATTTCTACGGAGAATTCCTCAACAAAGAAGGACACGAACATCTGTCCGGATTTTCCAGCGAAAGCAGCTCCACCATGAGCTCCCGCGGAGAATACTTTCCACGCAAATTCCATGTTTCTTCGTACGACCTGAATGAACCGGGATGGGGCGGATTGCCTGATCAGGAATTTGCGGCTCTCGACCGCTATCCGGCCATTTGCGGTGAATTCGTATGGACAGGCTTCGACTATCTGGGAGAACCGACTCCGTTTAACAGCGACAAGACCGTACTGCTGAATCATGCAGCCGCCTTGAGTAAAGAAGAACTGAAAAAGCAGGAAGAGGAACTGAAGAAGATAGAAGAGAACCGTCCGACTTCGCGCAGCAGCTATTTTGGCATTGTCGATCTCGCCGGATTCCCCAAAGACCGCTATTACTTATATCAATCCCGATGGATGCCTGACTATCCGATGGTGCATATTTTGCCGCATTGGAATTTTGAGAACAAGAAAGGAGAGAATATCCCGGTTTTCGTCTATTCATCCGGTGACGAGGTTGAACTGTTCTTGAACGGCAAATCATTGGGGAAAAAGCAGAAGCAGGCATTTGAATACCGTTTCCGCTGGAATGAGGTTCCGTATGAACCGGGTGAACTGAAGGCTGTGGCTTACAAAGACGGAAAAGTATGGGCAGAAGCGTCGGTAAAGACAACAGGTGCTCCGGTAAAACTGAAACTGACTCCCGACAAGAAAATACTAAAGTCTGACGGTGAGGATCTGATCTTTGTACGGGTTTCCGTACTGGATGCGGACGGAAACGAAGTACCTACCGCAGAGCCTCTGATTAAAGCAACGCTGGACGGGCCGGGTAAAATTGTGGCAACCGATAACGGAGATCCGACCTGTCTGATTCCTTTTCCGGAAACAACACGTCCGGCTTTTAACGGGCTGTATCTGGCCATTGTGAAAGCCGACAGGGGAGCGAAAGGGAAATTGCATTTCTCAGTGGAAAGCGACGGGCTGGGTACAGCAGAGATGGTATTCCAGATCGAAAAAGGCAAAATCAGACAATATCAATATATTCCATAATCAGAGACCGGCAAAGAGAGAAGGAGGCTGATGTTCACCATGCAACGGCTATTGATTAAAACCGATGAAAATGGTAACCATCTTTTATCCTATTTATGACAATGCTAAAATGTTAACATTCAGAAAAAAGAAAAAAATAGATTGTTTTTTGATTATAAAAACAATCATTATCTTTGTGTGTAATTCAATTTAATGATAGTCATGAAAGATATCAATCGACTGAAAATTGTACTTGTTGAAAAGAAAAAAACAGGGAAATGGTTGGCAGAGCAATTAGGAAAAGATCCGTCTACTGTTTCTAAATGGTGTACAAATGTGTCTCAACCTGATTTGATAACACTTTCAAAAATAGCGGAACTGTTGAATATTGACAGACGTGATTTGATTAATAGAAGTAAATAAAAACTTATGGCTAAGAAAAAAGAAAAAACAGATGAACCTTTGGAAAAACAGCTTTGGAAGGCAGCGGACAAACTTCGTAAAAACATAGATGCTGCCGAATATAAGCATGTAGTTCTGGGACTTATCTTTTTACGATATATATCTGTTTCATTCGAAGATTTATATAATAAACTCAAGCAGGAAATAGATCTTGGAGCCGACCCGGAAGATCGTGAGGAATACAAGGCAGAAAATGTGTTCTATGTTCCTACGGAAGCTCGCTGGAGTACGTTGGTGGCCAATGCCAAAGACCCTAAAATCGGGAAATTGATTGACGAGGCTATGGATGCGATTGAAAAGGATAACCCTTCCTTGAAAGGCGTACTGCCAAAAGTGTTTGCCCGTCCTAATTTAGACCCGACCAGCTTAGGAGAACTTGTCGACCTGATAGGTAACAGTACATTGAACGCTGCGACTAACAGTGCTGACCTTTTAGGACATGTGTTTGAATATTTCTTAGGTGAATTTGCCTTGGCAGAAGGGAAAAAAGGAGGACAGTTCTATACTCCACGCAGCGTGGTGGAATTGCTTGTGAATATGCTGGAGCCATACAAAGGACGTGTGCTTGACCCTTGTTGCGGATCAGGTGGTATGTTTGTGCAAAGCGAAAAGTTTGTGGAGCAGCATCAAGGGCGCGTAAATGATATATCCATCTTCGGTCAGGAAAGTAATCAGACTACCTGGCGACTCTGCAAAATGAATCTGGCCATTCGAGGCATTGATGCTTCTCAGGTCAGATGGAATACCGAGGGTTCTTTCCTGAATGATGCTCACCGTGATGTGAAAGTGGATTATGTAATAGCAAATCCCCCATTTAATGATAGCGACTGGAGTGGTGACCTTTTGCGTAGTGATGGCCGCTGGAAGTATGGTGTACCGCCTGCTGGAAATGCAAACTTTGCTTGGATACAGCATTTTATTTATCATCTCGCTCCGGCAGGACAGGCTGGCTTTGTCTTGGCTAAAGGTGCATTGACCTCAAAAAATAGCGGAGAGGGAGAAATTCGGAAAAGTCTTGTAGATGCTGGCTTGGTAGATTGTATTGTGAATCTTCCTGCAAAATTGTTTTTGAATACACAGATTCCCGCTTCCCTTTGGTTTCTGAGCAGAAGCCGCTGTGCTTATGGTTCTTTCCGTGAGCGCAGTCAGGAAATTCTGTTTATTGACGCACGTAATATGGGGCACCTTATTAACCGTCGTACCCGTGAGTTCTCACCGGAAGATATTAAGTTGATTTCCGATACTTATCATCAATGGCGAAATGAAGGTGGAGCTTATCAGGATGTACCCGGCTTTTGTGCATCAGTTCCTGTGTCGCGTGTGGCTGAATTGGATTACGTATTGACTCCAGGCCGTTATGTCGGTTTGCCGGAAGAGGAAGACGATTTCAACTTTGAAGAACGATTTACTGCACTGAAAGCGGAGTTTGAAGCACAGTTGAAGGAAGAAGAACGGTTGAACAAACTGATATTGGAGAATCTGGCTAAAATAAAATGAGATTTTATGAGTATGGAGGATATTCAAATGCAAGACAATCAGGAAGTTGAAGTGGAAAATCTCAATGGTGGGAAGTCGACGGAAGAGATAACCAAACCATTTAATCCCAACGAGATTGATGTGGATATATCGACTGTGAATTTAGGCTCACTGATAGACCAGTTGGAAAACGACGAGATAGATTTGCAGCCTGATTTTCAGCGTGTGACTGACGTGTGGGATAACGTGAAAAAGAGCAGGTTGATAGAATCTATCCTGCTGGGACTTCCTTTGCCTTCATTCTATTTTAGTGAAGACCCTGTGAGCCAAAAACTTTCCATCATAGATGGGTTACAGCGAATTTGCGCAATAAGGGATTTTGTATTGGAGAAGGAGAACCCTTTGAAACTGGAGGGGCTTCAATTCTTGAAAAATTTTGACGGATTTACTTTCTCACAATTGGCACGGCCTGAAGTAAAGCGTATTAAGTCGCTTAAAATCACGATGAATACATTGCGTAAAGGTACTCCGCTGGATGTGAAGTACATTATATTCCAACGAGTGAATACCGCTGGAGTACCTTTAACTCCACAAGAAATGCGTCATGCATTGAATCAGGGGCCTGCGGCGATATTTATAAAGGAACTGGCCGATATGGAGTCTTTTAAAAAGGCTACCAATTATTCTGTGGAAAGCAAACGAATGCAAGACCGGGATTTTGTAAATAGATTTATAGCATTCTTTATTGGCTATCAGGACTATATGGGCGACTTGGACATGTTCCTGAATGATAAGATGGGGGAATTGAACAAAATGACTTCTGAGCAAAGGGATGACATACGTGTCTCTTTTGACAAGGCGATGAAGTGCTGTTATGAGATATTCAAAAAAGATACATTTCGTAAGCGATATAAGCAGGAAGACAGAAGGAAACCCATATCCAAAGCGGTGTATGATACATTGAGTGTAAATATCGCTTGGCTTAGCGATGAGGAAAGAAAACTTTTGCTAAAAAATACTGAAGCCTTCAAAACCGGAATGATTCGTTTGTTTAATGATAAAAAATTCGATTTTTCCATAACAACCGGTACTGGAAAGAAATACAATGTAGAACAACGTTTTACGATGGTAAAATCATTAATAAAAGAAATAATAAGCCTATGATAACCCATTTGAGCATAAATAATTTAAAGCTTCATGACCATACAGATTTGGAACTGAACGGATTGACAATCCTTACAGGTATGAATGGTATGGGAAAATCCACGGTAATACAGTCGCTAATATTGTTGCGTCAGTCTTTTATGATGAATGACCTGGATTCAGGTTTGAACCTGAAAGGTGATTTGTGCGATGCTGGAATATCAGGTGAATTGGCTTGTCAGGCTTCAACGGAACACACCTTGAATATTAACATGAAGTTTGCCGAGCAAGACGATTTGAATTTCTCTTTTGAATATCCCGACAATATTATGGATACGATGTTGCCTGGAATGGAAGGGAATGAAACATCTAAAGCCGTATTGTCAAAATATTCTTTATTTAATGAGAAATTCCAATACCTGAGTGCTTTCCGTTTTGGCCCGCAAAAGAGTTATAATCGCGATACCTCTCTGGTAGTAACCAAGAAGCAGATTTCTAAAATCATGGGGCAGTGCGAATATGCAGTACATTTTCTGGAACAGTATAAGAATCTCAATATTCCTATAGAAGAACTTGCAATTATCGATAAAGAGGATATTACTCCCGATTATCGGCTTGCAGTGCAAGTGGAACGGTGGCTACGTTTGGTCTCGCCTAATATCAAAATCAATATTGAGCCTTCGGGGGAAGATTTTAAATTGAAATATAAATTCAACCGTGACGAAAATACCATTACAGAAGATATAACAGCCCTGAATACCGGTTTTGGTATTACGTATGTATTGCCTATCCTGATAGCCGTGTTGAGTGCGGATAAAGATGCTATTATCTTGATTGAAAACCCGGAAGCACATTTGCATCCCAAAGGACAGGCGGTGTTAATGGAGCTGATTTCAAAAGCGGTAGCCCATGGTGTGCAAATTATCATAGAATCGCATAGCGACCACATCATAAACGGTAGTTTGGTGGCTGTAAACAAGAAATGGATTACTCCTGACCTGCTTTCCATATACTATTTCGAAAGAGAAGAGCATGGACATACAGCTTTGTCACATCAGTTGCAAATTTCGGGAACAGGGCATATAACTCGTCCTCCTAAAGGATTTTTTGACCAGATAGATATTGACCTGCGAACCTTAACTGGATTTTGATATGGAGCACAGTGAATTATTTCTATTGCTGCCAAGATATGAGGAAGCTGAAGGACAACCTGACTATATCAGGCTGAAAAGTGTCATGACTGTGGCTGAAATCTTAGAAGTGATAGAAAGTATTGAAGGTATATGCAGATTTATAGCAAACGAGAATTATGAGGGCTATTATGATGCAGACAATGTATCGGCATTTCTGTATCCTGTAGAAGCAATGGAAGAATGTTATCCCAATATCAAGACTCGTATGCGTATGGTTATGAGTAAATGGGGAGAGAACTGGCGGACTCAGAAAGTGCAGAAGGATACCGAAAGTTATCTGTATCATGGCTTGCCGATCAAGGATGATACATTGTGTGAGATGGCAGAACGAGAGGTCGTTTCTACGGATGGAAGCGTATTTCTTTTAGTAAATCAAAAGGCTTTTTCTGATTCGGTAAAAACAATTCAGGTTAAACGCAATCAGACTGAGCTGGAATTTGAGGTAAGTAAAGCTGACTTTAAATCTGTTTCAAAATGGTATGAAACCAACCGTAAACCTCAACGAATATTCAATTTAAATCCCAAACATGGGGAAAATGGTAAAGGAGCACATCCGGGTAATAAGGGAGAAAAAGTATCAGTATTGATGTGTAATAAAGAAGAAGCAAAGAATATGCTTCTGAAAGCCATTGGTACAGATTTGCGCGTCCTTTACTTTTTCGACCAGACACACAACCAGTATATAGAGTTCAAGCGTGAAAGTGAGAACACTTATCATGGATTTCATCTTGATGCAATAGATGAAAAGAGGGTACCAGAAGATATAAAGATGATGATAAAAGAACTGATAAATAAAGACGCATAAAGATAGTGAGAATCATGAATGATTTATATAATGTAGATACAAGTCTATATCCAAATCCACAGGATGCTTTTAATGCTATTCAAAGAGATGCAAATGCGACTCCTATTGTATTTCGTTTAATAGCGACAATGGGATGGACTAATATTGCGGCTCAAATTCGTCAAATGAAAAATGAACTGTCATGTTCTGGAGAGGGAATAGTCTTATCAGGATTTGCCATCAATTATATTAATAATGTTTTAAATGTAAAATTGCCCTATATGATTTTAGAACAAGGCACAGAATGTATCAAGCAACTTACAGAGAAAAATATTGATAAGAATTGTAACATGTCTGATGTTCAGAAAAAAGCAGAGAAAGAATGGTACACCTTATTCTTGGATATTTGGAAGGAGCGAGTGAAAGACGAACTTAAAAAAGCAAATTTATTGCTTGAGTAAATTAAAAATGAGGTGTAACTATTTCATAATGTCTGATTTTTATCATTATAGTAACATTAAAGAATACTCTGTATAATATTTTAATGGGTATGGGAGAACAATACTTCGGTAAATTTTTACCGATAAATTATAATTAAACAATAGAATCGGTGTTAGACGATTCAAAATTACATTAAAGAGATCATTGAAATACTGTCAAAATGAATCGTTAAGAAGTAAGAAAAGGGATGAAAAATATATGCTAAACAGCTGAAAATAAAGAGGAAAAGTATTGCATAATTCATTGATTATTAGCAAATTAGAAGTGCTTCACTACTTTTAATTATGACTAAAGAATCACTCCTTATCAATACCAATCCGAGTGCAGGAATGCTCTCGAATCAGTTGTAAATATAAGCAAATCTTTTCAGAAAGTATTCATGGATGCAATAAAATTATTCATGGCCATACCTGACCGCATCAATTTTCTTCAAATGGGACGATATGGATGTTTCTCGGAGCAGACATACCGGAACAATTTTGAGAATGATGACTTTGACTGGTTTTCCTTCAATGAAGCCATCATCAGGGAACACCTTAAAGGTGGTCGTAAGGCGATAGCCGTTGATCCGTCTTTCATTCCAAAATCAGGCAGCAAAACACCGTGGATTGGCTATTTCTGGTCCGGTTGTGCCGGTGAATACAAACGTGGACTGGAAATAACCGGTATTGGAGTTATAGACGTTGACAACCATGAATGTATGACTTTGGCCTCTGTACAGACACCTGACAACACAACGCTGGAAAGCCGCGGGAAGAATCTTGTAGACTGGTACAGTTCTTACCTTGTCAGCATACAGGAACATCTGAAACTGATTTCCGACACTGTCGTATGTGATGCGTTCTTTTCAAAGGCAACTTTCATCAAACCATTGTGCGAGAACGGATTCCACGTTATAAGCCGTTTCAGAAATGATGCAGTGTTGTTTTATCCCACCTTAGAAAATAGGACAGGAAAACGCGGACGCCCAAAATTGTATGACGGAAAGATTGATTTTGAAAATCTGGACATCACAAGATGTACCGAGTATAAAGTGAACAAGGGTAAACTTTACGGACTGAAAGTATACTCCAAAGCACTTAAACGTTTTGTGAGCTTAGCTGTATGGTATCCTATGGATGGAAGAACGGACAAATGGCAGCTGTATTTCTCTACAAACGAAATACAGAATGCACTGGATGTTCTGGACTTTTACAGGACACGTTTCCAACTCGAATTCTGCTTTCGTGATGCCAAGCAACATGCCGGAATAACAAACTGTCAGTCTACAGACTTCAGGAAACTGGCATTTCACTTTAATGCATCACTTGCATCGATAAACCTCGCCAAGGCTGCCTGTAAGAAGATGGGAATGAAATATTCCATATCATCATGCAAATCAGTCATACACAATGCTTACATGCTTGAACGATTTATTTGCGTGTCTGGGATTGAACCAAACACGCAATTAATTGACAAACTTTTCAAAGAACTCATTTTATTTACTGCCAGAGCCGCTTAGGCTAGGCTAATTTTTAACGAACTATTGTGTATAAGATACCCCACGAATAAATTAAATTTTCAAGTCAGCCAAAAATAGCCAAATACTTCTTATTATGCAAGGGCATTCCGCAAAATCGTAAGATAATGCAAGCGAATTGGAAGTTATATACAATTTTTCCAGCATAAAAAGCCCTACTTTTGCATACATCATTCAGATTATTCTGTAAGTTGTAAATTGGATTATTATTCATTAACTTGTTAAACCTTTTATATGAAAATGAACAGAAAGATTTCAATACTGGGTCTTGGAGTGCTATGCTCCATGGTTTCTCTACAGGCAAACGCCGGCAATGAAAAAGAGGCAGAACTCAGAATCGTACAAAAAAACATTCTGGAAGATCCTTTAATGGATCAGGTACATCGCATGGCATACAAAACCGTGTCCACAGGACTGAATGCAGGTGACGGATACGGAGAAGTATGGATCAGAGATTTCAATACCTTCATTCAAGTGGCTATGGATGTGATGCCAGACAAGAATGTACAGGACTGTCTGAATACCTTTTTCCATTTCCAAGGGGCCGAAGGAGACATCGTTGACGGATATATTGATATCAAGAAAGCCGATTTAAATAATGTCGGAGGATATAAATACAGACTGTCAAAAACATGTCCCCAGTTTGCCGCACACAAAAATACCGTGGAAACAGACCATGAGACTTCACTCATTCAGGCCGTATACCAGTATATCCGGAAAAGTGGAAATACGGATTATCTGAAATCGGTGGTAGCCGGCAAGACTGTGGAAGAAAGAATGGAATGGGCATTAAGATACCTGATGGGACATAAGTATAACCAGGAATACGGCCTGATTACAGGAGCAACAACAGCCGATTGGGGAGATGTCCAGCCTGAACATATCTGGGGAGTAGAAATTGATGAGAATACGCATTATACCATTGACATCTATGATAATGCCATGCTGGTGCTTGCCATAGATAATTTCCTGGAAATGACAACCAACGAAGGTTACAAGAGCAAATGGGGAAAGGTAAAGAATGAACTGGCCCAGAATATCAGAAAGCACCTGTGGGACAAGGAGAAGCAGAAATTCATACCGCACATCTATCTGAACGGATCTCCGTTTCCCCAGAATTTTGACGAAAATCAGATCTACTACCATGGCGGAACTGCTGTAGCCATTCTTGCCGGACTGCTTTCAAAAGAAGAAATCGAACAGGCCAACAACCGCATGCTTGAGAATGTGAGAAAAGCCGGAGCCCAGACCATCGGACTGACCATGTATCCGACCTATCCGGCCGGTTTCTTCAAGGGAGTAGGCATGTATCCGTACGGATATCAGAACGGCGGTGACTGGACCTGGTTCGGAGCGCGCATGATATGGGGACTGGCAGAAAACGGATTTATCAAAGAGGCTTATGAGGAGCTTCGTCCGATGCTGGCCAGAGTGGTCAGAAATAAAGGATTTAATGAATGGTATACCCAGTCGGGCGAGCCCAAAGGTTCCGGAACATTCCGTGGTGAAGCCGGGGTGCTTGTCAGAGCCATCGAACAGCTTCGCAGCTGGGCTGAGAACTATCAGGAAGTTCCTCTGGAAGAAGCCCGGAAAGGAATGATAATATTTACCTTCGGACAATCCAATTCAGCCAATCATGGATGGGGGAATTATACTCCCAAGCATAAAGTGTACAATTATTTTGAAGGAAAACTTTATCCGTCAGCAGATCCTCTGATCGGTGCAACAGGCAACGGAGGAAGTGTCTGGAACAGACTCGCCGACAAGCTCATTGAAGACGGATGTACCGGTCAGGTGACAATCATTCCCATCGGTGTAGGAGGTGTAGAAATCTCTGCCTGGGCTAAAGGAGGTTATCTTCATAACAGACTGATTGAAACGGTTGAACAGCTGAAAGAACAACATATCACTCCTGATTGCATTTTATGGCACCAGGGCGAATCAGACAACATCAGCAACACTTCTGAAGAAAACTACATACGCATGTTTGAAACCATACGCGAAGTATTCAGAAGCAGAGGAATAAACAGCCCGATAGGTGTCGCAGTAGCCTCGTATCATCCTTATTGTGTCAATGAAAATGAAGGAAATGATCCGGCCATACGCAACGCTCAAAAGAAACTGGCGAAAAAATATGATGATATCTTTGAGGGGCCGGACACGGACAAGCTGAACAAAGCATTTCAACGCGGAGACGGTGTTCATTTCTCTGAAAAAGGTCAGGAAACCCATGCCGCAGGATGGCTGAAAGCGATTAAAAAGAATTGCTTTTAACCCTTTTCCTGTTTCCGGTAAGCTGACGGAGTCATTCCCATGATTTTCGTAAACAAACGGGAAAAATAAGCCGGTTCTTCAAAGCCGATGGCAGTTGCAATATCCTGTAACTTCAAATCCGTAAGTTCAATATATTGACAGGCCTTCTGTATTTTCAATCTGAGAAAATAATTTATCGGTGAAGAACCGGTTTCCTTCTGAAACAGCATGGAAAAGTGTGATGCTGAATATTTAAAGTGAGCAGCCAGTTCTTCCAGGGTTATATTATATTGTAAGTTTTCCTGCATGAAATGGATGACTTTTCCTGAAAAGCTCAGATCCTTATTGATAAAGGTCTGTATGGAACGGTACTGTTCCAGATAAATGAAAGAGGACAGGAACAGATGCAGGCAGGCCGAAGTGTACCGCATGTATTCCGGGATATATGCCAGAGAAAAACAATGGTAGATTTCCTCAAACAACAGCAGGCGGTCTTGAAGGCGTGAATGATTGTCGGGGGTAATGCTGCGCGGAACACAACTTCCCGGCTGGTAGTATTTACAGTTCTTGCCTTTAAAATGCAACCAATAGATAGTCCAGGGATTTTCATTGTTGGCCCCAAAAGCATAAGGAGTATTCTGCGGAAGTATGATGTATTCATTCTTTCGCAGAATATGTTTTTCGCCATAAATCTCATACCATCCCTCACCATCCGTACAATAGATAAGCATGGTATAGTCACAACCATGTTCCTTCTGGATATAATGGTATTTTACCCGAGGGAAATATCCTATCTTCCGCAAAAACAAGTCTCCGATCAGGGGATCTTTACTATATGTCTCCAGCAGGTTGTCCGGGAGAGAGGCAAACCGTTCTCCCTTGAACCCTTCTTTCATTTTAACCATAGGATAAAAATAATAAGAAAGTACAAGTAAATCGATACAAATATACAACTTTTTCCCAATTTTAAACCCTACTTTTGCGAAAGTAGAAAATGAAATTTTTCAATAGGCATAATTAAATAAATCAAAAAAACCGTATGTATAAAAGTAATTACGATAAATACCCTGCCACACCGATGGAGGGGATTGTATGGAAAGGCTGGGAGAATATCTGTAACCAACTGAAAAGCAGCCTGTCTGCCGAATCTTGTGTATTGGTAATAGAATGCTATCAGGGAGTCCTTCACGACGAGCTGCGCGACGGATTTGCAGGCTTGCATGCCGATTGCTGGATCGATACACAAAGTTTATTCAAACCGGTGAACGAGATCGAACAGATGACTTATCCGTATGTCACAGATGACCGGCTGTTCGGGTTCCGTACGCATTTATCATACAAAGACTTTTTCAATACGGACAAATTGGCTTCAGCCCGGGAAAAGATCCGGTCGGCTCAAGGCCTGACCGTAGTATATGGTCACGGAGCCGCCTGGGTAGCTCCCGAAGCTGACTGCATTGTATACGTGGACATGGCCCGCTGGGAAATCCAGATGCGTTCACGCCGTCACGAAATCAACGGACTGGGCGTTGAGAATAAAGCGGAAGGTGCCTCATATCATTACAAGCGAGGATATTTTGTAGACTGGGTCGTTTGTGACCAGCTGAAAAAGCAGTTATTAAGCAAAGCGGACTACTGGATGGATACCCATATTGCCGGCGAGCCTAAAATGATTACCGGAGACCTGTTACGGAAAGGACTGGACAAGACAGCCCATCAGCCGTTCCGCGTCGTTCCGTTCTTCGATCCGGCTCCATGGGGAGGCCAGTGGATGAAAAGAGTATGTGACCTGAATCCCGACCAGCCCAACTATGGGTGGTGCTTTGACTGTGTACCGGAAGAAAACAGTCTGTATTTCAATATAAATGGAGAACGTTTTGAGATGCCTTCCAATAACCTGGTATTCTATAAGACACGTGATTTGCTGGGAGGACCGGTTGAATCACGTTTTGGACAGGATTTCCCGATCCGTTTTGATTTTCTGGACACTATCGGAGGCGGGAACCTGAGTTTGCAGGTACATCCGACAACCCAGTATATCCGTGATACTTTCGGCATCTATTACACACAGGATGAAAGTTATTATCTGCTTGATGCGGAAGAAGGTGCAACCGTATTCCTGGGACTGAAAACAGGAGTGAATCCGGATGAAATGATTGCTTCCCTGAACGAATCACAGGAAACAGGGAAGCCGTTTGATACACAAAAATATATCAATCAGTGGCCGGCCAGGAAGCATGATCATTTCCTGATTCCGAACGGAACCATTCACTGTTCAGGAGCAGGAGCCATGGTGCTGGAAATCAGTGCAACCCCCAGCATCTTTACATTTAAGTTGTGGGACTGGGGACGCCTGGGACTGGACGGACTGCCTCGTCCGATCAATATCGGACACGGGTCGAAGGTTATCCAGTGGGAACGCCAGACCGATTTCACCCGTGAATATCTGGTCAACCATATTGAACAGATTGCAGAGGGAGAAGGGTGGCGTGAAGAACGTACGGGTCTGCACGAAAATGAATTCATAGAAACCCGACGCCATTGGTTTACAGCTCCCGTCACTCATCATACAGACGGGGGAGTACAGGTATTTAATCTCATAGAAGGAGAAGAAGCCATCATTGAAAGCCCGACTCACGCTTTTGAACCTTTTATCGTACATTATGCAGAGACATTCATCATTCCGGCTTCTGTCGGAGAATACACGATTCGCCCATATGGAGCATCCGAGGGTAAACAGTGCGGAACGATCAAGGCATATGTAAGATTCAGACAATAAAAAATAAAGACTATGAATACAGCGAATCCTATTGTTATGACACTGGATGCAGGTGGTACAAATCTTGTATTCTCTGCCATCTGTAACGGAGAGGAAATAATCTCTCCGGTTACCTTACCGACAGCACCCCATGACCTGGAGCTCTGTTTACATACAATCAGAAAAGGATTTGAAACTATACAGTCCCTTCTTCCTGCCCGTCCTGAAGCCATCAGCTTTGCATTTCCAGGACCGGCAGACTATGAAGCCGGAATCATAGGCGACTTGCCTAATTTCCCCGCATTCCGGAACGGGGTAGCCCTTGGCCCTTATCTGGAGGATTGTTTCGGAATTCCTGTATTCATCAATAACGACGGAAACCTGTTTGCATATGGGGAAGCACTGGCCGGTGCATTGCCGGAGATTAATTCCCGACTGGAAGCTGCCGGAAATCCAAAGCGCTATCACAATCTGCTGGGAGTTACCCTGGGAACAGGCTTTGGCGGGGGAGTGGTCATTCACGGTAAGCTGCTGAAAGGAGACAATCAGACCGGCGGCTATCTGTGGTGTCTGCCTCATAAAAAACACGGAGAACTGATTGCCGAAGAAAGTGTCAGCATCCGGGGGATTCAGCGCATCTATACGAAATTATCGGGAGATACCGCCAGCTACACGCCGAAAGAAATCTATGAAATTGCCGAAGGTCTGAAAGAAGGAAACCGGGAAGCTGCAAAGAGGGCCTTTGCAGAACTGGGAGAAGTGGCCGGACATGCCATAGCCACAGCCCTTACACTGATAGATGGTGTAGTGGTTATCGGAGGAGGAATAGCCGGAGCGTCCAAATATATCCTGCCAGCCCTGATGAAAGAGCTGAGGGAAGATACCGGAATGACAGACGGGACACGTTTTCCCCGGCTTCAGATGAAAGCTTATAACCTGGAAAATCCGGAAGAGTCAGAAGCCTTTCTGAAAACGGCAGACCGCTATGTCAAGGTACCGGAATCACAAAAGGAAGTTGCCTATCAGACAGAACGCCGGACAGGAGTGATATTATCCAGACTAGGAGCCAGCCGGGCTATTGCGCTGGGAGCTTACTGGCTGGCTGTAAGTGAATTAAGAAAGAAAAACAATTAACATAAAAATCAGACCATGAAAAAATATATACTAGCTATATGCATACTGGGAACCTTGTGCAGTTCCTGCGAAAACAATCAGGAAAAGATACGGAACGTTGAAGACTGGACACAATATGTGGAGCCAAGAATCGGAACGGCACACTGCCGATGGTTTCATTTCACACCGGGAGCATTGCCTTTCGGTCTGGCCAAACCGGCTCCTTCCACCAATGGAAGTCTGGGAAATAAATGGGGATGGGAAGCCACGGGGTATGACTATCGTGAGAACACCATTGAAGGATTTCCCTGTTTACATGAGTTTCAGGTTGGAGGTATCGTGCTGATGCCGACCAGCGGTAAACTGATCACAGTTCCCGGCTTACCTACAGACTCGGTAAAAACGGGATACCGTTCACACTTTTCACGCGAGAATGAAATTGCCACAGCCGGATATTATTCAGTACTGCTGGATGACTATCAGATTCAGGCTGAACTGACCGCTACTCCCCGTGTGGCATTCCAGCGTTTTACCTTCCCCAAAGGAACAGACAACCATATCCTGTTTAATATCGGAAACCGCCAGGGAGAGAGTGGAGCCGTAAAAGATGCATATGTGACTTATACAGCTGACGGACATATCGAAGGGTGGGTGATTACCATGCCGGAATATGTAAAGAAATATCAGCCGGGAGCTACTGTCCCGCTTTATTTCTCTGCAGTTCTTGACCGGAAACCGGAAAGTTACGGCAGTTTCCATGGCAATACTCAACTGGCAGATGCAAAGGAAAGCAAAGGAACCGGAGCGGGTATGTACTTTACGTTTTCCAATGAACAGCAGGAGGCTGTGACGGCCAAAATCGGCCTTTCTTATACTTCGGTAGAAAATGCCAGAATCAATCTGCAGGCTGAAGCAGAGGGCAAAACCTTTGAGGATGCCAAAGAACAGGCCCATCAGATCTGGCAGGAGTATCTGGGACGTATTGAGGTAGAAACATCCAAAAAAGAAGACAAGGTAAAGTTCTATACGGGGCTGTATCATGCTTTATTGGGACGCGGACTGGCAAACGATGTAAACGGTGCTTACCCGCGCAATGACGGTTCAGTAGGACAGTTGCCAATGAAGGAAGGCAAACCTCAATATAATGTGTACAACACCGATGCTGCATGGGGAGCTCAGTGGAACCTGTCTCAGCTGTGGACTCTTGCTTATCCTGAATACATGTCAGAATATGTCAGCTCTCACATCCAGGCTTACAAGGATGCCGGATGGCTGGCTGACGGACTGGCCAATAACCGGTATGTATCGGGAGTCGGAACCAACTTGCTGAGCACGATTATTGCCGGAGCCTATCAGTGTGGGATCCGGGATTTCGATACGAAACTGGCATACGAAGCTTGCCTGAAAAATGAGCTGGACGGGAAAGACCGCCCGTTTGGTGCCGGAAAGGTCAATACCGCAGAATTTGTAAAATATGGTTACGTTCCTCATCAGGACCAGGGAGAAGGTTACCATGAAACCTTCATGTTCTCAGCTTCACACACTCTGGAATATTCTTACAGTGCATGGGCCGTAGCTCAATGGGCCAAATCACTGGGAGATACGGAGAATTATGACAAGCTGATGAACCTGTCAAAAGGATGGGAACGTCTGTATGACACATCCTGCAACTTTATCCGTCCGAAGAAGGCAGACGGAAAGTTTGTTGACAACTTTAACCCGATGGAAGTATGGCGTGGTTTTCAGGAAGGAAATGCCTGGCAATATACGTTCTATGTACCGCATGATGTAAAAGGACTGGTTGCCAAGGTAGGAACCGAAGAGTTCAATGCACGTCTGGACAGTATTTTTACCCAATCACAGAAAAAGATTTTCAGCGGCGGAACAGAAGTAGGTGCTTTTGCCGGCCTGGAAACCTTATACAATCACGGCAATCAGCCCTGCCTGCATATTTCATGGCTGTTTAACGAAGCCGGCCGTCCGGAGCTTACCCAGAAATGGGTACGCGCCATCCTGAATGAATTCTATGGAACAGATGGTGTACACGGATACGGATATGGTCAGGATGAAGATCAGGGACAGCTTGGAGCATGGTATGTCATTTCATCCATGGGACTTTTTGATGTGAAAGGTCTGACAGACATTCATCCTTCTTTCAGTCTGGGTGCTCCCTTGTTCGACAAGATTACCATTCATTTAAACAAGGAATATTATCCCGGAGACCAGTTTGTAATTACCACTACCGGCAATACGGGAAGTGATGCGTATGTGAACCAATATCTGCTGAACGGTAAACCCATTCAGGGAGTACACTTACCCTTTACGGAAATCGTGAAAGGAGGAAAACTGGAAGTTCAAATGCATACTAACTAAATATCAGGGAAATATGAAAAGCACGATCACATGGATGAAACTTTTTCCGATTCTATTCGGCTTTTTTGTCATGGGTTTTGTGGACGTAGTAGGGATAGCCACAAACTATGTCAAGAAAGACTTCTTCCTGTCGGATACATTAGCCAATCTGATTCCTATGCTTGTCTTCTTATGGTTTGCCCTGTGTTCCATTCCCACAGGAATGATCATGAACAAGCTAGGAAGAAAGAATACGGTTCTGCTGTCAATGGGAGTAACGGCTGTAGCCATGCTTCTCCCATTGATTGATTATAATTTCAGCCTTACCTTGCTGACATTTGCGCTGTTGGGCATCGGAAACACCATTCTTCAGGTTTCGCTGAATCCGATGATTGCTCAGGTTGTAAGCGAAAAAAAGATGGCCAGCATCCTGACTCTGGGACAATTTGTCAAAGCCATATCTTCATTTCTAGGTCCCGTCATTGCAGGTATTGCCGCTTCGTACTGGGGAAACTGGAAACTGATTTTTGTTGTCTACGCAGGAACCACTCTGCTGGCAGGAATCTGGCTGCTTCTGTCGATTGACACAGATCGTCCCCAGAATGTCAAAACAACCACCAGTTTCCGTTCTGCACTGGCCTTGTTCTCAGACAAGATCATTTTGTGGCTTTTTATCGGTATTCTGGCAGTAGTTGGAATTGATGTAGGTCTCAATACTCATATACCTAAATTACTGATGGCACAAACCGGTTTGTCATTGAATGAAGCCGGTCTGGGTACAAGTCTGTATTTCATATCAAGAACGGCAGGAACCTTTTTCGGAGCCCTGCTGCTGACACGGATTGACAGTAAGATTTTCATGCAGTCAGGAATGATAATAGCCATTGCAGCCTTTGCTGCATTACTGGTCAGCTACCAGTTATGGCTTCTGTTGCTATGGATTGTAATCATCGGGCTTGCATGTTCCAATGTTTTTTCGATTCTGTTTTCCTACGCATTAAAACATAAACCGGAGCATGCCAATGAAATCTCAGCACTGATGATTATGGGCGTTTCCGGAGGAGCTCTGATCATGCCGTTTATGGGAGCATTATCCGATGGGTACGGACAAATCGCAGGATTATTGCCATTATTGCTTTGCATGGTCTATTTGCTATGGACAACAGGAAAACTGGGGAAACAATCCTGAACTTAAATATTTATCAGACTAAAAATTAATACGATGAAAAAATGCATTTTAACCTTAGGCCTTTTTGCCCTTACATTCATGGGCACATCTTGTACAAAAGAAGTTCAAAAAGACAATACTTTAAAAGTGCTTTCCTGGAATATCTGGCATGAAGGTCACTCTAACAAGTATGGAAAACAAGCATGTGACGGAGTTATCGGTGTTCTGAAGAAAAGTGAAGCAGACGTCATTCTGATGATCGAGACCTACGGAGCTTCGGATAAAGTTGCAGATTCCCTGGGATATTACCACCGCCTGCTTTCCAGCAATCTGTCCATTTACAGCCGTTATCCCATTGTCAAGACTTATACTTTCCCCGATCAGATCTCAACGTTCAATTTCGGCGGAGTTGAAATCCTGATGCATGGAAAGAAAGTGCGCATTTTCGACACCTGGCTACATTATCTTCCCGATGCACGATGTGTCCCAACCGAAAAAAGTGAGGCTGAAATACTGGCCTGGGATGATGCCGGCACCCGAGATGACGAGATCCGTACAATTATCAGTCTCCTGAAACCATTCATCGCAGAATCAGACAGCATCCCTATGATCATGGGAGGAGATTTCAATATTCATTCTCATCTGGACTGGACGGAAGCTACCAAAGATCTGTACAATCATGGAGGAGCAGTGGTCAACTGGACGGTATCAAAATCCATGGAAAAAGCAGGATTTATTGACAGCTTCAGAGAGGTGAATCCGGATCCGGTGAAAAATATCGGAACAACCTGGCTGACAGCAGCCGATTCACTGGAAACTCCCAACAGACAAGACCGGATAGACTATATCTATTACCAGGGAAAAACGATCAAAGCTACCGCCTCCCAATGTTATGACAACTATCTGGGTAAGCAGTTCCAGTTTGAAGGAGAACCGTTCTTCTATGGATCTGATCATGGTTTTGTCCTGACCGAGTTCTCTATCAAATAAAATGTTGTTACCAACTAATCTTTTTACAGTTCTATGAACAAGCTATTTTCCATGATATGCCTGAGCGCCCTGTTCGGCTGTTCTCCGGTGAAAGACCCGGTGGATTATGTAGATATCTTTGTCGGAACTTCCAATTCACGTGCCATGCTGGGACCATACGCAGCTGTTCCATACGGAATGGTACAGTTGGGAGCAGACAATCAGGACGCTCACTGGATGGGTGGATACGAATATTCCATTAATAACGTAAAAGGTTTCACACATATTCATGCGTGGATGATGAACGGTTTGATGATCATGCCTGCCGTACAGGATCTTGTTACCTGGGAAGGTTCTTCTTCGTCACCTTACAGAGGAGCCAATGCCGGTTATCATTCAAGGATTCTAAAAGAAACAGAAAAAGGAGAACCAGGCTATTACTCTGTCTTTCTGTATGATGCAGACTGTCAGGCAGAGCTGACCGCAACCAACCACTGCGGTTTCCATAAATACACTTTTGCCAATGACTATGACAATGCCCGGATCATGCTTGACCTGAATTATCCCGCAGAGTATGGCACTGATATCCATGAAGGATATTTTAAAGTGATTTCAGATCAGGAGATTGAAGGATATGCCGATACACGTGTAGCAGGAGACTATATCCTGCATTATAACATCAAGTTCAACAAGCCTTTCAAGACTTTCAACGGATGGAAAGACGATAAGGTGGAAAAAAACATCAGAGAATGGAAATCAAATGGCGATTGCGGTGGATTTGTAGAATTTGACGTCAAGAAAGACGAATCGGTTCTGGTTCAGGTATCCCTGTCGCTGGTTGACCAGCAAGGATGCAAGAATAACTACGAAGCAGAATTAAAACCCTATGGCTGGGATTTTGATGCCGTACATCAGGCAGCCAAACAGGAATGGAACACATTACTGTCAAAGATCGAGGTAGAAGGAAACGAAGCAGACAAGAAAAAATTCTATACAAATCTTTATCGGGCTTATGCCAAACAAACCTGGAGTGATATAGACGGCAGATACCGTGATCCGTTAGAAAATATTCAACAGACCCAGAACAAGCAACCCATGTATGGAGGGGATGCTTTCTGGAATACATTCTGGAATTTCAATCCTTTATTAGCTCTCATATCTCCCGATATCCTGAATAACTGGGTGCTGACACAACTGGAACTCTTTGACAAGACCGGCTGGACCAACAACGGACCCACCGGGCTGGAACATACTGGCATTATGGAAGTAACGCATGAAATTGCCCTGATGGTCGGTGCATATCAAAAAGGAATCCGGAAATATGACGTAAACAAACTGTGGGAGGCAGTATATCATAATGCCACAGAAGAGGGCCGTTGGATTGAAGGATCCGGCTATGCAGGCCAGCGTAATCTGAATGCTTATAGGAAAAAAGGATATGTTCCCATAGAAACTGGCGCAGCTTGTCAGACCCTGGATTACGCATATACGGATTTCTGTACTGCCCAGCTGGCAAAGGCCCTGGGTAAGGACAAGGAATATGCCTATTTCATAGAACGCTCGGAAAACTGGCGTAATCAGTTTAATCAGGAAACCAAATGGCAGACTCCGAAAGATTCAGCCGGAAACTGGATTGCTGATTATGACATCTTCAGCGGATATAAATGGATAGAGGGCAACGGATGGCAATACACCTGGTATGTTCCTCATAACATCAAGGGGCTGGTAGAAACGATGGGAGCGGATTTATTCAACAAACGTCTGGAAGAAGGTTTTGAAAAGTCTGTAAAACACAGATTCGCAGCCCATGCTTTTGACCGTCATCAGGAAACAGCTTTCGAATACTACATCAATCATGGCAACGAAGGAAATATGCAGGCAGCATACTTGTTTAATTACTCCGGCAAGCCCTGGCTGACTCAGAAATACTCAAGAGCCATACTGGATATTTACTATGGTGATGAACCTTACGACGGCTGGCAAGGCGATGAAGATGAAGGACAAATGGCAGGCTGGTTTGTCATGAGTTCATTAGGCCTGTTTGAAATGAATGGAGGTGTGACCAGTGATCCGGAGTTCGATCTATCTTCTCCTTTGTTTCCCAAGGCTACCATCCATCTGGACCCGATGTATGGCGAAGGCAAGACCTTTACGATCATAGCCAAAAATAATTCAAAAGAAAATATATACATTCAATCGGCAACTCTCAATGGCAAACCTTTAAACACCCCCAAACTAAAATGGTCTGATGTTATAAAAGGTGGAGAACTGGTTTATGAGATGGGAAACCAGCCGAATGAAAATTGGGGAAAAGAATAAACGAAGTATATACGTCAATCTAAAATAATCAGAAATGGCAGGTAATATCTGTAAGCTTTTAGCCATGGCTGCCCTGCTGAGTACAACTCACTCTCAGGCCGGCAATGTTTTGTTCGAAATAGGAACCAAGGACAACAGTGCAGCCGAATTTGCCCTGTATCCAGGTAAATATAAGAATTTCTTAATGGGATTTTCCGGAGTCAAACATTTTGCAGTCGGTTATTCCCGGCCGTCAAGCAACTGGCCTTATGTACTCCCCGGTCCTAAGGACAATTGGGGTGGAGGAGGATACTGGGCCGGATATCACCCACGCCATTTCCCGATTATCAATTTTCAGTTGGCTCATGCGAAAGCAGAAGGTAATTGTCAGCTGGCTTTCTATTTTGCCGGTATCAGTGCCAAAGAATCTCCAGTCTTACGTGTGGAGATAAATGGTCATCGCCTGGAGAAAAAATTGAAAGGAACTTCTACCGACCAGCTTCTGACAGGCAAGGAATCTGCCATACCTTCAGAATGGATCATAGATTTTCCGGCAGCATGGTTGAAAAAAGGTATGAATCAGATTCAGCTGGGATTAGTCAAAGGAAAATGGTGTATGTTTGACTGCATCCGGCTGACCGGAACTGGTGACGAGGCAGTACAGCCGATATCTTCATCGCTGATCACTTCCGTAGAAGCTGCTGGTTTTGAATACAAGCAGGAAGATGGTACCCGTTTTCAACCCGTTATGGTAGACATGGTGCAATATGACCATCCCCGAACCCTGACCTTTACGTGTGGAGCGGTCAAAGAAAAGCGGCTGATAGAGACAGGCAGCAGCATTCAGCAAATTTTACTACCTTCCGTCCGGAAAGCAACAGAGGAAGTGTTTACGATACACGACGGAAATCAGCTGGTTTATCAAGGTACTGTCCGGTTGGCTCCCAAACCTCTACATACTTATGCCGACGATGTAGACTTGTTGATGGGAACCGGCAACTCCCGATGGATGTACAAGCCCAGCATATCACTTCCGCTGGGGATGGTACAAATAGCTCCGGACAATGAAGACGAAACCTGGAAAGCCGGCTATGAATATACCATTGAAAATATTTCCGGATTCAATCACTTCTGCGACTGGACCATTGACGGATTCCTGATGCAGCCCACCTGCGGCAAGCTGCAAGTCAACCCGGGACCAGCAGACAATCCGGACGCAGGCTATCGTTCCAGAATCGACAAATCAACGGAAAAAGCAGAAGTAGGGAAATATTCGGTATTCATGACTGACACCCAGATAAAAGCAGAACTATCAGCCACAGACCGTGCTTCCATACAAGCTTATACGTTCCCTTCTAATTGCAAAGACGGCCGGATACTGGTTGACCTGTATGCTCCCAGTGAATATCTCCACAACCTGCAGGATGCTCATGTAGTGAAAGTCAGTGATACAGAGATTGAAGGATATGCAACTTATTTCGGAGCATATACCGGATATTCGGCCGAACAGTATTATACCATCCATTTTGTGATGCAGTTCGACAAGCCTTTCACTGCAATGGGAGGATGGGTAAACGATCAGATAAAGGCTGCCCAGGAATATCAGGGAGCCTGGTATTCTACCCATGAATTTGAGACTGCCCCTAAAATCATGCAGAACATTCACGAAATTCACGGGAAAGGAGATGTAGGTTTCTTCCTGAGTTTTCCTGAGGAATCCGGAGAATCGACAGTGAAAGTACGTACAGGTGTTTCACTCGTAGATATTGCCGGTGCACGCAATAATCTTCAGAAAGAATTAGCAGAGCCTTTCGGATGGGATCTGGACGAGGTGGCCCGCAATGCCCGCACCCAATGGAACAACTACCTGCAGCGCGTGGAAATCGAAACGGATGACTATCTGCAGCAAAAGAAATTTTACTCCAATCTTTACCGTGCATATGCTGCAAAGGCCTCCTGGAGTGACTGGGATGGCCGTTTCCGTGACGAACGGGAACAGATCTGTCAGCTGGAATCGCCTGGTGACCGTATAATCAGCGGTGAATACTGGAACACGTTCTGGGATAACCAGCAATTATTCAATCTGTTGGCTCCTGAAATCTCCAGCAAATGGGCACGCTCGGCAATCACTCTGTATAAGAACAGCGGATGGTTTAATACAGATCCGGCAGGCATCGAACATACCGGTGTCATGGTAGCCATGCATGTTGCCTCTCAAATCTGGGGAGCCTGGCAAAGTGGCGTCCGTGATTTTGATCTGAATACAGCCTATGAGGGATTGAAGAAAATGCTTTTAACCCCTCCGCAACAATATGACGGAGGAGGTACCGTAGGTGTTGAAGAGCTTGTTCCTTACATGAAATACGGATATATACCCCAAGGTATGGGACGTCCTTCCAATACCATGGAATATGCTTATGATGACTGGTGCCTGGCTCAGATGGCGAACCATCTGGGACATACCGATGACTATAATTATTTCTTGAAACGCTCGGCAAACTGGACTAATCTGTTCGACACAGAAACCGGGTTTATCCGCCCTAAAGATAAGGATGGCAATTGGATTTCTCCTTTTGACCCTTATCATACGCCGGGATTTACAGAAGGGAATGCCTTTAACTATACGTGGTTTGTACCGCATACTCCCGAAAAGCTGATTGCACTGATGGGACGGGACCGCTTCGTTTCACGCCTGGACAGTGCCATGCAAAAATCCTCTTTCGCGAATTTCAATGCGTCAGGCGATGATTTTGCAAACTATCCCATCAATCATGGCAATGAAACTTCCATGGAGGTAGCTTATCTCTTCAATTGGGCAGGAGCTCCTCATCTGACTCAAAAATGGGTTCGTGCCATTCAGGAACAATATTATGGGACAACTCCTTATGATGCATACCCGGGTGATGAAGATCTGGGACAGATGAGCAGCTGGTTTGTCATGAGTGCTATCGGACTTTTCCAGATGGACGGCGGATGCAGTCAGACACCTGTCTATGAGCTGGGATCTCCCCGTTATCCAAAGATCACCCTGAATCTGGGAAACAAATACGGGAGGGGCAAAAGGTTCGTCATTGAAGCACGGAATGCGTCAAAGGAAAACAAGTACATTCGTTCCATGTATCTGAACGGGAAAAAGGTCAAGGGATTCAAAATTCACCAGAAAGACGTGCTGAAGGGTGGAAAACTTGTATTGGAAATGGGGAAGTAAGATTTCTGCGGCAAAACCGGCTTTTAACTTTCATTAATTTCTGATGTAACCTATGTGACAAACTTCGCAAAGGCTGGGCAGTAACTTTGCAGCGTAATCAAAATAATAGAAAGATATGAAAACAACTGACTGGAAAGATACGAGTGTAGGAGAAATTGTAGCTGAGGATTTTGCTGCAGCCAAGGTGTTCAAAAAATACGGCATTGACTTCTGCTGCCATGGAGAAGTGACACTTGAAACAGCCTGTGCCAACCTGAAACTGGCTCCGGAAGAAGTGATGCAGGCCCTGAAGCAGCAAAAAGAAAATGGGGAAGGACGGATTCCATTCTCATCGTGGCCGCTGGACCTGCTGATGGACTACATTCTGAAGATCCATCACCGGGGTATTCGCAAAAATGGCCCGGAACTGCTGACCCTGCTGGAAAAGGTAGAACGGGTACATGGAGAAGCACATCCGGAACTGCACGAACTGAAACTGCTGGTCAGCGAATCGCTCAATGATCTGGAGATGCACCTGCAAAAGGAAGAGAACGTGCTTTTCCCTTATTTATACGATCTGTACTCAGCACAGGAACAGGGACAACGTATGGAACCCATGCATTGCGGAACCATTGCCAATCCGATCCGGGTGATGAGAATGGAACATGAAGGAGAGGGCAACCGCTACCTTCACATCATCCAGCTGACAGATCATTTTTCTGTTCCGCAGGATGGATGTGCCAGCTACCGGCTGCTGATGCAGGAACTGGAAGCGTTTGTAGATGCACTGTTTGAACATATCCACCTGGAAAACAATCTGCTTTTCCCCCGTTTTGAGGAAATTGAGCGCCAGATCGTGGGTTGATTTTACTCAACACAGCTTTGCTACTTCCCCTCAGAATGCAATAATATGCAGATTCTCATATGTCTGAACATGAATAAATAAGTCTGTCAGCATCAATCTGTGTTCTTTTTCGATGTAAATCCGGAAAATTTCTCTACTTTTGCAACTTAAACACAGAACAGAACTTATTTTTCATTATGAGAAAGACATTTATATATGTATTATGGGCCTTGCTACTCTTGTCCATGGCAGGAGTAGCGGCCGTATTTACAGCCATTGCAAAAGGTAAAATCGGCTATGTGCCTCCAGTAGAAGAACTGGAAAACCCTAATCTGAAATTTGCCACGCAAATTATTTCCGATGACGGACAATTGCTGGGAACCTGGTCATTAAGTAAAGAAAATCGAGTATATGTAGGATATGAGGATCTCTCACCCCATCTGGTACATGCCCTGGTAGCTACGGAGGACGTCCGTTTCAGCGAACATTCCGGTATTGATGCCCGTGCTTTCATGCGAGCCGTAGTCAAACGTGGAATCCTGATGCAGAAACATGCAGGTGGAGGTAGTACCATCACACAGCAGCTGGCTAAGCAGTTCTATTCACCGACGGCCGATAACGTCATGGAACGCTTATTGCAAAAGCCTATCGAATGGGTAATCGCTGTCAAACTGGAACGGTACTATACAAAAGAAGAAATCCTTACTATGTATCTCAACAAGTTTGACTTCCTCAACAATGCGGTCGGTATCAAGACAGCTGCCAAGACTTATTTCTCAAAAGACCCGAAAAATCTGTCGATCGAAGAAGCTGCTACACTGATCGGTATGTGTAAGAATCCGTCACTCTACAACCCGCGCCGATTCAATGAAAGATCCCGCGGACGTAGAAATACAGTATTGGATCAGATGCGGAAAGCCGGATTCCTGACACAGGCAGAATGCGATTCCTTACAGGCATTGCCACTGGTCCTGAAGTTTCAGCCTGTAGATCATAAGGATGGTCTGGCAACCTACTTCCGTGAATATCTGCGTACCCGGATGAGTGCCCGCAAACCTAATCGCAAAAGTTATCGCGGATGGCAGATGCAGAAGTATTATGAAGATTCATTGGCCTGGGAAACTGATCCTCTGTACGGATGGTGTGCGAAGAATAAGAAAAAGGACGGCACGAACTATAATCTTTACACAGACGGACTGAAGATTTACACAACCATCAATTCACGCATGCAGAAATATGCGGAAGAAGCGGTTTACCAGCATATTGCCCAGTATCTGCAGCCCCGTTTTTTTAAGGAAAAGAAAGGACGGAAAACTGCTCCTTACACAAGTGAACTGACTCCGGAAGAAGTACAGACCATTCTGAACCGCTCTGTCCATCAAAGTGACCGTTACCGGACCATGAAAGAAGCCGGCTGTTCAGAATCTGAAATCATGAAGGCTTTCAATACTCCACACGAAATGTCTGTATTCTCGTGGGCAGGAGAGAAGGATACGATCATGACTCCACTGGATTCCATCAAATACTACAAGCACTTCCTGCGTACCGGATTTATGTCCATGGATCCTGTGACCGGCTATGTGAAAGCATACGTAGGTGGTCCGAACTACAACTACTTCCAGTATGACATGGCCATGGTGGGACGGCGCCAGATTGGATCTACAATCAAGCCATTCCTCTATTCACTGGCCATGGAGAACGGATTCTCTCCCTGCGATGAAGTAAGAAACGTAGAAGGAACCTATTTTGATGAAAACGGAATTCCCTGGTCACCGCGTAACAGCTCCAAATCACACTACGGTGAGATCGTAACCCTGAAATGGGGTCTGGCAAACTCCAACAACTGGATCTCTGCCTATTTGATGAGCAAGCTGAATCCATACGCACTGGTACGTCTGATCCACTCCTTTGGGGTACTGAACAAAGATATCCAGCCTACCATCTCCCTGTGTCTGGGTCCCTGTGAAATCTCTGTAGGTGAAATGGTCAGTGCCTATACGGTATTTGCCAACCGGGGTATCCGTACAGCTCCTCTCTTTGTCTCACGAATTGAAGACAACGAAGGCAATGTACTGGCAACATTCACTCCGCAGGTGGAAGAAGTAATCAGCGAAACAAGTGCCTACAAGATGCTGGTTATGCTGAGAGCTGTCATCAACGAAGGTACCGGTAACCGTGTCCGCCGACTCTATGGCATCAAGGCCGATATGGGTGGAAAGACCGGTACAACCAACCGAAACTCTGACGGATGGTTCATGGGATTCACTCCGACACTGGTTTCCGGATGCTGGGTAGGTGGTGAAGAACGTGATATCCACTTCGACCGGATGAGTGACGGACAAGGTGCCGCCATGGCTCTGCCGATCTGGGGACTTTACATGCAGAAAGTCTTTGCAGACAAAACTCTGGGGTATTCAGAACAGGATGTCTTTGAAATACCGGAGGACTTCGATCCCTGTAAAGACAAACTGACCGAAATAGAAGAAGAGAATTCCAGCAAGCTGGATGATATATTCTTCCAATAAAGATAATCAGCTGATAAACAAGATGGTCCGTCTGGACACGATCTTCTGAAAAGGAGACGTGATCTGGACGAACTTTCTTTTTGCCGGCAAACAGAAAGCCGTCAATTTGGATATTTCCTTTTTTTTACTTATCTTGCCTTGAAAAAGGAGGGAATCATGGAAACGGTTCTGAAAATGTATCAGCTGAATCCCGCACCTGCGGAAAACCTGATCCGGCAAGTAGAGACTTTCAATCAGGGACGAACCTCGGCCGAAGGTACTTATACCATCAGCATGGCCACAACTTACCGGCCATATTACGCATTGTGGCGTATCTTTGCCAATGATCACCGTCCTCTGCTGGTCCGGACGCTGGCCGTTACACTGGATGCTGCACTTGAACGGGCCTTCCGAATGCTTCAGAACTGTAATGTTATGCTTGATCTGGCAGACAATGCTCTTTTTGAGGCAAATTACGGACAAACGGATGACATTATTGCTTTCGGTAAATACCGGGGAAAACACCTGGCTGAAATTTATTATGTAGAGCCATCTTATGTACTCTGGCTGGCTAACAAGTTTACTCCCAATAACCACCGGTATGACAAACTGATTGCTTTGGCCAAGGACTTTGCCATTGTCCATTTTGAGCTGACCGTCCAGAAACGGCATATTTCTTCGGTAAGTAAATTTGTCGGCAAAACAGGAGAACAGTTAAAAGACTTATATCTGACCGTACTCAATGTACGGCTCCAGACAGATTCCTATAAAGCAGATTTCTATGTAGACCAGAATGTCCTGGCTGCAGACCGCGACGGTAACCGCTTTACCTTCCTGATAAAAGCAGCAGGCAGAAGCCTGAGTCCTAATATTCTGAGTTGCCACAGCCGAAAAATTGAAGCACAGGAAACACTTCACCTGAAAACGGCCCGGGTCATGTCCCATTATGAAGGAAGAGGAGTAAGGTATACCCGCCTGGGATATGTAAAACTGTTATAAAGCCTCTAAAGCCTGCTGTACATAATGTTTATCCCAGTCCTTTGGGCGCAGAATGCGTCCATCGTATGTCAGCAGATCAATATCCAATGCCACAATTCCCCGTTGCTTGTCATCCGGGGTACGGCCATTCCGCCGTTCTATGTCTTTCAGGCAATGCTGTAAAGCTTCAGGAGACATTGCCGTATACAGACGGGCAGCCCGATTCATATAAAGGGCAGGAAAATCTGTCCCTTCAGGTATGGTTGTCAGGATTCTTCCCCAGTGAATACCGGGAAACAACTCTTCAAGCATATATTCTGCTGTCTTCAACCGCAAAACTCCGTCTTTATTTGAGCCCAGACAGATCAGGCATTCGTGACTGCAATTCATGGTTCTGTCATTTACTTCTGCAAAGGTACGAATAAAAAGCGAGATCCCCATCCGGGCCGGAAGCTATCGGAATACAAACCAACCTTTTTTGAAACTTTTACTACGGAAATATAAATTTATTCGTAAATTTGCGTTTCATTAAAAACGCGAATTTATGAAATTTATTGGAATTATTCCTGCAAGATATGCCTCCACACGTTTTCCGGCCAAGCCTTTGGCTTTATTGGGAGGCAAGCCCGTCATTCAACGGGTATACGAACAAGTAGCCGGCGTATTGGACGAAGTCTGGGTGGCAACCGATGACGAACGGATTGAAGCTGTTGTCAAGGCTTTCGGCGGACAAGTGGTTATGACTTCCGTGCATCACAAGAGCGGAACAGACCGTTGCTACGAAGCTTATTGTAAAGTCAACAGCTCCTGTGATGTCATTGTCAACATCCAGGGTGATGAACCTTTTATCCACCGCTCACAACTGGAAGCTATCAAAGCCTGCTTTGATGACGACGCTACACAAATCGCTACGCTGGTAAAACCATTTGTCCCTGGTGACGGATTTGAAGCTCTGGAAAATGTCAACTCACCGAAGGTTGTAGTTAACCGCCAGATGCAGGCTTTGTACTTCAGCCGCTCCATCATTCCTTACCAGCGCAACCGCGACAAAAAGGAATGGCTTGCAGGACATACCTATTACAAGCACATCGGCCTGTATGCTTACCGTGCCGCCGTCTTGAAAGAAATTACCGCTTTACCCCAGTCTTCTCTGGAACTGGCAGAATCGCTGGAACAATTGCGATGGCTGGAAAACGGATATACGATCAAAGTCGGAATCAGTGAGGTAGAAACAATTGGTATCGATACTCCGCAGGATCTGGAACGGGCTGAAGCCTTTCTGCGGGAACATGGTACGGAGGAATGAGTATGCTGGACAGAACGGTTCCTCCAATAATCCGCCCCATCGAACACTTCTCCATTGATCATCCGGAAGTAAGAATGATGCGTAACGGCATGTCGCTCCGTATCATTCGGGTAGGAGATGAGGATGTCATACGTTTCGATCTGCTGATCCATGGAGGACAATGGAACCAGCGGATGCCGCTTCAGGCCATGTTTACCAACCGGATGCTCCGCGAAGGAACCCGTACGCTGACATCAGCAGCTATCGCAGAAAAGCTGGACTATTACGGTGCATGGCTGGATTTGTCGTCGTCTGTGAATTACGGATTCGTAACACTCTATTCACTAGGGAAATACTTTCCTCAGACAATAGAAATCCTGGCATCCATGATCAAGGAACCGACTTTCCCCGAGAAAGAACTGAATATCGTAACTGACGTAAACCGGCAGCAGTATCTGGTGAATTGCCAGCGGGTCGAAGTTCTGGCACGCAAGCAACTCAACCGTTCACTTTTCGGTACAGCACATCCTTTGGGGAAATATGCGGAGAAGGAAGATTATGACCGGATTACAAGCCAGGATCTTCAGGATTTCTACCAGACATATTATCACTCGGACAATTGCTCCGCTTACGTCTCAGGAAAAGTTACGGATGAAGTCTTGCGCTGCATTGAGGAACATTTCGGAAACCAGGCCTGGGGCAACACCGCTTCCGTCACGACTGCTGCCAGTCATCTCCCTGCTACCGACAAACGCAAACGGGTATTCATTGAGAAAGAAGATGCCTTGCAGAGTTCGCTTAAGATGGGAGCTTTTTCTCTGGACCGGAATCATCCGGATTATCTGAAATTCCGCATACTGGTCACATTGTTCGGCGGTTATTTCGGCAGCCGGCTGATGTCAAACATCCGTGAAGACAAGGGATATACCTATGGAATCGGAGCAGGAGTGGTTTCTTATCCGGACACAGGAATCTTTGTGATCAGTACTGAAGCCGCCAATGAATACATCGAACCGCTGATCAAGGAAGTATACCATGAAATGGACCGCCTGTGTGAAGAACGGGTACCGAAAGAGGAACTGGAGATGGTGCGCAACTATATGCTGGGTGACATGTGCCGCTCGTATGAGAGTGCATTTTCGCTGGCTGATGCCTGGATCTTTATCGAGACGGCGGGGCTGGACGAGCAGTTCTTTGACCGTGCAGTGGAAGCCATACGCGATATAAACGAAGAAGAAATACGCACCCTTGCCTGTAAGCATTTCTGCAAAGAAAACTTAATAGAGGTCATAGCCGGTAAAAAAATGTAATTGAAAACAAGGGGGAACCGGTAAAAGAAGTATTTTTGAACAGAAATGTCAAAAATCGAAATACAGACAAACAGAATGAAAAAATATACTTATCTATTATTGGCACTGATGACATTGGGAAGTGCTTCGGCTTCGGCCCAGTTGTCCATCGGGTATTACAAGTTTAAAGACGGCTCCGAATATACTGGAGAATTAAAAGGACGCCGTCCTAACGGAAAAGGAAGAACCGTCTTTCTCAACGGAGACTCCTATGAAGGAGAATACGTCAAAGGAAAACGGCAGGGACAGGGAACCTACCTTTTCAGCGACGGAGAAAAGTACGTGGGAGAGTGGTATCAGGACCAGCAACACGGACAAGGCACATATTACTTCATGAATAACAACCGTTACGAAGGTATGTGGTATGCTGATTTTCAGGAGGGAGAAGGAACCATGTATTATTATAATGGTGACCTTTATGTGGGAACCTGGCACCGGGACAAACGAAACGGAAAAGGTACTTATACCTGGAAAGGAGGAGCACGCTATGAAGGTGAATGGAAAAACGACCTGAAAAACGGCAAAGGAGTGATGACCTGGGAAGACGGCTCCAAATATGAAGGAGAATGGAAAGACGGAGCACGCCACGGAAAAGGTACCTTCCACTACACCAACGGCGATAAATACGTAGGTGACTGGTCGCACGACGTACAGCACGGCAAAGGAATCTATCATTTCCAGAACGGAGAATGTTACGAAGGTGACTATGCCGAAGGAGAACGGACCGGTGAAGGAATCTATACTTACCCCAACGGGGATAAATACGTAGGACAGTTCAAAAACGGACGTCAGGAGGGAACCGGAACCTTCACATGGGCTAAAGGAGCCGTATATGAAGGAGAATGGAAAGACAACCAGCGTTCCGGACAGGGACATTACAGATGGGCCAACGGAGATGAATATGAAGGCCAGTGGAAAAACAACATGGCCGAAGGCGAAGGTACATTGCGCACTACGGACGGCTCTGTTTATACCGGACATTTCTCCCGTGGAAGAGAAGACGGAGAGGGTACCCTGCTGACCAAAGACGGTACCCGGTTCGAAGGATTTTTCAAACAGGGTAAAAAAGACGGACCTTTTGTGGAGATGGACAGCAACGGAAATGTTATCCGCAAAGGTACTTTCAAGAACGGACGTTTGCTGGAGGAAAAGAAATGACACTTGATTTATTGCAACTGACAGAAAAGGTAAAGGCACTGGCTATAGAGGCCGGTGGATTTATCCGTGAAGAACGCAATCGCTTTAACCGTAATGCGGTTGAAAAAAAACATGCACACGATTACGTATCGTATGTAGATAAGGAATCTGAAAAAAGAATTGTAACCTGCCTGAAGGAATTGCTTCCACAGGCAGGTTTTATTGCGGAAGAAGGACATGGAAACCAGTTTACCGACCAGCCTTATTGCTGGCTGGTAGATCCGTTGGACGGGACAACCAACTTCATCCACAACAATGCTCCCTATTGTGTCAGCATTGCCTTGCGCAACCATAAAGAATTGCTGCTGGGGGTCGTGTACGAAATTTGCCGTGACGAATGTTTCTGGACTTACAAAGGAGCTCCTTCCTACTTGAACGGAAAGGAAATCCATGTATCGCAGGTAGACAATCTCGACGATGCTTTCATTGCCCTCGGATTCCCATACGATGCTGAAACCTATAAGCCGACAGCCCGGCGTTTAGTTGAAAAATGTTACGGAAATGTAACAGGCCTGCGTTTGCTCGGAGCAGCCGCGGCCGAACTTTGTTACGTCGCTGCCGGACGTTTTGAAGCCCGCATTGAAGCATTGATCGGGCCGTGGGATATTGCTGCTGGCACGATTATCCTGCAAAATGCCGGAGGAACAGTAACAGATTTCCACGGAGGAGATTCTTTCTATTCGGGCAGGGAAGTGCTGGCAAGCAATGGTAAAATTCATCCGTTTTTGTTAGATATTATTGAAGGGAAGTAAAAACTTCACGTTTTTATACCAATTTATCCGATTTATTTTGTATGTTTGTGTACATTCTCTAAAATTTACTGATACTATGGATGAAGTATTGAAGATTATCAAAAACGATCCTTGGCTGGAGCCGTACGCTGATGCCATAAACGGCCGCCACCAACATGCTATTGAAAAAGAAAAAGAACTGACCGGGAAAAAGACCTTGTCTGACTTTGCAACAGGCCATCTATACTATGGTCTGCATCGTACGGACAAAGGATGGGTTTTCCGCGAATGGGCGCCCAACGCTACAGCTATTTACCTGATCGGTGACTTCAACGACTGGAAAGAAGAACCGGCATTCAAGCTGAAACGTCTGCGCAACAGCGGAAACTGGGAAATTACCCTTCCCGCCAAAGCCATAAAGCACCTGCAACTCTACAAACTGAAAGTTTACTGGAAAGGAGGAGAGGGAGAACGTATCCCTGCATGGGCAAACCGTGTCGTACAGGACGAGCAGACTAAGATTTTCAGTGCTCAGGTATGGGAACCGGCCAAACCCTATAAATTCAAGAAAAAAGTATTTGTACCCAATGTCGCTCCGCTGATGATTTACGAATGCCACATCGGCATGTCGCAGGATGCAGAAAAAGTGGGTACCTACAATGAATTCCGCGAAAATATCCTTCCCCGTATCGCTCAGGACGGATATAACTGCATTCAGATCATGGCTATTCAGGAACATCCCTATTACGGAAGTTTCGGTTACCATGTCTCCAGTTTCTTCGCACCCTCATCCCGTTTCGGTACTCCCGACGAACTGAAACAACTGATTGACACTGCTCACCAGATGGGTATTGCCGTGATCATGGATATCGTTCATTCACACGCTGTAAAGAACGAAGTGGAAGGTCTGGGCAACTTTGCCGGCGATCCCTGCCAGTACTTCTATCAGGGTGACCGCCGCGAACATCCGGCATGGGATTCTCTCTGTTTCGACTACGGAAAGAATGAAGTCATACACTTCCTGTTGTCCAACTGCAAATACTGGCTGGAAGAATTCCATTTCGACGGCTTCCGTTTTGACGGTGTAACTTCCATGCTTTATTACAGCCACGGACTGGGAGAGGCATTCTGCAACTATGGTGATTATTTCAATGGTCATCAGGACGACAATGCAATCTGCTACCTGACTCTGGCCAACAAGCTGATTCATGCAGTTAATCCGCGTGCCATCACCATCGCAGAAGAAGTTTCCGGTATGCCGGGACTGGCAGCTCCGTTCCTTGACGGAGGTTACGGATTCGATTACCGTATGGCCATGAATATTCCGGACTATTGGATCAAGATCATCAAAGAAAGACGGGATGAAGACTGGAAACCGTCAAGCCTGTTCTGGGAAGTAACCAACCGCCGCAAGGATGAAAAGACTATTTCCTACTGCGAAAGCCATGACCAGGCACTTGTGGGAGACAAAACCATTATCTTCCGTCTGATTGACGCCGACATGTACTGGCACTTCAAGAAGGGAGATGAAAATGATGTCGTTCACCGCGGTATTGCCCTTCACAAGATGATCAGACTGCTGACTGCTTCTACCATCAATGGCGGTTATCTGAACTTTATGGGTAACGAATTCGGTCATCCGGAATGGATTGACTTCCCGCGCGAAGGAAACGGATGGTCTTACAAATACGCACGCCGTCAGTGGAACCTGGTAGACAACAAAGAATTATGCTATCACTGGCTGGGCGACTTCGATTCAGCAATGGTTCATCTGCTGGAAAGCGTCAAGAATATCCAGAAAAGCGACGTGGTGGAAATCTGGCATAACGACGGTGACCAGATCCTGGCATACCGCCGCAAAGACTTGATCTTTGTCTTCAATTTCCATCCAACCCAGTCATTTACCGATTACGGTTTCCTGGTACCGCGGGGAGCATACGACGTGGTACTGAATACCGACAACAAAGCCTTCGGAGGATTTGGTAATACGGACGACACCATACGCCATTTCACCTGTGCCGATCCGCTCTATGCCAAAGATAAGAAGGAATGGTTGAAACTATATATCCCGGCCCGCTCTGCCGTGGTATTGAAAAGAGTGAAATCCTGATTCATGAATGAATATGCACATATAATCTATCAGAAGACCGCCCGCATCCTGACCGTGGGGTGCGGTCTTCTGTTTGCTATTTTCAGCTTTGTCTATCTTTATGTGTTCCAGCGCGATTCTCTGGAAGCACTTCATTACTCGCTTGCCCAGGGACGGACACATTTCGCTCCGATGGCCAGCGCACTGGTTATCACACTGATCCTGATCCTGTTAAGATGGGGAATCAACAGTCTGCTGGGACTGAAAGGAAAGGTACGCACCTTGTCTTACCTGCCTTCTTTCTTCATTCTGTGGGCGCTGACGGATATCAGCCATGATGTATACCTGTCCTCATCGGTATCTCCATGGCACTGGCTGCTTCCGTTGCTGATCCTGCTTTTTGTACTCCCGGCTTTCTGGCTCCGCAAGACTTTCCGAGCCGAATTAAACGTTGAAGGAAGTCTGATCGGTCTTGTCAACAGCAATGTAGGCATCCTGTTTCTCCTATGTCTGCTGACCGTCTTCATAGGTAACACCAACCGTTCATTCCATCATGAACTATCGGCAGAACATGCTCTTCTGACACGCAACTATAATCAGGCTGTCAAAGTGGGATACCGTTCACTGGAAGCAACCCGTACATTGACCGCACTCCGTGCCCTTGCCCTGTCACATACCGGCCAGATGGGAGACAAGCTGTTTGAATATCCACAGTATTATCATTCCGAAGGACTATTTTTCGATGATGACTCACTAAGCGTTCTTCGCTATACAAACGACTCCGTATACCAGCATCTGGGAAGCCGTCCGTATAACGGAGAAGATCATTTGAGTTTTCTGCGGCGGATCTGTTATAAGGAAAGCGGGAAGTTTACAGCTTTGGACTATTATCTTTCAGCCTTGCTGCTGGAAAAAGACGTAAATGAATTTGCAGCCACTCTGAAAGATCTGTACGAACCGGCCGACACTTTGCCCCGTTATTATAAGGAAGCTCTGGCTATTTATGCCGACCGCTATCAGACTGATGATCTGGCAGGGAAAGTAGACAGTCTCCTGATAACCCGTTATCAGGATTACAAAGAAAAGAAAAAACAGTTCACTTCACCTACGGAAGAACGTAATCGCATGCGCCGGGAATACGGTGATACTTACTGGTGGTACTTCGATTATCAGCATTGATCCTATCAGATTAAAAACCTCCTCACTGATACGGGGAAAACCACAAATCTATATTTGCTTATGAAAAAACTATTGGGAATACTGATCATATTATGTTCATGTTCATCGGGTAAGGAATATAATGAACCGCAGTTTGTTGAGAAAGAAGAGATAAGAGGAGAATGTCTTTCTGATGACTTGATGATTAGCTACGCCTACGACATGGCTGTTGATGACCAGTATATCTACATCCTGGCATCATCACAAGGGAAATGGGTGCATGTATACGACAAGAGCGACGGGCAATACAGAGGAAGCCATGTTCTGACAGGACAAGGTCCGGGTGAAGTCCATACGGCCTCATCTTTAACGGTTGATAAAGACAAATTGCAGATATACGACCTGTCCGCCGGGCATGGCTTTTTGCAGACAGTCTGTATCTGTCTGACGGCCAGCTAGGAGCCGAAAATAAAAAGCAAAAGCGTTTTCAGCTGTATGATGGACATTCCGTGATATATTCATATGATGATTTTCCTGTGCAAGGTAAGGACCTGGAGAAAGTATTCCTTTTTCCTCAAATCTGTTTTTCTCCGTCTAAAGATAAAATGGCAACAGGTACATTATATGGTGGTATCCTTGAGATATTCCACTTGTCTGATTCATCCATATCACTGTCGGATGTATACCGGTTTTACGAGCCTTCGGTTTCTTTCAGTTCCGGCGACCTGATTCCGGAAAAAGACATGAAATATGGCTTTTCAGCTATGAGTGCTACCGATGATGTAATCTATAGCGTTTTGATCGGTGACTCAGAGCCCAACAAACTGAACAATATTTCCGTATTCGACTGGAACGGAAAAGGTCTGATACGATATAAGACAGACAAGCAAATCTTCAAATTATCTTGCTATCCAGGCAATCCATCCGAGCTGTATGCTCTGACATTTTCTCCTTCAGAAGGCTTTTCCTTATATCGGTACCGGGTTAAGACAAATAATGGCATCCAATAATCAACTGCAAAATGAGCAATATTGCAGAAGGCCCGGTCTTTTTTAAAAACGTTTCGGCGTGTTCACTAAAACAATTAGACGTTTGAATGAACACGCCGAAACGTTTTTCTTTCGATTTTTATCCTGTACAAAGATGGAAATCGTAGGTTTTTGTGTATTTTTGCAGTCTCAAAACAAAGTCTATATAAAATATAACCGCATAATAGTTATGGCAAAAGAATTAAAAGACCTTACCAAAAGAAGTGAAAACTATTCACAATGGTATAATGACCTGGTTGTAAAAGCTGATCTGGCCGAGCAGTCTCCCGTACGCGGATGCATGGTCATCAAGCCTTACGGATATGCTATCTGGGAGAAGATGCAACGCATATTGGACGATATGTTCAAGGCAACCGGACACGTGAACGCTTATTTCCCGTTGCTGATTCCAAAATCATATTTGAGCCGCGAAGCAGAACATGTAGAAGGTTTTGCCAAGGAATGTGCCGTAGTCACCCACTATCGTCTGAAAAATGCAGAAGATGGTTCAGGAGTAATTGTCGATCCAGCTGCCAAACTGGAAGAAGAACTGATCATCCGTCCGACTTCAGAAACCATTATCTGGAGTACTTACAAGAACTGGATCAACTCATACCGTGATCTCCCCATCCTGTGCAACCAGTGGGCCAACGTCATGCGGTGGGAAATGCGTACCCGTCTGTTCCTCCGTACAGCTGAATTCCTGTGGCAGGAAGGACATACAGCCCATGCTACCCGTGAAGAAGCTGAAGCTGAAGCTCAGAAGATGCTGCACGTATATGGTGACTTCGCTGAAAAATATATGGCCGTTCCGGTTATCAAAGGTGTAAAATCTGCCAACGAACGTTTCGCCGGTGCACTTGATACTTATACGATCGAAGGTCTGATGCAGGACGGAAAGGCACTGCAATGTGGTACTTCTCATTTCCTGGGACAGAACTTCGCTAAGGCATTCAATGTACAGTTCGTAGACAAGAACAACAAGCTTGATTATGTATGGGCTACTTCATGGGGTGTATCTACCCGTCTGATGGGTGCTCTTATCATGACTCATTCTGATGACAACGGTCTGGTATTGCCTCCGCATCTGGCTCCGATCCAGGTAGTTATCGTTCCGATCTACAAGAACGACGAACAGCTGAAGCAAATCGATGCCAAGGTTGAAGGCATTGTTGCCAAACTGCGTGAACTGGGCATTTCAGTGAAATACGACAATGCAGACAACAAACGTCCGGGATTCAAGTTTGCTGACTATGAATTGAAGGGTGTACCTGTACGTCTGGTGATGGGTGGCCGCGATCTGGAAAACAACACGATGGAAATCATGCGCCGCGACACGCTGGAAAAAGAAACCCGTACCTGCGAAGGCATTGAAGAATATGTAAAGAACCTGTTGGAAGACATTCAGAACAATATCTACCAGAAGGCTCTGAACTATCGGAATGCTCATATTTACAAAGTGGATACATACGATGAGTTCAAGGAACAGATCGAAAAGGGTGGCTTTATCCTTGCTCACTGGGACGGAACTCCGGAAACAGAAGACCGTATCAAGGAAGAAACCAAAGCTACAATCCGCTGTCTGCCTTTCGAAGCTGATGAAGAAAGCCTGACTCCGGGTGTGGATATGGTTACAGGAAAACCGTCTGCCCGCCGCGTATTGTTTGCCCGCGCTTATTAATCAACATGATATGAAGAAAAAAGACCCGTCATTGACTGCCTGTCAGTGATGGGTCTTTCATTAATGAAATACTGTGCAGCTATTACTTGCGTAAACTCTCGCAATATTGAGAGGGAGTCATGCCTGTCTGTTTCTTAAACATCCGGCTAAAGTGCTGGGAATACTCGAATCCCAACTCATAAGCCACTTGCGCGATGGGCATACCGGAAGCAAGTTCATTTTTAGCAAGCTGAATGACATATTTGCGTATGTGTTCGCTTGCCGTACTACCCGTCATTTTCCTGAACATATCACCGAAATAATTGGCCGACATATAAAGCTTGTCAGCGCAATACTGCACGGTAGGCAAGCCGAGTGCCAGTTGCTGCTTTTCATCAAAATAGTGCTGCAACAGGTCGTTGAACCTTGTCAGTACATCTGAGTTCTCCAATTTTCGGGTAATGAACTGCCGGTTGTAGAAGCGCTGACAGAAGTTCAGTACCAGTTCGATATATCCCACTACAATAGAATCCTGCAATTCATCACGTTTCTTTTGCAGTTCCTCACGTATCTGCCGCATCAATGAAGATAGAATATCGTGTTCCTCATCAGTCATATGAAGGGCTTCATTTATGCGATAATCAAAGAAAGAATAATTTTTGATGGACTTTTCAAGCCGAGTGCCGTGCAACAAGTCAGGATGGAAAAGCAGTGCCCAGCCCGTCAGCATCACCTCCTCGCCATTATCTTCCTTGCCACCTATCTGTCCGGGAGCCACACAGATAACCGTACCTTTCTTATAATCATACTTGCCGCAACCGTAAGACAAGTCTATTTCTGCCTCATCATGAAAGAAAATTCCATAGATACTGTAATTATTCAGGCAATGGCGCACAGGAGATACTTCCGCATAATCGATAACACAGACCAGCGGATGCCGGTTCTCGCATCCGACGTAATGGCTGTAATCTCCTACATTCCTGATTTTCATAATCTTTGCCATAGTTCTTCTCTTTGAGTTTCAACAGGAACAAAAATAGTGTTTTTCCGCCATATCGATGAATAGCATCATGCAAAATCAGTAAAAAAGGCACAAACCTCCCACTTATCGTTACATACACCTCCGGCAGAGCCGGTAACTTTGTTCTGTCAAATAAAAAAGAGAATGATGAACAGATTACCTGATATTCCTACAAATATATATGAGGACGAAATCATTGATTTTCTGGCTGAGCGTTACCATTGCACCCCGAAAGAAATCATACAATGCTTTCTCGCACAGAATGGTATGACACAGAATACGGATGAAAAAACGAACTCATTCATTCTGGAAGAAAATGAGATGGAAATATTAAGAGGACTGACAAAGGATTATTTAAAAAACGAACTTTAAAAAGCAACAGAATGGACCGAAGAAGCTTTCTGAAACAGGCATCCGCTTACGCATTGGCGACAACCTGGACAATGACAAACCTTGAGCAGATATTTGCCGCAACACCACCTGCAAAAAGAAATGAAACAAGAGAACCAGGCAAGAGTATGGAGCATCGCAATTTAGGTGGAATGGAAGTTTCTGCCATAGGCTTGGGATGCCTGCCAATGGTAGGTTATTACGGTGGCAAATACGATAAGAAAGAAATGATAGCCCTTATCCGCCGCGCATACGACAAAGGAGTTACATTGTTTGATACGGCGGAAGTTTACGGACCTTCTACAAGCGAGGAATGGGTAGGTGAAGCCGTTGCACCTTTCCGTGATAAGGTAAAGATCGAAACAAAGTTCGGTTTCGGAGTAGAAGAAGGACAACCGACAGCCTTAAACAGCCGCCCGGACCATATCCGCCGTGCTGTGGAAGGTTCATTAAAACGATTGCGGACCGACCATATTGACCTGCTGTACCAGCACCGGGTAGATCCGAATGTTCCGATGGAAGATGTGGCAGGCGTAGTAAAAGACCTGATGCAAGAGGGTAAAGTGCTGCATTGGGGTCTGTCCGAGGCGAGTGCCCGCTCCATACGCAGGGCGCACAGCGTATGCCCGCTTTCCGCAGTACAGAGTGAATACGCCATTTGGTGGCGAGAACCGGAAACAAAAATATTTTCCACACTTCAGGAATTAGGCATCGGTTTTGTTCCATATTGTCCGTTGGGCCGTGCATTCCTCACAGGCATTATCAACGAGAACAGTCGTTTTCAAAAGGGGGACAGGCGGTACAACCTTCCACAATTCCAGCCGGAAGCCCTCAAGCACAACATGCCGTTGGTCTATCTTGTAGAGGAATGGGCAAAGCACAAAGGTGTCACCCCTGCACAGTTTGCCTTAATATGGATGCTCTCACGCAAGCCATGGATAGTGCCCATACCAGGAACGACTAATCCCGACCATCTGGACGATTTCCTTGGTGCAGCCTCTGTCCGGCTGACGCCCTATGAAATGGAAGAATTTGATGACGCTTACGCCAGAATTGATCTGATGGGACATCGTGCAGACCCATTCACAGAAAGTCAGATAGACAAATAATAAACAATTAAAAGCAAAGGAAATCAGCTAGAATGTTTTGGTACAGAGGGTATATCAAATCTGTATATTGTTTATCTACAACCGCTCCACCATATAGACTCCGCCCAGAATCAACACTGCTCCCAATAAAGCTGTTGATGTAATCGGTTCGGAAAGAAATACATGGGAAGCCCAAACTGCCACAAGCGGATTTATATACAGGTAGTTGGAAGCCCTTGAAGCTCCGATTATCCGTACACAGGCGTTCCAGGAGATATAACAAAGCATGGAAGCCACAATGCCCAAAAACAACAGATTGATATAAACTGCCGGAAGCCCCAAACGGTCAGGATGGAAAGAAGAAGAGACAAAGGGCAAATAAAGGAACAGAGTAAGCAGACCATAAAAGAAAACTTTACGGGTAATGAACAGGGTAGAGTAGCGGTTGCCCATCCGACGGAGTATCAAACTATAAAAGGCCCAGGAAAGAGCTGCAACCAAAGTCAGACAATCGCCCAAAGGATTCAATTTCAGAAGTACGCTTCCATTGAATACAACCAGGGCAACACCGGACAAAGCGACCAGCGAGCCTATGACAAATCCTTTCCGCAGTTTCTCCCGGAAAAAGAGACTGGACAACAGTACAGTCAGCACCGGAGTGGTACAGACAATCAGAGATACATTGGAGGCCATGGTAATCTCCAAAGCAGAATTCTCTGATATAAAATAGAGTGATCCGCCGGTCAGTCCTGCCAGCAAAAAGAAACCTTCGTCACGCCAGCTGTTAGCCAGCATTTTCCGATGGCAGACGGCAAGCAAGCATACATAGGCCAGTGAAAAACGGTAAGTAAAGATTTCAACGGGAGTCAGTCCGTGATTAATCAATGATTTTGTCGCAATAAAAGTAGATCCCCAGATACTGACCGTCAGAATGGCAATCAGGTGAAACCAGGTCTCCTTATTCCTCGCACTCAAATACATAAAGTCCAGATACATTTTTTAAATTCCGCGCAAAGATAACAGGTATACGTTTTTCTCCTTCCTTTTTACCTGAATATTTTTCACCGGCTTCATCCGCAGGAAAGAAGACTGTCGCAAATCTTTGCTACCTTTGCAAAATAAAACAAATCCACAGCTTCTTGAAAATGGAAAATAAGAAAAATGAACTGATCATGCTGGGTACGGGAAATGCCGCCGTCACCCGTTGTTATAACACATGTTTTGCATTACGCACCTCTCAGGGAACACTGCTGGTTGATGCCGGAGGGGGCAACGGCATCCTGATTCAGCTGGAAAAAGCAGGGATTGCCATTTCTGACATTCACAACCTGTTTGTTACTCACGCACATACCGACCATATACTTGGAGTCATCTGGATAATCCGCACGATTGCCCAACACATGCAGCAGGGTAAATACGAAGGTATCTTTCGGGTATATGCCCATGATAAAGCCATACAGGTCATTGACTGGATATGCCGGATGACTTTACCCGGAAAAATCGTAGCTTGCCTGGGAGAGCGCATTCTGCTTTGTGAAGTAAAAGACGGGGATGCACTGGAAGCTGCCGGCATGAAACTGCAATGCTTTGACATCCTGTCTACTAAAGAAAAGCAATTCGGCTTCCGGGCTATTTTACCGGACCATCAGATTCTGACCTGTCTGGGAGACGAACCCTACAATGAAACCAACCGAAACTATGTGGAAGGAGCGGACTGGTTATTATGTGAGGCCTTCTGTCTCTATGAAGACCGGGAACGTTTCAAACCTTATGAGAAACATCACAGCACAGCTCTCGATGCCGGAAGACTGGCCGCCCAGCTGAATGTGAAACACCTGCTGCTTTACCACACGGAAGACAAAACCCTGGAAACGCGTAAAATGAAATATACCGAAGAAGCGGGCAAGCACTTCAAAGGAAGCATCTTCGTCCCGGATGATCTGGAACTGATCGAACTATAGTTTTCCCGGCCTGGCATGGAACTCACTGACGAGCTTCATACCAGGCCCGATGCTCTTCTCCCCAGTCATCCAGCGCATCAATCAATGGCAAGAGACTGCGGCCCAGCTCTGTCAGACTATATTCACTGCGCAACGGAATTTCGGCATACACTTTCTTCTCTACTATTCCATGTTCTTCCAGTTCTTTTAACTGCTGGTCCAACACCCGGGGAATTGCTTCCGGTATCTCTCTGTGTAACTCACTAGGCCGTTTGGGGCGTTCCCTCACAGCATCAATCAGACAAGGTTTCCACTTGGCTCCGATAATCCCCATTGTGATCCGGATTCCACACGACAAATCTAAAGGCAGTTTTCGCTGATACATTGATTTTTTATTTGCAAATTTAACCAGAAATCAGAAACTTCAAACAGACACACATACCCATAAATTTATCAGTATCTGATTCTTTTTACGGGTATTGCCGGATACAGATCCCTGCCGTAACTTTGCAGAAGAATTAATTACTGAATAAAAATTATCCGATCATGAATTACAGAATATTAGGAAAAACCGGGTTCAAGGTCAGCGAAATCTCACTTGGAACCTGGCAGTTAGGATCAAAATGGGGAGAACCCTTCGATGCAGACAAAGCCTGGAAAACCCTGGAAGCAGCCTGTGAACAAGGTATCAATCTGTTTGACACCGCCGACATCTATCAGGATGGCAATAGTGAAAAAACAATCGGAGAATTCCTGAAAAACAAAAAGGAAAAGATTTACGTTGTGACCAAATGCGGCAGAAAACTGAACCCGCATGTCGCTTCCGGATATAATGCCCGAAACATCCGCCAGTTCATCCATGATTCACTCCAGAACCTGCAAAGGGAACAACTGGATTTGGTGCTGTTGCATTGCCCGCCATCCGAAGTTTACCAGAAACAAGAAGTTTTTGATGAACTGAACCGCCTGAAACAGGAAGGCCTCATCGCTCACTATGGTGTAAGTGTAGAACGGATTTCTGAAGCACTGGAAGCTTTGAAACAGGATATATCAGCCATTGAAATTATCTTCAATATGTTCCGTCTCCGCCCCGCGGAAGAGCTGTTCGACCAGGCACAGCAGAAACAGGTAGGAATTATAACCAGAGTCCCGCTTGCCAGCGGATTACTGACAGGGAAATTTACGGAGAACACTTCATTCGGTGCTCATGACCACCGCTCCTATAATCGCGACGGTGCTTATTTTGACAAAGGGGAAACATTCTCCGGAGTAGACTATCAGAAAGGACTTCATGCCGCTGCACGGCTGAAAGAACTGCTTCACACAGACCGGTTGGCACAAGCAGCCCTCCGTTACATTCTGATGTACCCTGCTGTCAGCACCGTAATTCCGGGAGCCAGTTCACCCGAGCAGATCACAGCCAACGCACAAGCATCCGGCCTGCCTCCATTTACAGAAGAAGAGATGAATATCGTCCGGAAAGTATACGACGAGGAAATCAAACCTCTGGTACACGGCTGCTGGTAAACGGAAACTCAAGATAAAAACACGGAAATCAGTGTAAAATTTCGATTATTTCCCAACTTTTGCTTATCTTTGCACAAGTTATTTTCGCGAATCATGAAAATTAAGGAAATTGTAAATGCCCTTGAGATGTTCGCGCCTCTGCCTTTGCAGGACGGATTCGACAATGCCGGACTGCAAATCGGATTGACAGACGCGGAAGCTACAGGGGCTTTGTTGTGTCTGGACGTAACGGAAGCTGTTGTGGATGAAGCTGTCACACTGGGATATAACCTCATCGTGTCACATCATCCGCTGATCTTTAAAGGATATAAATCCATTACCGGAAAGGATTACGTGGAACGCTGTATCATGAAAGCCATCAAGAATGACATCACGATCTTCTCCATGCATACCAATCTGGACAACGCTCCTCAGGGAGTAAACTACAAGATAGCCGAAAAGATCGGACTGCAGAACATCCGTATCCTTGACCCGAAAGAAAATGCATTGCTCAAGCTGGTCACTTTCGTTCCGGCAAAAATGGCCGGCATTGTCCGTCAGGCTCTTTTCGAAGCCGGTTGCGGATGTATCGGCAACTATGATGCATGCAGCTACAATGTGGAAGGGGAAGGGACTTTCAGAGCACAGGAAGGAACACATCCCTATTGCGGCAAGATCGGTGAACTTCACAAGGAACCTGAAACCCGGATTGAAACAATCCTGCCTGCCTATCTGCGAAGTGCTGTCACGAAAGCCCTGCTGGCTGTTCATCCTTACGAAGAACCGGCCTATGACTTTTATCCTCTGGCCAATGCGTGGAATCAGGTAGGGTCCGGAATCATCGGAGAACTGAAAGAGCCGGAAACAGAAACCGATTTCCTGAAACGGATCAAGAAGACATTCGAAGTAGGATGTGTGAAACATTCCCGCCTCAACGGACGACTGATCCAGACGGTGGCCTTATGTGGAGGAGCCGGTGCTTTTCTCCTGCCGAAAGCGGTCAGCCAACGGGCAGATGTGTTCATCACCGGTGAAGTGAAATACCACGATTATTTCAGTTATGAACACAGCATCCTGATTGCGGAGATAGGACATTATGAAAGTGAACAATATACAAAAGAAATATTTTATTCAATCCTAAGGGAAATGTTTCCGGCACTGGAAGTACAGATGACCCGTGTCAATACAAATCCCATTAAATATTTGTAAGATTATGGCAAAAGAAGCAAAGAAAGATCCTACGGAAATGAGCGTAGAACAGAAGCTGAAAACTTTGTATCAATTGCAGACCATGTTGTCTGAAATCGACAAAATCAAGACACTGAGAGGGGAGTTGCCTCTGGAAGTGCAGGATTTGGAAGACGAAGTTACCGGTTTGAGTACCCGTATCGAAAAAATCAAAGGCGAAATTGAAGAACTGAAGTCCTCAGTAGCCAGCAAAAAGATCGAAATCGAAACTGCCAAAGCTTCTATCGAAAAATATAAGAACCAGCAGGATAACGTACGCAACAACCGCGAATACGACGTGCTGACTAAAGAAATTGAATTCCAGAGCCTGGAAGTAGAACTGTGCGAAAAACGTATCCGCGAATACACAGCTTCTATCAAAGCTAAGGAAGAAGAAATCGAAAAGAGCAACCAGACTCTGGAAGAACGCCAGAAAGACCTGGAAATCAAGAAAAACGAACTGGACGAAATCATCTCTGAGACCAAACAGGAAGAAGAAAAGCTGAGAGAAAAAGCCAAAAACCTGGAAACAATGATCGAACCGCGTCTGTTGCAGGCTTTCAAGCGTATCCGTAAGAATTCCAGAAATGGTCTGGGTATCACTTATGTTCAGCGTGATGCCTGTGGTGGTTGCTTCAACAAGATTCCGCCTCAGAAACAGCTGGATATCCGTATGCGCAAGAAAATTATCGTATGCGAATATTGCGGACGAATCATGATCGACCCGGAACTGGCAGGCGTAGTCGCTGAAAAGCAACTGGAAACAAAGATCAAAACTAAATAATCATTGCTTGTTCTCAAGCTCGATCCTTTAGAAAGAAATTCCCCGTGTCTTCCGGATATTCCGGACTGCACGGGGAATTTTTTATCTCCCGGACGCTATCTGGGAAATCATTTTTCCTCTGAAGGAACCTCTTCAGGTTTAGGAGGCTCGGGGAGTGGTTTCTGTTTCATTCCCAACCACTGATCATACTGGGCTTCCGTCAGGATCTTCTTCATTTTCTTGTTCTTTTTCTCGATACGTTTCTGAAGATCTTCCTGTTTATCCTTCGGGCCTGCACCCATTGGCATGCCTCTCATTCCTTCTCCTTCAGGACGCGGACCTCCCATAGGCGGCATTCCTCCATCGTGAGGACGAGGACCTCTTCCCGGCATTCCTCCCGGCATTTCAGGACGTTGGAAACGCTTCTCAAACAATTCCCGCTGCTCTTTCAAGAGCAACTTATAGACTTTTTTGTACTGTTTTTCCGTCAGATCCAGTTCTTTTTTAAGATGTTCTGCTTCTTTTCTGGCCGTCTTTTCCGGATTGGGAATTTCACGGAAGTGCTCTTTCTTCGGTTCGGGTCCGGCACTTCCTTCAGACTGAGCCATACCCTGCATGGAGAATAACATCATACCCATGCAGAGCAAGGCGTACTTCATTTTTCGTTTCATGTGCAAATCTTCTTTTATTAATACACAACAAAAGTAGAATCTCCACTTCAAACTGAAAAATAGAATAGACTAACGGAAACTTTTCAACGATTAACGAAGAGATTACAGGCTCCATTTACCCTGTAATTCCACGACCGTAGCAGGTTCGTTGAACTGGACTGAACTGACATCTATGACGCACATATTACGTTCGGCATCCTGTTCCACCTTTACTGCTTTGTTGCCATGAAGCATACTTGCCTTAACCTTGCCTTTGTCAAAGGTACAGGGCAGTTCAATTTTTCCACTTTCCGGTTTGCCATACATAATAAGGTACAGTCTGTCATCTCCTTTGCGGGTAATCCGGCCCCATTCAAATTCTTTATCAAAAGGATTTGCGCGAGTTCCATAGATGGCTTCTCCATTGGTTTTCATCCATTTACCGATTTCCTTAAAGAGTCTGATGCTTTCTTCAGGTATTGATCCGTCACTCTTGGGACCGATATTCAACAGGAAGTTTCCTCCCCGGCTGACCACATCAACCAATTCATGTATCAGCTCCTCAGAGGTTTTCCATTTCTGGTTATCAGCGGAATATCCCCATGTTCCGTTCAGCGTCTGACATGCTTCCCAGTCTCCATCAATTCCATTAGCAGGGATATGATGTTCTGCAGTAGAGTAGTCCCCCTTCCAGGTTGGAGTCACCTTGATGCCTCCTTCACTCAGGTGATTGTCCGAATGATAAAGACGGTTATTCTGAATAGCTTTGGGGTATTTGTCAAACAAGGCTTTCATCAGACGGGTAGCTCCCCACGCATAGTCTCCCTGAAATTTAGGCTGGCTGAAATCCCACCATACCAGATCTACCTTATACTGGTTGATCAATTCATTGAAGATCGTGAACAAGTATTCTTTGTATTTTTCGTGGTTACCGAAATGACGTTTTCCCTGTTTCTCAGCTTCATAGTTTCCAGCAGGATAGGAGATACCCGATCCGCAGGGATCATAATCCGGATGATTCCAGTCCAGCAGAGACACATAATAACCGGCTTTCATGTCATACTTCTTACATGCCTCGGAATACTCCCTGGCGATATCAATTCCTTTCAGATTCACCACATTAAAATCATATTCGGGAGTATTGAACATATTGAATCCCTCGTGATGTCTGCTTGTCAGTACAGTGTAGGTACAGCCTGCTTCCTTGGCCAGTTTGACCCATTGTTCAGCCATACCGCTCTGTGGATTGAAGCGGGGAAGAGCTTCTTTCTTATAAGTATCAAAATCAGCGCCAGACTGCATCTGAATCCATTCCACACATCCTTCATATTTTTTCCCCTGGAATTCTCCTGCAAGCCCTGAATAAAGACCATAATGGATAAACATACCGAACTTGCCGTCTCTCCACCATTTCATTCGGGCATCCCGCTGCTCCTTTGTCTCATATGGAGCTCCTTCATTGCCTCTGCGCTCATCGTATACCAGTTCCTGCAGATAGACAGCCTTTACAAAACCATTGATAGTAGTAGATATGTTTTCAGCCTGTAAAGTTCCTGCCATAGACAGGCGCTTGACAGCATCCTTCATTTCGAGCTGCTCCTTCAGGGCACCTTCATAGCTGTCTTTCAGTTCTTTCGGACAAGTAGGATAGGTTAATTGCAATACAGCTTGCAGGGAAGGATCATTCTGACATTTCTTCTGCAATTCAGCCAGCACTTTCTGGGTTTGTTCCCAGTCGGCAGCTGAATGCATCTCATTGAGTGCACGAGTTGCAGCAGCATAAATGTTACATAACTCCTTAAAATTATCGGAATGAATGTCCGTTCCCCAGCAAAAGCTTGATAAGGCAAGCATGGCACCTGTTAAAATCGTTTTTTTCATGGTGTTTTATTTAATTAGTTGATTATAAGTTACAAAGAATTTATTCTATCCTTTTTCTCTTAGTTGTGCACACGTGTGCATTGCAAAAGTAGACATATTTTTCATATTTGCAAAATATAAAATAAGAATTAAGCGCTTTGGATTATATACTTCCTCTTTCCTGCAATTCCAGAGGCAATACGATATCTTCCTTGATATTTTCTCCGGATTCGATTTCACGCAGCAACAGATTCAGCAACGATTCCGACAGAAGATCTATTGAAGGGGATAAGGTTGTCAGTTCCGGATCGCATACAAGTCCCATGGGATTGTCATCAAATCCCACGACAGCAACCTCATCCGGAACAGAAACACCATGCTCTTTCAGATATTTGATAACCCCAATGGCGACCTCATCATTTATGCAGACAATCGCATCCGGTCTTTCGGAGGAACTGAATAGAATAGAAGCCGATTTATAACCGTCGGCTATAAATATCTGTCCGGCAGGAACACATTTCTCATAAGAAAGTCCTGCCTCACGGACAGACTGAAAGTAAGCCTTCAACCGGTCTTCGAATATCTGAGTATATCCGTCATACGATATATATGCAATTTTCTTTTTCCCCAGTTCTACCAGCCTGTCTACCACCTGCTTCATTGCCTTTCCGTTATCCAGCACAATCGTAGAGCAGACAGTCTCCTTCGGAACACGATCGAAATAAACCAGCGGAATGTTCTCTTCGGTCAACCTGTCAAAATGCCCGGTAGAGGATGTCCTCAGACCAACGGAGGCAGCCACTCCTGCAACACGCAGGCTGATCAGGGAATTTATGATATCTTTCTCGACGTTGGGATCGTCATTCGACTGGAAGATCATGATCATGAACCCTTTTTCCCGTGCCATTTCAGTAATCATCGAAATGATTCTGGAAAAGAAATGATGCTTCAGATCAGGTATGATGAAAGATATGACTTTCGTTTTTCCGTTCCGGAAGTTCTGGGCTAAAATATTGGGAGTATATCCCATTTCCCTGGCTGCCTGCAGGATCATGTTCCTGGTATTCTCATTGACCTTTGTGCTTCCCTGCAATGCACGCGAAACCGTAGCATGGTGTATTCCCAATTCCTTTGCTATATCTTTTATGGTAACTTCCTTTTTCATATTCTGGTTACGAATTACATACCTCTGTCCATATCAGACAAGAGGTTCACAGTTCTGTATAATGAGGGATTCCCGGAAGAAAAACATAGGTCTGGTTCGCATAGTCCATCCGGCAACAGTAATGATTCAGTCCGTTGCTGACAATCAGATAATCCACCTTAAGCACCATGTTATAGCGGGTAATCTGATCAAATACAGCCTGAGTAATCTCTACGGTAGGAGCCTTGTATTCCACAATCATCCGGGCCGTCAGATCACGGTTATACAACACCGTATCACAACGTTTGCGGGTACCGTTCAGGTTAATCTGCACTTCATTGGCCAGCAACCCCTGAGGATATCCTTTTTCTTTCAGCAGAAAATGGGTAAAGTGCTGGCGTACCCATTCCTCCGGGGTCAGGGCAACATAACGGCGGCGGATCACATCAAATATCACGTTTTTACCGTTCCGCTGGGTAATTCTGGCATCAAAAGCAGGCAGGTTCAATGCAAACATAGGCGTTTTTCTATCACAACGCAAAGATACTTCATTTTCTCAAAAGTGCATAAAAGCCTGAATACTTTCCACAATCCGGAGACTTCCTGCATGAGAAAATGTCAACTTTCCTTTTGCTGTCTGCATTATTATTGTACATTTGCGTTTACAGAAAGTTGTTTCTTCCCGGAAGCATTTCTGATATATTCCTATTTAGCAACACAAATTCTGGAATCTTATGAAAACAAAAGAAGAAATCGTAGCCAACTGGCTGCCTCGTTACACCAAACGGAAACTGGAAGACTTCGGCGAATATATCCTGCTGACGAACTTCAACAAATATGTCGAGATTTTTGCAGAACGGTTCAATGTGCCTATTCTGGGACGTGACGCCAACATGACTTCTGCACACGCAGAAGGAATTACCATCATCAATTTCGGTATGGGAAGCCCCAATGCAGCCATCATCATGGACCTGCTGAGTGCCATACATCCCAAGGCATGCCTGTTCCTGGGCAAATGCGGGGGAATTGACAGAAAAAACCAGATCGGTGATCTGATCCTGCCCATTGCAGCCATCCGTGGAGAAGGAACTTCCAATGATTACTATCCGCCTGAGGTTCCTGCCTTGCCGGCTTTTATGTTGCAGAGAGCCGTGTCGTCATCCATCCGTGACCACTCCCGCGACTACTGGACAGGAACCGTCTATACAACCAACCGGCGCATCTGGGAACACGACGAGGAGTTCAAGAAATACCTGCTAAAGACAAGAGCCATGGCAGTCGATATGGAAACCGCTACCTTATTTACTACCGGCTTTGCCAACCATATCCCGACAGGAGCCTTACTGCTGGTTTCCGACCAGCCCATGATTCCGGAAGGTGTAAAGACAGAGCAAAGTGATACCATGGTCACCCAGCGTTTTGTACACGAACACGTAGAGATCGGTATCGATGCCCTGCGTATGATCATTGATGAAAAGAAGACCGTTAAACACTTGAAATTTGACTGGTAATTTTACCATTATGGCGAAAGAAACTACATACGAAGAGATAGCCCGCAACCTGAAAAACAAGATCTATTCTCCCGTCTATTTCCTGATGGGAGAAGAAGATTATTACATCGACCGGATCTCTGATTACATCATGGATACCGTCCTGACAGAAACAGAAAAAGAGTTTAATCTGACGCTTCTGTACGGATCAGATACCGATATCGTATCGATTATCAATGCTGCCAGACGCTATCCGATGATGTCGAAATACCAGGTTGTCATCGTCAGGGAAGCCCAAAATCTTAAGAATCTGGATGAGTTGATTCACTATCTGCAGAAGCCGATGAGCTCAACCATCTTAGTAATGTGCTACAAGCACGGAACTCTGGACCGGCGAAAAAAGATTACAGCCGAACTGGAAAAGGCCGGAGTGTTATTTGAATCCAAAAAGCTGAAAGATACCCAGCTGCCCGGATTCATTTCATCCTATCTGAAGCGCAAACAGGTGGAAATTGAACCGAAGGCATCAGAGATGATGGCCGAATTTGTCGGAACAGATCTGAACCGGATGGCAGGCGAATTGGAAAAATTAATTATCACTCTTCCGGCCGGACAAAAACGGATTACAGCCGAACAGATTGAACGGAACATCGGCATCAGTAAAGATTATAACAATTTCGAATTAAGGAATGCCCTGATTGAAAAGGATGTGTTCAAGGCAAATCAGATAGTAAAATATTTTGAAGATAATCCCAAGAATAACCCTTTGCAGGTCACGCTGGCCGTACTCTTTAATTTCTTTTCCAACCTGATGCTGGCTTACTATGCACCCGACAAATCCGACCAGGGAATTGCCAGTCAGCTGGGACTTCGCTCACCCTGGCAGGCCAAAGACTACATGGCAGGCATGCGCAAATATACAGGGGTCAAAGTAATGCAGATTATCGGAGCCATCCGCACCTGTGATGCGAAGTCTAAAGGCATAGACAATCCGTCCACTCCGGACGGGGAACTCCTGCGTGAACTGGTCTACTTTATCCTTCATTAAATCCTCCAGGTCCCGTCTGTTCCCCCGGAAAACAGAATACTTCCCAAATCACTGAGATTTTAAAATTTGCAGCCAACCGAAGAGTCGTGCACGATTTTTAAAATCTCAGTGATTTTTCTTTTTCTCCCGATAAAGTGAAGAGTCATCAGGATAAACAGATGTACGCAAGAGCAGAAGAGAACCTGCATAAATCACATGAGTAAAAACCATCTCAGTCTTTTTATAGAGAATTCTATCCAATTGTAAAATATCAGTTATTACAAATGGAATATTACAAATGTAACAGGGGAGGAATGTTTATTTTTCTAATTGATATTACAAAAGTAAAAGTACTGTATTACAGGTAGAAAGATCATATTTACAAGTTTAAACGTTACAAATATAATTGTATATGCATATTTATAGACTGACATTTTTAACTTATAAACAACAGATAACCAGTACAATTAAGTAAAATATACCGAAAGTCAGCTTTAACTAAAACACTTTACGGATACCTATTGCGTCACATACAGATGGAAATAACAACATATCTAGACAGATACCGCTATAAACCAATATTTTATATCTAATAATTAAAGTTATTAGAGAAGCATACAAGAAGCCTTTTACAATTGTATTCATCCTACATAAATACAGATGTATAAGATCTATTCCATTTGTAATTATAAACAAATAGATATGTAAATTTGCTTTTGTGAAAAGTAATTCTTACCTTTGTAACATATAAATCCATTTGTAAATGAAAGATCGAATTCTTCAAATCATGCAGAAAGAAGGCCTCTCCAATGTAGAGTTTGCCGAGAAACTGGGCATTTCCACCTCATCCTTGTCCCACATATTCAGCGGACGCAACAAACCTAGCCTTGAGGTAGTTATGCGTATCCATAAAGCATGTCCATATATAAACTTAAACTGGCTTTTGTATGGTGACGGAGAAATGGAAGAGACAACTTCCCCAATCAGTCATGTCGATCTGTTCACTCAGACGCCTGAGAATCGAGAAATTCCGGCTGAAGAGCCGGCCGGCGCAGATTTTCGCAAGGAAAACCCATCAGGAAGTCCGGTTTATGTACCTAAAGAAATTGTAAGAGAGGAAGTTAAGTACATCGAAAAGCCTCATCCGAAAATTACTGAAATAAGAATTTTCTTCGATAATGGAACATATGAAGTGTTCAAACCGGAAAAATAATCCGGTGTCATAAACCTCGGCCAGCTTTTGCCGGTATTTTAGGGTAAATTCGTTATCTTTGCAAGGAGAATGAATTTACCCTAACTTTTATGAAAAAATACGTATTAGATTTAACGGTCACAGAGAACATTCGCTTGCATGCGAACTATGTTCTGATCAAGTTAACTCAATCAAATCCGCTTCCCGAAATGCTTCCGGGACAATTTGCGGAGATCCGCGTGGACGGCTCGCCTACAACCTTCCTGAGACGTCCCATCTCTATTAACTATGTAGACAGAAAGACCAATGAAGTATGGTTCCTTGTACAGCTGGTCGGCGACGGAACCCGGAAACTGGCTACCGTACAAAAAGGCGATACGGTCAATGTCGTACTGCCTTTGGGCAACGGTTTCTCCATGCCGGAATCACCGGAGAAGAAAGTACTGCTTATCGGAGGTGGCGTAGGTACAGCACCGATGCTTTATCTGGGCGAAGCCTTGCTCAAGGCAGGCTGCAAGCCTACATTCCTGCTGGGTGCACGCTCCAAGAACGATCTGTTGCAGTTAGACCAGTTTGCTGCTTTCGGAGAGGTTCACACCACAACAGAAGACGGAAGCATGGGCGAAAAAGGTTATGTAACCATGCACAGCGTACTGGCCAACAACCAGTTTGACATGATTTATACCTGCGGTCCCAAGCCGATGATGATGGCTGTGGCCAAATATGCCAAGGCACACAACATTGAATGCGAAGTCTCTCTGGAGAATACAATGGCCTGTGGTGTAGGAGCTTGCCTCTGCTGCGTGGAAAAGACAGACGAAGGTCATGTGTGTGTATGTAAAGAAGGTCCGGTTTTTAATATCAAGAAATTATTATGGCAGATTTAAGTATAAACATCGGTAAATTGGAAATGTCAAATCCGGTGATGACCGCATCAGGTACATTCGGATACGGACTGGAATTCCAGGACTTTGTAGATCTGGAAAAGATCGGCGGTATCATTGTAAAAGGCACAACCCTGCATCACCGCGAGGGAAATCCTTACCCCCGTATGGCAGAAACTCCTATGGGAATGCTGAACGCCGTAGGATTGCAGAATAAGGGTGTACACTACTTTGTAGACCACATTTACCCGCAAATCAAAGATATCCGGACCAATATGATTGTAAACGTATCCGGTTCACAAGTGGAAGACTATGCCGAAACTGCCAGCATCATCAACGAGCTGGACCATATTCCTGCCATTGAGCTGAATATCTCATGTCCGAATGTAAAACAGGGAGGTATGGCATTCGGAGTTACAGCCAAGGGAGCAGCCGAAGTAGTCAGTGCCGTGCGTAAGGTGTACCACAAGACTCTGATCGTAAAACTGTCACCCAACGTAACCGACATCACGGAAATCGCACGGGCAGCTGAAGGAGCCGGAGCTGACAGCGTTTCACTGATCAACACCTTGCTGGGTATGGCCATTGATGCCGAAAAACGCAAGCCCATCCTCTCCACCGTCACCGGCGGAATGAGCGGTGCTGCTGTAAAACCAATTGCCCTGCGCATGGTATGGCAGGTAGCCAAAGCCGTACAGATTCCGGTAATCGGACTGGGAGGAATCATGAACTGGAAAGATGCCGTAGAGTTCCTGCTGGCCGGCGCCAGTGCCATCCAGATCGGAACGGCCAACTTCATCGATCCGGCTGTTACCGTGAAAGTGGCAGAAGGTATCAACGACTATCTGGACCGTCACGGATACAGTTCCGTACGCGACATTATCGGTGCACTGGAAGTGTAATCCATTAAGAATTATCTTTACATCAGACCGAGTATAAAATCACCGGCATACCGTTGCTCCTTTTTCGGGACAACCGGTATGCCGGTGAACTTTTTTCCGGAGGGAGAAAGAGTCATCCGATCTTTCCGGAACCTCCGGGAATCCGTATTGTCAATTATTTTCCTTCCAGCAAATCGGGACGGAGACGCTGTGTCCGTTCCAGAGACTGCTGGAATTCCCACTCCCGGATCTTCGCTTCATGGCCGGACAAAAGCACATCAGGCACCTTCCATCCGTTGTATTCTGCCGGGCGCGTATAAACCGGAGGAGCCAGCAGATTGTCCTGGAAAGAATCTGACAAAGCCGACTGCTCATCAGAGATCACTCCCGGAATGATACGGACGATCGAGTCAGCAATCACAGCAGCTGCCAGCTCTCCGCCGGTCAGTACATAGTCACCGATACTGATCTCTTTCGTGATGAAATGTTCACGGATACGATAGTCGATCCCCTTGAAATGACCGCAGAGGATAATCAGGTTCTGACTCATGGAAAGCGTATTCGCCATCTTCTGGTTAAACTGCTCCCCGTCGGGAGTCGTAAAGATCACCTCGTCATAGTGCCGTTCGGCTTTCAGTGCCGAGATACAGCGGTCAATGGGTTCAATTTTCATTACCATTCCCGCACATCCTCCGAAGGGGTAATCATCCACCTTCCGATAACGGTCGTAAGCATAGTCGCGCAGGTTATGAATGTGAAACTCTGCAATCCCTTTTTTCTGTGCACGGCTCATGATGGAATAATTGAAAAATCCCTCGATCATTTCCGGCAAAACGGTTATAATATCTATTCTCATACTGGCTTGTTATTTTTTGCAAAAGTACGAATATTCTGCCTTACCCACATCGCCCTCCCGCACATTTTTGCTATTTTTGCAGGAAACTCATTTTTGAATATCATGACCGAAACAGAAAGAATAGACCAGCTGCGAGAAGAATTACATCGCCATAACCACAACTACTATATACTGAATGCGCCCGTCATCTCCGATCAGGAGTTCGACAAGCTGATGCGGGAACTGCAGGATCTGGAAGCCCGGCATCCGGAATATTTCGATCCCACTTCGCCGAGCATGCGCGTGGGCAGCGACATCAACAAGGACTTTGTCCAGGTGGAGCACAAATATCCGATGCTTTCGCTGGGCAATACCTATTCCGAAGCCGAAGTGACTGAATTCTACGAACGTGTCCGCAAGTCGCTGAATGAAGACTTCGAGATCTGCTGTGAAATGAAATTCGACGGGACCTCCATTTCGCTGACCTACGAAGACGGCCGGCTGATCCGTGCCGTAACCCGGGGCGACGGAGTGCGCGGTGACGACGTAACAGACAATGTAAAGACCATCCGCAGCATTCCGCTGGTGCTTCATGGAACCGGTTATCCGAAAAGTTTCGAGATCCGCGGAGAGATCCTGATGCCCTGGACTGTCTTTGAAGAACTGAACCGGGAACGGGAGCTGCGCGAGGAACCTCTCTTTGCCAACCCGAGAAATGCCGCTTCTGGAACCCTGAAGTCACAGAACTCGGCTGTTGTAGCCGCACGCAGACTGGATGCGTATCTCTACTACCTGCTGGGAGACAACCTGCCTTGCGACGGACACTATGAGAATCTGCAGGAAGCCGAAAAATGGGGATTCAAGATTTCAAAAATCACCCGTAAGGTACATTCCCTGCAAGAAATTTTCGATTTCATCAAGTACTGGGATGTGGAACGCAAGAACCTGCCTGTAGCCACCGACGGGATTGTCCTGAAAGTAAACTCCCTCCGCCAGCAGCGTAATCTGGGCTACACGGCCAAGTCTCCACGCTGGGCCATCGCCTATAAGTTTCAGGCCGAACAGGCACTGACCCGTCTGCTGAAGGTCACCTATCAGGTGGGACGCACCGGAGCTGTCACCCCCGTAGCCAATCTGGAACCGGTACAGCTGTCAGGAACCGTCGTACGCCGGGCTTCACTCCATAACGCGGATATCATTGCCTCGCTCGACCTGCACCTGGGCGACAACGTCTATGTAGAAAAAGGCGGGGAGATCATTCCGAAAATCACCGGGGTGGATCTGGCTTCACGTCCGGCCGGAAGTGAAAAGGTGACCTTCATCACTCATTGTCCAGAATGCGGAAGCAAGCTGGTACGCTATGAAGACGAAGCAGCCCACTACTGTCCCAATGAAACAGGATGTCCTCCGCAGATCAAAGGAAAGATCGAACACTTTATCAGCCGGCGTGCCATGAACATCGAAGGACTGGGCCCTGAAACCGTCGACCAGTTCTATCAGGAAGGCCTGATTCACGATGTAGCCGATCTTTACACCTTGCGCAAGGAAGACATCTGCCGCCTGGAACGGATGGGAGACAAATCGGCTGAAAATATCATTCAGGGAATCCGGAAGTCAACGGAAGTACCCTACGAAAGAGTACTCTTCGCCCTAGGCATCCGTTTTGTGGGAGAAACCGTCGCCAAGAAAGTTGCCAAAGCCTTTACTTCCATTGATGCCCTCGCACAGGCCACACTTGATGATCTGATCCATGTGGACGAAATCGGAGAGAAGATAGCCCAAAGCATCCGGCTGTATTTCTCCGACGAGAAAAACCGTTCCCTGATCGAACGCCTGCAACAGGCCGGCCTGCAACTGGCTGCCGGAGAAAAGGATCTGTCCGACCACACTGACAAACTGCTGGGCCAGTCCATCGTCATCAGCGGCGTCTTTGCCCGCCATTCCCGCGACGAATACAAAGAATTGATCGAGAAACACGGAGGCAAAAATGTGGGCAGCATCTCCAGGAAAACCAGCTTCATCCTGGCCGGAGAAAACATGGGTCCCAGCAAACTGGAAAAAGCAGAGAAACTGGGCATCCGCATCGTGAACGAAGAAGAATTTTTGAAAATGATTGACTAATCAGGCACAAGCCTTACGGATTGCACGGAAAAAAATGCCGGACATTTCATTTTAATAGAAAATATTCGTATTTTTGTGCATTGTTAGAATGCGTTTATAATTCATTTATGATACAAAGAAAGCTAAGAGGAATGGGAGTCGCACTGATCACTCCCTTCAATGAAGACGGAAGCGTAGATTATGAGTCGCTGATGAGACTGGTCGAATACCAGGTACAGAACGGGACAGACTTTCTGTGCGTACTGGGAACGACAGCCGAAACACCGACCCTGACTGCCGAAGAAAAGAAAAAAATCAAGGAAACGGTTGTCGAACGTGTCAACGGACGAATTCCCATCCTGCTGGGAATCAGCAGTAACTGCACGCAAACCGTAGTCGACACGCTGAAGAACGATGATTTTACGGGAGTGGATGCCGTACTGGTAGCCGTTCCTTACTACAATAAACCTTCCCAGGAAGGAATTTATCAGCACTACAAGGCCATAGCCAAGGCTACAGACCTTCCTGTTGTGCTCTACAACGTTCCCGGACGTACGGGAGTGAACATGACGGCCGAAACCACCCTTCGCTTGGCACGTGACTTCGACAACATCGTTGCCATCAAGGAAGCTTCCGGAAACATCACCCAGATGGATGACATCATCAAAAACAAGCCTGAAAACTTTGATGTCATTTCCGGTGACGACGGAATCACATTCCCCCTGATCACTCTGGGAGCTGTGGGAGTCATCTCTGTAATCGGGAATGCCTTTCCGCGTGAATTCAGTCGCATGACACGTCTGGCTCTGGCCGGAGACTACGCAAGCGCCCTGACCATCCACCACAAGTTTACCGAGCTGTTCAAGCTGCTTTTCGTTGACGGTAACCCGGCAGGAGTGAAAGCCATGCTGAACATGATGGGCATGATCAAGAACCGCCTGCGTCTGCCGCTGGTGCCCACCCGCATCACTACCTACGAAGAGATGCGCAAGATTCTGGACGAATTGAAAATCAAATACTAGAAATTCCTGCAAAGCCGCAAGGAGAAAGGGAGAAGATGCCGACATACCATCTTCTCCCTTTCTCCTTTATTTCATCCTGCCTGAATCTTCATTTTCTTCAGTTTATTTCTACCGCTTTAAAATTATTTTCAGAAAAGCCTTTGATACCTCAAAAATAATCCATATCTTTCGGTCAAGAGAACAATTTCTTTTTATTCACCTTTTTAATCATGGCGGCTATGAAACATCTGTTTATTACCCTAATTGCCATGCTGGCTCTCCTTTACGGAAAGGCCTATGCCCAAGAGACACAACAGGAGTTACCTGAGTTTCATTATTTTAAAGTAACTGATAAATTTGATATTGTGACTTTAACCCCCCCAAGTTACTTTACGGAAGGAAAACAAGGAACGTATACGCTAACCTGCCCCAAAGCTGACATGGGAGTACGTTCTTTTCTGAAAAAAGTCTATCTGGACTATTGGGGGAAAAAGGATGGATTCAAAACCCGGAAAGAAGGGATGGATATGTATATCAGTTATGCGCTATATTTAGACAAGAATCTGGTTCCTTATACTTACACAATTAACATTCTTCCTCCAAAAGTACTTCAGAAAGTCAGTGAAGCAGAACTGAAAGAGTTCGGAGATATATTGACGAAACTGGACTTCTCCGAATTCATCCAATGGGATGACTTTACAAACGAACAGCGTGGAGTGAAAGAACCCGGATGGGCTATTCTTTATTCAAATACGAAAATCATATACAATTCTGATATCCCCTAATTTATACCCTCCGGAAATCTGTTTCTCCAGTTCTTATATGAATCAGCAAAATTTCAAAGAAAGTTAATAAATACAGAGAACACTAATAACCTGATACTTATGAATCTCTATAAATACATCCTGTCCATCCTTTTCCCGGTGGTTCTTTCCGTGCTCACTTTCTCATGCAAAGAGGAAGCAGGCATCGAATTGTTCCAAAACCTTGATATCGTAGGCGAAGTTCCCATTCAGGAAGGCAGCCTGAGATGCACTGTTCTTCACGGAGGCACCATCAATGTATACGGAGGAGTGGGGAAGTACGACGTTTTCTCCAGCGATGAAGAAACCGTTCAGGTAGAAATGGTAGAAAACCGTTACATGCGTTTCTATGCTCTCAAAAGCGGACAGGCTACACTTACAGTCATGGATGACGCGCACAATGCATCTGAGATCCGCATCAGTGTCGAACCTTATCTGCGCAATATCTGGCTTTATGAGGTGGGCTATCAGGTGACGGCTGACAATGAAGAACTGCGCACCTGCATCGAAGAAGAACTCGCTGTCTCCGAAACATGGCGTGATGCCCGTCTTCAGTTGCTTTTTGACACTTCAGAAGGAGGATCCTGCCAGATTTATTCCGGTAATTCAGCCCTTACTGATGAAGGTACGAGATTCACCTGGACCCCGGAAGGAGTTACCGTTATTTCTCCGGAAGGCAACGAATTATACCTGTCCCGTTCCGAAGACTTCCTGCTTCCGGAAAATATCCGGAAAAGCCGTGCACTGGGACCTGTGCATGGCGCATGGGAAATGGATCTGACCGAAGAATTCCGGACTAAGTATCCGTCCGTAAAAAGCGTCAGAAAGATTCTCTTTTATACCTATTCTGCTGATTGAATAAAAACGCCGAAGCCTTTTACTTAAAACGCCGAAACGTTTTGCAGAAAAGCCCGAATTCTTTTATAAAAACCCTTCGTTGCAAACGTGCAGACATTTCGCCAGAATCGTGCAGACGATGCAGCTTTATCGACCGCACGATCACCCCACAACGACCGCACGATTCGGCTCAATCGACCGCACAATTCCCGTGGTACAAATATATTGCCTGATACCAATAAAAAAAGGCTGCATCTGTGATGCAACCTCTCGGTGACCGCGACAGGATTCAAACCTGTAACCGGCTGATCCGTAGTCAGCTACTCTATTCAGTTGAGCTACGCGGCCAATAAACTTTCAAACGTTTCGAAGAAGAAGAGTGACCGCGACAGGATTCAAACCTGTAACCGGCTGATCCGTAGTCAGCTACTCTATTCAGTTGAGCTACGCGGCCATGTCTTTTTGTTTGACGGGTGCAAAGGTATGGACTTCTTGTGAAACTTCCAAATATTCCTGGAACTTTTTTTCAAAAAAATTAATCCGTGAACTTCGCTCCGAATATCTGCCAACCCAGTGTGAGGCCGAAATTCCAGTTCTTTTCCGGTGAACTATAATGATTTAGGTAGGCACTTACCACCCCGAACGGCAGTTTTACAACCAAGGCCAGTTCTCCCATATATTCAAAGCCATGAAAGAGCTTTCCATAGCTTGCCTTGTTGCTTTCATCCGGAATGATCGGGAAAATCGGTACAAAGCCATACAGACCAAGTCGTGCATGAAACACCGTGTTCAACTGATAAATGGGCATAATCCCTCCTCCGATGAACTGATTGGCCCGGAAAGCCTCATTATAGGTTGTCTTGCTGTGATAGGTAGGGGTAAACTCACCGGCCTGCATCATGGTAGCCCGGTAATTATGACTGAAGTTCCGCGAAGAATAATATCCCTTGATATAAGTACCCAGCGTGAAATTATGCCGGAAGTTGAAATACCGCTCCATCTCGTACGACAGTTGCAGCCATGACTGGATATATTCATATCCTCCCTGATGCGGATCTTCCCCCATACCGGCCCTGTAATGCTCCGTACCCGTATAAATATGGGCAGCGAGCCGTTCCCTGCGTCCGGAGGTAGCATATTGCCGGCTGTTCAGCGTATTGCCGTCAAGAGCCACCGAGCCTCCGAAAATTGTATAATTACTGGCATCCCGCTTCGCATTGGTAAAATCAATGACCTTGGTCTGGAAATACTGATCTTCCATCCCTGCTACTCCCACACTGAATTCTGCCTTCTGGCGGCTCAGAAAGGGAAGGGATACCATCAGCTTGACAAACTGTTCGTCTTTTTTGTTGAAAATCGGGTCATTCCCTGCATTGAAGAACTTGCCGTTCGTCAGATAGTCGAACGATGAAAGAGAGCCTACTATCCGGTATGACGTGGGAATTCCTGTCGGGATATCTATACGGCCGGACACCTGCAGATTATTGTAGATCTGCCCGAACTGCGCATCAAGCGCCACTTCCTTCGAAAAGTTATTCAGGTTATGATAAGTTGCCCCGACATAAATCTGATTGGAGCCGTTGGATCCCACGTTACCTCCCACACGGAGCGACAGATCATCCTCAAGCTTCACTTTCAGATCGAGATCGTACGTACGGTCCATCGGATTATAGACAGCATGCGGAATGATTTCAGAGATCATGTTATCGGAAATCAGCCGGAAATAGCCCCGCCGGAAATCCTCCAGCGTAAAGATTTCCTGGTCGTGGGAATGAAACTCCCTGCGGATGTAACGTTTCTGCTGGTCGTTTGCCCCATGAATCACAATCTTGCGGAAACGAAGTTCCGGCATGGCATTCCGGAATGCCACCCGCTTCCGTTCCAGCTGACGAAGATTGATGCGCCGGGAAATGCGGCTCTTGATCGAATCCATCAGTTCAATAGTCCGCTTATAGCCATTATCGTGAAGTTCGTCGAAACGGTCAAAGTCCATCAGGCTGACGTCATCATACTTGAAAGTCATCAGAATGCCGAGAGAATCAGGAACCGTATAGTCCGTTTTCTGCATGATCATGTTTTCCAGCTGCCCCATGATGTCACCTTCCTTAGGCTTGCCGGGATTGGAACTGACCACGCTTCCGATAATTATATCCGGATGGAAGTCCTCCGTCATGATATTCACGGGGAAATTGTTGTAGATACCACCGTCATACACCAGTACGGAATCTATTTCAATAGGCTTGAACATGGCAGGGAAACTCATGGAAGCCCGTACTGCATCACCCAGATCTCCCTCGTTGAAGATCAACGGACGCTTGTTGTGTACATCCGATCCGACACAGCGGAAAGGTACAAAAAGCTTGTCGAAATCTCCATGACACACCGCCGTGGCCTGTCCGAACAGTTCCACAAAGGCAATGTTCATCTGGACCGGATTGACCACACTCGAAGGCAGAAACTGGGTTTTGACCTTATGAAGCGGATTACGCAGGGACACCCGGATGTTCAGAAATTCCGGGGTAGGCGGATTCCGCTTGAAATAATAAATGTAGCGCTCTTCGATGTTTCCGGTATACCAGCGTTTGAAGTCTTCCGACTTGATCAGTTTCTCCATATCGTCAGGCGAATATCCCATGGCATAGAGAGAACCGATAATGGCTCCCATGGAGGTACCCGTAATATAGTCAATCGGAATATTGTTTTCTTCCAGGGCACGGATGATCCCGATATGAGTCAGTCCTTTCGCTCCTCCGCCACTCAGCACAAGCCCTACTTTCTGGGCCTGCGCAGGAAGCAGGTTCAACAAGGTTATCAAAAACAAGCTGATGATGAAATATAGTCTCTTCATACGTCCAAAATCACATTATTGCCGTTCATTTGCGTTTCTTCCTTCCTGCTTCCTGTCAGAAAAAGTCACAAAGCCAAGAAGTTTACCAAAGATAGGTGAAAAAAATGGTTTCTGGCAAAAGTTTGAGCAAATTTTGCCAGAGTTCAGAATCTTTTCAGATTTCACGTCTACCTTTGCACTGTAAACTTAACAGAAGAAGATATGAAGAAACAAATGAAACTCTTTGCATGGATTGCATGCATGGCAACCGCTATGATTGGCTTACAGAGCTGTGACAACGACGATAAAGACCTGGCACAGGCCCCAACGGATATCCAGAAGGCTTTTGACGCCAAGTATCCGGACACCCGCGTCACGGAATGGGAGCTGGACCGCGGAGAATACAAAGCAGATTTCTACTACAGCGATGCGACTTATACAGGCATTGAAGCTACAGCCTACTTCAGCCAGAGCGCACAATGGCTGCGGACAGAGTTCGAAGTGATCGGTCTGTATCATTCCGGAAAACTGCCTGAAGCAGTGAAAACAACAATCAGCCGGGAAGCAGGAACGGCCAAAGTGGACGATGTGGACTTCATCGACACCCCGGACACGGATTATTACCTGGTGGAAATCGATCAGGAACCCAACGACCGTTACCTGAAAATCGGAGAAGACGGAAGCATACTGCCGTAAAACAGAATCCCGGATATAATAGAGACCATGATTTTCATGGTCTCTGCTTGTTTAAAGCCTGTACATGCACGTCTCTCAATTATATCCTGCGACAGATAAGTCGTTTTTTAATATTGTACTGAACTTTTTTGCCCCAATATCAGAGTTCAGATGGTTTCCATCATAAAAATCGTCATCCGTAAAGCGACAGTCGTCAAAATACTCATGGGAACTGACATTATCCCAACAGGAAACTACCTCAGCAACAGCTTTACGGATTAACTCCAATTGCTTTTTGTCTGCCAGCCGGTAGTATTCCGGATGAACAGGCGGCATTACGAGATAAAGATGTATCCCACGTTTATGGCACAACTCGGCAACTTTATGCATACGGCAGATATTACTCTGATAAAGTTTACTATCTTTATCTGCCAGCATAGGTTTATGCTGGTTTCTCACCATACGCGGAATATCTTCCAGCCATCTGGCACTTTTGTAAATATGATCGTAACTATGATCTAGTCCAAGAGAATCACAAAACACTGTCGGCTTTCTCTGAATATAATATTTTGACCATTTACGTAAAGCTAACGAGCCAAGATAGGGTAACTCCACATTATGAAAATAATCCTCTTCACGAATTATATCCATATAAATCTTGTGATTTATAAGACTACTTTCATCCACCTCCTCACAATCATCAGTCCATAATGAATGAAAGCAAATTCCCCAAATCACAAACTTCAAACTCGGCATTTTATCAATATGCTTTTCTAACAAAGCTTGATTAAAGCGGAACCATTCTCCTGAAATTGCCAGATTATATGTGCTATCCGACAGGAAAACAGGATTAATACTACAATTAACCACAGAACTTCCAATAATCAGAGTTTTGAGGTTAAGTGTATTCTTTTCCAGTAAACACCGCTTATAGGCCAGGGGATTAGGTACCTGACGCAACATATATTCTATTCCTCCGGCTAATAGAATCAGCGACAAAGAAAAGATTCCTACATAAGAAAGAAATTTCTTCATTTTATTTTCTGGTTAAAATTGGAAATAAATAAATTCTTCTTGTTTCCCGGCTAGTAGAAATGTAGCAATAAAGACAATGTAATAAATAGTCCAACGAACAGCCCGATGCCGGAAAATACCTTTCTCTTCAAGCTGTAACCCAAATTGCTTTTGGCGCTGCAACCATTCTATTATTAGAAGGATCGCAATATATATCAGAGGATCTTTTCCATGTGCAGGCATGGAAAAATGAAATTTTGTAACCATACAGACAATGTAATCCCATGCCTGATGAATGGTTTCTGCCCTAAATATTATCCAACCGATCACAACAAGCATAAAAGTTATAAGCATCTGAAAAACTTCCTTGACAGAAGGTAGTAAACGATCTTTCGCTACAACATCCGTGTATTTCCGGTTTTTCCCTAAAAGTAACAGAGGAAAAAAAAGAAAAGCATGATAGGCCCCCCAGCATACAAACGTCCAGTTAGCTCCATGCCAGAATCCACTGACAAGAAAAATAATGGCTGTATTGCGCATGGTTTTCCATTTGCTGCATCTGCTTCCCCCAAGCGGGAAATAGATATAATCACGAAACCATGTGGTCAGAGAAATATGCCAACGGCGCCAGAACTCTGCAATATCTCTTGAAAAATACGGATAATTAAAGTTGCGCATCAAATTAATCCCGAAAAGTCTGGCTGTACCGATTGCAATGTCAGAATAACCGGAAAAGTCTCCATAAATTTGAAAAGTAAAAAATATCGCCCCTAAAAGCAAATGAGAACCGTCCAAACTTTGGTAGTCAGCAAAAATGGAGTTTACTGCTATGGCACAGTTATCAGCTACAACCATTTTTTTAAATAATCCCCATAAAATCTGACGCATTCCATCAACCGCTTGCTCATATGAGAAACTGCGTACTTTCAAGAACTGCGGAAGCAAGTTTGTGGCCCGTTCAATAGGTCCGGCCACAAGTTGCGGGAAAAAACTGATAAAAGCAAAGAATGCAACAATATCATAAGTAGGCTTTATCTTATGTTGATAAACGTCTATCGTATAACTCAATGCTTGAAATGTATAGAAACTGATACCCACAGGAAGCAAAATATCCAGAGTTACCCAGTCTGCCTCCCATCCTAAAGCACTTAACAGGATTGCCAGATTCTCACCAAAGAAATTGCAGTACTTAAAAACACAGAGAATTGCCAGATTCAATATTATGTTACCGGTACTAATCCATTTCTGCTTTTTTCTATTTCCTTCATTGCGGTCCAAAAGTATGCCACTCATATAGCTGCAAAAGGTCGTTAAGGCAATGAGTAACAGGAAACGCCAGTCCCACCAACCGTAAAAAACATAACTTGCTATTACTACAAACAGATTCTGCCAGCGTAAAGGTTTGAATACAAACCAGTAAAGCAAAAATACGACAGGAAGATAAATTAAAAATTCTATAGAGTTGAACAACATTTCCGTATAACATTTGTATTTATTTGCAGATGTAAACACAAAAAAGCACTTTATAAAATCATATTGCATTAAAAACTTCTTCCCCTGAAAAAAAGAAGCGCATCTCCGGGAGACTGCCTTACGGCGGCACTCCCGGGATGCGCTTTCTTTATTTTATGTGATTAAGTACTTTCGCTTATCCGATCAGGTCAATGCTGCGTTTTACGAAGTTCGTCAAAGCTTCACCCTTCAGCATGTTGTTCTGCAACAGAGCCAGGTCGATCAGCTGATGAACTACCTTATTGCCGGCAGCATATGTGTTGAGAACATTGTTCTTCTGCTGCTTCTGGTCGTCCAGTTTCTTTTCCACATCCTTCAGTTCGTCTTTCTCTGCAACAGGGATTTCTTCATCCTTCTTGCCTTCGTGAGCTTTCTGCAGTTCTTTCTGACGAAGTGTCAGCATGGCAATTTCTGATTCAACGGGAACCAGCTGTTCTGCACAGGCAGATTCGGCATCTTCCAGTACCTGCTTAACCAGCTTGTGGTCGCTGTTCAGCACAAGACTATACATATCCGGCATTTCACCATAGAAGCTCATGCCCGGCTGGATGCTGGCCATATCCTTCATACGACGCATATATTCAGCCTGTGTGATCACGATCGGAGCAGAAGTTTCACCCATGGCACGGGTTTCTACATGGAATTCTACTTTCTGAACTTTCGGCAGCTGTCCGCTGAACAGGGTAGACAAGGTCTGACGCTTGTCTTCAGCCAGTTCTTCACCATGAGCATCTTCCTTCACGATCAGACGGTCAATGATATCACTGTCCACACGGGTGAAACGGCTCTTTTCCAGTTTCTGTTCCAGCATGTTGATCATCGGGACATCCAGTTGTCCGTCCATCAGCAGGACATTATAGCCCTTGTTCTTGGCTGCATCAATATAAGTGTACTGCTCATCTGCATTGTTTGCATACAGATAGATCAGATTGCCGTCCTTGTCAGTCTGGTTATCCTTGATCAGAGTCTGATATTCCTCAAAAGTATAATACTTGCTGTCCGTATCCTTGAACAAAGCGAATTTATTGGCTTTTTCATAGAAGTCTTCCTGCGTCAGCATACCGTAATTGATGAAGATCTTCAGGTCATCCCATTTGGATTCGAACTCCTGACGGTCGTTCTTGAAGATCGACTGCAGACGGTCGGCTACCTTCTTGGTGATATAAGTCGAGATTTTCTTCACATTTGAATCACTCTGCAGATATGAACGGGATACATTCAACGGAATATCCGGTGAGTCGATCACACCGTGAAGCAAAGTCAGGAAGTCAGGCACAATACCTTCCACTGAATCAGTTACATAAACCTGATTGCAATAGAGCTGGATCTTGTTTTTCTGCAAGTCGATGTTGCTCTTGATCTTCGGGAAGTAGAGCACACCGGTCAGATTGAACGGATAGTCCACATTCAGATGAATCCAGAACAGCGGCTCATCAGACATCGGATACAAATCACGGTAGAACTTCTTGTAATCCTCATCCTTCAGTTCGCTCGGTTTCTTGGTCCAGATCGGGCAAGTATCGTTAACGACATTCCATTCATCTGTCTCCACCTGCTTGCCGTCTTTCCATTCTTTCTTCTTTCCAAACGCTACCGGCACAGCCAGGAAGCGGCAGTATTTGTTCAACAAGGCCTGAATACGTGATTCTTCCAGGAATTCCTTGCAGTCATCGTCCACATACAGAATGATATCGGTACCGCGATCTGCTCTTTCAGCATCTTCCAGCGTAAACTCAGGACTTCCGTCACAAGTCCATTTCACGGCCTTTGCATCCTCACGATAAGACTTGGTGACAATTTCCACTTTCTTTGCTACCATAAAGGCAGAATAGAATCCCAGTCCGAAATGTCCGATGATCGCATTGGCATCATCTTTATATTTAGCCAGAAAATCGTTGGCGCCGGAGAAAGCGATCTGATTGATGTATTTGTCGATTTCTTCGGCAGTCAGTCCCAGACCACGGTCGGAAATGGTAATGGTTTCCTTGTCTACCTTCACCTGAATGGTCAGGTCACCGAGTTCGCCTTTAAACTCTCCTTTGGAAGCCAGCGTCTTCAGTTTCTGGGTAGCGTCTACCGCATTTGAGACCAATTCACGAAGGAAGATTTCATGATCACTATACAAGAATTTCTTGATGATGGGGAATATGTTTTCTGTAGTTACCCCAATATTACCTTTCTGCATATATTTATACGTTTTAATGATGATACATTGATATTTTTTTCACAGCGTACACATGCAAAAGAAATGCCATAAGGGGTATTCCGCCATTTTGTCAGTCGCATAAACTCCGTTGAAAAAAAACTCGGTCACCGTTATCCAGCGACCGAGTTTTTATTTTATAGATCTGATGATCTGACAAAAACAAGTCCAATCATCGTTCAATCCTCATCTGCAATCCGTCTCCGGAAGGCTTAAGGCTGACATGAATGACATCACCATTCTGCGGCTCTTCATTCAGGATCAGTTCTGCCAGTCCGTCTTCCAGATTACTCTGAATGGAACGTTTCAACGGACGGGCACCAAACTGAACGTCATAACCTTTCTCTGCTACATACCGCTTGGCATCATCATCAATCCGGAGCTTGTAACCGATTGATTCCATACGCTGATACAATCTCTTCAGTTCTATATCTATAATCTTCGACAAGGCTTCTACATCCAACTGATCAAACGTAATGATCTCGTCCAGACGATTGATAAATTCCGGAGCAAACGACTTGTTCAAAGCCTTTGTAATGACGCTCCGGGAATATTCACTGTCATCGGTCCGCAACTGGGCTGCAAACCCGATTCCTTTGCCAAACTCCTTCAACTGGCGCGTACCGATATTGGAAGTCAGAATGATCACCGTATTCTTGAAGTCCACAGTCCGTCCGTTGCTGTCCGTCAGCCGTCCTTCATCCATTACCTGAAGCAACAGATTGAACACATCAGAGTGGGCTTTCTCTATTTCGTCCAGCAACACGATGGAGTAGGGACGGCGGCGCACTTTCTCTGTCAGCTGTCCGCCTTCTTCATAACCGACATATCCCGGAGGCGCTCCGACCAGACGGGAGACGGAGTATTTCTCCATATACTCGCTCATGTCAATACGGATCATGGCATCGGTCGTTCCAAAAAGCTGACGGGCCAGCTCCTTTGCCAGATGGGTTTTTCCGACACCGGTCGGTCCCAGGAACAAGAACGTACCAATCGGCTTGTTCGGATCTTTCAGACCAACCCGGCTGCGCTGAATGGCTTTTACCAAAGTATCCACGGCCTTATCCTGAGCGATGACTCTGGACTTCAGTTCTTCTTTCATGCCTTTCAGTCTTATTCCTTCGGCCTGAGCCATACGCTGGACAGGAACTCCTGACATCATGGATACAACATTCTCGATCTGAGGAGCATCTACAGTCTCACGCTGTTGCTTCAGATTTTCCTCCCATTCGCGTTTCATGACCTCCAGCTGATTCATGTAATTCTTTTCCTGATCACGGAAACTGGCTGCCAGCTCAAAGTTCTGCAAGTTGACTGCCTCGTTCTTATGCTTACGGGCTTCTTCGATCAGCTTTTCCTGTTCTTCGATTTCCTTCGGAACAGAAACATTGGTCAGATGAACCCGTGAACCGGCTTCATCCAGGGCATCAATCGCCTTGTCAGGGAAATTACGGTCTGAAATATACCGGTCTGTCAATTTGACACATGCTTCCAGTGCTTCATCCGTATAATTCACGCAATGATGCTCTTCATACTTTTCCTTGATATTCTTCAGGATCTGCAATGTTTCTTCCGGTGTGGTCGGCTCGACCATCACTTTCTGGAAACGACGTTCCAGTGCTCCGTCCTTTTCTATATTCTGACGGTATTCGTCCAGAGTCGTAGCTCCGATACATTGAATCTCACCACGGGCCAAAGAGGGCTTCAGGATATTGGCAGCATCCATAGAGCCTGCTGCTGATCCGGCTCCCACAATATTATGAATCTCATCGATAAAAAGAATGATATCCGGATTCTTCTTCAGTTCGTTCAGAATGGAACGGATCCGTTCTTCAAACTGGCCGCGATACTTTGTTCCGGCAACCACTGCTGTCATATCCAGAGCTACAACACGCTTGTCGAACAAGATGCGTGACACCTTTCTTTCAACAATCCGCATGGCCAGACCTTCTACAATGGCAGACTTTCCGACACCCGGTTCACCGATCAGAATCGGATTGTTCTTCTTGCGGCGGCTCAGAATCTGTGCCAGACGTTCGATTTCCTTTTCACGTCCGACTACCGGATCCAGCTTGCCTTCCTCGGCCGCCTTCGTCATGTCTGTACTGAATGAATCCAGGACAGGTGTATCCTTACTGGATTTCTGCTGCTTGGTACCGGCAACCGGCTGTCCTTCCGAACGGTAAGACATATTGCCTTCATCCGGCCTGCGGCGGCGGATGCCATCATCTTCATCCTCATCTTCCTCTCCGAAATCCAGACCGTCCTTCGGCTCCTCCTTGTGGGGTACCAGCCGGTCCATCACCTTCCGGTATGTCACTTCCTGACTTTCCAGTATCTCTGCTGCTTTATTTTCATTATCTTTCATAATCGCCAATAATACATGTTCAGTATCCACTTCCGGGCTCTTCAGCAATTTCGCTTCCAGAATGCTCAGCTTCATCACCTTGGAGGCTTTCTTGTCCAGATCCTTGTCGCTTCCGAAAAAGTTTTCCCTCACCGGAGAGGCAACTTGTCCTCTCAACTCGTCTTCCAGTATGAGTTTCAACTTTTTAAGATCTACATAAAGACTCTGCAGGATGCTTACAGCTTTATTGTCTCCTTCCCGGATAATGCCCAGCAACAAATGTCCTGTACCGACATAGTTGTTTCCCAGCCGGTCGGATTCTTCTTTACTGAACAATAAAATTTCGGATACTCGTTGTGTAAACTGATTGTCCATATATAATCTTTTCTCCTTATATCACTGCAAATATACATTATATAATTAACATATAACGAATCTCTCATTCTATTTAACAAAATGTATGCCACATCAGTCCGTTTCCACCCCCAAAAAGACGAAGAATGAAGAAAAAGCTTAAACAGGAACACTTTTTTGATAGAAATGTTTCGTATCTCGGGTAAAAGTCGTACTTTAGCATGGTTTTTAGCAAACCAGAGAGAGATGTATAATTAATAGTTTTTTAAATGCAAGAACAAGACAGAATTATAAAAATCAACATCGAAGAGGAAATGAAGTCGTCGTACATCGATTACTCCATGTCAGTAATTGTTGCACGCGCCCTCCCGGATGTCAGAGACGGTTTCAAGCCTGTACATCGCCGAATCCTTTATGGAATGATGGAACTGGGTAATACGTCTGACAAACCTTACAAAAAATCTGCAAGAATCGTCGGTGAAGTATTGGGTAAATACCATCCTCATGGAGATTCATCCGTATACGGAGCACTGGTCCGTATGGCTCAGGACTGGGCTATGCGTTATCCGCTGGTAGACGGCCAGGGAAACTTCGGTTCCGTTGATGGTGACAGCCCTGCTGCCATGCGATACACCGAAGCCCGACTGAAGAAAATCGGAGAGGACATGATGCAGGATTTGTATAAGGAAACGGTTGATTTCCAGAACAACTTCGATGATACTCTGCAGGAACCGGTTGTCATGCCGACCCGCATCCCGAATTTGCTTGTAAACGGTGCTTCGGGTATTGCCGTAGGTATGGCTACCAATATGCCGACTCACAATTTATCAGAAGTAATAGATGCCTGTGTAGCTTACATTGACAATAACGAAATCGATATTGACGGCCTGATGCAGTACATCAAGGCTCCCGATTTCCCGACCGGAGGCTATATATACGGTATCAGCGGTGTACGTGATGCATACGAAACCGGTAGGGGACGTGTGATCATGCGTGCCAAGGCTGAAATCGAATCGCATCCGACACATGACAAGATTGTTGTTAACGAGATTCCTTATAACGTCAACAAGAAAGAATTGATTGAAAGCATCGCTTCTCTGGTCAACGAAAAGAAGATTGATGGCATTTCATACGTCAACGATGAATCAGACCGTGAAGGTATGCGTATCGTCATCGATATGAAACGCGATGCAAATGCCAGCGTTGTATTGAACAAACTGTTCAAGATGACAGCGCTGCAGACTTCTTTTGGCGTAAACAACATCGCCCTGGTTCACGGACGCCCGAAATTGCTGAATCTGAAAGATTTGATCCAGCTGTTCGTAGAACACCGTCACGAAGTAATCATCCGCCGTACTCAGTATGACCTGCGCAAAGCAAAAGAACGCGCACACATTCTGGAAGGTCTGATCATTGCTTCCGACAATATCGATGAAGTAATCCGGATCATCCGGGCTGCCAAGACTCCGAATGAAGCTATCACGAACCTGATGGAACGCTTCCAGCTGTCGGAAGTACAGGCACGTGCAATCGTAGAAATGCGTTTGCGTCAGTTGACCGGTCTGATGCAGGATCAGCTGCATGCTGAATATGAGGATCTGATGAAGCAGATCGCTTATTTCGAAGAGATTCTGGTTAACGAAGAGCTTTGTAAGAAGGTTATCAAGGACGAACTGATCGAGGTAAAAGAAAAATATGGCGACAAGCGCCGTTCTGAAATCGTCTATGCTTCTGAAGAATTCAATCCGGAAGATTTCTATGCCGATGATGAAATGGTCATCACAATCTCACATCTGGGATATATCAAGCGTACTCCGTTGTCAGAGTTCCGTGCCCAGAACCGTGGCGGCGTAGGCTCAAAGGGTAGTGAGACACGCGACGAAGACTTTATTGAACATATTTATCCTGCCACCATGCATAACACAATGCTCTTCTTCACACAGAAGGGTAAATGCTACTGGCTCAAGGTTTATGAAATTCCTGAAGGAAACAAGACTTCCAAAGGACGCGCGATCCAGAACTTGCTGAATATTGACGCTGATGATGTGGTAACTGCTTATCTGCGCGTCAAGAACTTAAATGATACTGAATTTATCAATAGCCACTATGTCTTGTTCTGTACCAAGAATGGTGTAATCAAGAAAACCTTGCTTGAACAATATTCAAGACCAAGACAGAATGGTGTAAATGCTATTACAATTCGTGAGGATGACCGCGTCATTGAGGTACGTATGACCAATGGAAATAATGAGATCGTCATTGCCAACCGCAACGGACGTGCCATTCGTTTCCATGAAAGTGCTGTACGCGAAATGGGACGTACCGCAACCGGTGTGCGCGGAATCACCCTGGATGAAGACGGACAGGACGAAGTTATCGGAATGATCTGCATTAAAGATCCGTTGAAAGAAACCATCATGGTTGTTTCTGAAAACGGTTACGGAAAACGTTCCGATATTGAAGACTACCGCAAGACCAACCGTGGAGGTAAAGGTGTCAAGACTTTGAATATCACGGACAAGACAGGTAAACTGGTAGCTATTAAGTCGGTTACGGATGAGAATGATTTGATGATCATCAACAAGTCCGGTATCACCATCCGTCTGAAGGTAGCAGATGTCCGCATCATGGGACGAGCTACTCAGGGAGTCCGTCTGATAGACTTGGAAAAACGAAATGATCAGATTGGTTCTGTATGTAAGGTTACTTCGGAAACAGAAGAGGAGGGAAGTGTAGCAGAAGGAGAAGAAACAGCTCCAGCATCAGACATCACTCCGGATATAGTTCCATCTGATGATATGATTCAGGAAACAGACGAGACAGACAAAAACTAAATGAATATTTGTGTATTACTAAATTTTAAATGATTATGAAAAAAGTTTTATTTACTGCTGCGTTGTTCTTCACCGCATGTGCTGTATCAGCTCAGGAAAGCGTAGTGAAAGAAGCAAAATCTGCAAAAAGTGATCCTGCCAAAGCAGCAACCATTCTGGAACCTGCCTTAGTTGATCCTTCTACAGCAAACGATCCTGAAACATGGAAGTTGGCCGGAGACCTTCAGAAGTCTATTTATGACGATGAAAACATGAAATTGTATTTACCTGGAGGACAGGCTGATACAACTAAATTATACAACAGTTTGGCTAAGATGTTCGAATATTACATGAAATGTGATGAAGTAGAACAGGCTAAAGTAAAAAGCGGAGAATTGAAAAAGCCTAAACTGAGAAAGAAATTGGCTAAGTCTCTGGCAACCGTACGTCCTCAATTGACAAACGCCGGTTCTGATGCTTTCAACAAAGGAAACTATGCAGATGCTTTGAAGTATTTCGGATTGTTCGTTGAAACTCCGCAGAATCCGATGTTCGAAGAAGTTGCTGAAGTTAAGAATGATACATTGGTTCCTCTGATTGCCAACTATGCTGTAATGGCAGCCAATTCTCTGAATGACAACAATTCTGTAATCAAATATGCTCCTCTGGGTAAAAACCACAAGGAAGAAGGCTGGAGATCACTGATGTGCCTGGCTGATGCATACAGCAAGGGTGAAACTCCTGATTCAACCAAATGGATGGAAACAATCAAAGAAGGTGCAGAAAAATTCCCTTCTCAGAACTATTTCGTTGGAAATCTGATGGATTATTACATCCAGAAAGGTAAAATCGATGAAGCTCTGACTCAGATCAACAGTCTGTTGGCTAAAGATCCTTCTTCAACTTACTTCACCTATGTAAAGGCTGTTCTGTTGTATGAAAAGAAAGATTATGACGGAACTATCGCTGCCTGCAACGACATCATTGCCAAGAACGGTGAACTCGTAGCTGAAGCTAATGCTAAGATCGGTGACTGCTATTTCTTCCCGGGTCAGGTTGTAGAAGAAGAAAACTCTAAGATTTCTATGGATGATCCTAAGTATGCAGAAGGCGAAGCTAAAGTAAAAGAATTGTTCGCTAAAGCACAGCCTTATTACGAAAAAGCAAGAGAACTGCAGCCGGACAACAAACAGTTGTGGGGACAGTATCTGTTGAGAATCTACTGGAAACTGAACAAAGCTGAATACGATGCTTTGGAAAAAGAATTAGGTTATTAATAAATAAACCTTCCATATCAATGAGGATGCACAAATGTGCATCCTCATTTTTTATATATAAATCATAAATCTGTATCCAACTTTGAATCTTTGATTAAATAAAAGATCTACACCTAATCTATAATCAGCATTATGTTTAATTGCATATATGGAAAATCAAAGAACAATATCAGCACAAGGATATTTTTATTTCATACCCTTGTGCTGCAATCTCTCCTCTATTCATTATTTGATAATCAATATAGGAGTATCCGAATGGAAAATCATCTTACGGGCAATACTTGGATTAAACAAACGGGCAAAGACATTCCGTTTATAATTCGTGATGCAAAGAGCGTCGATAGCCTGTTCTTTTACATACACATCCAGATTGGTCAGTAACTGGTCCTCTGCAATCAGATTATAGCTAATTTCCAACTGTGGATATTGTTTCTTGAAATACTCTTTAATTCCTGCCAGTTTAATCTCATTCCATGTACGCCGTTGCTCATCTGAATTCAAATGAATAAATGCGATCTGGAATTTATAATTCTGGAAAGTTGTAATCAATGAATCAAAAGCGACCAGGTCCCGTTGATCAAAATTAGTAATAAACGCCACCTTGTGAATTTCTCCAAAGGTCTTGAAGCTGGCATTCTTAGGAATAGCATATACAAAAGTCGGGCTACGCTCTATTACTTCGGCAGTCACACTACCAATCAGTCCCAGTTCCTTTTCCCCCTGTCCACGTGTTCCCATAATAATGATCAACGGCTTCTCCTTACGGGCATAATACAAAATTTCCTCCTCAGGAACACCTTCACGCAGCATGCATGAGAATTTAACATCTGGCAGCTCCTTATTGGCGATTCTCTCCTTCAAAGCATCCGTCAACTTATTCAGCTTATTATGAATGTCATCCAGCATATTCTTGATCCCCAAATCATATTCCATCGGCATACCATATCCTTCCGTAGCATATTGTAAACTAGGCATATAGACTGGGCTAAAATAGACATGCATCAATACCACTTCCGCATGAATACGAGAGGCGAAGTCAAAACCGAATTCACAGGCTTTCATGGAATAATCAGAAAAATCTACCGGTATCAGGATCTGATTACTACTACCCTTCTGATCTGTTTCCTTAGGTTCTTCTTTCAAGACATCATCAGACAGCCAGGATGAACTTTCTATAATTTTCAGAGCTCTGGGAAGATCACTTTCTTTAATACGAATTCTTACTCCAGACGAGATGACAGGCTGAATGAGATTTACATTATGAATATAAGACTCTATTCCTTCATTTTCCAGGACATTCTTTAAGATCTGTGCCTTTGAGTAGGTCAAGATGGCTAATGTAACAAGTTTATCTTCCATAATCTGACGATTTAATAAGGTTAAAAATAAAAACACTGATTACAGGCATATACGAAATAACGATACTCCGCATACATCCTATAATCAGTGTCCTGTCGTTAAAAATAAATATCCTACACGTTTTCTTCTTTCAGGATAGCTATAGCTCTATCTAATACGGTTGTATCGTCCAGCATAACAAGTCCCCCATCCGGTCCCGGTTCCAGATGAATTCCTACACTCTTTCCATCTTTAAAATTGTGTCCTCCGAAAAAGTTGCGTACGGTTTCCACGCTTAAGTTCAATTCATCCGCAATCCGATGCATACTTCCGGTTGGTAAAGAATCCTTTATCTTACGCAGCTCATTAAAAGTTATCGTTCTGTTCATAGTAGTCTGAAATTTAAGTTAGACAAATCATTTATTTAATTTCGAGTAAATATAAGGAAAGATTATGAAAGAACAAACAAAAAGGCAACATTTCTGATAAGAAAGTTGCCTTTGACAGTTTCCTTTACAAATAAAGAACTTTTGCCGTTATCATTCCCGCAATAATTGCATAGAGGTATGAAAGCAATAATACCAGATGAATCAATCCGACATCATCTATTGAATATCCACTGCTTGTATACTGACTGGAAATGTATTTGGGCTGATCAAAAAACCGATTCCTTACTATCCGGTAAAGCTGATAAACAAGCAACGCAATCAGACATCCTTCCAAAGCCCCGGCCAGTATATCTCCAGGATAATGTACCCCCAAATAGATACGGGAATATGAAGGTATGGCAGCCCATACAAACATAGAAAGAGTCAGCCACTTATTCCGAATCAGCAATGATACAAACATTGCTACCCCAAATGTATTTGCTGCGTGACTTGATATAAAGCCATACAGGCCTCCCCTATAGCCATTCACCGTATGAACCAGGTACATAATCTCCGGATCCTGAGTCGGCCTGAAACGGGCAAAATAGGGCTTACATACACTTGAAGCCAACTGATCTGCCAAGGTTATCACCAAGGCTATCATCAGGAGAATGAAAATCGATTGTGGCAACTTGTTATTCCTAAAAATAACATACAGCAAGATAATTGCTGCAGGAACCCAGGTTACCGTACTGGTCACTACCCACATAAAGCCGTCCCAGAACAAAGAATGACTTCCATTCAAAGCCAATAACAAGTTACGGTCTGCTTCAATAAGTTGCTGTATGTCTATCATAACTTCCTTCTTTAAATGATTTCAATTGCTTCTGTCGGAATCCATCCCTTATTTCCATCTTCCAGACGGATTTCTTTCCAACCTTTCATCGAGTTATCTTCCACAAAAACCTTGGTTCCTTCATGCAGGACAAACAATTCCGTTCCGCTCTTATCCGGTGTACTTTTAACTGTTACAGTAGGTGACATCACAATAGCTCCTGTGCGATCCATCAGTTCATTTTTTTGCTGACGCGCAAATAAATTAGCGCAAACAGTCACTACCAGTAAGACAACAGCACCGATAAATCCTATTTTCCGGACAAAAAGCCGTTTGCTAAAGATATACAATGCCAGCCCAACCAATAAACAGATGAAAGAGACAATGCCGATCTTAGCCCATCCTCTCTCGCTTTGCATATTGGTCAGCGAATTAATCCAGGTTACGATGAAAACCTCTGTAGCAGGAGTAATCTGGTCAACAGTTTTACTTCTGGCCATATCCAGATTGAAGCGAATATCTGCATCTCCCGGATTCAACAATAAGGCCCGTTCATAATTCAATACAGCCTTGGCCATATTTTTCTCTTTGAAATAGCTGTTTCCCAAGTTGTAATAAACAACTGCAGACTCTCCCTGAGTTGCTAAAATATTTTCATACATTTTGATTGCTTCAGCATATTTATTCTCCTGATAAGCCTTATCTGCATCTGCCTTTGTAAAAGACTCAGCCTGAACAAACTGCACGAAGCTCAACAAAAATATAATGAAGAATGATATCTTTCTCATGTCAGACACTCTCCTATTCTTTAGCGTTTAATACTGTTTTCCATTTTACTGATAATATCAATCGATGCTGTATACACCTTATCCATGGCCTCATTTTCATTGCCCGGAGCATAACGTGCAAACTCACATTCATTCAATGCATGAATGAAATCAGCAATTAATTCATTAGAAACGCCATACTTCGCGAGTTCAGCCTCAATATTATCTTTTGAAAGCATGGATACCGGAATGTTCAGTTTATCACTGATATATCCCCAAAGAGCTTTCAAGACCTCATCATAAAATTCATTCTTCTTGTTTTCTGCCAACAGCTTACCTGCAAGTTTCATACGTTTTGTTGCAACCTTATTGGCCTTTTTGGTCTTTACCTTTGCAACATTGGCATTTTCCATAGCCTGCTTACGATAAACAATTACAAAAGCTACAAACAAAACGAACGGTATCAGATACCACATCCAGTAAGATATCGTTCCGAAGAAGAAATCACCTTTGCGAGTCAAGGAAGTATCTCCCAACTTAATAAAACGAATATCCTTACCCAGTACCTTCACACTTTCTTTATTGGTGAAGTCTGCAATCACTTGATCCGCATTTCCCTGACCTTTAGCAACCTTCAGTTCATAAGCCTGAGTTTTTAAGGTTTTGTAGGAATTACTCTTCAAGTCAAAATAGGTAAATTCTACCGGAGGAATCGTGAAAGATCCGGCATGACGCGGTATTGCCAGATATTCAATAGTCTTGGTTCCTGTTACTCCATTACTTGAAGTCTCAAACTGGTTTTCTACTTTCGGATCATATATTTCAAAATCTTGAGGGAACTTGATTTCAGGCGTATTCAGCAACTTCATATTCCCCGATCCTTTAATTGTAAGCTTAATTGTAACAGCATCATTCGTTTTTACTTCCGTTGCATTAATGGAAGAAGTCAACGAGAATTCACCAACTCCACCAGAGAAGTTCGCTGGTTTAGCCGGCAAAGGCAATACGGTTATATTTACTTTAGGAGCAACAATTACCTTCTTCACCTGTTCAAATCCGCCGCCATTATAAAAGATATCAAACGGATCATCAGAAGCAATTCGCTGAGCAATAATACCCTCAAACTTTACGCTTGGAATCTCCAGTTTACCGGTCTGCTGCGGGAAAAGAACATACTGACGCCATGTCAATGTGTTATAATTTCGTCCCTGATAATGTTCCATTGACCATACCTTCTTCTGTGGAAGATCTATTTCCTGAGTATGAAAACCTGTCAACTCCGGCATATCTTCATTCAACTGCTGAAGATTTACAGTAGAATACAGTTTATATGTCAACAAAATAGCCTCTTGCTCATGCACAGTGGTCTTATTGGCCGTTGCGAGCATAAACAAATCTTTATCTGTGATCCGGCTTCCGGCAGCCTGATTACGTGAAGAATTTGCTGAGCCTTTACTTCCACCATTGGAACTGTTGGATGTCTTATCCGGAGGAAGAACTTTCACCTGCAGTGAATTTGAAAAGATTTTCTCTCCTTCAGCCTGAATGCTTGCTGCTGGAATCGTATAGGTTCCGGCATCACCTGCCATCAGGATATAGGTATAAGTCACAGATTTGTTTACGACAGTTTTTCCATTAATCGTGTATGAACCATATTGTTGGGAACGGCTCGGCCCCATCAGAACCTCAAACCCCTTTGTTATAGAAGGAGCACGGAAATCTTTTACACTCTGCGAATTGACTGTAAAGGTCAATCGGAACTGATCTCCGCTTACGACCACCTCCGGAGCCTCGGCAGTCAGCGTGACTTTACCGTCTGCCCATGTCTGAACAGTAACAGCCAACAATAGCAGTAAGAAAATCAATTTTCTCATTTTATCTATCTTTTTTATATTCAACATTGTACTTCTAGTCCTTGGTCTATTTTGTCCACATTGCCCGCATCACCAATCTTTTTCCAGTTTCCGGCCTTGCATCTGAATAGCTTTCTTCACTTTATCCTGGACATTCTTTTCATCCTGCATCACAGCATTCAACAGTTGCTCAGCGTTTTCCTTCGACATCTGATTCTGGTTCTGCTGTTGCTGATTATTCTGGTTCTGCTGTTTCTTGTCCTGATCCTGCTGATCCTTATTCTGCTCTTTTTCGTCCTGTTTCTGGTCTTGCTTCTGTTCCTGCTGCTGATTCTGATCCTGCTGTTGCTGCTGATCTTTCAACTGCTTCTGTGCCAAAGCCAGATTATAACGTGTTTCATCATCTTTCGGATTATTCCGCAGGGCTTGCTTATATGCTTCTATACACTGAGGCAACTGCTTGGAAGCCTGGAGAATTACGCCCATGTTATGATAAATATGAGCCAGTTTTTCCTTATCTTTCTCAAGTCGGGAAGCCGCATCCAGCTGCTCCATCGCTTCCTTTCCTTTTTCCTGCATCAGTAAAGAGTTTCCCAGATTATACAATGCATCAGCCGATTTCGGATTCACCTCAAGCGCTTTCCGATAATCTACTTCTGCCTTAACAAAAAGGCTGTCTTTATAAAGCTTGTTTCCACTGCGCAGATAATCACGATCCGTCTTCTGACCATAAACTGCTGTCACGGAACAAGCACATATCAGTAACATCCATTTTATTCGCTTCATACTCTATCTCATTTAAAGAGTTTTACATTCTTGAAAAGTGGATTTTTACGATTCAAGATCATCAATTCAGCAGCAAGCAACAACAAAGCCAGCCATGCCAAAACCTGGAATTGCTCATCAAATTCCGTAAACACCTGAGTCTCGACATCAGCTTTTGCCAATTTATTGATTTCTGCATTCAATGCTTTTTCTGCATTATTCGTGTTGTCTACACGGACATACATTCCGTTTCCCGCCTGTGCAATTTCACGGCACATCTCTTCATTTAAACGAGTGACAACAACATTTCCATCCTTGTCACGCCGGAATTCGTTCGTTCCTTCCACGGGAATAGGAGATCCGTCGGGAGAACCTACACCCAGAACAAAGACACGGACACCTTTTTCGGCAGCAGCTTTCGCAGCTTCCACAGCTCCACCTTCGTGGTTCTCACCATCCGTAATCAATACGATAGCACGTCCGACTCCTTCATTAGGAGTAAAACTCTTCATAGCCAGATCGATTGCTCCACGAATATCAGTACCTTGTGTTGCAATGAGTGAAGGAGAGATAGATTCCAGAAACATTTTGGCCGAAATGTAATCACTGGTTATAGGCAACTGGGCAAAAGCTTCGCCGGCAAACACAATCATGGCAACTTTATCATTATTGAATGTTTCAACCAGACGAGATATCAGTTTCTTTGATTTCTCCAGACGACTTGGAGTTACATCCTGAGCCAACATAGAGTTTGAAATATCCAGAGCCACAACCGTTTCTACACCCTGACGCTTCACAGTTTCCATCTTAGAGCCAAACTGAGGACGCGCCAGCATAAAAATAATCATCGCCAGAGCTGACCACATCAGCCAAAACTTTACATCCGGACGATATTTGGATACCGCCGGCATTAAATGTGCCATCAGTACGGGGTCACCATACTGACGCAACTTCTTGCGCCTTCTATAATTGGAATATAGATAAAAAGCTACCAGAAAAGGCAGTACAAGAAGCAAATATAAATATAATGGTTCTCCAAATCGAAACATGGCTTATTTCATTTAAGGTATTTTCTTAAGAACTGAATTACGCAGAAGGATCTCCAACAAGATACACAAGAAAGCCACTAAAGCAAACACTTCATAGTCTTCTTCCCGTTTGCTGAATTCTTTCACATTCAGTTTCGTTTTTTCCAACTTATCAATCTCCTGATAAACTTCCTTCAATTTTGAATTACTGGTGGCACGGAAATAATTCCCGTTTGTTGTGCCAGCTATCTGAGTCAAAGTCTGTTCATCAATCTCCACCGGGACCTGTACATATTGCACTCCGGCATAAGTCTGCATCGGATATGGTGCCGTTCCATTGGTTCCAACCCCAATTGTGTATACACGGATACCAAACTGTTTGGCTATTTCTGCAGCTGTCAACGGAGAAATATCTCCACGGTTGTTGACACCATCCGTCAGCAAAATAATAACTTTTGACTTTGCCTTGCTGTCTTTCAGGCGGCTCACCGCATTTGCCAGGCCCATACCCAAAGCCGTACCATCCATAATCAGACCTTTCTGGGCGATATCACATTTAATACTCTGAAACAGATTCAACAGTACTCCATGATCTACCGTCAACGGACATTGGGTAAATGCTTCTCCTGCAAAGATTGTCAGACCAATGTTATCATTCGGACGGCCGTTTATAAATTCAGCAGCTACCTGTTTGGCTGCTTCCAGACGATTCGGCTTTAAGTCTTCTGCCAACATACTGGTCGAAACATCCACTGCCAGCATAATATCAATTCCTTCAATTTCCGTATTCTGCCAGTTATCCGTAGTCTGAGGACGGGCCAGTACCAATACGATCATAACAAAAGCCACAATACGTAACAGAAACGGAGCATGTAGCAAATAAAGTTTCCAACTCTTCGGCGCATTCATGTACATACGCGTAGTAGAAACTTGCATGGTTGGTTCTGTTTTTTTCCGCTTCATGATATACCATATTATATAAGGTATAAGCAAAAGCAATAAAAACAGATATTCAATATTAGCAAAAATCATAGTCCATGAGTTTAAACATTAAAAGAAAAGGTCAATGATATGTCTCACTGCAACATACAATGCCACGACAGCAGCCAGACCGGTCACGGCAATGCTGGCCAGCAAAACAATACGTCCCTGTTTCGAACGTTTTTCCTCTACCTTTATCTCTGTCGGTTCTTTCTTGGCATTCGGATCTTCCTCCACCTTTGTCTGATTAATGAAGTCTACGGCATTCACCAGATTCATATCATTTTCATTCATCAGCGGTGCATGCTTGGCAAATTTAACAAGGTCCGCCGTTTCAAACAAAGTTCTCAGATCTTTAACGGATTCCTTGTCTTCCTGCAATAAACGCTCAATAATCTCCGCTGAAGTCATTTCCATTGCATTAAACCCGAAACGTTCTCTAATATACATACGGATAACCTCGGTCAACTCCGTATAATATTTCTTCGGATCATTGGCTCTGGCCATTTTATCAGCCTTGATCTCCTCGATTTTCTTCATAGCCAGTTGATGAGGAGGTAATTTAGGCTCAACACGGATAATCTTGATGATAGGCTTATTATTTCGATAACGGATCACAAAGAAGACAGAAACACCTCCCAATATAATCATCAATAACAAGGCATACACCAGTGGTGCCACGTCATCCCATGTAAGAGGAACCTCCTGCACTCCCTTCGGACCAAAAAACTGATCCGGATGAAGAGTATCAACGGGAACAGAATATACTTTCAGAGCCAGTGCTTCCGAACGGTAACTCTTGTCATTCACCAATACCTCAAAAGGAGGCAGATAATACAAAGCCGAATCAAAAGAAGTAATTGTATATTCCTGCGAAATCAGCCATCGCTTATTGTCATTCAACAGTTGGGTATCAGGTTTGGCTACATCCAGCACTTCAACCCCTCTGACCAATGTATCTGCAACTACAGGAAGACGCAACTTCTGATTAGCGTCCATGCTCACTTGAAGTCGGACTTTTGTCTGCTCACCAATCAGCAGCTGCAAAGAATCAATAGTCGCTTCTACCGACACCTGTGCCCACACTGAGGGAACAGATATCCATAAAAGCAACATACAGCAGCACACCTTAAACCAACTCAGTCCGCCATCGAATAATGTATGTTTCATTTCTCTATCAGTTTCGTTTTGCAAATAAGTTCATCAGTGCTTTCACATAATCCTGATCAGTCCGCACAGAAACCGAATCGACATTGCTGCGAGTAAAAATATCATTCAATTTTTCCTGACGTTCCATCCACCAGGCATGATGAGCATTCCGCAGAGCCTTTGAAGAAGTATCAATCCACTGTTCATGGCCTGTTTCCGCATCACGCACCCGCATCAATCCCACATCGGGCAATTCCTCCATACGGCGGTCATACACCTGCATAGCAATTACATCATGTTTTCGGTTCGCTACGGTCAGTGCATTCTTGAAATCACTGTCGTCAATAAAATCACTCAGGACGAAAGCCGTGCAACGTTTTTTAAGCACATTCGTCAGATATTCGATCGCTCCCTGTAAATTAGTCCGTTTACTTTCAGGCTTAAAATCCAGCAACTCACGGATAATATACAGAATGTGTTTACGTCCCTTCTTGGGAGGAATAAATTTTTCTATTCGATCAGAGAAGAAAATTACCCCGATTTTATCGTTGTTCTGAATGGCAGAAAAGGCTATGGTAGCTGCAATCTCAGTTACCATATCCTTTTTCATTTGCTGTATCGTTCCAAAATCCAGACTGTTGGATACATCCACCAGCAACATGACGGTCAATTCCCTCTCCTCTTCGAATACCTTTACGAACGGCTTGTCAAAACGGGCCGTAACGTTCCAGTCTATATCACGTACGTCGTCACCATATTGATATTCACGCACTTCCGCAAACGACATACCCCTGCCTTTAAAGGCCGAATGATACTGACCGGCAAAGATGTTACTCGAAAGTCCACGTGTCTTGATCTCAATCTGACGAACACGTTTTAAGAGTTCATTTGTTTCCATTCTCAATCAACTATTCACCTTGAATCAGGGCACTTCTACCTTATTTAATATCTTGCTTACAATCTCGTCTGATGTCACATTGGTAGCTTCAGCTTCATAAGTCAATCCGATACGATGACGCAATACATCATGAGCAACCGCACGAACATCTTCCGGAATAACATATCCTCTGCGCTTAATGAATGCATAACTGCGGGCAGCCAATGCCAGGTTAATAGACGCACGCGGAGAGCAGCCAAAACCAATCAGGTTTTTCAGTTCCTTCAAATCATATTGTTCCGGATAACGTGTTGCAAATACAATGTCTGCAATATACTGTTCAATCTTTTCGTCCAGATAAACCTGACGGACTACCTTGCGTGCTTCCAGAATATCTTCTGACTTAAGGATTGGACGAACCTCAATTTTCTCACCCGAAATATTCTGGCGGATAATTTTCTTTTCTTCCTCCAGCTTCGGATAGTCAATCAAAACCTTCAGCATGAAACGGTCCACCTGAGCTTCCGGCAGCGGATAAGTACCCTCCTGTTCTATCGGGTTCTGGGTTGCCATAACCAGGAAAGGAGAAGGCAACGGGAAAGTTTCCTTACCCAGAGTTACCTGACGTTCCTGCATGGCTTCCAGCAAAGCACTCTGAACTTTTGCCGGTGCACGGTTGATTTCATCTGCCAAAACAAAGTTTGCAAAGATTGGTCCCTTATTGGTTACAAAGCGTTCATCCTTCTGACTGTAAATCATCGTACCGAGCACATCGGCAGGCAACAAATCCGGAGTAAACTGAACACGACTGTATTTCGCATCAATCAAAGAAGCCAGAGTCTTGATTGCCAAAGTCTTTGCCAAACCAGGGACACCTTCCAGCAAGATATGTCCATCTGACAACAAACCAATCAATAATGATTCAACAAGATGTTTCTGTCCTACAATCACCTGATCCATACCGGTCATCAGGTTGGTAACGAATGCACTCTGGCGTTCAATGCGTTCGTTTAATTCACGAATGTCAATAGCTTCAGCCATAATTTCTTTCTTATTTTAATAAGTTCATTTTAATCTATCTCTTGACCTCACAGAAGACTTTTCTTCTAAGGCTGCCCAAAATTAAGTCATTCAATTAACAGGCACAACTAATTTTTATTAAAAAATACAGACGAGTGATCTGTTTTAAGTCTTATTGGACTAAAGAAGTTTAAATTAAAGCGGTTCTGTCCGGATTTTCAGATCTCATTCCTGAGCAGGGACCAATACCGGTATCTGAATCACAGTTCCAATTGGTACATTATTCGGATTCTTGATGATTTTCTTATTATGACGTACCAGATAAGGCCACAACTTCTTCGTCCCATAATACTTCAGGGAAATTTTAGCCAGACTCTCTCCTTTTTGGATTGTGTGAGTGGTCTGAGTTCCCTGAATATCGTAATCCACCGTATCAGCCAAAGTTTCTCTCCGGGCAGGAACCTTAACAGGCTGTTCAGGCTCGGAATGTTTTTTTTGTACTGTATCGGCTGCAACCACAGCTACCGTATCCGGTTGCAGGACAACAGTATCTTTTACAGATTGTGCTGCTGGATGCAATGAATCTACGGATACATGTTCTTTCATCCAATAGTTTACCAAAGATTCGGGAATATACCTCCGTCCCGATAAAAGAGCCCAGACAATTCCTCCCCCAATCAATACCCCGGCTAAAAGTACTGTTGCAATCATACACCACGGAATCCGGAAAATACGCCGGTTCACCTGAACTTCAGGTTCTTCCGACACAGTTTCCCCGAATGTTTCTTCACTTTCCTCTGATTCATTTTCCAACCGGGACACTTCCGGTGTTACAGATGTTTCCTCTTCCTTAACAGGAGCTGGTTCATCACCCTCACATTCAGCAGTTTTCTTATGGTCAGAATTTTCCACATGCTCAGAATTATCCGGATGTTCAAGGCTTTCTGCATGCTCCGGGATTGTATTCTCTTCACCGGAAGACTGAGCAGACAAGTCCGCGTTCTCTGTATCCGAAACGGCTTTCGGTTCTACCACTTCGGTCTGTTCCTCAGATTCAGACAAGTTATCTGTACTGAGGACTTCTTCTGTCATGTCATCAAAGTGAGTATTTTCATTCAGGACAACAGTCTCAAAATGGGCAAAAGGCTTGTTGATCAGGTCACGCAAAGAGGCTTCAGGAACAAACGACACCCGGTTATGACCAGACATTTCTATCAGCTTAAAAGTACCCAGTCCTTTTACCTTGACGTACTTTTCCTGTTGAAGGGCTTCTTCAATCAAGGCTACAAATGTCTGAACAAATGCTTCCGCATCCGCCTGTTCCATCTGATGACGACTTGCCAGTTGTTCAGCCAGAGCCTGTAAGGTTACTTTCTCATTCATTGGGCATCTTCATTTTTCACCTTTCCCTTCAATGCCGGACAAGGCTTGAATGTCAAACTTAATTTGGGAGGAACCAGCAAGCGTTGCCGGGTAACCGGATTGACAACAATTCTCTCCATTTTCTTCTTCACTTCAAAGGTTCCGAATTCCTGAAATGTCAGGACATTGCTTTCCTGCAATTCCTGAGCCATAATATCAACCAAAGATGCCACCAGTACGGCAGCATCTTTGTTCGTGTAGCCGAGACGTCGTGAAAGTTCGCCTGTAAATTCCTTGCTGTTCATGAAAGGGTTCGCATTTAGATCATATCAATGTTGCGTACAAATCAAAATCATCCGCATCATAAACCTTTACCTGATAGAAAGAACCGATGACAAGGTTCTGTCCTTCATCTTTGATCAGTACTTCAGGATCAACTTCAGGAGAATCAAATTCTGTACGGCCAATAAAATAATCTCCTTCTTTTCGGTCGATAATCACTTTAAACTCTTTACCAATCTTGGCATGAGTAAGATCGGCTGATATTTCCTGCTGAACAGCCATCAGCTCATCCAGCCGCCGATGTTTGACTTCTTCCGGAATATCATCCGAATAATTCTGTGCCGAATAGGTACCTTCCTCTTCTGAATAAGCAAATGCTCCCATCCGGTCGAAACGGGCCTTCCGCACAAATTCCTTCAGTTCTTCAAAATCTTCCTCCGTTTCTCCGGGATGCCCTACCATCAACGTGGTACGCAAATGAATACCCGGAACTTCTTCACGGAAACGTTCAATCAGACGGTAAGTTTCCGCCTTACTTACATGACGGCGCATCTTCTGAAGCATATTATCACTGATATGCTGCAAGGCAATATCCATGTATTTGCAGACATTGTCATGTTCCCGCATCACCCGGAACAAGTCTTCAGGAAATGCAGCCGGATAAGCATAATGAAGACGGATCCATTCCACTCCGGGAATTTCCGCCATCTTCTCGATCAGCTCAGGCAACATCTGTTTTTTATACAGATCAACGCCATAGTAAGTCAGTTCCTGGGCAATAACCTGAAACTCCTTTACTCCCTGAGAAACCAGCAGACGGACCTCATCCAGAATTTCTTCCATCGGACGAGACACATGACGGCCTGTAATAATCGGAATAGCACAATATGAACACTTGCGGTCGCATCCTTCCGATATCTTCAGATAAGCATAATGAGAAGGAGTAGTCAGATGACGTTCAATGGCAAACTCCGAATGATAAGATTTACCCAAATCATTCAGCAGGTCATTCCAATTGAACTTTCCATAGAATTTATCCACTTGTGGAATTTCGCCCTTAAGCTCTTGCAGATAGCGTTCAGAAAGACAGCCCATTACAAAGAGTTTCTTCAGACGGCCTTCTTCCTTTGCCTGACAAAATTCCAGAATCATGTTTATCGACTCTTCCTTTGCATCTCCAATAAAGCCACATGTATTGATCACCGCAATTTCTCCCTGCGGATGATCGCTGTCGTGAGTCACTTTATATCCATTGGCTTCAAGCTGCTTCATCAGCTTTTCCGAATCAACCAGATTTTTAGAGCAGCCTAAAGTTATAATATCAATTGTATTTTTTTTCATTTAGCAGTCGTTGGTCCAAATAATGAATCTACAAATTCGCGGCGGCGGAACACCTGAAGATCTTCTATACCTTCACCCAGGCCAATATATTTAACCGGAATCTTAAACTGATCAGAGATACCGATCACAACTCCACCTTTTGCCGTTCCATCCAATTTGGTAATAGCCATGGCATTCACTTCCGTAGCCAGCGTAAACTGTTTGGCCTGTTCAAAGGCATTCTGGCCTGTTGATCCGTCAAGCACCAGCAAGACTTCGTGAGGAGCATCCGGAACCACCTTACGCATGACATTCTTGATTTTTGTCAGCTCGTTCATCAGTCCGATCTTATTATGCAAACGGCCCGCCGTATCAATGATGACAACATCTGCCTGATTGGCAACGGCAGAACTCAGCGTATCGAAAGCGACAGATGCAGGGTCAGCCCCCATTTTCTGTTTGACAACAGGAACGCCCACACGCTCTCCCCAGATAACAAGCTGTTCAACGGCAGCAGCACGGAAAGTATCGGCAGCTCCCAGGTAGACAGACTTACCGGCTTTCTTAAACTGATAAGCTAATTTACCGATAGTTGTAGTCTTTCCTACTCCATTGACGCCGACCACCATAATGACATAAGGCTTCTTGTCCTCCGGAACACTGAAATCCTCAGAATCTACCGTATTGTTTTCTGTCAGCAAAGCTGCAATCTCTTCCCGGAGAATATTATTCAGTTCCTGCGTATTGACATATTTATCCCTGGCTACGCGAGCTTCTATGCGCTTGATGATATTCAGCGTTGTCTCCACTCCCACGTCCGATGTAATAAGTACCTCTTCCAGGTTATCCAGTACTTCATCGTCCACTTTCGACTTGCCGGCAACCGCACGCGCAATCTTGCCAAATACACTTTCTTTGGTTTTGGATAAGCCTTTATCCAATGTTTCTTTCTTTTCCTTTGAGAAAAAACTAAATAATCCCATACGGTTCTATTGTTTATCTGTTTATGGAACAAAGATATAACTAATCTTGTAGACACACAAAAAAAAGTTCCTTTCATTCAATCATGAAAGGAACTTTTATTTAGCATATATATGTTTTCGCTAAATTATTTCTTGAAGAAGTCCTGTACTTTATCGTTAGGAACCATCTGTTCGTCAAAAACGTAAGCACCCGTTTTCGGAGACTTAACCATTTTGATAACCTTAGTATAAGAACGGCCTTCTTTACCTGTCTGAAGGGTTGCGACTGTTTTCTTTGCCATGGTCTACTATTATTTAATTTCTTTATGAACTGTTACTCTTTTCAAAATAGGATTGTATTTCTTCAATTCCAATCTTTCAGTGGTATTCTTTCTGTTCTTTGTCGTAATATAACGAGAAGTTCCCGGCATACCACTATCCTTCATTTCTGTACATTCAAGGATTACCTGTACTCTGTTACCTTTAGCTTTTTTAGCCATAGTTTTCTTCTCCTTTTAATTAACCAATAATTTTGATAGTTTTCCAATCACAGTAACCGTTTGCAACAGCTTCATTCAGCGCTGCATCCAGTCCTTTTTTGTTAATAACACGCAAGCCGTTAGCGCAGATGTTCAGGCTAATCCAGCAATCCTGTTCTACATAGTAGAATTTCTTCGTAAACAAGTTCACATCAAAAGTTCTTTTTGTTCTTCTCTTAGAGTGTGAAACATTGTTGCCAATCATGGCTTTCTTTCCGGTAATTTGACAAATTTTCGACATTTCTATCTAGTTTTTATAGTTTTATTCATGGTTCTTTCAAACGGAGTGCAAAGTAAGCGATTTTATTTTATATAAGCAAGTAAATCACCTATTAATTGCAAAATTAGTGCTCATTTTCCTGATTTTGGCACAAATCAAGCAGCAATTGCAGGGTTTTTGCCGTTGCAGCCTGTATATTTTTCTCCCGTCCTTCGTCTTCCGTTAATTTGGCAGTTAGTATTTTTTCTTTATTTCCGGCAGCCACCCAAATCGTGCCGACAGGTTTTTCAGGCGTACCTCCTGCAGGTCCGGCAATACCCGATGTAGCAACTGCATAATCCGTTCCCAGAGTCTCCATGACACCTTTCACCATTTCCACTACGGTTTCTTCGCTTACCGCCCCATACTTTTCCAGTGTTTCCTGACTAACATGCAGAAGGCTTTGCTTTACTTCATTGGCATATGCCACAATCCCTCCCTTATAGAAACGGGAACTACCAGGGATAGCAGTTATGACAGCTGGGACATTGCCGGCCGTACAGCTTTCGGCAGTAGCCAGCGTAAAACCTTCTCTCCAGAAGAATTCACTTATCTCCTTGCTTAGCTTTTTAGTTTCTACTGACATAATACTTTTTAAATTTGTGTTATTTAATGCTTACCCGCGAATATGCAGGCTTGTCTATCGTGCAAAAGTCTTTATCCTGATATTTGAAATAACCTGTCATGGCAATCATGGCCGCATTATCGGTCGTATATCCGAACTTCGGGATATAGATGTTCCATCCATACTTGGCCGCATGTTCCCGGAATGCATTGCGCAGTCCGTTATTCGCCGAAACACCGCCGGCTACCGCCACTTCATTAATTCCCGTATCCTTCACTGCCTTGCGAAGCTTTTCCATCAAGATATCCACAATGGTATGCTCAAGAGATGCAGCAAGGTCCACCTTATGATGTTCGATGAAATCCGGATCATCCTTCATCCAGTCTCTCAACGAATACAGGAAAGAAGTCTTCAGCCCACTGAAGCTGTAGTCATAACCCGGAATATGCGGCTTGCTGAATGTATAAGCCTTCGGATTTCCCTGACGTGCCAGCTTGTCAATGATCGGTCCGCCGGGATAACCCAGTCCCATTACTTTCGAGCATTTGTCAATGGCTTCTCCGGCTGCATCATCAATCGTCTGTCCCAGCACTTCCATGTCATTATAGGCATTCACACGGATAATCTGAGAGTTTCCGCCAGATACCAGCAGACAAAGGAAAGGGAATTTAGGAGAAGCGTGAACTTCATCCGGTTCTTTAATGAAATGAGCTAACACGTGGCCTTGCAGGTGGTTAACCTCCACCATAGGAATTCCCAATGCACGGGCAAAGCCCTTGGCGAAGGATACGCCGACAAGCAAAGAACCCATCAGACCCGGTCCACGCGTAAAAGCAACCGCGTTCAGTTCATCCTTACTCACTCCCGCCCGTTTAAGAGCTTCACTCACCACCGGAACGATATTCTGCTGATGCGCACGCGAAGCCAGTTCGGGAACGACGCCCCCGTATGCTTCATGCACAGCCTGGCTGGCAGTTACATTCGACAGAAGAACACCATCCTTGATAACGGCTGCAGAAGTATCATCACAGGAGGATTCTATACCTAATATAATTATATGATCCATTGTTCTTACCTTATAATATATTCATTAATGAGTCAATATTTCAAGTCCGTGTTCAGTCATCACAAAAGTATGCTCCCACTGTGCTGAAGGAAGTTCATCTTCCGTCACGACAGTCCAGCCATCTTCTTCGTCAATAAATACTTCCCACGTTCCCATGTTGATCATCGGCTCGATGGTGAACACCATACCCGGTACAAGCAGCATACCCGTACCCTTCTTTCCGTAATGTTCCACATCAGGTTCTTCATGGAATTCCAGTCCTACGCCATGGCCGCAAAGATCACGTACGACTGAAAAGCCGTTCTTATGCGCATGTTTCTGGATTGCATTGCCGATATCACCCACAAAACAGAAAGGTTTAGCTGCTTCCATTCCGATTTCCAGGCATTCTTTGGCCACACGAACCAGCTTTTCTTTTTCAGGAGAAGTCTTTCCGATAATAAACATTCGTGAAGCATCTGCATAATAGCCGTCCAGAATAGTTGTAATATCGACATTGATAATATCTCCTTCTTCCAGGATTTCCTCTTCAGAAGGAATTCCGTGACACACAACTTCATTGATAGATGTACATACGCTCTTCGGATAACCTTCATATCCCAATGTTGCGGGGATACCTCCATGCGAAGTGATGTAATTATGTACCAGCTGATCGATTTCTGCCGTACTCATACCTGCATGAATCTCCTGAGCCACCAGATCCAGTGCTCCGGTATTCACCACACCGCTGCGGCGGATTCCTTCAATCTGTTCAGGTGTTTTGATAAGGCTGCGTCTCGGAACAAGATGTCCTTTGTTCTGCCAGTAAAGCACTTTCTTGTCCAGTTCGGTCAGTTCCGCGCCTTTAGGAACCGTCCAGTTTATCTTGTTTCTTTTCATAACCGTTTTTAGTCTTGTTTGCTTCCTGCAAAGGTAGCAGAAAAAAATGGAAATGCAGCCAATCAGGGACAAAAATATAGCAGGATCGTAACGAGAGCTTCACACCGACTACTAAAATACATTAAAACTTGGCGCTCCTGACTAATAAAATGCCTTACTTTCAGCCATTGAATGAAGTATTTTTTTATTTTTGCTAGGAAGATTATGCAAAATATCATTCACTCATTAAAAAAACAGAAAAATGGACAAGAATCAAATCGGAACAAATGCCGGCATCGTCTGGAATATATTGAAAGACAACGCCCATTGGGAGTATGAAGATTTAAAAGCTGCAACCGGCTTATCAGATCGAGAGTTGAACGCTGCCATCGGATGGCTTGCACGTGAAGACAAAATAGATTTCGACATGGATCAGAATCATGACCGCCTTTTCTTGCATGTCAATGTGTACATCGGCTGATTATTTTCTGGCAATGTCACTCTATTACCTCACACAGATGCAGACCCGTATCTTCCACGCGGAGATCAACCGGCCTGCATCTGTTTTGTTTCCCGGAAAAAGCCGCCCGGCTTTTTCAAAAACGTTTCGGCCTTTCAGCCAAAACGATTCGACGTTTTAGACAAAACGCCGAGAGCTTTTCAGAAGCACCCTTCATCCTCTCCCAAAGGTTGCGAGACAGTTCTTCGCTAAAGAATCTTTTTCACGGTAACATCCGGAAAATCTTGCAGTAACAGCAACAGCAGCCCTTCCTCATTCATCCGTTTCGCCTTGATCACCATCGAAACCTGATAAATCATTCCCTGATCCGGTGTGGGATATTCTTTCATCTCATAGGAAACGATGATATAATCTTTCGACCGGAAAATTTCCGTCACCTGCTTGAGAGACTCTTCGCTTCTGGTAGAAAACTCCACCATCATATTACGCATACCCATACTCTTGAAGCACACACTCAGCACTTCCAGACCGGCAAGCGCAAACAAGGTACTCAGAATTCCAACCATATACATCCCTGCCCCGATGGCCAGTCCGATTCCCGACGTAGCCCAGATACCGGCCGCGGTCGTCAGTCCACGCACAATCTGCTTTTGCAGGATGATGGTGCCCGCACCAATGAAACCGATACCGCTGACCACCTGAGCTGCAATACGGCTCGGGTCCAGGCGGACCAGGTCGGCTTTCAGGACCTCCGTAAAGCCATATTGCGAAACAATCATCATCAGCGCGCTTCCCAGTGCCACCAGAAAATGAGTCCGATAACCTGCTTCCTTTGCCCGATACTCGCGCTCCAGCCCGATGGCAACTCCCATCAGACCAGCAACCAGCAGTCTCAAAGCAAAATCTCCGTATAATTCCATTCCGTTCATCTCCTTTTCATTAGTTTACCCCGAAATATACTGAAAAACTTCGGATATTGTACTATCTTTGCGCATGAAATCATTAAGTTTTCAAGAATTATATGAAATATAAACTATTAGTACTTGACCTTGACGGAACCCTGACAAACAACCGAAAAGAAATCACTGACCGCACACGCCTTTCCCTGATTGAAGCCCAGAAGAAGGGAGTAAAACTTGTTCTGGCCTCGGGACGTCCTACCTATGGAATTGTTCCTCTGGCTGAAAAGCTGGAAATGCAACGGTACGAAGGTTATATCCTGGCCTACAACGGAGGAGAAATCATCGACTGGAAAACCCGGGAACTGATGTACAAGAACGTATTAGACCCGGAAGTTCTTCCTTATCTCTACCAGTGCGCAAAGGATAATCATTTTGCCATCGTCAGCTACGACGGAGAATATGTGCTTACGGAAAATCCGGAAGATGAATACGTGCTTAAGGAAGCATTGCTTAATGTAATGAAGATCAAAAAGGTAGACAATTTTCTTAAAGCAATACATCATCCTATTGCAAAATGCCTGATTGTCGGTGAACCCACCCGGCTTGCCTTGCTCGAGAAGGAAATGTACGAGCATTTAAAGGATCGCATGGGAGTATTCCGCTCAGAGCCCTACTTCCTGGAACTCGTTCCGAAAGGTATTGACAAGGCCCGTTCTCTTTCTGTGCTTCTGAAAAAACTGGGAATGACCAAGGATGAAATGATTGCTGTCGGAGACGGATTCAACGATCTTTCAATGATCCAATACGCCGGACTGGGGGTTGCCATGGCCAACGCACAGGAAGTCGTAAAAGAAAACGCCGACTTCATCACTCTTTCCAATGAAGAAGACGGCGTTGCCCATGTCGTAGAAAAATTTATTCTGATTTAGGCTTACGGTCAAAAAACGGATTTTTTGAGGATGCACTCACCGGAATAGCATATACCTGGGTGCATCCATCCAACCAGTCCAGCTGCCGGGCAGCCAGACCTGCCGAAAACATGATTCGCGTATCTACCCGATGATCAGCAGCCACCGAGCAGGCTGATCCAAGAGCAATCCCCAAATCCACACTATTGATCGCACAAGGCACCCCGTCTTCCCGTTCTCCACATGCCGCATAGCCGCAGTATCCACAATTCAGTCCCTGCGGATATTCACGCGTTCCGATCAGCACAACACACTCCGCTTCCAGAATATTGTCCGCATCACGAAGGAAAAACTTGAAACCATTATCTTCATACATCTGTTTCATGGTTTCCGATAAAATCCGAAGATTACTTTCCGTCACCAGCGCCACCTCGATAATGTCCACTCCCTTTGCTTTGGGTGCCGTACGGGCCGCTGTCATCATCAGCTGAGCAATCTGTACCACCTGCTCATGCCGACAGTCTCTTTCATTCAGTATCATAAGGCTTCTATATATAAATAAGGTATATACTGTTATTTCAGTCCGTAAAAATACAAAGTTCCACGAATCTGCACAAGACCCGAGTCTTCTCCATGCAAATCCGTGGAACTTTTATTCAGGAAACAGAAAACTTCTTCAGAAAGTCATCTGCCCTTTATCTTATTTCAAGATATCCAATTGCTTGAAACACTTCACCAGTTTATCGATAGCAAAATCCACCTGGTCTTGAGTATGTGTAGCCATCAGCGCGAAACGTACCAGTGTATCCTGCGGATGACAAGCAGGCGGAATAACCGGATTGATAAATACGCCTTCATCAAAAGCCAGCTTGGTTACTTCGAAAGTCTTGTCCGTGTCACGAACATACAGCGGAATGATCGGGCTTTCCGTATCACCGATTTCAAATCCGGCGTCACGGAAACGCTTCAATGCGTAGTTAGTGATCTTCCAGAGGTTTTCCTGACGTTCCGGTTCAGTCTTCAGGATATGAAGAGCCTCGATAGCCGCAGCTGTTGCAGCCGGAGTATTGCTGGCCTGGAAGATATAAGAACGGGCATTGTGGCGCAGCCAGTTGATTACATCCTTGTCACCGGCAACGAAACCGCCGATAGAAGCCAGAGACTTACTGAATGTACCCATAATCAGATCGATTTCGTCAGTCAGTCCGAAATGGTCACATACACCGCGTCCGTTACGTCCGAACACGCCCAGACCATGAGCTTCGTCTACGTAAACGCTGGCATTGTATTTTTTCTTCAGGCGAACGATTTCAGGCAAATTCGCCAAATCACCTTCCATAGAGAATACGCTGTCTACAACAATGAGCTTCAAAGCATCAGGTTCGCATTTCTGCAACTCCTTCTCCAGCGCATCCATGTCATTATGCTTGTATTTCAGCTGAGTAGCGAAAGAGAGACGGCGACCGTCAACGATAGAAGCATGATCACGGTCATCACAAATAATGTAGTCTCCACGTCCGACCAACTGGGGAATAACTCCTTCGTTTACTGTAAAACCGGTAGAAAAACACAGAGATTCATCTTTTCCAACGAACTCAGCCAGTTCCTTTTCCAGTTTAATGTGAATGTCCAATGTTCCGTTCAGCAATCGTGAACCTGCACAACCTGTACCGTACTTCTGGGTTGCAGCAATAGCAGCATCAATGATTCTCTTGTCATAAGTTAACCCCATGTACGAATTGGACCCAAACATCAGCACCTTCTTTCCGTCCATCATCACTTCAGTGTTCTGTGCACTGTCTATTTCACGAAAATAAGGATACACGCCTCTTTCCATATACATCTGAGGCAGTCTGAATTTACTTAATCTGTCTTGTAATATTCCCATATTTAAATATTGGAAGCCACTCCGGCTCCTTTAAATTATATTTTGATAATTCAAGCTTGTTTAAAATGACGCGCAAAGATAATAATTTCTCCAGACCCAGACGCAAAATACTCAAAAAAAAACGTTTCCATGTCAATTATCAGTCCAAAAAAGGATTTTTCAAGCAAATAATATTATTTTTGTACTCCGAAACCAAGCTAGAGAAGAGACATGAGCCTGAAAAAAAGAATTATTTTCATCGTCAATCCTATTTCCGGAACTCACAGCAAAGAAGCAATTCCACAGCTGATCGAGGAAAAGATTGACCATTCTAAATATGACTATTCCATCCAACGCACCCAATATGCCGGACATGCCTCCCAGATAGCTGCCGAAGCTGCCAGGGATGGAGTCGACATTGTTGTTGCTGTCGGAGGAGACGGTACCATCAATGAAATCGGCCGTGCACTCATTCATACCCGGACAGCTATGGGAATCATTCCCTGCGGTTCCGGAAACGGCCTGGCCCGTCATTTGAACATTCCGATGATTGCCCGCAAGGCACTGGACGTCATTAATGCCGGAACTGTCAGAACCATTGATTACGGGATCATTGACGGCCATCCTTTTTTCTGTACCTGCGGAGTCGGATTCGATGCTTTTGTCAGTCTGAAATTTTCCGATTCAGGAAAAAGAGGTTTGCTGACTTATCTGGAGAATACATTGCACGAGAGTCTCACCTACCAGCCGGAAACTTACGAAATAGAGAACGCGTCAGGCACCGCCCGCTATAAAGCTTTTCTCATAGCCTGCGCAAATGCTTCCCAATACGGGAATAATGCCTACATTGCTCCTCAGGCTTCTCTGACCGACGGAATGATGGATATCACGGTGCTGGAACCTTTCACCGTACTGGATGTCCCGGCGCTCTCTTTCCAGCTCTTCAACCGGACACTGGATCAAAACAGCCGGATCAAGACCATGCGTGAGAAAAAAATCACGATTCACCGTTCGCAGGAAGGGGTTTTCCATTTTGACGGCGATCCGGCACAGGGAGGAAAAAACCTTGAAGTGGAAATCATTCATCAGGGCTTGCACGTCGTTGCGCCCCTGAAGGGACATAACGACACCATTCCGTTAAACGTGCTGCATCACATCACTGAATTTATCGGCATGCGCCCCATTACTTCAACCATTGCAAGCAAGCACCGGCAGCTTCTGAAATTAAACCAGCACATTCTGCGCCGGCTGGCCAAAAGAGGATAAGGATCTGCCGGCTTCAAAGGTAAAGATAGAAATCCTTTACCAGAGCAAGATATTCCGGATTATGCACACGAGGTTCCGTTTCAATTGTCAGATGATCTGTTTCACTGGACGGAACCAGTTCCTTCGTAAATGCCATCAATACCCGCTTGGGGGCTATTCCCGGTTTGGTATGCACCCAGGTCTGACGTTTTAAATACAGGCGATGGCGCAAGGCCAGGCCTATAAAGTCCCGTCCGGCATCCGAAGGCAGAACGACAGAGAAGACTCCCCGTTCTGTCAGCAGGCGGCATACCGCTTCAAGCAATTCGTCAAAATCCAGTCCGTCCGTATGGCGGGCCGCATTTCTTTGCCGGTCAGGACACAACACCTTCTCCGTAAAATAAGGAGGATTGGAAACAATCGCATCAAACACGCCATCCGTTTCCGCCCGCATCTCCCGCACATCCTGTTTCCATATCCGGATCCGGTCGGCCCAGGGAGAAGCTGCCACGTTTTCCAAAGCCTGCTCCACCGCGGCTTCATCCACATCTATTCCACACACGGGAGCCTGGCAGCGCTGGGCTGCCATCAAGGCGATCAGGCCGGTTCCGGTTCCCAGATCCAGCACACGCCCCTCTTCAGGCAACTCTGCCCATGCCCCGACCAGCACTCCGTCGGTGCCGACCTTCATGGCACAACGGTCGTGACAAACCGTAAATTGCTTGAATTTAAAATAAGGATTAGGCATATTCTTGTTTCTCTTTTTCCAAAAATGTCGTCAAAAATAACAAATCACTTCCGAATCCTCCAACAAAATGCAGGATATTTAGTTATATAATCTGTATTTGGCACAAATGTTTTTCCAAATTCAGAGTGGAATGATTAACTTTGCAGACGTTTTTGGGGTGAAGTACCCCTTACGTTTGATTATAGACGGTATTAAAAGAAGTATGATAAAGAAAAATAGAAAAGATCAGATTTTGATGAAAACAGAGAATGAGGACATTTCAATGTTAGCCGAAATAGATACCAACCCTGTGGAAGTTACCAAGGAGGAGCTGGATCAGGTATTTCCTGTCATGACTCTCCGCAATCTGATAATGTTCCCATCGGTGGTTATGCCTGTCACTGTAGGCAGACAAAGTACGCTCAAGCTGGTGAATACCGCCTTGAAGAAAAAATCTTCCATCGTCATCACGACTCAAAAAGTGAGCGAGGTGGAGGCTCCCGGCTTTAAAGATCTTTACCCCGTAGCTGTGATCGGTAAAGTTCTGCGTATTTTTGAAATGCCGGGAGGCAATACGACTGTTATTCTCCAGTCCAATGGTCCCAAGGTAAATCTGGACGAAATCACGGCTACCCGTCCTTACCTGCAAGGTAAAGTCAGCCTCATTGAGGAAGACATGCAGGTAGAGAAATCCGACGAGATGAAAGCCCTGATGGATACATGCCGTGAACTGAGCACCAAATATGTAGAAGCATCGGAAAGAATGAGTCCGGATACGGCTTTTGCCATCAAGAACCTGGACGAACCGGAGATCCTGGTCAACTTCATCTGTACGAACTTCCCGTTCTCGCAGGAAGACCGTTATGCCCTGCTTTGCATCAACAATCTGAAAGACCGCCTTTACCGGCTGATTCAGGTACTGAACAAGGAAGTGCAGCTGGCTACTCTCAAACAGAATATCCAGATGCGTACTCGCGAAGATCTGGATCGCCAGCAGCGTGAATATTTCCTGCAACAGCAGATCAAGAATATTCAGGACGAGCTGGGCAACGGACAGAATGATGAGGTAGAAGAACTGAGAGAAAAGGCCAGCCACAAGAAATGGAGACGCGAAGTGGGCGAAACTTTCGAGAAAGAAGTAAGCAAACTGGAACGGATCAACCCGCAGTCTCCGGACTACAACGTGCAGCTGACTTACCTTCAGACTCTGCTGGCACTTCCGTGGGATGTTTACACGGACGATGTCATCAACATACCCAATGCCGAAAAGGTGCTGAACAAAGACCATTATGGACTGGAAAAGGTAAAAGAACGTATTCTGGAACATCTGGCTGTATTGAAACTGAAGAACGACCTGAAATCTCCGATCATCTGCCTGTATGGTCCTCCGGGAGTCGGAAAAACTTCTCTGGGACGTTCCATTGCTGCGGCCCTGAAACGGAAGTACGTCCGAATGTCACTGGGAGGTGTACACGATGAAGCTGAAATCCGCGGACACCGCAAGACTTACATCGGTGCCATGCCGGGACGTATCATCAAAAGCCTGATCAAGGCAGAAACGTCCAACCCGGTCATCATTCTGGATGAAATCGACAAACTGGGAAGTGATCACCGGGGAGATCCGAGCTCTGCCATGCTGGAAGTACTGGATCCGGAACAGAACAACACGTTCCACGACAATTATATCGACATGGATTATGACTTGTCAAAAGTGATGTTCATCGCCACGGCCAACAATCTGGCTACGATCCCTACCCCGCTGCTGGACCGTATGGAACTGATCGAAGTAAGCGGATATATCACCGAAGAAAAAATCGAGATTGCCCGCCGTCACCTGATTCCGAAAGAGATGGATGCCAACGGACTGAAAAAAGAACATGTCAAGTTTACCAAGGCTGCCATCGAATACATCATTGAGAATCATACCCGGGAAAGCGGTGTACGTGAACTGGAAAAGAAGATCAGCAAGGTAATGCGTAAGATTGCCCTGGAAATTGCAAGCGACAAATTCACCGGCCAGCACGAACTGAAGCCGGCAGACATCAGACAATATCTGGGCGCTCCGGAATATTCACGCGACAAGTATCAGGGCAATGAATATGCCGGTGTGGTAACCGGACTGGCCTGGACTGCCGTAGGAGGTGAAATCCTGTTTGTAGAAACCAGTCTCAGCAAAGGAAAGGGCGGCAAACTTACCCTGACCGGAAATCTGGGTGATGTCATGAAAGAATCTGCCATGCTGGCCGTAGAATACCTGAAGGCACACAGCCACATGCTGGATCTGCCGGAAGATATCTTCGACAACTGGAATATCCATATCCACGTTCCGGAAGGAGCAATCCCCAAGGACGGACCTTCTGCCGGAATCACCATGGTCACTTCACTGGCGTCGGCACTCACCCAGCGCAAGGTCAAAGCCAATCTGGCCATGACCGGCGAGATAACCCTTCGCGGAAAAGTTCTTCCGGTCGGAGGTATCAAGGAAAAGATCCTGGCTGCCAAACGGGCTGGTATCAAGGATATCATCCTGTGCGAAGAGAACCGCAAGAATATTGAGGAGATACAGCCGATCTATCTGAACGGACTGACTTTCCACTATGTGAAGGATATCAAAGAGGTGCTCAAGCTGGCCCTGACCAACGAAAAGGTGGCAGATGCCATTGACTTTACCCAAACTAAAGAAGAAAAAGACTCCAAAAAACAGTAACATGACGTTTGAACTCCAATATACAGACCCGCGCTCCAATGCGCGGGCGGGTCTGATCACAACCGACCACGGCCAGATCGAAACCCCCATCTTTATGCCGGTAGGAACACTGGGCACCGTGAAAGGTGTGCACCTGCATGAGCTGAAAGACGACATCAAAGCCCAGATCATTCTGGGAAATACCTATCACCTTTATTTACGTCCGGGACTGGACATCATCGAAGGAGCCGGAGGACTGCACAAGTTCAACGGCTTTGACCGCCCGATGCTGACTGACAGTGGAGGCTTTCAGGTGTTCTCTCTTTCCGGCATCCGCAAGATGCGCGAAGAAGGTGTTGAGTTCCGCTCTCACATTGACGGCTCGAAACACCTGTTTACTCCGGAAAGGGTTATGGACATTGAGCGTACCATCGGAGCTGATATCATGATGGCTTTCGATGAATGTACACCGGGTACCGCTGATTACGAATATGCCCGGAAGTCTATGGAGATGACTCACCGCTGGCTGGACCGCTGCCTGACACGGTTCAACGAGACAGAGCCTAAATATGGTTACAACCAGTCACTCTTCCCTATCGTGCAAGGATGTGTCTATCCGGATCTGCGCAAGCGGTCGGCCGAATACATTGCATCGAAGAATGCCGACGGAAATGCGATCGGCGGACTGGCAGTAGGTGAACCTACCGAAAAGATGTACGAAATGATTGAAGTTGTCAACGAAATACTTCCCGCCGACCGTCCCCGCTATCTGATGGGTGTGGGTACTCCCATCAATATCCTGGAAGGTATCGAACGGGGTGTGGACATGTTCGACTGTGTCATGCCGACCCGTAACGGCCGTAACGGTATGCTGTTCACTAAGGATGGCATCATGAACATGCGCAACAAGAAATGGGAAAACGACTACTCTCCTATCGAAGCCGACGGAGCATCCTATGTTGATACGATGTACAGCCGTGCTTACCTGCGCCACCTGTTCCATGCTCAGGAACTGCTGGCCATGCAGATTGCTTCCATCCATAACCTGGCCTTCTACCTGTGGCTGGTCGGCGAAGCAAGAAAACACATCATTGCCGGTGACTTCTCGACCTGGAAGCCTGCTATGGTGAAACGGTTGTCCACCCGTCTGTAAATTCAGGAACTAAAGTTAGAAACCAAGAGAACGAACAATGAAGACAAACCTGTTTAAGAAAAAATGGTTGAAGAGACTTGACAAATACATCATCATCAAGTTTCTGGGTACTTATTTCTTTGCCATTGCTTTGATCATCTCCATCGCTGTCGTATTTGATATCAATGAAAACATCGATGACTTCATCAACAACAAGGCACCGCTGAAAGCAATCGTATTCGATTACTACCTGAATTTCATACCCTATTATACCAACCTCTTCAGTCCCCTGTTTGTCTTCATTGCCGTCATCTTTTTCACCTCCAAACTGGCAGAGAATTCCGAAATTATCGCCATGTTCTCTACGGGTATGAGCTTCAAGAGGCTGATGGTGCCCTATATGATCTCGGCCGGAATCATTGCATTGGTAACCTATATCCTGAGTACGGAAGTCATCCCGACCGGAAGTGTTACCCGACTGAAGTTTGAGCAGGTGTACAAAAACAAGAAAAAGGTAGATTATGTACGCAACATCCAGCTGGAAGTTGACAGCGGAGTCATTGCATACATGGAACGCTACGAGGACTACAACCGGACAGGCTACCGTTTCTCACTTGACAAGTTTGAAGACCACAAGCTGGTTTCTCACCTGACGGCGAGACGGGTAACCTATGATACGGCAACAGTACATAAATGGATCATCCGCGACTACATGATCCGGGAAATGAAGGGGATGCGTGAAACCATAACCCGGGGCGACCGCATGGATTCCATCATCAATATGGAACCTCAGGACTTTCTGATCACACGCGGACAGCAGGAAACCATGACCAGCCCGCAGCTGAGAGAATATATTGACAAGCAGAAGAAGCGCGGATTTGCGAATATCAAGATTTTCGAAGTGGAATATTACAAGCGTATTGCCACTTCCTTTGCCGCCTTTATCCTGACCGTCATCGGGCTTTCTCTGTCCTCCCAGAAACGGAAAGGAGGTATGGGACTGCACCTGGGTATCGGAATCGGACTAAGTTTCTCTTACATCCTGTTCCAGACCATTTCGTCTACTTTTGCCATTAATGGAAACGTACCGCCTAATCTGGCTGTATGGATTCCGAACATTCTTTATCTGTTTATAGCAATCTATCTGTATCGGAAGGCTCCGAAATAACAATCCGAAGCAAGATATTCCTTCATTTCACTATACAAGGCATAAGGCTTATGCAAAGGAAATGCCGGCTTTGTCAGGTAAAAGCAGCTGGTTCCAGCAAGTGAAATAATCTGTTCCAGTAGGTGAAACAATTTGTTCCACTTACTGGAACAAATTATTTCAGTAAGTGGAACCCTTTCAGTCTTCCGCAAACATCGGCAATAATCACCAAAAGAAATTCCCGCTGTCTCCTGTCAGAGGACAGGATACAACGGGAAAATACAAGAGAAACGTCAGGCTTTATTCAGCCTTGAAACAATAGATGTTACCTGAAAAATCTGTACCAAAGAAAGTATTTCCCGATACGGCTACCGTAGTCAGAATGGGAGAACCTGTCTTATGACGCCACATGAGTGAACCGTTCTTACGGTTGACCGCATAGAAGGTGCCGTCAGAAGCTCCTACGATCACCATGTCACCCGACAGAACAGGAGTGCTTTCCACCTGAGCCATCTCACCGTTCGTGTAAGGAGAAGTATATATCATGGCTTTGCCTGTACGGTATTTCCATTTGATGTCCAGTGTCTTGCGGTCGAGAGCGACAATACCTTCACCTGCCGTTCCGAAAATGATCTCTCCGCGTGTTACAAGCGGACTGGAAGTAGCCTCAACAGAGAAAGGCAGTTTCTTGACAGCCAGTACCTCGCCGGTCTTTTCAGAGAGTACAAAAAGAGAACTTTCAGACAGGAAATACATGGCTCCGTCGTGCATGGACGGAGATGACGAACGGAAACGGATTCCGTCTTCACTCTTTGCCCAAAGCAGCTTGCCGGTGCGTGCATCGTTGGCATACATAGCACCCCACTGCACACTGCCGATAAGTACATCTTCATCCGGGCTCAACGACAAGGTGCAGGTAGTACCTTCGCGCTGCGACCAGGATGAGTTCTTCCAGATCTCACGGCCGGTTCTGGCATCAAGCGCAACCAGTCCCTTTCCTGCTCCGGCAAAGACTGTTGTTTCGTTGGCAACCAGTCCGTCTTCCAGTCCCGGAACAACTGCTACGTCAAGTTTCTTTTCCCATGCCAGTTTTCCGCTCTTGGCATCAATCGCATAAAGATATCCCCAGATATCCTGAGCAAAGATAAGTCCCTGTGCAGAAACAATGGTGTTCTTCACTGAAGAACGTGTGGAGTATTTCCAGCAGAGGCTGCCGTCGGTTGCATCCATCGCTGTAACGGAAGATTTGCCCTGTATGTTTTCATCCATAGTAGCTGCAAAGACTTTACCGTCAACCACGATCGGAGAAGTCATATAAACATTCGATCCCATGTTCTTTACCCATGCCAGACGGATCGGCAGATTCAGTGTGTCTTTTGTTACGGCCACATGCTGCGGGTTTCCGCCAAGATTGGTCCAGTTTTCGCCTGTCTTGACTTCGACAGGAGTGGATGTATAAGTAAAGAAGCTTTCAGCTCTGGCTGTCTCTCCGTTTTTGAAAGTAGCTGTTGCCTTAAGTGTCACGGTACGTCCTTCGCATTCGGCCGGAAGTTTCACGGCATCCGTCCAGTTGAAATCGGTCTGGCGGGTCATGCTGCGCTGCGGAGTTACAGCCTTGTCTTCCATATATACGGCATAAGTCACCTTGGCTGTCTGAGTTACCGTAGAATAGGTATTGACCGAAACCTGCAGCTTGCCATCCTTCGTCACAGGTGCCTGTTCGTTCTGGGCTGAAGCAATCACAATACTCTTGTCGATGTAAGTATATCTGAGTTCGGAAGAAATATTCCCCTTGCTGTCCATACCTATTTTGCGGAATGCTGACGTAGCATGATCAATACCTCCGCGTGCCAGAGTAGATGTACAGATAGCCAGCGCGTTGCCGTGACGGGTAATGTGGTTAATGTGAACATGTCCGTATACCCATGCTTTCAGATTATGTGCATCGAGGTCAATATCCATACCCTTGCCGGCAGAAAACACATGACGGTCGCCGCTGGTCCAGTAATCGTGGTTGAACACAACAATCGGTTTTCCTTCAGGGATCTGTGCCAGGTCATTCTTCAGCCAGTGGTATACATCTTCCTTGGTATATCCCGGACGGTAGTCTCCTCCCCACATCGGAGTAACGATGTAATGGGTATTGCCTGCATCGAATGAATAATAAACGGGGCCATAGATACTTTCAAAGAGTTCTTCACCATATTTCCCTTTGACAAGGTCATGGTTACCGATGCAATAGTACACAGGCACTTCCATATTGACTGTATTCATCATCGGTTTATGATTCTTCAGTCCGCCTTCATAACAGATATCGCCAGTATGTATGATAAAGGCTGCCCCTTCATTGTGTGCATATTTTCTCAGGTCGGATACCCATTCTTCCTGGCCTGTAGCCGTTGATATTTCAGTATCTGAAATATGCAGGAAGGCATGTTCTCCCTTGCTGCCAAGATGTGCATTGTAGGGAATTACTCCGAAATCATATTCGGTTTTGCCGTTTTCTATCGCGTGATAGTGACGGAATGTTTTGTATCCGCTGGGTGTAGTGATAAAGAGGAAACGTTCACGTTTATGTCCCGGCAATGAATATTCACCCGAAGCAGACGTTTTCACCACATTCAGTCCGTCGGATACAAGTATTCCTTTCAGCGTTTTTTCCCCTTTGTCGAACTGCCCGTTACGGTTGGCATCGACATAAACTTTTCCTGTGTATTCTCCGGCTGTAGCGGTTGCCGAGGCCAGAAGAAGGCAGGAAATGACAGTTGTTGCTTTCATTGATTTTTCTGGTTATAAGAAATTGATAAAATGATAAATGCCCGGAGCAGCAAGTCAGCAACTCCGGGCATAAAATTAGACTAATTGCATCATCCCACAAAAGATGTCCGCAATGTTTTTATTCAGCCCAGAACTTGTTCTGTTTCAAGTTGGGGTTCATTTCCAGATCCTGAACATCAAGCGGAGTGTAATAATACTTAGGTTCGATGAAATCGAAAGCACCTACCTGTGAAGTGATATGGATATAACCTTTATCATTTTCAGTCAGAGAGAAGGTGTGTCCTTCAAGTGTATACACTGTCAGCTTTTCTGCAGCAAATTCATCCTTGCGTGCTTCTGATTCAGCCTTGGTCATTACCACAGCAATATCATTTACTCCGTCACCGGTCATATCATATTTACCAGGACCCGGGATGTACATACCTTCAGGAGCCTTGTTCATCAGCTTGCCACATCCCCAACGCATAAGGTCGTTGTATCTGAAGCCTTCGCAGGCAAGCTCGATACGGCGTTCGCGACGTACTTCGAGTACAGCTCCAAGCTGGCTTGAAGTAGCATTGGAATATCTCTGCTGCTGTACGGGATCAATGTTTGCAAGCCAGTCTGCCAGCTGTGCATGCGGCATACCTACACGGTCACGCAGCAAGTTGATTGACTTATCCAGGTCGTCCTGTGTCAGTGTACCCAGTTCAGCCTTTGCTTCTGCATAGATAAGAAGGATTTCACCATAGCGGAATACCGGCATGTCGAAATAGCACTTACCCCATTCAATCTGGTCCGCAGAGCGAGGATCAAACTTGATCTGCATATATCCGCCCTTGTCAAGTGAAGGAAGGGTCGGTTCATAAGCATTGGCACGAATATATCCCGGCCACATGAAAGTCTGTTTCAATCGCGGGTCACGATTCTCAAAGATTTCAGCATATGTCTTGGTAGCATATCCTTCCACATCCTGGAACCGTTTGGTTGTATTGCCGTCAATCACCAGATAATCTTCCATCAGGTCTCTTGACAATCCGGAATAAGCTGTGATCTGCTGTGCATTGTGCATGATACCGAGATCTTTGTCATAATCAGTCATAAGAATGATTTCCGGGTTCTTGCTCAGGTCCAGATTACAGAACAGTGATCCGTATGTACCCATGTCATCAACATCTTCCATAGACAAAGAGTATGTACCGCCCATCAGCTGTTCAGCAGCACTGATAGCCTCTTCAAAGAAACGGTCAGCATCGTTCAGTTCAAGTTCCTTATGATATTTGCGGAATGTTGCTTCATTCAAAGCGATACGTGCCTTCAATGCCAGAGCTACGTCTCTTCCCACCTTGGTCTTGCTGTTGGTAGTTTTCATATTGGCAATTGCAAAGTCAAGATCCTGCATGATGCTGTCCACAACCAGTGAACGCGGATCCTGGGTCTTATACAGCAAGTCAATATCACTGGTCTGAAGATCCCGGCTGTACCAGGGCACATCTGAATATGACTGAACCTTGTCATAATAAAGTTTTGCACGGTACATTCTTGCCAATCCGATGAAGTGATTGATCTCTGCAGGATCACCTGTCACATTTCCGGTACGTGCCAGCATGAAGTTTACGTTACGGATTGAACTCCAGCTCCACTGTCCGACGGTTTCCGGATTGATTGTACCACCCAGCAACTTATAGGTAGAACTTGATTCAGTGTAGAGCATGTTGTCTGACACAGCATCCCAGTAACTTCCTCCGAGATAGCCATACATGTTATTGGTATAGATCTCCAGGTCATTTACAGTTTTGAAGAATGATTCTTCAGTAATACTTGTTTCGGGATAGCGGTCCATGAACGAGTCGTTACATCCCGTCAGTGCTCCGGCCAGACCAAAAGCCAAAGCCATTCCAAATATATTCTTATTTGCTTTCATGATTAAATTCTCTGATAATAATGTTTGTTTAGAATGTTACGTTAAGACCGAATGAGTAAGAACGCTGAAGCGGATATGACTGTCCACCCAGACCTTCAGGGTCGATATTGTAATATTTGTACAATCCAGAGATTGTAAACAGGTTATCGCCTGAGAAGTAAACTCTCACTCTGCTGATATTAACTTTCTGAGTCCACTTGGTCGGCAGGGTATATCCCAGCGTCAAGTTCTTCAATCTGATATAAGCTGCATTCTGCATGTATTTGGTCTGTGTCAGTGCAGCTTCAGTATACTCAGCTACATAACCCTTCATACGCGGGAAGTATCCGTTCGGATTGTCTTCAGTCCAATGGTCGTAGTAGTTACCGTAAGTGATGTTAGTCCAGGGCTGTGAGTAGATACCCCAGAAGTAAAGGTCACCAGAACCAGGATAATAATCACGTTTTCCTACACCCTGGAAGAATGCGCTAAGGTCAAATCCGTTCCAGTCTGCATATGCATTGATACCGAATGTGAAACGTTTGCTTGAGTTTCCGATGATAGTACGGTCACCATGATCTTCAAGAGTGTTGGCACCCTGAGAAATCTTTCCGTCACCATTCAGGTCAGCAAATTTCAAGTCACCGGCTTCAAGAGGACGGTTTTCCAGATAAGAAGCTACGTTAGTCTGGTCTGCATGGTTTGCTACATCTTCAGCAGAGGTAAAGAATCCTTCTGTGGTGTATCCCCACATCTGTCCGAATTCATAACCCACATAATAGCTTCCCAGAGTTCCTGTCGGGTTGTTGAACTTGGTAATGAATGAACGGCTGTCGGCCAGGTTGAAGCCTACCTGATAGTTCATCGGTTTACCGGCAACTTTTACCTGATCCTTCCAGGTCATTGTTACTTCCCATCCTTTTGTCTTCAGATCGGCAGCATTTTCACTAGGCACGCTTGTACCGAGTACTCCCGGCAAAGGCTGACCGCTTGTTACCATATCCTTGGTACGACGTACATAGTAGTCACCACTGATGCTCAAACGGTTGTCCAGGAAGTTGATATCAGCACCGATATTTGATGTAGAAACCTTTTCCCATGTCAGTGTAGAAGAAACAAGTCCCGGAGCACTTACATACAAAGGACGTTCACCATCGATAATGTATCCGAGTTTACCGGAACTCATGGATGCAATGTAAGGATAGTATGAAGAGTTGTTCTGGTTACCGAGCAAACCGTAAGAATAACGGAGTTTGAAGAAACTTACAACATCTTCAAGAGGTTTCCAGAATTTCTCACGGGATACAACCCATGCAGCAGAACCTGAGGGGCTGAATACGAAACGGTCATTCTTCGGGAAACGTGATGTACCGTCATAACGGCCGTTGAATTCCAGAATATATTTATTATCGAAGGTATAGTTGAAACGAGCATAAGCTCCTCGCAGAGCCAGTGTGCTGATTGATTCAGACATGCTCATATCGCCTGTAGCCAGCTGGATGGTCGGAAGTCCATCGGTGATCAGGTTGTTTCTGCTCATACCAGTATACTCATAACGGTATTCTTCCTGATTGAATCCGGCAACGACATTCACGAAATGTTTTTCATTGAAAGTCTTGGCAAATGTAGCATATACATCAAACGTAATGTTCTTTGTTTCTGAAGATGCAGCAGAGGCGCTGTTCACTTCGTCTTTATAAAGAGTCTCCAGTTCGGGACCGTTCTTGTAAGGAACAGACAAGACTGCTGAACGGTCACGGTTCTTCTTGGTTGAATAAGCAAAGTTACCGTTTACCCACAGAACATCTTTCAGGATATCAATACGGGTATTGAACTGTGTAGTAATGTTCGCACCTTTCTGTGTAGTACGTCCACCTTCACCCAGACGTCCCAGCCATGATGCACCACTGCTGGTCCAGCTTCCGTCAGGGTTCTTAGGTGTATCCATCGGGTTCAGACGGTTGATACTCCAGAAGTAACTGTCACCGGAATAGCTGTCATTCAATGCAGTCGGTTTATCATAATCAGTAAAGATAATCTGCGTATTGTTAGATACGCTCCACCAGTCTGTCAGTTTGAAATCCAGTTTTGAACGTACATTGTAACGGTTAAATTTATCCGTTCCGTAACGTATCATACCATCAGTGAAGTTATATCCTGCTGACAGGAAGTAGTTCACTTTATCGGTCTTTCCTGAAATGTCAACAGAATGCTGGGTTGAAAATCCGTTCTTCTTATAAGCCTCGCCCACCCAGTCAGTGTTTCCAAAATAAGAATAGCTTCCGTCAGGATTCAGGAAGTAAGGAGAAGTAGACGGATCTTCAGAAACTTTCTTGGCGTATGCCAGCTGCTCTTCATTATACAGATTATAGAACGGACGGCTCATCACATTACGAACCTGTGCTACAATATAAGGATCGGTAATAACGTCCTGTTCCTGTGTATTCTGGCGGAGAGAGAAGTTGTTGTTATAGTTAATGGTCAACTTTTCAGAATTACCTTTCTTGGTTGTTACCAGAATTACACCATATGCAGCACGTGAACCATAGATGGCACATGAAGCAGCATCTTTCAATACAGAAATACTGCCGATGTCATTCGGGTTAAGGTTATTCAGTGTGGATGTATCAGAAATGATACCATCGATTACAACCAGCGGATCACTGCTGTTCAGTGAAGTGATACCACGAATGTTGAATGACGGGTTATCATTGGCCTGACCACTGCCCACCGTAATGTTCAGGTTGGCTACCGTACCCTGCAATGCCTGACCGACATTCTGAACCGGACGGTTCTCAATCTGTTTAGTAGCTACAGTTGCAACAGATCCAGAAAGGTTGACTTTCTTCTGTACACCGTAACCCACAACAACCACTTCATCCAGCATTTCTGTATCTTCTTGAAGAATAATGCTGAGTGGTCGTCCATTCCATTTTACAGTCTGGGTTTTATAACCCACGAATGAGATTTCAATTGTTTCCCCTTTTTTCACTTGTGAGATGTTGAAATCACCGTCAAGACCTGTAATAACCCCTCGCGTGGTACCCTTGACCACAACTGATGCTCCGATTACCGGCTCACCATTTACGTCTTTCACAGTACCGGTACAAGCCGAGTTCTGCTGTACCTTATCAACTGCCATGCTCGCATCTTCCGACTGGACAGAAGAAGCTGCTGCCAGGTTCCCCGCTGCTCCACTAAGAAAGAGCAGCATACTGACTGATTTAATTGAATTTAGTTTCATATTATACGATTTGTATTAGGTGTAACATACATATGCAAATTACTGCATTTTTTAAGAGTTACAAATTAGACAATATTATAGAATATATGGATAAAATTACTTTTATATTAAATTACTAATCCTGTTATAGCGCGTTTTAAATGTTATATTTCAAAACCAATGTACAATTCAATGTTTATAATAGACAATCCCACAAAGTGTGAATAAAACATTCATATAGTTACATTGCGGTTCTGAAACAACTTTGCATTTCTTTTTTAGGCCTGCCTACATAACGGAAATATACAGCCATCATTACGGAAAGTCCGGCAATAAGTATTCCTGAGATATATGCTGCCGTTACTATAAAATGGAGCCAGTCCATATCACGTGTATAGAAGTTCTTATAGAGCAATACACCTACACTGCCCAGATACCCGAAAGAATCGGCCACACAGATCAGAAAACTGATATTACTTTTATAGCGGAAAAGAGCTATCCAGCGTTCAAAGAACATTGTATGAAAACAGGCATAGCAGAGATACAGCCCAAAACCAGTGCTTATCATCCAAAGCGCAGGTGATACCATTTCATGGGCAAAGAGCCATGTCATAACAAAAAGAAGGCATCCGCTTCCGATAAAAGTGTAAATATTGCCGAAGAAAACCCGCTTGTGATCAGTGACCTTAATCATACTCGCCACAATCGAAAGTACCATTACTGCAATGATTATCTCAGACGTGGCAAGTATACCTGCATTCTCTCCATATCCCATCTGTGCCCAAAGTTCAACAGCAAAATTGTCACGCAAATCACGGTACACGGTCAAAGTAGCGTATGTCAGCGTAGAAAGTATCACTCCCCATGAGAAGGAACGAAAAAACTTCATTCTTTCTGAAGCTCCCATTGGAGTGCGTTCGCTCCGGCTCGCCTTGTCTTCCTCCGACTGGGGAGGGATAAGCGACAGCATCCATACCCCCAGCAGCAGTACAGGTACAAACACCAGTCCCGTACAGAAGGGCATCCAGAAGTCGGACACATGAAAGTGTATAATAAGGAAGCGCCCGACAGCCTTGGTTATACCTGAAGCCGTAATAAAACTGACACAAAGTCCGGCTCCCAGAAGCTCGGTATTACGGCGCCCCTCAAGAAATGAAATCACGATACCGAATATCATACCCAGCGGCAAACCATTCAATACAAGGAAAACAACATTGTAAGGGTGAGGTACCAACGCAAACATCAGCAATGCAACCCAGGCAAAAGCGATAAAGCCAAGTATGCATCTGATCCGGTTCTGTGGTTTCATCGACGAAACAATGGTAATACCCAGAAATTTTGAGCAGGTATAACCCACCACCTGACTGACAATGGCTATAATTTTATAATCAAGCCCCCAATAAGTAATTCCCTCGAATGTAGCAGCCGACAATGGTTTACGAAAAGCATACATACTCATATAAGTAAGCAGTGCCGCCATCATACACAACAGATTAAATCTGGCTCCTTTCGACGGTATATTTAACACAGGCATTTTCATTGCAGCTCTCTCCTATTTATTAAAAATGTATTCCCACTCTAAACGGATTGTTATCTATGGCATACCGGAATGCTTCTTCAGTCTGATCGAGCGTAAAGCCATCGTATATAAGTTCCGATATCGGATAATCAGCATGATGCTTTTCCATGAAGCTTACTGCTGCCCGAAAATCATCCGCATTGTAATTGTGCAAGCCTTTGATGGTATAAAGATTGCGCACAATCTTTTCCGTATCCAGCCTGATCGGCTCCTGGGGACAGACTCCTCCTACCCATACGGCAGTACCGCCTATACGCAACGCATCGACAGTTGCTCCCATTGAAGCAAGATTACCGCTGAAATCAATCGTACAATCCGCTTTCAGTAAAGAGGGATCAAACTCACCTGCCTTCATTGTCTGTGTGGCTCCAAAACGACCGGCCAGCGCAAGACGTTCACTGTTGATATCAACAGCTATGATTTCCCGGGCTCCGGCTTCGCGGCATTGTGCACATGCGATGATTCCCAGCATACCGATTCCCCACAGGGCTACTCGCTTTCCTTCTACACCTCCGGTCAGACGAATCGCTCCAGCCACCGTAGATACCGAGCAGTTGATGATTGCTGCAGCGTTGACAGGAACATCTTCACTCAAGACAATGACAGGAGTGTTCTTCCTTATAATAGTATATTCAGCAAGTCCACCGTTGAGAGTATTAGTTTCTGTCAGCTGTTCATGGCCATACTTAAACAGATCAGGCGATTTCTGAGGAATACCCAGACGTGACATCTCACTGTCAGGATCTGAAGCATAAATAGCCCATGTGATTCTTTTTCCTTCATGGAGAAGCATTCCATTGAGATCGGCAGCAGGCGCACCCGGTGCAACCGCTACTATCCGGCCCACAATTTCATGTCCAAGTATGGTAGGGCTTTTTTCGATACGCTTGCCCATATAAGTGCTGATATCGCTCCGACAGAGAGTAACATATTCATTTTTCACCAGCAGCTCTCCTTGTTTCAGTTCCGGAATAGAGCATTCTTCTATGCTGACTGGAGTACCCGCTTTTCTGAATATTGCAATCTTGCTTTTGTTATACATAATCCTTGTTTTTTTGAATTCGCGGGCAAATTTCGGATGCTATGACATCATGAGAAATTAATCGGTATGAATTTTCTGAATTTCCCATAAATTATCATTCAGGCAACACATTTGAAATACGGATGCAACATGTATATCATAGTTGAGTCGTTACTTTGCAGCAAATTAAATCTGTGTATGATGAATAGTGCTGACAAGCTTTTGGAAATTTATGAACGTCTGAAAAGACTGAAACAAAACGGTGTGAAAATGAAAGATATAGCCTCAACAATCGAATGGTCACCAAGTGTCCTTTCGGGACTGTATGCCACTGTCCTTCCTGCATTTGCAGAATTATATGCCGGAGGAATGAATTTCGATGAGGCGCTTGATGAGGCTATATATAAGGTAAACAACATATCAAGAAAGAAACTGCTCGGAGATATTGACACCATTTACGACTTCCTGACAGAAACGATACCGGCAGGTACACCGCGTGTCGGAAAGAAAATACCTTTTCTGAAGCAACTGGCCTCTCAAAGCCGGCTTTCGACAGAAAAGAGCAAAAACCTTGAAGGCACATATATGTCATATAGCTGCTCATCTTCTGTCAGGACACTGAAGGCAGAACCTTTTTATCTGACACACGCCGGTGATGACGGACATCTGGCCTGTGGCAGAAAAAGTGTCCATGGATTTGTCCGTGAAGGAATAGCAATCGTAAAAGAACAACAGATGCTATACATTCTGCTCAACGCTTTCAGTGAACCTAACCTGTCACTCGTAACAGTCTACATGCAGTTACCGTTTCTTGAAGAGGTTAAAATACTGAAAGGATTATATCTGGTACCAGACTATAATCAGAATCCCATTGCACGGCGTATCGTTTTCGTCAAACTCTCTGACACTTATGATGCCTCTGAATTTGCCGCCCTCAACGCACGGCTTATCCCTCATGAGGAATTTACAGATACAGAAAAAGCTATATTCGATTATACGTGCGAACTCACCGACTCCCTGAAAATGTGCACGCTTCCTTCACCCAAGCTTGACTTGCGTGATCTTCAGGCAGAAAAGACATTGCTGAGAAAAGAGGCAGAACTGGAATCCTCTTTATAGATACAAAAAAGGTTGTCTCAAGATAATTTGAGACAACCTCTGCTTTTTGTTGTATTCAATTTTCTTCTACATCAAGAAACTTCCCATCAATTCAGATAAGAAGCCAATTCGCTTGCGGTTACATTCTTTGCCACAATCACTCCCTCACTATTCAACAGGAAGTTTCTGAAACCGCTTTCCAAGCCATACGACTTGAATATCTTCGAATTTTCACCCTCCATTTCCAGATGACAGCTAGCCGTGTCAATCTGATCCTGCCGAACCGCAGCATTGAAGACAGAGCGGTAACGGTCGAAGGATATGGAGATCATCTTCACCTGGTCCTGATTCTTCAGCAAGTGGCTCAACGCAGCATTCTGCGCTCTTGAAGAAGCATCATAACTGGCCCAAAAGCTCAACAACGTATAATTGCCAGAGGCATCCTGCAGGTTGAGCGGCTGCATTTCATTACAGAGTACCAACTCCGGAGCCTTATCTCCCAAAGCCAGCTTCTCTGTCGGAACACTCTTCTTCTGGAAAGAAAAAGAGATTAAGGAACTGAATACTAATACAACAAAAAACCACTTTACATTTTTAATCATGTAATTTGATTTTAGTTAATACTATCCGGGACTGCCCTTTTACAGTGATTTCTACCCGGAACATTGTCTGTCGCAAAACATCTATGCGAACCCTGTTTCCAGTCTTCTTTGCATATTGTTTCGCTTCTTTTACTTAAGAAATCTGCTGCAAAGGTAAGCCCTTTTGACCATTTTACCAAAGAACAGAAAGAAAAATTATGCTTTTAAACATAAATTCGCACTCTAAATCACATAACGCCCTATTCTTTTTCCCGCAGAAACTAGGGTTCAAAGCATTTAATTCGTACATTTGCGAAGATTACTGCCAAAACAGAGAAAAAAGAAAAAATGGAAAACAAAACCGAACTGATATTAATCCGTATCAGCGGCCTGGATCGTCCGGGGCTGACCGCTTCCATTACGGCCATTTTGTCGGAATATGATGTAGACATTATGGATATCGGCCAAGCTGATATTCATAGTACCCTGTCGCTCGGACTACTTTTCAAATGCAAGGAAAAGGATTCGGGCAACATAATGAAAGATCTGCTTTTCAAGGCATCCGCACTGGGCATCAACATCCGCTTCTACCCTATTTCGACTGAGGAATATGAGGAATGGGTAAACATGCAAGGAAAAAACCGTTACATCCTGACATTGCTGGGACGAAAGCTGACTGCCCAGCAAATAGCAGGTGCAACCCGGATATTGGCTGAACAGCAACTGAACATTGACGGCATCCGACGGCTGACCGGACGTATTCCTTTAGACGAGAAAAAAGCAAACGTACGTGCCTGCATCGAATTTTCAGTGCGCGGAACTCCAAAGGACAAAGAAGAACTTCAGCGACAACTGATGCAGTTAAGTTCCTCTCTGGCTATGGATTTCTCCTTCCAGCAGGATAATATGTACCGCCGTATGCGCCGGCTGATCTGCTTCGATATGGATTCTACCCTGATTGAAACAGAAGTCATTGACGAACTGGCCATGCGGGCAGGTGTAGGCGATCAGGTCAAAGCTATTACAGAGCGGGCCATGCGAGGGGAAATAGACTTCATTGAAAGCTTCAAGGAACGGGTATCCTTACTGAAAGGACTGGATGAGAGCGTGATGCGGGAAATCGCCGAAAACCTTCCCATTACAGAGGGAGTGGAGCGCCTGATGTATGTATTGAAACGATACGGATACAAGATCGCCATTCTTTCCGGCGGATTTACCTACTTCGGTAACTACCTGAAAGATAAATTCGGAATAGACTATGTATATGCCAACGAACTCGAAATTATAGACGGGAAGCTGACCGGCCGCTATTTGGGAGACATTGTTGACGGCAAACGCAAAGCAGAATTATTGAGGCTGATTGCACAGGTGGAAAAGGTAGATATCGCTCAGACCATTGCTGTTGGTGACGGCGCCAACGATCTGCCGATGCTATCCATTGCCGGATTGGGCATTGCTTTCCACGCAAAACCTAAAGTGGCCGCCAACGCACGGCAATCCATCAATACCATCGGTTTGGATGGGGTTCTGTATTTCCTGGGCTTCAAGGATTCATACCTGGACGAACGTGGCAAACTATAAAATAACCGACTAAAAACAACCCATTTTATATGCAATTTTCAGAATTAAATTTAGAAGATAGCGTCCTCGATGCACTGGATGCCATGAACTTCCGGGAATGTACTCCAGTGCAGGAACATACAATCCCTGTCATTCTTGAAGGAAAAGACCTCATTGGAGTTGCCCAGACCGGAACAGGCAAGACAGCCGCCTATCTGCTCCCTGTACTCAACCAGCTCAGCAAGGGAAATTATCCGGAAGATGCCATCAATTGTATCATTATGGCTCCTACGCGTGAACTGGCCATGCAGATTGACCAGCAGATGGAAGGTTTCTCCTATTTCATGCCGGCTTCCAGTGTTGCAGTCTATGGAGGTAACGACGGAATACGCTTTGAACAGGAGAAAAAAGGGCTTACCTTAGGAGCCGATGTCGTTATTGCCACACCGGGACGACTGATCAGTCACCTTAGCCTGGGCTACGTAGATTTATCCAAAGTTTCCTTCTTCATTCTGGACGAAGCCGACCGTATGCTGGACATGGGATTTGCTGAAGATATCATGCAAATCGTCAAATACCTTCCCAAAGAAAGACAGACGATCATGTTCTCAGCCACCATGCCGACCAAGATCCAGCAACTGGCCAAAACAATTCTGACCAATCCGGTAGAAGTCAAACTGGCTGTATCCAAACCGGCAGAGAAAATCATACAGGCAGCCTACATCTGCTACGAAGCACAGAAGCTGGGAATTATCGAATCACTCTTCAAAGAGCAGCAACCGGAACGTGTCATCATCTTTGCATCCTCCAAAATCAAGGTCAAGGAAGTAACCAAAGCGCTTAAACGCCTGAAGCTGAACGTCGGTGAAATGCATTCCGACCTTGACCAGAGCCAGCGGGAAGCCATCATGCATGAATTCCGGAACGGACGGATCAATATGCTGGTGGCAACCGATATCGTTGCCCGCGGTATTGACATTGACGATATCCGTCTGGTCATCAACTATGACGTACCTCATGACAGCGAAGATTATGTACACCGTATCGGACGTACAGCCCGGGCAAACAACGATGGATGCGCCATTACTTTCGTCAGCGAAACAGAACAGAACAAATTTAAACAGATCGAGAATTTTCTTGAAAAAGAAATCTATAAGATACCGGTACCGGAAGAATTGGGAGAAGCTCCGGCCTATAACCCACGCAGTGCCAGGCCTAAAGGCAAAGGCAACAGCCAATCAGCTTCCGGAAAGAAACGGTCCAGTAACGGAAACAGACGGAGAAAGAAAAAGAGTGCTCCGGCCAGCCCGTCACCGGCAAAAGCCTGAATCCGGTTTCAAACTAAAATCCCTTGCCACTGATCAGAGAATCAAAGGCAAGGGATTGTTTATTCCACATCCGCAGATGAAAAGGACAGCTGGTCATCCCGGTCAATAGTCAGCTCTACATTGTAACAGGATGCCCCATCCGGAATACACAAGGTGGCCAGATAATGATAGCCTTCAGCATCCACACCAATGAAATCCATGTCCGACAGGATAGACATCTTCAGGTAATCATCCGGAACAACAGAGGAAAACATCTGACGAGTGATATCCTTCGCATAAAGGCGTTGCTTTCCCTGATACACACAGATATGAATCACGTTGTCATAATACACGTTGTCCATCGTCAGTCCTTCTTCTGTCAGACTCGGACGAACGACCTTGATACTGGTCGGATTTATATAGACATACCCGCGGTAACGCTTGCCTTGATACATCACAGCCAGGTCCTTGGAGATCACTTCTTTCTTTTCCGGTCCGGTCACAGACAGCGCAACAAAGACTGAATCATTATCCGACTTGTGCAAAGACACCATGTCTCCTACCGGAGTACGGAACTGCAATGCCTGTTCCTGACAACGTTCCAAAGGATAATGCACTGTCTCCACCCCATAGATGGTCAATGTATCATTCTTCAAATCATATTTTAATGGTGCATTGATCTGACTGGCATAATAAATGCTGTCGCCTTTGATCTTGAAGACAGGAGATTCCGTGTTGTCATCCAGCCATACCCCCTGCAGCCATTGCGTATCTGCCAGTGTATCTGCGGCTTGTTCTTCCTGTCTGGCTTCACCTCCCATACAGGCCGGCAAAAGTAGGCAAAAACATCCCATTAAAAAATAATTTCTCATACCTATTCCCTTTATTTTCATACAGTTCCTCATTTCCCGATGCAATGATATACCAGGCCGGCTTCAGCCAGTTCATGAGGATCATAAATATTTCTTCCGTCAAAAATAACCGGATGCTTCATCGTTTTCCGGATCACTCCCCAGGCCGGCAGACGGAATTCTTTCCACTCTGTCACCATCAGCATTGCATCTGCATCCAGCAAGGCATCATACATATCCTTTGCATAATAAATGGAATCACCGACACGGCGTCTGGCTTCGTCCATAGCAGCCGGATCGTATGCACGGATCAGACAACCGGCTTCCTGCAGCTTTTTGATCAGTACCAGCGCCGGGGCTTCCCGCATATCATCTGTTTCCGGTTTAAAGGCCAGTCCCCATAAAGCAATCGTACGCCCTTTCAGGTCTCCCTGATAATAGGCACTCAGCTTGCGGAACAGAACATCTTTCTGATCCTCATTGACAGCTTCTACCATTTTCAGCACCCGCATCGAATAACCATGTTCCTCGGCTGTTCTGATCAGGGCCTTGACATCTTTCGGGAAACAGGAACCGCCATATCCGCATCCCGGATAAAGGAACTTACGTCCGATACGCGTATCGGATCCGATTCCGCTACGCACCATATTTACGTCAGCTCCAACCAGTTCACACAGATTGGCAATGTCATTCATAAAGCTGATTCGGGTCGCCAGCATGGAATTGGCAGCATATTTTGTCATCTCGGCAGAAGGGATATCCATAAAAATCACCCGGAAGTTATTCAGCAGGAAAGGACGATACAACTTAGTCATCAGTTCCCTGGCTTTATCCGATTCCACTCCCACGACAACGCGGTCAGGAGTCATAAAGTCATTGATGGCATTACCTTCCTTCAGGAATTCCGGGTTCGAAGCGACATCAAACGGGATCTCCACTCCCCGGGCGGCCTGTTCTCTCCGGATCACTTCCTTTACCTTGCTGGCTGTTCCTACCGGCACCGTACTTTTAGTTACAACAAGTACATAACGCTTCATGCAGGCTCCAATGGTTCGTGCTACTTCCAGTACGTATTTCAGATCTGCACTTCCGTCTTCATTCGGCGGAGTTCCGACTGCAGTAAATACAATCGACACCTGGTCCAGACAATCCTCCAGCGAGGTTCCGAATGTCAGACGCCCGGCCTTTACATTACGCTGTACCATTTCCTCCAGTCCCGGTTCATAAATCGGAATAACCCCTTTCTTCAAGGCTTCGATCTTGGCAGCATTGGTATCAATACAAATAACGTTTGCTCCTGTTTCAGCAAAACATGTACCTGTCACCAACCCTACATATCCGGTTCCCACGATAGCTATATTCATAACTTTGCGTTTTTATTCTTTTTTTGACTGTGCAAAAATAGAACAAAAAAAAATTCCTTCCGAAAAAAGTGCGGGAAAGATGCGTCAAACGGATAAAAATTGTACATTTGCAGTATGATTGAATTAGCCAAACATATCGAAGTATTACTGCTGGAAAACGATTGCGTAATCGTTCCGGGACTGGGTGGATTCATTGCCCACAACCGTCCGGCAACGTGGCGGACAGACTCCGGAGAGTTTTTCCCGCCTCTGCGTTCCATCGGGTTCAATCCGCAACTGATCATGAACGACGGCCTGCTGGTACAGTCTTACATGCAGGCATACAATACAGATTTTCCGGATGCAACCCGTAAAATTGAAAAAACAGTAGAAACACTGAAGGAAGAACTCTATCAGCGCGGACAGATCGCTCTGCAAGGGATCGGCACCTTATATTATAATATGAAGGGGGGATATGGATTCGAGCCGGAAGGGAAAGTGTTTTTCACTCCTTCTCTCTACGGACTGGAACCGTTTTCACTGCCACTTCTGAAAGAGGAAGTGATCACTCCTCAGGTACGTCCTGCCACGATTGTTCCCAAGCCTCATGCCATACCTGCCCAACAGACTTTCCGTACCCGCCATTTCCTCCCGGTACGGCGCTGGTTACAGAATGCCGTAGCTGTTGCAGCAGCCGTCATCCTGTTCTTCATACTCTCTGTTCCTGTTGAGAATACCTATGTAGAAGAAGCTGATTATGCGGCATTGGGATCGGCTGGTTTGTTTGATGCCATTCGTAACCAGTCTCTGGTTGCCAACACCCTGCAGAAGAGCAATCAGCATACCCAGCAGAAGAAAATCAGAAACAATGTCAATACGCTGAAACCTGTCAAAGTCAAGACTGAAAAGGTTGCCGCTCCGCAAGCAACTTCTGCCAAGGTAACGGCACAGGCCAGCGGAAAGTCTGTGGAAAAACAGACGCCCTCCCAGGCTCCGGTTCAGAAAAAGTCAGCTCCGGCAAGTCAGGCTTCAGCAAGTCAGACAACCGGCAAGTCTTCAGGCAACAAGGGTTATTACATCATCGCAGCCAGCCTGACAACTGCAGCTGATGCCAACAAGCAGGCTGAAATATTCCGCAAGCAAGGCTATAAGGATGTAGAGGTGCTCGAATCTGCCGGAAGATATCGTGTATCACTGGGTCACTATACGAATCAGGCAGAAGCCTACCGCCAGACTGAGACCCTGAAAAAAGAGAAGGCATTCAGCCAGGCATGGGTGTTTTCTGTTAAATAACCAAAGATAAACTTTGCAAAGTAATGAAAAGAGTAAGATGTCCTAAATGTGACAATTATATACAGTTTGATGAAACAAAATATCAGGAAGGCCAGTCTCTGGTGTTCATCTGCGACAATTGCAAAAAGCAGTTTGGCATCCGGATCGGGAAATCCAAACTGAACGCAGGCAGTCGCCGGGAAGAAGTCGTCGACGAAAAGGAAGGAACCGAAAACTGGGGAAACGTTGTTGTCATTGAGAACGTTTTTGCCTTCAAACAGGTTTTCCCCTTGCATGAAGGAGACAATGTTATCGGACGGCGTTCCAAAGGTACGGAAGCCGATATCCCCATCGAAAGCAACGATCCCAGTATGGACCGTCGCCACTGCATCCTGAATGTCAAACGCGACAAGCAGGGACAGATCGTGTATACCCTGCGGGACAACAACAGCATCACCGGCACTTTCCTGATGAACGAATTGCTGGGGCCCAAAGAACGTGTCCGCATAGAAGAAGGCAATATCTTCACCCTGGGAGCTACAACCCTGATTCTGCGGGGAGCAAATTCAAACGACACATCATGCGAAGACTGATCCTGATCACCGGTGGACAGCGCTCGGGAAAGAGCACGTATGCAGAGCAGATGGCCCTCCGCTTGTCTCCGACTCCTGTCTATCTGGCCACGGCCCGCATCTGGGACGAAGAATTCCGCCGGCGGGTACAGATCCATCAGGAACGGAGAGGACCGGAATGGACCAATATCGAAGAGAACAAGGAACTCAGCCGGCATCAGCTTCCGGGAAGAACCATCCTGATTGACTGCGTCACTCTCTGGTGTACCAATTTCTTTTTCGATCTGGAAGGCGACGTCAACCGGTCACTGGAAGCTGTCAAGGAAGAATTCGACCGCTTCACCGCACAGGACGCAACTTTTATTTTTGTAACCAATGAAATCGGAGCCGGAGGCGTTTCTGAAAACGAAGTGCAACGCAAGTTTACCGACCTGCTGGGATGGGCTAACCAATACATAGCTTCCCGCGCGGACGAAGTTTTCTGGATGGTTTCCGGAATTCCCGTTCAAATCAAATAGACTTATGATGCACTTTTCACCTCAACATCCCGACGAACGGATCCGGCCGCTTCTTCGGGAAAAGATAGACAACCTGACCAAGCCCAAAGGTTCATTGGGCAGACTGGAAGACCTTGCCCTTCAGATCGGCATGATCCAGCAGACCCTTTCACCGGAACTCAAGAAACCATGCAACATTCTTTTCGCCGCAGACCACGGCATCGTGGAAGAGGGAGTCAGCCTCTCTCCGAAGGAAATTACCTGGCAGCAGCTGAGTAACTTTCTGCATGGAGGAGCCGGAATCAATTTCCTGTGCCGCCAGCACGGTTTCCGCCTGTTGCTCGCCGACTCAGGAGTCGACTACAACCTGCCTTATGAACAGGGAATACGCAACCTGAGTGTGGGTAAAGGTACCCGCAACTTTCTGAAAGAAGCAGCCATGTCCCCGGAAGAGTGTCAATTATGCCTGGAACGGGGAGCTTCTCTGGTGGATGAAGTATTCGAAAGCGGCTGCAACGTTGTCAGCTTCGGCGAAATGGGTATCGGAAACACATCGGCTTCGTCCGTGTGGATGCACCTCTTCACCCGGATTCCCCTGGAACAGTGTGTCGGTGCCGGAAGCGGTCTGAATGCAGCCGGAATCTCCCACAAGCTGGATGTACTGAAACGTGCCGTAGCACGCTATAACGGAAACGGAGAACCGCTTGATATCATGGCTGAATACGGCGGCTTTGAAATGGTCATGGCTGCAGGCGGCATGCTGAGAGCAGCCGAACGGAACATGATCATCCTGGTCGACGGTTTTATCATGACCAACTGCATACTGGCTGCATCCCGCCTGCATCCGGAAGTACTGGACTATGCTGTCTTCGGCCATCAGGGTGATGAATCCGGCCACAAACTGGTACTCGACTGGCTGCAGGCCCGTCCTCTGCTGAACCTCGGACTCCGCCTGGGAGAAGGATCCGGTGCCGTATGTGCCTACCCCATTCTGGAATCAGCCGTACGGATGCTGAATGAGATGGATAACTTTACCCATGCTTCCATTACCAAATACTTCTGACCGATGAGACTGCTGGCTGCCCTGATCTTTTTTACCCGGCTTCCATTCTGGAGAATAGCCGAAGTTCCACCCCGCTATTACAAAGAAGTTGTCAACTACTGGCCACTGGTCGGCTGGCTGACGGGAGGTGTCATGGCAGGTATCCTTTGGCTGACATCCCATTGTTTTTCGTGGGAAATAGCCGTTCTACTGACCATGCTCTCACGCATTCTGCTCACCGGTGCCCTGCACGAAGACGGACTCGCCGACTTCTGCGACGGCTTTGGAGGAGGAACCACCCGTGAACGCATCCTTTCCATCATGAAAGATTCTCATATCGGCACCTATGGAGTTATCGGACTGATCTGTTATCTGGGAATGTTCTATCTGCTCATATACCGTCTTCCCATGGCTATAGCCCCGTGGCTGATCGTGGGATTCGATACCTGGAGCAAGTTCTGTTCAGCCCAGATCATCAACCTCCTGCCATATACCCGCAAGGAAGAAGAATCCAAAGCCAGAGTCATCTACAACCGGATGAGCCCGGGAAACTGGATCATGGCTTTCATTTGCGGCCTTCTGCCCCTCGTTCCGGCATTACTGGCCTGCCCGTCACTGGCTCTTCTGCTTCCCGTTCCCCTGCTGGTAACTCTGGCGCTGGTTCATCTGATGCGAAAGAAAATCCAGGGCTATACCGGAGACTGCTGCGGAGCGACCTTCCTGCTCTCCGAACTGGCCCTGTACCTTATGTCCAACTGTTTTTTTACTCATCTGCCATGAAAGTATATCTCATCAGACATACGGCAGTAGATGTTCCTTCCGGCACATGCTACGGCCAGACCGATGTTCCCTTAAAATCCACCTTCGAAGCGGAAGCAGCACAAACGCTCCGCAATTTGAGCGGAACCCACTTCGACCATGTATATTCCAGCCCGTTAAGCCGTGCCCGCCGGCTGGCCGGTTATTGCGGCTACCCCGATCCGGAATGTGACGACCGGCTGATGGAAATCAATTTCGGCGAATGGGAAATGCAGCGTTTCGATGCCATCAGTGATCCGCGCCTGCAGGAATGGTTCGACGACTATTTCCACGTAGCAGCAACCGGAGGCGAATCCTTCGAGGATCTATACCGGCGTGTTGCTGCCTTTCTTGACGAATTAAAAAAGAAGCCCTGCCAGGAAGTGGGAATCTTCGCCCACGGCGGCGTACTTATCTGTGCACAGATCTATGCAGGAGCCGTCCAAAAAGAAACAGCCTGGGAACATCTCACTCCCTATGGCGGTGTAATTTCCATAGATCTGTAATCCGCCCTGCTAATTGGACCTGCCGTCCGTTTTCTCATCCTGAAAACTTGGAATTTTTACAGGATTGTTTTATTTTTGTAAAATCTTTGAAAAAGAGAAGAATCAAAAAAGGATAACTAACAACTAACAAAACCCTTAATTATGGCTTTTACTAACAACGTAATGATTGTCCGGCACAAGCTACTGGAAAATCTTGTCGCCCTCTGGAAAGAAAACCAACTTGTCGAGAAGATAGACCGTATTCCTTTGGAATTCAGCCCGCGCCGTTCACAGGCAGTAGGCCGTTGCTGTATTCACAAGGAACGTGCCGTAACCAAGTACAAATCACTCCCGCTGTTGGGCTGGGACATGAGCGATGAAACCGATGAACTGACTCCCCTATCCGAATATGCAAAGAAGGCGCTCGAACGCCGCGGAAAAATCAAGGAAAACATCCTTTGTGTCATCGATGAAGCTTGTTCTTCCTGCGTACAGGTCAACTACGAAGTAAGTAACCTGTGCCGTGGATGCGTGGCACGAAGCTGCTATATGAACTGTCCGAAAGGTGCTGTCCATTTCGACAAGAAGACCGGCCAGGCTCATATCGACCACGATACCTGTATCAGCTGTGGTATTTGTCACAAGAGCTGCCCGTACCATGCAATCGTCTACATCCCCGTTCCGTGTGAGGAAGCCTGCCCGGTAAAAGCCATCAGCAAAGATGAACATAACATCGAACATATCAACGAAGACAAGTGTATCTATTGCGGCAAGTGTCTGAATGCATGCCCCTTCGGTGCCATCTTCGAAATCTCACAGGTATTTGATATTCTGGAAGCGATCCGTGCCGGTGAGAAACTGATTGCCATCCCGGCTCCGTCTATTCTGGGACAGTTCAAGGCTACCATCGACCAGGTATATGGCGCCCTGAAGGAAGTTGGATTTGCCGATGTTATCGAAGTGGCAGAAGGCGCAATGGAAACAACCAGCAACGAAGCACATGAGTTGCTCGAAAAGCTGGAAGAAGGCCAGAAATTCATGACCACCTCCTGCTGTCCGTCTTACATCGAACTGGTAAACAAACATATTCCTGACATGAAAAAGTATGTTTCTTCTACCGGATCTCCCATGTACTATGCAGCCCGCATCGCCAAGAAGAAATATCCCGATGCAAAGGTTGTTTTCATCGGCCCGTGTATTGCCAAACGCAAAGAAGCACAGCGTGATGAATGTGTGGACTATGTAATGACTTTCGAGGAACTCCACCCGTTGTTCCGTGGACTGGGAATCGAACTGGAACAGGCCACTCCGTATAAGGTTGCCAAAGAATCCGTCTGCGAGGCTCACGGTTTCGCACAGGCCGGAGGTGTTGCCGGTGCCGTACAAGCTTATCTGGGTCCGAAAGCACAAGGCATCAAGGTACTGCAATTCTCCGATTTCAACAAGAAGAACATCGGTGTACTGCGTGCATACGCCAAGACTGGCAAGGTAGATGCCCAGTTCATCGAAATGATGGCCTGCGAAGGCGGATGCGTTACGGGTCCGAGTGCCCACAACGATCCTGTTTCCGGCCGTCGTCAGCTGAATCAGGACCTGCTGAAACGTACATTGAAATACGAAAACTATCACGAAGGAAACGAGGAAGGCAACCAGTAAGCCCTTTTTCCAATGAAATCGCTGATCGAACAACTATACCGGGAGGGCACACTACCTCCCGGTGATTTATATACCCTGCTGAGCAAATGCACGGCAGACGATCTGGCCTTTATCAATGAAAAAGCCAGAGAGGTCACTTTCCGTCATTTCGGCAACCGGATCTTTATCCGCGGACTGATTGAAGTCGGCAATTGCTGCCACAACGACTGCCTCTATTGCGGCATCCGTCGCAGCAACCGGAACATTGAGCGTTACCGTCTCAGTCAGGAAACCATTCTGGCCTGTTGCCGGGAAGGATATGAACTGGGATTCCGCACTTTTGTCCTGCAAGGAGGAGAAGACACCTGGCTGACCGACGAGCGGGCCGAATCCCTTATCTCAGCCATCCGGAACAGCTGGCCCGACACAGCCATCACTCTCTCACTGGGAGAACGCCCCACCGAATCCTATGAACGCTTCTTCCGGGCCGGAGCCAACCGCTATCTCCTGCGCCATGAAACCCACAACGCCGCCCATTACGCCCGGCTGCATCCTGCGGGTATGTCGCTTGCCAACCGGCTTCGCTGCCTGAACGATCTGAAACGCATCGGTTTCCAAACGGGAACCGGAATCATGGTGGGCAGTCCCGGACAGACACTGGAGCATCTGGTAGAAGATATCCTCTTTATCGGAGAGTTCCGTCCGCAGATGATCGGAATCGGTCCCTTCCTTCCCCATCACGACACGCCATTCGCCGCCTGTCCGCCGGGAAACATGGAACAGACCCTGCTGCTGCTTTCCATCTTCCGCCTGATGCATCCCCGTGCTCTGATCCCTTCTACCACGGCACTGGCCACTCTGGCCCCCGACGGAAGAGAACGAGGCATTCTGGCAGGAGCCAACGTAGTCATGCCGAATCTGTCTCCCAGCGGCGAACGAAGCAAATATGCCCTTTATGACAACAAGGCTTCCATGGGAGCCGAAGCAGCCGAAGGACTCGCCCTGCTGGATCAGCGTCTGAAATCCATCGGCTATGTCATCGACAAGAGCCGGGGAGATTATAAATAATACAACGATTGAAAAATCAGAATATCATGGGTAACTATAAAGTAGATTCACCAAAAGCCGAAGAATTCATCTGCCACGATGAAATTCTGGACACATTAGCGTATGCACAGGCACACCGCAATGATACAGCCCTGGTCCGTTCCCTCATCGAAAAGGCACGTGCCTGCAAGGGCCTGAACCACCGGGAGGCAGCCGTACTGCTGGAATGCGAAGACCCGCAGCTCCTGGAAGAGATCTATGCGCTCGCCCGGGAAATCAAACAGCGTTTCTATGGCAACCGCATTGTCATGTTCGCTCCCCTCTACCTGTCCAACTATTGCGTAAACAGCTGTACATACTGCCCTTATCACATTAAAAACAAAACCATTGCCCGCAAGAAGCTGACTCAGGAAGAAATTCGCCGCGAAGTGATTGCCCTGCAGGACATGGGACACAAGCGTCTGGCTCTGGAAGCCGGCGAAGACCCTCTGCACAACCCGATCGAGTACATTCTGGAGTCCATTCAGACCATCTACAGCATCAAGCACAAGAATGGTGCCATCCGCCGGGTAAACGTCAATATCGCAGCCACTACCGTGGAGAACTACCGCCGCCTGAAGGAAGCCGGTATCGGTACATATATTCTTTTCCAGGAAACCTATCACAAGGAAAACTACGAAAAGCTGCATCCCAGAGGCCCCAAGAGCAACTATGCCTATCATACGGAAGCCATGGACCGTGCCATGCAGGGAGGCATCGATGATGTAGGAATCGGTGTCCTGTTCGGCCTGAATACCTACCGTTACGATCTGGTAGGCCTGCTCATGCATGCCGAACACCTGGAAGCCACCTTTGGCGTAGGACCGCACACCATCAGTGTACCCCGTATCTGCTCAGCCGACGACATAGACAAGGCCGATTTTGAAAATGCCATCTCCGACGAGACCTTCCAGAAGATCGTGGCCGTAATCCGTATCAGTGTGCCCTACACCGGAATGATCATCTCCACCCGCGAATCCCAGCGTTCCCGCGAAAAGGTGCTGGCCCTGGGAATTTCACAAATCAGCGGAGGCTCACGTACCAGCGTGGGAGGCTACGCAGAAGAAGAACTGCCGGAAGAAAACTCTGCCCAGTTCGACCTGAGCGACACCCGTACTCTGGACGAAATTGTTGCCTGGCTGCTGAAACTAGGCTACATACCCAGCTTCTGTACCGCCTGCTACCGGGAAGGACGTACCGGCGACCGCTTCATGTCGCTCGTCAAGACCGGACAGATCGCCAACTGCTGCGCTCCCAATGCACTGATGACCCTGCAGGAATACCTGGAAGACTATGCCTCTCCCGAAACCCGCGCACTGGGCACCGAAATGATCCGCCGGCAGATGGAACAGATCCCCAATCCGGCCATCCGCAAACGTGCACTGGAAAACCTGGAACGTATTGCCCGGGGAGGAAGAGATTTCCGTTTTTAACCATTCATCTGCCGCCATATGAATACATTACAAGATACCCCCCGTGCCAATCGGATCCATATCGGTCTGTTCGGAAAGCGCAACAGCGGAAAGTCTTCCCTGATCAATGCCCTGACCGGACAGGAAGCCGCTCTGGTCTCCGAGGTGGCCGGTACCACCACCGATCCCGTCTACAAACCCATGGAAATCCATGGACTGGGTCCCTGTGTTTTCATCGACACAGCCGGGCTGGACGATGAAGGAGACCTGGGAGCACTGCGCATCCGTCAGACTCTCAAGGCTATGGAACGGACTGATATTGCCCTGCAGGTATGCCGGGATGAACAAATCGGGCCCGAAATGGAATGGGCCGGCCAGCTGAAAGAAAAGAATATCCCGACCATCTGGGTGCTGAATCAGGCTGACAAGCTGGAAGATCCCCTGGCAACCGCCCGTGCCATCGAAAAGAAATGCGGACAGGTTCCCCTCATTGCCAGTGCCCTGAACCGGCAGGGCATGGATGACATTCTCCGCACACTGGTCCATAAACTGCCGGATGCCAGTATGGAGAAAGGCATTGTCGGCCATCTGGTCAGCGAAGGAGATACCGTACTTCTCGTCATGCCTCAGGACATTCAGGCCCCCAAAGGCCGCCTGATCCTCCCCCAGGTACAGACCCTGCGCGAACTGCTCGACCGGAAATGTCTGGTCATGAGCTGTACGACCGACAAATTGCCCCAGATGCTTGAAGCACTGGCCCGGCCGCCCAAACTGATCATCACCGATTCTCAGGTCTTCGGAACAGTCTATACCCTGAAACCGGAAACCAGCCGGCTGACTTCCTTCTCCGTTCTCTTCGCTCAATACAAAGGAGATATTGATTACTACATCCAGGGAGCCAGAGCCCTTTCCGACCTGACAGAGAAATCCCGCATCCTGATTGCCGAAGCCTGCACCCATGCCCCACTTTCCGAAGATATCGGACGTGTAAAAATACCCAATATGCTGAGGAAACGCTTCGGACAGGGAATACAAATCGATATGGTTTCGGGAACCGACTTCCCGGAAGATCTGACTCCCTACGATCTGATTATCCACTGCGGAGCCTGCATGTTCAACCGCAAATATGTATTGAACCGCATCGAAGCAGCCCGGAAGCAGCAGGTGCCCATGACCAACTACGGAGTGACCATCGCCTGTTTGCAGGGGATTCTGGACAAAATCGATTATTGATGAAAAAAACAGGCTTTATTGTTGCTCAGTTCCACAATAAAGCCTACTTTTGTCATGCTCAAAAAATCCTTGCGGTAGTAGCTCAGTTGGTAGAGCATCGGCTTCCCAAGCCGAGGGTCACGGGTTCGAGTCCCGCTTACCGCTCAATTCCCCATAAATTTATTCTAATTTGACCGGACGATCGGGCTGAAACGACTGCACGATCGGACCGCAACGTATATACAATGCGGGCAAATCGACCGCAAAAAATTACCCCATCGACTGTACGATTCAGCTCCATCGTACGCGAAGAAATTTCCCCTTCACGTACGGGCAAAAAAAGAGGGAATCTTCCCAGACTCCCAATCTTCATTAACCTTAAATCTAATACCATGAAAAACACGATGCAAAGGTATGGTTTTTATGTTATGTAACATAATAATTACATAAAAAATCGTCTGCATTTAACACTATTTCACAAAAACCATATCATTTTCATCTACTTTGCTCCCCCTTCGTTCCCAGCTTTGGATGTAACCTTTTCCGGCCTGTCATGCAATTCCTTTTCTTCCTTCACCGTATTTTGCTTTTTTTCGGATTTCAAACTCTGAAAATCCAACAAAAAAGCCTACCTTTGCAGGAAGTTTACCAAGTTGGAAAGACAAAAACAAAACAAACCAAACTAAAGATAACTCTTTATGAAGAAACGATTCGCAAGACTCGCATTCTGCCTTTTCCTGCTGGGAGCTCTCCCCGCAGCGGCACAGACCATGAGTGACAGCCAGGTACTGGAGTATGTCAAACAGGGAATGCAGCAGGGAAAAGACCAGAAGCAGATCGCCATGGAGTTGGCACGCCGGGGCGTTACCGAAGAACAGGCACGCCGAGTACAGGAAATGTATCAGCAACAGTCCAAAGGAACCCTGGGCACCAGCAGTTCCACCTCACAGGACCGAATGAGACAGTCTTCCTCCGGAACAAGCGACTATTATTACCAGAACGGTTACCGCAAAAACACTAACCGCAACGCTGAACTGCAGCAGGAACGCCGCGAACAGATGGAGCAGGAATACCGTCAGCGTAAGAAAATGGAAGAAGAACGCAAGAAGAACGAGTTCTCTCAGCGTGACCAGTCCAACAACCCCTATTCTATGGAATACAATATGAATACCAACCAGAACCGGGTGGTATCGATCTTGGGTGACTCTCTTTCATTATCTCCTTTCTATGAGTATAATCCTGAAGACCAGGTATTCGGCCGCGACATCTTCAACACCGAAAATCTGACCTTCGAGCCCAATATGAATCTGGCCACTCCGTCCGACTACCGTCTCGGTCCGGGTGATGAAGTAATCATCGACATCTGGGGAGCCAGCCAGAACACCATCCGCGAAACCATTTCTCCGGACGGCTACATCAATATCCCCGATCTGGGCCTTGTCTTGCTGAACGGCATGAGCGTATCCGAAGCGAAGACTGTCCTGAAGCAGGAACTCAGCAAAATTTATGCAGACTCCGGTAACAATATCCAGGTTTCCCTCGGCAATGTCCGCACCATCCAGATCAATGTAATGGGTGAAGTGCTACGCCCCGGAACCTATACGCTGTCCTCTTTTGCGACGGTATTCCACGCCCTTTACAGTGCCGGCGGAGTCAGCGATATCGGTAGTTTGCGAAACATCCACGTTGCACGCAACGGAAAGAACGTCGCTACGGTCGATGTCTACGAATTCATCATGCAAGGAAAGATTCAGGACGACATCCGTCTGCAGGAAGGAGATGTCATCATCGTTCCCCCGTATGAAGCCATCGTCAAGATCACCGGCAAGGTAAAACGCCCGATGCGCTACGAAATGAAATCCGACGAATCCATCGCGACCCTGCTTAAATACGCCGGAAACTTTGCCGCAGACGGCTACAAGAACAGCCTGCGCGTCATCCGTCAGGCAGGCCGCGAATACTCTGTAGCTACGGTAGACGCCAAAGACTTCACCCGTTTCCAGATGTGCGACGGCGATGAAGTGACAGCCGATCCCATCCTGGAACGTTTCACCAACCGTCTGGAAGTAAAAGGAGCCGTCTATCGCCCGGGTATTTATGAACTGAGCGGTTCACTGAACACCGTCAAGCAGCTGGTTGAAAAAGCCGACGGTCTGCTGGGCGACGCCTTTACCAACCGCGCCGTTCTCTACCGCCAGCGCGAGAACCTCACCAGCGAAGTGCTTTCCGTAGACATCAAGGGCATTCTGGCAGGCAGCAGCCCCGACATTGCCCTGCGCAACAACGATGTGCTCTATATCCCCAGCATCCACGACCTGAAAGATCTGGGCAGCATCCGCATTTATGGAGAAGTCACCCTGCCGGGAGAATACCCCTATGCGGACAATATGACGCTTGAAGACATCGTCATCACTGCAGGCGGTCTGAAAGAATCAGCCTCCCTTGTACGCGTAGATGTATCCCGCCGTATCCGCGACCCGAAGAGCACCACCGAGGCCCAGACTATCGGAGAAACCTTCTCGTTTGCCTTGAAAGACGGCTTTGTGGTTGACGGCGAGGCAGGATTTGTCCTCCAGCCATACGATCAGGTATTTGTACGCCGCAGTCCGGGCTACAGCGAACAGGCCAATGTAACCGTCAAGGGCGAAGTCCTCTACTCCGGCCAGTACACCCTGACCAGCAAGAATGAACGCCTGACCGACGTAATCAAAAAAGCCGGTGGTGTAACGCAGTTCGGTTACGTCCGCGGTGCGAAGCTGACCCGTATCGCCAACGAGGAAGAAAAGAAACGCATGCAGGATGTCCTGAAGATGATGCAAAAGGAACTGGGAACCGGCATGACCGACTCACTCAAGCTGGAACTCGACAGTATCTTCACCGTCGGAATCGATCTGGAAGCAGCTCTGGCCAAACCCGGAAGCAATGCCGACATTGTTTTAAGAAAGGGAGACATCATTACCGTACCGGAGTTCAACAACACTGTGAAGATCAACGGAGCTGTCATGATGCCGAATACCGTATCCTACATCGACGGCAAGAGCGTGAAATACTACCTCAGCCAGGCCGGAGGCTACTCCAGCAATGCCAAGAAAAGCAAAAAGTTCATCATCTACATGAACGGTCAGGTGGCCGAAGTAAAAGGAAGCGGTAAGAAACAGATCGAACCCGGCTGCGAAATTGTAGTTCCGAATAAGCAGCGTAAGAACAGTCTGGGCAATATCCTGGGCTATGCTACCTCCTTCGCCTCCTTAGCAACGATGGTTGCATCAATAGCTAATATTGTCAAGTAAACGGATTTTCCGGAAATGATACTCTCCCCGGGGTGATAATGAACAGGTTATCTCCCCGGGGATTTTTTTATTACTTTTCCGTGCAGTATTTTCCCTTCCTCTGCATTGTGAAGAAAATCCCTTGCAGAGGCATATTTTGGCCACATTCCGCTTTGTTGTCTCGAAAATAAAGCCTACATTTGCAAGTAAATACTATTCAATTTCGCGTTTACCTTTCTTCTCCGAATGGGACAGGTAACCGCGAAGCGTACCCAAAACTATTCTTCACATGGCGAACATGTATTTAATAATTGCAGCCTTCATTACTGCAATCGTTCTCGGACGAATCATTATTCCGAACATTCTGATTATCTCTCTGCGCAAACGGCTCTTCGATGCGCCCGATGCCCGAAAGATCCACAAACGGCCCATTCCAAGACTGGGAGGAGTTACGTTCTTTCCCGTCATCCTCTGCACCATCTGCTTTTTCACCGCCCTGCGTATCTTGCTAGGATATCTCCCCGATCCGCAGTTCACCGTGACCATGGTAACCGAACTGCTCTTTCTTATTGCCGGACTTACCCTGTTGTATGTTATTGGTATTGCCGATGATCTTATGGGAGTGAGATACCGCAAGAAATTCCTTGTGCAGATCATCTCTGCCGCATTTTTTCCATTGGCAGGACTCTATATCAACAATTTCTACGGACTTTTCGGGATTTACGAGATTCCCACCTTTGTAGGAATCCCTCTGACCATGCTGTTGGCCGTATTCATCACCAATGCCATCAACCTGATTGACGGCATCGACGGACTGGCTTCCAGCCTGAGTATGGTTGCCCTTACCATTCTGGGAGTCATCTTCATTCATAACCAGCAATGGATCTATGCCCTGCTGGCCTTTGTTTGTGTAGGCATTCTGATCCCCTTCTTCTCCTACAATGTATTCGGCAATGCCGACCGCGGACGCAAGATCTTTATGGGCGACACCGGAAGTCTGACACTGGGATACATTCTCAGCTTCTTTGTCATCAAATACTGCATGTACACCGGAACTATTCCCACTGAAGAAATTCTGGGTTCTCCCCTGCTCGTTTCCTTCAGCGTCCTGCTCGTTCCTTCTCTAGATGTGGTGCGTGTCGTACTTCGTCGAGCACGTAATGGGAAGGCTCTTTTCCTGCCCGATAAAACCCATATTCATCATAAATTTCTGGATATGGGATTTTCACCACGCCAGGCATTAATCACTATCCAACTAATGTCCGCCAGTCTTTGTGCATTTACTTTGGTTACCGTGCATTCCGGATGGAATAATACATTGGTGTTTGTTATTGATGTCGTTGTATGGACGGGATTAAATGTATGGTTTGATGTAATAATTAATAGACGAAAATTTAAACATCAATAAATGAGTCGACAACTGTTTACTTTTTGAATATTCAAATAATACTATAATCATGATTAATCTAGATCAGTTTATTGCGGATCATGTAATAAACAGACAAAAAAGCATGTTTGCTGATGATATCAAAGCAAACAAATCTATTTTACAAGCAGAAATTGAGAATAAAAGTGTCTGCGTAATCGGTGGAGCTGGTTCTATTGGCTCATCATTCATTAAAGCCATTTTACCATTCAAACCTTCAAAGTTAGTCGTTATAGATCTCAATGAAAATGGATTGGCAGAACTAACTCGCGATTTACGTTCTACATATGGAATGTACATACCCGAAGAGTACCGGACATATACACTAAATTTTGCAGACCCCATTTTTGAACGTATTTTTAAAGAAGAAAAAGGATTTGATATCTTTGCCAATTTCTCTGCACATAAGCATGTGCGTAGTGAAAAGGATAAATATTCAGTACAGGCATTAATTGAAAATAACGATATAAAAGCCAAGTATCTTTTAGATTTATTAACAACATATCCACCTAAACATTTTTTCTGTGTTTCTACAGATAAAGCTGCGAATCCAGTAAATATTATGGGAGCCAGCAAACGTATTATGGAGGATATGATTATGGCATATAGTTCAAAATTCAAAGTGACTACTGCCCGCTTTGCTAATGTTGCTTTCTCCAATGGCTCTTTACCAGATGGATGGATTCATCGAGTAATGCGCAAACAACCCCTTGCAGCTCCTAATGATGTGAAACGATATTTTGTTTCACCAGAAGAAAGCGGGCAAATATGTATGTTAGCATGTATTCTTGGTAGAAATGGTGAGATATTCTTTCCGAAGCTTGGAGAAAAACAAATGCTGACATTCTCCTCTATTTGTGATGAATATGTAAAAACGCTAGGATGCAAAAAAAAACAATTTGCAACTGATGAAGAGGCAAAAAAATTTGCCAGTGAAATGTCATTTGAAAGCAAAGAATATCCTGTAGTATATTTTGGCAGTGACACTACCGGAGAAAAAGCTTATGAAGAGTTCTATGTTCCTGGTGAAAAACTGGACATGAATCGTTTTCATAGCTTAGGTGTCATTGAAGAGGTACAAGTTCGTCCTATGGAAGAAATCGATCGTTTTTTTGTGGAGATGAAAAATATCTTTGCCGATCCTTCTTTTAGCAAAGAAGATGTTGTGAATGCCATCAAACGGTTTATTCCTAATTTTGAACATGAAGAAAAAGGTAAGAATTTAGATCAAAAAATGTAAGTATTATGTATAGTCAAATAACAGATTTTGTTCATCAATTATTTGGAACTGAAGAAACAGTTCCTTTGCATGCTCCACTTTTTATCGGAAACGAAAAAAAATATTTAGATGAATGCATAGATACAACATTTGTGTCCAGTGTTGGCAAATTTGTAGATCGCTTCGAAGAAGAAATAGCAGCCTATACTGGTGCAAAAAAAGCAGTAGTATGTGTAAGTGGCACAAATGCGTTACATATGGCCATGATGCTGGTTGGTGTACAACGTGATGATGAAGTACTGACTCAAGCTTTAACCTTTATCGCTACATGCAATGCTATCAGTTATATAGGTGCCCACCCCGTATTTATTGATGTAGACATGGAGACTTTGGGACTCTCTCCTAAGGCGGTACAAACCTGGTTGGAAAAAAATGCAGAATTGAAAAATAATATCTGCTACAACAAGAAAACCGGACGTAGGGTAAAAGCATGCGTTCCTATGCACACATTTGGACATCCAGTAAAAATTGATGAACTTGTCCAGATTTGCAATGAATGGCATATCGAATTGGTAGAAGACGCAGCAGAAAGTATTGGTAGCCTCTATAAAGGACAACATACTGGTACTTTTGGAAAAGTTGGTGCTATCAGTTTTAATGGAAATAAGACCATTACAACAGGAGGTGGAGGCATGTTGCTATTTCAAGATGAAGAACTCGGAAAACTGGCCAAACACTTAACGACACAAGCAAAAGTTCCTCATCGTTGGGCTTTTGTGCACGATCATATTGGCTACAACTACCGCATGCCAAATATTAATGCAGCTTTAGGGTGTGCTCAGTTAGAAAATTTAGACCGATATATAGAAAACAAACGAGAAACCGCTCAGATATACACAGACTTCTTTAAAAACATTCCCGATATCACATTCTTTACAGAACCAGAAGACTGTCGTTCAAATTATTGGTTGAATGTAATAATATTGAAAGATAAAATAGCTCAACAAGAATTTCTAGAATATACAAACAACCATGGAGTCATGACACGTCCTGTATGGGAGTTGATGAATCGCTTGGATATGTTCAAACATTGTGAAAGCGATGGATTAAAAAATACAGAATGGTTGGCAGACAGAATTGTGAATATACCAAGTAGTGTAAGATTAAAAGCATGAAGAAGGTTTGTATTGTAACAGCAACAAGATCTGAATATGGTTTATTAAAATGGGTTATAGATGAAATCTATAAATCACCTTTATTTGAACTTAATCTAATTGTAACAGGAGGACACCTTAGTAAAGAACAAGGATACACTATCGAATACATAAAAAATGATGGCTATCCAATTTCTGCACAATTTGATATCGAACCATATTACAAGACATTACTTGATGTCAATAATTCAATGGCTATTTGTCTATCTGAGTTTGGTAAAATTTTACATAAAATCAATCCAGATATACTTATTGTTTTAGGAGATAGAATAGAATTATTGCCTATGTGTTTCTCTGCACTGATTCAAAATATTCCTATTGCGCATATAGCAGGTGGAGATATTACAGAAGGTGCAATAGACAATAAAATACGTAACGCGGTTACAATGCTCAGTAATTATCATTTCCCAGGAACAGAGGAATCCGCAGAAAGACTTAAAAGAATGCTTAATTCTGATAAAAACATTTTTGTAACTGGTGAAACTAATCTCGATAATTTTGTCCGACTTAAAAGATTAACTCGAGCTGAATTAGCGGAAAATCTAAAAATAAATCCCCAAAAAGATTGGGTTCTATGCACTTATCATGCAGAAACGACAATTTCATTAGAAGAAAATCTAAGGCGAGTTAGAAATTTAATAAGATTATTTTCTGAAAATCTGCAAGAAAAAGAAATTATAATAACAAAAGCAAATACAGATTTTGGTGGAGTAAATATAAATGAAGTTTTTGAGCATCATCAAAAGATATATAGCAACATTCATTTATTTTCATCTTTAGGACAATTAAGATATATCAGTATTCTTCACGAAATTCTATTTATGATAGGTAATTCGTCTAGTGGTATTTTTGAGACTCCACTAATCAAATTACCTGTAATAAACATTGGTAACAGACAATTAGGACGTAATTACACATCTAACATTATTTCTTCTACTGGAGATTTAAGCGATTTGGTTATTGCGACTAACAAAGTTTTGTCCAAAGAATTCCGAAAATCATTGACTAATTTAAAAAATCCATACGGTAATGGACATGCCTCTGAAAAAATAGTTTCTAAAATCAAAGATATTCTTTATGCATAAAACTCCATATTATTTAATTGATTTGGAAAAGCTAAATAGAAACTTACATTCTATGCAGGATAGCTTTTCTAAATATTGGCCTAATTTTAGAATCAGTTATTCGTTTAAGACTAATAATCTTCCATGGCTAGTTAGCTGGTTTAAAGCCCAAAATATATATGCAGAAATTGTTTCCACACCAGAATATGATTTAGCTAAATATGTAGGCTATACAGACAAGAATATCATATTAAATGGTCCTAATAAAGGTAAAAACACAATTCTTACTATTATTAACAAAGGTGGAATTGTGAATTTGGATTCATTCGAAGAAATTAATTTTTTAATAGAAAATAAAAATAAAATAGCAGCCAATGCCAAAATAGGAATACGAATCAACTTTGACTTAGAAAAATATTGTCCCAATGAAACAATACCGGGGAAAGAGCCAGGCCGATTTGGGTTTAATTATGAAAATGGCGATTTTAAAAAAGCTATTAATTTAATTCACACTAATACACATATAAAAATTGTAGGTATACATGGACACCATAGCACAAGAACAAAAAGTTTAAATGTCTTTGCTGCTATTACTACCATGATATGCAAAGCTAGTACTTTATTAAATCAATTAGAATATATAGACATTGGAGGATGTATGTTTGGAGACAAGCCAGGTGCACCTTCCTTTGAAGAATATGCAAAAACTATAACAACTATTTTAAGAAGTAACAATATCAATACTAATACTCTATTATTGGTAGAACCCGGAGCAGCTTTAGTAGCATCTCCTATTTCTTATGTATGTAAAGTAATAGCTATAAAAGAGATCAAAGAAAGAAGAATAATTTTTACAGATGGCTCAAAAAAGCACATTGCTCCTCAAATGAATGATATTAAGTTTGCTTATAAACTTAATATCTCCAATAAACGGGAAATTATTCCAAATCAAATTATTAGTGGATACTCATGTATTGAAATGGATAGATTCCTTTCATTGGAAAATGAACAAGAAATGCAAATTAATGATACCATAGAAATTTTAAATTGTGGTGCTTATACAATATCCCTTGCACCTTTATTTATAGAATATTTTCCTAAGGTAATAGTAAAAGACAATGATACATACACCATTGTTCGTGAAGAGTGGAGTACAAAAGAATTTGTTCAAAAAAATACAATTATAAAATGAATTTGCTAATATTAAGCCCTGGAAGAAGGGTGGAAATTGTGGAATTTTTCAAAGAAACTTTCCATAAAGACAATAGAAAGGTTTATACACTTGATATGAGTCCATATGCTCCGGCTTTATATTCAGGAGATGAGTTTTTCTGTATCAATAAAGATTTTAACCATTTGGATAAATATATTGATGAGATTATTAATATCTGCCGTAATCACAATATAACTTCAATATTAACTCTTATAGATCCTGAACTTGTACTTTTATCTCAAAACAAAACAAAGTTCCAAGTAAATGGAATAAAGTTAATTCTATCAGATTTATCTTTTATAAACAAAACTTTCGATAAATACAATTTCTATCAATCATACAAGAACACCATAAAACTAGTTGAAACGGTAGATTGCCATAAAAAAGCTCTTGACAAGATTAACAAAAAAGAATGGAAATTCCCTTTATTTGCGAAATTGCGTAATGGAAGTGCAAGCATTGGAATAAAAAAAATAGACTCTGTAGAAGATGTAAATAGTATTAAAGAAATTCCTGATTATATATACCAACCTTTTATTGACGGAATTGAATTGGGAGTTGATGCATATTTTGACATGATAACAGGCGAACTCGTTTCTATTTTCATGAAAAAGAAAATAGCAATGAGAGCCGGCGAAACAGATAAAGCACTTTCATATAAATCAGAAAAGGTCCTTAACGAAATTCAAAAGCTGGTTAATATTGGAGGATTGTTTGGTCCCATTGATATTGATGTCTTTATTGATAAAAATGAAAATGTATTTATAAATGAGATAAATCCACGTTTTGGAGGTGGTCATCCACATGCATATGGATGTGGCATCAATTTCATGCAATTAATACTAAACAATCTCAACAATAAAATTAATTCACCTTTATTTTTTAATTACAAAGAGAATATTCTTATGTTAAAATATAATGGTTTATTTTTCAAAGATTTAAATGAATAATAGAACTTATATAATAGCTGAAGCCGGTGTAAACCACAACGGAAGACTGGATCTGGCACTGAAACTGTGTGACACGGCTAAAGAATGTGGTGTGGATGCCATAAAGTTCCAAACATGGAAAACAGAACTTATCATAGCCGAAGGAACAAAGATGGCCGAATATCAGAAAAACAATCTGAATACAGAGGAAAGCCAGTTTGAAATGCTGAAAAAGCTGGAACTGTCGTATGACCAGTTCACCACAATAAAAGAATATTGCAATAAAATAGGAATCCAATTCCTTTCGACAGCTGACGAAACGGATTCACTGGACTTTCTGTGCGAACTGGGAATTCCGTTCATTAAATTAGGTTCGGGCGACATAAACAATGTGCCATACTTGAGATATGTGGCAGGAAAAGGAATACCAGTAATCCTGTCTACAGGAATGTCGTCAATGAAAAACGTTATTTTTGCATACGACACTCTAAAGAAAGCCGGTGCCGGTGATATAACCGTACTGCACTGTACCACAAACTATCCTTGCCCAATGAATGAGGTAAACCTAAGGTCAATGATTACGATAAAAGATACTCTGAAATGCAGGGTAGGCTACTCCGACCATACAATGGGAACGGAAGTTCCTGTAGCAGCTGTCGCTCTGGGCGCGGAAGTGATAGAGAAGCATTTTACATTGGACCGTAACATGGAGGGACCCGACCATCCGGCATCATTGGAACCGCATGAGCTGAAAGAGATGGTAAGGCAAATAAGAAACATTGAAACAGCGTTGGGAAACGGTATTAAGGAACCTAACGAAAGCGAAAGAGAAATATCGTCAGTAGTATTGAAAAAGATACTGGCAAAGAAAAAAATCAGAAAAGGAGAGATCTTGTCAGCCGACAATCTCACTATCAAACGTGCCGAAAGCGGAATCAGTGCGGAGTATTGGGACCTGATAGTAGATACTGAAGCCAGATACGATTATAATATTGATGAACCTATAAGACTTTGACAATAATGAAAGCATTATACATAATACCGGCAAGAGGCGGAAGCAAGGGTATCCCTCATAAAAACATAAAGGTGCTGGACGGAAAACCTCTGATATGCCACTCGATAGATATAGCAAGAATGTTTACTTCGGATGAAAACATATGTGTTACAACTGATGACGACGAGATATTGGCTGTAGTAGAGGATTATGGCCTGAAAGTACCTTTCAAAAGGCCTGAGGCACTGGCTACAGACACTGCCGGCACTTACGAGGTGATTATGCACGCGCTGGATTTCTACAAGGCAAATGGGAAATATTATGACATAGTAGTTATATTGCAGCCTACATCGCCTTTCAGAAGATATGATGATGTGAAAAAATGCCTGGACCTGTATTCTGACAACTATGACATGGTAGTTTCGGTAAAGAGAGCATCGGCAAACCCGTATTATGACTGTTTTGAACCAAACAAGAATGGATTTCTTACCATATCAAAAGGGAACGGTTCATACCGGCGCAGACAGGACGCTCCAGCCGTGTATGAATACAACGGAGCTGTATATGTGATGAGAGTCGAGGCACTGGAAAAAATGAACTATGACGATTTTAAAAGAATCGGGTTCATAGAAATGGATGACTATTCTTCTTTGGATCTGGACACAATGCTAGACTGGAAATATGCTGAATTATTGTTGGAAGAAGGTTTAATAGGCAAATAATGGAAAACGTATATATAATCTCACAGGAGCTGCCACTTATAGAAGCACTAAAAAGAATAAACGGCATGGACTGCGGTCCGTTAGTGCTGTTTGTGGTTGACGAGAATCAACGTATGACAGGTACACTGACAGACGGCGATATAAGAAGGGCATTAATAAAAGATGTAAGAGTGGAAGATCCTATAAAGAAGGCGGCTCACAGTAATTTCAATTATCTGCGCAAGGGCGTGAATGACGATGTGGCAAATATACACAGACAGCGTGAGCTGAAAATGAAACTCGTACCTGTGCTTGACGATACAAACCATATAGTCGAAATCATAAACCTGGAGAAATACCGTACAAAACTGCCGATAGACGCCGTACTGATGGCAGGAGGAAAAGGGGAAAGATTGCGGCCTTTGACTGAAAAAAAGCCAAAGCCATTGATAAAAGTAGGCGACAAGTGTATTATAGATTATAACATCGACAGTCTGATTTCATACGGTATTAAAAATATTTCTGTTACTGTAAATTATTTGGGAGAACAATTAGAAGAACACTTCAAAGAAAAAAGAGACGGAATTAAAATCAATACTATAAAAGAGCCTAAATATTTAGGAACTATAGGCAGCATCAAGTTCGTAGAAACATTCTATAATGATACTATATTGGTAATGAACTCTGACTTATTTACAAATATAGATTATGAGGATTTCTACTTACATTTTAAGGAACATGATGCTGATATGAGTGTAGCTGCAGTGGCATACGATGTGAGTGTCCCTTACGGGGTATTTGACCTGAACGGCAGAGTTATAAAGGGAATAATAGAAAAACCGACTTACCATTATTATGCTAATGCAGGAATCTATTTGTTCAAAAAAGAATTATTGAAATATATAAACGATGGGGATTTTTTCAATGCCACAGACTTTATTGAAAAACTGGTGGAGATGAAGAAAAAGGTTGTACGTTTCCCTATCACAGGTTATTGGATAGACATAGGACAACACTCGGAACTAAAAAAGGCAGAAGAATTAGTGAAACATCTGTAAAAACTATTAATTGATTATGGTTGCTGAATCAAGGGTAGCTAAAAGTGTACACAACATAAAAATTGCACTTCTATTTTATATACTGAACTTACTTATCCAGTTTGTGTACAGAAAAATTTTTCTGGACCATCTGGGAAGTGAGGTTCTGGGATTGAATACAACAGCACAGAACTTACTTGGATTCCTGAATATAGCAGAATTGGGTATAGGCAGTGCAGTAGCGTATAACTTATATAAACCTCTGTATGAAAAGAATACAGATGATATAAATGCTATTGTTTCAATACAGGGATGGCTATATAGAAGAATTGCCACTATAGTGATAATAGGGGCAATAGTATTGATGTTCTTCTTTCCGCTGATATTCGAAAAAGCTGATCTACCATTATGGTATCCGTATGGAGCATTTATTGCATTATTAACAAGCTCGCTGCTAAGTTATTTTGTCAACTATAAGCAAATAGTATTGTCGGCCGATCAGAAAGAATATAAGGTTACCATCTGTGTACAGGGTGTGAAACTGATAAAAATAGCCACACAGCTTTTGGCTATATATTTCTTTGAAAACGGTTATCTCTGGTGGATAATAATCGAGATATTGATGGCTTTTGTAACTTCACTCATTCTGAACAAGACCATAAGTAAGGAATATCCTTGGCTCACGACAAATGTTTCGCAGGGGAATATCCTGAAAAACAAATATCCGGAAATCCTAAGAAAGACAAAACAAATTTTCTTTCATAAAATAGGCAGCTTTGTGATGGGGCAGACAAGTACCATTATAATTTATGCATTCACATCACTCACCATGGTTGCCATTTACGGAAACTACCTGCTTGTGATTTCAGGTATGACATTACTGGTAAACTCAGTATTCAACAGTATGGATGCCGGTATAGGAAACCTGGTTGCAGAAGGGGACAAAAAGAAAATTAAATCGGTATATTGGCAGATTACTGTATTAAGGATATGGATAGCATCAATGGTCTGTTATGGTTTATACATCTTAAGCGACAGATTTATAACATTATGGGTAGGCAGCGAATATATCCTGCCTCACACTACTCTGATTGTATTAATCATCAATACTTTTCTGGGGCTGATAAGGAACAATGACTCATTCATAAATGCTTACGGACTTTATGGAGATATATGGGCACCAATAATAGAGGCTACTCTGAACTTGTCATTATCCATAACTTTAGGATATTATCTTGGATTACCCGGTGTACTTTTAGGAGTATGTATCAGTCTTTTTCTTGTCATTCATTGCTGGAAACCATATTTTCTGTATAAATACGGTTTTAAGGAAAATTGGACTGAATATGCATTGAAGTATATCAAATATTTTACAGTCATTGTACTGTCGTTTATAGTATGCAGTCTCTTTTTCAATAAATATATTATCATATCAAACGCTTCTTTTATAGATTGGGCTTTGTATGCAATTATAATGATGTCTATCTATTGCATAATAAGTTTCATTTTATTTTATGCAACTGATAACAGTTTCAGAAGATTTATTAAACGTATAAAAATCAAACATTATAATTAATCTGTATGAAGGAAAACAAGCCTGTTGTTTCAATAATAGTACCTGTATATAACGTGGGAGACTCTATATACAAATGTATAAACAGTTTAAAATTACAAACATACAGTAGTATCGAGATAATCCTTGTCAATGATGGCTCAACCGACAATTCGGGAAAAATAATCGAAGATTTAGCCAAAGATGATGAGAGAATAAAAATAATACATCAGAATAATGGCGGCGTAACACAGGCAAGGAAAAACGGATGGAAAATGTCATCCGGAGAATTATGTATGTTTGTCGACGCAGATGATTTTCTTGAAACAGATGCCGTAGAATTCTTTGTAAAGCAGTTCAAAATACAGAATTATGATTTCATTACCGGATGGTACGACTGTGTATATGAGAATAACGAAATAAAAAAAGTATACTGTCCGTACACTACTGGAATATATTCGCCGGAAGAATATGCCTTCCAGTCTATACACAATGCAAAAGGATTTGAACCAATATGGATAGGCATGTATAAAAGGGAAATGTTTGATGATGAAGTGTTCAACATTGACCGCAAAATATACAGAGGCGAAGATTCAACAACGCTGTTAGGGGCACTGAACAAAATGAAGAAGATTTTAATTACCGATAAAATCTTTTATCATTATCTCCAGAGAAGTGATTCTGTTACCCATACAAAACAAATAGATATAGAATATATTTTGAAACTCAAGGAACTGCAATATAACAGGACAAATTTTAAAAAGATATATCTGCCTGAGTATTTTAAAGTTCTATTATCATATTATTATACACTTGAGGATAGAAAAGAAATTGAAAAATACAGGAAAAAAGTTTTCTGTATTTTTCACAATGATTTGTTACGTGAACTGGATACTATAAGCAAGATTAAATTTTATTGTCTGAAGAACCGTTTCTCTGAAATTATTTTAAAATCGTTACTCAAAATCAAAAATAAATCCTAATGAATGATATAATATTAGTAGATCATGAACTATTTACAAAAAGAAGAAAGGAAATATTCATGATTGACAAATTCATAAACGCAGGATATAATGTAGAAGTCTGGGACATTTCCAACATTGTATATCCGGGAATATCATATTCGGACGAACAGAACGAACATTATGTAAAAAAAATAAATAGTATAGAAGAACTTTATGACAAACTGAAAAGTTGCGATGTAAGAAACAAGATATTCATATTAGAATGTTTCAACGAATGGAAAAACAGAAAAATATTCAAGGCTCTGTCTGACTTTGGTTGCTATACAGTGAAACTTGACCTTTTCGCAAATACATTACTCAAAGAATCGAAATACAACAAAATAAAACGTCTGTTTTCAAAATCATTCAAGCAGATAGTATTGACAAAAATATTGGCTATAATGTACCTTATATACAATAAGATACACAGAATCCATCAATATAACAGAATTATATCATCATCGTCAATAACTTATAGGACAGACAAAATTAATCATCCGGACTTTGAACAGTTCGTAAAAGAAAAAAATGATGTACCAGAGATAGATGGACAATATATTGTCTTTTGTGATATATTTTTCCCGGAACATCCGGATTTACTTTCTTGTTATAAGAAAAGACCAAATACTCAAAAATATAGGAAATACCTTACAGACTTTTTTGATTATCTCGAAAAGGAATATAATATGCCTGTAATAATAGCTGCACACCCGAAATCCGACTATAAAGGTGATGAGTTCGGAAAAAGGAAAATAATAAAGTATAGAACGGGCAATTTAGTTATCAATTCATCAATGGTATTACAACATTTCAGTAATTCTGTATCATACTGCATTCTGGCCAATAAACCTGTCATATTTTTTATTACCGAAGATATGAAAATGCTTAAGCAATCAGTACAATACATGGAGTTGCTATGTAACACTTTGGGGAAGAGTATTTTAAACATAAACAAGAACGAATATGGAAAGATTAATGCAACACATATAAAAGAGGAATACAGGAAAGATTATATATATACCTATCTGACATCGAAGGAAACAGAATGTAATAGTAACTTCGAAATATTAAACCATATATTTACTGAAATATAATTATAGGATACCCCTTTATTATTTCTCGATTTGACTTTCGACTGTGATATCAATTACGACAAATACATGAATAGGTTATGCCATCAGTAGTAGAAGAAAAACCGTCAAGTCATGAAAAGAGTTCTACACTAAATAAATGGAAATATAAAAACCTGAAAGACAGTTGCAGAAATATCGAACAATGTTAGTAAGCTGAGGATTAAACTAATAAAGAAATGTATGAATATTGGCAGTGAAACTACTACGGAAAGCACTATTTTATTAGTTAAACATAAAATGATTACAATAGCAAATAATACTACTTATGGATTTAAGAAGTTTTTTAGTATATTCTTCCTTTTTGCTCATATCAACATTGCTTGCTTTTATATCTCAATCATGTAAAAACAAGATCAATAGTATTGCTTTCCTTATATTTACCTATTCTTTCATCGTTATTTTTTGGAGTTTAAGATATGGTATAGGATTTGATTACGATTCATATATAGAAATATCAAAAGAAATACGAAAAGGGTATGATAGCTATACAGAACCTATTTATCACTTCGCTTCTCTACTATTTCCATTTGATGGTGGGGAGTTTTTTACTATCTCTTTCATGAGTGCCATTACATATTTCTTTCTTATATTATTTCTTTATAAAAATAACATTTTATGGCAAGGGATATTCTTTTCCATAGTTCTTCAGTTTCAATTTATGGCATCTAATCAAATAAGGCAAGCGCTTGCCATTACAGTATTCTTGTTGGTCTTAAAATATATAGAAGAGAAAAAATATAAAATCTGGATTCCTATACTAATATTAAATGTTTTATTATGCCATACTTCTGCCTTTGTTTTATTCCTTTTAATTCCAATAGCTCAAAAAATCAAATTATCCAACAATAAATGGATGATAATTATTCTAATACTATATTTTCTACAACTAATAGGAACATTTAAAAGTTTAGGAAATATACTTCTAACTTCGCTACCAGTACCCGAAAATTATTTACATTTTATCCATTCCGATAGAGTACTTGCTGAAGATGTCGGTTTTTCACCAACAACGTTCTTTTATGTTTTGACAACTATTTACATATTGAAGTACTATAATCCTACAAATAGAATTATTTTAAATCTATTTTTAATAGGCCTTTGTATGTATGTAGTTTTTATAGAATACCATTTAATCCAAAGACTTTCAATGTACTGTTTCTACATAATTATTTATGTTATCAGTAAATACTGCGTTAATAGCAAACAATATGGAATAAATATAGTTTTAGCTTCTACAATTTTTTACTTGTTTTTAATAACCAGAGAAACAAATCTTCATGGTGTTATTCCATATAACTCATTATTTGACAGATAATAGAATTAAGTTGATAAAATTTAATACGATAAATCGTTAAATATCAAATAAACCTTTTATAAATTGTTTTTACATTAAAATACAATGAGAATAGTTTACTGTATACACGGTACTTTCAATTCTGGAGGAATGGAAAGAATAATAATAGAGAAAGCCAATTATCTTTCAGAAAATGGATATGATATATGTATTGTAACTACAGAACAAAAAAAGAGAAAATCCTTTTTCCAAATAAATGATAATATAAAATGTTATGACTTAGATATAAACTATGAGAATGAAAACAACACTTCATTCTTAAAAAAAATTATTAGTTTTCATCGTAAGCAGAAATTACACAAAGAAAGACTCGAAAAAATATTGGATAAAATAAAAGCTGATATTGTTATTTCCACCTTCGGTAACGAAGTAAATTTTCTTTACGCTATAAAAGACGGAAGCAAGAAACTATTGGAAATTCATTTTTCAAAATTTTTCAGGAAGCAACTACATAGGCATGGTATATGGAGTATTGTTGATAAATACAGGTCTCACATAGACAATATTAAGGTAAGAAAATACGATAAATTTGTAGTGCTTACAAATGAAGATAAAGGACATTGGAAAGAAATAAAGAATATAACAGTTATACCAAATTTTATATCACTTCCAGAAGAGACATCAAAGCTTGAGAACAAAAGAGCTATAGCTGTGGGACGATTATCATATCAGAAAGCTTATGACAGAATGGTCAAAGCGTGGTCTATAGTAAACAAACACCATCCTGAATGGAAACTTGATATTTTCGGAAATGGTGAAGAATTAGACTATATAAACAATGTGATAAACAATCTTGATTTAAAAGATTCTGTCACAATCCATTCTCCTACAATAACCATAGGGGAGGAATATAAAAAATCGTCTATATTTCTGCTTTCATCAAGATATGAAGGATTACCTATGGTTTTATTGGAAGCCATGTCATACGGACTGGCTATTATAAGCTATGATTGTAAGTGTGGACCAAAAGACATTATATCAAAGGAAAATGGTATATTAGTAAATGAAGGAGATATTTCTTCTTTTGCAGATAATATCATTGAGTTAATTGAGAATAATGATAAGATGAAAAGTTTAGCTAAAAATGCAAGAGAAAATGCATATAATTATTCCAAGGAAGTAGTAATGAATGAATGGATAGATTTATTTAATGAAATAACAACAAGACCTAACCATGACAAATAAAATACTTCAAATTAATGTCGTTGCAAATTCAGGATCTACCGGTAAAATAACTGAAAAAATAGGGGATATGGTTATCTCTCAAGGATGGGAAAGTTATATTGTATATGGGAGATGGGGCAGAAAAAGCAGTTCACAATTATATTATATAGGTGATAAGATAGAGTCATTAGCGCATGGACTTATTAGTTTGTTTTTTGATTTCCACGGAAGAGGGTCTATCTTGTCTACACATAAACTGATATCATACATAAACACTTTACAACCGGATATAATTCATTTACATAACATACATGGGTATTATTTGAACTACAAACTATTATTTAAATATTTGGAAACTCTAAATATACCTGTTATATGGACCTTGCATGACTGTTGGTCATATACAGGACATTGTGCATATTACACAGCTTCCAAATGTTTTAAATGGCAATATGGCTGTAATAACTGTCCTAATAGATGGGATTATCCTAAAACACTGATAGATAACTCGCACAATAACTATATAAGAAAAAAAGATTCTTTCACAAAAATCAAGAATCTAACAATAGTTACAGTGTCTGAATGGTTAAAAAATGAAGTAAAAAGATCTTTTCTAAGTAAATATCCAATCGAAAAAATAAGCAACGGGATAGACCTTAATATATTTAAACCATTAACAAGTGATATCAAGAAAAAATATAACATAGAAAACAAGTTTGTAATATTAGGTGTAGCAACACAATGGGTGAAAAGAAAAGGGCTGGATGATTTTATCAAGTTATCCAAAATAATTTCAAATGATATTTGTATAGTGCTTGTAGGAGTTACAAACAAACAAAAGCACAGATTACCACACAACATAATAGGCATTTCAAAAACAGAAGATATAGAGGAAATGGTAAAACTATATACTACAGCAAATGTGTATATCAGTTTTTCCGAGGAAGAAACATTTGGTATGACGATTATTGAGAGCATGGCATGCGGAACACCTGCTATTGTTTACGATTCTACTGCTTGTAAAGAATTAATCAATGACAAGGTTGGGTATGTGGTAAATGTACACGATATAGAATCCGCCTACAAACATGTAATAGATATAAAGAGCTCAGGAAAAGAAGTATTTTCTAATTATTGTATAGAACATGTTAGAAAATACTATTCCGATAAAATTACATTCAGCAAGTATATAGATTTGTATAAAAAATTAATCAATGATAACAATAATAACCGCAACCTATAATTCTGGACTAACCATAAAGGATACAATAGAATCTGTTTTAAATCAGGATTATAAAAACATAGAATATATAATAATAGACGGTGGTTCAAAAGACAAAACCATAGATATAATACAAGAATTCGAGCCTAAGTTTCAAGGAAGGCTAAAATGGATAAGCGAAAAAGATAAGGGCATATATGATGCAATGAACAAAGGTATCAGAATGGGCACTGGGGATATTATAGGTATCCTTAATTCTGATGATTTCTTTACTTCTGACGACGTTATATCAACTGTAAATGAAACCTTTGAAATGTACAATCCTGATGCCATTTACGGTGATATCCATTTTGTAAATGATGACAACCTTGACAAAACAGTAAGATATTATTCATCGCGAATATTCAGAAGAGGACTGATGAGATTCGGATTTATGCCAGCTCATCCATCTTTCTACATTAAAAGAGAATGTTTTGATAAATTCGGTTTATACAATACTTCTTATAAAATAGCTGCTGATTTTGAATTTCTATTAAGAGCTATATTTGTTAACAAAATAAAAACTAAATATATTCCAAAAGACTTTGTCACCATGAGAATCGGTGGAGTTAGTACTGCAGGATTACAGGCTCATAAACAAATTATGAAAGAACATTTAAAAGCATTCAAAGAAAATAACGTTTATACAAATCGTTTATTTTTATCTTTAAGATATATATACAAAATAATGGAAATATTATTCACTAAAATAACATATAAAAAACAATATGGGAAGTAATCAACAAGTAAATATGGAAATTGATCTAAGAGCGCTAATCTATAATTTATGGAATAAAAGAAAAACCATTCTGAAAGTAATAGGAATAGCTTTTTTAGTTGGGATAATCATAGCTTTCAGTATCCCTAAAAAATATAAAGTAGCCATAACTCTTTCACCTGAATCTGGGCAAAATAGTAATAATAATATTGCAGGAATGGCTTCTATGCTTGGTATAGGGGGAATCGGAGGAAACGGACAGGATGCCGTAAATTCTGCAATGTTTCCTGACTTAATTAAATCAACACCTTTTATTCTTGAAATGTATAATGTAGAAGTGATACCTCAAGAGTCAAAACAAGCGATAAAACTTTCAGATTATATTGATACTCAAAAAAGACCTTGGTGGGCATACATCTTCCAACTACCTAGTACAATTATAAATGGAATAAAATCACTATTTATATCTAATAAAAAAAATAGTAACTCAAATGGGGGTATTAACCCTTTCAGATTGACCCAAGAACAAAATGGGAAAATATCTGCTATTAGAAGTGCTTTATCTGCTACAGGAGACAAAAAAAGTGGAATTACTACAGTTACAGCCACTTTCCAAGATCCCGAAGTGGCAGCCGCAGTAGGAGATAGTGCAGTAGCTAAATTACAAAAATACATCATAGATTACCGAACACGCAAAGCACAAGAGGATTGCAATTATCTGGAAAAACTCTGTAAAGAACGCAAAGAAGAATATTACAAAGCACAAAAAGCATACGCAAACTTTATGGATGCTAACCGCAATGTTGTGCTACAGCGTACACAAACAGAAGGAACCCGTTTGCAGAATGATATGAGCATTGCTTTTCAAATTTATAGTCAGGTAGAAAATCAATTACAAGTTGCACGGGCAAAAGTTCAGGAAGCAAAGCCGGTATTTGCCATTGTGGAGCCAGCAACAGTTCCTTTACGGGCTTCCTCACCTAATAAACCTCTCATTCTGATTGCTTTTATGTTCCTGGGATTTATCGGCAGTTCTGCATGGATTCTCTTCGGCAAAGAACTTTGGCAAAGTCTCCGAAATATGAATAAAGAGTCAAACGACTGATACTCTATTAAATTTATTTTATATTATTTTCAGGCCTTCTTCTCCGAAACTTTTTTGGGAAGAGGGCCTGAACTGTATTTGTTCCGCAATTTTGCTCCGCACCATCTTCCGCTGATCAAAAACGTTCTCAAGCAAATAATTATCAACGGATTACAATCACCAGAGTGAGCCCTGTTCCCGAATTTCTGCCAGCATTGCCAGGCTTCTTTCAAACTATTATAGTTAGTGCGGGCAAATTAACAAAATTTTAATTTTACATTTCTGTCCGCACTTTCCCTATAAGTTTATATATAGGGTGGCAAAGCTGGCAGAAAACGATATAACTTGCTCATTAGTTGTCTGTTTCATCTAAAAATCTTATCTTTGTACTATTCCTTTAAATTCACAAGATTATGAGTAATTACATCCGTTTTGACTGGGCTATGAAACGCCTGCTGAGAAACAAGGCTAACTTTGCCGTACTGGAAGGTTTTCTGACGACACTGCTCCGTGACCGGATCAAAATACAGAAACTGCTTGAAAGCGAAAGCAATCAGGAAGAGGAATTTGACAAATATAACCGGGTGGATCTGCTGGCCGAGGACTCCAAAGGGACTCTGCTGCTGATTGAAATCCAGAACAACAATGAATATGCTTACTTTCAGCGTATGCTCTTCGGTACTTCAAAACTGGTGACTGAATATATCAACCGGGGAGAAGGCTACGACAAGGTAAGAAAAGTGTATAGTATCAACATTGTCTATTTCTCATTAGGACATGGAAAGGATATTGTGTATCACGGAAAAACAGAATTCCGGGGAATACACCAGAACGATATACTGGAATTATCTCCATTCCAGCGCCAGACGTTTAAGGTCGACACAGTCAGCCAGTTATATCCGGAATATTATATCCTGAAAGTGAACGATTTCAATCAGGTTGCCCAAACACCGCTGGAAGAATGGATCTATTATCTCAATACCGGAGAAATTCCAGATCAGGCACAGGCTCCGGGACTGAATGCTGCACGTGAAAGGCTGAAACTGGACCGCATGAGCAAGGATGAACTGAAAGCTTATTACCGCCATCTGGATAATATTGTGATCCTGAGAGACAATATCAATACGGAACGTGCGGAAGGCAGAGCAGAAGGCAGAGCGGAAGGAAGAGCAGAAGGAAGAGCAGAAGGAAGAGCGGAAGGAAGAGCGGAAGGCCTGGAAGCAGGACGGCAGGAAGAGCGCCGGCAAAATGCAATCCGGATGAAGGCAAAGGGATTCCCCACTCAGGACATTGCAGACATCACCGGACTGTCTCCGGAAGAAATTGACCGCCTGTAAATGGGGACATTTGCATCTGATCTGATATCATTCAGGCCTGAACTGTATTTGTTCCGCAATTTTGCTCCGCACCATCTTCCGCTGATCAGGAACGTCATCAAACAAATAATTATCAACGGTTTACAATCACCAGAGTGAGCCCTGTTCCCGAATTTCTGCCAGCTTTGCCAGGCTTGTTTTAAACTATTATAGTTAGTGCGGACAAAAATAGTTACATTTCTGTCCGCACTTTCCCCTATAAGTTTATATATAGGGTGGCAAAGCTGGCAGAAAACGATATAACTTGCTCATACTCACATATCATCGATAGAAATACCCTTATACGAGATCTCATAGCCTTCATAAGGACCTACTGCTTTCATGAAAGTTGCCGCCTTGGATTTTAACAACTCTTCATCGAAATTCTTTGATTGCCTTTTTACTTCAATGAATTCGATCTTGTTGTCCACTTCATCTTCGGCAATGATATCAATCTCATTTTCTCCTTTTCGGTCGTTCCAATAACCAAGACGAGTATAGCAGCCCTGCTCCTTCAGCACCTCCATAAAATAACATTCAAGAGATTTGCCGCTCACTGTCGGAAAATCTCTCTCGGCAATGGACTTTAATTTCTCGTTTGCTCCTGCCTCAATAATGTGAGAGTATTTATACACAAAACGAAACCAGAATCTCAGAAATTGATCTTCAATGGTATAATGCACATTCTTATTGACTGATCTCTCATAGAGAGGCTGCTTCTTGCTTATCAGACCATACTCTTCACTCAAATTCTTTAAATATCCCGACAGTTCCTTGATATTAAGGGCATTCTCCAGCTCTGATCTCGTAGTCTTCCCCTGTGAAATAAGAGTAAGAATAGAAAAATAGATTCCGTAGTCTTTCCCAAACTCATCAACCAGCATATTTTTGCCCTCTGATAAAAAATAGGAATCACGCTCAAAAAACATGTTCAGCATTGTTTTCTCTGTAAACTTCTTATGGTCAATAAACAACTCAACATATTTAGCAACTCCGCCTGTTAATGTATATAGAGCCAGCAAATCTGACTTTTTATATTCAGGATAATACTCAGACATGATTTCTTTCAGGACTGATGGCCGGAAAGGCCGGACATGCATTGTACCTGTCTGCCTCCCAAACAGTGGTTCTTTCTTATCCTTAAATATCTTGTTCATCAAAGTATTTACAGAACCTGCTACAATAAGATGAATATGCGCTGTACTCTTGTAACTATCCCAGATATTTTGCATATCAGAATAAATGGAAGAGTTTACCCTGAAGAAATCCTGAAATTCATCGATAAACAAAGTAATATGCTGATTCTGTGACAACTCCATGATAAACTTAAACACGGTAGCAAAAGTTATTCCCTTGCTGTCAATCATCGGAATGTTAAGTTTCGTCCGGATCTCTTCAATGAATATGTCACAAAGATCAGTTTCCGCTTTCCTGGCAACAAAAAAGTATAGCAACGTTTTTCTTGCATAAAACTGCTTCACCAACTCTGTTTTACCAATACGACGTCTGCCGGTTATAATGGTAAACTGAGCAACCTCTTGAGATAACTCCTCAATTTCTCTGAGTTTTTCAAGCTCTGCTTCTCTATCAAAAAATCTCATTGTTATAAGCTTTAACCGTAATGTGCATTACCGTAACAAATATTACGATAGTGCAAAATTAACAATATTATCGTCAAACGCACAAGAGTTTTACAGAAATAACGATAATTCCCGGAAGAAATTGACCGCCTGTAAATACAGAGGCGGTCAAGAAACGAGCCACCCGGGAAAAAGCATGATCAAGAGCATAAGCAACTCTGCCCGGCGGTTGATACGAATGGCAGTCTGCATATCGCGAGAAGTAAGCGGACGTTCGTGGCTGCCTATAAAGGGTTTGTAAACCCATTCGCCAAAATACTGATGGGGACCTCCAAAACGACAGTCCAGAATTCCGGCCAGAGCAGCTTCCGGATATCCGGAATTGGGACTGGCATGGCGGGGGCCATAACGGAATACAAAACGGAGGAGGGACAAACGGCCGGTAACCAGAACCATCAGAAAAGCTGTCAGACGGGCTGGCAGATAATTGGCTACATCATCCAGACGGGCCGCAAAGCACCCGAAAGCACGATAGCGTTCATTACGGTAACCGATCATGGAATCAAGGGTATTGACCATCTTATAGGCCAGCATGCCGGGGACACCCAGCAACAGATACCAGAACAGGGGGGCAATCACACCGTCACTGAGGTTCTCAGCCAAAGTCTCCAGAGCTGCTGTACGGACTTCGGTATCGGTCAGTCCGGAAGTGTCACGGCCGACAATGCGGGCTACCTGACGGCGGCCTTCTTCAAGGGAGCGGTCTGCGGCCTCAAAAACCATCCGGACTTCGTCAATCAATGTCTTACCCGCCAGACAATAGAAAACGCCTGTAGCGGCCAGAAAAACGTATAAAACGGGGCTTATCTGCCAGGCATACTGCAACAGGAGGGTTGCAGACAGCCAGGTGAGCGTAACAAGGCCTGCGGCAACACAGGCCCCTTTGAACTTCCGGCCGGTTCCATGATTCAGACGATGTTCGAAAAAGGCAATCAGTTTTCCGAAACCGACCACCGGATGCGGAAGCCACAACGGATCGCCCAGCAGTTTGTCCAAAAGCACTCCGGCCACAAGGGGAAGTGCGAACATCAATATTGATACATCCATTCTTTAATTGCGGTAATTAACTGGTTATTTTCTTCCGGAGTCTGGACGGCAATACGGAAAAAGCCTTCGTCGAGTCCTTCAAAATTAGATGCGTCACGGATCAGCAGGCCATGGGTGTCTGCCAGCCATTCCTTCAGGGCGGAAGCTTTGCCGCCACGCAGACGGAGCAGCATGTAGTGGGTATCGGAAGGCCATACTTCGATCCCGCCCAGCTTTTCCAGTTCTCCGGCTACCCGCTGGCGTTCGGCAAGCAGGGCATTCAGATCCAGCTGATAGGCAGACGCATGACGGAGCAGATAGGTTCCGGCTTCGATGGCGAGGGCATTCACAGACCAGGGCATCCGGTAGCGCCGCAGTTTCTGAAGCAGGTCTTTATGTCCGGTGAGATATCCCAGGCGAAGACCGGGAACGGCAAAGCGTTTGGTCATGGAATGAAGCAACAGGACATTGGGTAAGGCCGCAGTCTCTCCTACCCCCAGAACTTCCTTGAGGGTAAAGGCTTCATAGGACTGGTCGATGACAAAGAGCTGCCGGGGATGTTCCTCGATCAGCCGGCGCAAACGGTCAGCCGGACGGACTTCTCCCGTGGGATTATTCGGATTGCAGAGCCATACAAGGGAAGTTCTGCCGGAAAGGGCATCCAGGGTAAACACGGACTCAACCTCGTGGGCATGCAGACGGCAGGCATCAGCATATTCACTGAAAGTCGGCATCAGAATGGCTGAACGGCTTCCCCGCCAGGCCTGGGCAATCAGATAGATCGCTTCCGTGGCTCCATTGGTGACACAGACATTCTCCGGGGCTACCCGATAACGGGCTGCCAGCTCGCGCTCCAGAGTATAAGGTTCCGGCTCGGGATAGGTACGGATGCAGGCCATCTGCCTGAACAGGTGCCCGTTCAGGGAATCATGGTTTACGTGGGTATATACATTCGAGCTGAAGTTTACCCGTATGTGTCCGTAGCGGTAAGCGTCGTCTCCGTGTCCGTCAATCATGGGCTGTCAGTATTTGATAAATTAACGGCATATTGAGGTGCGAGCGCACATGGTCTGCCAGCTTATTGTATTGTTCTTCCTTATAGGCCGCATAATCCGGCGAAGATACGGCTTTTTTCCCGGCATAGGGAGCTACCAGCCAGTCGATGACGGAGGGGTTGTCCAGAATGCCGTGAATGTAAGTCCCTACGCAGCGGGAACCGGACATAGAGCCTTCGGGAGTTCCGTCTTCCAGCCGGGTAAAGGGAGTGTAGGTTTCGCCTTCAACCGGAAGTGTGGTTCCGTTATGGATTTCATACCCCTGCCCTGCTCCGGTGGCACCGGCGAGTGTAAAACGGACCTGACGGGTAACTTTTTCTTTTTGCATGACTGTCTGCATGGGCAGCAGTCCCAGTCCCGGCAGTCGGGTCAGACTGCCTTCCACACCTTCGGGATCGCAGATTTCGCGGCCCATCATCTGATAGCCGCCACAGATTCCCATCACCATCGTTCCTTCCCGATGGGCACGAAGAATGGCCTGGGCCACTCCGTTACGGCGCAGTTCATAAAGATCGTCCAGAGTGCTCTTGGTACCGGGAAGCAGAATGATATCTGCTTTCAGAAGATCGTCTGTATTGTTGGTGTAGTACAGGTTGACCCGCTCATCGCGTTCCAGCATATTGAAATCCGTAAAGTTTGACAAATGACGGAGCAGCACGACGGCGATATTGACCTTGCCCTGTACGGCCGCACGTTGTTTCTGTACCAGTTCCAGTGAGTCTTCTTCTTCGATATGGATATCCTTGTAATAAGGAATTACTCCCAGCACAGGAATGCCGCAAAGGGATTCCATCTGTCGGATTCCGGACTCGAACAAACGCAGGTCTCCCCGAAATTTGTTGATAATTATTCCCTTGATGCGCTTCCGGTCTTCCGGGGTCTGAAGGACAACAGAACCGTATGCACTGGCAAATACGCCGCCACGGTCAATGTCGGCCACCAGGAATACATCGGCACCGGCATGGCGGGCCATCGGAAGATTGACCAGGTCTTTATCGCGAAGATTGATCTCGGAAATGCTGCCGGCTCCTTCAAGCACAATCGGATTGTAACGGGATGCCAGCCGGTCGTAAGCGGCACAGACTTCAGTGCGAAGGGTTTCGAAGCCTTTACCCCGGAAATAATCCCAGGCATCTCTGTTGCCGATGGGCTTTCCGTTCAAAACAACCTGTGAGGTCTGATCGGAACAGGGTTTCAGCAGCAGAGGATTCATATCTGTGTGGCAGGGTACGCCTGCGGCTTCAGCCTGAACGGCCTGAGCGCGTCCGATCTCCAGCCCCTGAGGGGTGGCGTATGAATTGAGTGCCATGTTTTGGGCCTTAAAAGGAGCTGGATGGTATCCGTCCTGCAGAAAAATACGGCACAGGGCCGCTGCCAGGACACTTTTTCCCACATCGCTTCCGGTTCCGGCCAGCATGACAGGATGTAGTTTCTGATTTTGCATAAGCTTTAATTGGTTTAATCCCAGAGTTTCCACAAATCGGCTTCTCCCCAATACCAATGGGTGTATCCGGCTATGACATTTTTATAACGGTATAGCGGAGTTGAGACTTCCGTGCCTTTTACATTATACAACGGCGTGACGGACGGGAGCGTGTCGGGTTCGGCAATTGAAGAATAATGGAACTCATGGCCGCGCAGGGAAATGCCCTGATAGTCCATCCGGCGGTATCCCAGATGCAGGCGCGCATTTTCCATGGTACAGTCGACCGGCAGAAGACCGGTCATCTGATAAGCTGTTCCTCCTTTACGGGCTGTCAGCGAACGGGTCAGAAACATCATGCCTCCACATTCAGCAAAGACTTTTCCTCCGCTTTCCGCGTAATCGCGAAGTTGTTGCATCATCCGTTTCCGGCGATGCAGCTGGCGGGCAAACAGTTCCGGATATCCGCCCGGAAGGTATACCAGATCCGCATCCGGCAGATCACTGCCATAAACGGGACTGAAAAAAGTCAGATTTCCACTTTCTGCCAGCCGGTCCAGATTCTCCCGATAGATAAAGTTAAAGGCCGGATCTCGGGCCACGGCGATACGCATCTTTTTCCGGTGTCCCGTCTCCATGGCTTCAACTCCCTGCTCGGAAGTATAAGGCAAGGTGTAACGGCACGGGAAGATGCGTGTACACAGGTTCAGCAATTTGTCGACATCAATGTATTGCTCGACCAAAGCTGCAGCTTTCTCTGCCAGTTCATCCATGCTTTGTCTGACGGTCAGGGTCAACCCCAAATGACGGGAAGGAACCCGCAGGTCTTCCGAATAAGGCAGATAGCCCAGACATTCCAGACCGGCATCGGAACATGCTTCCTTCAGACAGGCAAAATGAGAAGGGGAAGAGACCTGGCTGAACACCACACCGGCAATCCGGACGGAAGAACGGAAATGCTTGAATCCGTAAAGTACCGGGGCAACGGAATAGGCTGCTGCACGCGCATTGACCACCAGCACTACAGGTATGTTCAGCAAGCCTGCAATCTCAGCACAACTGCCTTTCATCTGATAATAGCCGTCGTAAAGCCCCATCATCCCTTCTGCCACACAGACATCGGCCTTTTCTCCATACCGGTTGTAGACATACTGGACATGAGTCGACGAAGCCATCCACGTGTCCAGATTTACGGCATCCCTGTCGGCAGCAATCGTAAGATACTGCGCATCTATATAGTCAGGACCGCCTTTATAGGGTTGAACTTTCAAACCGCGCTTCTTCAATGCACGCAGCAATCCCAAAGTAAACATTGTCTTTCCGCTTCCGGAAGTAGGGGCTCCAATCAACAATTGTGGCTTCATCGGTCTATACGTTAAAAAATCGGGGGCAAATATACGCATAAATGATGGAAATCCGCGGCATCTTATTATCTTTGCGTTCCCTTATCGAAAAAAATTATTGCAATGAAAGTAAAATTCATGAGCCTGGCCAGCGGGAGCAGTGGCAATTGCTACTATCTGGCTACAGACACAGACGCCATATTGATTGATGCGGGAATAGGCATACGCACCATTAAAAAAGTATTCAAGGAAAGAGGACTGGACATGGGACTGATCCGGGCTGTCTTCATCACTCACGATCATGCTGATCATATCAAAGCTGTCGGACACCTGGCGGGCAAACATAACATTCCGATATATTCTACACCTGAAGTACATCAGGGCATCAACCGGAGTTACTGCATGACCGAAAAGCTGGATGAAGCACATACACATTTCATCCGAAAAGGAGAAACCATGCAACTGAAGGATTTTCAGGTAACCTGCTTCGAAGTGCCTCACGACGGTACAGACAATGTAGGTTACTGTATCTCGATTGACGGAAAGACTTTTGCTTTCCTGACGGACATCGGGCATATCACCGAGACAGCCGCACATTATATCGGCATGGCCAATTATCTGGTTCTGGAGGCCAATTATGACGAGACCATGCTGAGAATGGGACCTTATCCTGCTCACCTGAAAGAACGCATTGCCGGACTGAACGGCCATATGAGCAACCGGGAAATGGCGGAGTATATAGCGAATCATAAACCCGAAGGACTCCGGTACCTGTGGCTTTGTCATCTGAGTAAAGACAACAATCACCCGGAACTGGCTTACAAGACTGTAGAAATGGCATTGAAGGAACGGGGAATTCTGACAGGACAGGACTTGCAGGTCATTCCCCTGAAACGGACCAGCCCTTCGGAACTTTACTGCTTCGAATAAGAACCGGACTGCCGGACAATACATTTTTCAAATGCGGTGCACCGTATACTCACAACCGCCCCGGGCGGGAAGTAACGATGCACCGCATTTTTTTCTCCGAAACTGACTCCTTTATCAAAATTAATCGTATATTTGGCACGTCATATTCCGCTACTGACAGAATGTGGCATGAAAACACTTTGTATTAATCTTAAAAACATAACACCATTATGAGTCTGGAAAAAACTCTCGTTATTCTGAAACCGTCAGCTGTACAACGCGGACTAATCGGAGAAATCACTACTCGCTTTGAACGGAAAGGCCTTCGACTGGCTGGTATGAAAATGATGCAACTGACGGACGAACTGCTTAATGAGCATTATGCCCACCTCAGTGAAAAACCATTCTTCCAACGTGTAAAAAATTCCATGATGGCATCTCCGGTAATCGTATGCTGTTACGAAGGAGTGGATGCGATCCAGGTTGTGCGTTCCATGACTGGAGCAACCAACGGACGCGTTGCCATACCGGGAACAATCCGGGGAGACTTCAGTGTCAGCTCACAGGAAAACATCGTTCATACTTCGGATTCTCCTAAAACAGCCATCGAAGAAATCAACCGTTTCTTCAAACCGGAAGAACTCTTCGAATATAAACAGGTACACATGCCGTATTTGTATCATACCGACGAATATCAATTGGTATAAGCCATAAAAAAAGGAAGGGAGCAGATTTTTTTTGATTCTGTTCCCTTTTTTAATTGTTTGATTTCAAGGGAGAAGAGAAAAACAACAAATAAAAGATAAAAAATAAATAGATTTTTTCTTGCAGGTTTCAAAGAAAGAACCTACCTTTGCACCCGCAATCGAAAAAGAAACGCACTCTTAGCTCAGTTGGTAGAGCAACTGACTCTTAATCAGTGGGTCCAGGGTTCGAATCCCTGAGGGTGTACAATTTTTTCGGGAAATTTGACAATTTATAGTGGATGCACTCTTAGCTCAGTTGGTAGAGCAACTGACTCTTAATCAGTGGGTCCAGGGTTCGAATCCCTGAGGGTGTAC
>ENA-UEPW01000004-UEPW01000004.1-human-gut-metagenome-genome-assembly--contig:-NODE-4-length-294190-cov-43.821269_pt1 | contig 294190 bp, 222 predicted proteins | sample MGYA00242935_ERZ507936 | MGnify/ENA primary metagenome ERZ507936 (study PRJEB26167, sample SAMN06115469) | human gut metagenome | host: Homo sapiens | place: China:Chongqing | collected 2016-06-23... | reverse complement strand
TAAAAAATAAGCAATTATATTATTAATCTTTTTATTATAAATTATCATTGCACTGTTATATAAGGATTGATATAAATAAAACATATTGCTTTTCTTGGGATATTTTGAATCCCAATCTGGAATATAATAATAATAATAACCGATATTCTTTATACAAACAATTGTTTTTATATAACAGAAATATCTGAAACAAAACTCTTGATCTTCTTGATAATTATATCGAGTATCAAAGCGTAATTTATAAGATTCTATAATACTACGCTTGAACAATTTAACCCACAAATATCCTAATATATTATTTTCAAATAGTAAAGATACACCATCTTTGACACTTCCTTCATAAGTTATTCCAAAGCACCTTTCATTCTCAATATTAAATGTCTTACTATATTGAAATCCTTGACATATTAAATCTGTTTTTTCTGAGATATGGCCAATATAATTTTTCAACCAGTTGGGAGATACAAAATCATCGCTATCGCAGAATGTAATCCATTCTCCCTTTGCATGATCAAGTCCTACATTACGGGCAGAACTTACACCTCCGTTCTCTTTATGAAAGACTTTGATTCTCTGATCTTTTGCAGCATATTCATCACAATGTTCTCCAGATCGGTCAATGCTCCCGTCATCTATCAGCAACAGTTCCCAATCCAGAAAGGTCTGACTCAGAATACTGTCAACACATCTATTAAGGGGCTTTTCTGAATTATAAATAGGGACTATTATAGAGATTAACGGATGTTTAATTAACATATATTTAAATTCTTTTTTAGCCAATCTAAGCTTCTTTGACGTTCAGTATACAAACGATTAAGGGCATTTGTATAATCTATATACAATGGAGCTGTTAAATAATCATCAGAGAATGTGAAACTTCGATCCTGCAATTTCGTAATCTGCAACAGATTTGAAATGCGATTATCCTTCATTCCATCAAGAACGAAAAAACATTTTTTGAAAAGAATAGAAAACACAACTGCGTGGAAAGAATCGCAACAAATAATAGAAGCATTCTTACACAAGTTAAGAAATTCCTTAGGACCGACTGCGGCATATATTCTTAATTTTTTACCCCATTTCAACATTTCTTCCTTTGTTCTGAGTCCTTGTGAAAGGACAACCTTTTGATTATACTTTTTACCTAATCTATATGCCATTTCATATACACATCCATTATATTGCGGAGAGTAGATAAAAATATATTCACCCTTTATTAAAGGTTTGTTACTAATTAATTTTTCGTATCTAGTTGAATCTAGTAGTAATGTCGGATCTAATACCGTTGCGATAGGTTTATTGCATATACTTTCTATATATTTTGCTCCATTTATTTCCCTAACACTAAGTGCCGTATATTTCCCCAATAGATCTGGAATTTTACATGTATCCCCATAAATTGATATACTTAAGTCAGGTCCCATACTAGGAGCGTAAGCAATACATTTACCCGACTTAACAAAAGGCAAAAAATAGGCATAATTAAAATCGTTAATATGTACATTCCAAATTTGGTCACTCCCAGATATATAATAGTCGTAACTAAAATCTGCATTTTCCAAATCTTTCAAAGTGTTATATTCCTTTGAAGATAAAATAAGTTCTTCTTTTAAGAACTTTTCAAACAATCGATATTTCTTTAGTATTCCCAATGCATAAGGTGACTGAATTATAAATCTTACGCATTTACCATAAAGTGTACCTCGCATAAATATCGGCATATACATTTCTTTTTGGGCAATGCTTCTGAAATTGATAATTTCACAATCATATCCCATACTCAAAACAACTTGTTGTAAGGCGTATGCCTGAAGCATAGATCCATAATTATGAGAAGCATGGAATGTTATGATACCAACCTTTTTCATATAATTAATCTGCTTGATGAAAAATTCTTTTTATTCTTGATATTATCCCCGTAATTATAAAGTTACGTTCTGTTGCCGTCAAGCCTATTGTATAAACCAAGATTGCTACAATTAGACAAGAAACGCCGGTTGAAAGAATAAGCCGAGTCCATCCCTCCGACAGGTTATAATGGATTACCCATGGTAGTATGACGGAGAAAATTGTCACAATAGTAATTGGCAATACAACTTTCAATCCATATAGCCGTAACGATAGGCCAATTTGTTTTTTACAAAAAATAATCCTTAATACATCTCCTAATAGAATAAATAGAGCAGAAACAATCAAAGCAGTTTCTATTGGACACCCTAATTTCAGAAATAGATACGCTACAGGAACTATAAATAGCAATGACGAACCTACGACAATCTGATACCATTTTATATTTCCAGTTGCCATTAGTGAAACAATCATTGGGTTTCCAAGAGCGCTCAATAAAGACTCAATCAATATAATCCGAGTAAATAAAGAGGCCATGGGAGGCACTTCCACCAACCATAATTTTAGAATAAAATCAGCTTCCATCATAACCGGCAAGGCTATAATAAACAGCAAAAAATAAGATATCTTTGAACTTTCACATAATAATCTACATGTAGCTTCAGAGTCATTGGCTGCATACCTCTTTGTAATTTGTGGATTCACTGCACTTTGGAATCCACCTGTAAGCCCTTGCACTGCACCTGATATTTGGCATGAAACACCTCTTGCTGCATTAGCAACAGGTCCACCGAATATATTCATCAAAACGTTTACTCCTTGATCTTTCATTAACCAGGCTATTGTTCCAAACATATTCCAACCTGTAAATTTCAGCATTGAATTAAAGATAGAACTATCCCATTTTAAGCGCAATTTACATTCTGGAAATTGTCGGATACAATATACACGGTAAATAATTGCCATTAAGAACTGGAAGAAAAACATGATGAATCCCCAAAAGACAAGGCGGTCATAAGGATATACAATCAACAGAAATACGAGGAAGAGTTTTCCGAACGATTCTCCAAGACCTACATAAGCATAAATATGCATGTGCTCATGTGACACAATCGATGCATGATAAGGTGTCTGTAATATTCCGAGTATTGTAGAAAACACGGAAGCCTGATAAACCCAATTTGCTGCAGTCATACGTTCCACAGGAATATTCAAATAGGTATTGACAAACCATAAGCCTGCCGTTTCTCCTGCTATTAGAACTAAAGCAGCAAGACCTATATGTATCAACACTGTCATGTTGAAAATGCGGTTGTAATTTCCTCTTTCTTTTTTACCTAATTCAACTGTCAGAAAACGCTGCGTAGCTACAGACATCGAACCATTCAGAAACGTGAGCATGGTAATTACACCACCTACAACATTATAGATACCAAAATCCGATACGCCTAACGCTTCAAGAATCTTACGGGACGTATATAGCGAAATAAGCATCGATACGAAAGTCCTGATGTACAGAAAAATCGTATTCTTAACTACTCTTTTATTTGCTTCAACTGACATTTTTAAAAATTACGATTTTTGAGTTTCCAAATAGCCTTATGATCAGCCAAAACGATATTCATAGCCATATCGAATGATAATATTGGATATAAAATATTGAACAAACGTGATCTACGCCCCTGAATAGACGGATGTCTTAATTGGGTGTTCCCATCTACAGCCTCATCCACACTGCGTTCAATAATATGAAAATGACTTTCTACGGCTTGTAGCAAATTCAAGCCTTTGTCTGTCATTGGTAAAAGCAAACTTACGCCGTCTCTAGTTTCTTCAGGAAGGAGTTCTGCATTTTTCAGTCCCCAAAAGTCACCTATAGTAATATCTGATACTCGTGTGGGACATGCAAAAGGACATTTGTAACAACTTGGTCTACTTATCATCCCTTCAATAAAACCTTTTAAATACAAATCTTTATATGGCGTCTCCCACAAACTTACTTCGTAACTAAAATTTACGGTTTGAATAGAAAGTCTATAATCATTTCCTTTACGAAAGGAAATCTTTTGAACCACTCTTCTATTTGCGATATGTTTAATATGGTCATGTAACATCTTTTTTGATGGCACGCCATGACAAATCAAATCTACAAGATACAAATGTTCTGGCACATGCTTTATATAATTTTTCAATCCGGCTACTTGACATGGAGTTCCAATAAACAGAACCGGTTTCCCATTTTTTAAGTCACTCTTCACCTCCTTGAACATGCCACAGACATTGCTTTGCACATATTTTGAACCTTGAAGTTTAGATAAATCCGTATGATCATCCACTCGAATATGACGTATATCTATTCCATCAGAAGTACAACCATAAACAACACCACCTTTATCTAAAATATATGATGAGAACACATAAGCAGCCCCACCAGAAGAACTCAACAAATGTTCTTGCCTGTTCTTATTCCAGGCCGCCAAAGCCTTTAATGGATACTTTAATGATATGTTAGAAACATCCATTGGGCATACATTATCACATACACCACACTCGATACAAATAGCAGAATCTACCTGAGGATAAAGAAATCCCTTGGCATCTTCAATCATTTGAATACAATGCTTAGGACATATTTCCGCACAAGCATTACATCCGCAACATTCTGCTTTTTTCTTATCTGAAACAGACATATCAATACTTGTATTCTGGAGTTATTGTTTTGTTTTTTTCTGTTGTGTAGTCATTTATTTACTGCTGATTAGACGTTTCCAAAATGATGTCTTTCTTTTCTCTTCATTCCCCTGAAGTCCCTGTACATAGCGTTCATAACTCCATCTATGGGTAACCATTTCGTAAACTGCTCCCCAGTCCGGTAATCCGCCTACATTGCGATCGTCAATGAACAGATCGGCTTTGAGTTTTCTGCAAGGAGTAGAGGGGTTTTCTTTAGCCTGTTCTTCCGGGTAGTTGCTGTTGACTGCATAGAATTCCAGACCTCTTTCCCGGCAGAATTCTACTGCCTCGTCCAGTAATTTACCTTCGCGTACGGTCCAGAGTATCAGTTGATGATGCTCTGCCTGTAATTGCTTGAGAGTTACAATGGCAAAAGGAATCTCTTTTCCGATATGTGGATATCGGTGTTCCACGATGGTTCCGTCAAAGTCTACGGCTATGATCATTTTTTAATGATTTTAGAGTTTGGAAATTGGCAGAAACGGATAGCGTTTGCAAATAGCTTGTTCATCAGCTATCAGTTTTTGTTGCTGCTCCGGCTGGGTATCGGCATATCGCTCTGCAATGGCCGTTATGATTTTATGAGTTTCCTGACACAGATTGTCCATTTCTTTTAGTTCTCCCGGCTGGAGCTTATAATATATCTTTTCACAGTATTTCCCGATCCCTTTTAGGATTAGTAACTGTACTTGAACTGCATTCGATAATTCCTCTGTCAACATCCAGTATCGGGATTTCATGATCCATTGTTCCAGGCTTCGGGCCAAAACCATCAGGTCAAGACGGTTTTGGGGATAAAAAAAACATTGGGCAATATCCGACTGAAATGAAACGAATTCATCATTATATGTGAGGGTCTGGGATCCGTTTTGTGTTTCTTGCCGCTGGCGGATGTATTCGTCAACATTCTCAAAACTTTCTTTACTGATTCCTCCGATAGCTACGGTCATGTTGCCGACGGTAGTAACCAGACACTTGTCGCGGGCGATACGGATGCAATAACCTTCCATACCGGTCAGAACTCCGGACGTTATTTTAATTAGTGTATGGTTTTGGGAATAATAATCAAAGGAATGGGGCATAAAGCGAATGTGATGAGGATTTATTTGGGAAAGCTGCATGAAAGGTTGCATGACGCGATCGGGAATAATTGCTGTTTTTTGGGTACTGCAATCCTTTACAAGATACAGATCTATTGCTATCTGGTTCAGATAGTTTTGTATTTCCCGGCTGTTTCCTTGAATGAAAATAAGACCTGATATGGTAGGCCGTTCTGTTTTCCTCACATGGCTTTTACCACGTTTGTATGCAATACTTTTATGAATGAATGTTTTGAATTTTAATATTAGTTTTTCATTAATAGTTTCTACTTTGGCATGATGGACAAAAAGGTAGCACCAAGAGTTGGTTGGGCTGTCTTGAGGACAAATCTTTTCTTCCGGACCTGGGTTTTGAGGCTCGTTCTGAAATTTGTCCTTAATGACTTTAGAAGAAGTATCTGTACTATACAGTGGCATCGAGACTTTTTCTAATTTATGTTGGGTTTGGTGCTTCGATTTCTTTTTATTGAACTCATATGCACCTCTCTTTTATAAATGAAGTTTTGAACTTTATTCATAATAATAGCTTCTGGGCAGTTTGTCCATTGGTTTTCTGTCTTTTAAGGTCTATCTCTTATGAAGAGATGGATTTTTCATGACAAAGGTACAAAAACTATTATAAAGAGAGAAGGAATTTGTGTCTAAAGTTTGATTTTTAACTAAATGCCTAAATAAATGTTTTATTAAAATACTTTTGAAGATGTGTAATATACTGTGTTCTAGAAGTCTATTGTATATGCTTCATCTCTTCATAAGAGATAGAGTGATTTATAAAACAAGTATAGATTATATTTTATTGATTATCATTCTATTTGCCTTATCTATAATAGAATTGTCAAGGGAGGCAAGATAGATTCGTGTTGTGCTTTCAGAGTCGTGTCCCATTCCTTCGCTTATAACTCCAATCGGAATATTTTGACTTTTAGCTATGCTGGCCCAGGAATGACGAGCTACATACATTGTGATATGGGATGGCAGTTTCAGGATTTTGGAGATTTTTCTTAGTTTGTGATTGATCAGATGAAGCGCATTTCTATATTGCTTCAGTTCTTCTTTTTGATGTTGTATAATAGGTAGCAAGTATTCCGTAGGAGTTGGACCATATTTGTCAACGATATCTTGCATGCATTTCTCCCATCGGATAAATAATTGCTGTCCGGTTTTTCTTCTTCTATAGATCAATACTTCATTATGTAGATCTTTTTTCTTCAGATAGGCCATATCTATAAATGACATGCCTCGGGTGTAGAAACTGAAAAGAAACATGTCTCTGGCAAAATCGAGGGAGGTATCATATGACAAATCTTGTAATTTTAATTGTTTGATCGTTTTGAAAGGAACAGCACGTTTGACGGTTTTTCCTATACCTGTGTAAACATGTCTGAAGGGATAATGTTGAGTGGTCAGTTCTTTGTCTACGGCACGGTTGTAAGTTGCCCGGAGGATACGCATATAAAATGAAATAGTGTTCATTGAAATACCTTTTTGCTGTAAGTGAGCCTGGTAGCTTTGTATGAGGTCGGAGGTTATGTCATCGAACAAGATGTCATGTCCTTCTCTGAAGGTCATGAAGCTGTTGAGTGTTGTCTGATAGGTTTCGGCTGTACGTATTCTGTATAGGGATTTTAATTGTTTGATAATGTATTGCATAAAAGTGAACAGGGATTGTTCTTTGGCGTTTTGGTGAAATTGAAAGACAATTTCATCTGCGGTATATCCGCTAGGGCGCTTGTCAAGCGATGTAATGATTTTGATTAACCGTTCTTGATCCCATTTAATTTTTTCTCTGGTGTCTTGAAGAATTGAGAAACGATTTTGAGAGGAACGGGGATCAATAATGTATTCTTCTTGCTGATTCCATTCGGAAGAAAGTATTTTATAATTGGTACTGATCTGGCGTACCATGCGTCCATGAATCACTTGGTAGTATATAGATCCCATTTTTCCGGTAATAGTGGAAGGTCTGAATTTTACTTTTACTGATGTCATATCTTTCTGATTTTATAATTAGTTAATAAGTTGTTTTCATAAACAGATGAAATCTTAAGTGGTTTAGATGCGTTGTCTGTATTTAAGGGAATGAAGATAGATATTCATTTTTTAGATATACCAGAATTCTCTATCTTTGCATAGGCATAAGTTTATCAGACAAACATTTCTTAAGAATTTTATATTTATGTATACCAATAAGGAAATATGGAATGTGACATATCCCATATTCTTGGGACTTTTGGCACAAAATGTAATCAATGTTACGGATACGGCTTTTCTGGGGCATGTCGGTGAAGTGGCACTGGGAGCTGCAGCTATGGGAGGATTGCTTTATATTTGTGTCTATACAGTTGCTTTTGGTTTCAGTGTCGGATCGCAGATTTTGATAGCCCGCCGGAATGGAGAAGGAAACTTCCGGGCTGTGGGACCGATTATGTGGCAAGGTTCGGCCTTTAGTTTGGGTATGGCCGTTGCTTTGCTGATACTTATGTATGGGTTTGCTGAGCCTTTGATAAGGATGCTGATTACTTCGGATGCCATATTTACGGCAACTTATGAATTTTTTGTCTGGCGTATCTGGGGATTCCTTTTTGCATTTGTCAATGTCATGTTCCGGGGGCTTTATATCGGAATTACACGGACAAAGGTGTTGACAATGAATGCCATCGTGATGGCTCTGGTCAATGTGTTTCTGGATTATGTGCTGGTCTTCGGTGAATTAGGTTTTCCGGAAATGGGAGTACGGGGGGCAGCTTTGGCTTCGGTAATAGCAGAGGCTTCCTCACTGGTGTTTTATCTGGTTTATACGTATTGGAAGGTTGATCTGAAGAAATACGGATTGAATCATTTTGGACGTTTCAATCCGGAAATGGTATTACGGATTTTGCGTATATCCTGTTTTACAATGGTACAGTATTTTTTGGCTATGGCCATTTGGTTCGTTTTCTTTATGGCTTTGGAGCGGCTGGGACAAAGACAGCTGGCGATTGCGAATATTGTGCGGAGCGTTTACGTTGTTTTATTGATTCCCGTACAGGCACTTTCTACCACTGCCAATACGCTGGTGAGTAATCTGATCGGTTCGGGAGGAGTATTGAAGGTTGTCGGGCTGTTGCATCGCATTGCCCGGATGTCTTTTCTGATTATGATTGTATGTGTGATCCTCTGTCTGCTTTTCCCTCAGGCCATTCTTTCAGTCTATACCAGTGAGGCTGATCTGGTCATGGAGTCTGTTCCTGCATTGAATGTTGTGTGCGGTGCCATGCTGATTGCGGCTGTGGCTAATGTATATTTTAATGGAATCTCCGGAACAGGAAATACGCAGGCGGCCCTGGTGCTTGAGATTGGAGTGCAGGTCTTTTATGCTCTTTATGTGATCGTTGTAGGAATGATACTTCGGGCTCCGGTGCACATTTGTTTTACAACGGAAGTGATTTATTATATGCTGATGTTAGGTTTCAGTTTATTGTATCTGAAAAAGGCCCGATGGCAAAATAAGAAGATTTAAGGTATTGAGTGTTATATTGTAAAAATGGAAAAGATTTGTTGGAAGGGACATGCTTCGATGTTCGGAGCAAATGTTATGTGGGGACTGATGTCTCCGATTTCTAAGTTTATAATGGTTGGTGGAGCAGTAACTCCATTGGTTGTTACCGATCTGCGTATTGGAGGTGCAATGGTGTTGTTTTGGATTGCTTCCTTTTTTCAGAAGCCGGAACATGTGAATCATAAGGATCTGGCAAGTTTGTTTGTTGCTTCCCTTCTGGCCATTGTGTTTAATCAGGGATGTTTTATCTTTGGAGTAAGCTTGAGCTCTCCGGGAGATGCTTCAATCATTACAACCAGCATGCCGCTCTGGGCCATGGTGCTGGCGGCTGTCATTTTAAAGGAACCGATCACGGGAAAGAAAGTGCTGGGAATTGCGGCTGGAGCCGGTGGAGCTTTGTTGCTGATTTTAGGAAGCGGACAGGGTGTTCAGTCGTCTGTAGGAAATGAGGATACAGCTATTTGGGGGGATTTGCTGGTTATGCTGGCTCAATGTTGTTATGCGCTGTACATTGTTCTGTATAAGGATTTTGTAAATAAGTATTCATTGGTAACCATTATGAAATGGATGTTTACTTATGCCTTTATTTGTACATTGCCTTTCTCTGCCAGTGATCTGATGAAAGTGAACTGGGCTGGTTTGCAATGGACGGAGATCGGAGGACTGGCTTTTATTGTGATCGGTGCCACTTTTATCAGTTATATGCTGGTTGTCGTCGGGCAGAAGAATCTTCGGCCGACCGTAGCCGGAATGTACAATTACATCCAGCCGCTTGTTGCTTGCATCGTAGCCATTTGCTGGGGAATGGATTCCTTTAATCTGGTGAAGGGGATTGCTGTTGTATTGATTTTCGGTGGAGTATATCTGGTGACTGCCAGTCGCAGCCGGAAGGAAATGGAAGCCTACGAAGCAGAGCGTCAGGCTTCCGGAAAATAAGGAGCTTTTCGGATAGAGATTGTCATTCTTCTGAAATTTATTCGATTATTCCAGTTATTTTCCGTATTTTTGCACCCCGTGCGATAAAATGCATTGTTACAAGTAAATAAATAATAAAGCAAAGATATATGTTCGATAATTTAAGTGAAAGACTTGAGCGGTCATTCAAGATATTGAAAGGTGAAGGAAAGATCACTGAAATCAATGTTGCAGAGACCCTGAAAGATGTACGTCGTGCTTTGTTGGATGCCGACGTGAACTATAAAGTGGCAAAGAACTTCACGGATACAGTGAAGGAAAAGGCTTTGGGACAAAACGTATTGACTGCCGTAAAGCCTAGCCAGTTGATGGTAAAGATTGTACATGATGAGCTGACCAAGCTGATGGGTGGTGATACGGCTGAAATCGAATTGAAGAATCGTCCGGCTGTTATCCTGATGTCAGGTCTGCAAGGTTCCGGTAAGACTACATTCTCCGGAAAGCTGGCTCGCATGCTGAAGATGAAAAAGAACCGTAAGCCTTTGCTGGTTGCTTGTGACGTTTATCGTCCGGCTGCAATCGAACAGTTGAAGGTGTTGGGACAGCAGGTTGAAGTACCTGTGTATAGCGAACCGGAAAGCAAGAATCCTGTACAGATTGCATTGAATGCCATTCAGGAAGCAAAGGCAAAAGGATATGATCTGGTTATTGTCGATACAGCAGGTCGTCTGGCTATCGATGAACAGATGATGAATGAGATTGAAGCGATTAAGAATGCTATCAATCCGGATGAAACATTGTTTGTCGTTGATGCAATGACCGGACAGGATGCCGTGAATACGGCACGTGAATTCAATGAACGTCTGGACTTCAATGGTGTAGTACTGACGAAGTTGGATGGTGATACACGTGGTGGTGCGGCTTTGTCTATCCGTACAGTGGTAAACAAACCGATTAAGTTTGTCGGTACCGGTGAAAAACTGGATGCAGTAGATCAGTTCCATCCGGCCCGTATGGCTGACCGTATATTGGGAATGGGTGATATCGTATCTTTGGTAGAACGTGCTCAGGAACAATACGATGAAGAGGAAGCAAAGCGCTTGCAGAAGAAAATCCAGAAGAATCAGTTTGACTTCAATGACTTCCTGACTCAGATTCAGCAAATCAAGAAGATGGGTAACCTGAAGGAACTGGCTTCCATGATTCCGGGTGTAGGTAAAGCCATCAAGGATATTGATATTGATGATAATGCCTTCAAGAGCATCGAAGCAATTATTTATTCCATGACACCGCAGGAACGTACTCATCCTGAAATTCTGAACGGCAGCCGTCGTACACGTATCGCTAAAGGTAGCGGAACGAATATTCAGGAAGTAAACCGTTTGCTGAAACAGTTTGATCAGACCCGTAAAATGATGAAGATGGTGACTGGCAGCAAAATGGCTGGCATGATGCAGAAAATGCAGAAGATGAAAAAATAAATGTTCATTGGCTGAACTTATCAATCAGGCACGAAATGCGTAGGATCGCGTTTTCGTGCCTGATTTTTTTTATTATTCCTGATACAGCAGATATTTCTTTCGGATGTCTTTGTACTTTTCCAGGGCGGGTTGCCAGGACTGCCTGATTTCTTTTTCTGTTTTACCTTGCAGGATATCCCGTCGCACCTGATCTGTTCCCATCAATAAATCAAACCAGCGAGGGCGGGTGAAAAATTCTTTTTCAGCATTAAAGGTTTTGTCTTTAGCAGCTTTGGCCCGATAAAGCCGGTAAAATTCCAGTATGTATTTGAGAGAGAATCCCTGAGGCAGGTCGCGTTCGGCTTCTTCAGGAAGGGTTCCGTTGGTTGTTGTTCGGGAAGTGTGAGACCCAGATGCTGGCGTTGCTGTCTGATCCCGGAAATCAACTCCGTAACAGATGCGGTCCTTGTGGAGCGGGTTCTTGTCGAAACCCTCCAGAGAACGGGGGGTGAACTGAAAGCTGAAGGCATTGGTATATGGACTTCCTATCACCTGAAAAGGATATTCTGTTCCACGTCCGATACTGACGGATGTTCCTTCAAAAGGACAGAGAGACGGGTATAAGGCAATGGCACGGTCATTGGGCAGATTGGGAGACGGTTTGACTGGAAGTGAATAGGGCTGTCCGTGTTTCCAGCCTTTCACTGGGATAACGGTTAGCTGGCAGGACAGATTCTTTCCCAGCCATCCTTCTCCATTGATCATTTGGGCTAATTCGCCGACGGTACATCCATGAAGAACCGGAACGGGCAGCATTCCGACGAAACTTTTCCAGTTGGGGCGCAATACCGGTCCGTCTACGTAGTCACAGGGATTCGGGCGGTCCAGAACAATGACTTCCTTTCCTTGTTCTGCACAGGCTTGCATGACATAGTAGAGCGTACTGATATAGGTGTAGAAACGGGCTCCTACATCTTGGATGTCGAATACCATTACATCCAGATCTTGCAATTGTTCCGGTAACGGCTTTTTGTTTTTGCCATAAAGTGATATAATGGGAAGTCCGGTGCGGATATCTTTTCCGTCCCGGATGGTTTCTCCTGCGTCAGCGGTTCCCCGGAAGCCATGTTCCGGAGCAAAAATCCGAATGAGTTTTACCTGTGTATTCAAGGCATCCGGCAAGGGAGTTGTTCCGCATCGGGAAGTCTGATTGATCACTAAACCGGTCCGTTTGTTTTTTAATAAAGGGAGCAGAATGTCTAATTGGTCAGCTCCATTCCGAATCTGGGGATTCACAGCCAGGACGGGAGAGAGGAAGATTAACAGTTCGCAAAGGAATAATGTGATATATTTCATCATGTCTTAGATTATTTTTGTAGTTTTGTAGATTGCAAATATAAACATAAAAAATTATGAATCCTTTAGCTTTAATAGACAAATATTATCCGGAAGAGAATGAATTGAAACATATTTTGCTGACACATAGCCGTTCGGTAGCGGACAAGGCTCTGGCAATGGCTCGCAATCATCCGGAACTGAATCTGGATCTGGCTTTTGTAGAGGAAGCAGCCATGTTGCATGATATAGGAATTTTCAGGACGGATGCGGATGGAATTCATTGTTTTGGCACGTATCCTTATATTTGTCATGGATATCTGGGATCAGAGCTTGTGGCTGCTGAAGGTTTTCCGAAACATGCTCTGGTGTGCGAACGTCATACGGGAGCCGGTCTTTCCCTGCAAAGTATTCTGGAACAGAATTTACCGGTTCCGCATCGTGAGATGGTGCCGCTCAGTCTGGAAGAACAGATTATTTGTTTTGCTGATAAGTTCTTTTCCAAAACGAAACTAGACCGGGAGAAGAGTGTGGAAAAAGCACGGAACAGTATTGCCAAGTATGGTGAAGAAGGATTGATCCGCTTTGATCATTGGTGTGAACTCTTTTTATAGTCTTAAAATTGCATTAAAAGTTAAGGCTTTCGCATGAATTTGCGACAGATTATTTACCTTTGCACCGCAATTGCGTAAAAAACAACTGAATGACGTCATTTAAAAGAACTACATATTCACTGATATTGCTGTTTGTGGTGGGCTTTTTCTGCTCATTTTATGCTGAGGCCCAGCGCGTAAGAGGGAAGCGGCAGCGGGGAAATCCGGAAACAGCCGAACGGATGGACTCTGTACAGGGAGATTCTCTGTATGCAGACAGCCTGGCTCTTGCCGATACGACCCGGAAAAAGAAGGAGCCTCTGGATGCTCCTGTCCAGTATGAGGCAGCAGATTCAATCGTCTTTACGCAGGGAGGTTATGCTCATTTGTTTGGTGATGGTAAGGTGAACTATCAGAATATAGAACTGACTTCTGCCTTGATTACCATGAACATGGACAGCAGTACGGTATATGCACGTGGTATTGCAGATACGACAGGTGTGGAATCAGGAACTCCGGTCTTTAAAGACGGTGAGACTCCTTATGAGTCAAAGGTGATGCGATATAACTTCAAGACGAAGAAGGGTTTTATCAACAGTATTGTAACTCAGCAGGGGGAAGGTTATGTAACCAGCCAGGATGCCAAGAAAAATGAAGATGATGTCATTTTCATGCGTAACGGAATGTACACGACATGCGACAATCATGAGCATCCGCATTTTTATCTGAGACTTTCACAGGCCAAAGTACGCCCGAAGAAGAATGTGGTCTTCGGACCGGCGCAGCTGGTGGTGGAAGATGTGCCTTTGCCTATTGCCGTGCCTTTTGGCTTTTTCCCGTTTAACAGCAGTTATTCGTCCGGATTCATTATGCCGACTTATGGAGACGAATTGAACCGTGGTTTCTACCTGCGAGACGGAGGATATTATTTTGCCATCAGTGACCGGATGGATTTGAAACTGCTGGGTGAAATCTTTACGAAAGGTTCGTGGGGAGTGTCGGCTGCTTCTAATTACAACAAGCGCTACAGGTTCAGCGGTAATTTCAATTTCAGTTATCTGGTGACAAAGACCGGTGAAAAGAATATGCCGGACTATTCGGTATCCAAGGACTTTAAGTTACAGTGGAGCCACCGGCAGGATGCCAAGGCTAATCCGAACAGTTCTTTCTCTGCCAGTGTAAACTTTGCGACCAGTAGTTATGACCGCTCGAATCTTTCCAGCTTGTATGATCCGAACCAGTATTCTCAGAATACGAAAGCTTCCAGTGTCAGTTATTCACGCAGTTTTCCTTCTATTGGTTTGAATATCTCGAGTACATTCAATGTAACGCAAAATACCCGTGACTCATCCATGACGATGACATTGCCTGATTTGAATATTTCGTTAAACCGTATTTATCCGTTCAAGCGTAAAAAGTCAGTCGGAGACCAGCGCTGGTATGAAAAGATTTCTTTCCAGTATACCGGTAGTTTGACCAATTCAATCAGTACGAAGGATAATTTGCTGTTTAAAACTCCGCTGAACCAGTGGGATAACGGTATGCAGCATAAGATTCCGGTAACGGCAACTTTCTCTTTATTCAAGTATATTAATATTGTACCTTCGTTCAATTATACCGAACGCTGGTATTTGCGGAAAGTAAAACAGAGTTATGATCCTGCTTCAACGGCAAGCGGACATGTGCGAAGAGATACCATCAACGGCTTTAATCGTGTCTATGATTACAATATGTCCGTGCAGATGAATACGAAACTGTATGGTATGTACAAGCCGTTATTTATGAAGAGCAAGGAGCTGCAGATCCGTCATGTGTTCACTCCGACGGTAAGTTATACTTATACTCCTAACTTCGGTGCTTCACGCTACGGCTATTATGATACCTATACCTATACGGATGAATATGGTGAAGTCCGTACGGTACAGTATTCCCTGTATGAAGGAGCGGCCTATGGAACTCCGGGTAAGGCGATGTCGCAGAATATCAGTTTCTCGATTGACAACAATGTGGAAATGAAGATGCGTTCAGACAAGGATAGTACTGGATATAAGAAAGTGAGTCTGATAGACCAGCTGGGAGCTAACTTGTCGTATGATATGGCCAATAAGAAATGGAGTGACTTGCAGATGAATTTGCGTCTGAAGTTCCCCAACAACTATACTTTCAACATGAATGCTTCGTTTGCCACTTATGCCTATCAGTTCGACAAGAGTGGAAATATCGTGGTCGGTGACCGGACGGAATGGTCTTACGGCCGGTTCGGACGTTTCCAGGGATATAGCGGATCATTCTCTTATACGTTGAACAATGATACTTTCAAGAAGTTGTTTGGCAAGAAAGAAGATAAAGAAGATAAGAATAAGGAAAATCCGGAAGAAGGTGAAGAGAATGAAGACGGCACTACGGATCAGCAGAAGACCAATTCCAACATGCGTAAAACGGAAGCTGCTTCGATGGATTCGGACGGATATCTGGCCTTTAAGTTTCCATGGAGTTTAAGTTTGAGCTATAGCTACAGTATCCGTGAGAATCAGGATAAGGAAAAGTTCAATATCAAGAAGATGCGTTATCCGTATAAGCTGACTCATTCGTTGAATATTTCCGGAAACTTCAAGATCGGAAGCCGGTGGAATATGAGTTACTCAAGCGGTTACGACTTCACTTCGAAAGAAATGTCTATGACGACGTTGAATATTACCCGTGACTTGCACTGCTTTAATATGAGTTGTGGTTTGGTCTTCGGGCCGTTTACTTCATATAATTTCTCTATCCGGGCAAATTCCAGTATGCTGCGCGATGCTTTGAAGTGGGATCAGCGAAGCAATACGGGTAGTTCCGTTACCTGGTATTAAATGTAGAGACAGACTGAAACAAATCGCCTCCGTCCTGTTGGGTTATCAGATCAGGACGGAGGCGATTTGTTTTGGGAAGACCGGTGTTACCATACGATGGGTGTTTCCCCATGCTGTATCAGGTATTCGTTGGCACGGCTGAAATGCCGGTTGCCGAAGAAGCCGTTGTAAGCTGAAAGAGGAGAGGGGTGGACAGATGTCAGTACCAGGTGTTTGTTCCGGTCAATGAAAGCACCTTTCTTTTGTGCATATGATCCCCACAGGATGAAGACCAGGTGTTCCCGCTTTTCTGCAAGTGCCCGGATGGCTGCATCCGTGAATTCTTCCCATCCCTTGCGCTGATGTGAGCCGGCTTGATGAGCTCTTACTGTCAGTGTAGCATTGAGCATCAGGACTCCCTGTTCAGCCCATCGGGTCAGATTTCCGGTAGCCGGAATAGGGGTTCCCAGGTCATCGTGGATTTCTTTGAAGATGTTTTGCAGGGAGGGCGGAAAAGGAACACCGTCATTCACGGAGAAACAGAGACCATGAGCCTGTCCCGGACCGTGATAAGGATCCTGTCCGATGATAACGACTTTTACTTTATTATAAGGACAAAGATTAAAAGCGTTGAATATCAGTTTGCCTGGAGGATATACCGTGGTTGTCTGGTATTCCTGTCTTACGAAATCAGTCAACCGGATAAAATAATCCTTTTCGAATTCGGGGGCAAGTACTTCTTTCCAGGTTTCTTCTATTTGTACATTCATAATTGATCGGCTTACAGGAGTTAAATTAAAGGCATATTCAGGCGGCTGCATTCCTGCCGCATGTCTTCCGGCCAGATGCTGGCTTGTATTTCTCCGATATGTGCTTTTTTCAGGTAGAGCATACACAGTCTGGACTGCCCGATACCGCCGCCAATGCTCAGCGGAAGAGAACCTTCCAGCAGACGACGATGGAAGTACAGTTTTTCGCGTTCTTCTTTTCCTGTCAGTTCCAGCTGTTTCAGCATGGCTTCCTTGTTGACACGGATACCCATGGATGAGAGTTCCATGGCACGGTCGAGCACGTCATTCCATACCAGCAAGTCCCCGTTGAGACCGGCCAGTCCGGTTTTCGGATCAATGGTCGACCAGTCATCATAGTCCGGTGCGCGCAAATCATGAGGTTGTCCGTTGCTCAGTTTGCCACCAATTCCGATGATAAAGACTGCCCCGTAATGTTGGGTGATCAGGTTTTCCCGTTCTTTGGGAGTTTTGTCGGGATACATTTGGAGTAACTCTTCGGCGTGGATAAAATGGATGTCATTGGCCAGGAAAGGAGTGATCTGCGGATACATTTCGCAAACCATGTATTCCGTGCGTCGCATTGCCGCATAGATACGTGTAACGATGTTTTTCAGGAAATCCATGTTCCGTTGTTCGGGAGTGATGACCCGTTCCCAATCCCATTGATCCACGTAAAGTGAATGCAGGTTGCCCAGTTCTTCATCAGCCCGGATCGCATTCATGTCGGTGTAGATTCCGTATCCGGGTTCAATGTTATAATCAGCTAAAGTAACTCTTTTCCATTTGGCGAGTGAGTGCACGACTTCAGCACGCTGGTCGCCCAGATCCTTGATGGGAAAGGAAACGGCACGTTCCACACCATTCAGGTCGTCGTTGATACCCATACCTGTCAGGACAAATAAAGGTGCCGTGACACGGCGCAAACGGAGTTCGGAGGACAGATTTTGCTGGAAGAACTCTTTGATCTGCTTAATACCCAGCTCAGTCTGTTTCATGTCGAGCAGTTGCTGATAGTGTGTAGGTTTTATAAGGTAACTCATAGTTTTTTAATATTAATGGATAATCGTTGGCAAAGATAGGTATATTTTGTAAATATGCAATTAATTTTTATGTAAAGTAGTCAATTTGATTTCTTTTTCTTTTGTTTATTGAAAGTTTTGATAGTTTTGTTTGTTGGGGTAAAGAAAAGATTTTGTAATTTTTTAGCCGATTCATTAGGAAGAAAGCTAAGGAAATTGTATTTTTGCTGCGCATTTGAGGAATGCACCCGTAGTTCAATGGATAGAATAATGGATTCCGGTTCCATCGATTGGGGTTCGACTCCCCACGGGTGTACTACTTTGAGAATATTTGATAATGAAGACTCACTAAATCGGCTAATTTAGTGAGTCTTTCTTTTTAAGAGATTAGCCATTAAATCGACAGTTGTATGAATTATGCTTTTGAAATCTGTGCCAATTCAGCAGAAAGTTGTGTGGCTGCACAGGAAGGCGGAGCCAACCGCGTAGAATTGTGCGCGGCTATTCCGGAAGGTGGAACAACTCCTTCGTATGGAGAAATCCGTATGGCACGCAAGTTGATTGATATCCGTTTGCATGTGATTATTCGTCCGCGTGGAGGAGATTTCCTTTATTCACCGGTTGAGATTGAAACCATGGAAGAAGATATTCGCATGGCTCGTCAGGCAGGAGCTGACGGAGTGGTGTTTGGTTGTCTGACTCCGGAGGGTGAACTGGATATGCCTGCTATGGAGCGTCTGATGAAGGCGGCAGAAGGAATGGCTGTGACTTTCCATCGGGCTTTTGATTATGTAAAAGATCCGAAGCAGATCTTGGAAACACTGATTCAGCTGGGAGTGGACCGTGTGCTGACTTCCGGACAGCAGCCTGTGGCTATCAAGGGAGCGGCATTGCTGGCTGATCTGGTAAAACAGGCCGACGGACGAATTGTGATAATGCCGGGCTGTGGTGTCAATGAATCGAATATTGCGGAACTGGCCCGTTTGACAGGAGCTTCGGAGTTCCATTTCTCTGCACGTGAGAATAAGGAAAGTCAGATGAAGTTGCGTAATCCAGCCTTGTCGATGGGAGGTACTGATATGGATGAATATATGCATCCGGTAACAACTGCCAAGCGTGTACGCAATACCATCCAGGCTTTGAAGTCTTCGCTTTAAGGTTGTCTGAAAAAGCCCGCGGGCTTTTAGCAAAAAGGTTTCGGCGTTTAATCAAAAACGCCGAAACCTTTTTTATTTTTGTCTCGTTCTTTTTTCAGCCGGATCAGAGGCCGTGGATCACGTGCAGCATCTGTTCACCCAGACCGATGGTATATCCTTGAGACTGGAATACAACCCGGTTGAATGTGTCACCAATGATGAATACCGGCAACTGTCCGCCGTTGTTGAGCTTCATGTTGGTTGCAATTTCTTTGCGGATCTTTCCGTCAGTATCAATACCGAAGCTGATGGTTGAAGGCAGGTTCGGGAATGCCTTGCGGTCAAACTTCTTATAGGCTGCTTCGTCAGTAAACAGAAGTACGATTTTCCGTCCCCATTTTTCATAGTCGGCTTTCTTTACTTCAATATCTTTCAAAGCATGGTTGGTCGGTTCCTGTCCGACTCCCAGTACACCTACAATGTAGTAGCCGCGTCCTGTTGTAGAAAGGATGGAAACTTCTTCTTTCGTTTCCGGATTCAGATAGGTGGCTTCTGAATTGAAATTACCGATGACACGGATTTCTTCAGCGTTGTCTCTCATCACCAGGTCAACGGTCGTTGTTTTTCCTTCTTCAATGGTGAAGAAAGTGACGTTGCTCAGTACACTTCCGTTTGCCAGGCGGCTTCCTGTTACAAGCATGTAGTATCCGGTTTCAATCGGGGTTCCATTCTTCAACAGGGATTCCCAGGTTGCATTTTCCGGATAGTTCAGCAGACGGAAACTGCCGTTGTCATACTTCGAAATACTGAAGTGTGAATAATATTTCGGGTTGTTAAGGCGTGAGATCGGTTTGTAGGTAGCCTTCAGTGTACCTTCTGACGGGCGCTGTGCTACGGCGGTCTCGAAGTTTACATGAGTCAGTTCTCCGTTGTGGCGGTAGTAGATGTTGCCGTTGACTGCATCTTTCCAGGCAGGGATTCCCATGCTGCGTGCAGCTGCAACGAAGAAGATTTCGCGGGAACGGCTATCGGTTACACGGCTGTTCCAGGTTCCTGCCGGTGAAGCTACGGCAGCTCCGGTATTCAAGTCATCGCGTATGGTCAGACTGTCCTTGCACCAGTTGACCAGTTGCTGCGGATCGTTCTTGAACTGTTCCGCCAGGCTGGCCGGAATGTTCTTCTGCAAGTACGAACGATACGGAGTCAGCAGTTCGTTCTCGATGCGCGGTGCAAGTACTTCATTCACGTCAGCCTGTGCATCGGTATTGTAAAGGTGATCTTCCAGTACGCTGCATGGAGTGTCGCGCAAGTCTTTGTCGGATACGGTAGAAAGCAGTGCAAGAGCCCGTTCGCCCATATTCTTGGCAACGGCATTCTTCAGGAATTGCATGATTTCTGCATAGTTTCCTCTTGATTTGATGATGCAGGCAACTGTCTTATCAGTATCCAGCTTCTGTTCGTCAGCGAATGCTTTTGCTTTTTCTTCTGTCGGGAAGGAAGCTACATACGCATTGCGGATAGCATCTTCCTCATTCATTCTGCGGGTATTCTCGGCGCGCTGTTCCGGAGTAACTTCCGGGATGTTGGCTTTTTCAGCCGGCGGAACCATGTCGAACGGAAGAGTGACAGGATCTCCTTCCTGTTTGTCGAGAACGATGTTGACTTGTTTGTCCTTGCCGAATGAAACTTTCTGGAAACCGAACTTGCCGTTGGCAGATGCAAATACCAGCATGTCTCCCAGTCCGGCAGATAAGGTTGCACATCCTTTTTCGTCGCTGACTTTATGGGCTACGGTATAGAATTCTCCATAGTTGTATACTTTGAACTCTACATCAGCTCCCGCTACAGGTTTCTGGTCAGCACCGGTGACAAGGATTTCGGCCGGAGCGCTCTGTCCATAGTTGTCGATGATATTGATTTCTGTATAATTGGCAGTCTGCTTCATGACATCTTCCGGTCCGTTATAAGCGCCGAACACTTTGGTGTGCATAAGCATGCCTCGGCTTGCCGGTGCATTGAACCATCCCAGATTCAGGACAGGTTCCGGTTCGCAGGCACCCAGGAAATACCACTGGCCGTCTACCCAGGCTTCTACCCAGGCATGGTTATCGTCTGTATGCGCCCAGCGCGGAGTGTAGACCTGACGTGCCGGAATTCCTACTGAACGGAGGGCAGCAACCAGGAAGGTTGATTCTTCTCCACAGCGGCCGTATGCAGTTTTAACCGTGGCCATCGGACCGCTGGTACGGATATCCGAAGGAGTATAGACAACTTTTTCGTGACACCAGTGGTTTACTTCCAGCACTGCATCACGCATGGACAGATCTTTGACGCGCGGCCAGAGCTCTTTGTGGAAAGCCTCGCGTGCATTATCCATGTTTTCGTTGTTCACACGGATGGGCAGTACAAAATGGCGGAAGATCATGTCGGGAATCTGTTTTCCCCATGAAGCTTCCTTGCGGTTTTGAAGAGAATGGCGCACATTGTTCAGGTAATATTCTCCGGAATAATCAGAGATATCACTTCCTGCCATGTAAGCATACATGAACATCATGGCTTCCCGTTCTTCCTGCGTCATGTTGCCTTTGAACACATCAAAGAGGTTTCCATGACTGAACACTTGTTGCTTGGCAGCAAAGTCTGCCTCCACTTTAGCCCGGTAGTCAGCTTCTTTGATGAAGTGTTCCTCTGAGGTGCAGCTTCCAAGACTGAGGGCTGCTACCAGACTGAGCGAATAGAAAAATCGTTTTATCATATCGGTTTTTGGATTAAAATATTTTCTGGATTTGTAACAGATTGTTTTTTCCGGCTTAAAGATACGAATAAGATTTATTATAACAGGCGTTTTGAGAAAGGAATCTCGGAATAAAATTCAGTAGGACTGCTTCTTGCCGGACGGAAAGGTTCGTTCAGAGGGATTTATTCAAAATTTGTATAAAAAAGAGGCGACTTAAATAATTTAGGAACTAATATTTTATAGTCTGAAGTTTTTTGTTTACTTTTACTTTCTAATCTGGATATTATGTAGAAACGCAGAACGCCAGATGTCCGATGTGGCTTGACAGGTAATTAATAAATACATTAAAGATGTTGAAAAAGAGTATTATGACTTTCTTGTGTGGAGGAACGTTGTCGCTGATGGCGATAGCAGGGGCTTCTGCACAGTCACAAACTTATGTACTGGATAAAGGCTGGGAGTTTTCACAGGCTGGCAGCAATGAATGGATGTCTGCACGTGTGCCGGGCACTGTTCATCAGGATTTGCTGGATCATGGCCGTCTGCCTGATCCGTTTTATGGAATGAACGAACAGAAAGTGCAGTGGGTAGAGAAAGAAGACTGGCTTTACCGGACTGTATTTACAGTGACGGCTGATCAGTTGAAGAGTGATGCGGCATGGCTGACTTTTGAAGGACTGGACACCTATGCCGATGTTTATCTGAATGGCTCCTTGCTATTGAAAGCAGACAATATGTTTGTTGGCCATAAACTGGCCGTCAAAGATGTTTTGCGCGAGGGAGAAAACCGGCTGATGATTCGTTTCCGTTCTCCGGTTGAGGAAACGGCTCCCCAGTGGGATACGGATGGTTTCAATTATCCGGCTGACAATGACCACAGCGAAAAGCGCATGAGCGTTTATACCCGTAAGGCTCCTTATTCATATGGCTGGGACTGGGGAATCCGTCTGGCAACAAGCGGTATCTGGCGTCCTGTGAAACTGACTTTTTGCAATGGGGCGGCCATTGATGATTTCTTTGTACGTCAGCAGGAAGTAACGGAACAGGTTGCTAAGGTAGACAATCAGCTGGAAATAAATAATGTTACTTCTACACCGAAAGAAGCACAGGTAAAAGTGGTGTATGCTTATGGTGAGCAGGCTGATACCCTGACCCGGACCGTAGTTCTCCAGCCCGGAAAGAATTCTTTGTCAATGCCGGCCTGGATTGAAAAGCCTCATTTATGGATGCCTAACGGCTGGGGAGATCCTGCCTTGTATACCTTTACAGCAACAGTGTCGGTTGATGGGAAGGAAGTTGCTTCCAGGGAAGAAGCGATCGGACTCCGCTCAATCCGGGTAGTCATGGAAGATGATAAGGACGGAAAGAGTTTCTATTTTGAAGTGAACGGGAAACCGATGTTTGCCAAAGGATCTAACTATATTCCGGGAGATGCTTTGCTTCCCAATATGACGGGGGAACGCTATGCCCGTCTGTTTGAAGATATTCGGGCTGCCAATATGAATATGGTTCGTGTATGGGGAGGTGGTATCTACGAAGATGACCGCTTTTATGAGGAAGCCGACCGCAACGGTATTCTGGTGTGGCAGGACTTTATCTTTGCCTGCACGACTTATCCTCATGACCCGACATTCCTGAAACGGGTATCCGAAGAAGCTGTGTACAACATGCGTCGTCTGCGGAATCACGCTTCTCTGGCTATGTGGTGTGGTAATAATGAAATCTATGAGGGAATGCGTTACTGGGGATGGAAGGACAAATACAGTCCGGTTGTCTGGAAAGAAATGACCGAAGGATATGATGTCCTGTTCCACCAATTGTTGCCCGAACTGGTTGAGGCAAACGATCCGGGACGTTTTTACATGCATGGTTCTCCCTATGAAGCGAACTGGGGACGTCCGGAAAGCTGGAAGATAGCAGACAGCCATAACTGGGGAACCTGGTATGGACAGAAACCTTTTGAAAGTCTCGATACGGAAATTCCCCGTTTCATGAGCGAATACGGCTTTCAGGCTTTTCCCGAAATGAAAACCATCCGTATGTTTGCGTCCCCGGAAGATTATGAACTGGAGTCACCGGTGATGAATGCGCATCAGAAGGCTTCTATCGGGAACTTCCTGATCAAGAAAACCATGGCCCTATATTATAAGGTACCTGAAAAGTTTGAGGATCTCATCTATGCCGGTCTTATTTTGCAGGGGCAGGGGATGCGTCATGGCATAGAAGCTCATCGCCGTCACCGTCCTTACTGCATGGGAAGTCTTCCCTGGCAATTGAACGACAGCTGGCCGGTTGTTTCCTGGTCTTCCATTGATTACTATGGAAACTGGAAGGCTATGCACTATCAGATCCGCCGTGCCTTTGCACCGGTTCTGGTCGATGCGATCAAGGAGGGAAATAACCTTTCCTATTATATTATGTCCGACCGGCTGACAGACGAGGAACTGACTCTGAATCTGGAGCTGATGGACTTCAATGGAAAAGTTTACCGCAAACAGAAAGTCGACGGTCTGCTTCCGGCCAATACTTCCAAACTGTTTTATCAGGAACCGGTGGAACAGGCTCTTGCCGGCCGTGATTCTGCGACCACCTTTATGCATATGGTCGTGAAATCGAAGAAAGGCGAAGTCCTGTCGGATGAAATCTATTATTTTGCCCATCCAAAGGATCAGCTTCTGCCTAAAACACCGTTGCAGTGGCAGGTAAAGCAAAAGAAAGGTTATTGTGAAGTGACGGTGAAGGCTGACAAGCTGGCTCGTGATATCTTTATTGAAGTTCCGGTTCAGGGAGTGCGTTTCTCAGACAACTTCTTTGATCTGTTGCCGGGACAGAAGAAAAAAGTGATCATCACTTCGCCGGACGGTAAGTCACTGGATCATTTGCAGGTTACTGTCCATCAGCTGAGTGATGTACAATGACCGTCGTTTTATTAATCTTAAATGTATATTCATTTTTAAATTAGATCAATCAATATGATGAACCCTTTATCGAAAACCCATTTGTTGGGATTGTCGCTGGCAGGCTTGCTGTTTGCTTCCTGCTCGACTAGAGAAACGGTAGTGGCCGATTATCAGGTCGTACCCATGCCTTTGGAAATAACAACTGCACAGCAGGCTTCTTATCTGTTGAAAAACGGAGCTGTAGTTTATTATCCGGCCGGTAATGAAATGATGCGTCGAAATGCAGAGTTTCTGGCTGCTTATGTGAAGGAACAGACAGGTCTGGAGCTGAAACTTCAGGAAGGTGATGGCGGAAAGAACGGCATTACCTTAAAACTGGGACTGGCTGGTGAAAACAAGGAAGGCTACCAGCTGAAAGTAAATGCAGACGGGGTGACGATTGCAGCACCTTCTGAAGCCGGTGTATTTTATGGTATTCAGACTCTGAGAAAGTCTATTGACGTAGCTCAGGGAGCCAATATTGAACTTCCGGCTGTTGAAATCAATGATGAACCCCGTTTCAGCTATCGCGGTATGCATCTGGATGTATCCCGTCATTTCTTTACGGTAGATGAGGTGAAGACCTTTATCGACATGCTCGCGTTGCATAATATCAACCGTTTCCACTGGCATCTGACGGATGATCAGGGATGGCGCATTGAGATTAAGAAATATCCGAAGTTGACTGAAATCGGTTCAAAACGTTCTGAAACCGTGATTGGCCGCAATTCCGGCAAATACGACGGAAAGCCTTACGGCGGCTTCTATACTCAGGAAGATGCCAAGGAAATCATTGCTTATGCAGCAGAACGTTACATTACCGTTATTCCGGAAATCGACCTGCCCGGTCACATGCAGGCTGCCCTGGCTGCTTATCCGGAACTGGGATGTACCGGAGGTCCGTATGAAGTATGGCGTCAGTGGGGTATTTCAGACAATGTTCTCTGTGCCGGAAATGATCAGACCATTCAGTTTATGAAGGATGTACTGGCTGAGATCGTGGATATCTTCCCGTCAGAATATATCCATGTGGGCGGTGACGAATGTCCGAAGACCCAATGGGAAAAATGTCCGAAATGTCAGGCCCGCATCAAGGCATTGGGATTGAAGTCGGATGCCAAACATACAAAAGAAGAACGTCTGCAAAGCTATGTGATTCATGAGGCAGAAGAGTTCCTGAATGAAAAGGGACGCCGCATGATCGGATGGGATGAAACGCTCGAAGGAGGACTGGCTCCGAATGCAACGGTTATGTCCTGGCGTGGAGAAGGCGGCGGTATTGAGGCTGCCAAGCAGAAACATGATGTAATCATGACTCCGAACACTTATTTGTATTTTGACTATTATCAGTCAAAAGATACCGACAATGAACCGTTGGCTATCGGTGGATATCTTCCTATGGAACGGGTATATAACTATGAGCCGATGCCGAAAGCCCTGACTCCGGAAGAACAGAAATACATCATCGGTGTACAGGCTAACTTGTGGGTGGAATATATTCCGACCTTGAAGCAGGCTCAGTATATGGTTTTGCCCCGTATGGCTGCTTTGTGTGAATCACAATGGTGTGCTCCTGAAAATAAGAATTATGAAGCATTCCTGCAGCGTGTAACCCGCCTGGTGGATATCTATAAGCTGAAAGGCTGGAACTATGCTTCGCACATTTTCGACGTCATGCTCGAACTCAAGCCGAACAGTGAAACTGGTACGCTGGATGCAACGGCACGCACTATTGACAATGCACCTATTTATTATACACTTGACGGAACTGAACCGACAGCCGCTTCACAGGCTTATACCGGTACAGTCAAAATAGACAAGGCCTGCACATTGCGTATGGTAGCTGCTCGTCCGGAAGGAAATTCACGGATTACGAAAGATGAAATTACTTTCAGCAAATCATCCATGAAGCCGATCACGATGTTGCAGCCCATTAACAAGCAGTATGAATTTACCGGTGCTACGGTATTGGTGGACGGTATGACAGGTAACCTGAACTACAAGACCGGCCGCTGGATTGCTTTCTACAAGAATGATATGGAAGCAGTGATTGACCTGAAGGAACCGACAGAAATCAGCAGCATGACACTGCATACAGCCGTAGAAAAAGGTGACTGGATCTTTGATGCACGTGCTATTTCTGTATCTGTTTCCGATGACAACAAAGTGTTCAAGGAAGTAGCTTCTGAAAAATATCCGGTGATGAAGGAAACAGATCCGAATCAGGTTTATACTCATGAACTGAAGTTTGCTCCGGTGAAAGCCCGTTACGTGAAGGTTTATGCACAGCCTGAACACAAGATTCCGTCATGGCACGGCGGTAAGGGCAATCCGGGATTCCTGTTTGTTGATGAAATTATTCTGAATTGATCGTTATGAAACTGAAATTGAATCAATCACTGGCTGCGCTGCTGTTTTCAGCTTCTGTGTTTACAGCATGCGCACCTGTAGCCGAACAGACTTTATCGGTGACACCTGTCCCGATGGAAGTGAACTGGCAGCGGGGATCTTTCCGTCCGGATGCTTCTACCTCTTTGTGGATTGAAGCACCGGAGGCCGACCGGAGTATTCTGGCTGAATATCTTCAGGCTTCTCCGCTGGCTCTGAAGCTGGCAGATTCCCAGTCGGGAAATCAGGTTGTCCTGAAGCAGACAGATGCTTTGGAAGGGATTACTTCACCGGAAGGATATGTACTTTCTGTCAATTCCGACGGAGTGCGGATCGAAGCTTTGTCCGGTGCAGGACTTTTCTATGGTGTGCAGACTCTTTTGCAGATGGCTGCTGATGCTCCTGAAGGCATGACTGCTGTCACCGTAAAGGATGAACCTCGTTTTGAATACCGTGGTATCATGCTGGATGTGTCCCGTCATTTCCGCAGTAAAGAATTTGTGAAACGTCAGATAGACCTGCTGTCTTACTATAAGATCAACCGTCTTCACCTGCATCTGACCGATGCTGCCGGATGGCGTATTGAAATCAAGAAGTATCCGCGTCTGACCCAGTTTGCGGCATGGCGTCCGCAGGCTGTCTGGAAAGACTGGTGGAACGGAAAGCGGGAATATTGTGAAGAAACCGATCCCCGTGCACAGGGTGGCTATTATACACAGGATGATATCCGGGAACTGGTGGCTTATGCACAGAAACACTATGTAACCATCATTCCGGAGATTGAAATGCCTTCCCATTCGGAAGAAGTGCTGACAGCCTATCCGGAACTGTCGTGTACGCATGTGCCTTATAAGCAGTCGGACTTCTGTATCGGAAATGAAAAGACGTTTGAATTTCTGGAAAACGTTCTGACTGAAGTCATGGAGCTCTTCCCTTCCGAATATATCCATATCGGAGGAGATGAAGCCGGAAAGGCTTCCTGGCCGAACTGCAAACTCTGCCAGGCACGTATGAAGAAGGAAGGACTGAAAGACGTGAATGAATTGCAGAGCTATTCCATTCACCGGATGGAACGTTTCCTGAACAGTCACGGACGCAAACTGCTGGGATGGGATGAAATCCTGGATGGTGGTCTGGCACCGAATGCAACGGTAATGTCCTGGAGAGGAACGGAAGGCGGGCTGGCTGCGATCCGTTCCGGACACAAGGCTATCATGAGCCCGGGACAATATTGCTACCTGGACGGCTATCAGGATGCTCCGTATTCACAGCCGGAAGCTATTGGCGGATATTTGCCATTGAAGAAGGTATATGGATATGAGCCGGTTCCTGATTCCTTGTCAGCTGATGAGGCTAAACTGATGTACGGAGTACAGGCTAATTTGTGGACTGAATATATTCCGACAGAGGAACATGCTGAGTATATGCTTTATCCCCGTGCCATTGCCTTGGCTGAAGTTGCCTGGTCAAAACCGGAAAACAAGTCCTGGGAGGATTTCCACCGTCGTGCACTGAAGATTGTGGATGAACTGAAAGCCAAAGGCTATCATCCTTTCGAACTGAAGAATGAAATCGGTAACCGTAAGGAAGCCGAGACTCCGGTGGAACATCTGGCACTCGGTAAAAAAGTGACCTATAACGCACCTTACTGGGAAAACTATCCGGCTGCAGGAGAAGTAACGCTGACCGACGGACTCCGGGGAGGATGGAACTACAATGACCAGCTTTGGCAGGGATTTGTGACCAAGGACCGTGTGGATGTGGTCATTGATCTGGAGAAAGAAACTCCGATTCATTCCGTGGCAGCAGACTTCATGCAGATCTGCGGACCGGAAGTGTTTATGCCCGAACGGGTAGTGATCTCCGTATCCAATGACGGAAAAGAGTTCACTCAGCTGGCTGAAATCAAGCATGAAGTGGTGAGAGACGATGCTGTTACTTTCAAGAACTTCGGCTGGGAAGGAGAGGCGTCGGCCCGCTACATCCGTTATCAGGCATTGGCCAGCGATAAGTTCGGCGGTGTATTGTTTACTGACGAAATTGTCGTTAAATAAATGATTGAATTATGAAAACAGGAAAGAATATACTGATGGGCATAGCCCTGACTTCTGCGCTGTTCGTTTCAGCGCAGGAGCCGGTGGATTATGTCAATCCTTTTGTGGGTACGACCAATTACGGAACGACCAACCCGGGAGCCGTAGTTCCTCAGGGAATGATGTCGGCTACTCCGTTCAATGTAATGGGGTCGGAAGACAATAAATATGACAAGGACAAGCAGTGGTGGTCTACTCCTTATGAAGTGAACAACAAATATCTGACCGGTTTTTCACATGTCAACCTGAGTGGGGTGGGATGTCCGGATCTGGGTTCGCTGTTGCTGATGCCGACTTCGGGAGAGCTGAATGTGAAGTACACTCAGTATGGAAGTGAGTATACGGACGAAGTTGCTGTCCCGGGATATTATTCAAACATGCTGACCAAGTATGGCATCAAGTGTGAGATGACGGCTACTCCCCGTACGAGCCGTGCCCGTTTTACCTTCCATCGCGGACAGGGAAATCTGCTGATGAATCTGGGAGAAGGGCTGACCAATGAAACCGGAGCTACTGTGCGTTTCGTCAATGATCGTGAGATTGAAGGCTCCAAGTTGCTGGGTACGTTCTGCTACAATCCTCAGGCTGTATTCCCCATTTATTTTGTCATGCGTATTGACAAGGCCCCTGCCACCCGCGGTTACTGGAAACTCCAGCGGCCGATGCAGGGAGTCGAAGCTGAATGGGACGGATATTCCGGAAAGTATAAACTCTATACTTCTTATTCCAAGGAAATGAGCGGAGACGATGTAGGTGCCTGGTTTACCTTTGACACAACAGAAGGTGAAGCCATTGAAGTCAGCATCGGAGTTTCTTTTGTCAGCATCGAGAATGCCCGCCTGAATCTTGAGACGGAACAGCCGGCCGGTACGACTTTTGATCAGATCCGTGCACAGGCCCGCAAGAAATGGAATGAAGACTTGAGCCGGATTCTGGTGGAAGGAGGTACGGAAGAACAGAAAGGTGTGTTCTACACTGCCCTCTATCATACAATGATTCATCCCAATATCCTGCAGGATGTCAATGGACAATATCCTCAGATGGAAGGAGACAAGATTCTGACAACCGACCGCAACCGTTACACCGTGTATTCTTTGTGGGATACTTACCGTAACTTCCATCAGCTGATGACACTGGTTTATCCGGAACGTCAGATGGATATGGTCCGTACGATGCTTGACATGTACCGGGAACACGGATGGTTCCCCAAATGGGAACTTTATGGCCGGGAAACTCTCACTATGGAAGGAGACCCCAGCATTCCGGTCATTGTAGACACGTGGATGAAAGGCTTGCGTGACTTTGATATCAATCTGGCATACGAAGGAATGTACAAGTCGGCTACGACTCCGGGCAAAGACAACCTGATGCGTCCCGACATTGACGACTATATTGCCAAAGGATACTGTCCGCTGATGGAGCAGTACGACAATTCTGTATCACATGCACTGGAGTATTACATTGCTGACTATTCTCTGTATACACTGGCTAAGGCTCTGGGTAAGACAGAGGATGCGAAACTGTTCTACGACCGCTCCATGGGATACAAGCATTATTACTGTAAAGAGTTTGGTACATTGCGTCCGATCCTGCCTGACGGTACTTTCTATGGCCCGTTTGATCCGCTTCAGGGTGCCAACTTCGAACCGAGCCCCGGTTTCCATGAAGGAAATTCCTGGAACTATACGTTCTACGTGCCGCACGATGTGAAGGGACTGGCAAAACTGATGGGCGGACAGAAACGTTTTGTCAACAAGCTCCAGATGGTGTTCGACAAGGGCTATTATGATCCCGCCAATGAACCGGACATTGCCTATCCTTATCTTTTCAGCTATTTCAAGGGAGAAGAATGGAGAACCCAGAAACTGGTGAAGGAACTGCTGGCCAAACATTATACAACGAAACCTAACGGACTGCCGGGAAATGAAGATACAGGAACCATGTCTTCCTGGGCTATTTTCAGCATGATGGGCTTCTATCCGGATTGTCCGGGAGTTCCGGAATATACACTGACCACTCCGACCTTCGACAAGATTACCATCAAGCTTGATCCGGCTTATTGGGGAACAGACAAGCTGGTGATCCGCAAGGAAGGTGGTGACGGTTATATTGACCAGATCCGTCTGGGCGGTAAGAAATATTCCAAATACCGTCTGACACATGAAGACTTGATCCATGCGGGAGAAATTACATTTGTATGTAAATAAGATATCAGATAGGATAGTTTTTTAGGTGATTAAGATTGTTGTTTCTATCTGATGCCCGTTTTGATGGGTATTAAGGAGGAGGCATCGGTTGGTGCCTCCTTTCTTTCTTGAACTGTTTATTAATCTTATTTGATATGAAAAAATTGAATCTGTTACTAACTTGCACATGTGCACTCTTTGCACTTTCTGTACAGGGGCAGAAACAGCTTTTGCTGTCTTCACCCGACGGAAAACTGAAATCAACCATTACCGTCGGAGACAAACTGACGTATGATATTTCCTGTAACGGCCAGCAGGTGCTGGCTCCTTCTCCGATCTCTGCAACGCTGGACAACGGAAAGGTATGGGGAGACAAGGCTCGTCTTGCCAAGGTTACGGAGAAGAAGAATGATACGCAGATTGATGCTCCTTTTTATCGCTCCAGTTGTGTACGCGATTATTACAATGAGCTGACTCTCCGTTTCAAGGGAGACTACAGCGTCGTGTTCCGTGCCTATAATGACGGGGTGGCTTACCGTTTTGTCAATCATGCCAAAAAGCCTTTCTGCATCTTGAATGAAGAAGTTGATTACCGCTTCCTGGCTGACGTAACGGCCAGTGTACCTTACGTAAATGCGGGAAAAGACGGTGATTACAACGGGCAGTTCCATAATTCTTTTGAGAATGTCTATACGACTGCTCCTATTTCACAACTGAACAAGGAACGGTTGATGTTCCTGCCACTGGTTGTTCAGGCCACACCGGAGGTAAAGGTCTGCATCACCGAAACAGACTTGAACAATTATCCGGGGCTGTATCTGACAAATGCGAAAGGTTCCAACTCGTTGAGCGGCATACAGGCTCCTTATCCCAAGACCATGAAACAAGGCGGACACAATAATCTGCAGATGCGTGTGCAAACCCGTGAAGAATACATTGCGAAGGTAGACGGGCCGCGCAATTTCCCCTGGCGTGTAGCGGTAGTGACTACCCGTGATACACAGCTGGCTGCATCCAATCTGAGCTATCTGTTGGCTGAACCTTCCAAATTATCAGATACATCCTGGATCAAACCGGGAAAAGTAGCCTGGGAATGGTGGAATGACTGGAACCTCTGTGGCGTAGACTTCAAGACCGGAGTAAACAATGCAACCTACAAGGCTTATATTGATTTTGCTTCTCAGTATGGCATTGAATATGTGATTCTGGATGAAGGATGGGCTGTGAACCTGAAGGCTGATCTGATGCAGGTTGTGAAGGAAATAGACCTGAAAGAACTGGTAGACTATGCTGCAGCCCGTAACGTGGGCATTATTCTGTGGGCAGGATATTATGCTTTCGAACGCGACATGGAGAATGTATGCCGTTATTTCTCTGAAATGGGTGTGAAAGGATTCAAGGTTGACTTTATGGACCGTGATGACCAGCTGATGACAGATTTCAATCACCGTGCAGCTGCCATGTGTGCCAAATATCACCTGATTCTTGATTTGCACGGTACGCATAAGCCAGCCGGACTGAACCGTACCTATCCCAATGTATTGAACTTTGAGGGAGTGCATGGACTGGAACAGATGAAATGGCGTCCGGCAGGATTCGACCAGATTACCTATGATGTAATGATTCCGTTTATTCGTCAGGTGGCCGGTCCGATGGACTATACCCAGGGAGCCATGCGTAATGCAACCCGTGAGAATTATTATCCAAGTAATAGTGAACCGATGAGTCAGGGTACCCGTTGTCATCAGCTTGCCATGTATATTGTTCTGGAATCACCTTTCAATATGCTGTGTGATTCCCCAAGCAACTATATGCGTGAGCCGGAATCTACTTCTTTCATTGCTCAGGTTCCGACGGTCTGGGATGAAACAGTGGTGCTGGACGGCAAGATGGGAGAATATATCATAACAGCCAGACGCAAGGGAGATACCTGGTTTGTCGGCGGTCTGAACAATTGGGATGCACGCGATGTGGAAGTTGATCTGTCTTTCCTTTCTTCAGGAAGTCACAAGGCTGTTCTCTTCAAGGATGGAGTGAATGCTCATCGTACTGCACGCGATTACAAGCGCGAAGAAGCAAGCGTAAGTTCCACACAACCGTTGAAAGTTCATCTGGCTCCGGGCGGTGGTTTTACCTTGCAGATTGATTAAGATCGAGCTTTCTTTCAGATAGCATTGGGCTCTATTCAGAAGCCGTCAGAATCGACCGCACGATGGGACAGAATCGTGCGGTCGATTGTGCTTCATCGAGCGTTCGTTGCGGCCCCATCGTGCGGTCGATTTTTTGGCATTGGCCAGCCAAAGCGAAGGCATTGTACGGTCGTATGCGAATGACCTTTATTTCAGTTGGAGCGACCGGACTGTTCCTGTCGGCGTAATGCTCAGGAAGCCGGCTTTACTTCCTTTTTCCAGAGGAATCAGTTCCCAGGATGATTCAGGAGTTATCTGGATCTGTTCCGGCGAAACTGCCTTCAGGTCAGGCAGGAATATCAGAGTGGGAGCTGGAGATGTCTTATCCTCTTTCCACTGGCATGTCAGTCCGTCTGTGGAACTGTAGGACAGGAGTTGTCCGTTGACTACCTGCGGATAAGGACGGGAAATGACACTACTGAAATAATCTTGCGTCTCAATGTCTTTCCACCAGCACCAGTAGGTATGTCCCAGTTTGTATTTTTCAATCAGGCCGATCTGATGCCGGGCAGACTGCAGATAACTTTTTCCCAGATAGAATGCGCCCCATTCCCCGACCAGTGCCGGCAGGTGACGTTCTCTGGCAGAAGCCGTAAGCTGACTGAAGATAAAGTCCAGACGTTCGTAGCCCGGATTAACGGCAGCATCTGTATCCACTACCCAGTCATAGGCATGAGCAGCATAGACGCATAGAGAATCAGGTTTCCCGTTTGTGTCAGCAGGTATGTGGAAGGAACTCTTTATTCCCATGTTGCAGAAATAATTATGTTCCAGAAACAGAAGATGGTTCTTGTCTGCCTGCCGGATTCTGTCGCGTAGCTTCTGGTAAAAGCGGCTCAATTCATTCTGTTCGAACCGGGAAACGGTTTCCGAAGCTGCATGAAGTATTTCTGTGAAAGCCTCTTTGTCTGTCAGCTGGTTCATAAGTTCTGCCCGCTGGTCTTCATTATCCCATACCGCAGTCATTGCCTCCGGAGAAATCTGTGTCTGTCCGTGTTTGTGAAGATACTGTATATATCCTTCCATGAATTGCTGGAAAACAGCCTGTGCCTGCGTTCCCATGAAAGGTTCGTTCATGACGTCGAAACCGATGACAGACTTGCAGTCTGCGTACCTTTCGGCCAGCATCCCCCACACATTGATGTAATGATCCTGAATACCGGTTCCATCTTTGGCTGGTGAATTGGCCCAGAAGTTGTCGAATGATTTCTGTACGGCCGGACTGATCAGATAGGAGTCGCTCCAGACCTCTCCCGTTGCATGAGGCAAGGATTCGTCAAGCGTAGCCCATTCCGGAGCACCGTTTCCGAATTTTCGTCCGAACAGATCCTGATGCATATCCAGAATAAGATAGATACCGTTTTCTTCTGCCCAACGGACTCTCCGGTCAATTTCCTGGAGATAGCTTTCATTGTATTGTCCCGGTTCCGGTTCCAGACCGTCCCAGTTGATGCCATAGCGGATGCAGTTGATTCCCCAGTTGCGGAACTCTTTGAAAAGCTGTTCATCATTTGGATAGACATATCTGTCCTCAGGAGATTTGGTTACGTGGTTGATCCCGTTGAGAACGAGTTCTCTGCCGAGTGAATCCACCAGTATTTCATTCCGGACAGAAGCGAATCCGGATGCCGGAGCTTCCCGGACTGGCCGGGTACATCCTGTTCCAAAAAAAATACAGAGCAGAGCTGCTCCTATTCCCCAATAATACTTTTTCATGTTCATAGATCATTTTTTCATAGTTTACGTTGCAAAGATAAGCCAAAGAAATTGCATGAATGACTTTATTTTCATTTATTTGCCTTATAAAATAAATGAATGGTTTAACCTTGAGTTTGAAACCGAAATCAAAATATGATGAAAAAAAACGGTATCTTTTTAGTTTGGGGATTCTGGCAGCTGGTTTGCCTGTCGGCTGCCGGTCAGGTCGATGTCACTTTTCATCGGGCCAGTTTGCCGGTTCTTTCCGGAGAGGACAATAATCATGTTGGATATCTGCAGGCAATCAGGCAGGCCGGCAGCAAGGATCGTATGACAGGGCTTTCTTATTCCTTTGAGGGAACGGACTGTCTGGATCAGATAGCTGAAATATCACTGTATGCCTGTAATGCCCGGGGAAGAATGGACCGGAATAAACGGATTGCTGTGTCGAAAGTGACGGAGAGACAGGGATCTTTCAGACTCCATGAGTCACTTTTATCAGATACCTGTTACTGGGCTTTTGTGGTTAAGACACGTGAGGGACTGCCCTTGTCAGGAAGGGTCAATCTGAACTGTACGGATGTAACATTTGATAGCGGAAAGGTTCATCTGGGAATGACTTATCCGGAAGGACTTAGAACCGGCATCGCTCTTCGCAAAAGCAAGCAGGACGGAGTAAATACCAGTCGCATTCCCGGGCTTGTGACTTCCCGGAAAGGAACCTTGCTGGCCATTTATGATGCACGCTGGGAATCAGGAAGAGACTTGCAGGGAGATATAGACATTGCTTTGAACCGGAGTGAAGACGGCGGAAAGACCTGGCAGCCCATGCAGCGGGTGCTGGATCGTAAAGAGTGGGGAAATCTGCCTGAAAAATATAACGGTGTGAGTGATGCCTGTATTCTGAGTGATGAAAAGACCGGAACCTTGTATGTGGCCGGCTTGTGGATGCATGGAGTTCTGGACGGAAAGACCGGCCGATGGGTAGAGGGGCTGACGCAGGACAGTACCCGCTGGATCCATCAATGGATTGAAAAAGGTTCACAACCGGGGCTGGAGGTTAAGGAGACAGCCCAGTTTCTGATTACGAAAAGTACGGATGACGGAAAGACCTGGAGCGAACCGGTCAACATCACTTCGCAGACCAAGCGGCCTGAATGGTGGCTTTATGCTCCGGCTCCCGGTCATGGGATAACTCTGGAAGACGGAACGCTGGTTTTCCCTACTCAGGGACGTGACCGGAACGGTCTGCCGTTTTCCAATATAACTTACAGTAAGGATGGAGGAAAAACATGGATAGCCAGTAATCCGGCTTACTCCAATACAACGGAGTGTATGGCGGTTGAACTGGATAACGGTGACATCATGCTGAATATGCGGGATAACCGGAATCACGGAAAGAAGTCACCTAACGGGCGGAGAATCTGTGTGACTTCCGATCTGGGAACAACCTGGAAAGAACATCCGACTTCGCATGCCGTACTGACGGAGCCTACTTGCATGGCTTCTGTTCATAAGCATGTGTATCGGGCAGAAGACGGAAGCCGGAAAACCCTGCTGGCCTTCTTTAATCCCGATTCTTATCAGTCGCGTGACCATCTTACCCTGAAACTCAGCTTTGACAACGGGATGACCTGGCCTGAAAAATACTGGCTGACACTGGATGACTGGGGAGGTTTCGGGTACTCATGCATTACTTCCATTGATGAAGATACGCTGGGAATTGTTTATGAAGGAAGCGGAGCTCAGCTGGTCTTCCAGCAAATCAGGTGGAAAGATCTTCTCTGACCAATAAAAAAACTCTCCGGTTGTCAGGCAGACAGTCGGAGAGTTTGCTTATTACTGATAAGGATCAGCTGATCAGATCGGTTTATATTCTACGAAAGCTTCCATAGCTTCATAGCTTGCCAATCCCAGATGATCGTAAAGAGTTGCAGTACCACGGTTACGGTCTTCGCTACGCTGCCAGAACAGACGTTCATCGTTGCCCAGGAACGGAGCACTTTCCATCTGAGACTGGTGCTTCAGGATGGAATTACGTTTGGCGCGGAGTTCTTCCGGACTCAAAGGTACAGCCATTTCGATGTTTTCGATTTCCCATTCAGCCCAGGCACCACGATACATCCAGATGCGGCAGTCGTTGAGCCATTCAGCTCCTGCATTCTTTTCTTCATCAATTGCAGCAAATACGGCATCTGTGCAGACGCGGTGTGTACCATGCGGGTCAGCCAGGTCACCAGCTACATAAATCTGATGCGGTTTTACTTCCCGAAGCAGATTGAGAACGATTTCCACGTCAGCCTCGCTGATCGGATTCTTTTCAATCTTACCGGTTTCGTAGAACGGGAGATCAAGGAAATGGCAGCGTGAAAGCGGGATATTGTTGAACGTACAAGCCGTACGTGCTTCGCCGCGGCGGATCAGTCCCTTGATGGTCAGAATATCGCGGGTATCCATGTCACCTTCCTTCTTGGCAGCCAGGAACTGTTTGATTTCTGCATATTTGTTGCAGATCGTTTCGTTTTGGCCGTTGTCAAAGAGCTGGTTGAATCCGTTGATGAAATGCATGAAGCGGGTTACTTCTTCATCGCCAACCGCAATGTTACCTGAGGTTTCGTAAGCTACATGAACTTCGTGACCTTGCTGTACAAGTCGTCTCAGTGTTCCTCCCATGGAGATGACATCATCGTCCGGATGCGGAGAGAATACTACTACGCGTTTCGGGAATGGTTTGGCACGTTCCGGGCGGTAAGTATCGTCAGCATTGGGTTTTCCACCCGGCCATCCGGTGATGGTGTGCTGAAGGTCGTTGAATACCTTGATGTTGACATTATAGGCAGATCCGTAAAGAGCGAGCAGTTCACTCAGACCGTTTTCGTTGTAGTCTTTGTTGGTCAGCTTCAGGATAGGCTTGTTCAGTAATGTGCAGAGCCATACAATAGCGCTCCGGATCAGTTTGTCGTTCCATTCACAGCTGGTTACAAGCCAGGGACGCTGGATGCGGGTCAGGTGAGAAGCAGCAGCCAGGTCAATGCATACATTTACATTGTTGTGCAACTGAAGGAATGAAGCCGGGAGTGTATCGTTGATATTTTCTTCGACAGCTTTCTGAATGATGTCTGCCTTGTCTTCGCCCCATGTCAGCAAATAGATTTTCCGTGCACTCAGGATAGTCTGAACTCCCATGGTGATGGAGCAGGGAGGCAGATTGTCTACACCCCAGTTGCGTGCAGCTTCTGAGCGTGATGTAGCGTCCAGCAGAATCAGTCGGGTAGGAGAGCTGGCATGTGATCCCGGTTCGTTCATACCGATGTTTCCCTCGCGTCCGATTCCCATCAGAACAATGTCGATACCTCCGAAAGTCTGGATACGCTGTTCATACAGGCGGCAGTGTTCACTGATTGCATTCTGGGGAATACTTCCGTCTATGGTGAATACATTCTGGCGGTCAATGTCAGTCTGTGACAGGAACAGGCTGTTCAGCTGTCCGAAAGTGCTTCCATTTCCTTCTGTCAAAGGATAGAATTCATATAAGTTGAAGACAACGACATTGCGGAAGCTCAATCCTTCATCTTTATGTCTGCGTACGAGTTCTGTAAACAGCGGGCGCAGTGAAGTGCCGGTACCGATGGCCAGTGTACAGAATTTCCCTTCACGCTGACGTCCCTGAATTTTGGCTGCAACCTCATCAGCTATGTGTTTGACACCTTCTTCAATGGTTTCGAAGATGTCAGTCGGAATTTTTTCCAGACGGGTCAAGACTGAACGTTCAACGGCGTTTTCCGGTTTGTAGTATCTGGGGGATACATGGTTCAGTGAAATTTGTGAACTAAGGTTTGTTCTCATGGTTGTTGTTCCTCCTTCGATTAAGTTAATAAGAAAAGCAAAACGCAGCAAGGATGCTGTAATCTTTCCAGACTTACAGATTCCTTGCTGCGTTTATGCGGTCAGCTTGTAATCGCAGTACTCGGGTCGTGATTACAGGTTGTTCTTTTCAATATCCTTGAAATATTTGTATGTACCGACTTTCAGTTCGTCTGTTGCTGCTTCATCGCAAACGATGATTCCATGGCGGTGCATCTGCAATGCGCTGATAGTCCACATCTGAGTGATGCCACCTTCAACAGCATGCTGCAAAGCACGTGCCTTGTTGTGTCCGTTACAGATGATCAGTACTTCCTTAGCAGAAAGAACAGTACCTACACCTACTGTTAACGCAGTTTTGGGCACTTTGTTCACGTCATTTTCAAAAAAACGAGAGTTAGCGATGATGGTATCAGTTGTCAGAGTCTTTACACGAGTACGTGAAGACAGAGAAGAACCCGGTTCGTTGAACGCGATATGTCCGTCAGGACCGATTCCACCGAGGAACAAGTCAATACCACCGAACTTTTCGATTTCTTTTTCATAGTTTTCGCATTCTGCTTCCAGGTCAGCAGCATTTCCGTTCAGGATATGGATGTTTTCCTTGCAGATATCGATGTGGTTGAAGAAGTTATTGAACATGAAAGAGTGATAGCTTTCCGGATGTGATTCGGGCAGGCCTACATATTCGTCCATGTTGAATGTAACTACATTCTGGAATGAAACAACACCTTTCTTGTTGAGTTCGATCAGTGCTTTGTACATACCAAGAGGTGAAGAACCGGTAGGAAGTCCGAGAACAAACGGTTTTTCTTTTGTTGGTTTAGCAGCATTGATTTTGTTTGCTACATAGTTTGCAGCCCAGTTAGACAATGACTGGTAGTCTGGTTCGATAATTACTCTCATGGTCGTTAACGATTTAGTTAATATATTTAATAAGTCAATATTTTTCGTTTATACCTGCAAAGATATAATGATTACGATGATTGGCAAACAAAAAAGGGACTTTTCATAGGAAAGTACCGAAAATAAAGGAAAAGGGGAATGACTGTTCTGATTTGCAGTCATTCCCCCTCAGATTATTTATGGGTACTGAATTTTATTTTTCAGCTTCCAGATTCGGAGTTGTAGGCCATCCCCAAGTCTGATACAATACAGATGTTTCAACTGATTCATCCGGTGAAAGCAATTCGATTTCACGGATTGGCAGCGGAGAATTGTAATGTGCATTCATCCAGGTATAACCGTCGAATACAGGATTGTTACTCAAGATTCTGTACGGACGAATATAGGTACTTTCTGAACGTGAGGAGATATTGGCTTTTTCGTTGTTCGGTCCTTCAATGTAGGTTACTACGTTGGTATCGTCATAACCTTCACCGTCATAGATTGCAGTTTGGTACATGCTTGCCCAGAAGTTACATCCTTCAGGGATAAACTTATTGTTCACCAGTTGATCCATAGAAGACCAGCGAACCAGATCGTTCCAACGCATACCTTCACCGATGAATTCACAACGGCGTTCACGGCGGATGTTGTAAGTTGTAGCATCAACCAACTGTCCCTGTGAATAGGCCCCCCAGTCACCTTTAGCTTCCTGATTCATATCAGTTGCTCTGATTGTTTTGGTGTAATCAGGATCAACATGTGCACGGGTACGGACTGCTCTCCAATATTTGTCAGAAGTGTTGTCAAGTTTTCCATCACGCATGTATTGAGCTTCGATGTAGTTCAGGTAAGCTTCTACACCGCGGAACAAGATTTGTCCGGTTGTAGATTGAGCTTTACCATATACATTTTGAGTTTTGTCAAAGCTTTCTCCTTTACGCATACGGTAACCTGTCATATCCCCCATTTCATTGGCACGTTTGGGAGCCAATACCGGAAGGAATTTATGAACGTCGTCATTACCTGTTGACAGAATCGGAAGGTTGTTGCTTTCTCCGAATACGAACAATTGCAGACGACCGTCACGGTTTGCTTTTACATTATCCAAAGTTTCATCACCCATATAAGGCTTTTCTGCTGATGAAGCATAGATGGGCAGACCATCTTCCATCAGGAAGCTTTCGATATAACCTTTCAGCAAACCATTATAACCACCGGTTACGATGTATGCAGGGACACCATGATTGATGTTGGATGAACCGATAGTACCATAAGCTCTCCACATCAGAACTTCACTGATTCCGGACAGATCCTGACTGTTGTACATTTCGAAGTAAGGATTCCATCCATTAGTTGGAGCAAGTGGATCCTGATCAAGCACACCTGTATTTTCTGTCAGTGTAACACCGTCAGCTACTACTTGTGCAGATTCCATGGCTTGAGTAAGCAGATTCTTGATATGTGCATCTACATCAAACTGATAGTTAGGATGAATTGCAGCTCCTGGCCATCCTTCATCACCCGGTACACGTCCTGTACCTTTATGATAGGTTTCAAAAGAAGCTTCATACAGGGCTACGCGTGATTTAACAAGTTGGGCAACCTGTTTATTGATACGGTTATTTGCTGCAAATCCTTGATCTTGTAATAAGTCAATGGCTTTATCCAGATCGCTGAGGATGAAGTCTGCCACTTCATTTCTAGGCATACGTTTACCATGTGCAATCAAGTCTTCCTTGTTGTCAGTAACTACATCGGTTAAGATCGGATAATCACCATAAGTTTTCAATCGGGAGAAATAGACCCATGCACGGATAAAATACATTTCACCGATATAGTGTTTGGCATTGGTCAAGTCACTGTCGTAAACTCCAGATTCGTATTTAGGCAATACATTTTCAAAGAAATAGTTACAATAACGAATCAGGCTGAAGCCTAAATCTCCGGATTGTGCAACTTTCCAATAATCTTTGGTAAAATAAGATTGGTTGGCATCTCCGCTTACCATATTATCTGTATTTGCATCTCCTGTCAGAATAGCTCCCTGTCCCCAACCACTAGGAGTTGTAAAAATGCTATTGTATTGGGAGATACTGTAAGCTCCAAGTTGATCTGCATTCTGGAAATATACCTCCGGAGTTACCTGATCCAGCGGAGCCAAATCCAGAAAGTCATTGCATGAAGTAATAGCTAAACCGGATCCGGCCAGCATACATGCTGCGAATAAACTTTTATATGTTGTTTTCATTTTTGCTTGTTATTTAGAAATTAATATTAACACCCACTGAAATAACACGTTGTAACGGATAGGTCTTACCGGCATCACCATAGAGTGAACCGATGTTTTCCGGATCGAATATACTGCTTACGTGGCTAAACGTTAACAGATTATCTCCAGAAATGTAGATACGTACATTTTCCATTGAGGCTTTCTGAGTCCATGCTTTCGGCAATGTATAACCTAAAGTGATGTTCTTCAGACGAAGGTAGGCACCATTCTGCAGGTAACCTGTTTGAGTCTGATGGTTACGTCCTGTCCAAGACGGGCGTGCATAGTATGCATCCGGGTTCTCAGGAGTCCAATAGTCCAGGTGTTCTTCAAATACATTGGATTGCCACATACCTCCGTTAGTACCCCAGAAGTAAGTACCCGGCAGCCACAAGTCACGTTTGCCGATACCCTGGAAGAACAGACGCAAGTCAAATCCTTTCCAGGAACCATCCAGTGTGAAGCCGTAATTGTAGCGTGGAGTTGAGTTACCGATTACGCGCAGGTCACCCGGATCATCTGTTGTATAAGAACCTGTATTAACACGTCCGTCACCATTCAGGTCTGCATACATGATATCACCGGCACCCCATCCGCTTCCAAGTGCACTTTGGTCTACTTTTGACAAGTGTTCTTGCATTTCAGCATCGCTTTGTGCAATACCAATGGTTGTGTAACCCCAAATTTCATTCAGCATCTGACCTTCATAATAGGTGTTCAATGAATTTGACGGGTTCGGATAACGGGTAATTTTCTGCTGAGCATCAGACATGTTGAATGATACGCCATATTGGAAATCACCAATCTGATCGCGCCATCCTAATTCAAGTTCGAAACCATAGGATTTCATATCACAGTTATTTACTTTTGGAACAGTCGTACCCAGCAAAGAAGACAATTCAGGAGCAGGACCGACCATGTCCAAAGTCTTGCGGACAAAGTAACCTACACTACCGGTTAAGCGGTTATTCAGTAAAGCGAAGTCAAGACCTAAATCCCATGACTGAATTGTTTCCCAGGTCATTAAAGAACTAACCAATCCCGGGTTTGAAGAGTAGCTGGGCAGAGAACCGTTGACGATCCATGAATAGTTGGTTCCTACTGGCATTGACTGATAGAACGGATACCAGCTGTTGGTATTGGTATTACCAAGCTGTCCCCATGAAGCTCTCAGCTTTAAGGTAGAGATTGTACTCTTTTCACCGAATTTTTCAAAGAATGCTTCACGTGCAATGTTCCATCCTAAAGAGAAAGAAGGGAAGAAACCCCATCTCTTGTCTCCGACGAAACGAGAAGAACCATCATAACGGCCATTGATTTCAGCCATGTAGCGATCTTTATAAGTATAATTGATACGACCGAAGAAACCGGCAACAGCGTTGTGTGCATATCCTCCTGTTGCGATGTCGGCATCAACAGCTGTATTCAATGTCGGAACTTCCGGAGAAATCAGCCCGTCACGTTGTCCGGTAATGCTGCGGGTAGAATATTTTTCTGCATTGAATCCGAGCAATACTTTGAAATAGTGTCCGCTATCAAATGTTTTGGAATAGTCGGTGTAGATATTGGTTGCATAATAGTTTTCTTTGTAACCATATTCATTGACACGGCTTTGTCCCGGAGAGTAAGTTCCATCACCCATGCCCCAGGCCATTGGCTGCTGATTACCGTTTACATCCCAATAATAAACAGGAAGTACGTCCCAGTGTTCAAAATCGGATTGTGTACGGATGGTTCCTTCCAAATTGATATGCCAGTCTTTGATCGGTTCAAAAACAACTGCCAGCTGATTGGTGTAGAAATCCTTATTTTTAGTCTGTATACCACCATTTTCCATCTGTTCGATTTCACTTTCATTCATCGGGAAACCATTCGGGTCGTATGCAGGCTGGATAGGCCATTTACGGGCAACATTATGGAAAAATAAGTTGTTCATATAAGATGGACGTCCGTAATCTTCGCGAGTCCATCGGGTAGTGTAAGTTAATTTAGCCCAACTTGCCAATTGAGTGGTGATTTTACCATTCAAGGTATATCGGTTCATATAGTCTTTACCATGACGTAACAAACCATTCTGACCTAGGAAGTTTCCGCTCAAAACATATTGAGTCTTTTCATTACCGCCACTGATGCTGAGGTTATGTTCCTGAGAGGGAACCCAACTTTTATAAAATTCATTGAACCAGTCAATATTGTCATAGGCACCTTCATTCCATTTTGCCCATACATTTCCGTTGGCAACAGTTGACTGAGTGAGTTTGCCGTCCATGTAGTCTTTAATGTTCTGCATATAGGCATCATTAAAGATTGGAGCTTTACCATCATTTACGTTAGCTGCATTGAACATGGTGGCAAAGTCGTATGAATTAGCCATTTTAGGAATACCGATACCATCGTTGAAACGAACGTTTCCAGAGTAATTTACGTGAGTCTTTCCAGCTTTACCATTTTTGGTAGTAATCAAAATAACACCAAATGCTGCACGTGCACCATAAATTGATGATGAAGAAGCATCCTTCAATACGGAAATGTTTTCGATATCATTCGGGTTCAAAGTATTCATGTCACCTTCTACACCATCAATCAAAACTAATGGAGAAGCGCTCGAACCCGATCCCAAGGTACCGGTACCACGAATGTTGAAGTTCATGGTTGATTCAAGTGATCCACCATTATTGCTTACAGACATGTTCAAACCCGGAATCTGGCCTTGCAGAGCTTGTGATACGTTAGACACAGGACGTGAAGCCAATACTTCCGAATCTACCATAGAAACAGCTCCTGTTAAATTGACTTTCTTCTGCGTACCGTAACCTACAACAACTACTTCGTCCAAAAGTTTGGTATCGTCTTGCAATGTGATGTTGATAGGCTGGCCATTCCAGACGATTTCTTGAGTTTGATAACCTACGAATGAAATAACGATAGTGGTTCCCTTTTCTACATTAGGGATTTCAAAGTCTCCGTCAAGTCCAGTAATTGTACCGTTAGTGGTACCTTTTACAACTACAGAGGCACCAATGATCGTTTCACCATTGGCATCTTTTACTACACCTTTACAAACACTGCCTTGCTGAACAATGTTCATTCCTGATACACCGCTGACGGGTATCGCACTGGCTATTCCGGTTGATATACCACCTAGGAATAGCAGCATACTGACAGATTTAAAGTTCTTAAACATAGATCCTTATTTATAATTATTAAAAAATTAAGGTTTCCAGTACTAACTTAGTTTTTGCTGAATTCAAACGTGTTAATTGTTGATTTGTTGAATTCATGTTCATTTTAGAAGGTATAAATCTCATATTTTTCTTATTGGATTTGAATTCCTTATTTTATTATGTATGGCTTTATTCCTTCAAAATTTATATGGGGTAGATATTTTTCTTTCCCCTATAAATAATATGACATTGCAAAGTAAAGCATTATTTTTTATTTTTTTTCTATATTTTGTGCAATATATTTTGTTTTTAGCTATAGATGTATGAACTACAAAGGCAAATTGATATTTCTAAATGAAATATCTTGGAGTTATTTAAGAAAATTAAAAACCAGAGGTTCAGGTAGTATTAACTATTCCAATCGGTTTGTCAATATTCTTTTTGTTCATAAAATATCTTTTTTATCAAAACTTTATTTTATCTAAATATGAAGTTTTTTATTTATTTGACTTCAATATAGCGAAAGTCCTTCTTGGACTTACCCTATTATCTGTTAAGTTAATTAAACAATTTAATTTCACTTTTCGGATAACCGTTAAGCGCTATTTATAATGCTTAATAAAGCTTTATGCGACAAAGATAAACATATTTTTTAATTATTGAATATATAAAATGCTTTTTTTTAAGATCCATCTATACTTTTTGAGTTTTAATTCTTTTTTATCTTAATATAATTCAAATAATCCTCTAATTTCTATTTTAATATTTTCAAATCCAAACAAATTCTTTTTTGGATCATCAGCACAAAAGAGAAAGACGATCAGATTAGTATATTCCTCTAAACAATTTCAAATACACCTTATTTATAATAATATCTTTTTGTTTTGACTAATTTTCATTTATAGTCCAAGAAGAACTTTGACTATTTAAGACTAAAACTTGAAAACAAAAGTAAATAACCAAACTTTGGAAACCTTAATTTTTTAATAATTATAAATAAGGATCTATGTTTAAAAACTTTAAATCAGTCAGTATGTTGCTATTCCTTTCCGCTATTGGCGGGGGAACAGTTTACGCAGTATCTGGAGAAAGCGTAACAGGCATTGACGCTATTCAGCAGAAAGGTACATGCACTGGTATCGTAAAAGATGCTACAGGTGAACCCATTATTGGTGCAACTGTCATGGTGAAAGGTACAACCAATGGTACCATAACCGGTCTTGATGGAGACTTCTCCTTGAATAATGTTCCTCGGGGAAGCGTCTTGCAGGTTTCTTTCGTAGGATATCAAACTATGGAAGTTGAATGGAAAGGCACACCTTTGAATGTAACCTTGAAAGAAGACACTCAGCTTTTGGATGAAGTTGTTGTTGTTGGTTATGGAACACAGAAAAAGGTAAACGTAACTGGTGCCGTATCTATGGTGGATTCTAAAGTGTTGGAATCTCGTCCGGTTCAGAACGTTGCACAGGCTCTTCAGGGACAGATCCCGGGCTTGAACATGTCAGTAGGTAACAGTGGTGGTGCTTTGGATGCTTCAATGAGTATCAATATTCGTGGTGCCGGTACAATCGGTTCTGGTTCTAGCGGTAATCCGTTGATCTTGATTGATGGTGTTGAAGGTGATATGAACACTGTAAACCCGAATGATATCGCAAACGTATCAGTTTTGAAGGATGCTTCTTCTTCTTCTATCTATGGTGCACGTGCAGCATTCGGTGTAATCTTGATTACAACTAAGAATGGTAACAGCGGTAAGACCAGAGTTAATTATTCTGGTAACGTTCGTTTTGCAGATGCTATTCAGAAGCCGGAAATGACAAATTCCTGGGATTTTGCCAATTATTTCAACGAGGCACAACGTAATGCTTTTGGTACTGTAATCTTCGATGAAGAAGATATGAACCGTATCAAGACTTACATGGAAGGTGGTTATACCGATCCGACCAAGCCGGAATACTATGGTACGATGGCTGGAACCAATGGCCGTTGGCAGAGTTACGGAGGTTCATTTGCCAATACCAACTGGTTTGATGAATTCTATAAAAGCTGGGTACCTTCTCAGGAACATAACCTCAGCGTCAGTGGTGGTAATGATAAAGTTACTTATTTGTTGAGCGGTAGCTTCCTGGATCAGAACGGTTTGTTGCGTCATGGAACCGATGAATTCCAGCGTTATACATTGAACAGTAAGATTTCAGTGAAGCTGGCTGACTGGGCGACTTTGAACTACAACAACAAATGGACACGTGAAGCATATGATCGTCCGACTTATATGACTGGTCTGTTCTTCCACAACATTGCTCGTCGCTGGCCGACCTGTCCGGTTCGGGATCCGAATGGCCACTGGATGGAAGGTATGGAAATTGCACAGATGGAAGATGGTGGTAAGCAGAATAATGAAAAGAACTGGATGACCAACCAGCTTCAGTTGATTTTTGAACCGATTAAGGACTGGCATATCAATTTGGAAGGTAGCTTGCGTCAATATAACGAGAAGTATCATTGGGCTGTGTTACCTATCTATCATTATGATACTAACAATGAGCCTTATCTGTACTCTTGGAACGGTGGAGCTCCCGGATATACGGAAGTACAGGATTATCGTTCAAGTGAAGATTATTTCTCTACCAATATTTACAGTGACTATTCCAAGACGATCGGTGATCATTACTTTAAAGTAATGGCCGGTTTCAATGCGGAACTTTACAAGACTGGTAGTTTGACTGGTTTCGGTACTGACTTGATTACTCCTACCGTACCGGAATTGAATACGACTCAGGACAATAAGAATGCTTATAACAGTGCTTCAGAATTGGCTATTGCCGGTTTCTTCGGTCGTGTGAACTATAACTATAAAGAACGCTATATGTTGGAAGCCAACTTGCGTTATGATGGTTCTTCTCGTTTCATTGGTGATAAGAGATGGGGTTTGTTCCCGTCATTCTCTTTGGGATGGAATATCGCACGTGAAGAGTTCTTTGAACCGCTGAACAGTGTTGTTGGAACATTGAAGTTGAGAGGATCTTGGGGTCAGTTGGGTAACAACGAAACAGATGCTTGGTATCCGTTCTTCCAGACTATGCCTACCGGTACTACTAACTCTGGTTGGTTGCTGAATGGTGTACGTCAGAATACAGCTGGTACTCCGGGTATTGTAAGTAGCTTGCTGACTTGGGAAACTGTAGAATCCTGGAACGTCGGTGTTGACTTTGGTTTGTTCAATAACCGCTTGACCGGATCATTCGACTACTATCAGCGTTATACATATGATATGGTAGGTCCGGCTCCTACATTGCCTGGTATCCTGGGTACTTCAGCTCCTGCCATCAACAACGCCGATATGAAATCTTATGGTTGGGAAATGGAGTTGTCTTGGAGAGACCGCATCAATGAATTCAACTATGGTGTACGTTTCACTTTGGCTGACGGTCAGAGAGAGGTAACTAAGTATCCGAACGAAAGTGGTGATATCAACACTTGGTATGCTGGTAAGTTGGATGGAACTATCTGGGGTTATACTACTGTAGGTATTGCTCAGACTCAGGAAGAAATGGATGCTCACCTGGCAAAGAATAAACCGAACTGGGGTTCTAAATGGGGTGCTGGTGACGTGATGTATGCCGACCTGAATGGTGATGGTGAAGTTACTTCTGGATCAAGTACTCTTGGTGATCATGGCGACTTGACTGTAATTGGTAACAGCTATGCTCGTTACAATTTCGGTTTGACTTTGGATGGATCTTGGAAAGGACTTGACTTCTCTGTATTCTTGCAGGGTGTGATGAAGCGTGATTACTGGTTGAGTGGCCCGTACTTCTGGGGTGCCAGCGGTGATGAATGGCAGTCAGCCTGCTTCACTGAACATTTGGATTACTGGACACCGGATAATCCGGATGCTTACTATCCGAAACCTTATTTCGGAAATATTACAAAGAACCAGCAGGTTCAGAGCGGTTATCTGCAGAATGCTGCATACTTGCGTGTAAAGAACGTTCAGATTGGTTATACTTTGCCTAAGAGCTGGACTCAGAAGGCTTCTATGGAATCAGTTCGCTTCTATATTTCAGGTGATAACTTGCTGACATTGACTGGTATCAGCTCAATCTTCGATCCTGAAACATTGGGCGGAGACTGGGGAGCAGGAAAATTGTATCCGCTTCAAAGAACTATTTCTGTCGGTGTAAATGTTAACTTCTAAAAAATACAAATATGAAACTAAGTTTAAAACATATCTATCTATACTCACTGATCGGCTTGGGTGCATCAACTCTGGCTTCCTGCGACAGTTTCTTGGATCGTGAGCCGATAACCAGTGTAACCCCTGAAGCTTACTTTTCTACCGTAGATCAGGTGGGTGCATACGTTATCAACTATTATTCCTGGCTGCAGAATTCTCGTGGACAATCTTTGTTCCATGACAAGAACTGGCGAAGCGGTATGACGCTGAATGATAACAATACTGATAACCTTTTCTCTGAGTCTGGTGACTTGAACTATTTTGCTGGTGAAAAGCTGGTTCCTTCTGGAAAGAGCTTTGAAACCTATTATAGCCGTATCCGTACCTGGAACTGGTTGTTGGAACAGATTCTTCCGAAAGAAGAGGCAAAATCTATTCAGGGTGATGAAGTAACTCTGAAGCATTATATTGGAGAAGCTTATTTCTTCCGTGCATTGGCTTATTATCAGGCTTTAGTACGTTATGGAGATATGCCGATCATTGACAGAGTGCTTACTGATGATGCTGAGGAATTGAAAGAATTAAGTGTTCGTGCTCCGCGTAACGAAGTAGCCCGTTTCATTTTGAAAGATCTGGATACTGCTATTTCACGTCTGCAGGATCAGGGCTATATGAATAATCAGCGTATCAACAAGCAGACTGCTCAATTGTTGAAATCACGTGTTGCCTTGTTCGAAGCTACTTTCGAAAGATATCATCAGGGTACTGGTCGTGTTCCGGGTGATGAATCTTGGCCTGGTAAGAATATGTCATACAATCAGGGAAAGACTTTCGATATTGCTGGTGAAATCGATTTCTTCCTGACTGAAGCTATGAGTTCAGCTAAAGCTGTAGCTGATCATTGTACTTTGACAGAGAACTCTCATCAGATGAATCCTACATTAGGACAGACTAATGGATGGAATCCTTATTTTGATATGTTCTGTACTGAGAACTTGAGTAGTATTTCTGAAGTTTTGTTGTGGAAAGAATATAATTTGAGCATTGGTTATACTCATGATGCTGCTTATATTCTCTCTGCTGGAGGTGATAAGTTAGGATTGTCACGTAGTTATATCACTTCTTTCTTGATGCAGAATGGTTTGCCTTGGTATGCAGATAATTCGGGTTATCAGGGAGATACAACCGTATCTTTGGAAAAGCAGGGACGTGATGAACGTTTGCAGCTCTTCGTGATGGGTGAAAATGATGTTACTCGTAGTGATCCTAAAGATCCTAAAGTGGCAGAGAAGAATGAAGTAACCACATTGGATACGATTCCTTTGTTGACTAACAGTATGGAATTGTTGGATTTCACTGGTTATCGCCCGCGTAAATATTACAGCTATGACTATGAACAGTATAAGAGTAATACTGTGATCTGTACAACCGGTGCTATTGTTTTCCGTGCTGCTGAGGCTTATCTGAATTACATTGAAGCATGTTATGAAAAGAATCATAATCTGGATTCTGATGCTGAACGTTATTGGAAGGCTATCCGTAGACGTGCCGGTGTGAGTGAAGATTACCAGTTAACTATTAACAATACTGACTTGGCTAAGGAAGTTAACATTGTAAATGGTACAGTTTATGGTGACTTGGCTGTTTATTCTGGTGATCAGCCGGTAGATGCTATGTTGTATAACATCCGTCGTGAACGCCGTTGTGAGTTTATCTCTGAAGGTATGCGTTGGGATGACTTGAAGAGATGGCGTTCTTGGGATCTTGCAATCAATGGTCATTATATGCTGGAAGGTATGAACTTCTGGGACGAAACTTATAAGAAGTATGAAAATGCACCTAATATGCCTAAGCTGAAGGCTGATGGTAGTAGTGATGCAAATATGTCTGCAGCTTCTGTCAGCAAGTATATTCGTCCGATGGGCCGTACTCAGATCAACAACCAGTTGTTTGACGGATATACCTGGAAGAAGGCATATTATCTGGAACCCCTTGGCGTACAGGATTTCACTCTGAGTGCAAGTGATCCAAATGATGTAACAACTTCTACTATGTATCAGAATCCATACTGGCCGATGACTGCTGGTCGTGCATTGGAATAATCCGATAATAGTATATAACGTTTATGGAACGTAAGGAGTATTTTCCTGAAATTTTGATAAACGTTTGATATAGCATAAGGGAAAAGGAAGTTCGTGAGAATATCCTTTTCCTTTGTGCTTTTTTTCTTTCTGACAATTTAATAATAAACATCTATTTAATATTATGAAAAAATTTTGGATAGGCACTTTCATGCTGGTGTGTTGGATTACCAGTCATTTGAATGCTCAGGAAGTCACGGATCTTATAACTTTTAAACAAGTAGATCCATTTCTGAAGGTATTGAGAGAATCTAATTTCTTCCCTGAATTTACGGATACGGTTGAAGTGGCAAAAGGGGAAAATGCTACTTTCCAGTTTGCTGTTCGCAGTGGCTTGCCTTTGAAGGATCTTCAGTTTGATGTTACTGCTTTTCGTTCCGGACAGGGAGCGTCAATGAATGTTTCGCGTAAAGGGTTTGTGAATTATGTGAAAGAGGGACGTTTGACACCCGAACTGGCTAATGATGCAATTCTTTCTCTTTCTCGTTATTATCCGGATCCTATCTGTGAAGAACAGAATTGGTCGGTGGAGCGTGATCTGACTCAGCCCATGTGGGTGACTTTACCTGTTCCAGCCGATGCTAAAGAAGGTTGTTATCGTGCAGAAGTAACTTTAAAAGGATTGGCAGGAAATAAGCCCTTCTCTTTTACTAGAGAGATTTATGTGAAGGTTTATCCGGTTACAATTGAAAAACCTTCTCTTTGGGTGACGAACTGGTTCACTACTGCAGATGATAAAATGAAGGTTTTCAATGGAGGAAAGGATGTAGAACCTTATTCGGCTGAATATTGGAAAATGGTAGGTGAGTTGGCTTCTAAATTACATGAATGTTATACAAATGTAATTTTGGTTTCTCCGCTACAGCATATTGAATTTTCAGAGAAATCCGGCAAGTATTCTTTTGATTATAAAAATTTTGACCGGTTTATAGACGTATTTCGTCAAGCTGGGGCTTTAAAAATGATTGAAGGAGGACATATTGCTGCCCGTGCAGGTAATTGGGATAGTAATTTTGAGGCATATGTTCCTGAAGTTGATAAAGACGGTAACAAAAAGTTGGTTCAGTATCCGATCAATTCTGAGAAAGCAAGTAACTTTTATCGTCAATTTTTGCCTTCTTTGATGTCGCATCTGCAAAAACGTGGATTAAAAGATATTTATGTACAGCATATTGCTGATGAACCTATAGAGTCCAATTTCAAGAGTTATGTGGAAATTGCTCGTTTTGTGAAAGATATTTGTCCGGATCTGAAGATTATAGAAGCTTGTCATACACATAATCTGGAGAATACGGTTGATATTTGGGTCCCTCAATTGAATTTCTATAAAGACGGATATAGTTTTTATCAGGAGCGCCAGAAAGCAGGGGATGAAGTTTGGTTTTATACCTGTTTAGCTCCTCAGGGGAACTTTGCAAATCGTTTTCTCGAATTGCCTTCCATTAAAACTCGTTTGATTCATTGGTTGAACTTCCGTTACGGAGCTACGGGCTATTTGCATTGGGGATTTAATTTCTGGAAAGAAAACAGTGATCCTTATGGAGAAACAACAACGATGAATCTGGAAAGTGGAAATACGCTTCCAGGCGGAGACAGCTGGATTGTATATCCGAAGAATGGCAGATTATATAGTTCTATTCGTTTGGAAGCTATGCGTGATGGTATAGCTGATTATACACTTTTGCAGATGTTGGCTCAAAAGGAACCGGATCTGGCCAAAGAACTATGTCGTCAGGTAGTATTCCATTGGACGTTGTATGATACAGATGGAGATCATTTCAGAGCAATTCGTCATCAGATTCTGGAGAAACTTTCTGAAAAATAAAAGTAGGATAAGTTTGTTTTAGACGAGATTGTTGTTATTGTCAAAAAGCAGAAGAGGCTGATTTACTCGGCATCTTCTGCTTTTTTCGATATTTGATACTGGAAAAAGATGAATGTTTCAAAAAGCTTGATATACTTCTTCCCAGTGACTATTGAAGTCTGGCATGGAATGGAAAAGCAGGTTGGCACCTTCGTCCAGCAGAGCAGAATCGGGTAACGGACCTGTATTAACTGCTATGGTGAAAATTCCGGCAGCTACTCCAGCCCGTACACCGAGAGGAGCATTTTCGATGACAATCGCTTCATTAGCCTGTATATTGGCTTTTTGAAGGGCCATTAAATAAGGTTCCGGATTCGGTTTTCCATATTTTACATCGAAAGCAGTTACCATTAATTCTTGTTTGAAGATATCCGGAAAGTTGTGGTTTAGTTTATCCAATAATGATAATTGCCCAGATCCGGTTACCACCATGGGTATCAGTCCTTCGCTTTTAATTTTCTGTAATACCTCGTAGGCTCCAGGCATACGTTCTGCTTTGGGAAGCTTATTGAAGATATCGCTTTTGGTCTGATAGATTTGTTTGATTTCTTCTTCACTAGCCTCATAGCCTCGTTCCCGCTGACTTACAATATTAATTGTTCCAGCTCCTGTGCGTCCTTCGTGCATATAGGCTTCTTCTCGGCTTAGTGTCATTCCGTATTGTTGCATGGCCAGGTTCCAGGCTGTCGCATGGTTTTTCATAGAGTCGAATAAAACTCCATCCATGTCAAACAGAACTGCCTTCAGATTGATTCTTGAGTAGGAATGAGTTTGTAAATAGGATGTTATGGATGATTTATACACGTTGTATATTGATTAGTTGGACATGAAGCCTGACGGCTTTAAAATAAAGGAAGGATGAAGATGACACAATCCTTTTATTGGAACGTGTCCTCTTCATCCTTTTATGGCCTTATCGGCCCGTTTTCTTGTTATTTTTTAAGTCTTTCGCGAATAGCTTTGGATGCTTCTTCGTAGCCAGGCTTGTTTAACAGGGCAAACATATTTTTCTTATATGCTTCTACACCAGGCTGGTTAAATGGATTGATTTCCAACAGGTAGCCACTGATACCACAAGCTTTTTCGAAGAAATAGATCAGCTGTCCCAGATAATATTCATTCAGAACAGGTACGCTGACACGCATATTGGGAACTCCTCCGTCTACATGAGCTAACTGAGTACCCAGCTCTGCCATCTTATTAACTTCATCAACACGTTTTCCAGCCAGGAAGTTCAAGCCATCCAGGTTTTCTTCGTCTGAGGGAACATGCAGTTCATGGTTGGGAGTTTCAACAGAAACAACAGTTTCGAAGATAGTACGTTCACCTTCCTGAATCCATTGTCCCATAGAGTGCAAATCTGTGGAGAAGTCTACTGAACTTGGGTAGATACCTTTGTGGTCTTTACCTTCAGATTCTCCATAAAGCTGTTTCCACCATTCCATGAAGTAATGAAGCTTAGGCTGGAAGTTGACCAGAATTTCGATTTTCTTTCCATTCTGATAAAGTTCATTGCGTGTAGCAGCATACAAGGCTGCAGGATTTTCTTCCATGTTCGGGTTAGCACATACTTCTTCCATTTTGCATGCACCGGCAACCAGTTGGTCGATGTCAATACCTGCAACGGCAATAGGAAGTAATCCTACCGGAGTTAATACAGAGAAACGTCCACCTACATTATCAGGAATAATGAAAGATTTGTAACCTTCTTTATCTGCTGTTACGCGAGCTGCACCTTTCTTGGCATCTGTTACAGCTACAATAACTTTGCGTGCCATTTCTTTTCCGCGTTGTTCTTCGCATTGTTTCTTCAGCAGGCGGAAAGCTAAGGCTGTCTCTGTTGTTGTTCCAGACTTAGAAATGTTGATGACACCAAATTTCTTATCCTTTAAGAATGAAGTCAGTTCATACAGATAATCTTCGCCGATATTATGTCCGGCAAAAATAATTGTCGGTTGTCCGGCTTTCTTTTCCTGTAACCACAAGAAACTGTTTGACATTGCTTCAATGACAGCACGTGCTCCCAAATAGCTTCCACCGATACCTGCAACAATAACAACATCACAATTCTCGCGTAAAACCTGGGCTGTAGCTTTCAAGTCAGCCAGATGTTCTTGAGTAATAGAGGAAGGAAGATGTAACCATCCCAGAAAATCATTTCCCAGTCCGGTTCCTTTTTCCAGGGTTTCCATACAAGCCTTTACTTTAGGTGCGTAAGCGGCTAATTTATCTTTGGAAATAAATTCTAAAGTCTTTTCGATGTTCAGTTTGATATTTTCCATACTGTATCTGTTTTTAGAAAAATTGTTTGTTTCAGCATTATCTGAACGAGTCGGTCAGCAGCTTTATTTCAATCATTGGTGAGATGCGTTCATACAGAATATTATAAACAGCATCTACGATAGGCATGTTGACGTGTAAGTGCTTGTTCAACTCTTTTATACATTTTGTACCATAATATCCTTCAGCGATCATTTCCATTTCAATTTGTGCACTTTTTACCGAGTAGCCTTTTCCGATCATGGTACCGAATACGCGGTTTCGACTGAAGTTAGAATAGGAAGTAACCAGCAGGTCTCCCAGATAGGCAGAGTCATTGGTACAACGTTCCAGAGGATGGACCGTATTCAGAAAACGGTTCATTTCCTGAAGGGCATTGGATACCAATACAGCTTGAAAATTGTCTCCGTATTTTAGTCCGCTGCATATTCCAGCAGCAATGGCATAAACATTTTTCAATACGGAAGCATATTCAATACCTGCAACGTCTGGATTTACGGAGGTTTTGATATAATGGCCGGCTAATTGTTTTGCGAACATTTTAGCTTTTTCAATGTCCTTGCATCCTACAGTCAAATATGACAGGCGTTCCAGTGCAACTTCCTCAGCATGACAGGGACCCGCCAATACGGCTATGTTTTCTTCGGGAACGTCATACATTTGATGGAAATAATCGGATACGATTAAGTTTTCATCTGGAACAATTCCTTTGATGGCAGTGACGATGAATTTATCCTTGAGTTTAGTTTTTAGCTTTTTGAGGTGACTTTTCAAGTAAGGCGAAGGAGTTACGAAAATAAGGGTATCCGATTCCTTTACCACCTTATTAATATCCGAAGAAAAATTTATTCGACGGATGTCAAAGCGCACACTAGTCAGATAAGCTGGGTTATGTCCTAAACGTTTGAATTCTTCAATCCGGTCGTCTCGGCGCATATACCAGTTTATTGATTCAGCTTGGGTCAGTATAATCTTTGCGATTGCGGTAGCCCAGCTTCCTCCCCCCATAATTGCTATTTTCCCGGGTAATTTCATGGCTATCAATTAAAAACCAAAAATTAAAAATTAAAAGCTTCATCAAGTGGAGAAGCTTTTAATTTTCAATTTCTAATTAATTAAATTTTTTGTATCCAGCCTGCCACTTCGTCTACGGACGGATTGGTCAGTTCCAGTTTATACTTTTTGTTTATACCACAGATATCCTGATGAAGTTTTTGCGGGTTAACATCTTTCATGTCTGATACGAGGTTATAACCAGCTTTCTGGATGACAGGAACCCAGTCTTCAGAAATACCTAACTCCATAAATTTAGCAGGAGCATCTTTCGGAATAACTTTTTCAGGACGCATTTGAGGGAAGAACAGAACTTCCTGAATTGTGCTCTGTCCGGTCATCAGCATTACCAGACGGTCCATTCCGATACCCATACCTGAAGTCGGAGGCATACCGTATTCCAAAGCACGGACAAAGTCTTTGTCGATGATCATGGCTTCGTCATCTCCCTTTTCACTCAGACGCATTTGTTCTTCGAAACGTTCCAACTGATCGATGGGGTCATTTAACTCTGAATAAGCGTTGCAAAGTTCTTTACCGTTAACCATCAATTCGAAACGTTCGGTCAGTTCCGGATTATTGCGGTGACGTTTGGTCAGCGGAGACATTTCAATCGGATAGTCTGTGATGAAGGTCGGCTGAATGTAGTTTCCTTCGCAGAATTCTCCGAAGATTTCGTCGATCAGCTTTCCTTTTCCCATTGTATCATCAATTTCCATGTTCAATTTCTGGCATACTTCACGGATTTGTTCTTCGTTCATGCCTGTCAAATCATATCCGGTGAATTCTTTGATGGAATCGAGCATGGTCACACGTTTGAACGGCGCCTTAAAGTTGATTATATTATCTCCCACTTTAACTTCCGTTGTACCGTTTACATCCATACAAATCTTTTCAATCATATTTTCTGTAAACTTCATCATCCAGTTGTAGTCCTTATAGGCTACGTAGATTTCCATACAGGTAAATTCCGGATTATGTGTACGGTCCATACCTTCATTACGGAAGTTCTTGCCAATTTCATAGACTCCCTCGAATCCACCTACGATCAGACGTTTCAAGTAAAGTTCACTGGCAATACGCATATATAAAGGTATATCCAAAGCATTGTGGTGTGTGATGAAAGGCCGTGCGGCTGCACCTCCGGCAATGGATTGCAAAATAGGAGTTTCTACTTCAATATATCCTTTCGAGTTGAAGTATTCACGCATGGAGTTATAAACCTTATTGCGTTTCAGGAAAATATCTTTAACTCCATCGTTAACGACTAAGTCAACATAACGTTGGCGGTAACGCAATTCAGGATCTTCGAATTTGTCGTAAGCTACTCCATCTTTATATTTCACAATAGGAAGTGGGCGGATTGATTTTGACAATACCGTTAACTTCTGTGCATGGATGGAGATTTCTCCCATTTGTGTGCGGAATACGAAACCTTCGATGCCGATAAAGTCTCCCAAGTCGAGCAGGCGTTTAAATACTACGTTGTATAAATCCTTGTTTTCATCCGGACAAATGTCGTCACGGGTGATGTAAATCTGAATACGACCTTTGGAATCCTGTAACTCAATGAAAGAAGCTTTACCCATGACGCGGCGTGACATGATACGTCCCGCTACGGATACTTTGCGCGGTTCTGCTTCGTCATCTTTGAATTCGGCTTTAATGTCAGTCGAAAAAGCGTTGGTTACATACTCGGCAGCAGGGTAGGGGTCAATGCCCATCGCTCTCATTTCATTCAGACTGTTACGTCTGATAATCTCCTGTTCACTTAGTTCTAATACGTTCATTTGTTAATACATTAACTCAATTTGGATACAAAAATACGAAACATTTTGCAATGTATCTCTATATTAAGGTATTTTTTACTGTGATAGAGGGGATATCCTTTTAAAAATATCTATCTTCGCGTCAAAATTCCTTAAAATGAAAGAATGACCATGAAGACTAAAATTTTATGTATGGCCCTGTTGGGCAGTTTATGTATGCCTCTTTGGGCGCAGCAAGTGTTTGATATGACTTCTTTAGGAGTTGTTCCCGGGAAGAAAACGAATATGTCTCCTCGTGTGGAAAAAGCACTTGATAAGATTCGCAAGCAGGCAGTTTCCGGGGAAGAGGTGGTTTTACGTTTTACTCCTGGTGTCTATCATTTTTATCCGAATGATGCTGTAGAACGTGAATATTATATTTCAAATCATGATCAGACGAATCCTAAAAAAGTTGGATTAGCTTTGGAAAATTTTCAGAATCTGACTATTGAAGGAAATGGAGCAGAGTTTGTCTTTCACGGACAGATGCTTCCGGTGTCTTTGCTGCATACGTCAAATTGTACACTGAAAGATTTCAGTATTGATTTTGCTAATCCACACATTGCCCAGGTTGAAATCCTGAAAAATGAAGGAGACAAGGGGATGACATTCCGGGTTGCTCCGTGGGTTGTGTATCGGATAACAAAAGATTCTATTTTTGAAACTTATGGAGAAGGATGGAAATTGCGTCCCAGTTCAGGAATAGCTTTTGAGAAAGATACTCGCCATGTAGTGTATAATACCAGTGATTTGTTTTACTCTACTAAAGGTGTGACAAAGGTGGATAAGGATGTATTGTATGCTCCACAATGGAAAGATAAACGTCTTCAACCGGGAACGGTAGTTGCCATGCGTGCATGGGACCGGCCGACACCTGGTATTTTCTTGTCACACAACGTGAATACAACATTGAAAAATGTGAAAGTACATTATGCACAGGGAATGGGCTTGCTGGCGCAATTGTGTGAGAATATTACACTTGATGGTTTCGGCGTATGTCTGAAAGGAGAGAATGATCCGCGTTACTTCACGACTCAGGCTGATGCTACTCATTTTTCTCAGTGTAAGGGAAAAATAACGTCTACAGGAGGTTTGTATGAGGGAATGATGGATGATGCAATTAATGTGCATGGTACTTACCTGAAGGTTATCAAGCAGATTGACAGATATACATTGGTTGGTCGTTATATGCATGATCAGTCCTGGGGATTTGACTGGGGATATGTTGGTGATGAAGTACAGTTTGTTCGTTCTAAGACAATGGAAGTCGTTGGTGATACCAGTCGGATTGAACGGATTGCTCCTTTGGACAAGCCATCAGTGGAAGGAGCCCGGGAATTTGAAATACGTTTTTCCGAACCTGTTGGTGACTGGTTGACTGAAGGTGAAAGTTTTGGTATTGAAAACCTGACCTGGACTCCGGAAGTGTATTTTGCGGATAATACGATCCGTAATAATCGTGCCAGAGGATCTCTGTTCAGTACGCCAAAGAAAACAGTAGTAGAAAACAATTTGTTTGATCATACTTCAGGAACTGCTATCTTGCTTTGCGGAGACTGTAACGGATGGTATGAAACCGGAGCTTGTCGTGATGTTGTGATTCGTAAAAACCGTTTCATTAATTCGTTGACAAATATGTTCCAGTTTACGAATGCAGTCATTTCTATTTATCCGGAAATTCCTGACCTGGATCATCAGGTTGCTTATTTTCATGGTGGAAAAGCGGGAGCTATCCAGATTGTAGATAATGAGTTTGATATATTTGATGCTCCGGTTCTTTATGCCAAGTCGGTTGACGGTCTGATATTCCGTAACAATGTGATCCGTACGAATACTGATTATAAGCCTTTTCACTGGAATCAAAACCGTTTCCTTTTGGAACGTGTTAATCGGGTTGAGATTGCTGAGTAAAATTGTTTGGGTATAATCAAACGGGAAATACCTGTTAGGGCCTTTCTCTATCCTTAGTCTGTATGACTGTAAGGATGTAGAGAAAGGCCCTTATTTCGAAAAAATGATAGAAAAATAGGCTGTATTTAATTATTTTGTTAACTTTGGGGCATTTCTGATTTATGGAAGACATGAAAGTTATAATCTTACAAACTGATATTAGTTGGGCGAATCCCAAGGCCAATGTGCAGAAAGTGGATGAAATGCTCGCCCGTTGTGGGGAAGCTGATTTATTTGTGCTGCCCGAGATGTTTTCTACAGGTTTTTGTACCCGGCCGGAAGGAATAGCAGAACCTGTGGGTAGTGATACACTTCTATGGATGAAACAAAAAGCTGCAGAACTGAATGCTGCTTTAGCCGGGAGCATAGCAGTAGAGGAAAACGGACATTTTTACAACCGATTTTATTTTGTTCATCCGGATGGACAGGTACAATGGTATGATAAAAAACATTTGTTTACCTATGGTGGAGAGCACAAGTCTTTCACGGCAGGTGCTGAAAGGGTTATTGTAAATTTCCGGGGTGTACGGATTTTATTACAGGTTTGCTATGATCTTCGTTTTCCGGTCTGGGCGCGAAATCGTAAAGATTACGACATGATTCTTTACGTAGCAAGCTGGCCGACTCCAAGAGTTGACGCATGGAACATCCTTTTACGGGCAAGGGCGATTGAAAATCAATGTTATGTAGTTGCCGTTAATCGGGTAGGAGAAGATCCTGCATGTCAATATTGTGGGGGAAGTGCCGTGATAGATCCGTACGGACATACATTAGCAGCTTGTGAAGATAACAAATCTTGTACGGCTGAAGCAACTATTGATATGGATGTACTTGAGGCATTCAGGAAAAAATTCCCTGTACTTGACGATGCCGATCCTTATCAAATCTTATAATCTATACAGAATTAACATACCTTCTATAATTATGATGAACAATCCAGATAAACTTTTATTATTGGGAGACCAGGCGATAGCTTTAGGAGCTATCCATGCTGGTATTTCGGGAGTTTATGCCTATCCTGGCACTCCTTCTACAGAGATTACCGAATATATTCAAGATTCTCCTTTGGCTCAGGAACGCAAATTACATAGTACTTGGTGCACCAATGAAAAGACGGCTATGGAAGCTGCACTGGGCGTTTCCTATGTGGGTGGCCGTGCTTTGGTATGTATGAAGCACGTAGGTATGAATGTGTGTGCTGATGCTTTTGTTAATTCAGCTATAACTGGTGTCAATGGTGGTATTGTGGTATTGGCAGCAGATGATCCTTCCATGCACTCATCTCAGAATGAACAGGACTCTCGTTTTTATGGTAAGTTTGCTATGATTCCTATGCTGGAACCTTCTTCCCAACAGGAAGCCTATGATATGATGGAAGGTGCTTTTCGATTGTCGGAAGAAAAGAAATTGCCGGTATTGATGCGTATTACAACTCGTATGGCTCATTCGCGGGCTGCAGTGACAGTGAAACAAAACTTTTTGGAGGTTACCCGAACCGGACGTCCTTCTGTTCCCGCAGACTGGGTACTGTTACCGGGTAATGCACGTCGTCGGTATTTGGAGGTAATCGAAGTTCAGCCTCAATTAATGGCACTGTCAGAGTCTTCTCCATATAATCTTTACATGCAGGGAAAAGAGAAGATGGCTGAAAAAGGAATTATAGCATGTGGTATCGGATATAATTATGTAATGGAAAATTTTCCGGAAGGTTGTCCTTATCCACTCTTGAAGATTTCGCAATATCCGCTTCCTGTTGAGAAAATAGCAGCATTGGCAGCTTCTTGCAGAGAAATCTTGGTGGTAGAAGACGGTCAGCCTTTTGTCGAAGAACAGCTGAAAGGTATTTTACCGTCTGCTTATCAGGTTAAAGGCCGTCTGAGTGGAGATCTTCCCCGTACAGGCGAGTTGAATCCGGACAATGTTCGGCTGGCTTTGGGGATGCCTGTTACACAAGTTTATGCTCCTGCTAAACAAATCGTTTCTCGGCCGCCTGCTTTATGTAATGGGTGTGGACACAGAGACGTCTATGATGCTTTAAACAAAGTTGTGGCTGAATATCCGGATGCCAAGATTTTTGGAGATATTGGCTGTTATACATTGGGAGCTCTTCCTCCTTTCCGTTCATTGGCTAGTTGTGTCGATATGGGAGCTTCTATAACAATGGCCAAGGGAGCTGCAGATGCAGGTTTGTTTCCCGCAATTGCTGTTATTGGTGACTCAACCTTTACCCATTCCGGTATGACGGGCCTGTTGGATGCCGTTAATGACCGGGCCAATATAACTGTGGTCATTTCAGACAATCTCACCACAGCCATGACGGGAGGACAGGATTCTGCCGGCACTAATAAGTTTGAAGCTATTTGTCTGGGACTGGGAGTTGAACCGGAGCATGTGCGTGTGGTTGTACCTTTGCCGAAAAATATGGATGAAATAACTCGGATTATTCGGGAAGAAATAGAATACAATGGGGTTTCTGTAATCATTCCGCGCCGTGAATGTATGCAGACTTTGAATCGTAAGTTGAAACAGAAAAGAGCAGAGAAAAAATGAAAACAGACATCATACTTTCTGGAGTAGGAGGACAGGGAATCCTCTCCATTGCAACCATTATCGGAGAAGCAGCGACACGCATGGGGCTTACATTAAAACAGGCAGAAGTACATGGAATGAGCCAGCGTGGTGGGGATGTACAGTCTAATTTACGTCTGTCTGACGGACCGATTGCTTCCGACCTGATTCCATTGGGAAGTGCTGATCTGATATTGTCTCTTGAACCGATGGAAGCCTTGCGTTATTTACCTTATTTGTCGCAGGAAGGCTGGATTATCACCTCTTCTGCTCCATTCAAGAATATTCCGAACTATCCGGATGAGGCCTGTTTGCAGGAAGAACTGAAGTCGCAGCCACATGTTGTCGCTTTGGACGTTGAATCTCTGGCACGTGAGAATCAGGTACCGAAGTCAGCGAATGTTATTTTACTGGGAGCGGCAGCAGCTTTTCTGAAAATTCTGGATGTAGAAACGTTGCGTGCAAGTGTAGGACGGATCTTTGCATCGAAAGGAGAAGCTGTTGTGGAAATGAATAACCGTGCGTTTAATATCGGTTATGAGTATGTGAAAGGACTTAATGAAAAATCAGAATGAGCAAGGTTTTTAATGAAGATCTGGTAGCTTCTGTTGCCAGAGAAATGAAAGTAGCAGACTTGCAGAACGCAACAATTGGAGATATTTTGCTGGTTGCTTCCCGGTTGGAGGAACTGACTGGAATTCCTTTTATCCGGATGGATCAGGGCTCTCCGGGTTTGCCGGCCAATCGGATTGGTATAGAAGCAGAAAAAGCTGCACTGGATAAAGGACTGGGTGCACAATATCCGGCAGCTGCAGGAGTTCCGGAGTTAAAGGAAGCAGCATCTCGTTTTGTGAAAGCTTTTATTGACATTGATATCTCACCTCGTGCTTGTTTGCCGACAACGGGTTCAGTGGCAGCTTCATTCGGTGCGTTTATTGCATGCACCCAGCGCATTCCGGGAAAAGACAAAGTCTTATTCATTGATCCTGGTTTCCCGATCCAGAAGTCACAGTTACGTATCTTGGGCATTCGCTGGAAACTGTTTGATATTCATGATTTTCGCGGACAGGCATTGCGTGATAAGATGGAAGAATATCTTAAAGACGGTGATATTGCTGCCATTGTCTATTCTAATCCCAATAACCCGGCATGGATTTGCCTGGAAGAAGAAGAACTGAAGATTATCGGTGAGCTGGCAACAAAATATGATGCGGTAGTCATGGAAGATCAGGCATATTTCTGTATGGACTTCCGTCATCCTTTCGGTCGTCCGTATCAGGCTCCTTTTGTGCCTACGGTAGCCCGTTATACGGATAATTACATTTTGATGCTTTCCGCTTCGAAAATATTCAGTTATGCAGGCCAGCGTATCGCTTTAGCCTGTGTGTCCGATAAATTGTTTGATAAGCAATATCCGGCTTTAGCTGAGCGTTATGAAGATTCTGGTGTGTTCGGACCGACTTTCATCGCTTCAATTATGTATATGATTACTTCCGGATGTACGGCAACTACGCAGTATGGAATGGCGGAAATGTTGAACCGCTCCGTAGATGGAACCATTAACTTTGTGGAGGATACCCGTGAGTATGAACGGAGGGCAGCTCGCATGAAGAAGATCTTTACGGACAATGGTTTTACAATTGTATATGACCATGATGTGACTCAACCTGTTGGTGATGGCTTCTTCTTTACACTTGGTTATCCTGGTATGACAGGAGGAGAGTTGCTTTGTGAACTGATGTATTATGGAGTAAGCAGCATTTCGCTCTCAACAACCGGTAGTGAACAACAGGGAGTTCGAGCCTGTACTTCCCGGATGCGTGAAGAACTTTATCCGATTCTTGAGGAACGTATGAAAGCTTTCCATGAAGATCACCTTTGATAATTACGCTTTTTAATTAACGAAAACTATGATTTGGAACACGAATAAGGAATGTATGTCTCGCGAACAAATGCGTGAATTGCAGGGAAAACGTTTGCAGAAATTGGTGACATACGTTTATCATAATGTACCTTTTTACCGTTCACGAATGCAGGAGATGGATTTGTCGCCTGATGATATTCGTACAATTGATGATATTGTAAAACTTCCGTTTACGACCAAACAGGATTTGAGAGACAATTATCCGTATGGCCTGCAGGCTGCGCCCCCTTCTGAAATTGTGCGGGTGCATGCCTCTTCTGGAACTACAGGAAATCCGACGATTGTTGGTTATACGCGTCGGGACCTTTCTATCTGGTCAGAAGTTATGTCGCGTTGTCTTTCTGCGTATGGAGTGACACGTGATGACACTTTTTCCGTAAGTTATGGATATGGTCTTTTCACGGGAGGTCTGGGAGCGCATTATGGTGTGGAGAATCTGGGTGCTACGGTGATTCCGGCTTCTACGGGAAATACAGAAAAGCATGTGCGCCTGATTCGCGATCTCCATATTACAGGAATTGCCTGTACACCTTCGTATGCCCTTTATCTGGCAGAGGTTGTGGAAAAGATGGGAATAAAGAAAGAAGAACTCGGTCTGCGTATCGGAGCTTTCGGAGCTGAGCCGTGGACAGAAAATATGCGGCAGGAAATCCAGGAACGTCTTGGACTGAAAGGATATAACATTTACGGCTTAAGTGAAATCATGGGACCGGGCGTATCATATGAGTGTCAGGAACAGCATGGCTCACATATTAATGAAGATCATTTCTTCCCGGAAATAATTGACCCTGAGACCCTGGAACCTCTTCCATATGGAAAAACGGGCGAACTGGTATTTACTACTTTGACGAAAGAAGGAATGCCTTTGCTCCGTTATCGGACGAAAGACTTAACCTCATTGATGGATGGAGAATGTCCTTGTGGGCGGACGAATGTACGCATGACGCCTATTATGGGACGAAGTGATGATATGCTGATTATCCGGGGTATCAATGTATTCCCGTCGCAAGTGGAAAGCGTAATTCTGGGTATGAAGGAATTTGAACCGCAATATTTGCTGGTTGTTGATCGTGTAAATAATCTGGATACGCTTCAGGTGCAGGTGGAAGTGCGGAAAGACTTCTTTACGGACGATATGGGAGCTATGTTGAACCTGAAGAAGACCTTGTCAGACAAGTTGAAAAGTGTCTTGTCTATCAGTGCTGATGTGAAGCTGATGGAGCCGAACAGTATTGTCCGGAGTCAGGGTAAATCAAAACGTGTATGGGATAAGCGTGTATTGGTATAATCTACAAAATGAGGAGTGTATGACAATTAAACAGTTATCAGTTTTCTTGGAAAACAAGACCGGAAGAATTAATGATGTCGTTCGTACATTGGGGCAATATGGAATCAATATGCATGCATTCAGTATGGCTGAATCTGCAGACTTTGGCATTTTGCGTCTGATTGTATCGAATGTAGACAAGGCTGTGGAAGTGCTTCGTGAACGTGATTTTGCGGTTATGTCTACAGACGTAGTTTGTCTGAGTTGTGCCAATGTGCCGGGTGCTTTGGCTACTGTTCTGGAATATCTGGCAGCTGAACAGATTTTCATTGAGTATATGTATGCATTTGCGCAGAATGATCGCGCTCATGTAGTCATCAAGCCGAATGACATGCAGCGTTGTATAAAGGTTCTTCAGGAACATCATTGTGATGTATTGACCCGGGACCGGCTGTAATTTCTTACTATGAAAAATATACCCGGAAGGTAAAGTCTTGTTGTGAGACTTGCTTTCCGGGTATATTGTTTATGTTTGTTAGAACAGACTCCAGGAAACGGTTAAGCCCGCCATAACGATAGCTACCATGCTCATCAGTTTGATAAGGATATTAAGGCTGGGACCGGAGGTGTCTTTGAAAGGATCACCGACTGTATCTCCTACTACCGTTGCCCGATGAACTTCGCTTCCTTTTCCGCCAAAGTTGCCTTCTTCTACAAATTTCTTGGCATTGTCCCAGGCGCCTCCTGCATTAGCCATGAAAATAGCAAGAACAAATCCGGAGGAAAGTCCTCCAACCAGCAGACCTATTACTCCCGGTACACCGAAGATCAGTCCGGTAGCAATAGGAGCGATGATTGCCAGCAGAGATGGAAATACCATTTCATGCTGTGCTCCCCGGGTGGAAATTTGTACGCATCGGGCATAATCCGGTTCTGCTTTTCCTTCCAGAATACCTTTGATTTCACGGAACTGACGACGTACTTCTTCAACCATGTGAGCGGCTGCACGTCCTACCGCATTCATGGTCAGACCGCAGAAAAGGAAAGCCATCATACTTCCAATGAACATGCCGGAAAGTACTTTCGGATTCATCAAGGTGACATCATAATACATCATAAAGTCAGTGAAACTGGCTTCATGGATAGGAACCTGGATTCCACCTGGAAGATCAAGAACCGTATTTCCCAGACGTTCCAGCCCGATACGGATTTCTTCAATGTAAGAGGCGAGCAAAGCCAGTCCGGTCAGAGCTGCAGAACCAATGGCAAATCCTTTGCCTGTGGCTGCAGTTGTGTTTCCCAGTGAATCCAGAGCATCGGTCCGTTTTCTAACTTCTTCTCCCAATCCGCTCATTTCTGCATTTCCTCCGGCATTGTCGGCAATCGGGCCATAAGCGTCGGTTGCCAGTGTGATTCCCAGAGTGGAGAGCATACCTACAGCTGCAATACCGATGCCGTAAAGTCCCATGCCGATGTTTGAGAAGTCAAATCCGGATGCGAGCCAGTAAGAAAGGATGATTCCGGCTACGACGGAAAGTACAGGAATTGTAGTAGAAATCATACCCAGTCCGATTCCGGAAATAATCACGGTTGCCGGACCGGTCTTTCCGCTTTCCGAAAGCTTCTGCGTCGGTTTGTATGATTGTGAAGTGTAATATTCTGTGGAGCGGCCGATCACTATTCCTACAATCAGTCCGATAACAACAGCCAGTGACAGATTAATCCAGTTATTGATTCCCAGAAGCCAGAGGATCAGGAAGGTCGCAACGACAATCAGTGCCGAACTCAGATTGGTTCCAAATCCCAGGGCATTCAGCAAATCTCTCATACTGGCATCTTCTTTAGTGCGGACGGAGAAGATACCGATGATGGAAAGTACAATGCCTACTGCTGCAATCAGCATGGGGGCAATGACAGCTTTGAATTGCATTTCTGTGTCTCCGGTTCCAATGAATGCAGCAGCTCCTAGTGCTGCTGTTGCCAGGATGGAACCACAATATGATTCGTAAAGGTCTGCACCCATACCTGCTACGTCACCAACATTGTCTCCCACATTGTCAGCGATGGTGGCCGGGTTACGCGGATCGTCTTCCGGAATGCCGGCTTCAACTTTTCCCACCAGATCCGCTCCCACATCTGCAGCTTTGGTATAAATACCTCCTCCTACACGGGCAAACAAGGCCTGGGTGGAAGCTCCCATACCGAAAGTCAGCATGGTGGTTGTAATGATGCAAAGTTTGGATGTCGGATTCAAGGCATCAGCCGGGATACACTTTTCAAGTAAGAGGTACCAGAAAGAAATGTCAAACAGGCCCAGTCCGACAACTACCAGTCCCATGACGGCACCACTTCTGAAGGCTACTCTAAGTCCTTTGTTCAGAGAATTGCGGGCGGCATTGGCCGTACGTGCAGAAGCATACGTTGCTGTTTTCATGCCCAGATATCCGGAAAGTCCGGAAAAGAATCCTCCGGTCAGAAAGGCTACCGGTACCCAATGATTCTGCAAATTGAATCCATACGCCATGACGGCGAAAAGGATAACCAGTCCGACAAAGACCCAGGTAACAACTTTGTATTGCTGCTTCAGATACGACATCGCACCCTGACGGACGTGCGAGGCAATTTTTGCCATGATGGGAGTACCTTCACTTTCTCTCATCATCTGTTTGTAAAAATAACCGGCCAGTGCCAATGCCAGCAGTGAGGCGGCCGGTACCATCCAGAATAAGTATGTTTCCATAAGATTTATGATTAAGTAGTTAATTCTCAAAGATAAGCAAGAACAATGGAAAAACGAAATGGTCTGCGCTAAAATAATGGAAAAATGCTTTAGAATATTTGTTTGTTCAAAAAGAAATATAATATGCTTTATAATTGTAATATTTATTCATTTCTACTTGATTTTATATCAATATGATTAAAAATTAAGGTGTATTATTTCTTATTGTGAATATCAATACTTATATTTGCCTCCGTTTGTAAAGAAAAAGATTGAAAACGATGATTTACGACATGGATATGTTGAAGGCATTCTATGCCTCTTATGCGGCCAAAGTAAATCTGGCTGCCGGGAAGTTGGGAAGACCCATGACTTTAACTGAAAAGATTTTGTATGCCCATTTATATGAAGAAGGCATTCAGACGATTTATCGGAGAGGAGAAGATTATGTCAATTTCCGCCCTGATCGTGTTGCGATGCAAGATGCTACGGCGCAGATGGCTCTGCTGCAGTTTATGAATGCCGGCAAGTCATGTTCAGCTGTGCCTGCTACGGTGCATTGTGATCATCTGATACAGGCCTGTAAGGGAGTTGGCAGTGATCTGCCTGCGGCTTGCGAAGCCAACAAGGAAGTATATGACTTTCTGCGTAGCGTGGCCGAGAAGTATGGCATTGGCTTTTGGAAGCCGGGAGCAGGTATTATTCATCAGGTAGTGCTGGAGAATTATGCGTTTCCCGGAGGAATGATGGTAGGAACTGATTCACATACCCCGAATGCCGGCGGGCTCGGCATGATTGCCATTGGAGTCGGAGGAGCAGATGCGGTAGACGTGATGGCGGGAATGGAATGGGAACTCAAGATGCCGAAACTGATCGGAGTCCGCCTGACCGGACGTCTGAACGGATGGGCTTCTCCGAAGGATGTAATCCTGAAGCTGGCAGGAATACTTACGGTCAAGGGAGGAACGAATGCTGTAATTGAATATTTTGGCGAAGGTGCGTCCTCTTTGTCGGCTACGGGAAAGGCTACCATTTGTAACATGGGAGCTGAGGTCGGAGCCACTACGTCTGTTTTTCCTTTTGACGACGAAATGGACCGCTATCTCTGTGCTACCGGCCGTGAAGAGATTGCGGTATTGGCCCGTACCAATGCTGCTTGTCTGAAAGCAGACCCTGAAGTTGAGGCCGATCCGGAAACTTATTACGACCGGATCATTGACATTAATCTGTCTGAACTGGAACCTTATCTGAACGGACCGTTTACGCCCGATGCAGCTTGTCCTGTCTCGGAGTTCGCGGAGAAAGTGAAAAAGAACGGCTACCCGCAGCGTATGGAGGTGGGACTGATCGGATCGTGTACGAACTCTTCTTATCAGGATCTGAGCCGTGCTGCTTCCCTGGCCCGTCAGGTTAAGGCTAAAGGATTGAAGATGGCGGCTCCGCTGATCATCAATCCCGGTTCAGAGCAAGTGTATTGTACCCTGAAGCGTGATGGAATGATTGCGGATTTTGAAGCAGTGGGCGGAGTAATTATGACAAATGCCTGTGGTCCCTGCATCGGCCAGTGGAAGCGGGAGACAGACGATCCGGCCCGTCCGAATTCCATCGTGACCTCGTTTAACCGGAATTTTGCCAAACGGGCAGACGGCAATCCGAATACACATGCTTTTGTTGCTTCTCCGGAAATGGCCATGGCTTTTGCCATTGCTGGTGATTTGTGCTTTAACCCACTGACGGATACTTTGGTTGCTTCAAACGGAGAGCGGGTGAAATTGGATCCTCCTGTGGGAGAAACGTTACCTGTTGACGGGTTTACCGTGGATGACAACGGTTATGTGGCTCCTTCGGCCGACGGAGGAAAGGTGGAAGTCAGCATTCGTCCTGACTCCCAGCGCCTGCAGAAGCTGGAGCCTTTTGCTCCCTGGGATGGCAATGATTTTCTGGAGATGCCGTTGCTGATCAAGACACAGGGGAAATGTACGACCGACCATATTTCCATGGCCGGACCGTGGCTGCGCTTCCGCGGACATCTGGAAAATATATCCGACAATATGCTGATGGGAGCGGTCAATGCTTTCAACCGTCAGACGAATCGGGTATGGAATCGTCTTTCCGGAGCTTATGAGGCCGTTTCTGCGGTGGCCAAGCAATATAAGGCACGAGGTATTTCCTCCATTGTCGTTGCAGAAGAGAATTATGGAGAAGGTTCCAGCCGGGAGCATGCTGCCATGGAACCCCGTTACCTGAACGTACGGGTTATTCTGGCAAAGAGCTTTGCCCGTATTCATGAAACCAATTTGAAGAAGCAGGGGATGCTGGCACTGACTTTCCGGAATAAGGAAGACTATGATAAGGTGCAGGAACACGACCGTATTTCTGTGCTTGGGCTGAATCAGTTTGCTCCGGGAAAACCATTGTATGTTGTTTTGAAACATCAGGACGGAACTACGGAAACATTTGAAGCCTTACATACTTATAATGAAATGCAGATCCGCTGGTTCAAGGCTGGGTCTGCCTTGAATACCATCCGTGCAAAGGAATGAACATGTATCACTGAATAAAAGAACGAATGATGAGCAAAGTATATATAAAAGACGGACAATTGTGTGTACCCGACCGGGTGACTGTTCCTTATATTGAAGGAGATGGCGTGGGAGCCGAAATTACTCCGGTGTGTCAGAGAATTGTAAACGCGGCAGTTGAACTGGCTTATCTGGGCAAGCGTTCCATCGAATGGAAAGAGGTGCTGGCTGGAGGAAAAGCTTTTCAGCAGACTGGAGAATGGCTTCCGGAAGCAACGATGGAAGCATTTCGTGAATATCTGGTCGGTATCAAAGGACCGCTTACCACTCCGGTGGGAGGAGGCATCCGTTCGTTGAATGTAGCACTGCGGCAGACGCTCGACCTGTATGTCTGCCTGCGTCCGGTCCGCTGGTTTCGGGGAGTGGTTTCTCCTGTCAAGGCTCCTGAAAAAGTCAACATGCATATTTTCCGTGAAAATACGGAAGATATTTATGCAGGGATCGAATGGGAACAGGGAACTCCTGAAGCCCGGAAATTCTATCAGTTTCTGCATGAAGAGATGGGAGTCAGCAAAGTGCGTTTCCCGGAGACTTCTTCATTTGGAGTCAAGCCGGTATCAGTGGAAGGAACCCGCCGTCTGGTCCGTGCGGCCATTGCCTACGCTGTTCAGCACAAGCTTCCTTCCGTGACTCTGGTTCACAAGGGAAATATCATGAAGTTTACGGAAGGAGGTTTCAAGCGCTGGGGATATGAAGTGGCTGAGACTGAATTTGCTTCCCAGACCTTTACCATGAATCAATATGAAAAAATAAAGGCAGAGCTGGGAGAGGAGTCGGCCAAGGCAGCAGTCGGCAAAGCGATCAATGAAGGAAAGATCATTGTGAAAGACTGCATTGCGGATGCATTCCTGCAGAATACGCTGCTCATGCCGGAAGAATATTCAGTCATTGCTACCCTGAACCTGAATGGAGATTATATATCCGACCAGCTGGCTGCCATGGTGGGCGGCATTGGAATTGCTCCGGGAGCGAATATCAATTACCAGACAGGACATGCCATCTTTGAAGCTACTCACGGAACGGCGCCGAACATTGCCGGAAAGAATGTCGTTAATCCCTGTTCGCTTCTGCTGTCGTCTGTGATGATGCTGGAATATCTAGGCTGGAAGGAAGCGGCTTGCCTGATTACGGATGCCATTGAAAAGGCCTTTGCGCTGGGAGAGGCTACGCCTGATCTGGCACGTTTTATGCCCGAAGGGAAACCGTTGGGTACGGATGAATTCGGAAAACGCATCGTAGAACTGTTGTAAAAGAAAAGAATCATGAAGAAGGAATACATTGTATATAAATTATCGGAATGTGCCAAACAGGCGTGCCGGATTGACAATGAACTTTTCACGAAGTTTAATGTCAAGCGCGGACTCCGCAATGAAGACGGTACGGGCGTATTGGTCGGACTGACCAAGATCGGTAATGTCGTGGGATATGAGCGCACGGAAAAAGGACTGAAGCCGATTCCCGGAAAGTTGTTTTACCGGGGATATGATCTGGATGATATCGCTCATGCACTGCTGAAAGAAAAGCGGTTCGGCTTTGAGGAAGTGGCCTATCTGCTTTTGTCGGGCGAATTGCCGGACAGTGAGCAGCTGGACGCTTTTAAGGAACTGATCAACGACAACATGGCTCTCGACAAGAAAACAACCATGAACATTATTGATCTGGAGGGACAGAACATCATGAACATTCTGGCGCGGAGTGTGCTCGAAATGTACACCTTTGATCCCAATCCCGATGACATCTCGCGTGACAACCTGATGCGTCAGTCCATTGAACTGATCTCCAAGTTCCCGACCATCATTGCTTATGCTTACAGCATTTACCGTCACAGCATGCACGGACGTTCACTGCATATCCGTCATCCTCACGAGAACCTTTCACTGGCAGAAAATTTCCTGTATATGATCAAGAAGGAATATACGCCGCTGGAAGCCCGTATGCTTGATCTCCTGCTGGTGCTCCAGGCTGAGCACGGGGGAGGTAACAACTCTACTTTTACGGTGCGTGTCACCAGTTCCACCCGGACGGATACTTACTCAAGCATCGCAGCCGGCATCGGTTCATTGAAGGGACCTTTGCACGGAGGAGCCAATATTCAGGTGGTCAAAATGTTCCATCACCTGAAGGAAGTCATCTCAGACTGGACGAATGTAGATGAGATTGATACTTATCTGATCCGGATGCTGAACAAGGAAGCCTACGACGGAAGCGGACTGATTTACGGCATCGGTCATGCGGTGTATACGATTTCCGATCCGCGTTCTGTCTTGTTGAAGGAACTGGCCGGTGAGCTGGTGGCAGAAAAGGGCTGTGAGAAAGAGTTTGCTTTCTTGGAGCTGGTTGAACAGCGGGCTATCGAATGTTTCAAGCGGGTGAAGGGAACCAAAAAGCAGGTTTGTTCGAATGTTGATTTTTATTCCGGCTTCATTTATGAAATGATGGGACTTCCTCCCGAAATCTATACGCCCTTGTTTGCCATGGCCCGTATCGTAGGATGGACGGCTCATCGCATTGAGGAACTGAACTTTGAGGGCCGCCGCATCATTCGTCCGGCTTACAAGAACGTACTTGAAGAAGTGGTTTACCATCCGCTTGAGGAGCGGTAAAATCAATATGTTTTTCCTGCAAACTGACGGAGAATCGGTGGATTTTACGTAAGTTTGCAGGCATGAAACAAGTGATATCGATGAACTCAGCCTTGCGGCTGGAAATAGCAGATTTTCTTCGGGAACTGGAAATGCCCCTGACCCTGGAGTTTGAAGGCTGCGATGAGCATTGCCGGTATTTTTATTTTTCCCGTCCGAAGCATTCCACAACCTTGTTTGTCATATCAGATGACGGAGCAGGCAACTGGCAGGTGATGATCGACGGCCTGGCTTCTTATGAGGATTATCGCTTCTTTCCCTATCTGGCGGATTGTCTGCGAATCCATTTGCAGGCAGAAGTGGAAGGCCTGGAGGACGGAAAGACTCTCTATCAGCATTTTGACGAAGAATGGATCAGCCTGTGTATCGGTGAGGAGATTGCCTGGCTGAAGGCTACGCTTTCTCTCGTTCCCCGGTATTATCTGGAGTTTCCTGTGATAGAAAACACGTATGTTTCTCTCGATATTTTGTCCCGTTTCGGAGTGAATCTGTATTCTTCCACTCCCCGTATCTACGGCTATGTACAGTATCTGCTGCGCCATGGATTGCTTCCTCATGCACTGCCTGATGCATCTTGTGTTCCGCCTGGAGTGACGGATGATGGAGAAGTGGAGGTAGATGTTCCCCAGCATGTACCGGTCGGAAAGGTGAAATCCTGGCAGACTGACGGTGCCGAGACCTGGGAGAGCTTTTCACGCGAGGACGTGGAACTCCTGTTGCAGCTGGCTGAAGGTTACAGGCAGGGCAAAGAAGTGGCCGGAGTGGTACTGAACGATATAGGAACCCTGTATCAGGAAGGTGTCGGTATTCCGGTTGACAAGCACCAGGCCGAGTATTGGTTCCGACAGGCAATTTCGGCCGGCGACCGGATGTATGCCCCTTCCAATCTGGGCGATCTGTACAGAAAAGGAGGCCCCGGTTTTCCTGTATCCTTACCTTTGGCGATGCAGGCTTACAGATTATCGGAAGATCCCTATGCCCATTATCGGATCGGGCAGGCTTATGAAGAAGGATGGAATGGAGATCCGGATCCGGAAAAGGCATTCTATTGGTACCGGAAGGCTGCGGATGAAGGACATCATCTGGCTATCCGGCGCTTGCGGAAGGCAGATGGGGAAGAAGAATAAGGACGATCAGCAGATATTTACAGGTATTATCCGGATGAAACTGCAGACAATTCAGCTGTTTCGTCTGGAGAAATTTTTTGTATCGTGCTGGTGAAACTTTTGTTTCCACTAGGTGGAACTTCTGTTTCCTGCTGGTGGAACTTTTATTTTCACCTGGTGGAACTTTTGTTTTCTCTCGGTGAAACTCCAGTTTCGGCTGCCTGAAACTTTTGTTTCGTGCAGTGGGAACAGAAATTTTATTCAGTGAAACCATTGCTTTCTGCCGGAAAAATGGAGGCTGTTGACCGGATGAAGAAGAAAAAGACAGAGGCTGTTTCAGTTCACTTATCCTGAGACAGCCTCTGTCTTTTATATCGAAATATTCCCGGATATTCTTTTCCGTGCAGATGATCCGTGGAGGAAATCCGTCAGATGATCTCGATTCCCTGCTGGCGGCAGAGTTCCAGACCTACATCCTTCAGCTTGAACTTCTGTATTTTTCCGCTTCCGGTCATGGGGAATTCCTTGACAAAGAAAATGTATTTCGGAATTTTGTAACGGGCAATTTTTCCCTGGCAGAATTCGCGTACATCAAATTCATTGAGACTGCATCCTTCATGCAGGATAATGAATGCCCCGACAGCTTCTCCGTATTTCTTTGACGGGATTCCGGCCACCTGAACATCCTTGATGGCGGGCATCTGGTAAAGAAACTCTTCAATTTCGCGCGGGTAGATGTTTTCTCCTCCCCGGATGATCATGTCTTTGATGCGTCCGGTGATCCGGTAATTGCCGTTTTCGTCTTTTACACCCAGGTCTCCTGAATGCAGGAATCCGTTTTTGTCGATGACTTCAGCCGTAGCTTCCGGGTTCTTGTAGTAACCTTTCATGGTATTGTAGCCGCGGTTGCACATTTCTCCCTGCACACCGACGGGGCATTCTTCACCTGTTTCAGGGTCGATGACCTTTACTTCCGTAAACTCAAAGTCACGTCCGACGGTTGTGTAGCGCACTTCGGCCGGGTCGTCAATACGGGTATGTGTCATACCGGGAGAGGCTTCTGTCAGTCCATATACACTGGTGACCTTCATAAACATCTTTTCTTCAACCTGCTTCATGAGTTCTACCGGGCAGAGTGATCCGGCCATGATGCCGGTGCGCAGGCAGGAGAGATCGAACATGTCGAACATGGGATGATGGAGTTCGGCAATAAACATGGTGGGAACTCCGTACAGAGCCGTACACCGTTCCTTGTGGATGGATGCCAGAACCAGCAGCGGGTCGAATCGTTCTACCATTACTTCTGTACATCCGTGAGTCAGACAGTTCATTGTGGCGAGCACTACACCGAAGCAGTGGAAGAGCGGCACGCAGACGCAAAGTTTGTCATCTGCCGTGAATTTCATGTGTTCGCCCGTCAGGAAACCATTGTTGGCGATGTTGTAGTGTGTCAGCATGACTCCCTTGGGGAATCCGGTAGTTCCCGATGTGTATTGCATGTTTACGGTGTCGTGACAGCTTACTTTCTTCTTGGCTTCTTCCAGTTTTTCGTCATCAATGTTCTTTCCCAGCAGCAGGATTTCTGCCGTGTTATACATGCCGCGGTATTTTTCCTGTCCGATATAGATTACATTGCGCATGTAAGGGAAGCGCTTGCTCTTCAGGTGTCCGCGCTGGAAGGTCTTGAGTTCGGGCAGCATGGTGTACGTCATGTCAACGAAACTGCTGTCTTTTTCTCCGTCCACGATACACAGGGTGTGCATATCCGAGTTCTGGCAGAGATATTCCAGTTCGGCCTGTTTGTAGTTGGTGTTTACCGTAACGGCTACGGCACCGATCTTGGCACATGCATAGAGGAATGTCAGCCAGTCGGGTACATTCCGTGCCCAGATACCGACATGGGTTCCTTTTTCCACGCCGATGCTCAGCAGGCCTTTTGCCAGGTTATCTACTCGTTCGTTAAACTGTTTCCAGGTAAACCGCAGGTTGCGGTCGGAGTAAACAATGTATTCTTTGTCGGGAGTGGTTGCAGCCCAGTGTTCAAGCCAGTCTCCCAAAGTACGTTCTGATAATTGCATCATAGTCTGTTTCTTTAGATGGGAGTATAGATGACGGCCAGAATGCGGGCAGACTGTCCTTCAAAAGCATGTACATGGTGAGGTACGATGGAGTCATAATAGATTGTATCGCCTTTCTCAAGTACATAGACCGATTTTCCGTAATTGATTTCCAGAACTCCTTCCAGCACCATGATGAATTCTTCTCCTTCGTGTGCGGAAAGGGTAAATCCGTTTTCCGGATTCGGATCGATGTCAATGACAAACGGCTCCATGTGACGGTCTGTTTTGCTTCTTGACAAAGAATGGTAATGAAGGTTCTGACGTGCATCAGGGGAATTGTTGGAGAAACTGATTGTGTCATCTGCTTCTCCGCATCGGCAGACTACCGGTCCGTTTTCATTGGGCTGGTCGTCGAGGAAGGTTCCGAGACGTACTCCCAATGCCCGTGCGATTTTTACGAGTGGAGCCAGTGAAGGTATGTTGATATTCTGTTCAATGCTTTCAATCTGTTCTTTGGACAGTCCTGTACGTTCTGCCAGTTCTTCAAGAGTAATTTCCTGAGCGGTTCTCAGTGCTTTTATTTTTTCTCCGATAATCTTTGTGCAGTCCATAGTTGAATCTTTTTTTAGTGTTCTGAATTAATTAAGAACTTTTTTGACAAGTTCAGCTGCAAATATAATCAATCTTTAAGAAAACCATAGGGAATCTCTTTATTTTTGTTACTGAAGTTGTACCTTTGCCGTGTTTTTTAGGAATAGACAAATGAAAGAAGCATTTATAAAACTCCATCTCTCGGTCCTGATAGCCGGGGGAACCGGTATATTTGGCCGGTTGATATCATTGAATGAAGGTTTGCTGGTGTGGTATCGCATGTTATTGGCAACGCTGATTTTTTATGTTGTTCTGATCATGCTGAAGAAGTTGCATCGCGTACCGTGGCATGATATGAAGCGTATTGCTTCCGTGGGCCTGTTGCTGGCCGCTCACTGGCTGTTCTTTTACGGAAGTATCAAGGCTTCCAATGTATCTATCGGGGTGGTCTGTCTTTCGTTGATGAGCTTTTTCACGGCTTTGTTTGAGCCGCTGATCAACCGTCACCGGGTTTCCTGGCGGGAAATGCTGTTCAGCCTGCTAGGGGTGTTGGGGATTTTTCTGATCTTTAATTTTGACACCCGTTATCGGGCAGGTATCGGGATGGGAGTCGTTTCATCGGCACTGGCCTCTCTTTTCACCATCTGTAACAAGAAGGTATCAGCCGGCTATCCGGCCAGTACCATGCTGCTTTATGAAATGGGAGGAGGTTTTCTGGGACTGACCTGCATCTTACCGGTTTATTTATATTTTTTCCCGGTTGCCAGTATACTGCCGGCGATGAATGACTGGATTTATTTGCTGCTCTTTGCTTCCGTATGCACGGTATGGCTTTATATACTTCAGATTCAGGTGCTGAAGCAGATTTCGGCTTTCACTTTCAACCTGACCTATAACCTGGAGCCTATTTACAGCATTATAGGAGCAATGATTCTGTTTGGTGAGGCCCGCGACCTGAACTTCAGTTTTTATATTGGTCTGGGACTGATTTTTATGTCTGTGGTGTTACAGAGTCTCAATGTTTTGATGCAGAATAAGAAGTTTACACCTTATATATATGTAAAATGGAAACGTTGAAAGTCCGTATTCATCAATTGCTGCAACAGCTGAATGAACAGGTTTTCGGTAAGGAACATGTCGTTTCGCTGGCTCTGTTGTCTGCTGTTGCCGGTGAAAGTATTTTTCTGTTAGGTCCTCCGGGAGTGGCCAAGAGTATGGTGGCCCGTCGGTTGAAGCTGGCTTTTCGGGAGGGAACATCGTTTGAATATCTGATGTCCCGTTTCAGTACGCCGGATGAACTTTTCGGTCCGGTTTCCATTTCCCGACTGAAGGACGATGATATCTATGAGCGTGTGACTGAGGGTTATCTGCCTTCTGCGACTGTTGTTTTTCTGGATGAAATCTGGAAGGCCGGTCCGGCTATTCAGAATTCCCTGCTTACGGTCATCAATGAAAAGAAGTACCGCAACGGGCGTTTTGAAATAAAGGTTCCCTTGAAAGGGCTGGTAGCGGCTTCGAATGAGTTGCCGGCTTCCGGACAGGGGCTGGAAGCATTGTGGGACCGTTTTCTTGTCCGGGTACTGGTCGGAGGCATAGAAGATCTGTCTGATTTTGACCGTATGATTGCATCCGTCAGCGAGGAAGATCCGGAGGTAGATCCGGCTTTGGCTATCGGAGAAGAGGAATATGCCGGATGGCAAAGAAAGATCGCTGAAGTGAAGATCCATTATTCCATTTTCGAAGTCATTCATTTGTTGAAGGAAGAAATCGAAGAATATAATCACCGGCAGGAAAATGCAGATGCGGCAGACCTGTCACTTTATGTTTCAGACCGCCGCTGGAAGAAACTGGTGAAACTGCTTCGTGCGTCAGCTTTCCTGAACGGGGAAGATACCATTCATTTGTCGGACTGTCTCCTGCTGATGTATGGTTTGTGGAACGAAGTGGGACAGATGGATCTGGTTGAAGAAATGGTCAGCAAGGCCATTCGTCGCAGTGCAGAAGGCTATCTGCTGAATCTGAAAGGAATTGATGATGAATTGCGTTCCTTGAAGGACGAACTGGCTTCGGATGCGGTTGTCCGTGAAAATGAAGATCCGGGATTGCAGCTGGTAGATCAGTATTATTATCAGGTGGAGCGGGTTCGGATGGCCGGAAAATTACTGATCTTTGCTTCCGATTATCAGTTGCTTGATGACCGGGGCAAACAGTTTTGCCTGCAAAAGGATAAGTATAAGTCGGCCTGCTTTGTCCTGAAGAAATATGATGCATCGCTGCACGGGAAAGTCCCTCAGAATAAAATCTATACTTTACGCCGGGGACGCCGTTCCGTATTTATCAACGACTATGAATACCCTTTGCTGTGTGTGCCCGGATGTATGCCCCTTCCACCGGTTGAAGTACGTCCGCAGGAAGATATGGCAGCCCGTTTCGCACAACTTGAACAGAAGTTGCAGCGGGTGGAAAATGATTGTGAAGATTTGTTTGCCCGTGAGAAGGCCTATTGCGAATCTCATCTGTTTCTGAGTGCCCGCCAGCGGGAAATTATGCGGAAGATGCTGACTCATCATCAGGCGGATGTGGCTGGTTATCGGAATGAATTGAATGAACTGAAACATGCATGCAGGAAAGAGAACGAGGAGTATCCGGCTGAAGGATCTGAAAACACGTTATCTGGAGCAGCTTCGCACTAAAAGCTTCGAAGTTCTGCAGGAAGCATTACACCGCGGGACGGTCTTGCCTCGTGAAGTGGAAGACGAGGTATGGACTTATTACCGGAAGACCGCTCCCTCGTTGCAGGAGTTTTATTCGCGTTACACTCCGGAATGGGATGCTTTTTATGAGAATGAGAATCTGTCTCCCGATTTGTTCCTGGATTTTCTCCGGCGGATGCAGTCTGCTTTCCGAAAGCGCTACGCCTTATCGGAACTGAATGTGGCTTATTACATCGAGTCATTGGAACGTTTGCCGCTATGGAGCGAAGAAAGGAAACGGATGCAGGAGTTTTTTCTGAATAAATGGCATCATCTGCTGACGGTAAAGGAATCTGATTACCAGTATCTGCATATCCGTGAGCTTTGTGAAGGATTTGTGTTGCTGGATAAGGCTAGCGGGATGAAGACGGTGGAGAATGTGATCGGCTCCCGGTTGCGCTGGCTGCTGCTGAATCATCCCGAGCTGTATCGTTCTTTGGCTCCGTATGAAAAGGAATGGGAACATAACCGGAACTTGCAGGAACTGGTCCGGCTGTTAGGCAGGAACAGTCGTGGAGAGAAAAGGGAATTTGCTTCTTTTTCGGGGATCCGGAAGGAACAGCTGGTTCATCATGCGGTGAGAAGCGATATTGAAGGGATTGCTTTGGGGAATGACTTGAACAGTCTTCTTCCCATCGAATATTGTTATTTGTCAGAAGAAACATTGCGTCCACTCTTTATGCAGCGCTTCGTTGAGAAGCGTCTGCAGCTTTTTAACAGCCGTTCGCAGGAGGCTGAGGCTTCCTTGTTGCCGGAACGGAAACCGGAGAGCTCACAAGGGCCGTTTATTATTTGTGTCGACACTTCCGGTTCCATGCAGGGACGTCGGGAAATCCTGGCCAAGTCAGCTGTGCTTGCCATTGCCCGGCTGACGGAACCGACCTGCCGCAAGTGTTATGTGATCAATTTTGCAGAAGATATCCGTTGCCTGCTGATCAAGGATCTGAAGGCAGACCTGCCTCTGCTGGCTGAATTCCTGAACCAGCGTTTTGATGGAGGAACAGATGTAGCTCCGGCTGTCCGGGAAGCTTTGCAACTGATTCGGACGAACGGATGGAAACGGTCTGACGTGGTTTTGATCTCAGATTTTGAAATGCCTCCTCCGACGGATGAGTTGCTGGAATCTGTCCGTCAGGCAAAGTTGCGTGAATCATCCTTTTACGGAGTCGTGTTCGGTTCTGTTCCCGAAACAGAGTATCTTGGACTCTGCGACCGCTATTGGGATATGAATATCAGCAGTTCATCCACCCGTTAAGCCGGAAACAGTTTGCCGGATTTCTGCACGATTTTTTCTTCTGCCTGCAAATAGGAGAGGGCCTGCATGGCAAGTTCTTTCTGGTCGAACAGCCTGTCGGCAACTTCATGAACGGACAAAGGTCCTTCATTTAACAGAGAGAGAATTTTTTGGATCATTTCCTGAAGGTCCTCTGTCTGCTTGTGTGACTTATGTCTGGTAATGCATACATCACACTGTCCGCAGTTATGTTCGTTTCTTTCTCCGAAATAATATAACAGCATGCGGCTTCTGCATTTGTCTTCCGCATCAGCATATTCCAGCATGGCATTGATGCGACGGATATAGCTTTCTTTCCGGTCTTCATAGACTTCCCGGCTTAAAACGATGCGGCGGGTTTCCTGACGTTCACGGGTATAGACGATGTATGGGGTCTTCTTTCCTGGGATATAATTCAGAATACGCCGTTTGGAAAGAGCGATTAATGTATCATAGACCTGTTGCCGGTTCAGGCCGCTTCGGAGTGCCAGTGTATCTTCATTGATGTAGGCATAATCAGTAAATAAGCCGGTATAGGAACGGAGGATGGTACGCAGGAGCTTTTCCGTATCTTCATTGTTCTCGTGAATACGGTATAATTCATCCCGGTTCAGTGTAAATATCAGTCGGGAGGCGTTGTCCTGTTCATCCGTATATTCCAGATAACCCGCGCGGGTCAGTATTTTCAGGGCACTGTCTACCTGGATCGGGAAATGCTTGAAATTCTGGCAGAATTCATCGATGTTGAAAGCATAAGTGCATCCCAGTCCGTCTCCCATAGCCATCTGGTAATAGTAATTGATGTCTTCGTAGACTTTCCGGATATACTCTTTCTCTGGGAAAGTGTCTGCGATGCGTTTCTTTAGCAAGACTTTATCGTTTTGTGCGTATAACAATACGGCATATGCTTTCTGGCCGTCTCTTCCGGCTCTTCCTGCTTCCTGGAAATAAGCTTCCGGTGAGTCCGGGAAGTCAGCATGCAGCACCAGTCGGACATCCGGTTTGTCGATTCCCATGCCGAACGCATTGGTTGCTACCATAACCCGGCAGGTTCCGTTTACCCAGTCCTTTTGGCGCTGGTCTTTCAGCTCGTTGCTTAATCCTGCATGATAAAAGGTAGCCGTGATGTCGTTCTGATTGAGCAGCAGGGCAATCTCCTTGGTCTTTTTTCTGTTACGGGTATAAACGATGGCTGACCCGTTTACGCTTTTCAGAATGTGCAGCAGTTCATCAGCTTTGTTTTCTGTTCGCCGGACAATATAAGCCAGATTGCTCCGTTCGAAACTCATCCGGAATACATTTTCCTTTTCAAAGCCGAGTCTCTGCTGGATGTCTTTGACTACTTCGGGAGTAGCTGTCGCCGTGAGTGCCAGTACGGGTATACCGGGCAGTAATTTTCTGATGTCTGAAATCTTCAGATAGGCGGGCCGGAAGTCATATCCCCATTGGGAAATGCAGTGGGATTCATCGACGGTAATCATGCAGACTTTCATGCTGCGCAGTTTGGTCTGAAAGATTTCGGAGTCAAGCCGTTCGGGAGATATATATAAGAATTTGTAATCGCCGAAGATGCAGTTCTCCAGTGCAATGACGATTTCCTCGCGCGTCATGCCCGAATAAATGGCAACAGCTTTGATACCCCGGTCGCGCAGGTTGCGTACCTGATCCTTCATAAGGGCAATCAGCGGAGTTATGACAAGACAAAGACCGGGCTGTGCCAAAGCAGGAACTTGGAAAGTGACAGACTTTCCTCCTCCTGTTGGCATTAATCCCAATGTATCTTTCCCACTTCCGATGCTGTTGATGATGTCTTCTTGTATGCCCCGGAAGTGATCATAGCCCCAATATTGCTTCAGTATGCCCTGATAGTCCATGTTTACGAGCGGCTCGGTTTGATGTCTTCAATCTGTAACTGGATTTCCCCGCGCTTGTGGGTATTTTCTTCAATGGTGTAACAGATATTGAAAGACTGTTTGGTCTTGATATACCGGGCCTGTGAACTTTGTCCGAAGGCAATACCATTCATGACGTTGTTGGATTTGTTGTCTACCAGTTCCAGTTTGATGTGTTCCTGATCACGTCCGACGACTTTGCTGGTTCCGTAGTCGTATACATTCAGGGTAGCGAATACGGGTTTGTGGTTGTCGGGGCCGAAAGGATTGAATTTCTTCAGGTCAAAGAAGAACTTGGGAGTGATATCCCGGAAATCCAGCTGGGCATCAATATTGATTGTTGCACTGGTTTGTTCGGGTAGAATGTGGCTGGTGACATAATCCTCAAAGCGGCGTGTAAACTCAGGAACATTCTCCACTTTCATGGAAAGTCCGGCAGCATAAGTATGACCGCCGAAGTTTTCCAGTAAATCCCTGCAATTCTCGATTGCCTTGTATACATCAAATCCTGAAACAGAACGTGCAGATCCTGTAGCCAGCCCGTCAGTACGGGTCAATACGACGGCAGGACGGTAATAGATTTCCGTTAGTCTTGACGCAACGATTCCGATCACTCCCTTATGCCATGCTTCGTTATAGATAACAATAGTACGGCGTTGTGAAAGGTCAGAAAGCTGATCCACAATCTTATTGGCCTCTTCCGTCATGCTTTTGTCCAGATCCTTTCGGGTTTCATTGTATCTGTTGATGCGGTTGCTTTTTTCAAGAGCCTGCTGGAAATCCTTTTCAATAAGCAGGTCGACAGCTTCTTTTCCGTTTTGGATACGTCCGGAAGCATTGATTCGCGGACCGATCTTGAATACAATGTCGCTCATGGTGATATCCCGTTCAGCCAGTCCGCATACGTCGATGATGGCCTTGAGCCCGATACTGGGATTTGAATTAAGCTGACGCAGGCCATGATAAGCAAGAATCCGGTTTTCACCCATGATGGGAACGATGTCGGATGCAATGCTGACAGCAACTAAATCCAGTAAAGGAGTCAGCTGATGGAATTCGATTCCATTATTCAGTGCAAAAGCCTGCATGAACTTGAATCCTACTCCGCATCCGGAAAGGTGATGGTAAGGATATGTGGAGTCATGGCGCTTGGGATTCAGAATGGCAACCGCTTGCGGAAGCACTTCATCCGGAACATGATGGTCACAAATGATGAAGTCTATTCCTTTTTCTTTGGCATAGGCTATTTCCTTTACGGCTTTTATTCCACAATCTAGCACAATAATGAGTTTTACACCTGTTTCGTAGGCGTAATCTACTCCTTTCTTTGAGACTCCATATCCCTCATTATATCGGTCCGGTATATAATAGTCAATGTTCGAATAGAACTGTTGAAGGAATTTATATACCAGGGCAACGGCAGTCGTACCGTCCACGTCATAATCTCCGTAGATAAGAATCCGTTCCTTTTTTCCCATGGCTCTGTTTAAGCGTTCTACAGCAATGTTCATGTCTTTCATCAGGAACGGATTGTGCAGTTCGCTCAGTTGGGGCCTGAAGAAACGTTTGGCTTCTGCAGCGGAGTCGATACCTCTTTCCCGCAGCAGATGGCATAGGATCGGGTTAATTCCCAATTCCTTGGACAAGGCTCTGGCTGCTTCTCTTTGTTCTTGAGTTGGAGGCTGATAGTTCCATTTGTAATTCATTATATATGTTTTTTCTTTCTTTTCTATCTTCGTGAAGGCGATTGGTCTGAGTCAAGGTTTCAGATGGATACTATATATCAGTTTATATTTCGCCATTCAATCTGTAAAATTAGCAAAAAAGAAAGAATAAACGGCTAATTCCATCTTAAAATTATGGAATTAGCCGTTTAATAATTTATAACAAGTCTATTTTATAAAGACTTATAAACCGAGTTTCTTTGCGATATCAGCCGGAATAGCATCTTTATGTACAAGAATGTTCATAGTCTTGTAAGCAACAAATGCTTTGGAAGCATACCAGATTCCTTTGTATTTGCCGCTTTCTCCCCATGAGTTCTTAACCATGAAGTATTCTTTACCGTTCTGATCTTTTGCAATACCGTAAATCAGCATACCATGGTCGTCGGTAGTTTCCCAGTTGTCGAAAGCTTCCTGACGCATTTCCTGTGTAACAGTGATTTCAGGCATCGGTTTGCTTGTCAGCTCCTTGCGTTTGTCAGCCTGGCTCATGCCTGTCCAGCGTGCCATATCAGATCCGGTAAGTTCTGCACCTTTGGCTGCATCCGGACAAACTGCGATACCGTCGCGGGTGAATCCCTGTTCGCTGACGTCAGAACCCCAAGCGAATGTATATCCGTTTTTCACTGCATTGTCCATAACGGCCATCAGTTCGTCAATCGGCAGGTTGTATGACAAGGCATTACGCCAGTTGTCCTGGATTTCAATGTTGAATTTCTGGTAGAACGGATGATGAGTGTAAGAAGTCAGTGATACATAGTCATCCATATTCAAGCCCAGAACTTCGTCAGCAAAGCTTCTCGGAGTGTAAGTTTTGCCTTTGTAAGTAAATTCTTTCGGGCATTCTCCCAGATAAGTATCATAAATAGAGCTCAATCCCTTTTTCCATACAGGAGTCAGTTTGGAGAAGTTTCCTTTTCCGATGGCTTTCACGTATGCTTCAGCAACTGCATCCAGTTCGTTGTGTACGGGCAGTGAGTCACCATACATGATGCCCGGCATAGCTTCCTGCGGAACCATACCATAGTTTTCATAACAGTAAACGATGTCGTAGAAGCTTCCGCCCGGTGAGAAAGAAGCATCTCCGTGATAGCGTACGTAGTTTGTAGCACGGTCTTCCATCGTTTTGTGTACTACGAACATTTCTGAAAGGTCGAATTCTCCTTTACCCAGGCGGAGAAGTTCTGATTCCAGATAACCCAGAGAAGAGAATGACCAGCATGTGCTGGAACGGTTCTGGTTCTTGATGGAAGTGATCGGGTTTTCTTTTACGGTTGTGAAAACGAATCCTTCGTCGTTTTTGTCCTTTTTAGGTCCTTTGGCATAAACGCTGCTGAAACAAAGTCCTAAAGCGGCAAGTGCGATAAGTTTGTTCATTTGTCTTTAGATTTTATTGGATGTTAATTAAAAATGATAATTATTCGTTCATAATAGCTTCAACTTCATCGATGGTGATCGGAATCCGTTTGTCACCGGTGAAACGTGATCCTTCCGGAGTGATCAGAATATCATCTTCCAGTCGGATACCTCCAAAGTCTTTGAAGCGGTCGATGGCATCAAAGTTCAGGAAGTCAGTGTGCAGATGCTCTGCTCTCCATTTATCGATAAGAGCAGGAATAAAGTAGCATCCCGGTTCATCTGTGATGACGAATCCTTCCTGCAGGCGTCTTCCCATACGCAGAGAAGCCAGTCCGAATTGATCGGAAGGGCGTACTTCATCATCATAACCGACGTAACACTGTCCCAGATCTTCCATATCATGTACATCAAGACCCATCATGTGACCTAATCCGTGAGGCATGAAGAGGGCATGGGCTCCTGCTGCAACAGCTTCGTCGATATTGCCTTTCATCAGCCCCAGATCTTTTAATCCTTGAGCCAATACTTTGCAGACATCCAGGTGCACGGATTTATAGGTTACTCCCGGACGTGCCAGTTCCAATGCTTTGTCATGGCAAGCCAGAACGATGCTGTAGACATCGCGTTGGCGGCTGGTAAATTTACCTCCTACAGGAATAGTTCTTGTGTGGTCTGAACAGTAGTAGTTCATCAGTTCAGCTCCGGCGTCAGTCAACATCAGTCGTCCTGTTTCCAGTGTGTGGCTGTGATCGTGATTGTGGAGAGTCTGACCGTTTTGAGTCAGGATTGTGGCAAATGAGGTCATGCGTCCGTAAGAAGCTGCAATTCCGTCCAGTGCTCCGGCTATGTATTGCTCCGAAACTCCGGGTTTGCACAAGCGCATGGCAGTTGTATGCATTTCGTAGCCTACGTTGCACGCTTTGTCTATTTCGGCTATTTCACAAGGCTCTTTGGAAGAACGCAGGGAAACAATGGCTTTGATCAGTTCTACGGAAGCATGTTGCTTGAGCATGGAAGTGCGAATACCTGTCAATTCTTCCAGCAGCAGCATATTGTCATACCGGTAGGGAGGCAGAAAATGGATTTTCTGATGCCGTGCAATGGCATTTCCTACGATTTCTTTCAATTTGGCAAAAGGAAAACTCTTTTCAATACCTACTTGAGCCGCCAAGTCTTTTACGCTGGGTTGTGGTCCCATCCAGATGATATCGTCCATGTCAACATCATCTCCGAAGAAATATTCTTCTCCGCTATTGGCGTCGATGATACCGGCATATCCCGGATGAGAATGTCCGAAGAAGTAAACAAAAGAGCTGTCCTGGCGAAATTTGTATGTATTGTCCGGATAGTTAGCCGGTGCTTCGTTATTACCTAAGATTAGGATAAGTCCGTCGCCTACTTTTTCACGTAAGTTACAGCGACGTTTCTGATAGGTTGCTGAATCAAACATATTTTTTCACTTTAGTTTCAAAGGTATGTGTTATCAGTTGCAAATGTAGCAAATAAATTAGAAAAAAGCCTCCTTTGTATATCTAAAAAACATATCTTTGCGATAAGAACTAAAGAAAGAGGATATGGCTATGGATTTTCAAAAAATGGGTCTGGTTCTCGAAGGCGGTGGAATGCGCGGCGTTTTCACCTGCGGAGTTCTGGACTTTATGATGGATAAAAAGATTGAGTTCCCTTATGCGGTAGGAGTATCGGCCGGGGCATGTAATGGCTTGTCTTATTTGTCCCATCAGCGAGGGCGTGCCAAGTATAGTAACATTGATTTGCTGAAAAAGTATGATTATATTGGCCTGAAACATCTTTTCCATCAGCGCAGTATTCTGGATCAGAAATTGTTGTATGAACTGTTTCCCGAAGAGATTCTTCCGTATGATTATGATGCTTATTTTCAGAATCCAACCCGTTTTGAGATGGTGACGACCAATTGTGTGACAGGGCGTGCCTGTTATCTGGAAGAAAAGGAAGACAAGGAACGTCTTTTGCGGATTGCAAGAGCTTCAAGCAGTTTGCCGTATGTTTGTCCGATTGTGCATGTGGATGGCCGCCCGATGCTGGATGGCGGAATTGTAGATTCGATTCCGGTGGAAAGAGCCATGCAGCAGGGATATGAAAGAAATGTTGTGGTGCTGACCCGTAACCGTGGTTACCGTAAATCGGAAAAAGATATAAAGGTTCCTCATTTCATCTATACACGTTATCCGCGTCTGCGGGTTGTGCTGAGCCGCAGATGTCAGGTCTATAATGAACAGCTGGAAGAAATAGAACGTCTGGAAGATGAAGGCCGTATTATAGCCATCCGACCGATTAAAAAGGTTGTTGTCAACCGGATTGAGAAAGACATTAAAAAGTTGACGGACTTGTATGAGGAAGGATATGCCTGTGCGGAAAAAGTCTTGTTGCCTTTGCTGGATGAAAAGGTAAAATGACAGATTTTATCAGATTGAGAGTCGCTGCTTAAGGCAGCAGAAAGATAATGGACCTCTTCGCTTCTAAAAAAGCGAAGAGGTTATTTATTGGAATCCGATGATGGAATTCCAATTCTAACCTCTTCGTTTTTATATCAGAAGTAACTGATTACTTGGCGAAGCTTACGGCACGGGTTTCGCGGATAACCGTGATCTTGACCTGTCCCGGATAAGTCATTTCATCCTGAATCTTCTTGGCGATTTCTGTTGACAGGTTTTCTGTCTGTTTATCGTCAATCTTGTCAGCTCCTACAATAACGCGCAATTCACGTCCTGCCTGGATTGCATAAGTCTTGGTTACACCCGGATAAGACATTGCCAGCTGTTCGAGATCGTTCAGACGCTTGATGTAAGCTTCCACGATTTCACGGCGTGCTCCCGGACGTGCACCAGAGATGGCATCACATACCTGTACGATCGGAGCCAGCAGGCTGGTCATTTCGATTTCATCGTGGTGGGCACCGATAGCATTGCAGATATCTGCTTTTTCCTTATACTTTTCAGCCAGCTTCATTCCCAACAATGCGTGCGGCAGTTCCGGTTCTTCATCAGGCACTTTACCTATATCGTGCAGCAGACCGGCACGTTTGGCTTTCTTCGGGTTCAGGCCCAGTTCGGATGCCATGACAGCACAAAGATTGGCTGTTTCACGTGCATGCTGCAACAGGTTCTGTCCGTATGAAGAACGGTATTTCATCTTACCGATGATTCGGATCAGTTCCGGATGCAGGCCATGGATACCCAGGTCGATGGTTGTACGTTTACCGGTTTCAATGATTTCATCTTCTACCTGTTTGCGTACTTTGGCTACAACTTCTTCAATACGTGCCGGATGAATACGACCGTCGGTTACCAGCTGGTGCAGGGCCAGACGTGCAATTTCACGGCGTACGGGGTCGAATGCAGAAAGAACGATTGCTTCCGGAGTATCGTCTACCACGATTTCTACACCAGTAGCAGCTTCCAGAGCACGGATGTTTCTTCCTTCACGTCCGATGATACGTCCTTTGATTTCGTCTGATTCGATATGGAATACTGTCACTGAGTTTTCGATGGCAGTTTCGGTAGCTACCCGCTGGATAGACTGGATAACGATGCGCTTGGCTTCACGGTTAGCTGTCAGCTTGGCGTCATCCATGATGTCGTTGATATATGACTGAGCCTGAGTCTTGGCTTCTTCTTTCAGAGAGTCGATCAGTCTTTCCTTTGCTTCTTCTGCTGAGAGCCCGGAGATAGTTTCCAGTTTCTCGCGTTCCTGTGACTGGAGATTGTCCAGTTCTTCTTTTTTCTTCTCGATGATGACCATCTGTGCATCCAGATTTTCCTTGATGGCTTCTGTTTCGTTCCGTTTGCGCTGCAGTTCCTCGTTCTTCTGGTTGAGTACCATTTCGCGCTGCTTCAGTTTGTTTTCAGCCTGTTGGATTTTCTGATTACGGATAGCAACTTCTTTTTCCAGATCGGCCTTTTTGTTCAGAAACTTTTCCTTTACTTCCAGGAGCTTGTTCTTTTTGATAACTTCGGCTTCTGTTTCGGCCTTTTTGATAATGGATTCATATTTCGACTTCAAGCCGTACTTGAAGAATCCATATGAAAGTGCCCCTCCCACGAGAAAGGCAACAACCGCTAGTATTACTGTTGTCAACATTATAATTAAATTAAGTATATAATAAAAAAACGCGCACAAACCTTCTGCCGTAAATGTTTTTCCGGCATCAAGCTTGTGCGCAAGTTCACAATCTCCTTATTTCTTCTAAACCGTTCCGCTTTTGTCCTTTTCGATATACTTGTCAATGTCTTCCTCCAGCTGTTTCAGCTTGTCCACATAGGGTTGTGTATCGTTTCGGTCCTTCATAGACATGTTCTCAAAGGCCAGTTCCAAAGCCGCCATAGCCCAGTGTTTCACGGTACTGAACTCCGGGTAAGCCCTGCGGTACTTGTTTAGTTTATTGTCAATCTGCTTGGCAGCGTCCCGGTATAACTGTTCTTCTTCCCTGCGGATAGTCAGCGGATACCGTTCTTTGTCAATCAGCAGATGTATTTTCATTTTGTCTTCCATAAGCGTATCGTTCCTGTTTCCTCCTGTTTCATTCATTCAGTAGAGCGATGCACTTGTCGACTTCGCGCACAAGCCTCGCCAATCGTTGTTTAGTATCTCTGAGTTCATTGTCGTTGATACTGATTATGCGAGCCATTTTGAGATTGGTGTATTGTGCTTCAGCTTCTTTGATGCAGCTTTCCATACGCTGTATTTCCGCTTCCTTTTCGGAAAGCAGTTGCCGGAGTGAAGCGTTTTCTTTTTTCAATTCATCGTATAGAAACATAAAATGCCTCAGTTTTCCTTCGAAAGTATTCAGTTGCTTTTTATCTTCTTCCGTCATCTGTACACCAAATTCTACACAAATATAATGTATTGGTGAGAAACACAAAAATTTTTTGGCCAATATTTTCATTCTTTTTATCTTTGTCCTTGCACTGAGGTGACATTAAGTGCAAATTCGACAAATTAATTTTTTTAGGAATAATTATGTATACAGTTATTAAGCGCATGGAGGTTTCGGCTTCTCATAGTCTGAAGCTTTCTTATCAGAGTAAGTGTGAGAATTTGCATGGTCACAACTGGATTATCACAGTTTTTTGCCGTTCCAAAGATTTGAATGAAGACGGGATGGTGGTTGATTTTACACATATCAAGGAAGTGGTGATGGGGCAACTTGACCACCGGAATCTGAATGATGTTCTTTCCGTCAATCCTACTGCGGAAAATATTGCTCACTGGATTTGTGAACGTATTCCTCATTGTTTTAAGGTTGAAGTATGTGAATCGGAAGGAAATACGGTCGTTTATGAAAAAGATTAATGAGATTTTCTACAGCCTGCAGGGAGAGGGATATCATGCAGGCACTCCTGCTGTATTTGTCCGTTTTTCGGGATGTAATCTGAAATGTGACTTTTGTGATACGCTCCATGAAGAAGGAACAGAGATGGAAAACGGGGAAATTGTGAAAGCTGTTGAACAATATCCGTGCCGGATGGTGATTCTTACAGGGGGAGAGCCGGGCTTGTGGATTGATTCGGCTTTGGTGGATGCTTTGCATGCTGCGGGACGTTACGTCTGCATTGAAACTAACGGTACTTGTCGTCTTCCTGAAAATATTGATTGGGTGACCTGTTCTCCGAAACAGGGGACATCTTTGAAGGTTGCTCATGTGGATGAGGTAAAGGTCGTTTATCTGGGACAAGATGTTTCTGCTTACTTGGATATTCCTGCCCGTCATTATTTTCTTCAGCCATGTTCCTGCCAGAATACGGATGAAGTGATAGCCTATATCAAGCAGCATCCGGTCTGGAGGCTGAGTTTGCAGACTCATAAGCTGATCAATATTCCTTAGAAAAACGTCGAAGCGTTTTTCTTGAAACGCCGAAACGTTTTCTTCAGAACGCCGAAACGTTTTTAAAAAAGCTGGGCAGCTTTTTCGGGATTCTCCGGAGCTTGTCCGGCTTATAAACGAATAAAAGCTGCAACTTATTCAGTTACAGCTTTTTATTCTTGCACGGGAAGAGAGGCTCGAACTCCCGACACTCGGTTTTGGAGACCGATGCTCTACCAACTGAGCTATTCCCGTGTTTGCGGTTGCAAAGGTAGTAATAATTCTGTTAACTCCAAATGTTTGATAAATATATTTTGCCTGTATTCTTTTAAAGAAGCCCTAATTCATTGAACATAAGTCGGTAAGTTTCTGCTTTTTTTTCGAGCTTCAGCGGATAGGCACGGCTGGATGAGGGCATTCTGTAGAGAGAAAGTTGCCTGTCTTCGTATTCAAAACGGGTTTTAGCTCCAACGGGAGGTTCCGATGCGTGCAGTTGCATGCGCAGCGTATCGGTTGCTTTTTGTCCGGTTGTCACGATGGCCTGGCATCTGGGAAGTTGTTTTAACAGCAGTCCGATATCGGTCGGTTCCACTATTTCCAGGAACTTGTCGGAGGCATTGTCCTGCAGGCGGCGTACGGCTGAGGCTGTATCATACAATGCAATTCCCTTTTCCTGAAGGAAGCTGATAATGCCTTCTTTGTCAAAAGCTTTTTTGTGAGGAAGCAGAAAATGGTCCTTGTTTTCGAAGAAAATCAATCCAAATATGCGCCACATATCGTTTTGCAGATTCGGATAAAAAAAGTCCATGCTCCAGCGTTTCTGTTGGGGAGGAAAACTTCCCAGCATCAGCAATACGGCATTGGAAGGAAGAAATGGTTCAAGGGGATGATTTTCTACCGGAGGGAGATTCAGAATGTCAGACATGTCGGAGTGAGATTGGTCAGAATGACTCCGGACAGGAGTTCGTGGCCGGTTGTATGGCGATACTCTTCCTGTCCGGAGAAATGGAGTTATGCTTTAGGCTTTGGCTCTTTTTTAGCCAGAAGCACAATGTTGTAGACATATTCGGTCATCCAGCTTTCAGAATAACCCAATGTATGCTGGTAATGACGGATGTTGGTACAGGTTTTGCGTACGCCATCGTCTTTCCAGTCGGTTTTGGTCAGGATGTCATGGATGGTTTTTTCCGTCATGTTGCGCAGCATTTTCTTCAGTACGCTGGGCATCCGGAATTTCCATTGCATCAGATTGCCGATGACCATCATCAGATCCTGGCTGAATCCCTGGAACATAAACAGATAAGTTTTGACATCGTTTACGTTCTTACAGTTCTTTTTGATGGAGTTATCTATTTCCTTAAAGAACGAATCTGTCAGTCCATAGATATCAGCCAGCATTTTGCGGCAGCGTGTCTTTTCGGCTATACCTAATTTGTTGTTTTGAGTTGGTATTTTTAATGTACGTTTGAAGACAGCCATGTCAGGCAGGAAGTTGATGTTGCTGATACCCAGCTGTGCAGCCATTACCGCCTGGTAATATACACGGATGAGTGTCATGAAGTCTTCCATACCTCCCACACGGACAGTTTCTTCTGTTGCTTCGGCTTGTTTTTTGCCAAACAGTTTAGAGAATATGTTCATAATTGTTTTATTGATAGTTTAATTGTTTGCAAAGATACGAAAAATGTTACCAACACTCGATGTCTTTCTCAATATCTTTCATTTGCTTTTTATGAAATACCGGACTTTTAATACCTCTGCGTTTTTGGGCCAGGTAGTCGTCCAGCAGGCGGAACGCATATTTTCCCAACAGGATGATGGCAGTCAGGTTGCAGATAGCCATGAGTGCCATAGTCAGGTCGGCAAGGTTCCATACAATGCGCAGATGGGCCAGTGAACCGAAAAGGACCATTCCTCCCACAAGGATGCGATAGACTGTGATCACCCATTGCTTCTTTGTGATGAACCGGATATTGGCTTCTCCGTAATAATAGTTTCCGAGGATACTGCTATAAGCAAAGAAGAGGATAGCTACTGCGACATAAATACTTCCGATGCTTCCGATTTCATTGTTGAGGGCAGCCTGTGTCAATTGGATTCCGTCCAGGTTTTTATCCAGATGGAGATTGCTGAACAGAATGATGAAGGCGGTACAGGTGCATATGACAAGGGTATCGGTAAATACTCCCAGAGCCTGTATCAGTCCTTGTTTGGCAGGGTGGGTGACATGGGCTGTTGCGGCAGCATTGGGCGCAGATCCCATACCTGCTTCGTTGCTGAACAGTCCTCGTTTGATTCCTTGCATCAGAGCCGCTCCGACTCCACCGCCGATCGCCTGCTCGAATCCGAAAGCGTTTCCGATGATCAGTTCGAGAACAGCCGGCAATCGGGTGATATTGCTCAGGACAATGTAAAGAGCCAGCAGAATGTATCCTAATGCCATGAGCGGCACCAGGATGCTGTTGATCTTGGCGATGCGGTGTATACCTCCGAAGATGATGATCAGGGTGAGCAGCGTGATTGCCGAACCCATGTATAACGGACGGATCTGGAAGGCACTGTCGAATGCCGCACAGATCGTATTGCTTTGTACGGAATTAAAAGCGAAACCGAATGTAATGGTGATCAGTACTGCGAACAGAATTCCCATCCACCGCTTCTTCAGGCCGGTTTCCATATAGTAAGCAGGGCCTCCGATGTAAGAGTGACGACTCTTTCGTTTGAAGAGTTGGGCCAGTGTGGATTCGACGAAAGCACTGCTTGATCCCAGCAAAGCGATGATCCACATCCAGAATACTGCTCCCGGACCACCCATTGTGATGGCTGTTGCTACCCCTGCCAGATTACCGGTTCCGACACGGCTGGCCAGCGATAAAGTAAATGCCTGAAAGGATGAAATATGTTTTTCGTGTCCGTTTATCCTGGCGGTGGAGTCCCCGAGCAGATGAATCATTTCGCCCAGCATACGGAACTGGACAAAGCGTGTCCGTATCGTAAACCAGCAGGCGCAGCCCAGCAGAAGGGCAATAAGTATATAAGTCCAAAGAATGTTGTTAGTTGTATCAATCAGTTGTATAAAATAGTTCATTTATTGGGTTTCTTTTAATTGAAAATAGAAAGTATGTCCTCTGAATACTTGTTCTACCAGTTCAAACCGGATGAAGTCAGCCAACAGTCTGCATAATTCGTGCCGCGGCATCCCCGTAAGCTTCCTGCACTGGTTAAGTGTCAGGGCGCCTTGCTGGTCGAGAAGGGTAAGAAGTTCCTGTTCTCTGGGGCTGTAAGTGACGATAACTTTTTCGTCATTACGGTTGTGCTGCCAGATTTTTAAATGTACGGGGCTGGCCAGAATGTTCTCATCCTTGATGCGGACATAAGCCCAGGCCTTGCCTGTTTCGTCGAGAGCGCATATGGGTTTCCGGTCACTCTCTGCGACACGTACTTCAAGCACATCCTTTCCCTCCACCTTATATATATAGTTCTCTAACTTTACGGGAGGCTGGCAATACATCTGGGCGGCTGCATCAATCATGTAGATTTCTTCTTCCGAGCGTACACCGGCTATCTTTCCGTTGTCTTTGACTCCCACCAGCAGTCGCCCGCCTTGCGTATTGGCAAAGGCGGACAGGCTTTTGGCGATTTTCCGTGCGTCCGATATAGCGAACTTGAAGTCTTGGCAGACATGTTCACCTTCACTGATAAGTTTCTGTATGTAGTTTGTTTCTGTTACAGTTTTCATGATGGGTCCGTACGGAGATAATATTGACCGGGCTGAAGGTCAGTCACAATGTTTATGGGTCATGATGTCCAGCACCAGTTTGTCTGTTTCGTTCATACCCTGCGAGCCGATTTTGGTCAGGTTGCGGATACTGAGGTCTACATTGTCTTCAATGATTCCTTCTACGGAAGTTACACATTTGTTTTCCATAGCAAGGATGGCTGAAAGAACCGCAGTAGAAACCCCGCTGGTAAGCTTGAGTGCGCAGCTGGGTTTTGCACCGTCGCAGATCATTCCCGTCAGGTTGGCAATCATATTCTGCACTGCGAAGGATACCTGCTGATAGTTTCCTCCCATCAGGTATGTGATTCCGCAACTGCTTCCGGTAGCAGCAACGACGCATCCGCAAAGAGCAGAAAGACGTCCGAGACTCTGCTTGATATAGATTGCAGTCAGGTGACTGAGGATCAGTGCGCGGGTTAATTCCTCCTCTGATTTATGGTTGTCTTCTGCATAGACCACTACAGGAAGTGTGGCTGCAATACCCTGATTACCGCTTCCGGAATTGCTCATTACAGGAATCATCGCTCCGGCCATACGGGCATCACAGGCAGCGGAAGTGTATGAAAGGATATGTGTGAATGTATTGCTTCCCATAATCAGCCGTTCACTGTCGCTGCTGCATAAGGTTTTACCCAGTTCGTGTCCGTAGTTTCCTTTAAAGGAACGTTCGGCAGCCTGTTTGTTCAGGCGTCTGGCTTCCAGAATAAACTGGAGCTCTTCGATGGGAGATGTCGTAGCAAAGTCGTAGACTTTCTTCAGATTAAGTTCTACGGATTCCTCTTCTGTTTCACCGGAGGTTCCGCTTCGCTTGTCCATCAGTACACTGTCATTTTTACTCAGGTATACAAAGTTTGTATGCCCTCCGCTGATGATGGCAGTTGCTTTTTCTTCGCCGGCCATGCAGGTTACTTCAATGTAGAGCTTTTCTTCGATGTTCTCTTTCAGACTGATCTGGATGGCTTGTGCTTCAATCATTTTTTTACCGGCTTCAACGGCTTCCGGCGTGCTGTCTTTCAGCACTTCCAGCTGGTATTCCGATTTTCCGATCAGTGCTCCCAGGGCAACGGCAATGGGGAGTCCGATCATGTCCGTTCCGGGAATACCTACACCCATGGCATTTTTCAGAATATTGGCGCTGAGCAGCACCTGTATCTTTTGTGGACGCTGGTTTAGTGTCTCTGCAGCCTTGGCTACGCAAAGAGCTACGGCAATAGGCTCAGTACAGCCTATTGCCGGAACTACTTCCCGATTGATCAAGGCGATTATGCGTTCTCTCTCAGACTTGTCAATCATGATTATCTTTTATTTTTTATAATTTTTCAGACCTGTTTCAAGGAAGTTGATATATTTCTGAATGTCTTCGTCGTATGAATATGACTGGTTGAGCGGCATTCCTTCGTTGTCAATCAGAACATAGAACGGCTGTGCGTTGGCTCCGAATTTAGAGCGTTGCAGGTAGCTCCATTTGTCTCCGACAGTACGCAGGGTGCGTTCTTTGCCATTTTCCGTGATCTTGATCGGTTCCGCAAGTTTGGTCTTGTCATCAACAAACAGGGTAATCAGTACGTAATCCTCATTCAGCAGTTTGCTTACTTTAGGATCTGTCCATACTGCCAGTTCCATCTTTCGGCAGTTTACACATCCATATCCGGTGAAGTCAATCATTACAGGCTTTCCTTGCTGACGTGCGTATTCCATACCAGCTTCAAAGTCATTGAATTTAGCATGTACCTCATTCTTGTAAAGATTGAAATCCTGTGTCTGCATAGGAGGTGCAAAAGCACTGACTGCTTTCAGAGGTGCTCCCCATAATCCCGGGATCATGTAAACGGCAAATGCCAGTGAAATCAGTGCCATAAAGAAGCGGGGCACACTGACTTTGGTATCGTCGTCATCGTGCGGGAACTTGATTTTTCCCAGCAGGTACATACCCAGCAGGGCAAAAATGACAATCCAGAGTGCCAGGAAGGTCTCGCGGTCCAGAATACGCCATCCGTATGCAAGATCGGCAACTGACAGGAATTTTAAGGCAAAAGCAAGTTCCAGGAATCCCAGTGTAACTTTGATTACGTTCATCCATCCTCCGGATTTAGGCATAGATTTCAGCCATGACGGGAAGAGGGCAAACAAGGTGAAAGGCAGGGCAAGTGCGATAGCAAATCCTAACATACCGATAGCCGGAGCAACAACACTGCCGGTGGTTGATACTTCAACGAGCAGGAATCCGATGATCGGTCCGGTGCAAGAGAAAGAAACCAGTGACAGGGTGAATGCCATCAGGAAGATGCTGAGCAATCCTGTAGTCTGTTCAGCCTTGCTGTCTACGGCGTTACTCCACTTGGAAGGCAGGGTAATTTCGAATGCACCGAAGAAGGATGCTGCGAATACGATCAGCATCAGACAGAACAGAATATTGAAAATAGCGTTAGTGGACAGGGCGTTAAGTGCGCTTGCTCCGAAAATCAGAGTGATAGCCAGTCCCAATGTTAAATAGATCACAACGATGGAAGCACCGTATGTCCAGGCATCGCGGATTCCTTTCTTCTTATCTTTCGTACGTTTCAGGAAGAAGCTGACAGTCATAGGGATGATAGGCCATACACAAGGAGTGAACAGGGCTAAGAGTCCGCCGACAAGTCCGGTAAAGAAGATATAAATCCATGAGTGAGATTCTTCTCCAACCTGTTCTCCGAAGTTGTTCAGCTCGTTGATGACGGGTTTCCAGTAGTCTGTAGTCTGTACTTTCATAGCCGGAGTCAGAGGAATCAGAGCTACGCTTTGTGCCGTATCGCCTGATGCTGCTTCGTTGGCAGCATTTCCTTGCGCTTCAGCAGGAGCAGCAGCCTGTTTGCCGGAAGCAGTTCCGGTAAAGGTGAAATCAACGCTGGTCGGCGGAAGGCAATTTTCATCATTGCAGGCTCCGTATTCCAGGTAACCGGTCAGCTTGTAGGCACCGCCAGTCAGTTTGATTTTCTGAACAAACTGAGCTTTACTTTCAAAGAAACGTACCTTCATGCCAAAGATCGGGTCCATTTTTTCGATTTGTTTGCCTCGCGGAGTCAGTTTGCCTATCAGTTCTGCACCTTCAATCTTATCAACATTGAATGTGGCAGAGATAGGTCCTCCTTCTGGAAGGTCAGTAGAGTAGACATGCCATCCTTTGTCAACGGTGCCGGTAAAAATGATTTCGGCTTCGTTGTCTGAAAGTGCATTCCATTCCGTTTTAAACTTGACCGGATCTTGAATCTGTGCAAAGGCCGGCAAGCATAACAGGGCCATAAACAGCCAACTGAGTACATGTTTTTTAGTCATTGCTACTTGTTACTATGTTATACAATCGGTTATTACTTGGAAAAGTGTTGCAAAGATATCAAATTTTGGCTAATTCTCTATATAGGACAAGTAGTTTTGGCTATCGGAAGGCTCTGTCCAAAGGGTATATGAGGACAGAAAAGACATGCGGACCGGTCCTTCCTTTGCTTTTCCGTATGGGAGCAAAGGGAGGACCGGTCCGTCTTTGTTGGATATGGTGTAAAATGGGCTGGATAAAAAACAGTGCAGTTGTTTGTCAGAAAGGACAGTCCCGGATACCTTCCTGGGTCATTTCGGCTTTTATCCGTTTCAGTGCTGTCCGTAATCTTTTGGCCATCGTGCTTTTATTGAGATGAAGTTCCGCAGAGATTTGCATGTAAGTCATTTCCATATAAAAATGCATTTTGATAATTTGTTTGATTTGCGGAGGTTCTTTCTCCAGGATGCTCATCAGGACATATAAGATTCTTTCTTTTTCTTTCTCTTCTTTTACAGTGTCGGACCAGGTGTCTCCTATATTCAGATCCGTAAGTTCCTGGGTAATGAATTCATGCTTTTTCTTGCGGTAAAAGCTGTAAACGTAGTTTTGTACGATGCGGTAGATCCAGGCCTGTATATGTCCGTTGCTGTAATATCCTTGACGGAGTTTTATTAAAATCCTACTGTAGATGTCCTGGCATAAGTCTTCAACATCTTCTTTGTTGCAGACCAGTGAACGTACGTTTTGTCGTATTTGTGGCATATGTCTTTGCAGGAGAATGTTTAATAGGTTTTCTTCTGAATTTGACTGATAAAGATTGAGTGACTCTTCATCAGAAGTTTTTTTGAGTTTTTTCATAATTGAAATCAGGTATATTGCTGTGTTCTTTGTCAGAGACAGCAAGGTTTTCTTAACATTCTCGAGGGAGATGCTAAATGTAAATTGATTATAAATTTGTTTTGGATCGTAAAAAATGGGGGATTTTTAGGTTGAGTTCATTGCTTTTAGGTTAAAGGTTAACATTGCTCGTTTTTCTTTTGGTTTTATAAATTTATAATAAAAACGCGAAAGTTGTATAAAGGGGAAAGGTTTCTCCTCTTTTTTTGAAGAAATAATTGTTTTCAGCCCTCTTTTCTTATGGAATGACTATAAATCCGGCTTTTGTCGCCGTAACAAGGAAGGGCGATTGTCTGGTTCTAAAAATGGATTGAAAAGAAATATCAAAAAAATATTCCCGAAAATTTGCAGATTCCAAAATAATGCGTACCTTTGCATCGCCTTTGAGAAACAAGGCACTCTCAAAAAGAGTTTTGGAGAGGTGGCAGAGTGGTCGATTGCGGCGGTCTTGAAAACCGTTGTGCTGCGAGGCACCCGGGGTTCGAATCCCTGTCTCTCCGCAATAAAGGGTGTAAATCAAGCAATTACGAGATTTACACCCTTTTTTACACCCCAAAAAGCAATTCGAGTACTTTTGCAATATAGTCTTACCTAATGTATTGTTTTGAGCAAAGAGCAAGATATGTTTACACCTCTTGCTCTTTGCTACGATTAGAAATCGTTATTTTGTTTCCTTTATGATACTAAAAATCTTCTTTTCTCCATTACGCTCTATCTCCAAAGTAAGACTCTCTACTTGTCGGATATATGATTCTAATCTGCCGCTTGAAACGGACATTATATCGGATTCGATTGCCCCTTTATCTACAGCAATAACCTTGTCACCTAACATTAACCCTGCTTTTTCTGCCTGCCCATTTATTTCCAAAGCCGTAACGCAAACAGCATTGCCGCGGACATTAAGGCGTAAACCGAGTGAGGGCAGCCCGTCTTTAATGGGTTGAAGTGCACCATCAGTACGTTTTTTGATATATAGGTCACCATTAGCGAGTATGAAATTGATCTTCCCGGCAAAGATGTTCCCGGCAACATTTCTGTCAATCGATGGTATGTAACTTAACGTACAGTCTGGAATTGCTATCCCATTACAAAACACGGTAATGTCATGGAACTCCGCAATAGTATCAGTTAACCCCTCTCTATGATAGTTGGTATACATTCTCGGTGTTTGGCGTTTCCGTAGTTTCTCATAAACGGTCTTGTCTATTATGATGTCATAATTCGAACCCAAATCAAACATCACGTTAAGAGTATCGGTCTGTTCACTATACAGCTGTAGATCATTTACACCTTCCTTTGTAAGAGTGAACCCTTTACTCTCATATTTCAACAACTGCTCATTGTCAGGTGCAAACATGACCATTTCATTGCTATCCAAATCAAATTTCCAACCTATGTTTTCCATGATGGCCCGTCCCAATACCGGTCTGTAAAGCGCATTATACATACCGTTATCTTTCGGGACTGACGTGAAAATAACTCCTTCCAGTTTACCATCTCCCAAAGTAATATCATTCACTTTATATAGTTTTGAGAAATAGACTTGTTTGTAGAAGTTAAATGTTGGCATAGGTTTTCGTTTCCAATATTCTGCCTCGTATCTGTCAAGAGTCTCTTGCTTTGCAAGTGAAGTAGATGCCTGTGTGTCGAATAAGAGTGTATCAACATATTGCCCGTTTACCGTAGCAATGACTCCAAAATAACCGTTTGGGTCACGAATTATCGGGAAGGTCTGATGGAATTCAACATTTATATTTTCTACGGCTTTGCTTTGTTCTCCATTAAAGTTTCTAATCCAAAATATTATGTAGACAAGATATATAAGCACACATATAAATAGGACTGATATTATGCGTAATAAATAGCGAAAATATTTTTTTATCATACAATTAAAATCTGTTTTTTAATCAATTAAATTGTAACAACATTCTTGAGGTTTGGGGAACACCATAACCAATTTCATGGTTAGGCGCAGAACTGTTCAATCCCGATGTATGCAGAAGATTGATAAGTTCTATTCGACTCATTCGTTTGAAATATTGTTATTCATGTCCTCCAAACAAATACGGCAACAAAATTACAACTTTTACAGATGATAAGACAAAAAAACATTAAATTAAAACTTCAATCCTCTGATTTTTCTTGGCTCTTCTGTCGGTCTTCGTAAACTTTGCCGTAATTTATCAAACTGCTCTTTGAACCATTCTCCCATCGGTATCCTGTTTATAGTCAGTATAAGCTTACCGCTATCAGTCGAATGTTTCTCTACCCGGAAAATATCATTCTTGATGTCAAATTTCCGCCTGTGTTCTTCGGAATAAATTTTGCCACTACATTGTATGGCTTCTTTCTTTGTCAAGAGGCTTTCTATCATGTCTTTGGTAAATCCGATAACAGTGCATAATTTTTCCATTCTCAACATTTCTTTGAACATTGGAAACCATCTGTGTGCCTTTTCAAGTAAGGTGTTCAGCCGGGAAATTTCTATGTCTTTGGCTTCAAGCTCTTGATTGTGTATTCCTTGAAGATTGCGTATCTGTTTGCCATGCTGTTCCTGCATTTGTTGCATCTTGGCTTTTAATTCATCAATGCCTTTATCACGCTTGGCAACTTCCTGGCGCAATTTTTCATTGGCTTGTTCCAAATCTTTCAACTTTCCACTGCCGAAAAGAGAACCAACACCACTTGCTATGGCGGTGGCTGCATTGGTGGCTGTTTTCTTTAGCTTGTCGGTGCGTATTTCTGATTTCACCTGTTTCAGTTCCTGTTCAGCAAGACTTATCTGTTCTTCTTTGTACCGTTTTGCAGCATCCATGCGTTGCAGTTCGGCTTTCTGCTTCTCAATGATGAAATCGTTACGCTCCAGATGCTCCTTGCCAGTAACAGCCTTTGACTGCCCACGCTCCATCAGGAGAATGTCGGATGCCAAACTCTGCATTTCCGTCATATCCTCATCATTGAGCTTACGACTCTTACCTGTATCGTGGTTCATCCAGTCGAAAACGATATGAGCATGATAATTCGGCTTGAACCACTTTTCGCCGACTTGGATACTCTCCCTATCCCCGGCTTCTGGTTGTCCACTAAGCCAGTGCCCCTCGTCCTTATGCAGAAAAATTTGCAGCGGTGTGATACCCCAACGTCTTTGACACTCATCACCGAATTTATACACGTCTGCCAATGTCGTATCCGGTCTGATGAGCAATACTCCCTCACGGATTGGTGAGCATCCAGCTACTTTTATAATCTTCCCATTCTTTCCCTTGCGTTCACGCTCCTTTTCCTGCATCGCTCGTCCGGTCTTTTCCTTGACCATCCGTTTGATATTTTCATAGTGCGCCTGCAGGTCAGGACTGCCGAAGCCCGGGTTTATCCACTGCTCGTTATTGGAAGTCAGTTCGGGTACGATGTAGATTTGAGACTTGCCGATATTGCGCATATACTCGGCAGTTCTCCGGTTATGAGCCTCACTTGATGTAACTCTGCAGGGCTTGATATGTATGCTTGACTTTGTTGCCATATTCTTAAATTTTGATTCGGATTGTTGATAAAATATTCTGTTGTCCGCTCATAGCCGCACAGGGTTCTTAGGGGTGCAACCCATAAGCGGAGATTGCAAAGAGAGGGTCACTCTTTGCTCGGGGTTCTCAGGGGAGAAACGCCCTGAGTGGGTTATTAGGGTAAAGCCCTAATCCCCTCGGGAGAGCCCACAACTACGTAAGCGAAGCGTGTAGTTATAGTGGGCTATAACCGGAAGCCTTTCGGTTTCTTGGATAGCGTATCATTTCTCTTTCTGACAGATTGCGCTTGCTCTTTTCTATCAGCTATTCGTTTCTGTAAATATTCGTTCAGATCTTTACATCCACTGTAGATTTGCGAGGCGTCACGTATATACCGGGTAGCATCATACTCCTTTCGGATTTGCTGTATTGCTTCCATTCCTGCACGGTCATTGTCAAAGAAACAGTGGATGCGCTCATAGCTTCCCAACGGATAGAGTGCCTTGGAAACATTGGCTACGGAATTAAGAACTATGTAATCCTGTCTGTCGAAGTCGGGTGATTGCGGACAGTTTTCCAACCTTAAGGTAAGAAAGGAAAGGTAATCTATAAATCCCTCAAAAACGTAACATGCACTCCTTGGCTTTCCTGACTGTCTGATATGGGATATTTCTTTTGGTGCGATACATCCCTTGAAATATCGGTTGCGGATTTCATAACCTCCAGATATGTTCGGAAAGGCAATGGCGAAATACCGTTTGCCGTTGTGGGTGAAACGGGCTTCCTTACATTCTCTTTTCGCCAGTGCCGTGTTTATACCTCTTTCCTGTAGATAGGTAAGCAGGGCAGGAGAAGCCAGCAGCACAATGTCCAATTGCTGAAAACTCGGTTCGGAAAATGATTGCTTGCCAAAAGAGAAAGATACGGGACGGATGTACGGTGTCTGTTCCTCGATTTTCTGTAGAAGATAAGGTACATAGTCGGAACAGTAGAGTTCCTGTGCCAGTGCAATGATATTTCCACCTTTACCGATTGCAAAATCATACCATTGGTTACGTTCGGTATTTATTTTGAACGAGGGCTCTGTCTCTTCCCGTAACGGGGATTTATACCACAGGTTGATACCTTGCTGTTTGACGGGAGAATAGCCCAAACTGTACAGAAAATCCGCTATCCTGATTTGTTTTGCTGTTTGTATATCCATAATAAGATGAGTGCTTGAATAATGGTTGGAATATTTATTTCTCTTTTCGCCCGTACCTTTTTATAAAGTACGGTCTGTATAATCACTTCACTTTATTTTCGTATATATAGGATACGGTAATAAAGTGAAGCGGTTTTTACATTCTCTGCAACCGCTTCGCTTTATCCTTAATATATAGACCTGCCGAATAAAGTGAAGTGATTACAGGTTAGACGGTCTAATAGTGAAAGTCTGGCTTGAACGTGTATTTCCTGCCGTTCTCCTGTACTATCATCCGTTTGTTCCGGAGCATGGTGATAAGTGATACTGCTTTTTGATGGTTCAGTTTTACACCTACCGACATATATGCCTTGACTAAGGCGGTTTCCAGATCCTTGTAGCCGTATTCCTCTTTCAGCCCGAAAGCCGCTTCCAGTGCTATGCGGTGCTGTTGTTCGGTAATATGTCTGTAAGGGTCGAACTTTTCCTCTTCCGGTCTTCCGGGTTTCTTCGCTTCGGGTCTGTACCCCTCTATGAGTTCAGGCAATGCATTGTCGTTGATACGGAAAGCGAAAGGTTCGAAATCCATTGCACGGATGTGCATGGCTGAAACATTGCTTATATCCCCGTTGCTCTTGTCCTTTTCCACCAGCAGAACGGTTTCCGCCTTGTTGTTCAGCTCCGTACCGATATGCCCTCTTGCGTTTTCATCGCCTTTGTTCTGGTGGAGTATCGTATGGATGTGTATCTGCCTGTCATCCGTCCACTGCATCAGCTTGGATATGATGCGTGTCGATTCTCCCGGACTGTTGATGTCATATACCATATCGCGGATGCCGTCTATGATTACAAGCCCTATGTCCGGTGTATTATAGATAGCCTGTTCGACAATCCTGATACGCTGTTCGGGCGTGTATTTCCTCAAAGCGAGAAACTCCAGATGTTCATTGTCCCTATCATCAGGAAGACCAGCAAGCCGTAAAATACGTTTCATGACTTTCAGACAGTGATAATGGCTTTGTTCCGTGTCCACATAAAGAATCTTCCTTTTTTCTTCCGGTAGTTCCGCAACATACCGCAGTACCGTACCGTTTTTCAATGCGGCGGCTACGATAGCCGATACATTGAAAGTCTTTTTACTCTTGGCTTTGCCGATGGATGCACTGAAATTGCCCAGTGTACCAATGACCGAACCTTGCACTTTTAGAATCTCAGGTGCTTTTTCGTAGATTTTCGACAGGCTCAGGCGTGAAGCTTGCCAAAGGATTATTGCCTGTTCTGCCGAAATCTCCTTTATTTCTTTCATATAGTCCATAAGCATACCTCCCATTATTTCCGTCCTCCTGTTTTCTTCCCGGCAAGCTCAAGAGCCAATTCCGCATCTACGATAATCTTGCGCCCTATCTGGGTAATCGCCTTGTCTATCTTACCGCTTTTCTTTATGCGGTTGGCAGTGGGCAGACTGCACCCGAACAGTTTGGCTATACCGAGTATTCCGTACACATACTTCTTTTCCGTGTCTGTAACGGGTTGCGGCAATGCTTCGGTCTGACCTGAAGCGTGCTTACTCAGGAATATGAATTCTTCGCCTGTCATTTGCCAGACGGGTTTTGATAATAATTCTTGGATATTTGTCATCGTCCAATCTATTTAGTCGTTAAACAATCAGCCCTGCGCACTGGCTGTTATTTCTGTTCTCGAACGATGCAAAATTAGGTAGGGTTATGAGTGGTAAGGATGGGGACGGTATAAACTGAATATCATTGTATCTTATTGAATATCAGAAAATAAAAATACCACTCAAAAATTATTTTGAGTGGTAAAAGTGGAACTTTCGTAAAGTATCAGGATATATCATGGATTATCTGAATATATGTTCCATTTCCTTGGCGAAATTTTGGTTGCTGTCACTGGGGAAATCTGAAACAGGCTCCTTGTACTTGGATTTGTAGTAGCTGTCGTCAATATCCAGCAGTTTCAGTATTCTGTCTTTCCATTTGTCCCTGTCCTGTTTGGAGAGTTTCTCGCTCATCAGGAATATCAGATAGCATACACGTATTTTCTCTCTCGGTTTTATTTTCAGCTTACAGTTGCAGGGGTGAAGATTCATATTGGCATAGAAATCCGGTGCGGAAATTTCTTCGAACTGTTCTCCTATGCACACCTCATGAATGAGCGAAAGTAATTTCATGCTGAAATATTCCTGTTGTTCTTCTGTCGTTTCCTGCAGACTGATTGGCTCGCTTGATTTATTCTCTTGCTTTCCGTCAGGAATGTATTTCTTCAATATATCCAGAAAAAGGCAGCTTTGACGGTATATGTCCGCACAACAGTTCTTCATGTATTGGAATGCCTCTGTTCTTGCAGCCTTTTGCTGGTCATAGAGTTTGTTCAGTTTGGCTTTTTCCCTGTCATATTCAGCCTTGCAGCGTTCATATTCTTTCTCTGCCTGTTTTTCCTCTTCGGCTGTATGCTCCCTGTAACCAATGGAATCATACCTGTTGTTGGCTTCATTCAGCGGCTTGCTCAGACTTCTTGTAACATCCAGCTGGGCTTCAATTTCCTGAGAATACCTTTCCATGTGCTGATAGCAAGCACGTTCTATGGCTCTGTCACTTAACGGGCGTATCTCATAAGCCTGTATGCTCTTTTCTATTTCAGTTTTCAGGCTGTTGAGTATCAGGGTGTATTGCTCTTTTTGCTTGTCAAGCACCAGTTCAAGGATAGCGGCTTCAAAGGATTTCATGTCATTATACTCCTGATAGAAATCCGATATGAATTTCTGCCTGTCAAAAGAAAAAGCGTAATTATCTATATAGTCTCTGTATATTCTGTTGAGTTCTCCATATTGGGGAATCATCGTCTGTATCTTTCCTGCCATATACTTTATATTATGGGTTCTTGTCCTTGTCAAGGAATAAGGTCAGTTCTTCTTCCACTTCTTCTATACTCGGTAGGGCAGATTTCAGATTTTCGGGTACTGCCTTGCTCAATTGATAGTCGCTGATACCTATCGGCTGGTCATATCCAGCCAAGGCATATTGTGCCACGACCTCATCCTTACCCCTGCACAGCAAAAGACCGATGGTCTTGTTATCATTTTCTCCCCTCAGTTTATCATCTACAACATTGATATAGAAATTTAACTGCCCTGCATATTCCGGTTTGAATGGTGTTGCTTTCAATTCCACGACAACATAGGCGTGAAGTTTGATATTATATAGAATCAGGTCGGCGAAAAAGTCACTGTCCCCAATCTGGAAATGTTTCTGTCTGGCAACAAAAGCAAAGCCGTTACCCATTTCCAGCAAGTAATGGGTTACATGCTTTACTAACTGTTCTTCTATATCCCTTTCGTCAGCCTTTTCTTTTGCTCCTGACAAGTCAAAGATATACGGGTCTTTTAACAGATAATTGGCAAGGTCACTTTGAGGTGCCGGAAGTGTGGCAGTGAAGTTGTTTACCTTGTTACTCTTGATTTGTCTGTCATACAGATTGCTTTCAATCTGCATTTTCAGCACATTACTGCTCCAGCCCATTTCTACCGATTGTTTCATATACCAATACCTTACGCCCAATGGTAGCGGATTATTGAGTATGACCATATGGCTTGCCCAATTTATTCTTGCAATCGGTGACGCCAAGAATAAATCTTCTATATCCTCTATTTTTATTTTATAGATGGTTGCTACTGTTTTTGCTACATTCTGAAATTGCGCAGGAACCTCCTGCGTAATTTCTAAAGATTGATTATCAGCTGATTGTATTTGCGCAGTAAGCTCCTGCGTAAATTGCCCGCTGTTGAGTTTTAGGACTTCATTAGTAATGTTTTGAATATTAGGGACTGACAGTATTGAATCTACTTCAATGAAACTACGAAGTACATTTAACGGATATAAACGAGCAAACTGGCACATATAAGTAAGATTACGCTCCGAATATCCCTTCTTTTCAGGATAATTGAATCTGATTGCCTGTGCCAACTTCTTGATAATTTTACCACCCCAGCCATGCAGGTTTTGGTGGTACAGTATATAATTGCCCATTTTCCAGTAATGGAACAACATCTGGGCATTGGCTGCGGTAATGAGCCGGACTTGTGCCTGTTCTATTTCCGAACCGACAGCATGGACAAAGGCATCAAAATGACCTTTCTTTATATTATGTTCGTTGTTATTTTCCATATTACTAACTATTACTTAACAAAGATAACTCTAATAATGGATAATCTGTGAAACAGACTGATACTTTTATAGTTGGTTAAACTTGTTCATTGCATTAGCCTTAATATCATCGGCTATGTCAATGTAGGGCTTCATGGCTTTATAATCACTGTGTCCTGTCCATTTCATTACAACCTGTGCCGGAATACCGAGAGCCAGCGCATTACAGATGAATGTTCTTCTTCCTGCATGAGTACTGAGCAATGCGTATTTCGGGGTAACTTCATCTATGCGCTCATTCCCTTTATAGTAGGTTTCACGTATAGGTTCGTTAATTTCTGCCAGTTCTCCCAGCTCTTTCAAATAATCATTCATTTTCTGATTGCTGATAACAGGCAATGCCATGTGGTTTTCAAAATGGATGTCCTTGTATTTTTCAAGTATGGCTTTACTGTACTTGTTAAGCTCAATACTCAGACTGTCTGCCGTTTTAACGGTGGTAACTTCTATGTGGTCGGACTTGACATCACTTCTCTTTAAGTTGCGGACATCTGAATATCTTAGACTTGTGAAGCAACAGAACAGGAAAACATCCCGGACACGTTCCAGATACTGTTTGTCTTTGGGTATCTGATAGTCTTTAAGTCTGTTCAGTTCTTCCCATGTCAGGAAGATTACCTTCTTGGGGGTGGTTTTCAATTTCGGTTTGAACGTATCGTATGCTATATTCTGGTGATAGTCTTTCTTGAAGCTCCACCGCAGGAACCATTTGAGGAATCCCATTTGTTTACCGATGGTACTGTTCCTCATATCCTTTTTGTCGCGCAGGAAATTGACATATTCGTTCAGTCCGAATTCATTGAAATATTCAAAGGCTAAATCTTCCTTGAACTCCTTGAGGTGATTTTTAACGGCTGCAAACTTTTCGTATGTGGATTCAGTCCAGTTATTCTGGTTGCCGCATTCTTTTACAAATTCATCGAATACCTCCCAAAAACTTATCTTTACGTCTTCCTGGTCTTCACTTGTATCTTTCATCCGCAGGTTGAATGCGTCCTTTAGCTGTTGGGTAGTGGGCATGGCTTCCTGTACCTCAAATTCCTTGAACACGTTTTGAATTTCGGTATAGTATTTCAGCAGATCGGCATTGATTTCAGATGCACTTTGCTTTAGTTTGTTGGTACACCCGTTCTTCACTCGCTGCTTGTCGGAATCCCATTTGGCTACATCGATGCGGTAACCCGTTGTAAACTCAATGCGCTGGCTTGCGTATATGACGCGCATACGGATGGGGACATTCTCCACGATTGGCACACCGTTCTTTTTCCGGCTTTCCAATGCAAAAATGATGTTTCGTTTGATATTCATAATTGGGTGCGTTTGAATTTCTACACCCAAATATACACCCAATATTTGGAATAGCAAAAGATATTCAGAAAGATTTAGATTTACTATGCACTCCAAATAATATATGATTATCAGTAATTTGCAATTTTATGATATTTCTTGAATATATAGGTTCGAGAGCCTCTCTCTCCGCGAAGAGAATGTAAGTTCCGTAAAGTCAAGGCTTTACGGAACTTTTTTTTATTGGTCAGCACAGGTGTCTCCCTTTATATTTAGTCTTTTCTGAAAGCGACCGCACGATGTCTTCGCATTGACAGGTCAATGCAAAAAAAACGACCGCACGATTGAGCCGCAACGACCGCACGATTGGGCTGAATCGACCGCATAATTAGGCCGCAACGACCGCACGATTTTTTGAGATGTTCATAGTATGATTTTTGTTCAGCTTGAGGGAGGGAGATGATAAACAACAGGTGTATAAAGTTTGTTTGAGGTATATATCTTATCAGATTTATAAGATATTATTTGTACTTTTTAAAAACTTTTTGCTATATTTGCATAAAACATAACACGGATGGGATATCGTACTGTTGCTAAATTTGGAGTTCTTCTATCTGTTATACTTTTTTGTATAGGAGTAGGATTGTATGGCTTTGCCCGGCTGAATGCAGCCGATAAGGACAAAGACATTGATTTAGTGTCGTGGGTGCCTGACGATTGTATCGGCGTAATGGAGACCGATAACATTGATTTCTTTATGAATGCTTTTTCACGGATGGCTTACGCTGCCCAGCTGGATACGCTTCATCGGGTGGGACTGATCAAGACCATTCTCAATGATATTATACCTTATATTTCTTCCAGTGACCACGGAATTTCCAATGAGGTCAATCAGATGATGGTCAGTTTTCATGCCCCTTCGGGCAGTTCCCGTGACCTGGTCGCTTATTTCCGTCTGGGAAAACCGGAGCGGAAAAAGTTATTGAAAGCTATCCGTGAGCATCGGGGCAAGGAATTTATACCCAGGGAAGAAGGTTGTCGCGGACGGACTATAGAGATCTTTCCGATAGATTCATCGGATTTTCTCTCTGTATATAGTGGAGACGGTTTCCTGGCTATCAGTTATCAGAAACGTTTGATCGAACGGGTGATTGATGCGGAGAAAGATGGAACGTCGTTGAAGGAAGATGTAGTATTTGCCTCGGTCCGCCAGCCTAAATCGGCCAATTTCCTGACCTTATACGCGCATTCATCTTCCATCCCGGCGATTGACGGTGGTGAAAAAGAGTGTTGGAGTGAGTTTGATATCCACATGAACAGCGAAGTCTTTTATTTGAGTGGCGTGATGCATGCTTCGGATGTATGTATGCAGCGGGCAGTAGATCATCTGCGTGCCATTCCTTCTATTTCGGGCGACAGTCTGCTGGTACTTTCCGGTCAGGCTAAGGTTGATTCGTGTATCTCTAAGCGGGTGGCATCTTCCCGGACTTCATTGTTTGATGAATGTGTTTCCAATTTGTCCCGGGATGCTTCTTATATTATGGTGGCCGATATGGATAAAATTGCTCAAAAACCTGAATATTACTATTCCTACTTACCTCCGTTCCTTCAGCGTCATCCGGATCTGTTCCGTCCTTTCATTCTTTCCGTTCAGATTACGGAAGTGGAAGACCGCTTGTCGCATATCTTTGTTTTTACCTATAAAGAATGATTTTAACAATGTGGTCCATAACGAATTGAATCAGCTTATTTCTTCTCTGGATGAGGAATCAAATCCTGTAATAGTTTTGCTGAAATTTAAGTCTGCTTCCGGCCGTTAAGATTTCTCAGCGCAGTTTGTTCTTCAGGAAGTGAGGCCCGGCTTTTACCCGGAAGTAGATCATGGATACTACGGTCAGGGCAGAGCCAAAGAGATAGGCCATGCGGAATGATGCTATTTCTGCAATGTATCCTCCTGTCAGCATTCCGATACCGAGACCGACATCCCAGGAAGTCAGATAAGTGCTGGTAGCCGTACCGCGCTGGCTATTGGGAGCAAGATTGACGAACAGGGTGTTATAGGCCGGGAACATGGTTCCGAAGCCGATGCCGAGCAGCAGGGCAATGACGAAGAAGAAGACTGTCGTTGCCATGAGGTTCCAGCTGACCAGCCATCCGCAGGCCGTCAGACTGAAATAGCAGAAACATACCAGATAGAGTCCGGCAGAAATGACCTGTGTCACCAGGCCTTTATCCACCAGCCGTCCGCTGAACAGACGGCTTACAGCCATTCCCAAAGCCATGCAAGTGAAGAAGAATCCGGTTTCGGCGGTAATGCCGATTTGCCGGGCATACATGGCTACATAATTGGTGGTCATGCCGTAAGGAATGGAAAGCAGGAGCAGACTGATTCCTGCCGGAATGCCTTTCAGCAGGATGAACCGGTCCAGGGAAATGGGATCGTGTTTCACCGGAGGGCGGTATGTGGTCTTCACCATGCTGGCAGCCAGCAATCCCAGTATGCAGGCTCCTAGTGCATAAGAGAAAATGACGGTGTAAGATTCTCCGGCATTGTGAAGAAACAGTCCGAACATGGGGCCGATGGACATGGCTATGTTGTTGGCCAGCCCGTAGTATCCCAGTCCTTCTCCGCGGCGTGACGATGGCATGATGTCAATAACCAGTGTATTTCCTCCTACGGTTACCGTTCCGAATGACAGTCCGTGAACAATACGCAATATAATAAATAAGGTAAGTGTTCCGGCCAGCATATAGCCGGCAAAGATCAGCATGAAAATAAAGTAGGCGAACAGGTAAAGAGGCTTGCGCGCAAATGTGTCGAGCAAATATCCAGAGAACGGACGGATGCAAAGGGCTGCAATGGTGTAGCAGGAAAGTACGATGCCGATGGTGGCTTCAGCTACCTGGAAGACTTCGTTCAGGTAGAAGGGGAGTACTGGAATCAGCAGCCAGAAGCCGAAGTAGAGCAGGAAGTTGGCTGCCAGAATCAGGCAATAACTGGGAGTTACAAGTCTGTCCTTGGACATGTGAATTTATTTTAGTTGATATGGAAAAGGTGTCAAAACATATATTTCTGTTTTGACACCTTCTATTGTATTCGCCTTTATGCTTTAGTTGGCTGATTCAAATTCTTTCAGGAAACGGGTGTCGTTTTCTGAGAACATACGCAAGTCTTTAACTTTATACTTCAGGTTGGTGATACGTTCCACTCCCATACCGAAAGCATAACCGGTATATACCTTGCTGTCGATGCCGTTGGCTTCCAGAACGGCCGGATCTACCATACCGCATCCCAGGATTTCTACCCAGCCGGTATATTTACAGAATGCGCAGCCTTCACCGCCGCAGATATCGCAGCTGATGTCCATTTCAGCGCTGGGTTCTGTGAACGGGAAGTAGGACGGACGGAGACGGATCTTGGTTTCCGGACCGAACATTTCCTGTGCGAACTGCAGAAGTACCTGTTTCAGGTCAGTGAACGATACATTCTTGTCGATGTAAAGACCTTCTACCTGATGGAAGAAGCAGTGTGCGCGGTAGCTGATAGCTTCGTTACGGTATACACGTCCCGGGCAGATGACGCGGATAGGCGGCTGTGAAACTTCCATTACGCGGCTCTGTACGGAAGAAGTATGCGTACGCAGAATGATGTCGGGATGGCTTTCGATAAAGAAAGTATCCTGCATGTCGCGTGCCGGATGATCTTCAGCAAAGTTCATGGAAGAGAACACATGCCAGTCATCTTCTACTTCCGGACCGTCAGCAATGGTAAATCCCAGGCGGTTGAAGATGCTGATGATTTCGTTGCGTACGATGTTCAGCGGATGACGTGTACCCAGTTCAATCGGGTAAGCCGTACGGGTAAGATCCAGTTCGGCAGTTCCGTTGTCCTGTGATTCGAATGTTTCTTTCAGGGCAGCGATCCGTTCCTGCATCCGGTTTTTCAGTTCGTTCAACTTCATGCCCACTTCCTTTTTCTGTTCGGCAGGCACATTGCGGAAATCTGCCATCAAGGCGTTGATGACTCCTTTTTTACTCAGGTATTTGATACGCAGCGCTTCCAGTTCTTCGGCATTGCCGGCTGTGAGGCTGTCTACTTCCTGAAGCAGTTCTTCTATTTTTGCTAACATATTTCTGTAATCTGTTTTTTCGTATGCGCAAAGGTAAGGATTAAAACTGAAATATTTTGATTTTTGAGGGACAAAAAAGAAAACTCTCTCTTATTTGATAGGGAAAAGAAAAAAACTGCTAATTTTGCATTTGATTTTTCAGAAGTGCAGATGAAAAAAATAGTTTTTGGTTGCTGTTTGTTGATCTTCATTGCTTCTTGTGGCGGAAATGGAAAAAAAGTAGATCCGTTTGAGAAGCTGACCGAACAGCTTGATTCGATGAATGTAGGTTCTGATTCAGTGCTTCAGGACACGATGGTGCTCGTAGAGGAAGTCATTCCTGTTACGGTCGATGAAAGTTTTGCTGATTTTTTCTACAATTTTGCTTCGGATGAAAAATTCCAGCGTTCACGTATTCTTTTTCCGATGCCTTACTATGAGGGTAAGGAGGTTAAACGCATAAGCCGGGAAGCCTGGAAGTTTGATCCTTTGTTCAGCCGTCAGGATGCTTATACCATTCTGTTTGATAAGGCGGAAGAAATGGAAATGGAAAAAGATACGAGTCTGCATAGTGTACAGGTGGAATGGATTTATCTGAAAGAGAAACGGGTGAAGCGTTATTATTTTGAGCGCAAGAAAGATGCCTGGTTCCTGGAAGCCATAAATTGGGAGAAATTTGCACATGGGGAAGGAAACGAGGAAGATTTCCTGACTTTCTATGAGCATTTTGCATCGGATTCTATTTTCCAGAGAGAGCGTCTGCATCACCCCTTGTTGTTTGTTACGGCCGATCCGGAGGATGAATTCCAGATTTTGGAAACTACACTTGACATCGGTCAGTGGTTTGCTTTCCGTCCGCCGATGATGAAAGAAAAGCTGACCAATGTACGTTATGGACAGACTGAAACCTTGACTTCGGATACGAAGGTTGTTGAATTCAAGGGATTTGGAAACGGTTTCAGCAACGTGATGTATTTTGAACGCCGGCATGGCATCTGGAAACTGATGAAGTTTGAGGATTTAAGTGACTAGACAGAACGTTTCATTGACTTTTTTTACTGATTGATGCATGAAAGAATTATATAATTGCTCGCTGCTGCCTTACAATACCTTTGGTATGGATGTGAAGGCTTCCCGCTTTGTGGAGTATGCGTCAGTGGAGGAACTTCGCGGTTTGTGGAATGCAGAGCGTGAAGCGGTTGCCCGCGCTTTACATATTGGCGGAGGAAGTAATCTGCTGTTTGCTTCTGATTATGAAGGTCTGATTCTGCATTCGGCCATAAAGGGATATACGGTGGTAAAGGAAACGGAAGAAGAGGTGGAAGTCCGTGTCGGAGCCGGTGAAGTATGGGACGATTTTGTCGCTTATACGGTTGCCAATGGCTGGTATGGTGCGGAAAACCTTTCATTGATTCCCGGTGAAGTCGGGGCATCGGCCGTACAGAATATCGGTGCCTATGGTGTGGAAGCCAAGGATCTGATTGTTTCGGTAGATACGTTTGGACTTGAAACCGGAGAAGAACGCCGGTTTATGCGGGAGGAATGCCGTTATGCATATCGGGAAAGTATCTTCAAACAGGAACTGAAAGGAAAATATGCAGTGACTTTCGTAACCTATCGGTTGAAAAAGCATCCTGTCTTCCATCTGGAATATGGAAATATCCGTGCGGAACTGGAGAAACAAGGATGTCAGGTAGATCTGGAGAATGTACGCCGGATCATTATTGCCATCCGGCAGGCCAAATTGCCTGATCCGAAAGTATTGGGCAATGCAGGCAGTTTCTTTATGAATCCGGTTGTACCGAAAATGCAGTTTGAAGCATTGCTCGCACAATATCCAGACATGCCTCACTATCCGGTGGATGACGCTCATGTCAAGATTCCGGCCGGATGGATGATCGACCGTTGCGGATGGAAAGGAAAGCGTGTGGGACATGCCGGTGTGCATGAGAAACAGGCGCTGGTACTGGTCAATTGCGGCGGAGCAACCGGAAAGGAAGTCATGCATCTGGCTGAAGAAATAGTGGCTTCCGTCCGCGAACGTTTTGGTGTGACCATTCGGCCGGAAGTAAATTATATCGGCTGAAAGGTTGAAAATGTCAAACTAATCAGAACGGAGAGAGTATGAAGGTAACCATATTGGGCAGTGGAACCTCAACCGGAGTCCCTCAGGTGGGCTGCAGGTGTGAGGTGTGTACCAGTAAAGATCCTCGTGACAACCGCTTGCGTTGTTCGGGAATGGTAGAAGTGAATGGAGTGCGTATCCTGATAGACTGCGGTCCGGATTTCCGTGAACAAATGATCCGCATGGATGATTACCGGCCGATTGATGCCGTATTGATCACCCACGAGCATTATGATCACGTAGGAGGGCTGGACGATTTGCGTCCTTTCTGCCGTTTCGGAGATATTCCGGTCTATGCCGAAGCATATACGGCCGACCGCCTTCAGGCTCGTATTCCTTATTGTTTTACTGAAAATCTGTATCCGGGAGTGCCTCATATTCCGTTGCACGTTATTGAGGCTGGCAAACCTTTCACCGTCAGCAACAGTTATGGCCATTCGGTGGAAATACTTCCTTTTCGGGTCATGCACGGCAAACTGCCGATTATGGGATATCGCATTGGGGAGATGGCCTGGATTACGGATATGCTGACTATGCCGGCTGCTTCATACGCGTGTCTGAAAAACCTGGATTGTCTGGTGATCAATGCTTTGCGCCAGGAACAGCATCCCACTCATCAGACTGTTCGTGAAGCCCTGGCACAGATATCATGCATTCAGCCGGAAGAAGCCTTTTTGATTCATGCGAGTCATCAGATCGGACTGCATGCAGAGGTAGAAAAAGAACTGCCGCCGCATGTGCATCTGACATACGACGGCATGGTTATCTGGCTTTGAGAAACCGGTTTCGTATCGGTGGTTATCGGGGGATGCGGGCTTTGAGCGATTCCTTGCAAAGTCCGTTCAGACCGCATGATTCACATTTCGGATTACGTGCCGTACAGACATAGCGTCCGTGAAGGATCAGCCAATGATGTGCGGTCGGTATTAATTCTTCGGGAATATATTTGATGAGATATTTTTCTGTGGCCAGTGGAGTGGTACAGGTCTGGGGAACCAGTCCGATGCGGTGACTTACGCGAAATACGTGGGTGTCGACAGCCATAGCCGCTTTGTTGAAGACAACACTCTGGATCACATTGGCCGTCTTGCGTCCCACTCCGGGAAGCTTGACCAGTTGTTCCAGTGTGTCGGGCACTTCTCCATGAAAATCTTTCACCAGCATTTGTGCCATGCCGACCAGGTGCTTGGACTTGTTATTGGGGTAACTCACACTCCGTATGTATTCAAAGATAACTTCAGGAGTACTGGCAGCCAGTGCTTCCGGAGTCGGAAAGTCCCGGAACAGGGGAGGCGTAATCATGTTGACCCGCTTGTCTGTACATTGTGCACTGAGGATCACTGCGATGAGGAGCTGAAAAGGATTTTCGTAGTGCAGTTCCGTTTCAGCCACAGGCATGGCCTGCTGGAAATAGGTGATGACTTTTTCGTATAATTCTTTCTTTCGCATGGTTGACAATTCTTAATCAGCAAATGGATTGCTGGGTGATGTATTTTTGTTTGTTCGGGAAAGTATATGTAGCCTGTTTCCCGTTTTTGTCCGTGCTTCCGGATCAGTACCATTTCTTTCTGCGGAACAGCAGATAGACAGCCGTTCCTGTTACAAGCATGAGTATCCAGGCAAAAAGATAGCCGTATTTCCAGTTCAGTTCGGGCATCCAGCTGAAATTCATTCCCCAGATACCGGCCAGGAAGGTCAGCGGGATGAAAATGGTGGAAACGATGGTCAGTTGTTTCATGATTCCGTTCATGCGCTGGTCGTTGTTGGACAGATAAAGATCCACCAGGGCCGAGATCATGTCCCTGCATCCTTCCAGTGTCTGAAGAACGAACTGCAGATGATCATTCACATCGTTGAAGAACGGACGGTTGGACTTGTGCAGAAGCGTATTGTCCGAGTGCAATAACTTGTTGATATGTTCCTTGAGCGGAAGGATGCTCTTCTTGATCAGACGGAAGATACGGCGGTATTGCTGGATTTCTTCGATGCCCGGCATTTCGGCAGGATTGGAAGAAAGCAGGCGTCCTTCCATGTCTTCCAGCTCATCTTCCAGATCAGAAATGATGGACATGAAGCTGGTCATGACGCTGTTCAAGATCACGCTGAGCAGAAAGTCTGTCTGTCGGTTGCGGATCTTGAGCACATTTTTCTCCAAAGCCGTGTGGATTTCGTTCAGCATCTCGGTTTCTTTTTCGACGAACGTGAGCAGGAAGTTCTCTCCCTGAATGATACAAAGCTGCTGCGACAGATAATTATTGTCTTTTTCCGCAGTCAGTTGTTTCAGGATGATTACATTATAATTTTCATGTTCTTCGATTTTGGTCAGGTGATCTGCATTCAGAATATCTTGAGTAACCAAAAAGTCGATACCGAAGTGTTGGCAGACTTTTTGCACGGTTTCCGTGTTCTGCAGTCCGTGTATCTGTATCCAGTTGATGCTGTTCGGCTGAAGATGAGGAATCATTTCGTCTATATCTTTGCCGTTGCAGTCGTGTACCCCCTCAGGATTATACGAGCAGAGGTGAAGATGAGTCGGAGTCTGGCTGATTCCCGTATAGTTCAGCTTCTCACTAAGCAGATTGTTCTTTGTCATAGCCTGTGAACGTTAGTCTATTCTTTTCAGTACAACATCTTTTTTGTCAATGTATTTATCGAAGAGGAAAGAAGGCATGCCAAGTGCGATACCGGCATGTATGGTACAGCCTTCAATGCCCAGCAGTTTCTGCAATTCTTTTTTCCGGTTCATGCCGGCGGCACTGCATACAAATCCGGTGTAGAACTGGGAAACGCCACATGCTTCGGCCATGAGTGAAGCATTCTGGTAAGCCAGGTTACAGTCCTGACATCCGAAACGTTCTTTGCTTCCGGTATAGAAGAACAGGGCTGCAGCAGCTCCCCGCAGGATACCGTCATTCCCTTTGTCGAACTCTTCCTGCAGTTGTTTGAAAACCGGAATATAGCGATAGCTGGAAGGCATGAGCGGTTTCAGTATCATTTTCAACAATGGATTTTCCACTGCATGGACAATAGACATGAAAGTACCGATGGTGATTCGGCTGATTTCCTTCAGTGTTTCGGGGCGGGTCACCAGTACCATCTTGACTTCCTGCGCATTGGTAGCTGTCGGAGCCCGGTGTGCTGCTTCAATAATTCGTTGCAGCAATTCTTCCGGAACCCGTTGCTTGGAGAAAGCACGATTGGAACGGCGGGAACGGATGAGCAGTTCTACCTGGTCGGCTGTGGGCAACTGGCTTCGGTCGAATGCATGGACTTTTTCAGGAGGGAAATCCGAATGTTCAATGGAATTGCCGGGACAAACGGCTACGCAATGTCCGCAACTGATGCAGGCGTCGGCATTTACTTCAATGCCTTTATCCTCATGAAAACTGAATAGAACAGAGGGACATATTCTGACGCATTTCTTACAGCGTATACAGGTGTTCTGATTAATATGTATTTGAGTCATTGTATGAAATGAATTAGGATACATGATGCACAAAGGTACGATTTTTATTTGTTTTTCTCTGTTAGCATAAAGTTTTTATGGAGGAATGGCTTCTGAATCATTCGATCATTCATCTGGCAGAAAAAGTAACGTCGGACTGGAGTAGTCCGGGCTTGCCCTGAAGCGATTTCCTTAACTTGGAGAAGAAGATAAGATTCTCCGGTTGAATTTCATTATATTCCGAAAATTCTTCGTACCTTTGCAGCCCGTTAAAAGAGAACATTTACTTACGATGCCGTGAATAGCGGTCGTGTATTCTAGAACACCACGTAAAAAACAGGAGCGATGAAAAAAGAAAATCTTGTATCAGTACCTTTTATGGTCTTGGGTATTGTGTTTTGTACCTGCCTTGTGGCAGCCAATCTGTTAGAGACCAAAGTTGTTCAACTGGGCCCGATTTCCGTTACGGCAGGGCTGATTGTATTTCCCGTTTCATACATTATTAATGATTGCATTGCCGAAGTGTGGGGATTCCGCAAGGCGCGTCTGATCATTTGGATGGGGTTCCTGATGAACTTCATGGTAGTAGCCATGGGGCAGATTGCTGTAGCTTTGCCGGCGGCTCCGTTCTGGGAAGGGGAAGAAGGTTTTAATTTTGTATTCGGCATGGCGCCCCGTATTGCTGCTGCGAGTCTGACAGCTTTTCTGGTCGGTTCGTTTATCAATGCATACGTGATGAGCCGTATGAAGGTGGCTTCACATGGAAAAAACTTTTCTGCCCGTGCCATTCTGTCGACTGTGGCCGGTGAGGGAGCCGACTCTCTGATCTTTTTCCCGCTGGCATTCGGAGGACTGATGCCTGTGTCTGAACTGGCTAAGATGATGCTGGTGCAGGTCATTCTGAAGACTCTTTATGAAGTGATTGTACTTCCTGTCACCATTCGTGTCGTGAAATACATCAAGCGGGTAGACCAGAGTGATGTGTACGACGAGCATATTTCCTATAATGTCCTGAAGATTTCTGACATTAATTAAGCAACTTTATCGGTTTAATCAAATAAAATATGAATAACGAAACAGCCCTTGTTGTATTCAGTGGGGGACAGGATTCCACCACTTGTCTGTTTTGGGCAAAGAAACATTTCAAGAAAGTTTATGCCCTGAGTTTTATATATGGCCAGAAACATGTGAAAGAGGTGGAACTGGCACGCGAGATTGCGCGGAAGGCTGACGTGGAATTTGCTGTGATGGACGTTTCTTTCATCGGCCATTTGGGTAAGAATTCCTTGACAGATACATCGATTCACATGGATGAGGAGAAGCCGGCCGATTCATTTCCCAATACATTTGTTCCGGGAAGAAACCTGTTTTTCCTGAGCATTGCAGCGGTTCATGCCCGTGAAAAAGGCATCAGTCACCTGGTGACCGGAGTATCACAGACCGACTTCAGCGGCTATCCAGACTGTCGTGATTCTTTTATTAAATCGCTTAACGTGACCTTGAACCTGGCCATGGATGAGCAGTTTGTTATCCATACTCCTTTGATGTGGATTGACAAGGCGCAGACCTGGGCACTGGCTGACGAACTGGGTGTACTTGACCTGATCCGTCATGAGACGCTGACTTGTTATAACGGTATCCCCGGAGACGGCTGCGGACATTGTCCGGCATGTAAGCTTCGTCGGGAAGGCCTGGAGAAATATTTGCAAAGTAAAAATCAAATGAATGAATAAGTTTATGGAAAGAAAAGACGAACTGACCCTGTTGGGAAACAAGCATACGGAATATAAGCAGGACTATGCGCCTGAGGTACTGGAAGCCTTCATGAACAAGCATCCTGAGAATGATTACTGGGTACGTTTCAATTGTCCGGAGTTCACAAGCTTGTGTCCGATTACGGGACAGCCTGACTTTGCCGAGATCCGCATCAGTTATCTGCCCGACAAGAAGATGGTGGAAAGCAAGAGCCTGAAACTTTATCTCTTCAGCTTCCGCAATCACGGTGACTTCCATGAAGATTGTGTGAATATCATCATGAAGGATCTGATTCGCCTGATGGATCCGAAGTATATTGAAGTAACGGGTATCTTTACTCCACGTGGCGGTATCTCCATTTATCCGTATTGCAATTACGGACGTCCGGGTACGAAGTACGAAGAGCTGGCAGAGTACCGCCTGCGGAATCACAACTGATTTTTGAGGAGCTGTTGATGATTACGACAGCTCCAGTCCCAGTGCCTCTTTCAGCTTGAGCAGTTTGGGGTTTTTCTGGCTCATCATCTGGAAACGTTCCACGTGGCTGTAGGCACGTATATTCTCGTTCGGAGCACTGACACGTACCGTCATCCGGATTTTCCGGTTATGCAGTTGGGTGCGGAGATGCGTTTCGATGTGCGGAGCCAGCTGTTGCATGTACTTCTGCACAATGTCATTGTCCACAGCCACTTCAAACGTAACTCCGTCTTTCAGCAGTTGAGGCTGCATGTTCATCATGCGGCCTGCGTTGGCTGCTTCTTCTTTCGGAAGGCGGGCGGCAAATTCACGCCAGTAGTAGTTGAGGTCTTTTTCATTAAAGATATAATCTTCCCAGTTGGCATCTGCCTGCGGGATGGCAGCCGTAGCCTGTGCAGCAGGAGCGGCTTTTTCTGTTTGTGGTGCCTGCGGCCGCCGGATGGAAATACCCATGCTTCCGGCTTTCATGACCGGAATCTTCTTTTCCGCCGACGTTTTCGGCAGCGGATTGGCATGCATCGGACCGGCTCCGGGAGCTGAAGCCTGCGGAGACGGAGCGGATGTTGCGGGCTGAACCGGTTCTGCCGGACGGTATGAGGCGTTCGGTTGCTGTAAGGTAGAAGCATAGTTGCCGGCTGGCTGTGCCGCGTAGTTCCCGGCAGCAGGCTGCGGTTTCGGTGTAGCGGGTTGAGCCGCTTGGGCAGTAGCCTGATTGAAAACGGGAGATAAAGTCTGCTTAGGGCTGCGCCCCTGGCCCGGCTCTTCAGCTTCAGCAGTCAGTTGGGCCACCTGTATCAGGGTCAGTTCCACGAGCAGACGCTTGTTCTTGCTCAACCGGTAGTTGAGGTCACAATCGTTGCACAGCTTCATCGCCTTGTATAGAAACTGCGGCGTGCATTTCTGTGCCTGAGCCTGGTAGCGTTCGCGGATGGAAGCTCCCACTTCCAGCAAAGGCAGGGTAGCCGGATCACGGCTCACCAGCAGATCCCGCAGATGAGAACTCAGTCCGGTGATGAAATGATTCCCGTCGAATCCTTTTTTCAGTACATCGTTGAAGAGAAGCATGCATTCCGTTACCTTGTTTTCCAGGAAACAGTCTGTCAGCCGGAAATAATATTCATAATCCAGTACGTTCAGGTTGTCGATGACACTCTTGTAAGTGATGTGTCCGTTTGTGAAGCTCACCACCTGGTCGAAGATGGACAGAGCATCACGCATACCTCCGTCGGCCTTCTGGGCGATGACATTCAGGGCTTCCGGTTCGGCTTCCACATGCTCCTTGAGGGCCACGCTTTCCAGGTGTTCCACCATGTCGCTGACACTGATCCGGTTGAAATCATAAATCTGGCAGCGGCTCAGGATCGTCGGAAGGATCTTATGCTTTTCAGTGGTCGCCAGGATGAAGATTGCATGATGAGGCGGTTCTTCCAGCGTTTTGAGGAAGGCATTGAAGGCTGCCTGTGAAAGCATGTGTACCTCGTCGATGATATACACCTTGTACTTGCCGATCTGTGGCGGGATTCTCACCTGTTCGATCAGGGAGCGGATGTCCTCTACTGAATTGTTCGAAGCGGCATCCAGTTCGTGTATATTGTAGGAGCGCTGTTCGTTGAAAGCCTGGCAGGATTCACATTCGTTGCAGGCTTCTCCGTCTTCCTTCGGATGAAGGCAGTTGATGGTTTTCGCAAATATACGTGCACAGGTTGTCTTTCCCACTCCGCGGGGTCCGCAGAACAGGTAGGCATGAGCCAGCTTCTGATTGGCGATGGCGTTCTTCAGGGTAGTGGTCAGTGCACGCTGTCCGACTACCGTATCGAACGTGGCCGGACGATATTTACGCGCTGATACAATATAATTTTCCATAAATCGGATGAGTTGTTTGAATTCATATCTTTCGCAAAAGTACATAAAATCTGCCAACCTTCTAAACGATGTCGTTTATTATTTCGCTGCACGGATGCGATACTTTCCGGATTTGTGTGTGATCTCACTTTTTTTCGTATCTTTGCGGCTGTGTATTAAGAATCTGTTTTATGAGTAAATTACTAGAGGCCTGGAACTTTATCCGCCGGTATAAATATGCGATCACAATCGGTGTTTTTCTGCTGATTATCGGTGTGCTGGACGAAAACAGTCTGATCCGTCGCATCTCTCACCGCCGTGAAATCTATCAGCTGAATTCAGAAATTGAGCGCTATCGCAAGCAGTATGAGGAAGACAGCCGCATGCTGAAAGAGATTACCTCGAATCCGAAGGAGCTGGAGAAGGTGGCTCGTGAGCGGTACCTGATGAAGAAATCCAATGAAGATATTTACGTTTTTGAAGAAGATTTGAAATGACAGCCCGACAATCAAATATATTGGCCATGACCGGAGCAGTTCTTTTGTTCATCGGTCTGGCGCTCCAGTTTGTGAAATTAGTGTTTGCTCCCTATGTCTATCTGGCCGGTTCCATCCTGTTTGCCTATGTGCAGGTACGTTCAGGCTATGACGGCAAGAACATCGTGATCCGTCGTCTCCGTCGCCAGCAGCTGATGGGAGCCATGTTGCTTGTTTTCACGGGAGTGCTGATGCTGTTGTGGCATCGCAACGAGTGGATTGCCTGTCTGAGCATTGCTGCCGTGCTGGAACTTTACACGGCTTTCCGTATTCCTCAGGAGGAACAGAAAGAAAAGAATTCCTGAAATCTTTGATTTTCAGGGATGTTATGTTCCTGAAAAAACGTCCCGTTGTTTTTTAAAAACGTTTCGTCGTATATTGTTAAACGTTTCGGGCTTTTACCTGAAACGTCCTTATGTTTTTGAGCGGATGGTGCAGTCCGCTTTTTTTGTATGCCTGCATGTCTGCCGAAAAGAAGAAGTGCCGGTGCAGTCTTCTCGCGAAGGGTTGCACCGGCACTTCCGGTTAATGTCTTTCCCGCTCAGGTTGTGGGCGGAATTTGACGGTTCCTTATCGGATGATTGTCATTTCCTTGATCAGATGACCTGCTCCCGCATACTTGTCGATGATGAACAGCGTATAGCGGATGTCTACCACAGCAGCGCGCTGCAACTGGGGATTATAGGCAATGTCACCCGTCAGACCTTCGTAGTTGCGGTCGAATCCGGTACCGATCAGTTCGCCTTTGGCATTGAAGACCGGCGATCCTGAGTTACCTCCGGTGTTGTCGGTTGCCGTTGCAAAACAGATAGGCATGCGTCCGTCCGGCATGGCATACGGGCCGAAATCTTTCTTCTCATACAGTTCCTTGAGGCGGGCCGGTACGACGAATTCCGGATTGTTGGGATCTTCCTTTTCCATGACTCCTTTCAGTGTCGTGTAGTAGAGATATTCCTTTCCGTCTGCCGGTTCATACGATCCGATCTTGCCGTAAGTGAGTCGCAGGGTAGAGTTGGCATCGGGATAAACCGGTGTCTTCTCTTTATGCTTGAGTTCCAGCATACCTGCCACCCAGGTCTTGTGTGCCCGGTTATAAGCATTGGTCTCTGCCTTCATGGCATCACTGGTAGCCTGATATCCTTTTTTCACCGATGAGGCATACTGCACCATCAGGTCGTTGGCCAAAGTTTCTGCATCCGGTTTTTTGAGGAAACGCTCCAAAGCTTCCGGACTGCTGAAAACAGACTGGCTGAAACAAGCGTCGACAAAGGCATCGGTATTGCCCTGGAACTTCTTATCGATCAGCTGGAAAATGCTGATGCGCTGTTCGGCAGGAACCAGCCGGGCATACAAGGCGATCAGCTGACGGGATACCTTGCGGTCTACTTCCGGGTTGTAATCTTTGTTGAAGAACTTCTTGCTGCTGTTTCTGAGCTGTTCGGTTGCTTCACTGATTTCTTTCTTTTTCCCGTTCTGCAAGGCTTTCAGCAGACCGGCTGTTTCCGGAATGTTGGAGAATTCGGTTCCCAGCATCAGTGCTTCGTAGATAGCCTGCTGATGATAAACCGCGTCGTGGCGTTTGGCAACAATCTTGCGGATGGTCTCATAAGCCTCGCGATAAGCATCGTTTCCGGTTTCACGTCCGAACTCAAGAAGTCTTTCCTGCTGTTCCTTTTTACGGTTCAGCACCTTCAGTTTCACCAGTCCTTCGTTCATACCGATGGCATTTTTCCAGTAGTTGGCCGAAGAAGCATATTTGGCTGCATACTGGATGCGAGTTCTGGCGTCCTTTTGCATTTCCTCGTTCAACGCTCTCAGTCGCACGCCACGAACCGTGTCACGCATGAAGTTGGTAGTCTGCATACGTTCTTCCACTTCGTCGCTGATCATGTAGCGCCAGTTGCGTCCGGGGAAACCCATCACGAAAGTGAAGTCACCTTCCTTGACACCTTTCAGATTGATGGCGATGTGTTTCTTGACTTTCAGCGGAACATTGTCTGCGCTGTATTTGGCCGGTTTTCCATCCTTGTCGGCATAGATGCGGAAGATGGAGAAGTCACCGCAATGACGCGGCCACATCCAGTTGTCGGTGTCGGCACCGAACTTACCGATGGAAGAGGGAGGTGCGCCTACCATTCGGATATCCTTGTAGACGGTCTTGACAAACAGGTAATATTTGTTTGCGCCGTAGAACGGTTTCAGTTCCAGTACGGTGAACTCGTCGGTGTGGATTTTTTCCTGCTCGGCAAAGCGGTCAGCCACCTTGCTGAGGTAGGAAGGAGACAGATAGTTCAGTCCTTCCGGATCTTCATCTTTTTGCAGCTGTTCCATCACGTAGTCCGTCACATCGAGGATACGGTCGATGTAAGTAACGGTCAGTCCCTCGCAGGGAAGTTCCTGTTCACGGGTCATGGCCCAGAAGCCGTCGGTCAGATAGTCATGCTCCACCGAACTGTGCTGCTGGATGTAGCCATATCCGCAATGGTGGTTGGTCAGTACGAGACCTTCCGGAGAAATGACTTCACCGGTACATCCTCCTCCGAAGTGAACGACTGCATCCTTCAGACTGATGCTGTCGGGGGAGTACACTTTGTCGATGCTGATATCCAGTCCGAGATCGTACATGACGGCAGCATTCTGCTTTTTCAGGTCGGTCAGCATCCACATCCCTTCGTCAGCATGGCTGGCGAAGGTTGTGAAAACGCTTAAAAGTGAGAATAGGATTGTTTTTTTCATCGTTTATTCTACAATGTTCATTTCGTCAATCAGGTTCTTGCATCCTCCCAGTTTTTCCACGATGAACAGGACATAACGGATATCTACGGCAATACAACGCTGCAGGTTGTTGTCGAAGTTGATGTCGCCGCTCAGTGATTCCCAGTTACCGTCGAAAGCAGTTCCGATGAGTTCACCGTTGCCGTTCATGACGGGTGATCCGGAGTTACCGCCGGTGATGTCGTTGGTTGTCAGGAAGCAAGCCGGCATTTCTCCGTTAGGCAACGCATAACGTCCGAAGTTCTTGGAAGCATAAAGCTCTTTCAGTTTGGCCGGTACGACGAATTCCGGGTTGTTGGGATCCTCTTTTTCCATTACTCCCTTCAGGGTTGTATAGTATTTGTAGTGGATTCCGTCTTTCGGATCGTAGGATTTCACGTTTCCGTAAGTCAGACGAAGCGTGAAGTTTGCATCCGGTGCTTTCGGAGTCGGTGCATACATTTCGCACAGACCGCGAACGTAAGTTTTGTGAAGCAGGTTGATGTCACCTCTTGCGTTGCTCAGCTGGTCAGCCAGTTCCTTATACTTCGCATTTCTTGCAACGGTGTATTGTACAGCCAGGTCCTTGTCGATTGCTTCAACGGTCGGGTTGGCCATGAATGCATCGAAGTTCTTTTCGCTGGCAAAGATGCTGTTGTCATACAAAGCATCCACGTAAGCATTGTAGTCGCCGTTGAACTGTTTCTGTACGGTCTGGTAGAAGTCGGGCAGAGCTTCCGCAGAAACTTTCGAAGCATACAGCGGGATCAGCACTTTGGCAACCTTGCGGTCTACTTCATGGTCGTAGTCCTTGTTGTGGATGTTGGCGAATTCCTTTTTCAGTGTTTCCAGTGCTTTGGCAATGTCCTTTTTGTTCTCCTTCTGCAAAGCAGTCTTCAGCTCATCGAAGGCAGCCTGAGGTGCACTGAATTCGATACCGCTGCGGAAAGTTTCGCTGAAGTAAGTATTGCGTGTCTGGATCGGCATAACCCGTTTGACGTATTCGTCAATCTGTCCGACCACCTTTTCATAATCTGCATTACCCTTTTCCTTGGCATACTGTGCAAAACGGCTTTCCTGTTCAGCTTTTGTTTCCAATACTTTATTGTCCACAATGGCCTTGTTCATACCGATGGAGTTTTTCCAGTAGTTGCTTGATCCGGCAAACTTGCTGGCATACTGGATACGTACCTTGTCGCTGGCAGCCATTTCCTTGCGCAGTACGTTCTGGCGTGCTTCACGAACCTCGATGCGCGGCACGTTGGTAGCTTCCATACGGAGACGCACTTCGCTTTCGGTCAGATAACGGCTGGTGCTTCCCGGGAATCCCATGATCATGGCATAATCGCCTTCCTGCAATCCCTTCAGAGAGATGGTCAGGTATTTCTTTGATTTCAGGGGCACATTGTCCTTGCTGTATTCTGCCGGATTTCCGTCTTTGTCTGCATAGATACGGAAGATGGAGAAGTCGCAGGTGTGACGCGGCCACATCCAGTTGTCGGTTTCTCCACCAAACTTACCGATAGATGAAGGAGGAGCGGCAACCATACGAACGTCCTTGTATGTCTTGATGTAGAACAGATAGAAGCGGTTGCCTTCGTAGAAAGGCAGTGCCTGAGCCGTGATGCCCGGAGCTTTTTTCAGGTCGCTTTTCTTCAGTTCTTTTTCAGCGAGTTCTTTCAGGTATTTGCTGCCGAAGGTTTCAGCTTCGGTTACTTTTCCTTTCTTTACATCTTCGTTTACTTTTTCCGTTACATCCACGATGCGTTCAACGAAACGGAATGTCAGGCCCGGAGTAGGGATTTCTTCCTGATAACTCTTTGCCCAGAATCCGTCAGTCAGGTAGTCGTGTTCCACAGAACTGTGCTGCTGGATAGCTCCATATCCGCAGTGGTGGTTGGTCAGGATCAGTCCGTTGGGTGAAATGATTTCTCCCGTACAGCCTCCTCCGAAGATACCGACTGCATCTTTTAATGTCAGTTGTTCCGGATTATAAATGCTGGCAATGTCTATTTTCAGGCCCTGAGCTTTCATTCTGTCGGCCAGGTTCTGCTCTTGCATCATCTGCAGGAGCCACATTCCTTCATCGGCTTTTGCCGGTGAAAATGCCGCACAAAGCAGTGCGAGTGCTAGTACTTTCAGTTTTTTCATTCTATTTTTAGTTTAGATAAATTTATGCAGGTAATTAAAATACAAAGGTAATAAAAATATTAGGAATACTTGTCTTTGACATCAGGTTACTTACATTTGCTTTTTATCCTTTTGTCATCCGGCTGACATTTTGCATATTCGGGCCTGTGAGAGTCGCTGATTTGCGCCCCGAGGTGCGGGGAGAAGCCAATTCGCGAACGGAAAATTACTTATTCGCTTGTACTTGAGATTATTAGCTGAAAATTTAACATCTTCAGGCTGCTCATCCGGATCAGAAAAGAGGCATCTGGAGCAGCGAAAGGAACATTCGGAGCCGATGTCTGCCCGTTCTTCCAGATTCGTGCGGTTGTTTTCCTTGGTTTGACCGCACATTTTGGCCGGAACGGGCTGTCGAAAGCACCGCAACGGCCTGACGATTTCTGCATAATGAACCGTTATTTCTGCATCTGTATGCAAAAGATTGCATAAAATATCGCTTTTATCTCCGGATTGCTTTCCAGATGAGGCCGGATCAGATCCGGGCGTGTAAGTCTTTTCTGTCAGAATGATTCAAAAGGAAACCGGAAAGTCCGGCGGGCTTTCTTTTTGCCCCGATGCTTTTGCTTACAGTCTGTCACACTCCCTTTTCGGCCACTTTCAGGAACTGTTCCGAAAGAGTAATAATCCTCTATTTAAGTTTAAATTTTGGTAATTTTCTTTTGTCAAAACGACAAAGATTATACCTTTGTCGCGTAATTCAAATAAAGTATCGCGAGCATGTATAAACTTTATTTTTTCCTGTTTTGTGCTGTGCTTTTTGCTTCTTGCGGTAAGAAATACAGAATAGAAGGGGTGTCTTCCGTTTCATTGCTGGACGGCAAGATGCTGTTTATCAAAGTGCCGGCAGGTGACAAATGGGTAAATATTGACTCGGCAGAGGTGATTCACGGCCTGTTCAAGATGGAGGGAAAAGCGGATTCAACGATGTTGGCTACTCTGTTTATGGACGATGAATGCATCATGCCTTTCGTCATTGAACAAGGAAAAATCAATATCAATATTGACAATGCAGGCATCACCATCAAGGGAACTCCGCTGAATGACAGTTTCAATGATTTCATCATGCAGAAAAATTCACTGGACGACCGCGCATACGAAGTGGAGCGTGAGGAAAGCCGCATGATCATGGACGGTAAGGATCTGATGACGGTTCACCAGGAAATCGAGAAAAAGCGCCTGGCTTTGTCGGACGAGATGAATACGCTGGTGAAGGATTTCATTGGAGCCAACTATGACAATGTGCTGGGTCCCGGAGTATTTATTTTGTGGTGCAACAGCATGCCCTATCCGATTCTGACTCCTCTGATGAAGGAAATTGTGGACAAGGCGCCGGAATCGTTCCGCAATGATCCGCTGGTCAGGGAATTCCTGATGGTGGCGCGGAGCAATATGGAGAAGATGCATTGATAAAGAAAAGGCATACAGAGAGGTGCGGTTGCACGGTCTGTATGCCTTTTTTTCAGTTACGATATTTTTCGGGGAGTCCGCTCTCGATGGCCTGATAGGATTCGGTCATCAGTTCTTTCAGATTTTCTTCTCCCTTTCCTTTGGGATAGATCGGCGTGTGGATCGTCAGTTTGAGCCGGTGCCAGGAAAGGAGTTTGCCGGTTCTCGGCAGTATGTCAAACGATCCGTCGATGGTCATCGGAACGACGGGCAGCTGTAATTGGTCTGCCAGGAGGAAAGCGCCTTTTTTAAACTCGTTCATGTGTCCCGTGAAGGTGCGTCGTCCTTCGGGGAAAACCACAAGGGAGGTTCCTCCCTGCAACACTTTTTCTGCGTGTTTGATGGTTTCATAAACTTTTCTGGGGCTGGATTTATCTACAAAAATGAAACCGGCCGATTCGCATGCCTTTCCGACAAAAGGAACTTTGCGGAGACTTTTTTTCATCATCCATTTGAAGTTTCTTCCCAGAAATCCGTAGATCAGGAATATATCGAATGCTCCCTGATGATTGGCCAGGAAAACATACGATGTGCGGTGGTCGATCTTTTCGTGACCTTCTACGGAAACCGGCAGAAGAAACAGCCAGCAGGTGAGTTGAGACCAGATTTTTCCGGGATAGTATCCCCAGAAATGTCCGTTTCCCAGCCAGCATCCGATCATGGTAGTCAGTGCCGTGAGGATGGTCAGAACCAGAAAGATGGGCAGACCGATGCAGATTTGGTAAATGATGTATAAGATCTTCATTGTTTATTGGTTTTTATTGATTGAATACTACTTTTGCGTAAGGTGATAAGTGTAATTTCCGGCCACGCTCCCAGGCGCATGGGGAAAAGAACATAGCCCAGACCTACGTTCACATAAAGGCCTCGTCCGTCTTCCAGGTACATGCCGCAATGCTCCGGATAAACGAAGCGGGAGAAGGAGAAACCGAAGAGCCGGATCTGCATGTCGTGTGTATGGCCCGACAGGGTGAGCTGAACATCGCTTTCCGGCAATATTTCTCTGCGCCAGTGTGTCGGATCGTGACTGAGCAGGATCTTGAACATTCCTTCAGTTCCCTGAAGTGCCTGAGTCAGGTTGGCGTAGTCGGGGAAGGGAGGAGCTCCGCTGTTTTCCACGCCGGCCAGTGCAATGGAGTCGTTTCCCCGGTGCAGAATGCGGTGGCTGTTCATCAGCATTTGCCATCCCATTCGGTTTTCCCGGACGATGAGGCTGTCCACATTGGCAGTCCGGTCAAGTTCGGATTCCCATCGTGTGTAAGTGCCATAGTCGTGGTTTCCCAAGACGGAGAACACTCCGTCTTTTGCGCGGAGTTGTGACAGGACGGGAACGAACTCGGTCAGTTCGTCCGCACGGCTGTTGACCAGGTCACCGGTGAATACCGCCAGATCCGGATGCTGGGCATTGCATAAGTCGATGGCCCGTTGCAGGGCATGGCCGTTGCCTTTCCAGCTTCCCGAATGGATATCGGACAACTGGAGAATGCGGTATCCGTCGAAAGCATCCGGCAGATCGGGCGAAACGTAAGTAACCTGATGTACCTTGAAGTTCTCTTTTCCCCGGACTGCACCGAACAATATGTAGCCAAAGGCGGCCAGTGCAGGCAGGAGAGCAATCCATCCGTGAGGAAGCCGGATGCGGAGCAGATTGGAAATTCCCCGCATCAGCAGGCTGAACAGTGCAAATACCGCTTTGGGAACAGCAATACATAATGTAATGATCAGGTAAGTTCCGAAGTGGTGTTGCTGTATGCTGTCCTTGAACAGAATGAATATCAGCAGTACCAGCAACAGGGACGCACTGGGAATGCCGAACAGTTGTTTCCATAATTTGTTGGACTGATGGCGGATGTATGCTTTGTAGATATACCAGTCGGGCAATAAAAGCAGGACGATAAAGAACAGGGAAACTCTCAGCAGAATCATGGCTTATGGTCAGTCTTGTAAGTTGGCAGATAGATATTTTCTCATTTCTTTTACGCTGAAGCCTCTTCGTTCAGCATAGTCTTTCAACTGTTCTTCGTCGATTTTTCCCACCGCAAAGTAGCGGGAAGCCGGATGCGAGAACATCAGACCGCATACGGAAGCATGAGGCTGCATCATGCCGTTCTCAGTCAGATGAATGCCGATGCGCTTCATGTCGATCAGTTCATCCAGCAGATAGCTTACCGAAATATCGGGTAAGGAGGGATATCCGACAGCGGGACGTATGCCCTGATAGTCTTCATTGAGCAGCTGTTTCATGGTCAGCTGTTCGTCGGGTGCGTAGCCCCATGCTTTTTTCCGGATGAATTCATGGAGTTTTTCGGCAGCAGCTTCCGCCAGTCTTTCGCCGAGCGTCTTGACCAGCAGATGCTTGTAGTCATCATTCTGGTAAGGCTCTTCCATGCGTTCGTCGATGGTTGTGGCAAACGCTCCTACGGTATCGGCAATTCCGGAACTCAACGGACGGACGAAATCGCTCAGACAGAGAAACGGATCTGTGGGATGAATGCGGGTCTGCTGTCTCAGGAGCGGAAAGCGATGGCCGGCAAGGATCAGGTTGTCTCCGTCGGCATTGGCTTCCATCAGCCGGTAGACGGCATACACTTTATACTTTCCATCTATGGCGTTCAGCATGCGGTTGGCTTCCTTATGCAGCTGCATAGCCTCTGCTGCCTTGGCGCGGTCGGCTTCGGGAAAGGAAGCCAGCCATCCGGCACGGCAAGCATCACAGCCGTGAATATCGGCAATAGTTGCAAACCGTGGCTGAAATCCCCAGGCATGGAAAAAATAAATCCAGTTGATGTATTCAGCCAGGTCGTGAATGTCGTAAGTAACGGTTGTAATACCCATAAGAATCACATTTCGTTTTAATCTTTAAAGAGCTCTCCGGAAAGTCAGAGCCTGTCCGCGTACTTCCTTGTGGAGTTGTCCGTTGTCATAGACCAGAGATCCGTTGACGAAGGTCTTCTCAACCTGGGCATGGAAACGCTGTCCTTCCATCGGACTCCAGCCGCATTTGCTCTGGATACACTCAGGAGTGACGGTCCATTCTTTGTTCGGATTGACCAGTACGAGGTCGGCCTGATAGCCGGTTCGGATGAAACCGCGGCCCTGAATCTGGAAAAGTTCAGCCGGAGCGTGACACATTTTCTGGACGAGCTGTTCCATGGTCAGGACTCCTTCGCGCACCAGTTCCATGATACTGATCAGGGAGAACTGGAGAGTCGGCATGCCGGATACTGCTTTCAGGGCTCCTCCTGCCTTTTCGCTCAGCAGATGGGGGGCATGATCTGTTCCGATCACGTCAATCCGGTTTGTGGCGAGTGCCTGGCGCAAGGCATCCCGATCCTGTCTCGTCTTGATGCTGGGGTTGCATTTGATGCGTGCTCCCAACGTCTTGTAGTCTTCGTCACAGAAGAAGAGATGAGACACACAGGCTTCCGAAGTGATGCGCTTTTCCCCGAGAGGACGGTCTTCGAAAAGTTCCAGCTCGCGTGCTGTGCTTACATGCAGGACATGCAGGCGTGCTCCGGTTTCTTTGGCCAGCTGTATAGCCAGAGAAGAAGAACGGTAGCAGGCTTCTTCACTGCGGATGAGCGGGTGGCAGGAAATATCGGGATCCTCTCCATATTTTTGTTTGAAGAGTTCTGTATTCTGACGGATGATATTCTGGTCTTCACAGTGGGTAGCAATCAGCATCCCTGCCTCAGAGAAGATTCTTTTGAGGGTTTCCATGCGGTCGACCAGCATGTTTCCGGTACTTGCTCCCATGAAGAGTTTGACTCCGCATACATGGGTCTTGTCAAGAGCGGCCAGCTGGTCAGCATTGTTGTTGGTTGCTCCGAAATAGAAAGAATAGTTGACCAGGCATTTCCGGGCTGCATCAGCAAACTTGTTGTCCAGTGCTTCGAGGGTTGTAGTCTGCGGATTGCAGTTGGGCATATCCATGAAAGAGGTGACTCCTCCGGCGGCAGCTGCCGCTGTTTCTGTAGCCATGTCGGCTTTATGAGTCAGTCCGGGATCGCGGAAATGTACATGATCATCGATCACGCCGGGCAACAGATAACATCCCGTCGCGTCAATCTCTTTGTCGCAGGGTGATGCCGGAGTTTGTCCGTTTTCCAGTATTTCAGCTATCTTTTCATTTTCTATTACTACAGAGCCGACGAATTTTCGTCCTTCATTTACAATGGTTGCATGATGTATCCACGTACGCATGTTTCTTAGTTTTTTATTTTGGAAGGATATTTTCGGAACCAGCTGTCCCATTTTAGTTTAATCACACCGAATACGGCCTCACCGAAAATGCTGCTGTTCATCTTGGAAGTTCCCAGTTCGCGGTTGATGAAGATGACGGGTACTTCTATGATTTTGAATCCGCATTTGTAGGCAGTGAATTTCATTTCTATCTGGAAGGCGTACCCCTTGAAACGGATCTTGTCCAGCGGAATGGTTTCCAGCACTTCGCGGCGGTAGCATTTGAAGCCCGCTGTCGTGTCATGAATGGGCAGACCGGTAATGAAACGTACATATTTGGAAGCAAAGTATGACATGAGTACTCTTCCCATGGGCCAGTTGACCACATTGACTCCGCTGATATACCGGGAGCCGATTGCCACGTCTCCGCCCTCATCATGGCAGGCTTTATACAGGCGGGGCAGGTCATTGGGATTATGACTGAAGTCCGCATCCATTTCGAAGATGTAGTCATACTTGTGTTCGATCGCCCATTTGAATCCGGTAATATAGGCTGTTCCAAGTCCTAATTTTCCTTTCCGTTCAATCATGAACAGGCGTTCGGGAAACTCTTGTTGCAGACGGCGTACGATATCAGCCGTCCCGTCCGGTGAGTTGTCTTCAATGATCAGAATATGGAAATATTTCTCCAGCTTGAAAATGGTCCGGATGATATTTTCAATGTTTTCTTTTTCATTGTAAGTCGGGATGATTATGATGCTGTCACTTGTTTGCATATTGATGTCTGTTTTAGGCAAAGATAGGGAATAATATAAGATGTCTCATCATTTTCTTCGAAAAAGTGATAAAAAACTTCGGATGCTTTTCTTTGCCATAAAAATAAAAATGCCGTATTCCCAACATTCTGAGAATACGGCAAGGTCATATTTTTATTTATCCGATATGGCCAAAAGTATATTGTGCAGCTTGTGTCATCCAGTCAAAGGCCTGTGGGCATATTCCTATGAGGCAGATTGCTGCAAGGCAGATTGCCAGAGCCGCTCTTACCGCACCGGAGCTGGTGAACTTCGGCAAGGGATTGGTTTCTGCCGGAGTGATGAAGATTGCCTTGACAACCAGAAGATAATAATAAAGTGAGATCACGGTATTTACCAGTGCGAGGAAAACGATCATCCAATGACCGGCATGGAAAGCGGCTGCAAAGACCATGAACTTGGAGAAGAATCCGGCGAACGGGGGAATTCCGGCCAGTGAGAACAGTCCGGCTGTCATGACCAGACTCAGCCGTGGATTGGTCTGATAGAATCCGTTGTAAGCTTCGCGGTCGGTTCTTCCTCCGCAATTCTGTTCTACTGTACTGATCACACCGAAGACGGCCAGGTTGGCTACCACGTAGACAGCTACATAATATGCCATGGCTCCTGCGCCCTGAGAGGGAGTTCCAAGTACGGCCAGTATCAGGTAGCCGGCTTGTGAGATACTACTGTATGCCATGAATCGTTTCATGTCGTGTTGCAGGAGGGCAAGTACGTTGGCCAGTGTGATGGACAGAATGATCACGACGGCTGCCAGATCTTCCCACTGGCTTGCCATGGGACCGAAGGCTTTTACCAGCGCATTCAACAGCGTAAATGCAGCTGCTCCTTTTGAGATGACGGACAGGTAAGCACTGACACAGGTCGGAGCGCCTTCGTAGGTATCGGGAGTCCACATATGGAATGGAACCAGACTTAACTTGAATCCCATTCCGGCGAAGAACAGAACGATTGCCAGAATCTGAAGGGGAGTACCTGTCATGTGCTGGCTCAGGTCGGCGAAATACATGGTTCCGCAAGTTCCGTATACCAGAGACAGCCCGTAAAGCATCAGGGCAGAAGAGAACATGGCAGAGAGGATGAACTTGGCTCCGGCCTCTGCACTGTGATGGCGGAACTTGTCGAATGCTACGAGACAAGCCATCGGGATGCTGGCCAGTTCAAGTCCGACATAAAGCAGCAGGAAGTTACCTGCGCTGATCATATAGAACATTCCCAATAGAGTGGAGAGAGTCAGAAGATAGAACTCTCCGGCCTTGTGGCGTGTATCTTCACGTTCCAGCCAGGGATTGGCCTGCAGGAAAACGAGCAGAGTACCTGCCGTGAGCAGAGTCTTGGCAACGGAAGTCATTGCAGTGTTCTGATACATACCGCCGAATGCTTCGACTTCATACGGACTGGTAAGGGTGACAGGAAGCAGCAAGACGAGCAATACACACGAAAGCCGTTGCATGACTTTCGGGGAAGGAGTCTTGAGGAACAGGTCAGTAAGCAATACAACGATCAGAATGACCGCCAGAGCTATTTCTGCCTGCATAGTGTGTAAGGTTGTCAGTATATCCATAATGCATTACAATTGACAAAGTTGTGAAATAATAGGTTCTACACTTCCACTGATCAGATGGCTTACCCAGTAAGGAGCCAGACCTAATCCGGCAACGGCCACAATCAGGCAGATCACGGCGAAACGTTCATCCCATGTCGCATCGGTCAGTTTCAGGTGTTCCGGGTTTGTACAGGTTCCATACAGGATCTTTCCGACAACACGCAGGATATAGACTGCCGTGATAACGATACTCATGGTAGCGATCACTGTACAGATACGGTGGAAGGCATCTGCATGCTGGAATGAACCGACAAAGACTGTCATCTCAGCAATGAATCCGCTTAATCCCGGAAGGCCGAGGTTGGCAAGTCCGGCAATGACATAACCGACAGAAAGGAACGGCATGATTTTCATCAGTCCGCTCAGCTGACGGATGTCGCGGGTGTGTGTACGTCCGTAGATCATACCGATCAGGGCAAAGAACAGGGCTGTCATCAGTCCGTGACTCAGCATTTGGAGAATAGCACCTGTTGCACTCACTTTGGTCATCATCAGCAGGGCAAAAAGTACGAGTCCGCAGTGGCTTACGGAAGAATAGGCATTGATGTATTTCAGGTCGGTCTGTACCACAGCGCTGAAAGCACCGTATACAACGGAGATGGTGGTCAGTACCAGGAAGAAGTCTCCCCAGATTGCAGCTCCGGTAGGCATCAGGAACATGGCGATGCGGAAACATCCGTAACCGCCCAGTTTCATCAGTACGCCTGCATGAAGCATGGATACAGCTGTCGGTGCTGAAGCATGACCGTCAGGGCTCCATGTATGGAAGGGAAACAAGGCACCTAATACGCCGAAACCGACAAAGGTCATCGGGAAGAAGATGCGCTGCATTTCGGTCGGGATTTTCAGTTGGGCGATCTCCAGAATGTTCATGGTTTCACCGCCTGCTCCATAGAAGATTCCAAGAATACCGATCAGCAGGAAGGCAGATCCGCCCATCAGCATCAGGGTAAGTTTCATCGCTGCATATTCTTTTTTGCCGCTTCCCCAGACTCCGATCAGCAGATACATCGGGATCAGTGCCACTTCATAGAACATGAACATGGTGAACAGGTCGGTAGATATGAAGAAGCCGAATACTCCTGTACTCAACAGGGTGAACCACAGAAAATATTCTTTTGTCAGGGGCTTGAGTTTCCAGGATGCGAAAGTACCTGTGAACACAATAATGGAACTTAGCAGCAGCATGACTACGGAGATACCGTCCACTCCTACGGAATAGCAGATGTGAAGCGGTGCATACCAGACTACGCTGTCCGTAAACAACATCTCGGCAGTGGCTCCTTCGTTGCGCAGTCCGATATAGGATACGGCCAGATAGGCTGCAAGAATCAGCAGCAGGGAAGAGCCGGTAACCATGACACCCCTTATTTGATTCACGTTACGGGCAATCCAGAGACCCAGTAACATGAGCAGGGGAATTATAACAAATAGACTTAATATATTCATAATACTAATAACATGACAGTTAATACTATAATTCCACCCAGGAACCACATGGTGTAGCTCTGGATCTTTCCGCTTTGCATGGGCTGTACGCTTTCTCCTGTTGCGTTGGCACCCCAGGCCATGAAGTTCATGAACTGATCTACCACGTGGCGGTCAAACCAGGCAAGCGGAGTGGAAACACAGCGGAAGATGATTCGCTTGGTGATGAACAACCAGATTTCATCCATATAGAAGCGCTTGTATGCAGCACGGTGCAATGTGCTGAATCGGGTTGCCAGCATGTCTGCTACCGGCTGTCTGTCGCGGGCATACATCCAGGTTGCAATGGCGATGGCAATGATTGCAACGATGATGCTTGTTGCGGCTACCTGTGTGTCAAGGTGAATGTCGTATGCTTCACCGTTTGCTGAAACAAAATGTCCGAAAGGCAGTAACCATCCGCAAACGATTGTGATGGCAGCCAGAAACATCAGCGGGAAAGTCATGGCCAGCGGACTTTCGTGCGGAACGTGTTCGGCATGAAGTTCCTTGTTCTCTGTTCCCCAGAAAATACCGTAATAAAGGCGGAACATATAGAAGGCCGTTATACCGGCGATGATGGTCATTATCCATCCCATGACCGGACTGAACTGGAAGCAGGCTGTCAGGATCTCATCCTTTGAGAAGAAACCTGAGAACGGAGGAATACCGGCAATGGCCAGACAGGCAATGAGGAAGGTAATGTGTGTGATGGGCATATACTTGCGAAGTCCTCCCATTGTAGACATTTCGTTGCTGTGGACGGCATGGATAATACATCCGGCACCCAGGAACAGCAGGGCCTTGAACATGGCGTGGGTGAACAGGTGGAACATTCCTGCCATGTATCCCAGTCCTCCTTCATGCGGATTTGCCGAGGTGCAGACACCGAGGGCGACCATCATAAAACCGATCTGGGAAATGGTGGAGAAAGCCAGTACACGCTTGATGTCGCTTTGGGCACAGGCTACGGATGCTGCATAGAAGGCTGTGAATGCTCCTACATAAGCAACCAGATGCAGGGTGTGAGGAGCAAAACCGATGAACAGCGGGAACATGCGTGCTACCAGGTAAACACCGGCTACCACCATTGTGGCAGCATGGATCAGGGCGCTGACCGGAGTCGGACCTTCCATAGCGTCAGGCAACCAGATGTGCAGCGGGAACATGGCGCTCTTTCCGGCACCGCCCACGAACATCAGTCCCAAAGCCAGCGGAAGTACCATTCCCAGCTGCATCAGGCGCTCTTCACTCGGAGTGAAGGTGAAGGTCTGCATGTAATAACCGTAGATCAGAATACCGATCAGGAATCCGAGGTCGGCAAAACGCGTTACGATGAATGCTTTCTTGCTGGCGGCAATGGCTTCCGGTTTTGTATAATAGAATCCGATGAGCAGGTAGGATGAAACACCCACAAGCTCCCAGAATACATACATCTGGAAGATGTTTGTTGCAACCACCAGGCCAAGCATGGAGAAGGTAAAGAGGGACAGGAAAGCATAATAGCGCTGGAATCCCTTTTCTCCTTTCATGTAACCAAACGAATAGATATGTACCATTAAAGATACGGTGGAAATAACCACCAGCATCATGACTGAAATAGGATCAAGCAGGATCCCCATATCAATATGAAGCGATTCGGTAAACGGGAGCCACTGGAAGTTCCACGGAGTCAGGGTAGGGAATATTCCTTCAGCCGTACGTGGCGTCGTAAAATATTTGAAGGCGGTGAGATAACTCAGTACGGTTACCCCTGCCAGGGAAAGCGTACCGATCCATCCCGCTGTACGATGTTTCATGTACATGCCTGTCAGTCCCAGAATGAGGAAGCTCAGTACAGGCAGTGCAAGTATCAGAATTGTATATTCCATAATCAATAGCTGTTTTTAGTTATCCTTTCAGATCGGTAATGTCATCAGTCAGTATCTGTTTGACATTCCGGTATACATTGATAATGATGGCGATGGCTACAGCGGTTTCTGCTGCTGCTATGGCGATACCGAACAAACTGAAAAAATGACCTTCTAAGTGATCTGGAAACAAGTAACGGTTGAATACTGCAAAGTTGATGTTCGTGGCATTTAACATAAGCTCTACCGAGATGAGCAGGGCCAGCAGATTCTTGCGGGTGAAGAATCCGTAGATTCCGCAGAACATCATGATGGTACTGATGACCAGATAGTGTATTACGTGTATTTCTAATTCCATATTCGTAGCTTTTTATTTATCTTTTCTTGCTATCAGGATACCGCCGATCATGCAGGCAAGCAGTAAGATGCTGACAACTTCGAACGGCAGTATGAACTGGTATTTTCCCGTACCGGTCAGGGCGAGACCTATTTCGCGTACCGGCAGTTCCACGCCCTGCGGAATCATGTTGAGGGCAAATCCGTTGGTAAGTACCAGGAAAAGAACCAGAGCGGCTCCGACAAGAGTCGTGAGCAGTACGCTGATCAGTTTGGCGCGGTTCATACGATATTTCATATCTTTATCTGACTGTGTCAGCAAAATAGAGAATACATACAGGACCACGATACCTCCGGCATAGACCATCAACTGTACAGCTCCCAGGAAAGTATATCCCAGTATGCCGTAAATGGCTCCTGTGCCGAACAGTACGAACAGCAGGTAGGTGGCTGCGCGCAGGATTTTTCCGGTTGTGACGGCTAATACGGAACAGACCGCAATGGCTGCCGCTACAACGTAGAATACGATTTCTTGAAGTGTAATTTCCATGTTCTCTCTTTTTTATTTAGCAAGTGTTGAACCTTCATGGTTTAGTGTAAGCAGGAGTTTTTCCTTTTCAAAGACTGCATTCTCGAAGTCATTGGTGAACTGGATTGCTCCGTGGGGACAGGCATTTACGCACAGCTGGCAGAACATGCAGGATCCCAGATTATATTCATACTTCACTAAAAACTTTTTCTTTTTTCCGTCTTCATCCTCGCGGGTTTCCGAGGTGACTTTGATGGTTCCGTTCGGACAGGCCATCTGGCACAGACCGCAGGCTACGCAGTGATGATGGTTTTCACTGTCGTGCGGCATGACGAGCATGGCACGATGGCGTTCCGGAATATGAAGCGTTGTGTGGCGGTTTTCCGGGTATTGTTCTGTGACCTTAGGTTGCCAGAATACTTTCATGGAGGTACGCATGCCGATCAGCAGACTTTTTACTCCCGAACCGAATCCTTTGATATATTCGTTAAAACTTTCCATAATGTTTGATTACAAATCCTTTCTTATCGGTGGTTAAAATGTTAATCCGGTGACTTTACACAAAGTCATTACCAGCAGAACCAGCAGTGAGAGCGGCATCAGGTATTTCCATTCCAGAGTCAGTACCTGGTCAATGCGCAGGCGGGGGAAAGTCCAGCGGATCCACATGAGCAGGAATACGATGAAGAAGGTTTTTCCGACAAACCAGATCACTCCGGGAATGTAGTCCATGACTGCATTGAATGCGTCAAGTCCGGCAATGTGCAACGGCATCCATCCACCCAGAAAGAGGGTAGTGGCGATTCCGGCGGTGATGAACAGGTTCAGATATTCTGCCAGATAGAAAAATCCGAAGTGCATACCGGAATATTCGGTATGGTAACCGGCAGTCAGCTCCTGTTCGGCTTCGGCCAGGTCAAACGGTCCTCGGTTGGCTTCGGCATTACCGGCGATCAGGTAGATGATGAAAGCTGCAAGGGCAGGAATATGTCCTTTGAAAATGTTCCATCCGTCGGCCTGTCCGCTGACGATTTGCTGGATATCCATGGTTCCGCTGAGCATAACCATTGTCAGGACGGTCAGTCCGATGGAAAGCTCGTAGCTGATGATCATGGCTCCGCTTCGTACGGCTCCGATGATGGTATACTTGCTGTTACTGCTCCATCCGGCCAGAAGGATTCCCAGTACGCCGATGGATGAGGCTGCAAGAACGAAAAAGATACCGATATCCATGTGAAGGATTTCTCCACCTTTATTCCAGGGCAGGCAGGAGAAAGTAAGGATAGAGGCCAGAATGACCAGGAACGGTGCCAGATTATAAAGGAAATGATCTGAGTTTTTCAACTCGATGATTTCTTTGGTCAGAATCTTGATCACGTCGGCCGGTACCTGAAGCAGACCTCCTTTTCCACCGACACGGTTCGGACCGATACGGCACTGGAAGGCTGCACAGACCTTTCGTTCCATATAAATAAGGATGATGGCCAGGACGGCATAAAGCACCAGGATCATGACGCCTACCACGAGTCCTTCCAGAAAAATAGCTAACCCTTCGGGCATGATACTGCATAAGGCAGCATGGATGGCCATGAAGAGAGGCTGTAGATTATAATAGTCTAGAAACATATTTCTTCTCTAATTTAGGGTGATACATAACAGTGTTTACCGGTCAATGTCAGGAATAACGTAGTCCATTGTTCCGCCGATAGCAATCAGGTCGGCAATCTTGTTATCTTTGCAGACCGTATCAAGTGCGTGTACCAGCGGCAGTCCGGTAGACCGGTAGTGCAGGCGGTAAGGTGTCTTGTCTCCGTGACTTTCAAGCATGACACCAAATTCTCCACGGCTGCTTTCTACGGCTGCTGAGTAATTTCCTTCGGGGATCTTGATGATGGGCTTGGTCTTGACGCGGAATTCTCCGGCAGGAATGTTGTCAATCAGCTGTTCGATGATGTGGCATGATTCCATGATCTCGTCCATACGCACCATATAACGTGCAAACGAATCTCCTTCTGTATAGAGGATTTCCTTGAAGTCGACCTTGTCATATACAGCGTAGGGATGATGCTTGCGCACATCGTTGGCCCAGCCTGAAGCACGTCCTGAACCTCCGGTTACTCCCAGTGAGATTGCGTCTTCGCGGCTTAACAGACCGACGCCCTTCAAACGGGTGGTTGCGATGACGTTTCCGGTGAAGATATCGTGATAGTCCTTGATGACGCTGCGCAGGTGCTTGATGAACTCTTTCACCTTGCGCTGGAAATCGGGATGCAGGTCAGCCTGAACACCTCCGATCATGTTGTAGTTCTGGATCAGTCGTCCGCCTGTCGTTTCTTCAAAGATATCCAGAATCATTTCGCGTTCACGGAAACCGTAGAAGAACGGTGTCAGTCCTCCCATATCCATGACCAGACAAGAATAGAACAACAGGTGAGAATCGATACGCTGAAGTTCGTCCATGATGGTACGGATGTATTGAGCACGTTCCGAGATTTCAATGCCTGCCGCCTTTTCAATGCACATGCAGAGGGCGTGACGGTTTTGATGAGCGCTCAGGTAATCCAGACGGTCTGTCAGGGCGAGCGTCTGCGGATAGGTGAGACTTTCGTTAAGCTTTTCGATACCCCGGTGAATATATCCGCAGATGGGATCTACCTTGCTGATGGTTTCACCTTTAAGAGAGGTGCGCAGACGAAGTACTCCGTGAGTTGAAGGGTGCTGGGGACCGATGTTGACCACAAAGTCCTGCTGTCCGAAAACAATGTTTTTCTTGTCAGCGATTGTTCCGTCCGGGTTCAGATAATATTCTTCGGTGATATCGGCATTCTCCTCGTTCTCCATGTTCAGCGGATTGGAGTTCATGTCATAATCCTTGCGCAGCGGATAACCGATCCAGTCTTCGCGCAGGAAGAGACGCCGCATGTCAGGATTGTTCAGAAAACGGATACCGAAGAAGTCGAACACTTCGCGTTCTTTGATTTCTGCAGTTTTCCAGAGATCACATACTGAGGGGAGAAACGGGTTCTCACGGTCAGTCGTAGAAGTCTTGAGAACGATACGGTTGTAAGTCTTGCTTGATTCCAGATAATAAAGTGCTCCCAGGCCTCCTTCCTGCCAGTCCATTCCCACGATGTCGCGCAGGAAGTCCATCGGTTCGTCCTTGTCATTTCTCAAGGCTTCGGCCACCTGACGGAATGATTCGACCGGAACGGTTACCACCTGATCGCCTGTTTCAGCGACTGTGATGCCGGGCACTAGTCGGGATATTTTTTCTGTTATATTCATAAATCGCTATTTTCCTGTCGTTAGTTATTCTTTATGATCCTCTTTTGAGTCGGGATTCTTTTCCTGGCGGTTCACTCCTCCGAGGAACTTTTCAACTTTTATTTTACGCTGAAGCTGCATCATGCCGTAGTAGAAAGCTTCCGGACGCGGAGGACATCCCGGTATGTAGACATCCACCGGAATAATCTTGTCGATTCCGTTGACTACGTGGTAGGACTTGATGAACGGGCCTCCGGAGATGGTACATCCGCCGACTGCAATGACATATTTAGGCTCTGCCATCTGATCATACAGACGTTTCAGCACCGGTGCCATTTTATAGGTGATGGTTCCCAGTACCATGATCATGTCTGCCTGTCGGGGGGAGTTACGGGTTACCTCGAATCCGAAACGGGCCATATCGTAGCGTGCGGCTCCGAGTGCCATGAATTCAATGGCACAACAACTTGTTCCGAAAGTAAGTGACCAGAGAGAATTACTTCTTCCCCATTCAATGAGTTCGTCGATGGTTCCAATGATAATTCCCGCTCCGTCGCGGTTCAGCTCGTCTACCATGCGCTGCAGGTAGTCATTGTTCTTGAACTCTTCGTATTTCATCGAGCGTATGGCGGGTTTCTTTATTTCCATTCCAACGCTCCTTTCCGCCAGGCATAAGCCAGGCCAATAATAAGAATGACCAGAAACAGAATTCCGCATACCAGGGCGCTGCTGCCGAGCTCTCCGGCTGTCACTGCCCAGGGGAACAGAAATACGGTCTCGATGTCAAACATCAGAAAAAGAATGGCATACAGGTAATATCCTACTTTAAACTGGACCCATGACTGTCCTCTTGTCGGTATACCACATTCGTATGGCTCTCCTTTCTGCGGATTGAACGACCGCGGTGCGATAAGTTTTGCAATAGTCATAGCTGCTGCGACGAGGGCTATGGCTGTCAAAACTACGACAACTAAAAATGTAAAAAACATATCTGTAAATTTAGTATTGATTATTTGTATAAAATAAGATGGCTGTAAGAAGAATCGCTTTTCTTCCTACAACGAAAAAACAAGGAATTTCTGTATTTCCCTGTCAGCCTGAAGGTGGCTAAATCTGGATTCTTTCCAGCGTATAGATGTAATATTCAATTCGTTTCGGCAGGGGAGGACGTCCTGTCTGAATTGTGATTTCAAGATCTGTAAATCCGTTATGCGAATTTCGGACAGGAACTGTTCCGGTATAAAGAGCGGATTTGGTATCCTGTTTTTTCTCCACGTGAGTCAGAACGGCTGCCGCCGGCAGATCCGTCTGGGAGTGGTCCGAAAGATGTCGCAAGGCTTTTTCTGCCATAGGCAACGGAGCCTGTAACTGGCAGTCAGAAATATGTTCTGAATGTATGAAGAAGGATTCGGATAAATTCGACGACGTATAAAGAGTATTCCCTATAACTGAAATTATAAGGAGGATGAAGAATAATATGGTTGTCTTAATCCGCTTACTCATTGTCGATAATTATCTGAAAACGGCCGCAAAGATAGCGATTTATTTTTAGTATGAAGTCTGAGTTAGTATAAAAAATATTATCGTACGGTTCCGGGTATTAAAAAAACGTTTCGGTCTTTTAATCAAAAGGCCGAAACGTTTTTACTGAAAGCCCGAAACATTTTTTAAAAAGCTGCCCGGCTTTTTTTAGAGTAAATCGGGGATGATGCAGAGGGTTTCTTCTTGAACTTGTCGTTCGGTAAGTGCTTCTTTGTCAGCCTGGAAGAGGTTGACAAACTTCTCGTGAGTTTCACACATGCTCTCTGCCTGCCGATAATGTTCCAGCGCCTTGGGTATATTTTTCTGTGCCAGATAGACGTGTCCGGCATTGAGCCAGTCGCTGGCCTGTGCATCGTCAGTCTGCAGCAGTTTCTGGTAGAAACGGAGGGCTTCTTCGTATTTTCCGGTCATAAAGTAGCACCATCCGATGGCTCTGCGGGCATTAACCGGTGTCTTGTCGAGATATTCCACCTTGAAGAAGTATGTGAGTGCCTGGTCATACATTCGCTGGGTGGCGAGACACTGGCCTATCTGGAGCAACAGGTTGAGATTGTCCGGCTGGATTTCCTTGACTTTTTCAAAATATTCCAGTGCTTTCGGATAGTCGTGCATATGCTTGTAGCATTGGGCCAGATGTCTCAGCGTCCATACATGGTCGGGCTTGAGCAGGTCGGCCTGTTGGAAGGCCTGAGCTGCTTCCGGGTACTTCTTCAGCTTCAGCAGGGAGAATCCCAGTTTCTGCATGACTTCCGGATTGTCGGGAGTTTTCTCTCCCAGATCCCGGAACAGGTCGGCAGCTTCCTGCCAGTAGCCTTTTGAGAAAAGCTGGTTGGCTGTATCGCTGAGGTTCTCCGTCGTATGGTTGAGCGGAGCCAGTGGCTTGCATTTCCAAAGGGCCAGGTCGTCGGTAAAGATATCATGCTGTTCTTTCCGGAACGGCCATAGCTTGAAGAACCGGTAAAGATCCTGCAGGTAGAGTTTGGCCGTGATGTCGGTCTTTTCTCCTTTCCGGTTTTCGTTTACGAGCTGTTCGATACTTTCATTCAGATGGAGATCCTGTTCAGCAAGCTGTGAGGTTACGATGTTCTGCTGTACCTGTGGAATTGTCATAAAGGTGAAGCAGAAAGAATATCTGTCGGAGTTGCAGAACATAGGCAGTTCCAGCAGGTGTTTGATAAGGTTGTTTCCTTTATCATTGCCGGAAGGCAGTATGCTGGCCACTTCGGAGATCTGGGTGCTGAACGGATAGAACCAGTGGGCAGCCTGCTGGAAGAACGGGAATGTCTTGAGTTGTGCAAAGGTTCCCATGTAAGTGTCTGCTCCTTCCATTTGCAGTTCTCCCAGTTCGCGTATCTTTTCATTGGCCATATCCAGACTCTTTTTCCATTCCGGATTGAACTCTTCCAGATCTTCGATATCTTCGATCTTCATGTCGGGATTAATCAGATGCTGGGTCTTGAGCATTTGAGGAATGATTTCTTCCCGCATCTTCTTTTCTATTTTTTCCGTCTCGCGTGACAGCAACAGCAGGGTCTGAAGTTTATTTACCTGTTCAATGGCCTGGGGGAGTTCGCTGAGCATTGACAGGGCTGCAGTCAGTTCGGGATACATGCTCAGACGTTCTTCGTGGTAGTAGGCTGCCAGCAGAATACCGGTCAGCGCTCTTTGGGTGATCAGACTCTCAGTCCGCTGGCGGTACACGGTGAGGAGAAACTGGAATTTGGCCGGATCAAACAGTTGAAGCAGGTTAAGGGTGACGGCACTGACGACGACTGCCAGGTCGTTGGTTTCCACTAAAAGAGATTCACTGATCTGTCGTACTCCGGATATTTCTTCTTCACTCCAGAAAGTGGAAGTCCAGATGCGGTCAAACAGTTCATCCAGATTCTTTTCATGCTTCTTTCTGATTTCCTGTTGTTTTTCGAACAGTTGCTTGTCATCCTTCGTTGCGAGCTGGCTCAGACGGATATCTTCACTGAAATCTTCCAGACATTGGCAGAGTTCCTGGTAGGAGCGATGCTGCCCGGGCTGGTGCATCTGGCGCATCTTGTCTGCAAATTGTCCGTAGGCCTTGCGGTATTTGCCGAGAAATTCCAGCTGATCGGTCAGTTCGTATGCTTTCCGTACAATTTGTCTGTATAGTTTTCCCTGTTCAGGGTCTTCCATTCCCTGCGCTGCATATTGCAGCATATAATTATAGGTAGTCTGCAGGTTCTCTGCTTCCGATTTGAGCTTCCAGTAGTCTGTTTCGGCGATCAGTGCATTGAGTTGTGTCAGTGCTTCTTTCACTCGTCTTTGGTCAAGTAGTTGAATGATATCTTTATGCATAAAAGTTTTTTGTCTGATTTGGCAAATGCAAATGTAGCAATTATTTTGTAAATTTGCGGGCATCTAGAAAAAGCAAAATGAATATAGCTGAACTTCAACAGATTTATGGCAAGCATCCGAATGCGGAGGGGCTGGCTTCTTTGATGAACAATCCGGAGATCCGTACCATTTTTCTTGAAGGCGTACATGCTTCGTGCACTTCGCTGTTTGCTTCCGGTGTCGTAAAATCGGCAGACCGGGTACACCTATTTATATTAAATGATCTGGAAGAGGCGGGATATTTCTATCACGACCTGGTACAGGTGGACGGTGACGAGCATATCCTGTTTTTCCCTTCGTCCTATCGTCGGGCCATCAAGTATGGTCAGAAAGATGCGGCGAATGAAATTCTGCGTACGGAGGTGTTGAGCCGTCTGGAAAAAGACGAGCCGCTGGTAGTGGTGACTTATCCGGAGGCATTGGCTGAAAAGGTCGTGTCACGCAATGAACTGACCGACCGGACAATGAAACTGCAGGTAGGTCAGCACGTGGAGACGGAAGAAATTCTTTCCACTCTGACGGAATATGGTTTTGAACATGTGGATTACGTGTACGAACCGGGGCAGTTTGCCATGCGTGGAAGTATTCTTGATGTTTATTCGTTTGCTTCGGAATATCCTTATCGTATCGATTTCTTCGGAGATGAGATTGACAGTATCCGAACCTTTGAGGTAGAGACTCAGCTTTCGAAGGAAAAGAAAGATTCGGTGAGTATAGTTCCGGAACTGGCTGCGTCCGACAAAAGTGAAATCAGTTTCCTGGATTTCCTGCCGTCTGCCTCTGTGCTTTGGGTAAAAGACTTGCTCTGGGTGCGCGAACGCATTCAGACTGTTCGTGAGGAAGCGCTTTCTCCTCAGGCACTCGCGGCATATGAAGGAGAGCAGATTGAACTGGCTTCGCTTGAAGGCCGTCTGATCGATGGAGCGGAGTTTACAGTCAAGGCACTGGAATTCGTCCGCATTGATTTCGGACATAAGGCAACCGGAACTCCGCAGGCTGTTTTGAAATTCAATACTTCGGTGCAGCCTATCTTCCATAAGAATTTTGATATGGTCGCCGGTTCACTGACTGATTACAGTCAGCGGGGATATCGTCTTTATATCTGCTCGGATAGTATGAAACAAACCGATCGTCTGCGTGATATTTTTCAGGAACGGGGCGATCAGATTTCGTTTGAACCTGTTGACCGTACCTTGCATGAAGGATTCGTTGACCATACTCTGAAGTGTTGCATCTTTACCGATCATCAGATATTTGACCGCTTTCATAAGTATAATCTTCGGAGCGACAAGGCTCGCAGCGGGAAAGTAGCTCTTTCACTCAAGGAGCTGAACATGTTTGAGCCGGGAGATTATGTGGTGCATATTGATCATGGTATCGGTAAATTTGCCGGGCTGGTACGGATTCCCAATGGAAATACGACGCAGGAAGTCATCAAACTGATCTATCAGAACGATGACGTTGTGTTTGTTTCCATTCACTCTTTGCATAAAATTTCCAAATATAAAGGAAAGGAAGGTGAACAGCCTCGTATCAGCAAACTCGGTACGGGTGCGTGGGAAAAGATCAAAGAGCGGACCAAGACCAAAATCAAGGACATTGCGCGTGATTTGATAAAACTTTATTCGCAGCGCAAACAGGAAAAAGGTTTTAAATATAGTCCCGACAGTTTTTTGCAGCATGAACTGGAAGCCAGCTTCCTTTATGAAGATACTCCAGATCAGTTAAAGGCAACTCAAGACGTGAAGGCAGACATGGAAAGTGATCGTCCGATGGATCGTCTGGTTTGTGGTGATGTGGGCTTCGGCAAGACCGAAGTTGCTGTGCGGGCTGCCTTCAAGGCTGTGGCGGACAACAAACAGGTGGCCGTACTCGTTCCGACGACTGTACTGGCCTATCAGCACTATCAGACCTTCAGCAAGCGTCTGGAAGGCATGCCCTGTAAGGTGGATTATCTGAGTCGTGCCCGTACGGCAAAAGATACAAGCCGTATCCTGAAAGAGCTGGCGAACGGAGATATCAATATACTGATCGGTACGCACAAGATCATTGGAAAAAGTGTGAAATTCAAGGATCTCGGCTTGCTGATTATTGATGAAGAGCAAAAGTTCGGGGTGAGCGTGAAGGAAAAGCTCCGTCAGATCAAGGTGAATGTCGATACGTTGACCATGACAGCAACACCGATCCCTCGTACACTTCAGTTTTCTTTGATGGGAGCCCGTGACCTTTCAGTTATTCAGACGCCGCCTCCCAACCGTTATCCGATTCAGACCGAAGTGCATACTTTCAATGAAGAAATCATAACCGAGGCCATTAACTTTGAAATGAGCCGCAACGGACAGGTATTCTTTGTAAACAACCGTATTCAGAATCTTCCGGAACTGAAGGCAATGATCGAACGGAATATTCCAGACTGTCGCGTGTGTATCGGTCATGGACAGATGCAACCTGAGGAACTGGAGAAGATCATTTTTGATTTTGTCAATTATGATTATGATGTATTGCTCGCTACAACCATCATTGAAAGCGGAATTGATATACCCAATGCCAATACGATTATCATCAATCAGGCCCAGAATTTTGGTTTGAGTGACTTGCATCAGATGCGTGGACGTGTGGGACGCAGCAACAAAAAAGCTTTCTGTTATCTGCTGGCACCTCCTTTGTCATCGCTTACTCCTGAAGCCAAACGCAGGTTACAGGCCATTGAAAACTTTAGTGATCTGGGAAGCGGTATCCATATTGCGATGCAGGATCTTGATATCCGTGGAGCAGGAAATATGCTGGGTGCCGAGCAAAGCGGATTTATTGCTGACCTGGGATATGAAACGTATCAGAAGATTCTGAATGAGGCCGTAACCGAGTTGAAGAATGAAGAATTTGCCGACTTGTATGCAGAAGAAATCAAGGCAGGAGAGGAGAAGATATCCGGAGAAGAGTTTGTGGACGAATGTACTGTGGAAAGTGATCTGGAACTTCTGTTCCCGAATGAATATATTCCCAGCAGCAGCGAACGTATGCTTCTCTATCGGGAACTGGACAAACTGGAACTGGATAAGGATGTGGAAGACTTCAAGGCTCGTCTGGTTGACCGTTTCGGCAAGATTCCTCCTGAAGGTGAGGAACTGATCCGGATTGTTCCGTTACGCAGGCTGGCCAAGCGGCTTGGAGTGGAAAAGGTGATTCTGAAAGCAGGTAAAATGATTCTGTTCTTTGTCAGCAATCTTGAAAGTCCTTATTATCAAAGTGCTGCTTTTGGGAAGATCATTGATTATATGGCTAAATATCCGCGTGACTGCAATTTGCGCGAACAGAACGGCAAACGCAGTATGGTGGTGAAGAACATCACGAGTGTGGATGAGGCAGTCAGAATCTTACAGGAGATTGTTTCTCTGGGATAACCGGAGAAACAATCCTATAACATTCGGGTTACGTTTCTGTTTCATTGTGTGGGATAATTGCTTTTCCTGACTATTTCTGATAGGATGATCAGGCCAGAGTCTATAATTTTGCGCCACAAAATTATCAGGATAATCAATTATATGAAAAAAGAAATTCTGTGTATGTCGTTATGGGGACTTTCCTTAGTTGCCGTAGCGCAAAGTGCCCGTGAAGAAATTCATCTTGATCCGGCTTTGGCTGCCGGAAAATATTATGCCTACCAGGCACCCGAAGTGAAACTTTCTCCGGTTCCGGAAGGATATGAACCTTTTTATATTTCAGCGTTTGCCCGTCATGGTTCCCGCTATCTGACCAAGCAGAAGAAATATGATGCTCCGTTGAAGGTGCTGATGGATGCGGATGAGGCTGGTGTTCTTACGGCTGATGGAAAGCGTGCTCTCAAGGTTGTTTGCAGTCTGCGTCAAGAAGCGGAAGGCCGTTATGGAGAATTGACGCCCAAAGGTGCCGAACAACATCGTGCTCTGATCCGGCGAATGTATGCACGTACGCCGGAGGTATTTGCTGATGGTGTGCATGTCGATGCACGTTCAACTTATAAAACCCGCGCTTTTCTTTCAATGGCAGCAGCCTGTGTGGAACTGAAAGGGCTGAATCCCCGGTTGGACATTACAACTGAAACAAGCGAACACGATGCTTATTATATAAAGTATAAGAACCCACAATATGAAGCCATGCATCTGGAAAATGCAGATTCCGTATATCGGGCCGCCGACAGTGTGTATGTACATCCTGCCCGTTTGATGAAACAGTTGTTTACGGATTCTGCTTATGTCCGGAAATATATTAAAGACGCTTCCGGTTTGATGGCTGATTTATTCGAATTACACGGTATTAGCCAAAGCAGTTACAATCAGCCGGATTTGTCGTTCTTGTTTACCGAACAGGAATGTTATGATCTTTGGCAACGGAACAATTTTGAGTGGTATTATGAGAAAGGTGCTTCTCCGTTGAGTGATGCGTGCATGTATAAACTGGAACGTAATCTGCTGAAAAACTTTGTGGAAACAGCCGATACTGTTATTGCTTCCAAAAAGAAGGCAGTGACTTTGCGTTATGGTCATGATACAAATCTGGCTCCATTGGCTGTCTTGATGGGAATAAACCGGCTTTCAATTTCTACTCCCGACTGGTATCAGATAGCTGATACTTACAGGACTTATCGGATTATTCCAATGTGCGGCAATATTCAGCTGATATTTTATCGGAAGCATAAGGGAGGGGACATTCTGGTCCGTCTGCTTTTGAATGAACGGGAAGTGACGCTTCCTCTGGAAACGGATGTTGCTCCGTTCTATCACTGGAAAGACTTACGGAAATATTGGTCGGATCTGATACGAAGAATAGAACTTCCTGAAACTGTCCATTAAACGAAAAGATCATGCAAGTCGTATTACCGGACTTGCATGATCTTTTTTTATGCCGGAATCTTTGTAAAGTAAAATGGAAAGGAAGTGTCCTTGTTGATGGAACAATTTCCAAAGGGAAAAATGTATTAGGAATGAAATATCTCTGCAATGACGATGAAAACCACTCCCCGTACTTTTGCAGCATAAAAATAACAGGAAAGATTGTATGAGAGGGATATTATTATTGGGTGCATGTATGTTTGCGGCTATGTCCGTTAATGCACGAACCGTGAAAGGATTGATCAAAGATGCCCAGACAGGTGAAGAGATCATCGGGGCTTCAGTCCTTATTAAAGAAGATCCGACGAAGGGTGCGGTAACCGGCCTGGACGGAAGTTTTAATCTGGATCTGAACCGTCAGAAATGTACTTTGATTTGTTCTTATGTGGGTTACAAGACGATGGAAATTCATGTAACTCCTGACAGTAAGGATTTGACAATTGCTTTGAAAGCTGATGAAGTATTGCTGGAAGGCGTAACGGTAGTTGCAACGAATCCGGGACGTACGGAAGCTGGAGCGCGAGGCATTGAACGTCAGGCTATGAATGTGGTGAATGTGATGAGTGCGAAAGCTATTGAACTTTCTCCGGATATAACGGTAGCTAACGTGATTCAGCGTATGTCAGGTGTGACGGTGGAACGTAACAGCAGCGGTGAAGGTCAGTATGCAATCCTTCGTGGAATGGATAAACGCTATAATTATACATTGGTAAACGGAGTGAAGATTCCGAGTCCTGACAATAAGAACCGTTTTGTTCCGCTCGATATATTCCCTTCTGAAATGCTGGATCGTCTGGAAGTGACCAAATCACTTACAGCTAATATGGAAGGTGATGGAATAGGTGGAGCCGTCAATCTGATTATGAAGGATGCGCCTTCTGACCGGCAGTTTACGGCTAATCTTTCAACCGGATATAATGCCATGTATTTTGACCGCGACTTTCAGTCTTTTAATAAAGGTGCAATTGTGAAGCAGTCTCCTTATGAGGCCAAAGGCATGCCTGAAGATACCCGTGTGACGATGGATGATTTCAAGACAGACAATCTTCGTATGAAATGGAAGAGACCTTTGCCTGATCTGACAGCCGGCCTTTCTTATGGTGACCGTTTCTTCGACGATAAGCTGGGAGTAATGCTTGCCGGAAGCTATTTGAATACTTATCGTGGAAAAGAAAGTCAGATATATTATCAGCCGGGTACAAGTCATAACGGCATTGAATATCGTGACTATTCCTCTCAGCAGACCCGTATCGGTGCTCATGCGAAGCTGGATTATCATATTAATTCACAACATAAACTGACTTGGTATAATGGATATATGGATATGCAGGAAGCTGAAGTCAGAGACGGACAGGATGATAAGGAAGGTGCTGTCCGTATGAAATGGAATCATCAGTATATTATAAATTCAACTCTGAAGGGTGAGCATGCTTTTCTGGAAAATAATGTGTTGCGTCTGAACTGGTCGGCTGTACTTTCGAAAGCTTATAGCGAGACTCCGGACAATACGGAAATTTATATGCAGGGTACTCACTTGCAGAATACAAATTCGGCTATTCGCCGTTGGGAACATAACTCAGATAAGGATAAAGCCGGTTATGTGGATTTGATGTATAAATGGAATCTGGGCGGTGGATCAGTTCTGGACTTTTCGGTCGGTGGTATGTATCGCGACAAGAAACGTGACAGCTTCTTTAATGAATATACCTTTGATTCAGCAACCGGTTCAAAAGATCCGCAGTATCAGGGAACTGACTGGAATAATTATGATGAGCTGCTGTTTGCGGCACGGAAATATGGAAACATCAGTGATCCGCTGAACTATGATGCAACGGAAAAGATCGGGGCTGGATATGGTATGGTGAAATATACTTATGGACGTTGGGAACTGATCGGTGGCGTGCGTGTAGAACATACCAATCAGGGATATACATTGAAGTTCCCGACTGAAAGTGCAGATCCGAAAGGTAATCAGAAGTATACAGATGTTTTGCCGAGTTTCCATGCTAAATATGGAGTGCACGAAAATGCTAATCTTCGTTTGTCTTATGCACGTTCTATTAACCGTCCGAGCTTTTTCGAAATTGTTCCTTATTCAATCATCAATGAGGATTATAAAGAAAAAGGTAATCCGGATCTGAAACATACTGTGGCAGACAATGTGGATTTCCGTTATGAGTTCTTTCCGAAATCTTCGGAACAGTTTATGATTGGTGCCTTTTATAAATATCTGAAAGACCCGATTGAATATGGTCTGTTGAATGAAGGACAGGATACTTATTATAAGCCGATGAATTTTGGTAATGCAACGAATCTGGGATTGGAAGTAGATATTATGAAATACTTCAACTGGTTTGGTATAAAAGCCAACTATACATATACTCACTCAAAGATTACTACAGAAAAACGAATCATGGAAGGATCTGAAGTGAAACAGGTTTCCCAGTCTCGTCCTTTGTTCGGACAAGCAGCCCATGTAGCTAATCTTTCTTTACTCTTCAAGAGTACCAAATATGGTTGGGAAGGACAGCTGGCAGGAAGTTATACCGGAAAACGTTTGAGTGATATTTCCAACTGGTATGAAGACGATATCTGGGAAGACGGATATATGCAGCTGGATGCTTCGGTCGAAAAAAGCTTTAAGAATGGAATCAGCCTGTTTGCCAAAGCTTCCAATTTGCTGGATACCCCTTTGCTGAGATATATTCACAAGGGACCGCATACGGAAAATGTAAATTCGGAACGTACTGATGGAAATGTGATTGAACGGAAAGAATGGCACGGACAATCATTCATGCTGGGTATACGTTATAAACTTTGATAAAAAACTAACTAAATATTGTTTGACTAACATTTAAAAACTTGATTAAAATGAATCGCAGAAGTTATTTGTGGGCTTGTGCAGCCTTTATGGGAATGTCATTGCTGGCAACAGCTTGTAGTGAAGAAGATCCTTTGAGCAATGGCTCAGACCAGACGGATGGTTCTTCTGATGGCAATGAAGATGAAAACGGAGGTGATGAGAATCCGGTGGATTCAAATACAATCGTTTGGCCTGCTGATACGGTAGTTAGACTGTCAGAACATTACACTGTTCCTGAAGGTAAAAGTCTTTATATAAAAGAAGGTGCTCAGATTATTTTCAGTACGGAAGGTGTAGGAGCTAATCATACTCCTGTTGAATTCACGGTGGATGGCAATCTGTATTGTGAAGGAACGGCAGAAAAACCTGTTCTCTTCTCTGTAGAAGAAAGCGAACGTACTGAAGACAATATCTTTGCAGGTCTTTGGGGAGGTATCGTAGCTACGGAAACATGTGGTGAAATGCTGATTGATCATACAATCATTGAGTATACCGGAGGACAGGTTGTTGAAGGTTCACCTGCTGCTACTGCGGGCATATATACAGCTGGAGACGATGCTTATCCACAGATTACAACTAATAACATGAATGGTAAGTATGTAATTACCAATTCAGTTCTGCGTAACGGATGGTCAGACGGTATTTACATGATGGGTGGTCAGGCCATCATTGCAAATAATATTTTTGCAGCCAATGGATATGACGGTGCTGAAGCTGTCAATGTGAAAGCCGGATGTAAGGTAGACGTTGCAGGTAATGTGATGTTCAGTCCTAATACCAACGGTTTGAAGTTATCCAGCTCTGGTCAGAGTGAAGAACGTGGAAAGGCACTGGTACAGGCTTATAATAACACAATCATCAATGCCGGATGGCGTCGTGACGGTGAAAAAGGCGGATGTGTATATGCTGAAAAGAATGTACTGGCCAATGTCTTTAACAATCTGATGGTAAACTGTAAGTTCCGTGCTCAGACTCCGAACTATGATCAGCCCAATAATCCGGAAGAAGGTTATAATGATGCTTCTGTTATTGATTATAATTTTTATGCTTCCGGTACTCAGAAGAGCGATATCGTATACGACGGTGAAGATGAATCAGGTGTTGCTTACGCATGGGCTGGTTATGCTTATGAACATGAAGATTATAATGAAGGTGTAGTTGATCTGAACAGTATCATTACTAAAGCTGCTGAAGATTGTGCTAAGAATGATCCGAAATTTGTAAACTTCGATATCAATGCAGTGGCACTGACAGAGTATGTATATAATGAAGGCTGGGACTTCCATGTACAGGCTGGATCTCCGGTGTTGAGCGGAGCTTATAATGGAACAGATGCCAATATGCAGCCTTACTTCGGAACAGAAGGTTTGACTGTCAATGAAGAAACTTACACTTCTCCGGCAATTGAAGCACACTTCGGTGCTTACGGAACAAAATAATAATTGATTGTTTCTTTGAAATTCCGGATTTGCCTATGGATAATGACAGGCATATCCGGAATTTTTTATCGGACAGAAAGGTTTTTCAGAATCTTTTCAAATTCCTCCCATACTTTTGTTCTAGATTTAATTAACAACTAAAAAAAGATTGTATGATTTCAATTAAAAGAACATTTTTGACTCTTTGTCTGGCTTTGATTGCTATTGCAGGCTTCTCACAAAATGAGGCTGCATGGAAAGCTTTGGAAAAGCCGCTGAACTTCTATTTGGTAAACGATTTGGGACGTAATGGATATTATGATCAGAAACCGATTGCTGAATTATTGGGAAAAATGGCTGAGGCTGTCGATATTGAATGTGTTGTAGCTGCTGGTGATGTTCATCATTTTGAAGGCGTTCGCAGTGTGGATGATCCATTGTGGATGACTAATTATGAATTAATTTATAGTCATCCGGAACTGATGATTCCCTGGTATACCATTATGGGAAACCATGAATATCGCGGCAATACGCAGGCTCCGATTGATTATACCAGGAAAAGTGCCCGCTGGAATATGCCTGACCGTTATTATACAAAGGTTTTGGAAAATGATGGAATAACCATTCGTCTGGTGATGATTGACACTCCGCCTTTGTTGGACAAATATCGGGAAGATACAGAAAAATATCCGGATGCATGTAAGCAGGATATGAACAAGCAGTTGGCCTGGATTGATTCAGTTCTGAGTACGGCAAAGGAAGACTGGGTTCTGGTTGTCGGCCATCATCCGATTTATGCAGATACAGAGAAAGAAGAGTCTGAACGTATGGATATGGAAAAGCGGGTTGATTCGATTTTGCGTAAATATAAAAATGTAGATATGTATCTGTGCGGACATATTCACAACTTTCAGCATATCCGTAAAAGTGGAAGCAACATTGATTATGTAGTCAATACTTCCGGATCATTAAGCCGCAAGGTAAAACCGGTTGATGGAACAAAATTCTGCAGTGGAGAAACTGGTTTCTCTTTGATTTCAGCTGATAAGAAAGAACTGAATCTTCATATGATTAATAAAGAAGGTAAAGTGATATACACGGTAAAACATACGAAGTTATAGCGGCGCTTCTTTTTATAGTTTAAAGATAAAGGGTATTTGTCAGGACAGGCTTGGCAGATACCCTTTGCTTTTTGGGGAATACCTGGTGTTGTATCTTTTTTGTTTTTGCCAACTGGAGTTAGCGTTTCTTAAAGATTTTAGTTTGCTTCCTTATTTTTACATCTTACTTTATACTAAAAATCATATAATGAACAAAAAAAACACCTTAAATAACGGGTATTGCTCTTTTTTTTCTAATTTTGCACAGTTTTAGGAATCGTGTGCTAATACTATTAAGCATAGTTTCCATGTATAGATCGTCCTCTTGCTGCATGAGTGTGGGTGGACAAACGAGTGAAGAATATAACTAAAACGTAAAGCATGATACAGAAAGTATTGATCGCTAACCGTGGTGAAATAGCAGTTCGTGTAATGCGCTCTTGTCGTGAGATGGGCATTCGTTCTGTGGCAGTCTTTTCTGAGGCAGACCGAACAGCACGCCACGTTCTTTATGCAGACGAAGCCTGCCTGATTGGTCCGGCAGCATCTCGTGAAAGTTATCTGAATATCGATAAGATTATCATGGCAGCCAAACGTCATGGCGCGGATGCAATTCATCCGGGATATGGTTTCTTATCTGAAAATTCTGAGTTTGCACGTCGTTGCAAGCAGGAAGGAATCATCTTTATTGGTCCTGATCCTGAAACTATGGATGCGATGGGGGATAAGATTTCCGCTCGTAAACACATGATTGCGGCTGGAGTACCTGTCGTTCCCGGAACGGAACAACCTCTGCAGAGTGTAGAAGAAGCAAAGGAAATCTGTAATCGGATCGGTTATCCTGTGATGCTGAAAGCTTCAATGGGTGGCGGTGGAAAAGGTATGCGTCTTATCCACAACGTCGATGAAGTGGAAGAGGCATATAATACAGCCCGTTCAGAATCAATGTCTTCATTTGGCGATGATACCGTTTATCTGGAGAAATTTGTTGAAGAACCTCATCATATTGAGTTCCAGATTCTGGGAGATAATTATGGCAATGCTGTTCATTTGTTTGAACGTGAATGTTCTATTCAGCGCCGTAACCAGAAAATAGTAGAAGAAACACCTTCTCCTTTCGTTACTCCGGAATTGCGTCAGAAAATGGGAGAGGCTGCAGTTGCTGCTGCTAAAGCTGTTAACTACAAAGGAGCCGGAACCATTGAATTCCTGGTAGACAAGCATCGTAATTTCTATTTCCTTGAAATGAATACCCGTCTTCAGGTAGAACATCCTATTACTGAAGAAGTCGTTGGTGTTGACCTGGTAAAAGAACAGATTCGTGTAGCTAACAATGAACCGTTGCATTTTAAGCAGGAAGATCTGAAGCAGCGTGGTCATGCCATTGAGTGCCGTATCTGTGCCGAAGATACAGATAACAACTTTATGCCTTCACCTGGTATTCTTCGTCAGCTGATGGAACCGAACGGTATCGGTGTCCGTATTGACAGTGCAGTATACGAAGGATATGAAATTCCTATCTATTACGACCCGATGATCGGTAAGCTGATTGTATGGGCAACTACCCGTCAGTTTGCCATCGAACGTATGCGTCGTGTGCTTTATGAATATAAGATTACAGGCTTGAAGACTAACATCAGCTATTTGCGTCACATCATGCATGTACCTGATTTTGTTGAAGGACATTATAATACCTTGTTTATTCCGAAGCATCAGGATATGCTGAAGGAATGGGCCGGTAAGAAGGAAGAAGAAACAGAAAATATCGCTATGATTGCTGCCTATATCGATTATCTGATGAACCTGGAAGAGAACAAGTCTGCTTCTTCTGATAACCGTCCGATCAGCCGCTGGCGTGAGTTTGGTCTTCAGAAAGGTGTGTTGCGTATTTAATGTTTAACTGACGAAAGAACTTTTATGGAAATACATATCGGTGACAGAGTTGCAGATGTAACCTTGGTCAGCAAGGATGGTAATAAAGTGCAGTTGACAATTGACGGCACTCCTTACGATGTAGATATTGTAATGGCAGAAAACGGAAGCTGCTCTATTCTGCATGACGGTAAGTCATTCAATGCGGAACTGATCCGTAAAGAAGGTGGAAAGAGCTACACTGTTAATGCTCATTATCAGTCATATAATATTGACATCATCGACTCTCAGGCAAAATACTTGCGTATGCGTAAGGGAGCTGATGAAAAACAACAGGATAAGATCGTTTCTCCGATGCCGGGTAAAGTCGTTAAGATTCCGGTTAAGGCAGGTGATCGTCTGCAGGCTGGTGATATCGTTGTTGTGATTGAAGCCATGAAGATGCAGAGTAATTATAAGGTAAACAGTGAGTGTGTCGTAAAAGAAATTCTGGTTAATGAAGGAGACTCCGTAAACAGCAACCAGGTGATTATGACTCTTGACGTTATTAAAGAAGAAGATTAATTATGACAGTAGCAGAACAATATAAGAAGTTTGAAGAGCTGGATAAACTGGCTTCTCAGGGTGGAGGTATTGAGCGTGTAGAAAAGCAGCATGCCAATGGTCACATGACTGCCCGTGAACGTATTGATATGCTTCTCGACAAGGGAACATTCAATGAACTGGATAAATTCGTAATTCATCATTGCTCTGATTTCGGTATGGACAAGAAACACATACCGGGTGACGGCATTGTATGCGGTTATGGAAAAATCGACGGTCGTCTGGTGTATGTATATGCATACGATTTTACCGTTTATGGCGGAACTTTGAGTGCTACAGGTGCACAGAAGATTGTCAAAGTACAGCAGCTGGCGCTGAAGAACGGTGCTCCGGTGATTGCTTTGAATGACTCGGGAGGTGCCCGTATTCAGGAAGGTGTAGGAAGTATTTCCGGTTATGCATCTATCTTCTACCAGAATACGATTGCATCGGGAGTAATTCCTCAGATCTCAGCCATTCTGGGTCCGTGTGCCGGTGGCGCATGCTACTCTCCGGCGTTGACTGACTTTATCTTTATGGTAAAGGAAAAGAGCCACATGTTTATTACCGGTCCGGATGTTGTGAAGGCCGTAACTCACGAAGAAGTTGACAAAGAAGAACTGGGAGGTGCTTATACACACAGCAGCAAGAGCGGTGTAACTCATTTCCTGTGTGACACTGAAGAAGAAACTTTGATGAGCATCCGTGAATTGCTGAGCTTCCTGCCGTCCAATAACATGGAAGATGCACCGGTACAGCCTTGTTCAGATGATATCCGTCGCGCTGATGAATCTTTGATGAGCGTGATTCCAGATGATCCGAACATGCCTTACGACATCAAGAATATCATTGAACCGGTAGTGGATAACCACTATTTCTTCGAAGTCATGCCTCACTTCGCTAAAAATATTGTAGTAGGTTTTGCCCGTTTGGGTGGACGTTCTGTGGGTATCGTTGCCAACCAGCCCGCTTATCTGGCAGGTGTTCTTGATATTGATGCTTCAGACAAGGCTTCACGTTTCATCCGTTTCTGCGACTGCTTCAATATTCCAATCGTGACATTTGAAGATGTTCCCGGCTTCTTGCCCGGATGTACACAGGAACATAACGGTATCATCCGTCATGGAGCGAAGATTGTTTATGCTTATGCTGAGGCTACAGTTCCTAAGATTACGGTAATTACCCGTAAGGCTTATGGTGGTGCTTATATCGTTATGAACAGTAAACCGATCGGTTCAGATGTGAACTTCTCTTATCCGACTGCCGAGATTGCCGTTATGGGAGCAGACGGAGCAGTGAACATCCTTTACCGCAAGGCTACTCCGGAAGAAAAGGCAAAGGCTGTAGAAGAATACAAGGAAAAATTCTCTAATCCTTATCGTGCAGCCGAGCAGGGATATATCGATGAGATTATTTTGCCGAAGGATACTCGCTTCAAACTGATTCAGGCTTTGGAAATGACTCAGAACAAGAGCCAGAGCAATCCTCCTAAGAAACATGGTAACATGCCGTTGTAAAAAGCGGATGATCTATAAGAAACCTATTTAGAGCACGGATTTCACGGATTGGTATGGAGAGAGAGTTCTCTGCACCGCTCCGTGTAATCCGTGCCTTTTTATTGTAAAAGTTCAAGAAAGTATGAAAAAGTGGAGTAAATTCTTTACCGTTGCACTGGCTATGGCCGGATTCCTTTTCGCCGGAACACCGCAAGCCTGTTCGCAACAGCCGGATGCCGATGCAGCCGGATATATCGTGAAGGTGGGTGATATGGCCCCTGACTTTGAAATGACTTTGACAGACGGAACACAAGTGAAGCTGTCTTCACTGCGCGGAAAAGTAGTTATGTTGCAGTTTACAGCCAGCTGGTGTGGAGTATGCCGGAAAGAGATGCCTTTTATTGAGAAGGACATCTGGCAGAAGCACAAGGACAACTCAAAGTTTGCCTTGTATGGAATAGACCGTGATGAACCGTTGGAGCGTGTCAAGGCTTTTGCCTCGCAGACGAAGATTACCTATCCGTTGGGACTGGATCCGGGAGCTGATATTTTTGCCCGTTATGCGGAGAGAAACGCCGGAATTACCCGTAATGTCCTGATTGATGAAACCGGAAAAATCGTCATGATGACCCGTTTGTATAATGAAGAAGAGTTTGCTTCTTTGTGCCGGAAGATTGATGAACTGTTGGAAAAGTAAACGATGAGATTTGGATTATTGACAATATGGCTTCTTTTTCTGCTGGCGCTTCCTTTGAGTGCAAAGAAGGAGAGAAAGCCGGGATATGAGCCGTTGTTTGGAAAGGCTCAGGCTGCTTATAAAGTGACCTCCAGTTCGTTGAAGGGAGCGACTTTTTATCTTGTAAGCGGTCATGGTGGTCCGGATCCCGGATGTATCGGAAAATATCAGGGCCATGAGTTGCATGAAGACGAATATGCCTATGACATCATTCTTCGTCTGGGACGGGAACTGATGAAGCGGGGAGCCAAGGTTCACTTTATTATTCAAGATGCAAAGGATGGTATCCGCAATCAGGCCATCTTAAAAAACAGCAAACGTGAAACCTGTATGGGAAAAGCGATTCCGCTGAATCAGGTTGCCCGTCTGAAACAGCGCTGTGATGCCGTGAATGCGCTTTATCGAAAGGATAAAGGCCGGTATAAAAGAGCCATCTTCATTCATGTGGACAGCCGTTCTCGGCGTAACCAGACAGATGTGTTCTTCTATCATGCACCCGGAAGCAGTAAGGGAAGAGTACTGACCCGTGAGCTGCAAAGAACATTTCAGAGCAAATACAGACAGCACCAGCCGAACCGCGGCTTTGATGGTACAGTCAGTGAACGCAATCTGTATGTGCTTCGCAATACGGCTCCGGTAGCTGCATTTCTTGAAGTCGGAAACATTCAGAATGCACAGGATCAGAAACGTCTGGTGATTCCTAACAACCGTCAGGCTTTGGCCAATTGGATTACTGAAGCTCTGGTGAAAGATTATAAGCGGAACAAATAATACAAGTCTGCAACTGTCAGACTGAAAAAACAACGGGAGATGAGGATCGTCGTTCTTCATCTCCCGTTCGTTTTCTATGGAATCCGGCAAAAGGGTTACTTTCGTTCAGCCGGTGTTTTATTTAAATTATTTGAGATTTTTCAGGGCCTCCATGGTCTTTTGGAGCAGTTCCGGATTGGGAACATCCTTTTTCCCTGTTATGGCAAGGGCGAAATTCTCAGCCATGATTTCTTCCGGATTGGTGGTGTAAGGAGTGTTCTGTCCCACCAGCGTATGGAAGTCTTCAGCCTGATCGATGGAGTAAATGATGGCCTTTCCGTCTTTTTGCTTGGGGATTAAGGCTTCATCCAGCGGAACCAGTCCTACTTTCAGATACTGGCTTAATTCTCCGCCTTCATAATTCCGGTCTGTATAGATGATCATTGTACACTCTTCTTTTTCCCCGTTGATGGTAAAAGGAGCGTATGAATCGTAGGTATAAAAGTCAGGATTGGAGATACGTTTTTCCTGCACATCTATGGGTAACAGGATCTCGTGTTGGGCTACCTTAAACCCGATAACAGCATACATCGCTTTCCGGAATTCCGGATTATTGCGGGTCAGGATGTGAAATACCTCATTGGCCATCAGCTGTTCCAGTTCTTCTGCCGAAGCTTTCTCCAGCGCTTTTTCGCCGACGGCAATCCAGTTTTTCCGTGTGTAGGCCGGAATGTTTCCTTCTTCTTTCATTGAAGTCTTCAGCAGGATGATTTCCGAGGGATATTGGAGGGATACTTTCTGTTTGCGCAGTTTTTCGCTGAGTCCGTTCATGACCTTTGTGATCATTTCTTTTTCCTGGTCGCTCCAGTTACGGGTTTCATTCATTCCCAGCCGCAGGAGTTCAGACTTTCTTCCGTCCGGTTTTTGCAGTCTTGCACAGATATCGAATTGATTCCATCGGTTGGTATATTCGTCAATGTCAGTGATCAGCATCTGAGCTTCAGCTTTTGTTGCAAACCGGAAGGGCAGGGTGGAAGTTGATTTCTGAGCCAGTGCTGTGAGTGCACAGCAGCAAAAACAAAAGGCAGAAATTAAGTGAATCAGTTTCATGGTTATGTCTTTTCGTTTAGGTTACTACTACACTTTCCCGAAAGAAAGTTTGTAAATATAGTAGATTTTTTTGTCTTTTTCAGAGTCTTAAACGAAAAGTTTTCTGATTCACCTAATTTCTGCCTGAGTATCAGGGATGCAGTTTTATCAGAATAAATCTACTTCTGCAGCTGCTACCGACTTGTTTCCGGCTGCAACTTCGGTTGTTTCGATTCTGACATAGCGGGCATTCACCTTATCTTTGAGGTAGTAATAGCGTTTGGTCGGGTCGTTGATGAGGTTACCGAACTCAAATCTTCCTGCCTCTTTCCAGCTCTTGCCGTCACTGCTTGTTTTCAGGATTCCTTTGGCCATCATGCCGTCTGAGTTTTCTGTCTGAGGAGTGTAAGCAAATCCTGCCAGTTCACATTCCTTGCCCAGATCAATGGTAATGGCTGCATTGGTTCCGTTAGCCTTCCAGTACGTAGCCGGATTTTCATCGGCTGCCAATTGGGCTTCATGCTTGTCGGCTGCAGATCCTGTTGCTGTTACTTTCCAGTTTTGCTTGATGTATCCCAGTTGTTCGTGGCATACTTCGCCTTTGTCTCCGTGAAGGATAGATACAGCCTTGATTTCTCCGCGATCCATGCTGAACGGTTCCTTGAATTCCGGTGAGTTGGCATCCGGTTCGCTTCCGTCTGTTGTATAATGGATCTTGAAACCTGCATTCAGGTTGGCTGCAACGTCTTCACCGTGAGCCTTCCAGTTAAAGTCCTGCTTACGGGCCTGGATGTTGACTTTTCCGTCGATGCTTCTGGTAATTTCCAGTCTTGGCGGACGTGAAGCATAGTAGTGTGCAGAAACTGTTGCAATGGCCGGAGTCAGACGTGACTGCAGGACGCGTACACGTATTTTGTCGGTTGTAACATCCGGGAAGCGGAGAATACGTTTGTAGCCGATGTTGGTAGCTTTGGCGATTTCTTTCCACTGTCCGTCTACCCATGCATCTACGGCATGTTCTTCCACGCGTTCACTGTATTCACCGACATTTTCCTGAAGAACCACACGGTTGATGGTGACAGGTTCTTTCAGTGAGAAGACAGTTCCCTTTTCACCGGCCGGTACGGCAACGTATGTATTCAGGTCATTGTCCAGCAATTCCTTCGCACCCTTGCTGTCAGCCAGCAGGTTTACAGAATAAGTATCCTGGATCCGTTTACCTACTTCATGCAGCACTTCGACGTCTTTATCCGAGAAGCGTCCGTCTCTGTTGGGCGGAATATTGAGCAGGAATGTAGAGTTGCCACCGACAGCTCTTTCGTAGATATCGAATACATCATCAGCGCTTCTTACCTTCTGATGTGTATCGTCGCGGTAGAACCATCCTTCACGTATGGAAGTATTGGTTTCAGCCTGCTGATAGTGCAGATACTTGGCTTTGTAGAGCTGTTCGCGGCTTCCCAGATCCTGTGCAGTCATGTCGGGGAATACGGTAGCCGTGTCAGGTGACTGCGGATAAGGAACAACGTTCCATTCCGTTTCGCGGGTTCCTCCCGATTCGTTACCGCACCAGCGTACGTCTTCACGTCCGAAGATAACAGCTTCCGGAGCAAGTGTGTGAATCAGTTGCTTCCATGCTGCGTAGTTATACTTCTGTCCGCCTTTGGTCTTGGGGTGTGCACCGTCGAACCATACTTCATAGATAGGACCATATTCTGTCAGGATTTCGAAAAGCTGGTTCATGAAATATTCATTATAGTCGTCCAGTTCGAATTCAAACTTGGTCTTGTTGGCAAACGGTCTTCCGGGTACTTCCCGCGGGATGGTCCGTTTGGTATATTTGCTCAGGTTTCCGTAAAGTCCTTTCGGATTTTCGATCTGAAACAAGTCAGCCGGTGACAGATAGACACCCAGTTTCAGTCCGAATTTCTGGCAGGAAGCTGAAAGATCTTTCAGAATATCACCTTTTCCGTCGCGGAATCCGGTAGACATGATACCGTGATCCGTATAGCGGCTTTGCCAGAGAACGAATCCGTCATGATGCTTGACTGTGAGGATAACCATCTTGATGCCTGCAGCCTTCATGGCTTCACACCACTGGTCGGTGTCCAGTTCTTTCAGATCGAAAATTTTCGGATCTTCTTTTCCGCTTCCCCATTCCATTCGGGTAAATGTATTGGGTCCCATGTGGATGAAAGCGATGAATTCATTTTTCAGGGCATTCAACTGGTTCGGGGTAGGCACAACGTGTGCTGCCTTTTCGATGATCTGTTCCGGAGTATCCGTTTCTTCAATTTTGATTGTGTTGCTGCACTCCATGGTTTTTTCTGCCACGGGAGTAGAGCATGATGCAAAAGCAATGCAGGCTATTCCGAGTCCGCAAAGCCAATTTTTTGAGGTTAGATTCAAAGTGGTTTTCATACAATTTAAAAATGAATAAATAGGTTTGGTCTGACAGAAAGACGCCGCTAAGTTAGTTAAAAAAAAAGAATTGGACAAAAATGGGCCGATAATCTTCCGATTTTGTAGATTGAGGGCTTCCTGAATCGACCGCACGAAGCCTTCGCATTGACAGGTCAATGCAAAAAAAATCGACCGCACGATTGAGCCCCAACGACTGCACGATTAAGCCCCAACGACCGCATAATTCAGCCTCATCGACCGCACGTTTTCAGCCGGGTGTCTGGAAGGCTTGGAGCTTTTAAAAAAACGTTTCGGCGAATTGATTTAAACGTTTCGTCAAATGCATTAAAACGTCGAAGTCTTTTTTAAAAACGTGGCGAGGCTTTTTTCGGTATATTTAGAGTGGATGTATTCTAAAACTTTTATATCTTAGCGCAGATTTAGAACAGGTGTTACTGACAGAAGGCATTTTGTTTATAAAATGGTGTTGGAGTTTGTAGAAGCAAACGTAGTTTATGAAAAGAAAAAGAATAATTTGTTGGGGTGCCCTCATATGGGCGTCTTGTACTTTGCCGGGCTCCCTGTTTGCGCAAAAGAGCGGACAGGTTATCTGGTTTGACACCCCCAATCCATCGGTTTCGGTACCGGTTTGGGGAGACGGAGAGGTTCCTGTTACAGCCGGCAGTTTTGGAGCGAATAAAGACCGTGCCTGGGAACATACGTCGCTTCCGGTGGGAAACGGCAGTATCGGTGCCAATATCATGGGCTCAGTGTCGGTGGAACGTTTCACGTTTAATGAGAAAACGCTGTGGCGGGGAGGTCCGCGTACGGTTAAGAATGCGGCTTCTTATTGGAATGTGAACAAAGAGTCTGCCCATGTCCTGAAAGATATCCGTCAGGCTTTTGCCGACGGAAATGTGGAAAAAGCAACTCAGCTTACGCAGGACAATTTTAACAGTGAAGTACCCTATGAAGCGGATGCAGAAGAGCCTTTCCGTTTCGGAAGTTTTACTTCTTGCGGAGAATTCCGGATTCAGACAGGACTTGATGAGCAGAAATACTCCGGATATTCACGTTCTCTGTCGCTCGACTCGGCTCTGGTGACGGTACGTTTTGAACAGGAAGGAGTGCATTATCGGCGTGATTTCTTTACGTCTTATCCTCACAACGTGATGGTCGTACGGTTTACGGCCGATCAGGAAAAGCGTCAGAATCTTGTCCTGAATTATACTCCGAATCCTCTCTCACATGGAAAGTTCAAGGCAGAAAACCGTGATGGATTCTGTTTCGATGCCCGTCTGGACAATAACCAGATGCACTATGTCGTTCGTGCGAAAGCCGTTGCCGAGGGAGGAAAAGTATGGACCGACCGTCAGGGAAATATCCATGTGGAAGGTGCGGACGAAGTTTATTTCCTGATCACGGCTGATACGGACTATCAGATTAATTTTGATCCGGACTTTAAGGATCCCAAAACTTATGTGGGAGTTGATCCGTTGCGAACCACCCGTGAATGGATGAAGCAGGCTGCATCTTTGTCGTATGCAGAACTGTTGGGCGAACATTATACGGACTATGCTGCCCTGTTCGGACGGACACAGCTGGAACTTAATCCCGACCAGAAGGGAGGCATGACGCTTCCGACTCCCCGCAGACTGGAACGTTACCGTACGGGAGCTCCAGACTATTCACTGGAGTCGCTCTACTATCAGTTCGGACGTTACCTGCTGATAGCCAGTTCACGGCCGGGAAATCTTCCTGCCAACCTGCAAGGTATGTGGCATAATAATGTCGACGGTCCCTGGAGAGTGGATTATCACAATAATATAAATGTGCAGATGAATTACTGGCCGGCCTGTCCGACTAACCTGTCTGAGTGCGAACAGCCTTTAATTGACTTCATCCGTATGCAGGTGAAACCGGGTAAGGAAACGGCACGGGCTTATTTCGGTGCACGGGGATGGACTACTTCCATTTCTTCCAATATATTTGGATTCACGACTCCTTTGCGTGACAAGGATATGTCATGGAACTTTTCACCGGTGGCCGGTCCCTGGCTGGCAACTCATGTGTGGAATTATTATGACTATACGCGCGATCTGGAATTCCTGCGCACGGTAGGTTACGACCTGATCAAGGGAGCTGCTGACTTCTCGGTTGATTATTTGTGGCACAAGCCGGACGGTACCTATACGGCCGCTCCTTCCACTTCACCCGAACATGGTCCGATAGATCAGGGAGCTACATTCTCACATGCCGTAATCCGTGAAATTCTGCTTGATGCCATTGAAGCAAGCCGGACACTGAACGTTGATGAGCAGGAACGTGCCCGTTGGGAGGAAGTTCTTCAGGGAATGCCTCCGTACCAGATCGGACGATATGGACAGCTGATGGAATGGTCGAAAGATATCGACGATCCGTTCGATGAGCACCGGCATGTCAATCATCTTTTCGCTCTGCATCCGGGACATACGATTTCTCCGGTAACGACTCCAAAGCTGGCGAAGGCGGCACGTGTCGTACTGGAACATCGCGGTGATGGAGCTACGGGCTGGAGTATGGGCTGGAAACTGAATCAGTGGGCCCGGCTTCAGGATGGCAACCGGGCGTATACCTTGTATGGAAACCTGCTGAAGAATGGAACGAATGACAACCTCTGGGACAGTCATCCGCCCTTCCAGATTGATGGAAATTTCGGAGGTACGGCCGGAGTCACTGAGATGTTGCTGCAGAGCCATGCCGGATTTATCCAGTTGTTGCCGGCACTGCCTGATGTATGGCATGACGGTAAGCTGACCGGTGTCCGGGCGCGCGGTAATTTTGTATTGGATCTTTATTGGGAAGACAACAACCTGAAACGTGCTGTCGTTCATTCCGGTTCGGGTTTGCCTTGTCACATTCTTTATAAAGGAAAGGAACTGAAGTTTCAGACGGAAGCCGGAAAGGCTTATACGCTGGAATGGAAGGATGGCCAGCTGAACGTGGTTGGTTAAAATGTTTTTCAAAAAAGTAGTGGTGCCCGATTGGACACCACTATCTTTTTTATCTCTTTATTCTTTATCTTTCAAAGCGTTGAAAATAAGTCCTTCCAACTCTTCTGCAAGTTCCGGATTGTCCTGAATGCATTGTTTGGCAGCATCGCGGCCTTGTCCCAGTTTGGTATCGTTGTAACTGTACCAGGAACCGCTCTTCTTGATGATGCCCAGTTCAGCACCCAGATCGATGATTTCACCGCTGCGGGAAATACCTTCACCAAACATGATGTCGAATTCAGCTTTGCGGAAAGGAGGAGCAACTTTGTTCTTTACTACTTTCACGCGTACCTGGTTACCGATCACTTCTTCTCCGTCTTTCAGCTGGTTGGCACGCCGGATGTCCAGACGTACGGAAGCATAGAATTTCAGGGCATTACCGCCGGTGGTTGTTTCCGGATTGCCGAACATGACACCGATTTTCTCACGCAACTGATTGATGAAGATACAGGTGGTATTGGTTTTGCTGATGGCCGAAGTCAGTTTACGAAGAGCTTGCGACATCAGTCTCGCCTGTAAACCTACTCTGTTGTCACCCATGTCGCCTTCGATTTCAGCTTTCGGAGTCAGTGCGGCTACCGAGTCAATCACGATAATGTCGATAGCCGATGAACGGATCAGCTGTTCTGCGATTTCCAGAGCCTGTTCTCCGTTATCCGGCTGTGAGATCCAGAGATTGTCGATATCTACTCCCAGTTTGGCCGCATAGAAACGGTCGAAAGCATGTTCTGCATCAATGAATGCGGCGATACCTCCGGCTTTTTGAGCTTCCGCAATGGCATGAATGGCCAGTGTGGTTTTACCGGATGATTCCGGACCATAGATTTCAATGATACGTCCTTTGGGGTATCCGCCAACTCCCAGTGCTGCATTCAATGCAATGGAACCGGTGGGGATCACTTCCACTTCCTGCACATGATCGTCTCCCATTTTCATGATAGAGCCTTTTCCGAAACTTTTCTCTATCTTGTCCATGGCAGCCTGCAGTGCTTTCAGCTTTTCGCTGTTATTGGGTTTCGGAGTGCTGCTTTCCACTCCTCCTTCAAATTCGAGTTCGTCTTTTTTTGCCATTGTCTGTAGTCTTTTAATTTATATTTCTTATTTCAGAATCTGTGCGGCATGATCCTTGGTCTTGATTTCCTTAGGCAAAATGATCCGTTCAATGATTCCTTCTTCGTTGATAATAAAGGTTGTACGGAAGGTGCCCATGTACTTTCTTCCATACATGCTCTTTTCGCCCCATACGCCAAATTCCTGTACCAGTTTCTGCTCGGTATCGGCAATGAGTGTAAACGGCAATGAATTTTTCTCGATAAATTTCTGATGCGATTTCTGGTCATTGATGCTGACACCAATTACTTCGTATCCCTGTTTACGTAATTCTTCGTAATTGTCGCGCAGGTTACATGCCTGGGCTGTACATCCTGAGGTCATGTCTTTCGGATAGAAGTAAAGTACGATTTTCCGTCCTTTATAGTTGCTCAGACGGATTTCTTCTCCTTTTTCGTTGAGTCCTAAAAACTCAGGTGCTTTGTCTCCTATATTCATAAGTAAAAATGATGGGGAACTCTATAAAAAAGGAAATTGAGAGCCGAAAAAGAGAATCCTGACTTCCTTTTCCGGTTCCCAATTTCCAGATGTCTATTGATGAATTACAGTTCGAGATCGCCGTCGAACACTTCGTGCCATGGCAATCCGTTCTTGTTCAGTTCGTCCATGAATGGATCCGGATCGAATTCTTCCACATTCCATACACCCGGACGTTTCCAAAGGCCTTTCAGATACATCATGGCTCCGATCATGGCCGGAACACCGGTTGTATAGCTTACGCCCTGCATACCGGTTTCCTGGTAAGCGGCCTGGTGAGAACAGTTGTTATAAACATAATAAGTACGTTCTTTTCCGTCCTTGATACCCCGGATACGGCAACCGATGGAAGTCTCTCCTTCGTAGTTTTCACCCAGATCCTGCGGATTAGGCAATACGGCTTTCAGGAACTGAAGCGGAACGATTTCCATACCATTATAGTTGATCGGTTCGATGCTGGCCATACCGATGTTCTGGATCACACGCAGGTGAGTCAGGTATTCTTGTCCGAAAGTCATCCAGAAGCGTGCACGCTTGATAGTCGGATAGTTCTTGACAAGTGATTCCAGTTCTTCGTGATACAGCAGGTAAGAGTCGCGCGGACCGATATTCGGATAGGTCAGAGCCTTATGGAACTCCAGCGGCTGGGTTGTAATCCACTGGCCGTTTTCATAATAACGTCCGTTCTGTGTAATCTCACGGATGTTGATTTCCGGATTGAAGTTGGTTGCAAAAGCTTTATGGTGGTTACCAGCATTGCAGTCTACAATATCGAGATATTGAATTTCGTCGAAATGATGTTTTGCTGCATATGCGGTATATACTCCGCTTACTCCCGGGTCGAATCCACATCCCAGAATGGCTGTCAGTCCGGCTTCTTCGAAGCGTTTCTTATAGGCCCACTGCCAGCTGTATTCAAAGTGAGCTTCATCTTTCGGCTCATAATTGGCTGTATCCAGATAATTCACTCCCGCTTTCAGACAGGCTTCCATGATTGTCAGGTCCTGATAAGGAAGAGCTACGTTGATAACGATTTCAGGTTTAAAACTGTTGAATAAAGTCACCAGTTCATCCACATTGTCTGCATCAACTTTAGCGGTCTTGATGTTCGGGTTGCCGATTGCTTTCACAATCGCGTCACATTTTGACTGGGTACGGCTGGCAATCATCACCTCAGTGAATACTTCAGGATGTTGAGCCACTTTGTGTGCAACAACGGTACCTACACCGCCTGCACCGATAATCAATACTTTACTCATTTATTTAGTTGAACTTTTTATGCCCGGTAAACGTTACCGTTCAGTATGCAAAGATAAGAAATTTTTCCAAACCTGATGCAGTAAATGGAATATCTCTGTATTTTTGCAAAGGAAAGTATAATCAAAACGAAAGTTATATGAAGAAAATGTTTTCAAGTGTGGCAGTGGTTTGTGCTGCCCTGATGATGGCTAGTTGTGGTTCTGGAAAGAATGCAGTTGCCGTCGATCTTTCTGGAGAATGGAATATTGTGGAAGTGAATGGTCAGCAACTTTCTGGAGATTCTGATCCGTTTATTGGTTTTGATATGGAAGGAAAACGCATTTATGGTAATGCCGGATGCAACCGGATGATGGGTGCTTTTGAACTGGATTCTGTAAATGCAGGTAAAATCAAATTGACCCAGATGGGTATGACCCGTATGATGTGTCCGGATATGGAAACGGAACGTGTAGTAACGGAAGCCTTAAACAAAGTGGCCGGATATACCGGAACCGAAGCCGGAGTTGCGTTAACCGATGCTGAAGGTAAGGAACTGGTGATCTTGCAGAAACGTGAGCAAAAGGCATTGTCACTGGCTGATCTGGCAGGTGAATGGAAGATTGCTACAGTGGATGGTGCAGAGGTTGTTGTAGGCAAGGAAGATAAAGTTCCTTTCCTGGCCTTTGACACAGCAGAAATGCGGGTACACGGAAATGCCGGATGCAATCTCATTAACGGCGGCTTCTCACAGGAAGAAGGCCAGCCTGCTTCTTTGCGCTTTTCACAGATGATTTCAACCATGATGGCTGGTCCGAACATGGAACTGGAAGGAAAGATTCTGAAAGCCATTGATCAGGTGAGAAGTTTTGCAGCAGGTGAGAACGGTGTTATCATCTTGCAGGATGCTGAAGGCAATGCCGTATTGACACTTGTAAAGAATACAGAAGGAAAGCTGTCTGAATAATTATGGGAAAGACACAGAAACGGAAGATGTGAACCGAAATATCGTTTCTGTGTCTTTTTTTATTATTTGTTCAGCCAAAGTTTGAGCAAAGGAACCTTGTCCCGGCTGATGTAGACGGGATCCTGGGGAGAAGGCTCTATGCGGATGACAGCTTTCCCGTTGAAGTGGTTCTGGATACTTCTGATGGAATCGGCAGAAAGAATATATTGCCTGTTTGCCCGAAAGAAGGTCTGAGGATCCAGTTGGTCTTCCAGCTTGTTTAGCGGAAAATCCAGGACATGTGACTTGTGGTCTCTGGTAACGGCAAATGTAACTTTCTCTTCTGAATAGAAGTAGGCGATATCTGTGACCTGAATGAGATAACATTGTTTATTTCCGGAGATCAGAAAGCGGGTACGGTATTGTTTCTCTTTTTTCTCCATGAAAGATTTTAAAAGCTGTTCGATGTTGTAGTTCTGGCTCTCCGGAGCAGAGGGCGACAGGCGTTCGAATTTGCAGATGGAATCCAGCAGTCTTTCTTCATGAATCGGTTTTAATAAATAATCAATGCTGTTCACCGTAAAGGCACGTACGGCATATTCGTCGTAGGCGGTAGTGAAGACGATCATACTTTTAGGCTGAGCCTGCTCGATGAAAAGAAAGGAAATGCCGTCATTCAATTGTATGTCCAGGAATATGATGTCCGGATGCGGATTCTCCTTAAACCAGCTGACAGCTCCTTCTATGGTGCCGGGAAGTACGGTAACCTCCCATTCCGGCCGCACTTTCTGGATCATTCTGTTCAGCAGACGGGCTGCCGGGAATTCGTCTTCTATAATTACAGCTTTTATTTTATTCATATAGCAAAGGTACTTTTATAATAAATTTATCCTCGTCGTTTTCGATAATAAGTTCTCTGTTGCACAATAATTTATAGCGTTGGGAAAGATTCATGAGGCCTTTTCCCGAAGAGATGACTCCCTGTTTAAGTTTTATCGGATTGGAAACACTGAGCCAGATTTCGTTATTAAGCATTTCCGTTGTCAGGCAGACCTTCATCGGTTTACTGATGCTGATTACATTGTGCTTGATGACGTTTTCTATCAGCAGTTGCAGAGTTAAAGGCGGAATAGGTACATCCCAATATTTGTCGTCAATCCGGTTGTCGATAGCGAGGCAATCCCCCAAACGTACTTTCTGAAGCAGAATGTAAGTATTAAGGAAGTCAAGTTCTTCTTTCAATGGGATGGTATGTTTATCCTGACAATAAAGAATGTATCTGTATATATCGGCCAGGTTTCGGGTGAATTCTATGGCGTTCATCGGGTTATATTCTATTTCAGAAATAAGTGTATTCAGACTGTTGAACAGGAAATGAGGATTTAACTGGTTTTGTAAAGCCATATATCTGGCTTGTGCTGTTTTTTCTTCCAGCTCTTCTGCGCGTTTGTATAACTTTACCAGGTCTACATAAAAGCGGTTTAACATGAACTGCCCTACAATAATCAGTTCTACGAACCATACGGCAAGCATGACATACAGCCCTTTGTCTTTCAGAATGAAAGGGTGAGGGGAGTCTATCAGCAATTTGGTAGAAATGAGCAGCAGATAATTGGATATGAAAAGAATAATAGCAGCTGTTATTAATCCAACGGACAACATGCGGTGGTTTTTCAGAAAATACTGATAGTACATCATCAGCCTTTCATTGATGTATTTTACGCTGAGTCCTACTCCGTTGAACAATACCACAACGGCTGCAAAGGCTTTAAAAGTCATCAGCCGGTCTTGATACTGGGAGGGAATGTCGGCATAATATACCAGAAGGAAATAGGAGAAGCATCCTATTCCGGAGAATAAAAATACATCCCATAAATACCGCTTGATGTTTTTCAGTTTTCTTTTCATATGATATTATTATTGAGTTATGGTGTCTATTCGGCCGACCGCTCTGTCCAATCCACTTTTTGCAATCTGTGCATTTAGTTTAGACTGAATGTAGTTGACTTTGGCATCCTGGTGGTATAGCTGGGCATTTATCACTTCGACAATGGAAATATTACCTTCTTTATATTTGTCCATGGCCATTCTTTCATTGTCTGCAGCTTTTGACAGAGAGCTTTCGGTTAATTTTACTTTGTCTATGGCTTGTGAGTAGTTGTAAAAGGCTGTTTCTATCTCCAGACGGATGTTATCCGTTACTTTCTGATGATTCTCAACAGCAATGTTTACACTGTATTTGCCTGATTTTTTGGTATGCCTGCGTTTTCCCCACTCAAATATGGGTACAGATAATTTGGCATATACGGCATAATTGGGATCCAGATCAGACTTGAAGTCATAGCCCGGAGATGAATAGCTGCCGTCGATGCCGACTGACAGTTTAGGCAGATACTGTGCGTTGGCAATCTTGGATGCAGCTTTCTGAATATCAATTTTATGGCAGGCGATTTGCAGTTCCGGTCGGGTGGCCATTGCTGTGTTTAAAGTTTCGGAGTAGTCTTGTACATCCGTCAATGGCATAACGACGGAATCAGTTTCAATAAATTCATTGAAAGGAATTCCGGAGAAAGAATTCATTGACAAGCGTGCCACTTCGGCATCATTGCGCGATTGGATCAGACGGTATTCAGCATCATTGAGTTTTACTTCGGCCATGAGCAGGTCATTCCGGTCTGAATATTCTTCATCGACACGGTCTTTGACTACTTTGACCAAAGTGGATACTGATTCTTTCAATTCTTCAGCAACCGTAACCATTTCCTGGCGTGCCACTTTATTCCAGTAGTATACATCCGCATCGTAAATAATGTTGTTGGTGATACGTATTTGCTCATAATGTGACAATTCACTTTCTTTTTTAGCTTTATCGTATCCGGCTTTTATTGCGCCTCCCGCATAAATGGGCTGTGCCAGAGTCAGTGATGCTCCATATTTGGAGTTCCGTCCCTGAAAACTTACCGGTTCATTAAGCGAAGGAATATCAACGGAAAGCTCTGCCGGATTGCCGGTATAGTTGAAATTGGCATTACCGGACAAAGAAGGAAGGAAATCAGCCTTGGCTGATTTCTCTTTTTCCTTTTGTATGGAAACGGCATATCCTGCAGCTTTTATGTCTTGATTGTATTCTTTCACTTTGGCACGATATTCTTGTAAAAAATTGCTCTGCTGTGCCTGGGTCTGGATAGAAATACCTGCCAGGCACAGGAAAATCCATTTGTTCATTCTTTGGATCGTTGGTAAAGTTAAGAAAAAGTTCCACATAAAATTCGATATAAAGCTATAGACATTATATTTTGTAAAAAATGGCATATAAGGCTGGGGTTACAAAGAGAGTAAGTAATGTCGCGAACGACAAACCGAATACAATCGTTGCTGCCATGCCGCCAAATACGACGTCAAATAAGAGAGGGATGCTTCCGAACACGGTTGTCAGGGCTGCCATCAATACCGGACGTACTCTGGAAACGGTAGCTTCGATGACAGCAGTGTAGGGGGCAACACCTGCCCGTCGCTGTACATTGACTTCATCCAGCAGGACAATTACATTTTTAATGATCATACCCAATAGTCCCAGCCAGCCGGCGATGCAAAAGAAACCAAACTGGAATCCGGTAAGCAACAGGCCGAATACCATTCCGATGAGTGATAACGGCAAAATAAGAAAGATGATAAGCGGTTGCCGGAAATTTCCGAAAAGCATGACCAGAATAACTGTCAGCATGATGATAGCCAGCGGGAAATATTTGGTCAAGGCCGCCATTGCTTCTTTCTGGTCTTTATATTGTGAATCCCAGAAGAAACTGTATCCTTCAGGAAGTTTGATGTTTTCAATTTCTTCCCGTATTTCGGAATGTACTTCTTTCATGGTATGTCCGCGTTTCACATCACATTGGGCAGCCATGGAAAGTTGGCGATTATATGTACGGACAAGCGGATATTCCCATGCCAGGTTGAGGCCGTCAGTTACCTGGCCAAGTGGTGCTGAGTTTGTTCCGTTCCATATTTGCAGATCTTCCAGCCCTTCTGTATTCCAGGAGGAATTCGTTTCAGTACGCAATAAGACAGGAACTTTCTTGTCGTTATCCCGATAAACTCCTATGGCTGTTCCATCGTTTACTGATTTTACGGCATTCATAATGTCACTGCGTCCGATGTTCAGCCTTCCTGCTTTTACCGGATCATAACCGGCCTTTATCATCATGGCCATGTTTCCCCATTCATTGCGTGCATTCAGCACTTTCGGGTTCTTGCGCATGATTCCAATAGCTATATTTGTCAGGGAGTCCAATACGGCAGGATCATCGCCGCAGAAACGGGCTTCAATCAAGGCCTGGGGGATGCTGTTTATTTCAAAGCTGTTGACGCGTATAAGTGCATCCTGAAATCTTTCGGGCAGTTCATGATATAATATTTCTTGTAACTCTCGTGATTTTTCAGGGCTTTCCGCTTCTATCAGACATTGAGCATAATTAGGTTGCGGACCGTAAGCAGCATTAGCCAGATAATATCTTGGTGGCGTTTGTCCGATATAAGTAGACACTTTTTTGATGCCATCGAAGGTTTGCAGAAACTCTGTCAGTTGTGCTGCCTGTCTTTCACTTTCTTCGATACGTGTTCCTTCCGGTAGCCACATGTCAATGGAGAAGTACTGCTTGTTTAATAATGGCATAAACTGTTGGGGAATATATTTGAATCCCCATCCGGCTATTGCCAGCAGTACAACCATGCATCCGATAACTGTATATCTTTTCTTAATTGTAAAGCTTAATGCCTTGCGGAAGAAGTCATATATACGGCCGCTGAACAATTCGTTTTTCAATTCTTCCGGTCGTGGACGTCTTACAAATTCTTGAACGAAAAATACGTTTTGTGTGATGGCCAGAATCCAGCTGAGCAGCAGAGAAACGGCTATCACGATGAATAATGAAGAAAGGATTTCTCCTGTAATATGGGGTGAAAGATACACCGGCAGAAAGGTGAGGACTGCAATCAGAGTAGCTCCGAGGAGTGGCATGGCAGTGCTTGATACAGCATTTAGGATAGCTATGCGTTTTCTCATGCCGCGCTGCATGTTAACCAATGCTGCATCGTATACAACAATTGCATTATCCACCAGCATTCCCATGGCAATGATTATGGCAGCCAGTGACATTCGCTGCAGGGCAATACCTGTTGCCTGCATGTAGATCAAGGTCCCGAAAATGGAGAATATAAGTCCGCTGCCTATCAGAAAACCATTCTTAAATCCGATGAAGAATAGTAATACAGCTACTACGGTTAATACGGAAACGATCAGATTCATGATAAATCCATCATTGGCTACGGCTGATTCATATCCTTGGTCGTAGATAATATCCAGTTCGTATCCCTCGGGCATTTCTGCTTTCATCTTATTGATTTGTTGGGATACCAGCTCTGCCATTTCAACGACATTTCCATCGGAAACCGTAGATATGGCTATACCTACAGCTGGAATATTACCGATTCTCATCAGGTTTCTTGCAGGACGTGAGTAGCTTTCTTGAATGTCTGCTATCTCTCCCAAACGGAAATATTCGCCTTTGTGCGAAACAATTGTCAGATTTTCTATTTCTTCCAGATTGGTAAAACTTCCTGTTGCTTCTATTCGGAGACGGTTGGTTGAGGTTTCAATGGCTCCGGCATCAACAACTTTGTTTTGTCTTTCAAAAGCAGAAGAGATGTCACTCATCATCACACCACTTTGGGACAGTAATGACGGATTGACTGTAACCTCAATCGTTCGGTTCTGGATACCGAATAGTTCTACTTTGGCTACATCTTTTACATCTAATAATTCGTTTTTTATATCTTTGGCACAATCTTCCAGTTCACGGTATGTATGCGTTTCACTGCTTAGACCATAAAAAACTCCCAAGACGTCGCCAAAATCATCATTGACAACAGAAGGACCGGCTCCGGCTGGTAGTTTGTTTTGTACATCATTGACTTTTCGGCGGAGTTTATCCCAAAGTTGCTGCATATCTTTGGCACGAATTTCTTTCTTTACATATACGGTAATTTTAGAGAGTCCTGTCCGGTTTTCTGTTTTCAGATAATACAATTCTCCCAATGACTGGATTGCTTCTTCCAGAACATCGGTTACTTGTTGCTGTACTTCCATGGGTGAAGCACCCGGATAAGAAGTGGTGACGAGGGCCTGTTTGATGGTAAATGGTGCATCTTCGAGCTTTCCCATGTTGTTATATGCGAATATGCCTCCACCCAACATCAATATTAGCATCAGCCAGCTTAAGGCCTTGTTGGTCAGGAAAAATTTTGCTAAACTTTTCATTGGTTTCCTTATTCTTGAATAGTTATTTCTTGGTTTTCTGATAAGTAGGTAAGCCGTGTAACAGCAATTCTTTCTCCGGCAGAAAGTCCGGAAAGAATTTCTATCTGATTGTTTTTAATTAATTTCCCGGTTTTTACAGGTGTCTTGACAACCTGGTTCTGATCTGTAACTCTCCAGACAAAAGATCCTTCTTCATTGGTGTGACAGACAGCAGTTTGGGGGATAGCGACACTCTGGTGTAAAGATGAAGATGAGCTGGGAGTCGGGATTGATAGAGAGCCGGCCATCCCCCCTAATAAACTGTTGTCTGAGTTATTGATGATTGCAGTGAATAAATAAGAGATGTTATTGTCTGTTGCACTTTGTGTGACAAAAGTCTTTTCCGGAACAAACGTTTTTCCTTTCAGATTATTGAAGACAATATTGCAGGCGTCAGCAGATATCTTTCGGGCATTTACGGCCATATCTTCTGGTATGTAAGCTTCTATTTTGATTTGGGATAAATCAATGAATGACACAATCGGGTAAGAAGCTTTGACTTCCTGATAACGTTCAATATTGACATTTTGAATGTATCCGTCGAAAGGGGCATATAGCTTTGTATCTTTTAATTCATTGGCAGCAGTTTTAAAGTCTGCCTGGGCTTTCTCATAATCGGCCTTGGCTTTTTCGTAGTTGGTTCCTGATATATTACCTTTTTCATATAGATTTGAGATTCGTCTGTAGTCGGCTTCAGCCTGTTTGAAAACAGCTTCGGCGCGTTGTTTCCGAATCTGAAAGTCACGGTCGTCAATGGCAGCAATCAAATCTCCTTTTCGGTAAAACTGTCCGCTTTGTGCTTCGAATGTATATATAGGACCACCTACCCGGAAAGAGAGCTCCGTAGTCCTATAGGGCTGTGAAATGAATGAATAACTGCGTTCAGGAGATGCTTCCAGTTTTTCTGCATGGATAATTTTTACATTAGGGGCTTTTTCCTCTTTAGGAGACTGGTTGTTGCATGATATGAGGCAATACGTACATGCAAAGAATAAAAGTACTTTTTTCATTTTGATCTTCTCTTGGATATTGTTTTTATTCTTTGCAAAAATAGATCGTGGCAAATAAGATTTCAATGATGCCGTTTCTTAACCGTTATATAGAGATTCCGAATTGTAGGAAACTATATCTGAACCGTAGATATGAAATACTATATATAAGAAATAGGTATAAATGGGATACTTTTAGGGCGTAATGTAAAAAATGGCGTATTTTTTCGCTGAATCTGTCAGATATTACTGACAAGATGTCTGTTGAGCTTAAAAAATGAGGCTAATTTGTTTTGGCACGCCATTTGTTTAAATGAAGACGTAATGCTTCGGCATTGCAGAGTAAACTAGAATAAAAATAATAAAAATAGATACAATTATGGGAAAGATTATTGGTATTGACTTAGGAACAACAAACTCTTGTGTTGCAGTATTCGAAGGTAACGAACCTGTGGTAATTGCCAACAGCGAAGGTAAACGTACAACTCCTTCTGTTGTAGGTTTCGTTGATGGCGGTGAGCGTAAGGTTGGTGATCCTGCAAAACGTCAGGCTATCACAAATCCGAAACGTACGGTATATTCTATCAAACGTTTCATGGGTGAAACTTATGATCAGGTTCAAAAAGAAATTTCACGTGTACCTTACTCTGTAGTAAGAGGTGATAACAATACTCCGCGTGTAGATATTGACGGACGTCTGTATACTCCGCAGGAAATTTCAGCAATGATTCTTCAGAAAATGAAAAAGACTGCTGAAGATTATCTGGGACAGGAAGTTACAGAAGCTGTTATTACAGTTCCGGCATACTTCTCAGATTCACAGCGTCAGGCTACTAAGGAAGCTGGTCAGATTGCAGGTCTGGAAGTAAAACGTATTGTGAATGAACCGACTGCTGCTGCCTTGGCATATGGTGTAGACAAGTCTAACAAAGATATGAAGGTAGCTGTATTTGACCTTGGTGGTGGTACATTCGATATTTCTATCCTTGAATTTGGTGGTGGTGTATTCGAAGTATTGTCAACTAACGGTGATACTCATCTGGGTGGTGATGACTTCGACCAGGTAATCATCGACTGGTTGGTACAGGAATTCAAGAATGATGAAGGTGCAGATCTGACAACAGATCCGATGGCTATGCAGCGTTTGAAAGAAGCTGCTGAAAAAGCTAAGATCGAATTGTCTTCTTCAACTTCTACAGAAATCAACTTGCCGTACATCATGCCGGTAGCTGGTGTGCCTAAGCACTTGGTTAAGACTTTGACTCGTGCTAAATTCGAAGCTTTGGCTCACAATTTGATTCAGGCTTGTCTTGAACCTTGTAAGAAAGCGATGAGTGATGCAGGTTTGAGTAACTCAGATATCGATGAAGTTATCCTGGTAGGTGGTTCTTCTCGTATACCGGCTGTTCAGAAACTGGTAGAAGATTTCTTCGGCAAAGTTCCTTCTAAGGGTGTAAATCCGGATGAAGTAGTAGCTGTAGGTGCTGCTGTTCAGGGTGCCGTTTTGACAGATGAAATCAAGGGCGTAGTTCTTTTGGACGTAACTCCGCTGTCAATGGGTATTGAAACCATGGGTGGTGTGATGACAAAATTGATTGATGCCAACACTACTATTCCGTGCAAGAAGAGTGAAGTATTCTCTACTGCAGCTGATAACCAGACTGAAGTTACTATCCACGTTCTGCAGGGTGAACGTCCGATGGCTGCTCAGAACAAATCAATCGGTCAGTTCAATTTGACAGGTATTGCTCCGGCTCGTCGTGGTGTTCCTCAGATTGAAGTAACATTTGATATCGATGCAAACGGTATCCTGAAGGTTTCTGCTAAAGATAAAGCAACCGGTAAGGAACAGGCTATCCGTATCGAAGCTTCATCTGGCTTGAGCAAGGAAGAAATCGAACGTATGAAAGCTGAAGCTGAAGCAAATGCAGAAGCTGATAAGAAAGAAAAAGAACGTATCGATAAACTGAACCAGGCTGACAGCTTGATCTTCTCTACTGAAAACCAGTTGAAAGATCTGGGCGATAAGATTCCTGCTGACAAGAAAGCTCCTATCGAAGCTGCTCTTCAGAAACTGAAAGATGCCCATAAGGCTCAGGATTTGGCTGGTATCGATGCTGCAAGTGCAGAACTTCAGAGTGCATTCCAGGCAGCAAGTGCAGAAATGTATGCTCAGACAGGTGCACAGGGCGGTGCTCAGGCTGGTCCTAATGCAGGTCAGGCAAATACTCAGAATGGCGGAAAGAATGACAATGTTCAGGATGCTGACTTTGAAGAAGTCAAGTAATATCACTAGATATAAATAGTAAAAAGGTGTGTAGCTTATCAAGTTACACACCTTTTCTTTTGTTGTATTTGGGTGATTTTATCGACTGGTTGTCTGAATAGTTTCTGTATCATATTGGGCTTTGTAATAAAGAAATGAAAGATTAGTGACAGACATATACTTATGTGAATCTGTATTTAGTGAATGTCGGTAAAGAATTTCTTTGGAACATAAATTGAATAGCGGTCTGCCAAAATATAAATAATTCAGAAAATAGCTGTCCTTTCACGGAAAATTGCTATATTTGCACCCCGAAGTATAAGTGGGATTCAATGTATAGTTTAGAGAAACAGATAGAAGTTAAAAGAGCTTATCCGGATTCGGGTTGGCTGAACACATATTTTTTTGTATTTTTCTATCTTGCATTGCAGTCCTTTTCATATTTAGGCTGTGATATTTGTGAAAATTTAATAGTGAGAAAATACCTGAAATTGCTTATTGGCAAGTTCAGGTATTTTTTTGATGCTGTATAAGGACTAACTAACGATTCGGAACAATATGGAACCATTAAAACATGAATGCGGAGTTGCGTTGATTCGCCTGTTAAAACCGCTGGAATATTATCAGGAAAAGTATGGGACCTGGATGTACGGACTGAACAAGCTTTATCTGTTGATGGAAAAACAGCATAACCGCGGTCAGGAAGCGGCTGGTCTGGCTTGTGTCAAGTTACAGGCAAACCCAGGTGAAGAATATATGTTTCGCGAGCGCGGACTAGGCTCGGGAGCGATTACCGAAATATTCAGTACGGTTCACAGTTGTTTCAAGGATTTGACACCCGAACAGATGGCCGATGCAGAATATGCCAAACAGTGTCTGCCTTTTGCCGGTGAGTTGTATATGGGACATTTACGCTATTCAACGACGGGTAAAAGTGGTATTTCATACGTGCATCCGTTTTTGCGGCGCAACAACTGGCGTGCAAAGAATCTGGCACTTTGCGGAAACTTCAACCTGACCAATGTGGATGAAATCTTTGCTGACATTACAGCCGACGGCCAGCATCCCCGCAAATATGCCGATACTTATATCATGCTGGAACAGGTGGGACATCGCCTTGACCGTGAAGTGGAACGGCTTTACCAGCAATGCAAAGAAGAAGGTCTGGAAGGAATGGATATAACACATGCCATTGAAGACCGGATTGATCTGACCAATGTATTGAAAACTTCAAGTCCGAAATGGGATGGGGGATATGTCATCTGCGGTCTGACCGGTAGCGGTGAAAGTTTTGCCGTTCGTGATCCCTGGGGAATTCGTCCGGGATTCTGGTATATGGATGATGAAATCATGGTACTGGCTTCTGAGCGTCCTGTTATACAGACTGCTTTGAACGTACCGGCCGACAGCGTACATGAACTTCTTCCGGGACAGGCTATTCTGGTCAATAAGAAAGGAGAGATGCGTCTGGCACAGATCAATGAGCCGAAACAAAAGAAGGCCTGCTCGTTTGAACGCATCTATTTCAGCCGCGGAAGTGATATGGATATTTACCGCGAGCGCAAGCAGCTGGGTGAAAAACTGGTTGATCCGATTCTGAAAGCCATTGACCACGATGTGGTACATACGGTCTTTTCATTTATTCCCAATACGGCCGAAGTTGCCTTCTATGGTATGCTGGAAGGTTTTGACAATTATTTGAACCAGCTGAAGGTACAACGGATCGAAGCATTGGGTCATAAGCCCAGTCACAGCGAACTGGAACAGATTCTTTCCCAGCGTATCCGCAGTGAAAAGGTGGCTATTAAAGATATCAAGCTGCGTACGTTCATTGCCGAAGGTAACACCCGCAATGATCTGGCAGCACACGTATACGACATTACTTACGGAAGTCTTATTCCGTACGAAGATAATCTGGTGATTATTGATGACAGTATCGTGCGTGGTACGACGCTGAAACAGAGTATCATCAGTATTCTGGACCGGTTGCATCCGAAAAAGATTGTCATTGTTTCTTCTTCGCCGCAGGTTCGTTACCCGGATTATTATGGTATTGACATGGCAAGCATGGAGCAGTTCATCGCCTTTAAGGCGGCCATTGCCTTGCTGGAAGAACGGGGCATGCAGCGTGTCATCGAGGATGTTTACCTCAAGTCGAAGGCACAGCTGTCGCTTCCGAAAGAAGAAATGGTGAACTATGTGAAGGAAATCTATGCTCCGTTTACCGATGAAGAGATTTCTGCCAAGATGGTGGAACTGCTGACACCGGCCGGAACTCAGGCTAAAGTGGAAATCGTATACCAGACTCTTGAAGGACTGCATGAAGCTTGTCCGGATCATGAAGGAGACTGGTACTTTAGCGGTGACTATCCGACACCGGGCGGAGTGAAACTGGTGAACCAGGCCTTTATTGATTATGTAGAACAGATCTATCAGTTCTGAGAAAAGTTGAGAAATATTAACAGTAAACAATAGATACAGAATATTTAAGGTAATGAGAAATGTAACATTGATCCTCGACGACGGGAGCCGCTTTCATGGCAAGTCGTTCGGCTATGAGAAACCGGTAGCCGGTGAAGTGGTGTTCAACACAGCGATGACCGGATACCCTGAGAGCCTGACCGACCCTTCGTATGCAGGTCAGCTGATGACGCTGACTTATCCGTTGGTTGGTAACTATGGCGTGCCTCCGTTCACGTTTGAAGCAAACGGACTGCCCACCTTTATGGAGAGCGAAAAAATTCATGCCGAAGCGATTATCGTGAGCGATTACAGCGAGAAGTATTCTCACTGGAATGCAGTGGAAAGCTTGGGCGACTGGCTGAAGCGTGAACAGATTCCGGGTATTACAGGTATTGACACACGCGAACTGACCAAGGTTTTGCGTGAGCATGGTGTGATGATGGGAAAGATCGTTTTCGACGATGAACCGGACAACATTCCCGAAGCTGCCTATGCCGGTGTGAATTATGTTGATAAGGTTTCCTGCAAGGAGATCATCCGTTACAATGAAGGCGAAGGCAAGAAGAAAGTGGTACTGGTTGACTGCGGTGTGAAGTCGAACATCATCCGTTGTCTGCTCAAGCGTGATGTGGAAATCATCCGTGTACCCTGGGATTACGATTTCAACTCTCTGCAGTTCGACGGCCTGTTTATTTCCAATGGTCCGGGCGACCCTGATACATGTGATGCTGCCGTGCAGAACATTCGTAAGGCCATGCAGAACGAGAAACTGCCTATCTTCGGTATCTGTATGGGTAACCAGCTGCTGTCAAAGGCAGGTGGAGCCAAGATCTACAAGCTGAAATACGGTCACCGCAGCCACAATCAGCCGGTGCGTATGGTAGGAACTGAAAAATGTTTCATTACCTCACAGAACCACGGTTATGCAGTGGACAACAACACCCTGGGAGCAGACTGGGAACCTCTTTTCATCAATATGAACGATGGTTCCAATGAAGGAATCCGTCACAAGAAAAACCCCTGGTTCTCGGCACAGTTCCATCCTGAAGCTGCCAGTGGCCCGACAGATACGGAATTCCTGTTCGACGAGTTTGTAAAGTTGCTGTAATCCATTAAAATCAAAAGAAAACAATGAAAGAAGATATAAAGAAAGTATTATTGTTAGGTTCCGGAGCCTTGAAGATCGGTGAAGCAGGCGAATTCGACTATTCCGGCTCACAAGCTCTGAAGGCGTTGAAGGAAGAAGGCATCGAAACCATTCTGATCAACCCGAACATCGCTACCGTACAGACATCGGAAGGTGTGGCAGACAAGATTTACTTCCTGCCTGTGACTCCTTACTTTGTAGAGAAGGTGATTGCCAAAGAACGTCCCGACGGCGTGTTGCTGTCATTCGGTGGTCAGACTGCCTTGAACTGCGGTGTGGCTCTGTATAAGGCCGGTGTGTTTGAAAAATACAATGCACGCGTGCTCGGTACTCCCGTACAGGCTATCATGGATACGGAAGACCGTGAGCTGTTCGTACAGAAGCTGGATGAAATCAATGTAAAGACCATCAAGAGTGAAGCGGTTGAAAACATTGAAGATGCCCGCCGTGCTGCCAAGGAACTGGGTTATCCGGTGATCATCCGTGCTGCATACGCACTGGGAGGTCTGGGCTCAGGTTTCTGCGACAATGAAGAAGAACTGAACGTACTGGCTGAAAAAGCTTTCTCTTTCTCTCCGCAGGTGCTGGTTGAAAAGAGCCTGAAAGGCTGGAAAGAGGTGGAATACGAAGTGGTACGCGACCGTTTCGACAACTGTATCACCGTATGTAACATGGAAAACTTCGACCCTCTGGGTATCCATACCGGTGAGTCTATCGTTATCGCTCCTTCACAGACTCTGACCAACAGCGAATATCACAAACTGCGTGAACTGGCTATCCGCATCATCCGTCACATCGGAATCGTGGGTGAATGTAACGTTCAGTATGCGTTCGACCCCGAATCAGAAGACTACCGGGTAATCGAAGTAAATGCCCGTCTGAGCCGTTCATCTGCACTGGCTTCCAAGGCAACCGGTTATCCTTTGGCATTCGTTGCTGCTAAGTTGGGTCTGGGTTATGGACTGTTCGACCTGAAGAACTCGGTAACAAAGACGACTTCTGCTTTCTTTGAACCGGCACTGGACTACTGCGTATGTAAGATCCCCCGCTGGGACTTGGGCAAGTTCCACGGTGTAGACCGTGAGCTGGGTTCCAGCATGAAGTCTGTCGGTGAAGTCATGGCCATCGGACGTACTTTCGAAGAAGCTATTCAGAAAGGTCTGCGTATGATCGGTCAGGGCATGCACGGTTTCGTAGAAAACAAGGAACTGGTGATCGAAGACATCGACAAGGCCTTGCGCGAACCGACCGACAAGCGTATCTTCGTTATCTCGAAGGCAATGCGTGCCGGTTACACTGTTGACCAGATCCACGACCTCACCAAGATTGACAAATGGTTCCTTGACAAGCTGATGAACATCATGCAGACATCCAAGGAACTCCATGAATGGGGCAACAACCATAAGCTGCTTTCACAGCTTCCGAACGAACTGCTTTATAAAGCCAAGCGTCAGGGATTCTCTGACTTCCAGGTGGCACGTGCCATCGGATACGAAGGCGAAATGGAAGATGCCATCGTCGACATCCGCAACCATCGTAAGAAAGTAGGTATCGTTCCGGTTGTAAAACAGATCGATACGCTGGCAGCTGAATATCCTGCACAGACCAACTACCTGTATCTGACTTATAGCGGTGTTGCCAATGATGTACATTATCTGGGCGACCATAAGAGTATTGTGGTACTCGGTTCGGGAGCTTACCGTATCGGTTCTTCCGTAGAGTTCGACTGGTGCGGCGTTCAGGCACTGAACACCATCCGCAAGGAAGGCTACCGCTCCGTTATGATTAACTACAACCCCGAAACCGTTTCTACCGACTACGATATGTGCGACCGTCTGTACTTCGACGAGCTGACCTTCGAACGTGTCATGGATATTCTTGATCTGGAGAACCCGCACGGCGTGATCGTTTCTACCGGCGGACAGATTCCGAACAACCTGGCATTGCGTCTGGATGCACAGAAAGTAAATATCCTGGGAACATCGGCCAAGAGTATTGACAATGCTGAAGACCGCGACAAGTTCTCAGCCATGCTTGACCGCATCGGCGTTGACCAGCCGGAATGGAGCGCACTGACTTCAATGGAAGACATCAATGCATTTATCCAGAAAGTAGGCTTCCCGGTACTGGTTCGTCCGTCATACGTGCTGTCTGGAGCTGCCATGAACGTATGTTCCAACCAGGAAGAGCTGGAACGCTTCCTGCAGCTGGCTGCCAATGTATCGAAGAAACATCCGGTTGTAGTCAGCCAGTTCATCGAACATGCCAAGGAAGTGGAAATGGATGCCGTTGCACAGAACGGTGAAATCGTTGCATACGCCATTAGTGAACACATCGAATTTGCCGGCGTTCACTCGGGAGATGCTACCATCCAGTTCCCGCCGCAGAAGCTTTATGTTGAAACCGTTCGCCGCATCAAGCGCATCAGCCGTCAGATTGCGAAGGAACTGAACATTTCCGGTCCGTTCAACATCCAGTTCCTGGCCCGCGAAAACGACATCAAGGTTATCGAATGTAACCTGCGTGCCAGCCGTTCATTCCCGTTTGTCAGCAAGGTTCTGAAGATCAATTTCATCGAACTGGCTACAAAAGTTATGTTGGGACTGCCGGTTGAAAAGCCTGAAAAGAACTTGTTTGAACTCGACTATGTAGGTATCAAAGCCAGCCAGTTCTCATTCAACCGTCTGCAGAAGGCCGACCCTGTACTGGGTGTCGACATGGCTTCTACCGGTGAGGTGGGCTGTATCGGTGAAGACACTTCATGTGCCGTACTGAAAGCCATGCTGTCTGTCGGTTACCGCATTCCGGAAAAGAACATTCTGATGTCTACCGGAACACCGAAGCAGAAGGTGGAAATGCTGAAGGCTGCTCAGGAATTGAAGAAGAAAGGCTACAATATCTTTGCAACAGGTGGTTCTTCGAAGTTCCTTACAGAAAATGGAATTGAAAACACCCGTGTATACTGGCCGAGCGAGGAAGGACATCCTCAGGCATTGGAAATGCTTCATAAGAAGGAAATCGACATGGTAGTGAATATTCCGCGTGACCTGTCGGCAGGTGAGCTGGATAACGGTTACAAGATCCGCCGTGCAGCTGTCGATCTGAATATTCCTCTGGTTACGAATGCACGTCTGGCCAGTGCCTTCATTCATGCATTCTGTACGATGACTATCGATGATATCGCTATCAAGAGCTGGGATGAATATAAATAATCCGGCTGACAGATAATCTGATTTTTACTGGCGCCACTCTGAAAGGACTGTTCCTTTTGGAGTGGCGTTTTTTTCGTGCTTTGGTGTTTCTATTATCAATGGAGTATATACTGCATAAACAAAATACAGGTGCAGTAAACAATAAATCATTTTAATATACTCCTTAATTCTTTATTTACCATATTATTATATCGAATAAGGTTTTGGAGTACTGATAATCATTAGCCTTATTCTTTATTCGATATAAATTCTATTATATAATTTATCATCATTTGATATATTATAACATTAGTGTCCACTAAAAAATCATAGAAGTTCTTTGAAATTATTGAAATTCAATTTGTTATAGGAGATTTTTGGGAGAACGGATTTGAATTTACTTTTGTGGTAATTTTCAGACCGTTATGCATAAAGACCCATATATTTTTGCCCAATTAGTTAAGTTCCTTGACCGAAGTAAATTCAATCGTATCGTTACAAAGTATGAAGGCGATAAGTATATCAAGAGCTATACCTGTTGGAATCAGCTGCTTACGATGATGTTCGGTCAGCTATCCAATCGAGATAGTCTTAGAGATTTGATTGTGGCTATGGAAGCTCATGCTGGAAAACTTTACCATCTCGGAATCGGGAAGTCTGTAACTCGGAGCAATCTTAGTAAGGCTAATGAGCAACGTAACTACCGCATCTTCGAAGAGTACGCAACATTCATGATTGCCGAGGCCCGCAAACGTAGAATCAATAAAATATTCGAACTTGACGGTCATGTTTATGTATTTGACTCTACAACGATTGATCTGTGCCTGTCAGTGTTTGAATGGGCTAAATTTCGCAAACATAAAGGCGGAATAAAGTTGCATACGCTCTACGATATTGAAGCGGAAGTACCTGCATTTGTGCATATTACACCTGCCAATATTCACGATTCAAAGGCTATGCCTGAGATTCCATATGAATCAGGAGCGCATTATATATTCGACCGAGGGTATAACGATTTCAGCAACCTTAATACAATAAATCGTATAGGTGCTTTCTTCCTTGTACGAGCCAAAACAAATGTACGGATCAAGCCTAAAACCTGGAAACGAAGATTGCCAGAAGGTGTAGTATCGGATGTAATCGGATGCTTTACGGTTTATAAAAGTTCTAAGGATTACCCTGAGGAACTTAGAAAACTCATCATTGAAAATCCTCAAGACGGTACACGATACATCTTCCTGACAAATAATCTTGACGCATCTGCAGAGTTTATATCATCGCTTTATAGAAACAGATGGAGTGTTGAACTGTTCTTCAAATGGATAAAACAACACCTCAGGATTAAGAAGTTCTGGGGAACATCGGAAAACGCTGTACGCATACAAATCTATTGTGCGATAATCACTTACTGCTTAGTAGCAATAGTCCAACACGATATGAAATTAGAACGTAGCGTCTATGAAATTCTCCAAATACTCGGAATCTCTCTGACCGACAAAACACATCTCAGTGACTTGTCTGACAAATCGAATTTCAAAAATGTCAAAGACCGATATGATTCAAGTGAACCGAATTTATTTAATTTTTAACCTTGTCCATTTTTAGTGGACAGTAGTGATATTATAAAACAAAAAACTTTTCCTATTCTTTAAAAAAGGCATCAAAAAAATTTCAACCAAAGGATTTAAAAGAAAATCAATACTTCTATCTCTGTATTATAGAGTATATGTCAGCATTAACTGAAAACTAAGTTGATTACTGTCTATAAAAAAGCCGTTAATAGAGAACGATGGATCTATTGCCACCATCCTATGATAGAGGGTGCTCCTGTTGAACCAGTCACATTGGGTGGTAATCGACAGACTTTTCCATACTTTGTAATTGACTTGTCCTTCAAGATGATAGACCGTGCCTCGCGAACTGTCGCCCTCTACGTCAACAGGAGGCTCGCCAGGATTGGGAGAATACCCCTTGTCTGAATACCAATCATTTTGTGAATACAGCCTGTAGAACCGATTGTTCAGTGAAAACGAAAGTTTATCGTCACACATGGAACCTTTTAATTTCAATTTGGCCGAAAATCCTGTACCCCAATTATAATTGCGATGATAAAGCCTATAAAAATCGCTGAGAACGCCACCCATCAGAATGCCGTTTGCATGTCCTGTCACGTGGAACGTAAAACGAGGTAGTTTATAACCGAACATAATGCCTACACCTGCTGATGCCGGAATAGCAAGCTTATAAGGAACGACACAAGGCTCCAAAACGCCCGGTGTATAATTAGTACGTATAGTATCTGAGTCGAAAAAATCGAAATGCTGATACATCCCCAACGTGAGGTTCGATTTTTCAGTGTCGATAACTTCTTTAGACAGCAAACTACCCATGATTTCCACCCGGCTGAGCAGTGGTTGCGTTTTCATTGCATTCAGATCCAGCAAGAGTGAGAAATAGTCGTATGGCCTAAGGGAGGATGCATAACGGTCTCCATACTCTAAATTAATACGGGCACTTGCACCTGCCTTAAAAAAGCGGTCATTGTCATGGGATGTCAAAAAGCGCGTTCCCAACGAAATGGCAAGCTGGTAAGGAGGCTTCCCGAATTCATTTCCGACAACCGGTTTCTTCTCCCAAGCCTCTCCGGTAATGATGCGTGTCAATCCCCTCATAGGTGAAATCAGGAAAGCCAAGGCTTCTCGTCCGAAGCGTTCACCTCCCGAAGTGCGGTTATCCAAAATGAGGTCGGAAGTGCGGTAAAATACCTCTCCTAAAGCTGCACCACCTATAGGGGTAGCTATAATGTCGTTCTTTGACGGGTATTCACTTTCCATAAACAACTCCCACATGGCACTTCCTCCTAATGCAAAGAGCTCCGATTGCCAAAAATTAAACCCGTTTGCCCGGCCGGCATTAAAATACAAAGATCCATGATAGGGATGGGCAAACATGTTTGTACTTAGATGGTCATTGTCCCAATCAAACCCATGCTTGAAATTTGCCTTTATGGTTTTCAGCGAAATATACGAATAATGTCCCTTCAATACGTATCTGTCAAACGCCCAAAGCCCTACGTTTAGTCCGAATGTTTCACCGGCCGCCTTCCAGAAATGCTTTTTCTTACAATCGGTGGTATCACGGAAATGCGCCATTTTTCCATTGGCTATTTTGCATGGATGCAAACTGTTAATAGGCTGGGATTGCGCATTAAAGAAACTTCCAATTAATACCGCTAAAAACAAAAATATTCGAATCATACCGAGATAGAATTTATAGTATTTTGTTACGACAAAATTAACGCTAAGCTGCTATAAATATGGATCATCTTATTTATAAATTTCGTGATACAATTACTCCTCAAAGGGCATTGTTTTATTGACTTAACCGTACTTACAAGTTATTACAACGTTATCTTTATGCTTAATTTTACTTTGGCAAGTACAGAACTAAATTATAACTGATACAAAAAGGTTTTTATATCTATGTTTTTATTTGCAAAGTAAACGAAACTATAGGAAAGATCCAATAATTTTCTTTGTTTTACATAAAATACATTATATGGATTCATTTGTTATATGGCTTTTGTGACCATTTTGAAAGTGCATAATCCGTCCACGACGGCCGTACAATCCCTCCTCAACGACCGCACGATTGAGCTCCAACGACCGCACGATTGAGCTCCAACGACCGCATAATTTGTCTCGATCGACCGCACGATTCCGGAGGCCTGTCAGAATGAGTTTTCAGAGGCTGGAAATACCTTTGGGAGAGGTGAAATAAAGCCCGCGGGCTTTTTAAAAAACGTTTCGGGCTTTGAAGGAAAAGACTTCGGGCTTTTGAGTAAAACGTTTCGGCGTTTTTCTGTGCTTATGCTGAAGCTTTTCTGTTAAGAATCTTCTTGAGAATATTTTTTCTTGCAATGGCAAGTCCGGAGGACAACGGCTCATTGTCCAACAGGCTCAGAATGTTTTCAAGTTCTGACAATAAGTCAGTATGAAACTTGCACTGTTCGTATGAAAGCTTTATGCATAAGGCTCTGACTCCACATGAGTTTTCACAGGACGTAATTCCGGACAGGCAGTAATCGATGAAGTCGGTTCTGAGTTCATCTTCCCGGAAAGGCAGTCTGAGGATGAGGGTCAGCAGGAGTCGTTTCTTGCCTTCGTGGGTTTCCTGCAATGCCAGACTGATCAGTTCGTCCTGTCTGGGGGCAAGCCATCGGAAGTTATACGGGTCAAAATGCGTGAATACCCATAAGGCATTGTACGACACTTTTTCGTCACCGTCTTTTATGCAGGCATATAGTTCTTCCTTATGAGAGTTGTTTCTTTCCCCTTGAGTGTAGAAACAGATTTCATGAATATCGTCTGCGCTCAGCCTTTGAGTCAGTTTGTTGCGTATCACAGAACGGATGTTTCCATGTGTCATGGTGATCATGCTCATGCCGTTGTTTATCCTTGCTGCCGGGTAGAAGCGGAGGGGGTGTCGCTGTTGCATTTATGCGGTGAGCGGCAGGCGTACAGCAGGCGTTTGCTGTAATAGTCTTCTGTGGAAGAAGAGACGGTTACTCCCTGGCGTGCAGCGTGAATGAATGAAAATTCTCCGGTTTCGTTGTTGACTGATACGACGATTCCCACGTGACCGATCTTGTTGGATATGCGGCTTCCGCTGAAAAATACCAGGTCGCCCAGGTGCAAGTCCTTGTAGTCTGAAACTTGTTTGTCCTTACAGAAAAGGCTGGCCGAGGAGCGGGGAACGGAGATGTCCAGTTTCCGGAAGACATAGGACACGAAGCCCGAACAGTCGAATCCGCGTTTGGGATTACTTCCTCCCGGGGTATAGCGAATGCCGGAGTATTGGGTGGCTTTCTGAACGATATCTTCACCGCTGACCTTGTTGTTGGCCATGGCGGGCAGGGTAATTATAAGCAGCAAAAAGAGGTACACGTATTTCATTGCGGGTTCAGTTTTTGTGGTTATCGTGGGTTAAAGTTAACTTTTTATTCCGAGAAAAGAGAATTTTCTCCGTTTCGCAGCGGAAAGTTTAGGCTTTTTTCAGGGAGCTGTTAAAAGGCTGTTAAGAAAGCGGGGAGGGGTGAATGAGGAATATGGAATACAGGTTTTGTGTTAAAATGTCATATTCTTGGGGATTTATGGAAAAATAATCACTTTGGCTCAACTTTTGATGGGGAATAGTTGTTATGTTTATGTATCAAAAAGACAGATACGGGCTTTTTGATTTATTCTGATCACTAATATAAGAAGAAAAAACTATGGAGGATGTAAAAAAGACTCGGGTGGAGAGCGATTTGATCGGCTCTCGTGAAATTTCAGATGAATGCCTGTATGGTGTACAGACACTGAGAGGAATTGAAAATTTTTCGATCAGCAAATATCACCTGAATGAGTATCCTTTATTTATCAATGGGCTGGCCATGACCAAGATGGCAGCTGCCCGCGCCAATCATGAGCTCGGCTTGCTGACGGATGAACAGTTTCAGGCCATTACGCAGGCTTGCCGTGAAATTCTGGAAGGACGTTTTCACGATCAGTTCCCTGTAGACATGATTCAGGGAGGAGCTGGTACGTCGACAAATATGAATGCCAATGAGGTAATAGCCAACCGTGCACTGGAAATCATGGGGCATGCACACGGAGATTATGCTTTTTGTTCGCCCAATGACCATGTGAACTGTTCCCAGTCAACCAACGATGCATATCCGACGGCTATCCATCTGGGGATGTATGCCACTCATCTGAAGCTGTTGCCTTATCTGGAGGATCTGATTGCTGCCTTCCGCCGGAAAGGAGAAGAATTTGCCCATATCATCAAGATGGGACGTACACAACTGGAAGATGCGGTGCCGATGACACTGGGACAGACGTTTAACGGGTTTGCAAGCATCCTGACGGATGAAATCAAACATTTGAACGAGGCTGCGGCCGATTTCCTGACTGTCAACATGGGTGCGACGGCTATCGGTACGGGAATCTGTGCCGAACCGGGATATGCTGAAAAGTGTATTGCCGCTTTGCGTGACATCACGGGCTGGGATATCCGTTTGTCGGATGATCTGGTAGGTGCCACTTCCGATACATCCTGCCTGGTTGGATATGCTTCGGCAATGAAGCGTCTGGCCGTGAAGGTAAACAAGATCTGTAATGACTTGCGTCTGCTGGCCAGTGGTCCCCGTTGCGGACTGGGCGAAATAAACCTGCCGGCCATGCAGCCGGGATCATCCATTATGCCGGGCAAGGTGAATCCGGTGATTCCGGAAGTGATGAACCAGATCTGCTTCAAGGTGATCGGTAATGAACTTTGTGTCACAATGGCAGGTGAGGCTGCTCAGATGGAACTGAATGTGATGGAACCTGTAATGGTGCAGTGTTGCTTTGAGTCTGCTGAACTGATGATGAATGGTTTCCGTACGTTGCGGACGCTTTGTGTGGAAGGCATTACGGCCAATGAAGAGCATTGTATCAACGAAGTGCATCACAGCATCGGAGTAGTGACGGCTCTGAATCCGGTAATCGGTTACAAGAACTCCACCAAGATAGCCAAGGAAGCGCTTGAAACGGGAAAGAGTGTTTATCAGCTGATACTGGATCACGGTATTTTGACGAAAGAGGAAATTGATCAGATTCTGAGTCCGGAGAACATGATTCATCCGGTGAAACTGAATATCAAGCATCGCTGATCAGGTGGTGAAAGGATTGGCCCGACCGGAGACTGAGGCTTCGGTCGGGTTGATTTTATTCCGGGAGAGAAGTGTCGCAAAGGCATTTTTCTCCCGGTTCTTCAAATTCAATGGTCGTATGTATGATGTGATACTGGCGCGCCACGGCTTGTATTTCCTCCTTCAGCTGATGGAAGTTTGTTCCGGAAGTGACCGCGTGGAGGGTCATTACGTGCGATTCTCCGTCCAGACTCCAGAGGTGCATGTCGTGGATTGAACGGATGCCTTCGATTTCGGTCAGTTTCTGTGTCAGTTCATCCACCGGGATATCTTCGGGAACGGACTGAAGCATGATCCTGAACACTGCATGCAGATTTTTCCAGACGTTGGTCAGCACCCAGATGGAAATTCCCATGGAAAGCAGGGTGTCGAGCATCGGAAGGTCGATGAAAAGCATGACAATGCTGACAATCAGTACGGAAACCCATCCCAGCACGTCTTCCATGATATGGAGAAAGGCGGCGCGCTCGTTCAGGGATGAGCCTTTCTTCAGGTTGAAAGCTGCTCCTCCGTTGATAAGAATACCGATGACGGCCACCCAGAGCATGCCCTGGGCATTGACGGGCTGAGGGTTCAGCAGTCGCTGTCCGGCTTCAAGGAGGACGATGGTAGAACTGATGGCGAGCACTCCCGAAAGAAAGACACTGCCCAGCAGGGAGAATCGCTTGTAGCCGTAAGTATAGGTAGATGTACGTCCCTGGGTAGATTTTTTTTGCAGCATCCAGGCTATGGCCAGCGACAGGCAGTCGCCGAAGTCGTGAAGGGCATCGGTCAGGATGGCGATACTGTTGGTGAGCAGTCCTCCCACCAGTTCAATGACAACAAAGGCGGCATTGAGAAAGAATGCGACCGAAATGTTCTTCGCTGCATTGCCTGTGGAATGATGATGGTGATGATGTGACATGGTTACAGATGTTTTCGTTTGGCGCAGTTTGCGCAGATTCCTTTGACGATATAGTTGATCTTGCGGGGAATAAAACCTTCCGGCAGATCTACGTGAGGGATCAGATCCTGGTCCAGGCAATAGGTCTTCCGGCATTCCTCACAATAGAAATGGCAGTGTTCTTCTTCTTCGCGGCAGTTTCCGTGATTGTGACAGAAACAGTATTTCAGCGAGCCGCTTCCGTCGTCTACGCTGTGAATGAGCCGGTGATCGTGGAAGAGAGTCAGTGTACGGAAAAGGCCTGACTTGTCGATACTGGGCAGACGTTCTTCCAGATCGCCCAGAGAGAAGGTGTTTTTTTCTTCCGCAATGGCTTCATACACCAGGATCCGGGTTGATGTAGGACGGATTCCGGCTTGTGTCAGTATGTCGCAGCAGTCTTTGGCATTCATGTTTTTCTTGTTTTATCTGTCTGCAAAGTTAAGCATCTGTTTTTGCAACCGGGTTGCAAACTGGCGGAAAAAATTAAAGCCAACCCATCCGTCACGGATTTGTCGGCCAGTCATCTTAAGGAATATATCTATGTTTAACAGTATGTGTCCCTTTTCACGCTGCAAAGGTAGCGGAGGGATGTTTCCCGGGAGTGACATCCGTGTTACGTTCGTATGAAAAAAAAGACACGAACCGCGCAGGGCCGGTTGTCGGCTGTCTGTGCGGTTCGTGCTGGTTTGTCCGGAAGCGGTTTGAAACCGATTATTTGATTTCGAATTCTTCCTTCATGTCCAGTTCCTCGCCTTTGGTGTCATAGAATTTATATTCCAGGAAGGCCAGGTTCTGATTGGGAATGACTTTGATACCGAATCCAAACTTCATTTGCCATTTCCGTTTCAGGGAAACAAGTCCCTGATTGACGTATGCTGCTACATAAGGATGGATGTGCAGCGTAAATTTCTTCACTTTCAGCTTATTGACCAGATAGTCGATCTTGCTTTCCAGGGTGTCGGTAAACAAGATGGACGGCTTGATTTTTCCTTTTCCGAAACAGGTCGGACAATCTTCGTCTGTATTCACGTCCATGGCCGGGCGGACGCGCTGACGGGTGATTTGCATCAGACCGAACTTGCTGAGCGGCAAAATATTATGTTTTGCACGGTCTTTCTGCATGTTCTGACACATGCGTTCGTAGAGTTTCTGCCGGTTTTCAGCAAGATTCATATCAATGAAGTCGACAACGATGATTCCTCCCATGTCTCTTAACCGGAGCTGACGCGCCAACTCATCGGCTGCGCCCAGGTTCACATCCAGTGCATTGGCTTCCTGTCCGTTTCCAGACTTGGAACGGTTGCCGCTGTTCACGTCTACCACGTGCAATGCCTCGGTGTGTTCAATAATCAGATAAGCTCCGCTTTTGTAGGAAATAGTTTTTCCAAACGAGGATTTGATCTGTTTGGTAATGGCGAAGTTGTCAAAGATGGGAAGCTGGCCTTTGTATAGCTTGACAATGTTTACCCGTTCAGGGGCGATAAGCGCTACATAATCTTTCACTTCGTTGTACACGGCTTCGTCGTTGACATAAATGTTTTCATACGACGGGTTGAACAGATCGCGCAGCATGGCTACGGTACGGCTTGTTTCTTCGTACACGAGTGAAGGCAGCTTGGTGGCCTTTTGTACTTTGGTGATGGTTTCTTCCCAATGTTTCAGCAAGACTTTCAGCTCGGCATCGAGTTCGGCAACGCGCTTTCCTTCGGCAACAGTTCGTACGATCACGCCAAAATTTTTAGGCTTGATGCTTTGTAACAGCTGTTTGAGGCGGGCACGTTCTTCATTCGATTTAATTTTTTGTGATACGGAAACCTTATCATTGAAAGGTATAAGTACCAGATAACGGCCTGCGAATGAGAGTTCGCATGTCAGGCGCGGACCTTTGGTTGAGATAGGTTCCTTGACGATCTGTACAATAACTTCCTGACCTTGCTGCAGGACATTCGAAATGGATCCGTCCTTTTCGATGTCGGGGAGCATGGAAGCTTTCGTAATGGGGTACAGTTTTTTTCTGTCGCTTACGACTTGCTTGAGATACTTCTGATACGAATGGAATTGTGGTCCTAAGTCTAAGTAGTGAAGGAAAGCGTCTTTCTCGAAACCGACATCTACGAAGCAGGCGTTCAGTCCGGGCATGATTTTTTTAACTTTGCCCACGTACATGTTACCCACTGAAAAAGAAAGATTGCGTTCTTCTTTTTGGAGTTCCACCAGGTTCTTGTCTTCAAGAAGTGCGATAGAAATCTCTTTGGGCTGTACGTCTACTACTAATTCGCTTGTCACTTGTTACTTAGTTTTAAAAGTTATAACTGAGATTCTAGAATTACGCGGATTATGCAAGGAGCAGAATCCGCGTTTTTTCTTGACTAATACGCAAAGAACAAACCTGAAAGACTAGTAGGAGCTTTGCAAGTTTGTTCTTTATTGAAGTCGGACAGACTAACAATTATTTTTTGCTTTTATGTCTGTTCTTTCTTAGTCTTTTTTTACGTTTGTGAGTAGACATTTTATGTCTTTTTCTTTTCTTTCCGCTTGGCATAGCTTCAAAATTTTATAGGGTTAATACTAGTGTTAATTTATTTTTTTACTGACAATGTAAAAGTCTTGGCAGGTTTGAATGCCGGAATATTGTGTTCCGGAATGATGATAGTTGTATTCTTGGAGATGTTGCGAGCAGTTTTCTGAGCTCTTTTCTTGACGATGAAACTGCCAAAACCTCTCAGGTATACGTTTTCGTCTTTTGACAAAGAATCCTTTACTGAATCCATAAACGCTTCCAGGGTTGTCAGTACTGTGGCTTTGTCAATGCCAGTGTTTTTGGCAATTTCGTTTACAATATCTGCTTTAGTCATTTCGCTAATAATTATTGTTATACGTTATCTTAAATTTTTGGTCTGCAAATATATAGCTTTTCTCGTACTCTGAAAAATATATTCCGAACAAATTTTGTAAAAAGTGTGTCTGAAGGTATCAAAATTCCTATTTTTGCTCAAAAAAACAGTTTTAAAGAAGTGGTATGAGTGTAAATCAGTTTAGTGAGAGCTTGATCAGATGGTATGAACAGCACCGCCGGGAGCTTCCCTGGCGCGAGACAAAGGATCCTTACCGGATCTGGATTTCGGAAATTATCCTGCAACAGACGCGGGTGGCGCAGGGCTATGCTTATTATTGCCGTTTCATTGAGCGTTTTCCCGATGTATGCAGTCTGGCTGAAGCACATGAAGACGAGGTGATGAAAATGTGGCAGGGACTGGGATATTATTCGCGTGCCCGCAACTTGCATGAGGCTGCCCGTTCACTTGCTGGCCGGGGAAGACTGCCCGAAACATATAAGGAAGTGCGTGCCATGAAGGGAGTGGGCGATTATACGGCAGCAGCTATCTGCTCATTTGCTTATGATATGCCTTGTGCCGTAGTCGATGGAAACGTATACAGGGTGCTTTCACGCTGGATGGGTGTGGATGAACCGATAGATACCGCTGCCGGAAAGAAACTGTTTGCGCAGCTGGCGGATCAGCTTCTCGACCGGAAGCACCCGGCTGTTTACAATCAGGCTATCATGGATTTCGGGGCTTTGCAGTGTGTGCCGGCTTCACCGGACTGTCAGGTTTGTCCGCTGGCTGACAGTTGTGTGGCATTACGTGACAAGCGGGTGGAGGAGTTGCCCCGGAAATCTCATAAGGTAAAGACGGTGAACCGTTATTTTTCGTATATTTACGTGCGTGCGGGCGTATATACCTTTATAAATAAGCGCGGTGCGGGAGATATCTGGCAGAACCTGTATGAGTTTCCCTTGATAGAAACTCCGGAAAAGCCTGATGAGTCAGAACTGTTTGCTTTGCCGGAATGGAACAAGTTGTTAGGCGGGCAGGCTGTTAAAAGGATCCGTCTGGTGGAAAGCGGAGTGAAACATGTGCTTTCGCATCGGGTGGTGTATGCTTCCTGTTATGAGGTGGTTCTGGAAAATGAAGATGCGTTTTTGGACGGTTTTCAGCGCATCCGGGAAGAAGATCTGCACAAATTTCCGGTGTCTCGCTTGATATCTCATTTTTTTTCGTTACTTTTGGAACCTAAAATTAGATAAAACGATAAGATTATGTCATTGAATAAGGTACAGTTGATCGGTAATGTCGGAAAAGATCCCGATGTAAGATATTTGGATTCAGGTGTGGCAGTAGCTACTTTTCCTTTGGCTACAACAGACCGCGGTTATACGCTGGCAAATGGAACACAGGTGCCGGAACGTACTGAATGGCATAACATCGTATTGTGGCGCGGACTGGCAGAAACAGCAGAGAAATATGTCCGCAAAGGAGACAAACTCTATATTGAGGGGAAAATCCGTTCACGTTCTTATGATGACCAGAACGGAGTGAAACGTTATGTTGTAGAGATTTTCGGCGATAATATGGAAATGCTTTCTTCGCCTCGCCAGTCTCAGCAGGCTCCTCAGTCTGCACCGGCTCAGCCTTCGGGCGTACAGCCTGTACAGCAGGGATCCGCGGCTCAATCTGCACCCGCAGGGGAGATGTCGGATGACTTGCCGTTCTAATTTGATTGTTTAACTAAATTTATAATCCTTGGACCCAGACTCGTATTTATGCCGCTTGGCGGATTTATGTAATGATGTGACCCTCTTTGCTCCTTCAGCAGGAGCAATTGTGGCTTTGGTTTTAGCTTTGTTGTTATTGTATGCTTCAGGTTTTGTTTCGGCATCTGAGATTGCGTTCTTTTCGCTTTCGCCGGCAGATCGTAATGAAATCGAAGAGGAAAATCATGCGGTAGACAAACGTATAAAAGCGTTGCTGGATGATTCCGAACGGCTTCTGGCTACCATTCTGATCTCTAATAATTTTGTAAACGTTACGATTATCATGTTGTGCAATTATTTCTTTGCCAGCGTGATAGACTTTGGCGGGGCCGAAATTCTCGAATTTCTGGTGATCACCGTTATTCTGACCTTCCTTTTATTGCTTTTTGGCGAAATTATGCCGAAAATTTATTCGGCCCAGCATACTTTGTCATTCTGCCGTAAGGCTGCTCCGGTTATTTGGGTATTGCTTTCTGTTTTTCGTCCTTTGTCGAACCTGCTGGTCCGTTCCACCTTTGTTATCAATCGTGTGGCTCAGAAAAGAAAAAAGCAGTGTAACTTGTCGGTGGATGAATTGTCGCAGGCACTGGAACTGACGGATAAAAGTGAGATATCCGAAGAAACGAATATGCTGGAAGGTATTATCCGTTTCGGAGAGGAAACAGCCAAGGAAGTGATGACTTCCCGTCTGGATATGGTGGATCTGGATATTGAGGCTTCTTATTCCGAGGTATTGAAATGTATTGTTGAGAATGCATATTCTCGTATACCTGTATATCAGGAAAACCGGGATAATGTGAAGGGAATTCTGTATATCAAGGATTTGCTGCCCTATCTGGATCGGGGGGATGATTTTAAATGGCAGAACCTGATACGTCCGGCCTACTTTGTTCCGGAGACCAAAAAGATTGATGATTTGTTGCGCGACTTCCAGATAAACCGGATTCATATTGCTATTGTTGTGGATGAATTTGGAGGAACATCGGGATTGGTAACGATGGAAGATATTATAGAAGAAATCGTAGGAGAAATCAACGATGAGTATGATGAAGAAGAACGCACTTATGTGAAACTGGCTGATGACACCTATGTATTCGAAGGCAAGACATTGCTGAGTGATTTTTATAAGATTCTAAAAATCGATTCAGATGTATTTGAAACGGTGGAGGGAGATGCCGATACCCTGGCCGGACTTCTGCTGGAACTGAAAGGGGAATTCCCTTCCCTGCATGAGGTCATCACATACCAGTATTTCCGTTTTGAAGTGTTGGAAATGGATGCACGCCGTATTCTGAAAGTAAAGGTGTCAATCTGTTCCCGACCGGAAAAGGAAGCTGTGGAATCTGAAAAATAAAGTTTGAAGAGATGCCGCTTTACCGACATTGGAAAGAAGGAGACGCAGAGTGGGGAATCTGGAAAGTCTGTGAGTCTGCAGAAGAGTTGCGGGCAATGCTGACCGGGGGACTGCCTTATGACGCCGAGCTGGACTCATTGAAGGCGCAGGGGCGCAAGATGGAATATCTGGCGGTTCGGGTATTACTGAAAACGTTAATCGGAAAGGAATATCATATTTTGCATGAGTCTTCCGGTAAACCTTATGTGGAAGGACATTTGTTTCAGCTGACGATTTCTCATACGAAAGGATATGTAGCCGTCGGACTTCATCCGTCTGCTGAGGTGGGGATGGATATAGAACAATGTACGGAGCGGGTTCGGAAAGTAATGAGCCGGTTTATTCATCCGGAAGAGATTCCTCATCGGGACAGTCTGTCACCGGAAGAGATGCTCAGTCAGCTGCTGATACACTGGTCTGCTAAAGAAACCCTGTATAAAGTTCTGGGTTGTCAGGAGGTGGATTTCGTAGAACATTTGAGAGTGATGCCCTTTGAAGTTGGTGAGACCGGTACATTGTCGGGAGCAGAATACCGGACCGGTCATCATCGTTTGTTTCAGATCCGTTATTTGCTGCATCCCGATTTTGTCTGTACCTGGTGTGTATGTTTAGGGCTTTAAGCTGTATACTTTGACCCAGTCTATCTGCATTTCAACCGGATATTCGGCAGGGTTGGCTTTTCCTACCCAGCTTCCTTCAATCTGCATGTCTATTAATATATAATAAGGTGTACCGAAGGGGAACTGACCTTCTTTGTCCGTCTCTATGCGGGGATAAGTGAATGTATGGTTTCCGTTGATGGAGAAAACCAGACTGTCCGGAAGAATCTCTACGGCATATACATTATAATCATCCGGATTGATGGCTCCGATACCTCCGTGGGGCGGGTTGTTCTCTTCTTTCAGTACATAAGTGTAATAGGAGTGTACGGTTTGGTAAGCGATGGAATCATGGTTCAACCGTTCCATGATATCAATTTCTCCTCCGTTGGGCCATGTTCCGGTGTTGGGAAGCATCCAGAAAGCCGGCCATGCTCCCTGAGCAGCCTGAAGTTTGGCTTTGATTTCAACTTTTCCGTGAGTAATGGTCTTTTTGTCTTTGGTGTAAAGTCCGCCGGTGATGTAACGTGCGGTATCTTGTGGTACAATGCCGTCATTGACTTTTCCTCTCAGGATCAGGTTTCCGTCTTTTACTTCGTACAGAGAAGGTTCATCCGACATGTGTCTGCACCAGTCTGCATTTCCACGGGGAATTTTGGTCCAGTACTTTTCGTCGAAGGTACTGCCATTAAAGTCTTCTTGCCAGATCAGTTCATAGCGTGGTTGTTGGGCCGCAAGGTGGCTTCCCAATGCCAGTCCGCAGACCAGCGTAAGCATTTTGTTCATTTTCATCTTGTTCTTATTAGGTTTATAGGTTTGATGCCTTTTTATAATGGGCTGATGTTGAAATCATCTCAACAAAGGTAGGATTTTTTTCGGAAATAGAAGAAATGCGTCTGTCAGAAATTCATGGAGCCCATGTGTTTCAGGTTTTTCTGTTGATTTTTGCGGACTCGCGTTGAGTATCTAGTTTTTTTATCTTACCTTTGCGAAAAATTATCTAAAAGCCAACATATAAGAAAAATAACTAACTTATCGTATAAAGAAATGAATAAAATTATTTCAAAAGAACATTTCTCAGAAAAGGTCTTTAAACTGGTCGTTGATGCACCGTTAATTGCCAAGTCGCGTAAGGCTGGTCACTTTGTGATTGTCCGTGTAGGAGAAAAAGGTGAACGTATGCCTTTGACTATTGCTGCTGCTGACCCCGTTAAAGGAACTATTACCCTGGTGGTGCAGGAAGTCGGACTTTCTTCAACCCGTTTATGTGAATTGAATGAGGGTGATTATATTACGGATGTGGTAGGCCCGCTGGGAAAAGCAACGCATATTGACAATTTCGGTACGGTAGTTTGTGCCGGAGGTGGTGTAGGTGTAGCTCCGATGTTGCCTATTGTGCAGGCATTGAAGGCTGCAGGAAATCGTGTGATCACTGTATTGGCCGGACGTACCAAGGAATTGATTATCCTGGAGAAGGAAATGCGTGAAAGTTCGGATGAGGTAATTATTATGACCGATGACGGATCGTATGGCAAGAAAGGACTGGTAACGGAAGGTGTGGAAGAAGTTATCAAGCGCGAAAAGGTGGACAAATGTTTTGCCATTGGTCCTGCCATTATGATGAAGTTTGTTTGTTTGTTGACCAAGAAGTATGAGATTCCGACAGAAGTGTCGCTGAATACAATCATGGTTGACGGTACTGGTATGTGCGGTGCCTGCCGTATCACTGTTGGCGGAAAGACCAAGTTTGTATGTGTTGATGGTCCTGAATTTGACGGACACCAGGTGGACTTTGATGAAATGTTGAAGCGTATGGGTGCCTTCCGCGATATTGAACGTGAGGAAATTCATAAGTTGGAACATGAAGCATCAGAGACTTGCGAAGCTGTGAAACCCGCAGATGACCGTACGGCACCCTGGCGTGAAGAATTGCGTAAGTCTATGAAACCGAAAGAACGTACGGCTATTCCTCGTGTAAAGATGAATGAGCTGGAACCGGAATATCGTTCTCACAGCCGTAAGGAAGAAGTAAACCTGGGATTGAATGAAGAGCAGGCACTGACAGAAGCTAAGCGTTGTCTGGATTGTGCCAATCCGTCTTGTATGCAAGGATGTCCTGTCGGCATCAATATTCCTGCATTTGTCAAGAATATCGAGCGGGGTGAGTTCCTGGAAGCTGCACGCGTGTTGAAGCAGACCAGTGCTTTGCCGGCAGTATGTGGACGTGTTTGTCCGCAGGAAAAGCAGTGTGAGTCAAAATGTATTCATTTGAAGATGGGACATGAGGCTGTGGCTATCGGATACCTGGAACGTTTTGCTGCCGACTACGAACGTGAAAGCGGACAGATTTCTGTTCCGGAAATTGCTTCAAAGAATGGCATTAAGGTTGCTGTTGTCGGTTCCGGTCCTGCAGGTCTTTCTTTTGCCGGAGACATGGCCAAACTGGGATATGAAGTAACTGTTTTTGAAGCATTGCACGAAATCGGTGGTGTATTGAAATATGGTATTCCGGAATTCCGTCTGCCGAATAAGATTGTAGATGTAGAAATCGAAAATCTTTCGAAGATGGGAGTTCTGTTTGTCAAGGACTGCATTGTCGGCAAGACAATCAGCGTGAAGGATCTGGAGGATGAAGGTTATAAAGGTATCTTTGTTGCTTCCGGTGCCGGATTGCCCAACTTTATGAATATTCCGGGAGAGAACTCCATTAACATTATGTCATCCAATGAATATCTGACTCGTGTTAATTTGATGGATGCAGCCAGCGAAGATTCGGATACACCGGTTACATTCGGTAAGCGTGTTGCGGTTATCGGTGGTGGAAATACAGCAATGGATTCTGTTCGTACGGCACGCCGTCTGGGAGCAGAAAGAGCAATGATCATCTATCGTCGTTCAGAAGCTGAAATGCCTGCCCGTCTGGAAGAAGTGAAACATGCCAAGGAAGAAGGTGTGGAATTCCTGACTTTGCATAATCCGATTGAATATATTGCTGATGAAAAAGGAAGAGTGAAACAGGTAGTACTCCAGAAGATGGAATTGGGTGAACCGGATGCTTCCGGACGCCGTAGCCCTGTTGCTATTCCGGGTGCTGTTGAAACAATTGATATTGATATGGCTATTGTGAGTGTAGGTGTATCTCCTAATCCGATCGTTCCCAATTCTATTCCGGGACTTGAACTGGGCCGGAAAGGAACCATTGCGGTTAATGAAGACATGCAATCTTCTATACCTACCATTTATGCCGGAGGAGATATTGTCCGGGGTGGAGCAACGGTAATTCTGGCAATGGGTGACGGACGTCGTGCTGCTGCTGCTATGGATAAGCAGTTGCGGGGATAGGTCTTCGCCAGATTATATATAGAATAAGAGCGGATAGCTGCGGAAGAGTTTTCTTCTGCGGCTATCCGTTTTTTAGTTTTCGGAAGTCTTTTCTCGTGAATCATAATATTGTCCATTCGTTCGCTCGTAAATTCTATTTTATATTCCTTTGTGCCAGACTACCTTTGCAACAGAATCAAAAATCACTATAACTTATGAAAACATACAACAAAGGTTTTGTCTATTTCATTTGTCTTGTTTCGGCAATGGGAGGACTTCTGTTTGGATATGACTGGGTTGTCATTGGAGGTGCCAAACCTTTTTATGAATTGTATTTCGGAATCGCAGATATACCTTCTATGCAAGGTTGGGCCATGAGTATTGCTCTGCTGGGCTGTCTGATTGGTGCAATGATTACCGGATTTATGGCTGATAAATATGGACGTCGTCCGTTGTTGCTGGTTGCAGCTATAATCTTTCTGATTTCAGCTTATGCAACAGGCGCTGCACATACTTTTACTCTGTTTTTATTTGCTCGTTTTTTAGGAGGTATAGGAATTGGTATAGCTTCCAATCTTTCTCCGATGTATATAGCAGAAGTTGCACCGGCTTCAGTGCGCGGAAAGCTGGTTTCGTTGAATCAGCTGACTATTGTGCTGGGAATATTGGGAGCTCAGGTAACCAACTGGCTGATTGCAGATCCTATTCCTGCCGAATTTACCGGCGCTGATATCCTGGCTTCATGGAATGGGCAGATGGGATGGCGCTGGATGTTCTGGGGAGCTGTTTTTCCTGCAGCAGCTTTTTTCCTGCTGGCTTTCTTTATTCCGGAAAGTCCCCGCTGGTTGTTTCTGAAAGGACGTCTGGAGAAAGCAAAGGAAGTGCTTTCACATATTGGCGGTCCTCAATATGCCTTGACAGAGATACAGACTTTGACCGGCTCATCTGTTTCATCAACAGAATCTTCCGGAAAGCTGAAATTGCTTTTCAGCCGTCCTTATCGGAGAGTTTTGTTGTTAGGTATTGTGGTTGCTGTATTCCAGCAATGGTGCGGAACCAATGTCATATTTAATTATGCACAGGAAATTTTCCAGTCGGCTGGTTTCGCTTTGGGAGATGTCTTGTTTAATATTGTGGTGACAGGTATTGCCAATGTTGTCTTTACATTTGTTGCGATCTATACGGTTGACCGCTGGGGACGTCGGGCTTTGATGCTGTTGGGAGCCGGTGGGCTGGGAGGCATTTATCTGATTCTTGGTGCTTGCTATTATTTTCAGTTGAGCGGCTTCTTTATGGTGCTGTTGGTGGTACTGGCGATCGCTTGCTATGCCATGTCACTGGGACCTGTAACCTGGGTTTTGCTTTCTGAAATATTCCCGGACCGTGTGCGTGGAGTGGCTATGGCTACGGCAACCTTTGCTTTGTGGATCGGATGTTTCACTCTGACTTATACATTCCCTCTGCTGAATGCTTCATTGGGTAGTAGTGGTACTTTTTGGATCTATGCATTGATTTGCGCGGTAAGTTATGTCTTTTTATATTGCCGCCTGCCGGAAACAAAAGGAAAATCATTGGAGAAACTGGAACGTGAATTGATTTAAAGAATTATTCTTTCGGCCGGAACAGGCCGATCTGTAGAGAATCTTGATATTAAAAACTTATTATATTTATGGTTAAAGCGTGGAAAGAACAAGTGGTGATTCCGACCTATGAAGTGGGAAAGCCCGAAAAGAATCCGATGTTTCTGGAAAATCGCGTTTATCAGGGAAGTAGCGGTGTCGTTTATCCTTACCCTGTTATCGAACGAATTTCAGATGAAAAGAAAGATCATACTTACAATGCTGTTTTTCTTGAAAATGAATATCTGAAAATCATGATTCTTCCGGAATTGGGAGGACGCGTGCAGATGGCGTATGATAAGATTAAACAACGGCATTTTGTTTATTATAACCATGTGATCAAACCGGCACTTGTTGGTTTGGTTGGTCCCTGGATTTCAGGTGGTATTGAATTTAACTGGCCGCAGCATCATCGCCCGAGTACTTTTATGCCGGTGGACTGTGATATCGAGGAGTTTGAAGATGGAAGCGTAACAGTATGGGTGAGCGAAACGGAACGGATGTTCCATCAGAAAGGTATGGCCGGATTTACACTTCGTCCGGGAAAGGCATTCCTTGAGATTAAAGGCGTGTTATACAACCGTACAGAAACACCTCAGACTTTCTTGTGGTGGGCTAATCCGGCAGTAGCAGTCAATGACCATTACCAAAGTGTTTTCCCGCCTGATGTAAATGCCGTATTTGACCACGGAAAACGTGATGTTTCCACTTTCCCGATAGCTACGGGAACATATTATAAGATTGATTATTCGGCAGGAGTTGATATTTCCAATTACCGGAATCTTCCTGTACCGACATCTTATATGGCTATTAATTCTCGTTTCAACTTTGTGGGTGGTTATGAAAACGATACACATGCCGGTGTATTGCATGTGGCAAACCATCATGTGTCACCCGGAAAGAAACAATGGACCTGGGGAAATGGTGATTTCGGACGCGCATGGGACCGTAATCTTACCGATGAGGATGGACCGTATATCGAATTGATGGCGGGAGTTTATACTGATAACCAGCCCGACTTTACCTGGTTGCAGCCTTATGAAGAAAAGAGCTTTGTGCAGTACTTCCTTCCGTACCGTGAATTGGGTGTGGTAAAGAATGCTAGCAAAGATCTGCTGTTGAATGTAGAACAGGAGGGAGAATCAAGTGTACGTCTGAAGATTTTTGCTACTTCAAGACAACTTATACGTATTCGTCTTGTTGCGGGTAATCAGGTATTGTTTGATCAGGAACAGACTCTGTCACCGGAAGAGGTATTTGAACAGTCAGTAGAGATTGGCAATGTCCGCTTCCAGGATTTGCACTTGAGTCTGCTGTCTGGTGGACGTGAGGTGCTTGGCTGGCAATGCGAACCGGATGAAGTTAAACCTATACCCGAACCGGCTGAACCGGCTTTGCTTCCGCATGAAATAGCTACAACAGAACAGCTTTATCTTACCGGCTTGCATCTGGAGCAGTATCGTCATGCAACTTATAATCCGGTAGCTTATTACGAAGAAGCACTCAGACGTGATCCGACAGATGTGCGCAATAATAATGCTTTGGGATTATGGTATTTGAGAAAAGGACGTTTCCAGAAGGCTGAAACTTATTTGCGTCAGGCAATAAAGACCCAGCTGAAGCGTAATCCGAATCCTTATGATGGTGAGCCTTTGTACAACCTGGGACTTGTCCTGAAATATCAGGGTAAATATGATGAGGCTTATAATCGCTTCTATAAGGCTTGTTGGAATGGAGCCTGGCAGGATGCTGGTTATTTTGCCTGCGCCCAGATTTCAGTATTGCAGCGTCGTTGGGATGATGCATTGGAGGAAGCAGACCGTTCACTGATCAGAAACTGGCATAACCATAAGGCACGTCATTTGAAAACGGTAGTTCTGCGTTATGAAAACCGTTCTGAGGAAGCTCTTCAACTGATTGCAGAATCACTGAAGTTGGATCGTTTCAATTTCGGTTGCCTTTATGAACGTTTCCTTCTGACTCAGTCGGAGAGTGATCTTTCTGCATGGAAGGAGCTGATGCGTGAGGAAGCTAACAACTATCATGAATTGGCATTGGACTATGCGGCTGCCGGCTGTTGGAAAGAGGCTGTTGATGTCTTGAATCAGGCCGTTTCTGGAGGCTTCGCCACTCCGATGACTCATTATTATATCGGCTGGTGCAGTGTACAGGGAGGTTTGCATCTGGAGGAAGAAGCATTCAAGAATGCAGCAGCTGCTTGTCCGGATTATTGTTTCCCGAATCGTCTGGAAGATATTCTTGCGCTGGAATGTGCAACACAATATAACTCACAAGATGCCAAAGCTCATTATTATCTGGGCAATTTGTGGTATGACAAACGTCAATATGACCTGGCTGTCCGCGAATGGGAAACTTCTGTTGAACTGGATAATCAGTTCCCGTCTGCATGGCGTAACCTGGCTTTGGCTTATTTCAATAAGCAACAGCGTACGGAAGAGGCATTGCAGTGCATGGAAAAGGCCTTTGCTCTGGATTCATCCGATGCCCGTGTGCTGATGGAGCTCGATCAGTTGTATAAGAGACTTGGCCGTCCGCATGCAGAACGTCTGGCTTTCCTTCGAAAGAACTCTCAATTGATTGCCCAGCGAGATGATTTGTATCTGGAACAGATAACTTTGCTGAATCAGGTTGGTGAATATGAAGAGGCTCGCAAGTTGCTGGATGCACGGATCTTCCATCCTTGGGAAGGTGGTGAAGGAAAAGTGCCTGCCCAATATCAGATAGCCCGTGTGGAACTGGCGAAGAAATGTCTGCAGGAGAAACATTCGGCTGAAGCCTTGAACTGGCTGAAGGAATGTCTGGTTTATCCGCATCATTTGGGAGAAGGCAAGCTGCAGGGAGCTCAGGAAAATGACTTCTATTATTTGATGGGATGCGCTTATCAGCAGATGGGTGACCTGGAGAATGCGAAGTCTTGCTGGGAACAGGCTGTACAAGGTCCGACCGAACCGGTTGCTGCCATTTATTACAATGACCAGAAACCTGACAAGATCTTCTATCAGGGTATGGCTTTATTGAAGCTGGGCCGTGAAGAAGAAGCTAACAGCCGCTTCCATAAATTGGTAGCTTATGGAGAAAAGCATTTGTTTGACAAAGTGCGTATTGATTATTTTGCTGTTTCTTTGCCTGATCTGTTGATTTGGGAAGATGATTTGAATATCAGAAATGTAATCCATTGCAAATATATGATGGCTTTGGGCTACTGGGGATTGAATCAGAAAGATAAATCACTTCATTTGCTGGAAGAGCTGAAGAATGCAGATGTAAACCATCAGGGAATTCAAGCTTTTTGTTCCTTGATTGAAGAACTGGTCTGAATTCTCTCTCCTGAAAAGGAATAAAAAGAAACTGACAGGTATCTTTAATATAAAACTTTATGAAATGGGTGGAGCGTGTGAGTCCGTGATGGATTCACACGCTTGTTTTTATTATCCTTTTTTCATTTGTTTATAAGCTTGTGGCGACATGCCCATTATTTTGCGGAAGAGTCTGGAGAAATAGAAGTTGTCTTCAATACCGACTTTGAAGCAGACCTGATTGATTTTCATATCCGTGAAGTCGAGTAACTGACATGCTTTCTGAATCTTCAGCTGGTTAAAGTAGTTAAGAGGAGAATTCCCCATTCTTTGCGTAAAGATGGCAGAAAAGTGAGAGGCTGAGTAACCCAAATTGTCAGCGAGTTCCTGTAGCGTAACTTTCTTTCCGATATTTTCTTTCATATAATGTACCGTAATCATAATGGGATCGCTTGAAATGGAATCATTATATGAAGCATTCCGGTAAGATTGCAGGTATCTGAGTGTTCCCAAATAGTGTGCAAAGCAGCTGCATGCATACAGCAGATTTTCTCTGCTATATCCCATTTCCAGCGTGTGGTAGATTTCTTCAAACAAATCCATACGTGTATTGATTCGCGAGTCGATTGTCGGAAGAATATCAATAGGCTTGGAAGCTCCCTGTGCATAATGTTCGGCAAGGGATCCTTTGAAATGGATCCAGTAGATGGTCCATCCTTCATTTTCGTAACTTCCATATGCATGCGGCTTGCCTGCCGGCAGGATAAAATATTGGTTGCTTTTTACTTCATATTTTTGTCCGTCAAGTTGATACCATCCTCTTCCTTCCACGTTGTATATAAGGATGTATTGGGTTATCGGCTCCCTGCGCTCCCGGTAGTGGTATTCCGCTTTGGGATAATAACCTATGTCCGTGATGTGCAATGGTGCCATCAAGGGATGTTTTTCCATTTCTTCGATGATAGAATGCGGGACAACTAAGGCCCTTTCTCCACTAAATCCATCTTTTCTCTTGATCATCGTTCTTGCTTTTTTGATAAGGTTATTTACAAAGTTAATAAAAAGAATGATAATTTGTTCTGAAATGACAGGAAGATATCTTTTAATTGTTATGAATGCATATATAATTTATTAATCCTTAGGATAATAAGATTTTACAGATAGCACAGCATAAATTTGATATCATATAATCATCCATGTAATTCGTGTTTTCATCTATGTATAGTTTTTGGGGGCTTGGCTAATTTTGCATCGTACATAACGATTCTTCCGAAGAATCAGAAACCTTTATGAAATGAAAAACTAATATTGAGAGAAAATGCGAGTAAGTGTTTTATTGTCAGGATTATTGGTAGGACTGATGGCCTGTACGTCTGGGTTGGAGAATTTACCGACCAAGACTTCGAAGAGTGATCTGGTCTTTGACTCTCTGGCTCAGACCTGGGACGAAGGAGTTCCTTTGGGTAATGCAACTATCGGTGCTTTGGTTTGGAAGAAAGGAGATGCGCTCCGTCTTTCTTTGGATCGGACAGACTTATGGGATTTGCGTCCTTCGGACAGTTTGTCGGGAGCAAATTTCCGTTTTGCCTGGGTGAAGGAACATATCCGTACAAAAGACTATTTGCCGGTACAGAAAAAACTGGATCATCCGTATGATATGGAACCGGCACCGGCAAAGATTCCGGGAGCAGCCCTGGAGTTTTCACTGAAGGAATTGGGAAATCCGTCTTCTGTCCGGTTGTACTTGAATGATGCTTTGTGTGAAGTAAAGTGGCCGGAAGGAACACGTTTGCAGACTTTCGTTCATGCCTCCGAACCTGTGGGATGGTTCGTTTTTGATCAGTTGGACGAAAATCTTATTCCGGATATCATCGCTCCGACATACGCCGATACTTTGTCGGGCGATTCAGGAGGTGGTCCGGTAGAAGGTCTCGACCTGAAACGTTTAGGGTATTCACAGGGGAAAGTGATACGGGATGGAAATAAGATCGTTTATCATCAGAAAGGTTTTGGGGATTTTTATTATGAAGTGGCGGTCTCTTGGATGAAGTCGGGAAAGAAATTATATGGAACATGGAGTGTGACAACTTCTTTGTGTCCTGAGAAGGCTGAAGAAGAAGTTGAGGAAGCTATGAAAAGAGGAGTTGCAAATGATTATGAAGACCATACTGCTTATTGGGATACTTTCTGGAAGCAGTCTTCTGTCAGTTTGCCGGATTCATTGTTGCAGAAACAATATGATAATGAAATGTACAAACTGGGTTCTGCTTCCCGTGAAAATTCATATCCTATTTCTTTGCAGGCTGTATGGACTGCAGATAACGGAAAACTTCCGCCCTGGAAGGGAGATTATCACCACGATCTGAATACACAGTTAAGTTACTGGCCCGTGTATACAGGTAATCATTTGTCGGAAGGCCTGGGATATTTGAATACGTTGTGGAATCAGCGTGATGTTTATAAACGGTATACCCGTCAATATTTCGAAACAGAAGGAATGAATGTCCCCGGAGTGTGTACGCTGACGGGCGAGCCGATGGGAGGATGGATTCAGTATTCCATGTCGCAGACCATAGGTGCATGGCTGGCACAGCATTTTTATTTGCACTGGCAATATTCGGCCGATGAAGATTTCTTGCGTGAGAAAGCATATCCGTTTGTTCGTGATGTAGCTGTTTATCTTGAGCAGATTTCCTTTGTTGATCAGGCCGGAGTCCGCAGACTGGAGTTTAGTTCCAGTCCGGAGATTTATGATAATTCTCTGAACGCCTGGTTTAAAGACATGACTAACTATGATCTTTCTCTGATGCGCTTCTTGTTCCGTGCCGCTTCAGAAATGGCTACATCGCTGAAACTGGGTGAAGAGGCTGCACACTGGGCTCAGCTTGAGTCTCAGCTTCCGGCTTTCGATCTGGATAAGGAAGGGGCTCTGACATTTGCCAAAGGACATCCGTATAATGAATCGCACCGTCATTTCTCACATGCACTGGCCATTCATCCTTTAGGCTTGGTTGACTGGAGCAATGGCGAAAAGGATCAGCAGATTATTTTGGCGACATTGAAGAAGATGAAAGACTATGGTTCTGACTACTGGACCGGATATACTTACGCATGGTATGCCAATATGCTGGCACGTGCTTTCAAGGGAGAAGAAGCTGCTGAGGCCTTGCGTGTCTTTGCATCTTGCTTCTGTCTGAAAAATCTTTTCCATGCCAATGGAGACCAGTCTGGTACCGGTAAATCATTGTTTACGTATCGTCCGTTTACATTGGAAGGAAACTTTGCCTTTGCTGCAGCCGTGCAGGAAATGTTGTTGCAGAGTCATACGGGAGTGGTTCGGGTATTCCCCGCTATCCCGGAAGAATGGAAAGATGTTGCTTTCACTGACCTTCGCGCAAGAGGCGGATTTCTTGTATCAGCCGAACGCAAGGGCGGCAAGGTTGTTCAGGTAAAGATTGTTTCAGAAAAGGGAGGAACTCTGCATTTCCTTTCTCCTGATACAGGAGAGGTTTTGGAGGTGAATACAAAACCGGGGGAAGTTGTCTCTTATAAATATTAAAAAAGTTGAGGTGAGCAACAGATCTGGAATTATGTTTCAGGTCTGTTGAAAAAACGTTTCGGCGTGTAGGGGAAAACGCCGAAACGTTTTTTTTATATGCCGAAACGTTTTTAAAAAACTTCGAGGCCTTTTCCTTTGCATAATATAATCCATATTTTTCTTCTAATAGTCTATTTTGGTATTGGTATAAAAGTCGTTACTTTGCATAGTGAGGATCTTAAGTCTGAATATTGGATATATAGAACTTCGCAAAGTCGTAAAGACATGTGAGTGGAAAGTTTTTTCATTTTTGGTAAATCATTAATTGGAGGTAAGCGTTTATGAGGATTCGTTGCTTTGCTTGTCTGGCAGTATTCTTGATGATACTGGTTTCTTGCCGGCAAGATGTAAATCGGCTTTCGCTGGCTGGAGAATGGAATTTTGCACTTGATCCGCAAGATGTTGGATTACAGGAAAAATGGCAGGAAAAGATTCTGGATGAGACCGTGCAGTTACCCGGTTCGTTACAGGAGCAAGGAAAGGGCGAAGATGTCAGTGTAACAACCCAGTGGACCGGACAGATTGTTGACAGTGCCTGGTATTACGCTCCCGAATATGAACCTTACCGGCAGGATGGACAGGTAAAAGTTCCTTTCTGGCTGACTCCTGACAAACATTATGTCGGAGTGGCCTGGTATCAGAAAAAAATAAATGTCCCTTCGGAGTGGGAAGGCCGTTCAATAGAGCTGAACCTGGAACGGGCTCATTGGGAAACCATGCTGTTTGTTGATGGCCGGCAGGCAGGAGAATGTACATCACTGGCTGTGCCGCATCGTTACATACTGGATGGACTTTCGGCCGGAGAGCACATACTTACATTGCGGGTAGATAATCGGATGAAAGTGGATGTCGGTATGAATGCCCATAGTGTTTCAGACCATACTCAAACCAACTGGAATGGAGTAATAGGCGACCTGTCTCTCCGGGTACGTCCCACTTTGTATATTGATCATGTGCGGCTTGATCCTGATGCTGGTCAGAAGAAGGTGCTCGTCAGAGTCTGCCTGGCAGGAAAAACGGATAGTGCGGATGGAGAATTGTTGTTGCAGGCTGAAAATTCTGATGGAACTCCGGTAGGAAAAGCGGTACGCCTGACTGCAGAAAAGGGGAATCAGGAACTGAAAGCTGAGGTAGATCTCGGAGATCAGGTTCGTCTCTGGTCAGCAGAAACTCCGGATCTTTATCGCATGCGAGTAACTCTGAATACTCCGCAAGGAGCAGACGAACAGATCGTTTCTTTCGGATTCCGTGATTTTCGTGCTCAGGGTACACGATTTGAAATAAATGGTCGTCCGGTATTTCTGCGGGGTACACTGGAATGTTGTGTCTTTCCTTTGACAGGCTATCCGGCCATGGACAAGGATTACTGGAAAAAGATTTATGGCAAATGTAAGGAATATGGATTGAACCATGTACGCTTCCATTCGTGGTGTCCGCCGGAAGCTGCTTTTTCCGTGGCAGACAGTATGGGATTATATTTGCAGGTGGAGTGTGGTGCCTGGGCAGAGGTCGGAAGTGGCTTGCCGCAGGATGAATGGATCCGTCAGGAAGGAGATCGCATTCTGAAAGAGTATGGCAATCACCCTTCTTTCTGTCTGATGGCTTATGGCAATGAACCGTCAGGAAACCGCCAGGCTGATTATCTGGGAAAGCTGGTGAACTATTGGAAACAGACTGACGGACGTCGGGTGTATACGAGTGCAGCAGGATGGCCTTATGTGCCGGAAGCTGATTTCTGGAGTACAATGGAACCGCGTATTCAGGTGTGGGGAGCCGGACTGAACAGTGTGATCAACCGTGAAGCTCCTCGAACTGATTATGACTGGCGTGAGATTATTCGAAAGGATATGCCTACGGTCAGTCATGAAATCGGCCAGTGGTGTGTTTATCCCCGCCTGAAAGAACGTGAGAAATATACGGGAGTATTGAAAGCTGGTAACTTTGATATTTTTGAGGCTTCTTTACGCAAGAACGGAATGGAACATCTGGCTGATAGTTTTCTCTATGCTTCAGGACGTCTGCAGACTCTTTGTTACAAAATGGATATCGAGGCTTCCTTGCGTACGCCGGGAATGGCCGGATTCCAGCTGCTCGGCCTGAATGATTTTCCCGGACAGGGTACGGCTCTGGTTGGCGTATTGGATCCTTTCTGGGAGGAAAAAGGATATGTGGATGGTAAGGAGTTCAGTTCATTCTGCAGTCAGACGGTCCCGCTGATCCGCTTCCCGAAGATGGTCTGGACGAACAAAGAAACCTTGAAGGCTCCGCTGGAAATTGCTCATTTCGGAACAGAGCCGATTCAGCAGGCTGAACTGGAATGGAAAGTGGCTACTGCTGACGGAAAACTGTTGAAACAGGAATCGCTTTCAGTTTCTGTCCCCTTGGGAAATGCTGTTCAGATAGGAGAGATTTCACTTGATCTGTCAGAAATAAAAGAGGCTTCCAAACTGGTCGTTTCGGCAGGTATAAAAGGTTTCGGCAGTTGTAACAGCTGGAATGTCTTTGTCTATCCGGTTGAAGAACGGAATGAAAATTCAGAAATATATATTACAGAAAAACTGGACAGCCGTGCATGCGAAGAACTTAGCCGGGGAAAATCCGTATTGTGGCTATCGTATGATGCATTACAGTCTGTAAAGGATGAGGTTGCTGTCGGTTTTTCATCTATTTTCTGGAATACGGCATGGACACGGGGACAGGCTCCGCATACACTGGGAGTGTATTGCCGTGCAGATCATCCCGCATTGGCTTCTTTCCCGAATGATGGAGTGAGTGACGTACAATGGTGGGAACTGGTAAGTCGCTGCAGGGCAATGAACATGAATGTCTTTCCGAAAGATTTCTATCCGGTTGTTCATCTGATAGATGACTGGTTTACCGCCCGTAAGCTGGGGGTACTTTTCGAAGCACGTGTCGGCGGCGGTAAGTTGATGGTGTGCAGTGCGGATTTGCAGCATGATCTGCCTTCACGCCCGGCAGCCGCACAGTTCCGCAGAAGTTTGATGGACTATATGGCTTCGGAACGCTTTCAGCCATCCCGTGAACTGGATCTTAAAGTTGTAGAATCAATAATGAATAATCAAAAATAATATGAAGAAAACATTTTTATTATTTGCTGTTTTGTTTGTCGTCGCGGGTCTGCGTGCCCAGACGATGGATTTGTCCGGCTTGTGGCGTTTCCAGTTTGATCCGATGGGATTCGGTATGACGCCTGGATCGGAATTGTATTTGAGCCGTCTGGGAGGAAGTATTGCTTTGCCGGGTTCAACAGATCAGGCAGGCTTGGGAGTGCGTAACGAGGCTTCCTATGTGGATCGTCTGAGCCGCCGTTTTGAATATTGCGGTATGGCCTGGTATCAGCGTGAAGTTGTTATTCCTTCTTCCTGGAGCGGAAAGGATATTGTATTGACACTGGAACGTTGTCATTGGGCAACAACGGTATATGTAGATGGCGAACAGGCTGGAGCTGACGAACGCTTGTCTGTGCCGAATCGTTTTTCACTCACATCGTTGATGACTCCGGGAGTACATACACTGACTATTTGTGTGGATAACCGTCTGAAGTATCCGATGGACCAGTGGGCACATGGCACTACGGAATATACACAGACCAATTGGAATGGTATTGTGGGACGAATTGAATTGGAGGCTCGTCCTGCTCTTAACATTAAGCAGATGCGGATTGATCCGGATGTAGATAACCGGAAAATTCATGTACGCCTGTATCTGGGTGCCGGTAAGGAAGCTGCAAAAGGAGAACTGGCTTTACAGGTGACAGGAAAGGATGGCAAACCTGTGAATTCAGTAACAGTTCCTGTAGAACTGCCTGCCGGTGGTTCTGAAATCAGCCATGATGTAGAGTTAGGCAAGAATGTCCGTCTTTGGGATGAGTTTGATCCGGCTCTGTACCGGCTGACGGCTGTATTAAAGTCAGAACTGGGAGCTGATACTTGTTCTTCAGTATTTGGTATGCGTAAGGTGGAACAGGGCAAGCATCACATTCGTATCAATGGACATAATGTGCATTTGCGCGGTGTGCTTGACTGTGCTGTTTTCCCGATTACAGGTTATCCTTCTACTTCAACAAGTGACTGGGCACGTATTATGAGTACAGTGAAGAGTTATGGAATGAATCATGTACGTTTCCATTCCTGGTGTCCGCCGCGGGCAGCTTTCGAAGCAGCAGACAGTCTGGGATTGTATCTGCAGGTAGAACTTCCCATGTGGATTAAAGATGTGGGCCGTTATCCGCAGCGCCGTGATTTCTTTGAGAAAGAAATGTATGCGATTCTGGATGAATATGGAAATCATCCGTCATTTATCCTGTACTGCAACGGTAATGAAAATGAAGGAGATTTTGCTGTACTCGAAGATTTGGTGAAAAAAGGACAGGCTTATGATAACCGCCGGTTGTATTCGGCTTCAACAGCACGTACACATGTTGCTTCCGATCAGTTCTATGTGTCACATGTAACAGACAAAGGCTGGATCACTGTTTACGAAGGTAAACCTTCAACAGACTGGGATCGAAGCAAGGAATCTGATATTGATGTTCCGGTCATTGCACATGAAACAGGACAGCGTTGCATGTATCCTGATTTCCGTGAAATAGAAAAGTATACTGGAGTTCTTGAACCGCGTAATTTTGCTGTCTTCCGCGAACGGCTGACACGCAATGGAATGCTGGAGCAGGCACACGATTTCTTCCGTGCTACGGGAGCACATACTGTTTTGCAGTATAAGGAAGTCAACGAAGCTTTGATGCGTACATCTAACTCTGGCGGTTTCCAGCTGTTGGGATTGTCAGATTTTCCGGGACAGGGAAGTGCGTTTGTCGGTATTCTTGATGCCTTTTGGGAAAGTAAAGGACTTGTGACACCTGAGAAATATCGTGAGTCATGTGGTCCGGTAGTAATATTGGCACGATTGCCTAAGCGAATTTTCTCTCCTTCTGAAACACTCGCAGCACGAATGGATGTTTATCAGTTTGGTCCGACAGATATTCGTCGCGGAAATATTGAATGGTGGCTGGCTGACGAAGACGGAAAGCGAATTGAATCCGGACGCTTGTCACATGGCAATATAGCTCGTGGTGGCGTTGATTCAGTCGGCGTAGTTCGTGTATCACTGGATAAGATTTCTCAGACAGGTAAATATACCTTGCATGCTTCTTTGGGAGATGTACACAATGAGTGGGATATTTGGGTATATCCGGATAACCGTCCGGTGGCTTTGCCTGAGAATGGAGAACAGTTTGGTGCAGGTTCCGGTGCTTCGGAATGTCGTTGGGCTACCACCTGGGAACAGGCACGCAAATTGCTGGCACAGGGTGAACGGGTACTCTTGGTTCCTGATGTAAAGAAAGTAAAGGGCCGCAAGACGCATTTTGCTAGTCATTTCTGGAATCCGATCATGTTTAATTGGGATCCGATGATCGTGGGTACACTGATCAGTAATGAACATCCTGCATTCCGTGACTTCCCGACATCATATTATGCAGATTGGCAGTGGTGGGATATCCTGAACAATGCACGTGCAGTTGATTTGACAGATATGCGAACATTGACACCTGTGATCCAGAGCGTTGATACATATGAAGAAAACCGCAAGCTGGGAATTGCATTCGAAGCAAAGGTGGGTACAGGCAGCCTGTTTGTACTGAATCTTGACATTGCGAAAGAACTGGAAAAACGTCCGGCATCTTGCCAGTTGCTCCGTTCGGTGATGAACTATGTGACTTCATCCGATTTCCAACCGCAGACTACTCTCGGTGCATATGAACTGGATGCACTTTTTGATATGACTAAGGATAACAAGTCAGAAAACAAGGGGGGAGCTGCTGTTGAACAGTTGCTGAACCGATAAATGGTTTGACGGACTTTCCTTGATTCTGTAGGAAAACCAGCATAGAAGATATCCCGTGAAGGCTGTTCGCAGCTTTTCACGGGATATTTATTTTGAAAGTATCTGGTTACTTAAAAAAAGAGAGACAATGATGTTTTGAGTGCCGTATGTAAATATCTGGCAGAATGTTTTTATTTTTGCAGGGATTAATATTTTAAAACTATCAACTATGAAAAGATTCTTGTTCAGCCTGTTGGTGACGATGGCATTTGCTTTCGTACAGGCGCGGTCGTATGATCGCTTCACCGTATTGCAGTGGAACATTTGGCAAGAGGGAACCGTTGTTCCGGGGGGATATGAAGCCATTGTGGATGAAATCGTTCGTCTGAAACCGGATTTTGTAACCTTCAGTGAGGTACGCAATTACCATCAGACTCGTTTTTGTGACCGTATTGTTGCTTCGCTTAAAGAGCATGGTCAGACATATTATTCTTTTTACAGTGATGATTCAGGTTTGCTGAGCCGTTATCCGATTACTGATTCGGTTACAGTTTTTCCGCTTAAAGATGATCATGGTTCTGTCTATAAGATGGTAACTTCATTTGGTGGAAAGGAGGTCGCAGTTTATACAGCACATCTGGACTATCTGAATGATGCCTATTATAATGTACGCGGATATGATGGTTCGACCTGGAAAGAAATTCCTATACCACAGACTGTATGTGAAGTTCTGGAGGTAAATGATCGTTCTTTGCGTGATGATGCAATCCGCTCGTTTCTGGCTGAAGCGCGTGAAGACATTGACAAGGGAAGAATAGTGATTCTAGGGGGAGACTTTAACGAGCCGTCTCATCTGGACTGGATTCGTGAAACAAAGGATCTGTACGATCATCATGGACTGATCGTTCCCTGGACGGTACCTTTGATGCTGGATAATGCCGGATTTGCCGATGCCTATCGCGTCCGTTATCCTGATGTATTGAATTATCCGGGCTTTACTTTTCCGGCAGATAATCCGTTGATTGCAGTAGAGAAACTGACATGGGCACCCAAAGCTGACGAGCGTGACCGGATTGATTATGTATTTTTCTATCCGAATCAACAGCTGGAAGTGGAAGATGTTGTAATTTTTGGTCCGAAAGGAAGTATTGTTTGTGGCCGGCGGGAAGAAGAAAAGTCTAAAGACCGTTTTCTGTTGCCGCAGGGGGTATGGCCTACAGATCATAAGGCAGTGCTGGTAACGTTCCGTCTGTCTCGTTGATCCATCGGTTTAACCAATAGATTCTATCGAAAAAAAGCGTTTTCCTGCTATCAGTTTCTTCTTCATAATCATCTACTTTTGTCCGGAAAAGAAACGGTGACGGGCTAACATTACCTGGAGATCCGGATAAGTGTATAATCTGAAAAGAATACTGATATGAAGAAAAGAACTTTATGGATGGCTTTTATTGGACTTGCGTTTACATTGTCGGCACAGACACTTTGGGCAGACAGTAATCTCAAAGTTTCGGAAATAATCCGGCAGGATTTGCGCTTTTGTGAAAGTACATATCCTTATGACGGCGGAATTTTAGTTGCTAACTTTGGTAGTGGACAGTTGGATCCTCTTAATGCGGAGGGGAAGGGATATATCAACTGGTATAAAAATGGGAAAGTAAGCACATTGATACCTGCAGATGGAAGTCTTTCTGCTCCCAAGGGGATGTTGGTGAAGGATGGTTATCTGTATGTTTGTGATGTGAACCGGATCGTTGTTTTTTCACTGAAAGAGAGAACTGCCCGTCCCCGGACAATTTCTTTGCCGGAAGGAAATTTATTTGTTAATGATCTGGTAGAATGGAATGGCAGTCTGTATGCTTCGGTAACAAATACAGACCGGATTTTTCGCTTGGACATTTCCGATCCGATGAATCCGGGAACTCCTCAGGAGTGGGCTACTGTTCCGGGACCTAATGGATTGTTGCTGGATAATGGTGTATTATATGTCGCTTCATATCCGGCTGATGGAAATACGCGGGATCATCATGTTGTTTATCGCATTGCTGATTTGGTACATCCTCGTCCTGAGAAGCTGTTTCAGACATCGGGACAATATGACGGTATCGCTTTTTCCTCTGATCACAAAGCGCTTTATGTATCCAACTGGAATCCGGCAGGGTTAATCCGGATTGACCTGCAAACAGGTCAGGCAACTCCTCTCGTACTGGATTTGGAAACACCGCTCGTTGGTCCGGCAGATATATCAGTCAGTGAAGGAAAAATTTATATTCCAGATTTGCCGAACAGTCGCGTTCTTGTGGTAGAAGAACCAGTACAGCAACAGGCTGCGAAGGGAAAAAACTACCGCCTTTCAAGTCATATTTTGGATATCACAAGGGGAGAGCCGGCACCGGGAGTGAAGGTTGTTCTGTCTCGGAAGGACGGAGAGAATGTATGGACGTTTGTAGATGAAAAACAGACAGATGCCAATGGCCGGATTTCTGATTTTCTGCCTGATAACGGAAAGGATTCTTCTGGCATATACAAGCTGACTTTCCAGGTGGCTCCTTATTTTAAGCAACTGGGGCAGGAGAGCTTCTATCCTTTTGTAGAAGTTGTATTTGAGGTTGGAGATGCGCCTCATTATCATGTGCCTCTTACGCTTTCACCTTATGGATATTCCACTTATCGCGGGAATTGAGAAAATAGAGACCCGACTGCCCGTCATTGTAAAGAACGGGCAGCCGGGTATTTTTTTGTTTAGAAATGTTTTCTTTTTGGAAAAAACATCCATCGGAGGATAGAAGCCGGAATTGTATGGCTGAAGGAATTTACTTTATCCGAGCGTTCGTCCACGTTGTTCAGCAATGGCTCAGCATCTTTTTCAGAAACGACACCACCTCCCTGCATTTGCCGGATTGTACGTTTCTCATTGCTCAATAGCATACGGATAGCTTTGTGCGTGAGAGCATGGCGGTATGCACCTGGAAAATCGGTTGCCAGTTTCTGAATAAGGGTATTCATTGTTGTAATGTTTAGACGTACCTCTTCTTTCAGTGTTTCCAGGCCTGTTTTCTGTTCGTTTGTCAGAAGATCGGAGTTACTTAATTCATCCAGAAGTTTCAAATCTTCCTTTTGCAGGATGATAAAGCCTCGTCCCAAATCATGGATGATCATGATACGTTCACGAAAGTAGAAGCTTACCCATTGCCGGATAGGAGTTATTTTCTGCATGCTGTATAAAATATGAGTACGGCGGCAGAAACTGAAAATGGAGTCACGACGGCTCAGCGGATAGTTACCGTCGTGGTCATAAAGTTCATCCAAGGAGTTCATGAGCCGCCGGAAAACGGTCTGTGTAATAATTCCTGTATCGAAAATTTCGCGGCAGCATGATTTTTCACGGTCAAGTACTCTAAGTCGTATTTCTGTCAGGAAAGCATTAGGCCGGGGAGTACGTGTGGGTTCAGGAGGAACTGTGTTCATGTATTTTTCAACCTTGTTCCAGTCTGCTCCGGCAAGCGCTTCCCTTTCCTTGAGGCGGCTGAAGTATTTTTCAGATTCTTCATGGATGTGATTTTGTATCTTATAGTCAAGCAGTGTACGGGCTGATGGCACATGGATGAGGCCCAAACGATTAAGCAGCCAGCGCATGGTGGTAGCATTAATACTGAGTGTGAGAGTAACGATACCTGCCGTGAAGAAAAGAATCTGGCTGCGTATCTCTTCCGGAATGCCGGGAGTATAGGAAACCATGAGGGCAAGGGTCATACCTAAAGCTCCCCGAAGGCCTCCCCAGGTGAGGATAACTGACTCACGGCGTGACAGTCCGTATCCCATTCGTTTCATCAGCGGATAAAGGACCATAATCATCAGCAGACGGAAAAGGTTGAGTGCGATGTAGATCAGAATCAGAATTCCAAGTTGCTGCCAGGTGAAATCAACTTTTCCTGCAATGACAACTCCTACAATCAGGAAGATCAGTGTATTGGCCATATAGGTCATAAGCTCCCAGAAACGTTCCATGAAAGCATTTACCTGAGGCTTGAAGCGAGGCTTTCCGGTATAGGTAACGGTCAGTCCGAAGGCAACAAGTGCAATGACACCCGAGATCTCCAAAGTATACTGTGATAGGATAAATGTGAGATAGGCTGATAAGATAATGGCACTGTTTTGAATCATTTCTTCGGAATTGATACGGGTTATGAACCAGATAACGGCTCGGGCCATAAGAAATCCCAGCAATGTGCTTCCGACTACTACTTGTATAAATTCAGCAAAGGGAGAAGCTGTATGTGCACCGCTTGCAGTGAATGTTCCGAAGAAGAGCATAAAGCAGACGATACCTGTACCATCATTGAGCAGGGATTCGGCATCAACGAGGGTTGAGAAGCGTTTACTGGTTTTCAGTTCGTGAAGCAGAGCTACGACAGCTACCGGGTCTGTTGCACTGATCAATGCTCCGAACATAAGAGCGAAGGTCCAGTTCCATTCTTCAAGCCCGGGAATGACTTGTCCCATCCCTACAATGAACGCTCCGGTAAGTAACATGCAAATGATCAGTCCGGGAACGGCCAGCAAGGCTGCGTTGGCAAGGGTTTTGCGAAAGATGTGAAGGTTGAGTTCATAGGCTGCATCAAAAATCAGTACAGGCAGAAATACGTAAAGGATAAAGTCTGGATTGATATCCGTTACCGTATTGACAGCTTCTGTCAGGTGAGGAAAAAAGCTGAATCCGCCTGTGCGATTGATGAGGCCCACAACTAAACCGATGATGAATAATCCCACGGTATAGGGAAAGCGGCTGTGTTTGAGAGCCGATTTTAAAACGGCTCCAATGATTAATCCGCCAATTCCCAGTAGCAGTGGGGTGAGTAGTGTAAATTCTTCCATAGCAAATTGAATTAAATGGTTAATCGGAAACAATTAATTATTTTTCGCCAGACCAGTTACGGGCAATGCGTTTGGCTTCGGCACGGTCTGGTTTGCCGGTACCCGTTAGCGGGAGTTCCGGGACAGGAATAACCTGACGCGGTTGCCAGTATCGGGGCAAATGGCTTATGGCTTCTGTTAACTGAGCGAACTCTTCTGGCTGGAGTTGCTGCCCGCCTGATGTCTGAATCAGTATGACGATACGTTCTCCCAGTTTGGGATCAGGTACAGAGGTAATCGCGAAAGGCAGTTCAGTCAGCGGCTTCAGCTGTGCTTCAATTTCCTCAGTCTGTACTTTTACTCCACCTGTGTTGATGGTATTGTCCCTACGTCCCAAGATACGGAATTGTCCCCGGTCATTAAATTCAGCAAGGTCATTGGTAACCAGGGAAAGCGGACAAACCTGCGGGGCATCGATCGTCAGAGTTCCTTCAGGTGAAAGACTGATTTGTACATCGTTGAAAGGTGTATACCAATCGGTCGCTTCAGGTCCGTTCAGGCGGCGCAAGGCTATGTGGGAAAGTGTTTCAGTCATACCATACGTACTCCATACAGCATGAGGAAAATCACGCAGCTCTTCTCCTAATGTCCGGTCTATGGCTCCTCCTCCTATAATAAGATGACGTATCTGGCGCAATAACTCTTTGTCACGTGGGTTCTGAATGGAAGTATAAACCTGCAGGGGAACCATTGCGGCGAAATCCGGAGCTGTTTCCAGATACTGGAGCGGGCGGCTGCAGGGAGTAACAGGCAGGAGATTCAGGCCTGCAACGAGAGAACGGACTACAACCATCTTTCCGGCAATGTATTGCAAGGGCATGCAGAGCAATGCTGTATCTTTGAGTTGTAAATCCAGAAAGTTAACGGTAAGGCGTGCGCTTTCCATCATACGTCGTTTCTCCACCCATAATTCTTTCGGTGTGCCGGTAGAACCTGAAGTATGAACTTTCACTGTGTCCGTTTCGTTGAACCACTCAGCGAGAAAGTCAGCCAGAGAAGATTTGAATCCACTTTTGTCCTCGCTGAATAAATGTTGTAGTCGGCTGGGACCGCCGTCTGATGCCAGCCTTGCATCAGCGGCAGTAAAAGTGATTCCTTCAATATGGATTTCCTGACGGGGAATATCTGTCTGTATCTTAGTCATGGGGTGTTAATGAATTGATGATTTCAGAAAGAGTTTCACATGAAGTCCCATTGTCCGTTCCCGGTAAACAGGTGAAGTTCGGTTCAGGTTCTTCAGAGCGGAACCACAGGCAGTCTCCTTCAATACAGAGCGGGCTAGGGGCATTGTCAGTAAAGAGTAATCCCGTTCCTAACCCTTGGGGAAGCTTTGTATGGAGGGTCGCACACCATTGGGCTATTGCGTTGAGTCCGATGTTGGATTCAAGAGCAGAAGTGATCCACCATCCGATGCCTCGTTCTTCGGCTAAGGCTATCCATTCTTCGGAACCGGAAATACCTCCGTGCAGTGAAGGTTTGAGAATAATGTAGCGGGGATGAATCGTATCAAGCAAAGCTATTTTATCCTCACGACGGTTGATTCCGATCAGTTCCTCATCGAGAGCAATAGGAATAGGAGATTCATTACAGAGTTGTGCCATCTCTTGCCATTGTCCTGCCCGTATAGGCTGTTCAATCGAGTGCAGATCCATTTGCGATAAGAGTTCCAGTTTGTGTGGTGCTTCGCCGGGAGTAAACGCTCCGTTGGCATCTACACGCAGTTCGATCTGTTCTGCTGGGAAATGATCACGGATGCGAGCCAGTAATTCCAGTTCGCGATTGAAGTCGATGGCTCCGATCTTGAGTTTGATGCAACGGAATCCTTGTGTGATTTTTTCATGGATACGTTGTTTCATTTCTTCAAAGGTACCCATCCAGACAAGACCATTGATAGGAATACCTTCTTCACCGCGGGAGAAGGCGGAATCCCATAGACGGATTGTGCCTGTTTGAAGGTGCCGAAGAGCTGTTTCCAGACCAAAGAGCATGGACGGATAAGGCAGAAAATCATTCCTGCAGAGTTTACCGCTATGCTCTACATCCTGACAAAATTGGATCAGACGTTCTGTATAATCAGGTAAGGCGTCACAGCTCAGGTCCGGTAAGGGAGCACATTCCCCCAGTCCTATACGTCCGGTGGCATTGTCACGTATCAGGATATACCAGACGTTACGGGTTGTATACACTCCGCGTGAAGTTCCTGCAGGCTGTCGGAAATGTAGAGTTCGTGGAATGATACGTATGTTCAGAGGGTTCATATTTGAATGATTTATAATGAATAGTTCGGAGGGGAATCCTTAGAGAATATTGAAAAATTCCTTGACATTTTTTCAATATTCTCCAAGCTGTCCTCCTGAGTCTTTAAGGAAGGAACGGGAATTTATCCCATTCGGGTTTCCGTTTTTCAAGGAAAGCCTTTCCGCCTTCCTGTGCTTCGTCAGTCATATAATAAAGCATGGTAGCATCGCCAGCCAGTTCCTGGATACCAGCCTGACCGTCAAGCTCGGCATTAAGTCCGGCTTTAATCATACGCAGGGCCAGCGGGCTGTGCTGCATCATGGTTTTAGCCCATTCTACAACTTCGTCTTCAAGGCGATCAGCAGGAACTACTTTATTGACCAGTCCCATATCAAGAGCTTCCTGTGCGGAATACTGCCGGCAGAGGAACCAGATTTCACGGGCTTTCTTCTGTCCGACGATACGTGCCAGGTAAGAGGATCCGAATCCGGCATCGAAACTTCCGACACGGGGACCTGTTTGTCCGAAAATTGCGTTTTCGGAAGCAATGCTAAGATCGCATACCACGTGGAGTACGTGTCCTCCTCCGATGGCATATCCGTTGACCATAGCGATGACAGGTTTGGGCAGGGAGCGTATCTGTTTCTGCACGTCAAGAATGTTGAGTCGGGGAACTCCGTCACCTCCGACATATCCACCGCGTCCTTTTACGTGCATGTCACCTCCGGAACAAAAGGCTTTGTCACCGGCTCCTGTGAGAACTACTACACGGATTTCGGGAGTTTCCCGACACACTAGCAGCGCGTTGCTGATTTCCTGTGCAGTGAGAGGGGTGAAGGCGTTGCGATAACGGGGACGGTTGATCGTGATACGGGCAATTCCTTCATAAAAATCAAAGAGGATGTCCTGATAGGTACGGATCGGTTTCCATTGTCTTTCTGTGGTCATATTGAGTTCGTTTTTAGAGTTGTTTGAGATTATGATAATAAGTCTTGAGAAGTTCTACGTCACTGTCCTTGTCTGTAAATACTTCCATTAATTGGGGGTGTGCCGACAGAGAAGGAGCAACAAAAGCAGGGATAGCCTCCTGAAGTTCCGCCTCATTATGAACTGCCGTATAGTCGAATCCCCGGTCTTCTGCCCAGGCTTTGGCCGTAGTCGTATGAGTAGCTGTGACGTAACGTTTGGCTTCTCCTTGCAATTCCAGTCCCGGCAAGGCATGGAAGATCTCTCCTCCACTGTTATTAAGCAACAGAATGCGGATATTACTTCCATAATTTACATTCCATAAGGCATTCATGTCATAGAAGAAACTGAGATCACCGATGATCAGGAAATTCAGCTGGGGCGACGCGGCAGCATACCCCAAAGCAGTAGACATGGATCCTTCAATTCCGTTGGTACCCCGGTTGGCCAGTACTTCAACATTCTCCGGTAATTTAAAAAGTTGGGCATATCTTACAGCCGAACTGTTGGCCAGGTGAAGGGTACAGGGAGTTGGCAGATGCTCCAGCAGGCATCCTATGGCTCCTTGTTCGGAGTAGGCAAAACTTGCCGAAGGAACAGCTTTGGAGCGTGCTTCCCAACTACGTGGATATTCGGGGGCGCTTCCTTCCATCTGGGGAGCGATCTTTTCCCAGAATTCAAAGGGGTCCATTTCAATGACAGTAGTAAGTGATCCGAAAAGGTCAGCTACACTTCCGTCGGGGCTGATATGCCAGTGTTCTACCGGCGGATGGCGGCGCAGGAAATTCTTCAGTCGTTTGGAAATGATATGTCCGCCATAGGTGATGAGTAATTCCGGTTTCATATCTTCCTGTGCCTTGTTGTCCATGGTGCAGAGCAAAGGATCAATGTTCCGTATCGCCCATCCGGGTAGAGTCCGGTTGGCTGTATGTTCGCAGAACCAGACGAAGTGCCGGGAAAGTATCCGGGCACACGTACGGTCAAAGAGATAGATGAGATTCATCTGTCCGGCTACGGCCATACGGCGACGATAGCGATTGAGGCGTTCTATTAATGGAGAATAATCTTTATCATAGGGATTGAGTCCGCAATAGCGTACGATTTTCCGGACAGCCGGCAGCTCGTTGACGGGAAGTTTGAAGAAAGGCTCACTGACGGGAACATTGATATGCACCGGACCTTTGCCATGATGATTGAGTTCGAGCAGGGCTTCGTTGATCAGGCGATTGCAAAACCATTCGTCTTCAGGAGTGGCTATTTCAGGAAGATCTACCGATTTTTTTACGAGTGAACCGAACACACCGGGCTGGGGAAGAGTCTGTCCGTCCATTTGTCCAATCCAGGCCCGTGGTCTGTCTGCTGAGATAACCACAAGCGGCACTTGTTGATAGAATGCTTCGGCTACAGCTGGATGGAGATTGAGCAGAGCTGTTCCCGAAGTACAGCATACAGCAGCAGGTGCTCCTCCGTGAAGAGCAAGTCCCATGGCGAAAAATCCGGCACTGCGTTCGTCTGTAATGGGATAACAGGTGATTTCAGGCATATTGGCCAGTGTCTGTACGATAGGAATGTTCCGGCTTCCGGGACAGACTACCACTTTATGTATGCCGTGTTCCCGTAAAAGAGTAACCAGCTGAAGAATGTTTTGTTTGTCTGTATACATAATCTATTTTCTAGGGGTTGGGGTAAGGGTATTTTTGATGGTAGCCATCTTGTGTAAAGTCTCGTTCCATTCCAGTTCCGGATCGGAAGAAGGAAGAAGTCCTCCGCCGGCATAAAGAACTGCAGAATGGGGAGTAAGCTGCATGCAGCGGAGATTCACGAATAGGTTCGTATCTCCGTCGGGATCTGTCCAGCCGATCACTCCGGCATAATAGCTGCGGTCGTAGCCTTCGTTGGCAGTGATAAAATCGTATGCTTCTTGCTTGGGCAGTCCGCACACGGCCGGAGTCGGATGAAGGGCCTCAAGCAGGTTTCCTATATTTCCTGGATTGTCAATTTGGAATTTGAAATCCGTCTTAAGGTGCAGCAGGCGTCCGGCACGGGCAGTATAAGGACCCTGTTCTTCGGATTGTGTACCGAATCTGGAAATCACTTCCCGGATGTATTCTGTTACGAGAGCCTGTTCTTTCCGGTTCTTTTCACTCCATGTCACATTCTCTTCTCCTTCAATAAGTGGTACTGTTCCCGCCAGTGCTACGGTATGCCATTGGCGTCCGTTTCCACTGAGAATAATTTCCGGAGTGCTTCCCATCCATGTACCAGTGAAGGGAGTGCTATGGAGAGATATCATCATGCGCGGATATTCCTTGCAGGCACGGATGAAAGCATCCATGACAGAAAAATCCTGAGGGAGCGGATAAGTCGCAGAGCGCGAAAGGACAAGTTTACGGAATTGTCCCTGACGCAAAGGAGTGATGAAGCGTCCGAAAGCTTCTTCGTATGCTTTTTTGAGAATTGGTTCAGATGATTCAACAGATTCATTGCCACAGGAAATGATGCCTGGTTTCAACTCGGGATGACATTGCAGTACTTCATGGATCTGATCCCATCCTTTAGCAATAAGATCGGGACGGATCAGAACAGCCGGAGTTGAAGAAGTCAGACGAAAGGGAGCGATCACAAATCCTTTTCTTCCATTAAGCTCTTGTAAGGAAGTCAGAATCTGCGGTTCACCCTGCAGTTGGGCAATAAGAATGGGACTGTCAGTATATGGCAGACGGTATAAGGCTGTTGCTGGTTTGTTCATTGTCTTTTCTTTACGATGAGATTGACGACTCGTGCAGTTGAAATGAGCTTTCCGCTCGGCGAAGTGATGTCTACGTTCCATACGTGCAGGGTAGCTCCTCGCTGGATCAGTCTGGCGGTGGCCTTGACGAATGTACCCACAGGCATCATGCTGACATGACTGGCACTGACTTGTATGCCGCATGGCATCTGGTCAGGGCCACAAAGGGGCACGGAACCATGTCCCGCCATAATTTCGGCCAAAGCCAGAGAAGCTCCTCCGTTCAGAATGCCAAAAGGCTGACACGTCCGGTGATCTACGGGCATTGTAGCTTCGACCAGTCCCGACTGGATGGACTGAAACTCGATACCGAGATTTTCTCCCATCGAGTTTTTCAGATCAGGCAACTGGAAGTTGGTATTTTCGCTTGTCTGCATATTTTTGAGTTTGATTATTTCTGCAAATGTACATATTTTTAGCCGAAATCGGTCAGAAAGCAGGGAATATTCAAACGAACAGACCTGACAACCTCACCGGTTTCTTTCCTTGTCGAAGCAGGAAGAAAACAACCGGAGGTTGTCAGGTCTGTATAAGAGGTTACCTGATTAATTCAGTCAGTTTGTTATTTGACAGCAATTTCAGCAAATCCCATAGGTTCGCCATCGTTTACCATACGGGTTGCTTTCAGACTGATGTAGCGGGTAATGGTCGGAGTGAAATATACCGACTGCAGAACCGGATTGTTGCGGATGTTGGAGAATTCTCCTGCTTTTACCACTTTATTGATCTGGTCGGCTGTATTACCTACTGCCAATTCGTAATTTGAAATCAGTCCTTTGTTCGGTTCGCTCTGATCCGGGAGGAAGTGGAAAGATGAAATCATTTTTTCTTCACCCAAATCGATGATCAGCTGATTGCCGTTTACAAAGCAAGTAGTCTGATTATTGCGGTCCACAGCCAATTTTGCATCATCTTCAGCCACACCTGTCAGTGTAAAGGGCAGACTTTCGATCTTTTCAGTCGGAACGTCATAAGAAATGTCTGCATTCTGTCCTGCATCATAAATACCGATGTTGTTGATACACAAAGGTCCGCGGGCATCGGTAATCCGGATACGGATACCGTCGGAAACAACGGTTTCAAAGCGGAGCAGTCGCTTGTAGCCGATGGTTGTTGTTTCTTCATTCAGGCGTACAGGAAGCCATTTACCGTCTTTATCCTTGTATTCTACGGTGAATGCTTTTACACGCTGGCCCAATGGAATGTATTCCTGAAGCATCATACGGTTCATACGCTGAGGACTGCTGAAACTGAATTCGATGTCACCGGTCTTTACACTGTCTTCCGTAGCCCAGTATGTGTCGTAATCTTCATCTGTCATGGCTGAGGCTACATAGGCTCCTCCACGTTCGTTGCTGACTTTCGCTTTCATTCCGGCTACCAGATTATTCTTCAGTTCCTGCTGGATGATCTGATAATATTTTACAGCATTTGCTGAGTCAATCGGGTTGATCAATCCGTTACGGTCAACCGGGAAGTTCAGCAGAAGAGTTCCGTTATGACCCACACTCCGGTAATACAGATCAACGAGCTGTTCAGGAGTTTTCACGCGATCGTCTTCTTCCGGATGATAGAACCATCCCGGACGAATGGATACGTCACATTCGGCAGGAACCCACTGGTTACCGTCTGCATGTCCGTATTGCAGTTCATAATGTTTGGGATATCCGGGATATACTTCTCCTTTGCGCAGGAATGACCAGTTGGTTGCTCCTGCAAATCCTCTTTCATTTCCTACCCAGCGACAGCCCGGTCCTCCGTCGGAGAAGATGACAGCCTGCGGCTGGATGCTGTCCAGAATTTCGTAGATGCGCGGATAATTATAATAGTTCTTGCGGTCGATTGTACGGACATCCTTTGCTCCTCCGTACCAGCCGTCACCACCATTGGCTCCGTCGAACCATACTTCGAAAACTTCTCCGTAATTGGTCAGCAGCTCCCGTAACTGTGCATAGAAGTAATCCAGATATTCCGGAGTTCCGTAATTGGCCTGATGGCGATCCCATGGTGAAAGATATACGGCAAATTTCAGACCATATTTCTTGCAGGCATCAGCCAGTTCGCGTACGATATCTCCTTTACCATCTTTATAAGGAGTATGGCTGATGTTGTAGTCAGTTCCTTCGAACGGCCAGAGACAGAATCCGTCATGGTGCTTGGCTGTCAGGATAACTCCTTTCATTCCGGCTTTAACCAATGTCTGTGCCCACTGTTCACAATCCAGTCGGGCCGGATTGAAGGTCTTGGGATCGGTATCGCCATATCCCCATTCCCGGTCATTGAATGTGTTCAAACCGAAATGGATGAAAGCGTAAGTTTCCATTTTCTGCCAGTCAACCTGCTTTTGTTCAGGTATAGGAAGGATAGCTTCCGGTGCTTTGACTTGTGGGGAAGAACATGCGCAGAATGCAGATGCAACAGCGCACAAGGGGATTAGTTTCGATAGTTTCATGATAAATAGATTAGAATTATTTTTGCAAATATAGAAAAAAAAGAGTTCCCTTGTTTCTCCTATCAAAAGAACTTGACGGAAACAGGGAACTCTTTCGTTAGTTAAAAGGATCTATCAATTATTCCCATCCCGGGTTTTGAGGCAACAGGTTCGGGTTACGCTGTAATTCTCCGGTCGGTATCGGATACAGATACATCTTGTCGTTCCATGTACGGCTCTTTCCTGCTTCGTATGAGCAGTCCGGGTTCGTATAGTTGGTATAGATGATAGTCTGATGGAATTCTCCGTCTTCACCCTGAACATATTTTCCGACGTAAGTCTGTACGTTGTTCAGCAGTTTTCCGGCTTTCCAGCGTTTCAGGTCACCGAAGCGGAATCCTTCTCCAGCCAGCTCGATACGGCGTTCACGACGGATTTCCTGCAACAGCGGAGTCACACTGTATCCCCAGTCAGGCCAGTTGGCGTCGGTGAAACCTACTTCCATTGTCAGGTGCGGCATGGCAACACGGTCACGCAATTGATTGATGGTTTTATCCAGGTCTGCCTGAGTGATTGTTCCCAGCTCGGCTTTGGCTTCCGCATTGATCAGCAATGTTTCAGCATAGCGGTAAGCAATACCGTCAATCGTACATTTAGCTTCGATATCCTGTGAAGGATCCGGATCAAAATATTTGCGAACCCAGTATCCGGTCGGACAGTCAGCGCTTACAAAGTCTGCATCGTTGGTGATATAGGTTATGCTGCCGTTTGAAGTCATCGTGTAAGGATCTTCGCTTGTCAGAATCAGCTGTTTGAAACGCAAGTCACGATCCTGTGCTTCTTCTGCCATGGTACGGTTCTGTACGTGAGCTTTTGAAGTGGCTGATGCCGGTTTACCGTCTGTGTACAGGAAGCAGTCGGCAAAGTCTTTAGACCATCCGCTTTTGGCATTACGCAGCCAGTGAGTAGCATTGTGTTCGCGCAGAGCAGATGCGTAATCTATATAAAGAATCGCTTCTTTCAGGTTACTCTTGTCTTCCATAACGAAGAGGTTGTAGTAATCTGTTTCAGGATTTCCTGTCTTATAGATTTCATAATGGTTGGAATTGATCAGCTCGTCTGTCAGGTCAGCAGCTTTCTGGAGCAATCCCTGTACGTCGGCACTGTAACCCAGTTCATCGTGGTATTTGTAGTAAGTACCTTCATTCAGGCAAACGCGTGCCAGCACGTGACGTGCGATATCCTTGTTCAGACGGTTAGCCTCTTCGCTGCCTTTTTCCGGCAACCAGGTAATTGCGAACTCCAGGTCTTCGATGATTTTCTTGGCAACTTCGTTTCTGGCCATTTTAGGACCGTACAGTTCTTCGCTGTCCACATTCAGTTCGCTTTCCAGCCAGGGCACATCACCGAAGGTCTGAATCTTTGCAAAATATTCCAGAGCACGGAAGAAACGGATTTCAGCCACGAAAGGATTGATCTCTTCTTCTGAAGCCTGAACCTGCTGGTAGTGAGTCATGAAATAGTTCAGGTTACGGATGTTCTGCCAGTTGCTCTTTGACCAGCTTCCTCCTTCAGTCGGAACTGTGTATTGTCCCCACAGGAAAGAGTTAGGGCTGAACGGAACCTGATTGTCGCTGTCTTCGTCTCCCAGGTTGGTTACTCCTCCCGGCAAGATGCCGTAGAAGGCGTTGGCATATGTTCTCAGGTCATTGACGGAGTTCCAGAATGTTCCGTCGTTGATGCTTTGTGACTCTCTGTCCAGAAAGGCATCGTTACAGCTTGTCAGTGACAAGGCTGCAGTCATGTATAGTAAATATTGAAGTTTCATAATTGTTCTTGCTAGTGATGATTTAGAATACGACATTAACACCTATAGACAATGATCTTTGCTGCGGATATTGGTACGGGTCATCCAATTCAGGATCGAATCCTTCCGGAGTATGCTTGAAAGTCAGCAGGTTTTCACCGGTGAAGTAAAGACGGCATTTTTGGATACCCCATTGCTTGGTCAGTGATACAGGCAATGTATAACCGAATGACAAAGATTTCAGACGCAGGTAGGCAGCGTTAAGCAGGTAACGTGTCTGGTTCTGTCCCAGAGCAGTACCTCCATTGAAACGTGCAACCGGCAGCCATGCATCGGTGTTGGTTTCGCTCCAGTAGTCGTTAGATGCTGCAACCGGAACTTGCCACTGGCTTCCGTATTGCCATCTGAATGTATTCGGCAACATGATATCGCGCTTTCCTACACCCTGGAAGAAAATTCCCAGGTCAAAGCCTTTCCAGTCTGCAGAGACATTGAATCCATAACGGTAGCGGGCACGGTTGTTACCGATGATCTTCATATCGCCCGGGTTGTCTACTGTGTTTTCACCATAGTCTACCACACCGTCGCCGTTGATATCCATGAAGCGGATGTCACCAGGAACTTTGCTGATGGCGCCGTCCACCTTAGACTGATCGGGAGCGTTGTCGATTTCTTTCTGAGACTGGAACAGAGTTGATTCATAACCCCAGATTTCACCGATGGTCTGTCCTTCATAATATGAACTTGACAGAGACTTGCTCGGGTTGTCGTATTTTGTAATCTTAGCCTGAGTATCAGACAAGTTGAATCCTACGGTATAGTGCAGGCCGTTGCTCAGCTGGTCGTTCCATGTCAAAGCCAATTCCCAACCGCTGGTTCTCATGTCAGCTGCATTTTCCTGAGGTTCGGTTGCACCCAGAATGTTCGGCAACAGCTGGCCGGGGCCTAACATACCGGTAGTGGTACGCTGGTAATAGTCGAAGGTACCTCTCAGTCGGCTTCTCAGGATAGCGAAGTCAAGACCCAGGTCCCATTGAGTAACCTTTTCCCAGGTAACGATGTTACTTACCAGTCCGCCCGGCAACACATACTGGTTCTGCTGTCCGCCCATCAGGTAACTCATCGTTCCGGTTGAGTAGTTTGACAGGTAAGCATACCATCCGTTGTCCAGTGCCTGGTTAGCCAGACTACCGTATGATGCACGGATTTTCAAATCATCAAAGAAGCTGTTGGTCGGTTCCTTGAACCATTTTTCTTCAGAAAGCTTCCATCCCAGAGAGAATGAAGGGCTGAATACTGAACGGTCGTTCTTCGGGAACTTGGATGAAAGGTCATATCGTCCGTTGACTTCCAGCAGATAACGGTCAGCGAATGTGTAGTTGACACGGAAGAATCCGCTTCGTGTAGCCCAGCTGTCGTCTGAGTTACCCACATATTTTTCGCCGGTTGCAGCATTCATTGACGGCAGATCGTTTGAAATCAGGCTGTTGCGCTGTGCATAGAAGGCGCGTGTATGTTTGGTTTCCTGGTTGAAACCGAGCATAACCTTGAAGTAATGTTTGCCCAAAGTCTTTTCATAATCACCAAACAGGTTGAAAGCGTTGTAAGTATCGTTCTGCTGGTGTTCGTAGATGTAGTTCGGGTTTGTCCATTGGAAGGTTTGCAGGAACTTTCCGTCGATACCGTATTCGTTGAATGATCTCAGGTGATTTTTGATGTGCTGAGCGTAATAGTTGAAGGTATAGTCCATGTTGATGGTCATACCTTTGATCGGAGTCAGCTTCAGGGCCATGGTGTTCCAGAAGTCATTGTTGGTAGTCTTACGTGAACCACCTTCTTCCAGTACGGCAGCGAAGTTGGTATAGTTACCTTGTCCTGACCAGTTTCCGTCCGGATGCTTAACCGGCATCAGCGGCTGGGTATCGTTACCGATCCAGGTTTCTCCGTGTGCATTATCCTGCGGAATACCATTCAGTTCCGTACGGATAAAGCTGGTTTTCATAGATACATGCAGCCAGTCATTGATATCATAGTTGATATTGTTCACCATGTTGAACTTGCGGTAATTTTCGTTACCGTAGCGCAAAAGTGAGCCCTGGTCTGTGTAACCTACTGATGTATAGTAGGTAGCTTTTTCACTACCACCGTTGATGTTGATGTTGTATTTCTGTACCGGATAGCTCTTTTTGTACATTTCTTTCATCCAGTCCGTATTACCGCAGTAAGCATATTTTCCTGCCTGGCAGTTACTGTATTGCCAGCTGTTCGGGTCGTTGGTTACGAATACCGGAGAGTTGTTGGCCGGGTCTTCGTAATAAGCCTTGATGTGATCCATTTCATCCTGGCTGAAGATGTCACGTCCGTTGGTATTCTGTCCGGCTGCGTTCATCCAGTTGGCGTACTGCATGGAGTTCATGTAGCTCGGACGGGTTGTCGGGCTGTTGAATGAAACGGAAGCGTCGAAAGAGATTTGAGTCGGCACGTTCTTGCGTCCGCTCTTGGTAGTGATCAGGATCACACCATAAGCTGCACGTGCACCATAGATAGATGCTGAAGCTGCGTCTTTCAATACAGATACGCTGGCTACGTCCTGCGGGTTGATCAGGTTCGGGTCCATCTGAACACCGTCTACCAACACCAGAGGAGAACCTCCGTTGATAGAAGTTTCACCACGGACGTTGAATGAAGAGCCGGCACCCGGTTGTCCGCTGGTCGTAATGTTCAAGTTAGGAATTGTTCCCTGAAGACCCTGTCCCAGGTTGACGATAGGACGGTCTGCCAGTACTTTGTCGTCTACGGCAGAAACGGCACCTGTCAAGTTGGCTTTCTTTACGGTTGCGTAACCTACGACAACGACTTCGTCCAATACTTCTGTGTCTTCTTTCAGGGTAATTTTGAGCGGTTTACCATCCCATACGATTTCTTGTGCAGCGTATCCTACATAAGAAATGCTGATGACATCGCCTTTTTTTACATTGGAGATGCTGAAATCTCCGTCAAGTCCGGTAATAGTTCCGTTGGTTGTTCCTTTCACGACTACGGAAGCTCCGATAATCGTTTCACCATTCTGGTCTACTACGATACCCGTACATGCGTTGTTTTGTTGTACGCTTTGTACGCCCATGGCATCTACGTGTGGTGCGGCCTGTATGAATCCGGTAGAAATACCAGACAAAAACAGCAACGCACTGACTGATTTTAGTTGCTCTTTGGTCATAGATCTGCTTTGTATAGATTAAAAAGATTTAGTTTATATATTAAGTCTTTGGCTTAATTAAATTCTAGTTTTTGTATTTCTCGTTTCCCTCTTTCCGGAAGTTCTTTTGCAAACTTCTTGTATTTTATTGTAAATCAAAATCAAATAAGACTTTTTCTCAAAGTCCTTTGTCGTCAAGTCGTTTTTATGTGGCGGCAAATATAAGAACTTTTTTATTATGTTGTAATTTTTAGTTTAAATTTTAATGAAAGTCTTTCGGGAAACAGCCTTTTGTTGTCAAATAATGTAAATGTGAAAATTCGGTTCTGATTTTGTTTATATAATCTCAAGTATTTAATAATCTTTGTTTTAAAATAATTTCTTGATATCTTCTACTGTTGAATATTATTTATGTAATTTTTTTTAAGGGAGAGAGGCTGCTTTTCTTTGCCTGAAAAATGGAAGGGTGTGAGGGGACACTGCTTGCCGGCAGGTTGTCCTGTTTTCATAAAAAAGCTTAATAGAGGGGAGGATTCTTGATGACACCGGTCTTCTTTTTCGCAAATCTTCCTTATCTTTACATGGATTTCCTTATGGAAGTTGATTGATTTCCAAATGGAAGTCTTTTGATTTCCTTTAGGAAATTGATCGATTTTCATCAGGAAATCGATTGGAACGACAATATGATATAACCTGAAAATCTGAATATTATGGCTGTGAAAATAGCATTCTATGAGTCTCCCGACCCTACGGGGGATGGTGTAAAACATTTTCATGCGCGGGCTGTGGAGCGGGAAACGATCCGGATGGACCGCCTGAGTCATTTTGTTACCCACCGCTGTACGGTGAGCGAAAGCGATATACTGGCTGTTCTGACTGCATTGTCGGACGTCATGGTGGATGCCTTTCTGGAAGGACACCGGGTTTATTTGCGGGGACTGGGCTATTTTGACATCACTTTGACGAACGATGAAATCCGTTCGCTCAAGGAGGGAAATGTCCGGAAGGTGCATTTCAAGAGCGTGAAGTTTGTGCCCGAAGCATCTTTGCGCAAGCGTCTGGAACGGGGGATGAAGTTTGTCCGTGCTTCTTCGACTATTCCTTTTTCCAACCGGCTCACGGAGGAAGAGGTAAACGAAAAGCTGGCGGGGTATTTTGCTTCGCATCCTTTTATCACACGGATGGAGATGCAAAAGCTTTGCGGCTTCAAGCGGAGCATGGCACTGGCCTGCATTAACCGGCTCATTGACGAAGGGCGCCTGCGGAACATGGGGACACGGAGAACTCCCGTTTATGTACCGGTTGAAGGAGCTTTTCCTTTGCCGGACAGTGAAGCAGGGGAATAATGGATTTACTAATTCTATCAAAACATATAGGAACAATGAAAATGAAAAAACTATTGGCGTCCGTACTTCTGGCAGCAGGGATGGTTTCCTGTGCAGGTACGGCAGAGAAGACCATTCCGGTGTACGGATGGCAGGGGGAAGGTGCGGAGGCTACGGAAGCTTCCATTCAGGCAGACTTCAGCAAATGGAAGGAACATGGCCTTTGCGGGGTGTGCTATAATGCCGGAGGATTCAATGTGGAGAAACATGCACGGGCAGCAAAGATTGCTCATGCCAACGGGCTGGAATATCATGCCTGGATTCCGGCCATGCTGAAAGGCGATGCGGATTCCACCTGGTATGCGGTGAACCGCAACGGGGAGTCGGCTTACCGCGTGCAGGCGTATGTCCCGTATTATAAGTGTATGTGTCCGAACAATCCGGACGTGGTGAACTATCTGGTGACGGAATACGGACGGATTGCTGACATTCCGGAGGTGGACTTTGTACACCTGGACTATATCCGCTATGTAGATGTCATTCTGGCTCGCGGTCTGTGGGAAAAATACGGACTCGTGATGAATGAGGAATATCCAACAGCCGACTATTGTTATTGCGACAAGTGTGTGGCTGACTTCAAGAAGGCTACGGGCATTGATATCCGGACGGTGAAGGATCCTTCCATGTGTGATCAGTGGAAGCGTTTCCGTTACGACGTGGTTACGCGGCTGGTGAACAAGATTGCAGATGCCGTGCATGCCAAGGGCAAGAAAGTCAGTGCTGCTGTCTTCCCCGGACCGGAGTCGTATGCAAAGAAGCTGGTGCGTCAGGAATGGAACAAATGGAATATCGATGCGTTCTTCCCGATGAACTATAATGATTTTTATCTGGAACCTGCTTCATGGGTAGGTGAGATTACCCGTGAGGAAGTGGCCTCGGTTAACGGACGGAAGCCGGTTTACAGCGGTCTGTTCATCTGTCGTGACTGGAAAAACAAGGCCAAGATCAAGGATCCGGAAGGCCACGGACTGATACCTTCCGAGATCGGTGAAGCAATAAGCGGTTCGATGAAAGCGGGTGCCGCTGGTGTGGCATTGTTTGTTCCGGGCAATATGACCGATGAACATTGGGCTGAATTTGACAAGGCTATCCGTTCGCTTCAGTAAGATATCTTCATCAGACGGCCTCCAATGCCTGCTTCAGGTCGGCAAGCAGGTCGTCGATGTGTTCCGTGCCGATGGAAAGCCGGATCGTTCCCGGGAAGATTTCCTGAACTGCCTGCTCCTGTGGTGTCAGCTGGGCATGGGTGGTACTGGCCGGATGGATGACGAGCGACTTCGAGTCGGCTACGTTGGCCAGCAGGGAGAAGATCTGAAGACGGTCAATGAACCGGTGTGCTTCTTCCTGTCCCCCGTCGATGAGGATGGTAAAGATGGATCCTCCGCCATGCGGAAAGTAGCGTTGGTAACGTCCGTGGTCCGGATGGCCGGGCAGGGAAGGATGGTTGACCCGTTTCACCTTGGGATGTCCGTCAAGAAAGGTTGCAACGCGCAGGGCATTGGATACATGGCGCTCTACCCGAAGAGAAAGTGTTTCCAGTCCCTGAAGCAGCAGGAAAGCATTGAACGGGCTGATGGCGGCGCCTGTGTCACGCAGCAGGACGGCACGGATGCGGGTGACATAGGCTGCATGGCCGGCCGCTTCGGTGAAACACAGGCCGTGGTAACTCGGGTCGGGAGCAGTCAGTTGCGGAAACTTGCCCGAAGCCTTCCAGTCAAATTTGCCGGAATCAATGATGATGCCTCCGAGCGAAGTGCCGTGTCCGCCGATAAATTTGGTAGCCGAATGCACTACGATGTCGGCTCCGTGTTCAATGGGACGGATCAGGAAAGGCGTTCCGAAAGTGTTGTCCACGATGAGCGGAATTTGATGACGGTGGGCAATTTCTGCCACGGCTTCCAGATCCGTGATGTTCGAATTGGGGTTGCCCAGCGTTTCAACAAACAGGGCTTTGGTTTCCTTGCCGATGGCCTGCTCAAAGTTTGACGGGGCGGAAGGATCGACAAAGGTTGTCGTGATTCCGTATTCCGGCAGGGTATGCGCCAGCAGGTTGTAGCTTCCTCCATAAATGGTCCGGGCCGCTACGATATGATCTCCCTGTCGGGCGATGTTCAGAAAAGCATATGTGATGGCGGCTGCTCCCGAAGCCAGAGCCAGGGCAGCCGTTCCTCCTTCGAGTGCCGCCATGCGTTGCTCGAAAACATCCTGGGTGGGATTCGTCAGACGGCCGTAGATGTTGCCTGCATCTTCCAGACTGAAGCGCGCGGCTGCATGGGCAGAGTCGCGGAATACATACGATGTGGTCTGGTAGATGGGGACGGCCCGTGCACCGGTAGCCGGATCGGGTTGTTCTTGTCCTGCGTGTAACTGTAACGTCTCGAAATGAAGTTTCCGGGTATTCATAAGCTCTCTTTTATTAATAGTTGATATATGATTTTTCTGCAGGCAAAGGTAGAATGACCGGACGAATTGTCCAATAGAGCGGAAAATTATGGAAAATATCACTATATTTGCTGTGTTTTGCAGAATAAACAGGCAGAAGGTATGCCTGAATTCATCCTTTTAAAGAATAAATCACTATGCCCGTATCAGAAAGACTTGACAAGATCGATCTTCAGATTCTCCGTATCTTGCAGGAGAATGCCCGTCTCACCACCAAAGAACTGGCGGCACGCGTCAGCCTGTCATCTACTCCGGTATTCGAACGCCTGAAGCGTCTGGAAAGCGGAGGTTATATAAAAAGATACATTGCCGTGCTGGATGCCGGAAAGCTGAATCAGGGTTTCGTTGTGTTCTGTAAGGTGAAGATGCAGCGGTTGAGTTATGAAATAGCCACCGAATTTGCCCGTATCATCCGCGATATTCCCGAAGTGACGGAGTGCTATAATATTTCGGGCGCTTTCGATTATCTGCTGAAAATTCATGCTTCCGACATGAAGCATTATCAGGAATTTATACTGAATGTCCTGGGACGGATTGACCATCTGGGCTCACTGGAAAGTGTGTTCGTGATGGACGAACTGAAGCATGAATACGGCATTCACCTCTGAGCCCTCCGGAAAAGACAGGGGAGAGAATATACGAAATGCGGGAGACATCCCTCCGGACATCTCCCGCATCGGATCAGTTATCTGATTTTTTCGCGAATCTTTGTAAGATAGGCATGCATGCCTTCTGCATCCTTGCGGCTGATGATGTCCAGCAGCTCGTTCAGTTCCGTGCGGATTCCTTCCACCTGTGCCGGTGTACGGGGATTGAACAGAATTTCCTGAAGCAGGAAGTCATCTTCGCTCAGTACGCCTTTGGCGATGGCCATGTGGCGCTTGAAAGTAGTTCCCGGTGCGTCCTGATGTTTCATGACGGCGGCAAACACGAAAGTGGATACGAAAGGAATGGACAGAGAATAGGCCACGGTTTCATCATGTTCTTCGAAACTGTATTCAAAGATGTTCAGGCTGAGGCGCTGGTAAAGGTCCTTGAAGAACACTTTGCCCAGATAGTCTCCCTCCTTGATGATGATGGCGTTCTCCGTGCTTAACTTGTCAAGATTGGCAAAAGTGGGGCCGAACATGGGGTGGGTGGAGACGTAGCGGAATCCGCTGGTCTCGTAGAATTCTTTCAGTCCGGTTTTTACCGAAGCAATGTCGCTGAGGATGCAGTCGGAAGTCAGCACGGGAAGTACTTGCCGGAAAGCATCCAGGGTGTACTTGACGGTAGCGGCATTGATGACCAGTTCCGGACGGAATTCGGAAATTTCGTCCAGACTGGTGAAACGGTAGCAGTTATACATGAAGCGCAGACGCTGCGGATTAATGTCGTACACGGCCACTTCATGGTCAAAGCTCAATACATCGGTGAAAAAGGAACCCATCTTTCCGGCTCCGAGAATCAATATACGCATGTTGGTATGAGGTCAGTTTATTTGTTGATGATTTCCATTTGCTGGCGTACGCTTTCTTCGTGAATGGCTTCGAACACCTGCTTTACGAATTCGGCATCCATTCCGCAGAGGCTTCCCTGCGCTCCGCGCTTGTCGAGGATCTCGTTGTAGCGTCCGGTCTGCAGAATGGTCATGTTGTGTTCTTTCTTGAACGTACCGATTTCGCGGCATACACGCATGCGCTTGGCCAGAATTTCCATCAGGTCGTTGTCGCATTCGTCGATCTGCCGGCGTAGCTCGCTCAGGTTTTCCGTGCTCTGGTGTTCGCTTCGGATGACGAGCAGGTTCAGGATGTAGTTCAGTACGTCCGGAGTAACCTGTTGGGAAGCATCACTCCATGCACAGTCGGGGTTGCAGTGAGATTCTACGATCAGACCGTCGAAGCCCAGGTCCATGGCCTGCTGGCAGAGCGGGGCAATCAGTTCACGTTTGCCTCCGATGTGACTCGGATCACACAGGATGGGAAGATTCGGAATGCGGCGGCGCAGTTCGATGGGGATATGCCACTGGGGCAGGTTGCGGTAGAGCTTCTTGTCGTATGACGAGAAACCGCGATGAATGGCTCCCAGCCGTTTCAGTCCGGCATTGTTGATGCGTTCCAGGGCGCCGATCCATAATTCAAGATCCGGATTGACCGGGTTCTTCACGAATACAGGTACGTCTACACCCTTCAGTGCATCGGCAATTTCCTGCATGGCGAAAGGATTGGCCGTGGTGCGGGCACCGATCCAGAGAATATCAATTCCGGCTTTCAGACATTCGTAAACATGCTTGGCTGTGGCAACTTCGGTGGCTACATACATGCCGGTTTCTTTCTTGACTTCCTTGAGCCAGGGCAATCCTTCCACACCGATTCCTTCGAAACCTCCCGGTTTGGTACGGGGTTTCCAGATTCCGGCGCGGAAAATCTTGACACCGTTGTCTGCCAGTTGCTTGGCTGTAGACATCACTTGTTCTTCTGTTTCGGCACTGCACGGGCCGGCAATGATCAGAGGGCGTTCTTCCGATACACCTTCCAGTTTGATGGGTTGTAAATCGAGTTCCATATCTTTTGTTTTTTTATGTTATCAGAATATTGCCTGAATACGTTTCAGGGCTTCTGCCAGTTTCTCTTCCTTGGCACAGAGGGAAATGCGGATGAAGCGTTTTCCGTTGCTTCCGAAGATGAATCCCGGCGTGATGAATACGCGTGCTTCATGGAGCACTTTTTCTGTCAGTTCCTCTACGTCGGCATAGTGTTCGGGAATTCTTCCCCAAAGGAACATGCCTACCTGATCCGGATCGAAGGAACATCCCAGGGCTTTCATGATCTCTTCAGCCAGACGGCGACGGCGGCTGTAAACCTGTATGTTGGCTTCTTCATGCCATTCGGCGCTGTTCTGATAAGCCCGGGCTGCTGCGAGTTGCAGGGGACGGAACGTACCGGAATCAATGTTGCTCTTGATTTTCAGGATCCACTGTACAAACTTTGCATTCGTTGCCAGCATTCCCACGCGCCATCCCGGCATGTTGTGGCTCTTGCTCATGGAATTGAATTCGATGCAGCATTCTTTGGCTCCGGGTACGTTGAGGATACTGATCGGCTTGCGGTTGAGAATGAAGCTGTACGGATTATCATTCACGATGACGATGTTGTGCCGGCGTGCGAAATCTACCAGCTTTTCGTAGAGTTCCATGGTGGCATTGGCTCCGGTCGGCATGTTGGGATAGTTGGTCCACATGATCTTCACGCGGCTCAGATCCATTCGTTCCAGTTCGTCGAAGTCCGGTTGCCAGTGGTTGTCCTCCCGCAGGTTATAGTTGACGATCTCACTTCCCAGAATGCGGTTCAGTGAAGTATATGTGGGGTATCCCGGATTGGGAACCAGCACCTGATCGCCGGGATTCACCAGTGCGAGGGTGACGTGCAGAATCCCTTCTTTCGAACCGATGAGCGGCTGGATTTCAGTTGCCGGGTCGAGTTCCACACCATACCAGCGGCGGTACCAGTCGGCCATGGCCTGACGGAGTTCGGGAATACCTACGGTAGGCTGGTATCCGTGTGCGTCAGCTTTGCGGGCATTTTCGCACAACACTTCAATGGTTTCGGCCGAGGGCGGCATGTCCGGGCTTCCGATTCCCAGGCTGATCACGTTCTTTCCTTCGGCATTCATCTGTGCCACTTCCTTCAGTTTGCGGCTGAAATAATATTCGCTGACATTCGCCAGTCTGTCGGCCGGCTGGATGTTATATGGTTGATTCTCCTTCAGCATATTCTCCTAAAATTTTAAGTGCTTTTGTCAATGGGGTTACAGCATCAATTGCTTGTTTGTATCTCAGGTAGTCGTTGAACATGACATCTACATAGAACAGGTATTCCCATTCTCTTCCGATGATGGGCAGCGACTGGATTTTGGTCAGGTTGATTTTATAGAATGAAAAGATGGACAACACCTGTGAAAGGCTTCCTTCGCTGTGAGGAAGTGAGAAGACAATGTTGGCCTTGTTGATCTTCGTGCGGTCTTTCAGTTCGTCACTCAGCCACGGATCGCAGATCACGAGGAAGCGGGTGAAGTTGTGTTTGTTGGTTTCTATGCCTTCCTGCAGTATCTTCATTCCGTAGAGTTCTGCGGCATATTTTGAACAGATGGCTGCGTGTCCTTTCAGGTTTTTCTCCTTGATATTCCGGGCACTTCCGGCGGTGTCGTCGGTTTCCACCACTTTCAGCTCAGGATGATGTTGCAGGAAGTCCCGGCACTGAGCCAGCGCTACCGGATGCGAGTTGACTTCAGTCAGTGAACTCCAGTCGTCTTCGGGCATGCACATGATGCTGTGGCTGATACGCAATTTGTGTTCACCGATGATGGTTGTCCCGCTTTCGCGCAGCAGTTCGTAATTATGGAGAAGGCTTCCCGCAATGGTGTTCTCAATAGCAACCAGGCCGATTACGCTGCTGTCTTTCTTCAGTGTCTGAAACACTTCTTCGAAGGTATTGCAGCAAATCAGTTCGATCTCCTCGTTCTTGAAATATTTGTGGGCTGCTATGTCGTGGTATGAGCCCGGTACTCCTTGTATTGCAATTCTTTTCATTCTGTTTGTTTTATCTAAAAAAAAATCCCGCATTCTCATCGAAGCGGGATTCGTTATATCATGATTTCTGGTTTGTTTTATCGTTTATATACATATGCGAACTCCCGCTTCACTTCATTGCTAAAGTAAAAGTAATAAAAGAAAAAGAAGAAGTATGTCGCAAAATTTTTCATATATAAATTTGTTATTTTGTTATCATTACGGATGCAAAAGTAATACTTTTCTTGAAAAAACAAGCCTTTCATGAAATTTTTTCTTGATTTTTTTTAGTTCTTCATGGTTAATGTCTAGTTTTGTCATAGAAACGGTATATATAAAAGAAATATGATAAGATATAATTTTGATGAAGTGATCGACCGCAGGGGAACCCATGCGGTGAAGCTTGACGGCATGCAGGAAATATGGGGAAGAACCGATCTGATTCCGCTGTGGGTGGCTGATATGGACTTTGCAACTCCTCCTTTTATACTGGAAGCTGTCAGAAAACGTTGTGAACATCCCATTCTGGGATATACGGAAAAACCGGACAGTTATTACCAGGCTGTCATCAACTGGCTGAAGACCCGGTATGACATGAATGTGTCGAAAGAGCATTTGAATTATGTTCCCGGTATTGTGGCAGGGCTCGGTATGGCCATCAACTGTTTTACTTCTCCAGGTGATAAGATAATGATTATGCCTCCGGTTTATCATCCGTTCGCATGGCTGGTGAAGCGGAATAACCGTCAGTTAGTGGAATGTCCGCTGATTCTGGAAGACGGGCATTACCGGATGAACCTGGATCAGCTTCGCCGTGAAAAGAAGGGAGTGCGCGTACTGATCCTTTGTAATCCTCATAATCCAGGAGGAGTGGTATGGACCCGTGAAGAACTTGAAGCGGTTGCTGAAATTTGTGCGGAAGATAATATACTGGTCTTTTCCGACGAGATTCATGCGGATCTCACTTTGCCTCCTGCCCGTCATCTGCCGTTTGCTATGGTTTCAGAGAAGGCAAGGAACAATTCAGTGACTTTTATGGCTCCCAGCAAAACGTTCAATATGCCTGGTGTAGCAGCCTCTCATACCATTATATATAATAAGGATATACGCTCCCGTTTCAATGCCTGGCTGGAAGCCGGTGAGCTGAACGCAGGACATGTCTTTGCCTGGCCTGCCGTGGAAGCGGCCTATACATACGGGGCTGAATGGCTGGAGCAATGCCTGGAATACATTCAGGGCAATATTGATTATGTAGACAATTACCTGAAAAACCGTATTCCGCGTATTCATGCCATGCGTCCGATGGCTTCTTATCTGGTCTGGCTGGACTGTCGGGAACTGAACCTGTCGCAGCAGGAACTGAATCATCTTTTTGCCGAAGAGGCCGGGCTGGCTCTCAATGACGGAGAGATGTTCGGTAAAGAAGGCAAAGGTTTCATGCGCATGAATGTAGCATGTCCGCGAGTGACGCTGGAGCGCGCGATGAAACAGCTGGAAGAGGCTGTTGCAAGGATGTAGCCGTAACGATTTCAGCGCAGATACTGGTTCTTGAAAATATTGACACAGACCAGAAAGACGGACAGCAGCAGGGGACCGAAAATAATACCCATAAATCCGAATAGAGGCAGGCCGATAAACACTCCGAAGATGGTGATCAGCGGGTGGGTATCGGCCAGTTTCTTTTGCAGGATGAAGCGGATCAGATTATCGATGTTGGTTACAATCAGTCCGCAATAGAGCACCAGTCCCAGGGCATGAGGCCAGTCGCCTGAGATAGCCATGTAGGCAGCCAGCGGAATCCATACCAGTGCGGTTCCCACGATCGGGATAATGGTTGCAAAGCAGGTCAGGAATCCGAACAGCAAAACACTGGGGGCATCAAACAGATAATATCCCAATGATGCAATCATGCCTTGAATAACAGCCAGTAAAGGAATACCTATGGCGTTGGAACGCACCAGCAGATGTATCTCGGTAAGCACTTCTTTCTTGTTTTCTTCATTGAACGGCAGGATTTCATAGATATACTGTTCCATGCGTTTTCCTCCGATGAGCATGAAGTAAAGTACGATGATCAGTACACCGATATTGACCGTAAAGCTGCTGATTCCTCCCATAAGAAATTGTCCGATGGAAGGCAGGATGGAAGCTACTGAAGAGATGTTTTTCTGGTCGAACAGATCATAGCTGGTCTGAGTCCGTACCCAGTCGGTCAGTTGGGTAATGGTATGAATAAAGGCCTGGGTGTCTACATTGACAGTCTGCAGCTTGTGGATGAGCAGCCATGCCACCAGTGAGAGTGGAACCAGAAAGCAGAGAATTGTTTCCAGCAAGAGCAATACGGCAGAGATGCCTTTCCCGAAATGTCTTTTGTGTGTGAGATAAAACATCTGTTTGCGGAGCATGATATAAATGGTACATGCACCGAGCAGACCTCCCATGAAAGGAGTAAGTTTCAGAAAAAGGATGAGTCCGAGAACCAGGATAATGGCGATCAGGGAGTATTTCCAGTATTGTTCTTTCAGGCTGTTCATGGCAATTTATTGAAAAAGAAAATTATTTGTCTGTGAAGTTGTTGTATTGACCATTGATTTTTTCCTCAGTTTCGGGAGCGAGTTCCAGCGCTTTTTTCATGTCGGCTACGGAACCTTCCTTATCTCCGTTCAACAACTTGATTCGTCCCCGTTCCTGATAGGCCTGGGCAAAGTTGGGATTGATATCAATGGCTTCGTCATACACGGCGATGGCCTTTTCTGTCTCTTTCAGGGAGAGATAAAGTTCTCCGAGCAGGAAATAGGCTTTTTCCTGGAAAGGATTGAGCGACAGAATCTGCTGAAGCTGCCCGATGGCTTGATCCGTATTGCCGGTAGCAGCCTGTATTTCTGCATCAAGCAACAAGGCCTGTTCGTCATTGGGATTCATCCGAAGCAGGACCTGTATGTCCTCACCGGCTTCCTTGACCTGTCTCATGTTCCACAAAGTTTCAGCTCTCAGCTGGTAAGCCTCCGTATAGTCTTCTTTCAGAAGGATGGCTTTGGTAAGCATGGCAATAGCCATAAAATCATTGTGCAGACCGATGGCAGCTTTGGCTGCGAAATAATAGGCCAGCGGTTTCTGGCTGTCCAGTTCGATGGCTTTCCGGCAGGCTTCTTCCATGGTTTTATAATCTTCCTGCATATAGCAGACACCGGCCAGTGAAATCCATGTGTCAGCCTGTTGTCCGTCGAGTGCTATCATGCGTTCCAGCGTGTGGCGTGCATCGTCCAGCCGGTTAGCCTGTGTATAGGAAGTGACCAGCAAACTGAGTGTTTCCGTTTCTTCCTGGATGGCGGTTGCTTCTTCAAAACATTTGATGGCATAGGCCAGTTGTCCGATGTTTCGGGCACGAATGCCGTCGTATTTCAGGATTTCAAAGTTTTTCTTTTCCTGTTTGGCTTGTTGATCTTTGCTGGAGTTGTTTCCTCCGAATAATGATGATAATAGACCCATATCTGTGTGATTTCAAATTCTTGTTACTTCTTTGCAAAGATAGCCAGAAAAAAGAATGAAGGCATCATAATTGGAAGAAAAGATCGATAAACAGATGCTGAAAACTTCAGTTTAATAAAAAGAAATTTGTAAGTTTGCACCCTGTAAAACAAAAGTATAACCGGCATAGGGCCGAAGGGTGCCCGTCGAGGTATCAAAGTGGGGCTTATGCATAAAATAAGGAATGTAATATGATGAAGAAAGCAATGCTTTTTGTGGCAGCTCTGTTGGCCTGCCACGTTGCGAATGCACAGTATTTCTGTACGACGGAAGGTACGGAATTGCATTATGTAAATTATGATGAAGTGGGACAGAGTGTTTCCGACGAGACGATGACGGTAAAGAACATATTGCAGGAGGGAAATACCGTGAAGGCTAGTTATTATGCCAAGATTGTTACCACCAAGGCCAAAAACAATACGTCTTATACTTTATTCAACTGGAGTTATGACGGCAAGAATACGGTTTGTACGGAAGATTTGATGTATGGTCCTTATATCGCTTCTGATTCAGACCCCGACAAATATGATGAAGTGGCACGTATGAAGATGCTGGATGACCGCAAATTCAAAGGTGACAATTCTTTTACGATCAAGGATTCTGCTCAGGGAGGTGAAACAATTCCTGACCGTTCTTACCAGCTGATCCTGAATATGCTGAAGAATGAAGTGAATATTTCTGGGGCAGCTTATATGGGAGAGGAGCAGGTACATACCCGTGCCGGTAAGTTTGACTGTATCAAGATTTCTTATCTGATGCGTACCAAGATTGTTTTGAAGAGCAAGACTTTGCGTGTAACAGAATGGTATGCCAAAGGTGTTGGTCTGGTTAAGTCTGAGGCTTATGATACCAAAGGCAAGCTGGACTGCAAGACTTTGCTGGTGAAGATTGATAAGTAAGAATTTGAAATAACGGGTAGTTCATCTCCGGGTAAATACGGAAGAGAACTGCCCGTCAGTTTATCCAAGACAGTGGTCTGAGCTTTCTGTTCTTAGAACGAAGGAATAAAATATTGGTGACTGAATTTCCTGATCAGTTCAATGAACTCGGAAGGAAGTCTGCGCATGACTTCCTGTCTGATGCAGTCTGGTATTTTTTGATAATAAGCTTCTGCTATACTTCCTGTAATGGCTCCCATGGTATCAGCATCTCCGCCGAGAGAGACGGCCAGGCGGACTGCATGTTCATAGTCATTGCTTTCCAGAAAAGCGGTGATGGAAGGAGGAACACTTCCCTGACAAGTGACGTCAAAAGTGTAGTATTTTCTGATTGTTCCGCAACTTTGATGAAGGTCATAGTGGAAAGTCTCTTCTATATACTTCTTAATTTGTTCTTTGGAATGTCCGGTACGCGCCAGAAAGATGCAGGCGGCAGTGGCCTGTGCCCCTTTGATGCCTTCGGGATGATTATGGGAGACACTGGCATTTTCGCTGGCTGCTTGTAATGTTTCTTCCAAAGACGGGAAAGCCCATCCGACAGGACTGATGCGCATGGCTGAACCATTCCCGAAGCTGTTGTAGGGGCGGGGATTCTTGCTCGTCAGCCATTTCTGAAAGCCTCTTCCATAGCCGGCATCGGGATACCGGTTGCCATATTCCTGCATGAGGGATGGGAGATTGCCTTGAGTCAATATCCATTGGGCTGTGGCCATGGTCATGACGGTATCATCCGTGAAGCGTGATTCAGGATGAAACAAAGGAAAGTTTAGGTCTTTTGTCGGGCGAAACTCATAATAAGAGCCTATCAGGTCGCCGGCGATGGCACCTAACAAAAGATTATTCTCTGCATAAAGGTTTGTGGTATCTGTCATGATGTTTGAATGGGTTGGTTTTGGTTTCTGGAACAATGAAGAGTATTCTGTTCACAAAGTTATGTATTTTCAGAATGTCGGATGTCTTTCAGGGAATAAAAATAAGTAAGCCATTTGTCTTTGAGAAGAGCAAATGGCTTAACAGAGAGTGCAAATGTTTTAAGGTTTATTTTTCCTGACTGATTGTTTGTCTTTATTGTTTCTGACGTTGTGGACGTTCTTTCTTCATTTGTTCAAATGCTTCTTTCTGCTCATCTGTAAGCAGGGATGTTATTTTCTTTTCCAGTTCCTGCATGGCACTTTTGCGTTCTTCGCGTGATAAATCCTGCTTGAAAAAATCGGAATAAAGCGTTGTGATCTGCTTTTCCTGTTCGTCAGTCAGATTAAGTTTCTTGTCAAGTTTTTCCACCATTTGTTCTGGAGTACGGGTTTTTCCTTCTTTGCGCTGAGCATTTACACTTTGTAAAGTCAGCATACCCATAAGGGCTAAAAAAATAATTTTTTTCATGTTCAAATTGTTTTTAAAGGTTATCTGATTGTATATACAAAACTGATCATTGCATAAGGCTGTAACACATTGCTGCTTACGTAATCATAATAGTTGCTGCCTGTGCGATGTGTAAAGGCCTGATTTTGTTTCAGTACGTCGAAGGCTTCTATTCTGATTTCAGCGGCATTATTCTTCAGGAACTTCTTTCCGAGTGACAGGTTCCACAGGAAATAATCCTCGGTTCCGGTATCCAGTCCGGTATAACCAATGTAATTGAATGTACTTCTGAAAGTAAGTCCCCAAAAGAAAGTCCAGCCCAGTTTGGCTGCTGCTGTATGCGTTACATAATCACTCCCGGCAGTATTGTCCAGCGAACTGAACATTTTGTTGATTCCGGCAGAATAAGAAGCTGTGAAATCAAGATTCTTACTGATATTACTTCCGATAATGATTTTCGGGATCAGGTTCAGTTCACGTGTACGGCTTTCTATTCCATCGAAGATGGTAGGAACGTTTGCATAGTTGGCTGACAGGCTGAGGTTGATGTTGCTCCGGATAAAGTCTACCGGAAAACCGTAAGTCAGCATGGATTGCAGACTGTAGTAACCGTCCAGATTCACCGGGCGGGTAAATTGGGAACCTTTATTCAGAGTAACCGTAGGTGACAAGGCAATGTCCTCTCTGGCAACAAAAGTGCTGTCGGCCACGTAATCTTGCTGGATGGTAGCTCCTACCATGGCAATGAAAGTTTGTCCGGACTTTGTTGTGCGTAAGTAGCGCAGATTGGCTGTGTGCGACACTTGCTGGTCAAGGTTGGGATTACCGGTTGAAAGGAACAACGGATTGGAATTATCTATGACATTCTGCAGGTTGGTGACAGAAGGAGAAGATGACTTGCTGCGATAACGGAGCTGGAAAGAGTTGTTCCGGTCCACTGAATAACGCAATGTGAACGAAGGAAGAAGGGAGAAATATTTGTGCGATAGTTCATCAGGTTGAGGATAAACCAAGTCTCCTTTCAGGTTCGCCCACTGGGCATCGACTCCCAGCATGGCACTCAGTTTGCCGGCGCGATAACGGAGTCCTACATTTCCTGCCTGGGTCAGATATCCCGACTGATACTCATTGGAAAGGCTTTCATCCAGCTGGTCATAAAGATCGGTCACAGCAGAGTGATTATATGTTTTTTTGTCGTTCTCTGAATCTGTGTAACTCATTTTATATCCAAGTTGCAGTTGCAGATTGTCGGTCAGCTTCTCTGTGTAGTTCAGATTGGAACGCAGACTATATTGTTGGTTTAAAGTCTGTTTCCATTGGCTGTAGCTTTCTGTTGCAGGAGAAATTTCTAAACCATAGAGTGTATTCAGGTAATCTGTATAGGTATCTCCATCCGTGTTGCTCATCTTTCCGCTCAGCATCAGCGACAGCGTACGTCCTTCTTTCAGAAAGCGGTGTCGAAGCATCAGATCGGCTCCCACATTGTAAGCATTGTTTTTTCCGAAAGAAGAGGTTTCAGTTTCATTGTCTGTTATTCCGTTCACCAGATTCTGTCCTTGCAACAGTCCGTAAGTGTCATTGTTCTGAAAACTCAGCGTAGGGCGGAACTGCAGGGAGGTTCGTTCAGTCATCTGATAATCCAGTTTCATATTGAAACGATGATTCCAGTTCTTCATGGAATTTTCCTGATATTCGTTATAAGTCATTCCGGGTAAAACGGATTCAAAATACTCTCTGTCGGTCTGTTGCTGAGTCAGGTTATCCGACTGGTTGAAGAAATAGCTTCCGGTCACTTTCAGTTTCTTTCCCCATTGATCAACGTAATTTAATCCGAGTCTATTGGCAGAAGTTACACCTCCCAGGCTTCCTACCATAAAATTAGAAGCATTGTTTCCACCCGGGCTTCCGGCTTTTCCACCTCCACGTCCGCCACGTCCTTTGCCGCTGTTTCCGGCAGACATGACTCCTGCCAGGTCTTCCTGGGAGAAGTTTTGCTGGTTGACGTTGTTGGACATTCCTAATATAGAAATACGCCGGTCATCGTTGAAGAAGTTTATATTTCCGTTGACCTTGTAGCGGTCATCGGTTCCATATCCTCCGGATACTTCACCGAAAGTGCCTTGACGGAAGCCACTTTTCGTTACGATGTTAATTGTTTTGACTTCTTCTCCGTCATCAAATCCGGTGAATTCGGCCTGTTCACTTTTCTTGTCAAAAATTTCAATGCTGGCAATAACATCCGACGGCAGGTTTTTGATGGCCAGATTTACATCACCATCAAAGAATTCCTTTCCGTCCACCAGGACTTTCTGTACTTGTTCTCCCTGTGCCTGAATCGTACCGCCTTCCACTACGATACCCGGCATTTTGGCCAGCAAGTCCTCTGCTGAACTTCCCATCATCACCTGGAAAGCTTCTGCATTGTACATCAGACTGTCACTTTTCTGTTCGGCACGGGTTGCACGACCCTGTACGGATACTTCTCCCAGTAACCGGGCATCTTCGCTCATTTCTATTTTTACCTGCCTTTGCTGTTTTGTGGAAAGATCCAGTTTTTCTTTATAAGCTTTGTAGCCTACATATGTTATCTGGAGCGTATAAGTTCCAGGCTGAAGCTTTTTAAACTGGAAAAATCCATTCAGATCTGTCGATGTATAACTGGATTTTCCTTCAGAAGAAATCAGTTGCACTGTCGCCGAGATCAGGCTTTCTTTTGTACTTTTGTCTGTTACTGTTCCCGAAAGGCTTTGTGCCATCAGGGTCAGTGGAAGTACCGTCCGCCAGTCCCGTTTTTACGGAAGAAAGCATAACTCTGAAGGTCGGATATAAAAGTACCAATGTCAAGCTGAAGGATATCCTTTACATCGAATCGATGGATAATTATGTCCGGATTTATTTGCCGGAACGGCAATGCATCATGTCGCAGACCAGCATGAAAAATATACAGGAACTTCTGCCGGAAGGGAAATTCACCCGGGTACACAAGTCTTTTCTGGTTCCGGTTCACCGGATAGCCAGCCATACCAGCAAGGAGATTACGTTGTATGGAGGAATCCGGATTCCAGTCGGAAGAAGTTACAGTAAAGAACTGAAACTTATCCTTCCTGAGGTCTGAACCTGTTCTTCAATTTTTACTTCCTGGCCTTGCCGGATATCCCACTCTCATTGTGACAGCATCTCCATAACTAGCTCAGTATATCCATAACATTCATAAGCGAATGGTTTATGAAAGAAGTTTGTGGAAGAAACCGAAGCCGGAAAAACTTATAAGGTTGTACTGACTGACCAGGCAGGAAACGAAGTTACGGTGGTTTATAACGAACAAGGTGAAGCACAGCAATAAAATCTTTTTGAGTAAAGGTTTCGGCACCGGCATACACTCGTGTATTGCCGGTGTCTTTTTTTTGAGGGGAAAGATCGAACCGAAAGCAACTTTCGTGTGTTAATAAAGAGAATCTGTTTGCATTAAAAACGTAAAGAATATGGAAAACCTGAACATCATTCATGAACCGGAAAAACAGCGTTTCATTCTGACTATACAGGACGAAACGGCTCATGTCGCTTATCGGATTGAAAACGGGGCCTTCGACATCCGTCATACCATTGTTCCTGCTCCGCTTGAAGGGAAAGGGATTGCTTCAGCTTTGGTGAAGGAAGCTTATGACTATGCCCGCGGACAAGGCTATCAGATTGTGGCAACCTGTGCCTATGCCGTGCGCTGGCTTCAACGTCATCCCGAATATGAAGGAAAGCCCAGTGATGAATATTGTGCAGGAAATGCGTGTGCTTTGTAACGCCGCACTCCCTGCAGGATCTCCTGTCATCGAGTAGTACGATGAGTCTGCATCGACCGCACGATTGGGCCGCAACGACCGCATAATTCGGCTCCAACGACCGCACGATTCCGGCTCATCGACCGCACGATTTTTTCCCCTTGTACAGAAAGCCCTGGAAGGGGTTGTAGGGCCCTTTGTGGCCTTTCATCAGAAGCCGCCGAAGTTTTTTTAAAACGTTTCGGCGTTTTCCTTCAAAGCCCGAAGTCTTTTACTCAAAACGTTTCGGCGTTTTTTGAACAGCCTGAGGCCTTTTGCCCCGGAACTCCTTGGGCGATATTCCTGTATGCTTTTTGAAGAACCGGCTCAGATAGGAAGAGTCGGGAAACTGGCAGTTGGCTGCAATCTCGGCAATGGACAGGTCGGGATTGTTGAGCTGTACTTTTATTTCTGCGGTGAGTTGTTCGTCAATAAAATCCTTGGGAGTCTTTCCGTTGACTGCGGATGCCGTGATTTCATTCAGATAACGCGGAGTGATGCAGAGCTTTTCGGCATAGAATGCCACCTGGTGTTCCTGGGCTGCATGCTCGTGGATGAGATGCATGAAGCGGTGGAAAAGCAACTGTTTGCGCGTGTATGAACGGGCTACGGATACATACGTTTCCGGAATGGAGCTGAATATCCACAGAAACATGCTTTGCAGGAAATTCAGTTCCAGCTGTTCGGTGAAGGCGGATGACGGCTGACTGAAGAGCATCTGTCCCATATCCATCCAGAGATTGACATTTTTCCAGCTTTGAAGGCTTCCGGTCTTTCCGTGGTCGAACAGAGGGAACTCTTTCATATAGTCGAAATAAGTGGTGTCGAGCGAGACCGCAGCCTGAAGGAAGAGCCGGGAAGGGTAGAGCAGCATCCGTACGCGGAAGTCGGCCGAAGCTTCGATCAGCTGCATGATGCTTCCCCGCCAGAAAATGAGTTCCGTCGTTTCATGGAGGTGAAACTGCTGGGCACCCGTGGAGAGGATCCCTTCTCCCCGGACACAGATGATCTGGATACCGCAGTCGAAATAGAGCGGTGAGGCGAGAAGGAAGCTCAGGTTGCTTTCTTCGTACTGGACTTTCGGGGGAGAAGATAACGGTACTGTTTCCACGATACTTACTTTTATGAAACAAAAGTATCCTTTTTTTCTGAGGTAAAAAAGGATTTGTTCCGGTTTTGAAAACTTTTGCACGGCAAAAGGCAGGCATACTTTTCCATACAATACCTAATTTTGCAGCGTTCTAAAAAGATTGTTTTATGGTAAAAGAAAATTCTCAGTTGTTTATTCTGGTATTCCTCGGAATGCTTACGGCCTTTGGCCCTTTCGTGACGGATATGTATCTGCCTACACTGCCCGCAATGACCGGATTCTTTCAAACTACTTCTTCCCAGGTACAGTTGGGACTGACGGCAAGTATGATCGGACTGGCTGTCGGACAGCTCCTGTTCGGTCTGCTGAGTGACAAGTACGGACGCCGCATTCCGCTGATTATGGCAATGCTTCTGTTCCTGTTCTCCACGCTGGGATGTCTTTTTTCAGCAACGATCATGCAGTTTGTGGGCTGGCGTCTGGTGCAGGGGATAGCCGGAGCAGGCGGAATCGTTATATCACGTTCCATTGCAGCTGATAAATATTCGGGCAGGGAGCTGGCTAAAATGCTCGCCGTCATCGGTGCCATCAATGGAGTTGCACCCGTGGCTGCTCCGATGGCAGGAGGAGGCATGGCCGGCAGTCTGGGATGGCAAGGCATCTTCTGGGCGCTCTTTGTGCTGGGGATTCTGCTGCTGGCAGGCAGTATTCATTTCAGAGAATCGCTTCCGGCAACACGGCGTCAACACGCCAGCTGGCGTGATGTTTATGCCGGCTTTGTGGCTGTGACCCGCAACCGCCGCTATGTCTGCTACATCTTTCAGTTCGGATTTGCTCAGGGAGTTCTGTTTGCCAATATCTCTTCGGCACCTTTCATCATGCAGGAACATTATGGTTTTTCACCGCTGATGTTCAGTGTCTGTTTTGGAATCAATGCGCTGGCCATCGTCATTTCCGCAGCCTCTTCCGTCCGTTTTTCTCATCCGGAGCAGGCCTTGTACCGGGGAAGTTCCGGCATGGTTGTCGCTTCGCTGTTACTCTGTCTGGCCCTTTGTTCGGACTGCAGTTTCTGGGTCTATGAAGTTTTGCTTCTGGGACTTCTTTCCATGCTGGGACTCACCTTTACGGCTTCGAACACTTTGGCTATGGATTGTGAACGGTCGCATGCAGGTATGGCTTCAGCCTTGCTGGGAGCACTGGGATTCGCTTTCGGCGGAATCGTATCTCCGTTTGTCGGTCTGGGAAATATTCTGGTTTCTACCGGCATTGCCTTTCTGGTCGGTTCCATCTGTTCATTTATCTGCACCCGCATGGCACTTCGCCGCACTTTTTCCCTGGCGCAATATTATAGTAAAAAGTAAGTCCTGATGAGGCTTCATCCGGTCCGTCTTTAGAGGAGTGGTCTGTTCTTTTCTGTACAAAGAATGTTGGGTATTTGAAAAAAATGATATCTTTGTACAAACCAGATTGATCTATGAACATGAAGCGGGTCCGGATTTTTTCATTATTGCTGCTTGTCGTCGGAACTTTCCTGCTGTTGGGAGGTGCCGGAGGATTTGTTTCCCTTTACATGGCCTCGCAGAAGTATGAACATACGACAGGCGTCATTCGTGATTATCAGACCAGGAAGATATACCGTTATCGTAAAATCCGTTATGAAAGCCAGATGCTGATCAGCTATCCGACCGACAGATACGGAGATTTGCTGGTGACCCGGACCAGTTACCTGCCGTTCAGGAGCGAGGGTGACAAGTTGCCGGTGTGGTATCATCCGGATCATCCGCGTGAAATCCGTCTGCCGAATTCTGAGTGTATGCTTTGGGGATTGCTGGCAGTTGCGGGGCTGATCGGTATTTATGGAGGATGGGCTTGCCGGAAAGACTCCGGAACAGAGAAGCGGAATGCAGAAAATTAATCCCAAATAAAAATGTTATGAAGAACCAAAAAGTGATGAAAGCAGTATTTCTGCTGGTATGTTTAGTCCTGGCCGTTCCGTCGATGGCCCAGTTTAATCTGAAGAAAGCCATCAGCGGTGCAACCAAAATGGCCAAGGCAGTTACGCTGACCGATGAACAGATGACCGAGTATGTGAAAGAGTACATCGCCTGGATGGATGAACATAATCAGGTGTGTGCGGACGACAATCCATATACCATCCGGTTGAAGAAACTGACAGAAGGTCTGGGAGACGCCGATGGAATTCCTCTGAACTTTAAGGTATATTATGTGACGGATGTGAACGCTTTTGCCTGTGCCGACGGTAGTGTGCGGGTATTTTCTTCGCTGATGGATATTATGAGTGACGAAGAACTGCTGGGTGTGATCGGCCATGAGATCGGTCACGTGGCTCACCGCGACTCGAAGAAAGGTTTCCGTACGGCACTGCTGACTTCTGCCCTGAAGGACGGTATCTCTTCCCAGGGCGGCAAGGTAGCAGCACTGACAGATTCCCAGTTGGGTGACCTGACCGAAGCGCTGGTCAATGCACGTTACTCTCAGAAGCAGGAATGTGATGCGGATGACTATGGATATGAATTCCTGAAAAAGGCAGGAAAGAACCCCTGGGCCATGGCTTTGTCTTTCCAGAAGCTGAAAGAACTGCAAGGCGACGCAAAGACCTCCAAATTGAACCAGTTGTTTTCAACTCATCCGGATCTGGATTTAAGAATTGAGCGTATGGAAGAACGTACAACCGGAGAAGGTATAGAAAAGCCTGTTGCTGCCGTTGCAGAATAAGCCGGTGGAAAAGCCGGATATCTTATAGCTTTTGCTTTCCTGATAGAAGTAAATGCCTGTTGAACCTTTATTTGTCAGCTTATGCGATTCAGATATTTTTTGCTGTTGATGTTTGCAGGGAGCTTTGTGAGTCTTTATGCTCAGGAAAATATCCGGAAAGATACGATTCGGATGGATGGAGACAGTCTGAGAAACTTTTCGGGGGAGGAAGTTCTTTCTTCTCCCGTATCGGGAAAAGGTACGGACGTTCGGAAAGTTGATGTCCAGCTTCCGGAATATCCGGATTCGGGAAAGATAAACATCCCGCTTTCCGGCTCTGTCCATGTGCCTCCTTACTTCATCAATCGCTCTCCGATGTTCTATGGCGATTACAGTACAAGCGGACAAATTGCCCCCGGTTTTTACGGAAGTGGTTCGCAGACCACTCTTCCCGGTTTCGGACGGATGAATCAGGCTGCTTTTGGATATCAGTATGCACTTACGGATTATCTGGAAGTACAGGCAGGGGTCAGTGCGATAAAATATAGTTTCCCAATGAGTGTCGGAGCCTCTTTCGGTGCTTCAGGCAGTCTGATCTACCATCCTTCCGGGCGCTTCCGTCTCACGGCCTTCGGAACATTTACCCCGGCAGACCGCTACGGCTTTCATCAGAATTCCTATGGATTGACAATGGGATATGATTTTACGGACAGATTGGGTATCGAAGCAGGTGTCCGACGGTATTACGATCCTCAAAGAGGATGGCAGACAGCTCCGGTAGTCACCCCCTATTATAAATTCAACAAATTTACGCTGGGAGTAGATGTCGGCGGCATTCTTTATGAAGTTCTCAGAAATATGGTTGTCCGTAATCGGCAGGGAAATTCGCCGACCATCATGCCTCCAGGCAGATAAGGTATCGGGCAAGTTCACAGGCATCAGCTTCGTTGACAGTATCCCGTGTATGCAAGAATCAGAGAATCCATATCCACAAGACATTCAAAGAAATAGCACAAAGAGGCAAATGTTCCATGGTCTGATTCTTCGGATTTAAGCTGCATCTGATATGCAATGAGCGTGGAGAACTACTCAGCTTCATGATTACTCCCGGTGATGTTGATGACCGTAAGCCTCCTGAATGCAAGTCTTTTGTAGAGTTTGTCTATGAGAAACTTGTCGGTGATAAAGGATACTTCCTTTCTTTTTATTCCAAGATTATCTCCTTTCCGGAAAAGATAGACCAGATATGAATAATACATAAATAGTTTGTTCTTGAAATAAATTGTTAACCAGTTGGCAGAATTAAATTTGTGTATATTAAACTTTACCAACAGGTCCAAAAAATACAAACAATAATCGCTATGATCACTGAGAGCAAAGTTATAGAATTATTTTGTATGGCAGCTGATTTAGCTTCGCTGATTTTCAATTCTGCAGGTTTTTCTGCTGAACAAACTCTTTGAGTAGCCTTACTGTATAGACAGAAATCCAATAAGTAGCTTTAGAACTCCATTACCTACTAGTTTTTCTTGTTCTTTGTTATGCTCTGCAAAGACTTCAAATAAGCTTTTTTCTTTGAGTGATTCTACCTTATCAAAATATGCGTCACGTAATAGTTCTGCTGTGATAATAAAACCTCTTTCTAATAATTCTGCTTCCTTCTGATAGAGTTTGGCTTTGATTGCTTTTAGATAATTGTTGAGGCTTTGAGTTTCTTCGTCTTTTCCTTTTACTTGTTGCTTGGCTTTGTCCCATTTGTCGATAGGAACTTGTTTACCTGTTGATAGAGTGCATCTTTCCCCATTTACTGTAATTGTAATTTCAATAGGAGCTTTACCACTCTTTCTTGCTTTACTTTCTCTTATGGCAAAGAGAATAGAAAATGAACTTCTTACCATAGTTTAATCATTTAAAATTAGACATTGGGAAGTCCTTTAAAATATGATATATCTTTCTGTGTATTAGGTAGATGAATCGATTTTTGCGACCACTTTTGAAAAAATGGGAAAATGGTCGCAAATTGGTCGCAAAATATCCTCTTTTTAGTCCATTTTCAAGGATAATCAGCCACTTCTTCACCTTAGAAAAACAAGCCTAAATAAAGTGATATTCAGCTTCAATTTCAGTATCTACCTGCAACTATCTACAAGAAGCAAAGCAAGCAAAAAGTAATAGGGAGTTATCTTCTACCCATGAAGTACAGACATAATAAAAATCCCCATAACTCATGGAGTTACAGGGATTTATTATCTTGATTAAGTATAGATTACTTATTCAAAGCAGTAGCAACGTCAACTGCACAAGCTACTGTACAACCTACCATCGGGTTGTTACCGATACCCAGGAATCCCATCATTTCTACGTGAGCAGGAACTGATGAAGAACCAGCGAACTGAGCATCTGAGTGCATACGACCCATAGTATCTGTCATACCGTAAGAAGCAGGACCAGCAGCCATGTTATCCGGGTGAAGTGTACGACCTGTACCACCACCTGATGCTACTGAGAAGTAAGGTTTACCTGCAAGAACACGTTCTTTCTTGTAAGTACCTGCAACCGGGTGCTGGAAACGAGTCGGGTTAGTAGAGTTACCTGTAATAGATACGTCTACACCTTCTTTCCACATGATAGCTACACCTTCGCGAACGTCGTCAGCTCCGTAGCATTTTACTTTTGCACGAGGGCCGTCAGAGTAAGCGATTTCACGAACAACTTTCAGTTCACCAGTGTAATAGTCGAACTGAGTCTGAACGTATGTAAATCCGTTGATACGAGAGATGATCTGTGCAGCGTCTTTACCCAGACCGTTCAAGATACAACGCAGAGGTTCTTTACGTACTTTGTCTGCTTTAGCAGCGATTTTGATAGCACCTTCAGCAGCAGCGAATGATTCGTGACCAGCCAAGAATGCGAAACATTTAGTTTCTTCGCGCAGCAACATAGCAGCCAGGTTACCATGACCAAGACCTACTTTACGGTCGTCAGCAACAGAACCCGGGATACAGAATGACTGCAGACCGATACCGATAGCTTCAGCAGCTTCAGCAGCGTTTTTGCAACCTTTCTTCAATGCAATGGCACAACCTACAACGTAAGCCCATTTTGCATTTTCGAAGCAGATAGGCTGAGTTTCTTCACATGTCTTATAAGGATCAAGACCATACTGTTCGCAGATAGCGTTAGCTTCTTCGATGTCTTTGATACCGTTAGCGTTCAAAGCAGCAAGAATCTGTTTGATACGACGGTCCTGGCTTTCAAATTTTACTTCTCTAATCATAATGTTCTTTCCTCCTTATATTATTCCTGACGTGGGTCAATGTGTTTAACTGCGCCTTGTTCTGCTGTGAAGCGTCCGTAAGTACCTGTTACTTTCTTCAGTGCTTCATTTGCATCAGTGCCTTTCTTGATCTCATCCATGAATTTGCCCAGGTGAACGAATTCGTATCCGCAGATTTCATCGTTCTTGTCAAGAGCGATAGTCTTGATGTAACCTTCTGCCATTTCCAAATAACGAGGACCTTTAGCCAAAGTACCATACAAAGTACCTACCTGGCTACGCAGACCTTTACCCAAGTCTTCCAGACCTGCACCGATCATCAGACCGCCTTCAGAGAAAGCTGACTGAGTACGTCCGTATACAATCTGCAAGAACAGTTCACGCATAGCTGTGTTGATAGCATCGCAAACCAAGTCAGTGTTCAAAGCTTCCAAAACTGTCTTACCCGGCAGGATTTCAGATGCCATAGCAGCTGAGTGAGTCATACCAGAGCAACCGATAGTTTCAACCAATGCTTCCTGGATAACACCTTCCTTAACGTTCAGAGTCAGTTTACAAGCACCCTGCTGAGGAGCACACCAACCAATACCGTGAGTCAAACCAGAGATATCTTTAATTTCTTTTGATTTAACCCATTTTCCTTCTTCAGGAATTGGAGCCGGACCATGATTAGGTCCTTTTTTTACAACACACATGTGTTCAACTTCGTGTGAATAAGTCATATTCTTTACGTTTTATTGGTAATAAAAAATAAGTATTTCGTAAACCGTGGATAAAAGAATTTCTTCTTTAATCCGAACGCAAAGTTAGTCGTTTTATTTCAGTTATGCAATGTACTTACCTAAACTTTTTATGGGCTTTTAATGATATTTTTTATGTATCTCTCTGTTTTGTAATCTCTACATGCCAAAAAGTTTTTCATCTTCCGGAAGAATGATTTATCTTTGCAGACAGATGTATAACCAAGAAACTGCACCATAAATGGTGGTTAATAATAAATAGGTATATGGAAGTATGCGAAATAACAGTAACTGATGCTGCCTTGCGAAAAGGAGCGGAAGAGGGAATGGACGGCTTTTTGCAGGTTTTTATTGACAAATATCTGGAGGTAACCGGTGGTGAAATAAATAAGGAAACCATGCCTTTGCTCAATGGCTGGCAACATTCTTTGCTGGGATATCATTTCTTCCGTCAGGAAGTGATGGAAGGTGGCTTTGTACAGCTGATCCAGAACGGATATGGACCTTATATTTTCGACAATCCTTTTGCAAAGGCGATGAGACTTTTTGGAGCCAAGGATTTCTCAAAACTGCTTTATGAGGCAAAAAAGATCTATGATGCAAATCGGGAAGATCTGGAGCGAGATTGTACGGATGATGAATTTATGGCAAAATATGAAAAATATGAGGCTTTTGACGATTTGGAAGAATCATATATGGATATGGAAGAAATAGTTACGGCAAAGATTGCAGAGTATGTTGATGAGCATCTGGATCAGTTTGCGAAGATTGTAGAATGATAACAGATGTTAAATAGATAATGCTGATGCAGTCTTTGAAGGAGGTAATCATTTATTTGAGTGAATAAAAGAAAAAATTAATGCTAATAAAATAATGAAATGATTATGAAAAAAACGGGATTGGCAGTAGTTTTTGCTGCATTGATGAGTGTATTGGGATTGACTTCGTGCCTGAATGGAGACGGAAGTACTTCCGGAGTTGGACAGGCATGGGTAAAGGTTTCCGGTTTTCCTGGATTTTATACGTTTACGACGGCTGATGGATATACGATTAATCCAACCAATCAAAATATGTTGGTTTCGGAACTCGGTGCTGATTATGCATATTTGATTTATCAGTATGATGAAACCAGTCTGGTAGAAGGTTCCAAGGAAATGAATGTTGCTTTGACCGGATGTATGCCGATTAAGACGGCTAATGCTTATTCGTCGGTAGAGCAGATGGATTCATTGTATGCCAATGCTCCTCTTTCTTCCGTAAGCGAACAGACTGGTCCTCTGTTCTGGGATAAAGAAAATGTTTTTGTTCCGATCAGTTATTATATCACTCAGACTTCTGATGATACGGCTAAGAATACAGAGTTGAACAAGCATAATTTCCAGATTTATTATGATGTGAACGGAGGAAGTGATACAGAATTGGTACTGAAACTTCGTCACAATGTTGCTGATCCTGACAATAACTCAAAACGTCTTGTTTCTGTATGGGAATATAAACATTTCAATCTGGCTCAGGCTTTGAACGCTTTTTCAATGGCTAAAGGCAGACAGCCTTCTACAATCTCAATTGAATATGAAAAAGGATATTCTGGCGATTATACAGCTGGAAACATTCAGTTGACAAAGCATTCTATCGATTATCAGAGTATCCTGGATGCATTGAATAGTTCTCAGAAATAACTAGGTGTAAAAACATACAGAAAGAGGCTGGACTTAAGGATGAGTTCAGTCTCTTTTTTTATGGAGATATCATTCTTTTTTTATACATTTGCGATTCATTTGATTATTAACGTAAAAAAAGAAACATTGAATTATAAAGATTTATTTCAAAAAGTCATATCCCTTTTGTCTGCTCCAGGAAAGGCATGGGATGAGATCGAGCAGCGGTCTGAAGGACGGGCTGTCATGACTTCCTTTGTTTATCCGTTGATTGGCTTGTGTGGCTTGTCAGAGTTTGTGGGAAGCTTTATTGGAAAAGATTTGGATCCGGAACTTTTTCAGGTTGCGCTTACGCGGTGCTGTGCGGTTGCCGTAGCCTTGTTCGGTGGTTTCTTTTTGGCGGTTTATTTGCTGGAGAAACTGGGAGAACACTGGCTGGTCCGTTTTGAGTCACATGAGCGGATGATGGTCTTTGTCGGCTATTCACTGGTCGTTACTTTTGTTTTGGATATTATTAGCGGGCTTTTCTCGATAGCCGTGCTCCACTGGATTCTTCAGGTATATACCTTATTTATTGTATTTGAGGGTGCACGACGGTTAATGAAGGTGGAAGAGTCCCGATTGACCGGTTACACGGTTATAGCCACTATTATTATCCTCCTGTGTCCGACGCTGATTGAATTTATATTTAATAAATTGTCTGTTATATTGAACTGATGAAAACAACTGCTTCTACTAATATTAATATCAAGAACAAGCGTGCCTCTTTCGATTACGAATTCATTGACACGTATACGGCAGGTATCGTCTTGACCGGTACTGAGATAAAGTCTATCAGACAGGGAAAAGCCAGTCTGGTAGATACGTTCTGTTTCTTCTCACGGGGAGAGTTGTGGGTGAAGAATATGCATATTGCTGAATATTTCTACGGATCATATAACAATCATGCTGCCCGTCGTGACCGGAAATTGCTTCTCACCAAAAAAGAGTTGAGGAAATTGCAACGCACATCGGATGAACCTGGTTTTACAATTGTTCCGACCCGTCTCTTTATCAATGAAAGAGGATTGGCCAAGGTGGTCATTGCTCTGGCTAAAGGAAAGAAGCAGTATGACAAGCGTCAGACTTTGAAAGAGAAGGAAGACAGGCGTATGATGGACAGAATGTTTAAAAGATAATACATGCAGAATCTGATAAAGGAACGTATCCTGGTGCTTGACGGCGCAATGGGTACGATGATACAACAATACAACTTGACGGAAGCGGATTTCCGTGGCGAACGTTTTCAGGATATTCCCGGACAATTAAAAGGAAACAATGACCTGTTGTGCCTGACACGTCCCGATGTTATAGAGGAAATCCATCGGAAATATCTTGAAGCTGGTGCTGATATTATTGAAACCAATACATTCAATGCAACTTCGGTGTCAATGGCTGATTATCATATGCAGCCTTATTGTCGGGAAATCAATCTGGCGGCAGCACGTCTGGCACGGAAGATTGCGGATGAATATACAGTTCGCACCCCTCAGAAGCCTCGTTTTGTAGCGGGTTCCGTAGGGCCTACCAATAAGACCTGTTCGATGAGTCCGGATGTCAATGATCCGGCTTTTCGTGCCTTGACCTTCGATGTACTTGAAGCGGCATATATAGAACAGATGGAGGCTTTGTTGGAAGGAGGGGTAGATGCCATTCTGATTGAAACTATTTTTGATACACTGAATGCAAAGGCGGCTATCCGTGCGGCAGAGCTTTCCATGCAGAAGACAGGAAGAAAAGTTCCTTTGATGCTTTCCGTCACCGTTTCTGATGTGGCGGGACGAACTTTGTCAGGACAGACTTTGGATGCTTTTCTGGCTTCCGTCCAGCATGCAGATATTTTCTCGGTCGGTTTGAACTGTTCATTCGGTGCCAAACAATTGAAACCTTTCCTGGAACAACTGGCCCGGCATGCACCTTATTATATTAGTGCTTATCCGAATGCCGGACTTCCGAACAGTCTGGGACAATACGACCAGACTCCTGAAGACATGGCGGCTGAGGTGAAAGAATATATTGATGAGGGGCTGGTAAACATCATCGGAGGATGTTGTGGTACTACCGAAGCCTATATTGCCCGTTACCAGGATTTGCTGGCAGGAGCTGTTCCGCATAAACCGGCAACGCCTTCTCCGTATTTATGGTTGTCGGGTTTGGAATTGCTTGAAGTTACGCCGGAAATAAACTTTGTGAATGTAGGCGAACGATGCAATGTGGCCGGTTCTCGTAAATTTCTCCGGCTGATTAATGAGAAAAAGTATGACGAAGCGCTTTCCATTGCCCGTCAGCAGGTGGAAGACGGTGCGCAGATTATTGATGTGAACATGGATGACGGCTTGCTGGATGCGGCAGCCGAGATGACCACCTTCTTGAATCTGGTTGCTTCGGAACCTGATATTGCCCGTGTACCCGTGATGATTGATTCTTCGAAATGGGATGTCATTCTTGTGGGACTGAAATGTATGCAGGGTAAGTGTGTCGTTAATTCCATTTCCCTGAAAGAAGGGGAAGAAGTCTTTATCGAGCATGCCCGTATGGTGAAACAATACGGGGCTGCCGTGATTGTGATGGCCTTTGATGAAAAGGGGCAGGCGGATACTTTTGCCCGTAAGATTGAGGTTTGTGAACGGGCTTATCGCATTCTGACCGGGAAAGTAGGCTTCCGTCCTCAGGATATTATCTTCGATCCCAATGTTCTGGCTGTAGCCACGGGAATTGAAGAGCATAACAATTATGCCGTTGACTTCATCCAGGCGGCAGGATGGATCCGCCGGAATCTTCCGGGAGCACATGTGAGTGGCGGAGTGAGCAACCTGTCGTTCTCGTTCCGCGGAAATAATTATATCCGTGAAGCCATGCATGCGGTTTTCCTTTACCACGCTATCCGCGAGGGAATGGATATGGGAATTGTAAATCCGGCTTCATCCGTACTTTATACGGATATTCCGGCTGATATTCTGGAGCGCATTGAGGATGTGGTACTCAACCGCAGACCGGATGCGGCAGAACGTCTGATTGAAACGGCAGAACGTCTCAAGGCCGAAAAAGAAGGTACGTCCGGACAGACTTCTGCTACGTCTCATTTGTCCTGGCGGGAAGGAACGACGGTGGAAGAACGTTTGCAATATGCTTTGGTAAAAGGAATCGGAGATTATTTGGATGAAGACCTGCATGAAGCATTGAAACGCTATCCGAATGCCGTGAGTATTATTGAAGGGCCTTTGATGGCAGGAATGAACCATGTGGGTGACTTGTTCGGTTCGGGTAAAATGTTTTTGCCGCAGGTTGTCAAGACGGCGCGTACCATGAAGCGTGCGGTGGCTATTCTGCAACCTTATATTGAGGCTGAAAAAACAGAAGGCCATAGTGCCGGAAAAGTATTGCTGGCTACGGTGAAAGGAGATGTACACGATATCGGTAAGAATATTGTCGGAGTAGTCATGGCTTGCAATGGTTATGAAATTATTGACCTGGGCGTGATGGTTCCGGCTGAACGTATCATTGAAACGGCAGTTCGGGAAAAAGTAGATATTATCGGTTTGAGCGGACTGATTACTCCTTCACTGGAGGAGATGGTTCATGTGGTGAGCGAACTGGAACGTGCCGGACTGGATATTCCGGTGATGATTGGTGGTGCAACGACCTCCAAATTGCATACGGCATTAAAGATTGCTCCGGTCTATCATGCACCGGTTGTTTATATGAAGGATGCTTCGCTTAATGCGCCGATAGCTTCCCGTCTGATGAACTTTGACCTTCGGGCATCGTTTGCTGAGGAGCTGGAAGATGAGTATGAACGCCTTCGGGAGACCAGCCAGACACGTCAGGTGAAGACGGTTTCCTTGTCGGAAGCTCAGAAAAATAAGCTGGATCTTTGGAGTGAGAAATAAGACCCGGAGTCTGTTTCGCGAATTCCGGATTACACTTCCCCTTGTCACGGATAAAAGGTGGCAAGGGGAAGTTTTTTTTATGTCAGATGGAATGTATGTGTAGGAAAATATGTTTAAGAAAAGCATTTAATCTATATTAACTATGAATCTTAGTTTTAAAACTAATAAATATAGTTCTTTGTGAAAAATCCGGGTATATATTGGAGAGTTTGTCCGGATAAACGATGTTTCATTAAGAATAATAGATATGAGAAGGCTTGTTTTTTATGGCTGTTTTTTCCTGTTGGTATGGAATGTATCTTTGATTTATGCACAGGACAAGGAAATCGTTCGCCAGGCTTTAGCCTGCAAAGATTATGACCGGGTTATTGAAGAAACCAATCGGGCCGATACGTTGGATGCAGAATGCCGCGAGTGGCGTTTGCAGGCGTTCCGGGCTTTGGGACGCTGGACGGACGTACGTAATTTGCTGGAAGAAGCGCTGGCCGCTGATACGACTCAGGCCGGAGTATATGCTGATCTGGCTGATTGTTACCGCCAGCAGGGAAATGTCCGGAAAGCTTCCGGACTTTATGCCCATGCGGTGCGTATGGCTCCGGAAGTGAACTATTTGCGCCGGCGTTATGTGCAGAGCCTGCTTTCCTTGGAAGACTATGCACAGGTCCGGAAGGCCTGTCATGACTGGCTTTCCCATGACTCGCTTTCGGCAGAAGCCTATCGTTTTCTGGGGCAGAGCTTCGAAGCGGTTGACAGTCTGGTTCCTGCCTTTTTAGGTTACCGGGCGGCATATCGTCTGGATTCTCTCGATGCACAGACGGTAGCGCGTGTAGCCAATATCTTCAACAGTAGCGAGCAATATGAAGACGCTCTCGAAGTGACAGAAAAATACCGTCTGACGGATACGACCAGTCTTGATGTGAACCGGCAGAACGCAAAGGCTTATTGTTTGCTGGAACGATATCCGGAAGCCATCCGGCGTTATGAGGCCTTGAAGCAGGCAGGCGACCGTTCGTTTCTTACTTATTATTATCTGGGAGTTTCTTATTATGGGGACAATTGGTTTTATGGGGCTTACGATAATCTGAAAGAAGCTTTGAAGAAAGCTCCTCCTTCACCGGCCAATATCCATACGCTGGTTTACTTTGCCCGGGCAGCTTCCCGTACTTCCTGGAAAGATGAAGGAGTGAAGGCCATGGAAAAAGCAATGGAATATCTGTTGCCTGCGGATAGCTTGAAAGGAGTGATGTATGGAACACTGGCAGAGTGTTATGAATTGAACCGGGATAGTGAGGGGCAGATACGCGCTCTGAAGAAACGGTACGAATGTATGCCGAACCGGGTTTTGCTTTATCGCATCGGCATGTGTTATTACTGGCGAAAGGACTGGGACAATGCCATTCAATATTTGCGCCGTTATATGGCAGAAGTGCCCGAGAAAGAACGCGAAGCTCGGGATGAAAAGGGGAATCTCAAAAAGGATACCAAAACCTATTATCAGAATGCGGAAGACTATATAAAGAAGATCGAAGAAGAGCGTTTCTTCGAGGGGAAGAAATAGCTCTTCTTTTTTATCCTTGTCAGAGGGAGGCCAGGAACTCTTCTGCTTGTGTCAGGGTTTCGGGCTTCCCGATGTCGATGAGGCGCAATGTATCGGTCAGACGGCCTCCGATACGGGCTTCGCGGCAAGTCTGGAGGTAAAAGTCCATAATCGAAAATTTGCCGGTCCACCGTTCGTCCATGTAATGGAACAGGGAAGGAGAAATCACATGAATGCCGCTGAATGCATATTCGCGGTGATGTTCCGGATTGTATGCGAAGCCTTCGGGCTTGGTTTGCAGGGTATCTTTGTTGATCCATCCGCAGAGGCGTTTTTCATCGTCGAACAGAAGATAGCGGACCGTCTTCCGTCGGCTGGCCAGCAGGGTAGCATCATTTCCGCTTTGCCGGTGATATTCATACAAGGCTTTCAGGTCGGTATCTGAAAGAATATCCACGTTGTGTACCAGAAAAGGCTCGTTTCCGCGGAAGAAGGGTTCTGCTTTCCGGATTCCGCCTCCCGTATCGAGCAGGCAGTCACGTTCGTCACTGATATGGATGGTCAGTCCGAAATTCTGGTTTGCCCGAAGAAAATCAAGGATCTGTTCACCGAAATGATGAATGTTGATCACCAGTTCGTTGAATCCTGCCGCTTTCAGTTTCAGGATTACGTGCTCCAGCATGGGGCGTCCGGCCACGGGCACCAGTGCCTTGGGCATATGGTCGGTGAGAGGTTTCAGGCGGGTTCCGAGACCCGCCGCAAAGATCATGGCTTTCATGAGTGAAGAATTTGTCAGGGTTCGAAAGTTTCTCTTATCTGCTGTTCCCGGTGAATCAGTTCCACCCGGATGCCGTATTTCCGGTGCAGATGCTCGGCTGTATGCTGGGCAGAATAGACAGAACGGTGTTGGCCGCCCGTACATCCGAAGCAAACCTGGAGATGAGTAAACCCTCTTTCCAGATAGCGTTCCACATGAGCATCCACCAGCGCATCGGTATGTTCCAGAAAACGGAGAATCTCACCGTCTTCTTCCAGAAAACGGATCACGGGCTCGTCTCTTCCGGTCAATGGCTTGTAACGGTCATACCGGCCGGGATTATGTACGCCCCGGCAATCGAATACATATCCGCCTCCATTTTCCGAAGGATCTTCCGGAATGCCTTTGCGGTAGGAGAAACTCATCACCCGCACGGTCAGTTTCCGCCGGTTGCATGCCGCGGCGAATTGTTTTTGTCCGGCCATGGTTTTCAGTACCTCACAGAGGTAGGGATATTCCGGATAAGGTTCTTCCAGCAAGGCCTGAAGATTGGCAATGGCATAAGGAATGCTTTCCAGAAAATGAGGTTTCTGTTCGAAGTAACCTCTGAATCCGTAGGCTCCCAGTACCTGGAGGGTGCGGAAAAGTACAAACAGGCGGAGCTGGTTTTCAAAATCTGCGGCATCCATCGGGCAATAAGCTTGAAGAGCCTGGCGATACACTTCAGCCAGTTTCCGGCGAAGATTGTCGGGAAAGTTGGCCTTGGCCTGCCAGAGGAAGGAAGCAACGTCATAGAGCACCGGCCCGCGACGTCCGCCCTGAAAGTCGATGAAGCGGGGAGATTCCTGACTGATCATCACGTTGCGGCTCTGGAAATCGCGGTACATGAAAGCACGGGGAGAAGCCTGAGCGAGTGTGTCGGCCATCCGTTCGAAGTCATCTTCCAGCCGGTCTTCCTGAAACTCCGTCCCGGTGGCTTTCAGAAAGCAGTATTTAAAATAGTTCAAGTCCCAGAGTGCACTCCGCCGGTTGAATTCAGGTTGCGGATAACACTTCCCGAAGTCCATGCCTTCCGCTCCTTCAAACTGGAAGCGGGCGAGATCCTGCATCGTCCGTGTCAGAAGCTTTAAGGTCGGTTCGTCAAAATCCTGTCCCCGGCGGTTCTTGATCAGATCGAACAATTGCGTATTCCCCAGATCTTCCTGAAGATATGCGTTCTGGTCGTCGGATACGGCAAATACTCTCGGAACGGGCAGGCCTTTGTGGTGGAAATGGGAAGCCATGTAGAGGAATGTCCGGTTTTCTTCCACGGAAGTACCGATGACTCCGATCAGGGTTTGTTCTCCTTTCAGACGGAAATAGCGGCGGTTGGAGCCGGCCCCGGGAAGGGGTTCGATGGCTTCGGGAGCTTTTCCGGTGAAGGTCTTGTATAGAGTTTCCAGTATGTCGGTATTCATGAGTTCTTTTTTGTAAGATTTATTTAAAACATTTCAAAAGTACAATACTTTTTCCGAATTTGCTTACTTTTGCATGGAATTTTAAAATGGTATGACTATGTTTATGAATGTAAGGAAACTGATTCTGGCAGGAGCCGCTTCGTTGCTTGTTGTGGCTTGTGCGCAGGAGAAAAAAGAAGGTTATGTGATTGAAGGCGAAATAGCCGGTATCCAGACTGGTACCATTTATCTGAAATGCTATCGGAACGGAGCCTTTGAAGAGGTGGATTCGGCCGCCATTGAGAATGGAAAGTTTACGTTCAAGGGTACCTCCGACGAACCGTTGGCATATGCTCTTACTACAGTGAAGGAGAACAAGCGTCCGCAGGTATTTTTTCTGAGCAATGAAAGTGTGCAGGTGAAACTGGACGAGATGCAGAAACAACTCCAGGTATCCGGATCTCCGGAACAGGATCTTTATGCACAATATGAGGGCCGGGTAAGTGAAGATGCGGCGTTGATGGACAGCCTGTTTGCCCGTCATTCCGATTCCCCCGTCAGTGCTTATTTGTTTGTACGCAATCTGCTTTCGCGTCTGGACTATGCTTCGGTGAAGGCTTACCGCGACCGGCTGGATGCTTCGCTGGAAGGAACGGAGTATGTGCGTCAGATTGATGCCCAGCTTGCTTTGCTGTCCCGTCTTCAGGTAGGTGCTGAGGCTCCTGATTTTACGTTGCCCGATGCGGAAGGAAACGATGTCCGTTTGTCATCGTTCCGTGGGAAATATGTACTGATTGACTTCTGGGCATCCTGGTGTCCCGATTGCCGGAAGGAAAATCCGGTCATCGTGAAGGCATGGAATCAGTTCAAGGATAAGAATTTTACGATTCTCGGTGTGTCACTCGACCGCAAGAAGGAGCCGTGGCTTCAGGCCATCGAAAAAGACGGACTGACCTGGACTCATGTCTGTGACTTCAAGGACTGGAACTCGGACGTGGCAAAGATGTATGCCGTAAAGTGGATTCCGAAGAGTTTCCTGCTTGATCCGGAAGGAAAGATCGTAGCCAGCGGGCTGGAAGGAGATGCGCTTCTGGATAAGTTGCAGGAAGTCCTGAAATAAAGAGGAAGGAACGGGCCGGACCGGCAGGAGATATCCTGAAAAAAGCCCGTGAACTTTTTAAAAAAGAATTCGGCGTGTTGATGAAAACGTTTCGGCGTTTGGATCAACACGCCGAAGCGTTTTTATTCTCTCATTTTCTCGGCCAGATACTGTCCCGTATACGAGGCGGCACATCGGGCGACTTCTTCCGGTGTACCGGCCACGACAAGATTACCGCCCTGATCTCCTCCTTCCGGTCCCAGATCGATGACATAGTCGGCACACTTGATGACGTCCATGTTGTGTTCGATAATCACGACGGTGTGTCCGCGGCTGATCAGTGCATCGAATGCCTCGAGCAGTTTCTTGATGTCGTGGAAATGAAGTCCGGTAGTCGGCTCATCGAACACGAAAATGGTTGGTTGTGCCTTTTCGATGCTCAGGAAATAAGCCAGTTTGACACGCTGGTTTTCACCTCCTGAAAGAGTGGATGACGACTGGCCCAGCTTGATGTATCCCAATCCCACTTCCTGCAGGGGTTCCAGGCGTTTCACGATCTTCTTCTGGTTATGCTGGGTGAAGAACTCAACGGCCTGGTTGACCGTCATCTCAAGTATATCGTAAATGTTCTTTCCTTCGAATTTCACTTCCAGGGTATCGCTCTTGAAACGTTTGCCGTGACAGGACTCACATTCCAGTACCAGGTCGGCCATGAATTGCATCTCTACGGTCACCGTACCTTCTCCCTTACACTCTTCGCACCGTCCGCCTTCGGTATTGAATGAAAAATAGCCGGCGGTATAACCCATCTGTTTAGCCAGAGGCTGTTCCGCAAAGAGTTTCCGGATCTCGTCGTACGCCTTCACGTAAGTCACGGGATTGCTTCGGGAAGATTTTCCGATCGGGTTCTGATCAACAAATTCAATATCGTTCACCATCTTGATATCACCTTCCAGGGAGATGAATTCGCCCGGACGGTCACTGGCCTCACTATATTCGCGCTTGAGGGCCTTGTAGAAAATGTCACGTACCAGCGTACTTTTACCCGAACCGCTGACTCCCGTAACGACGGTCATGACGTTGAGCGGGAAACGGACATCAATTCCTTTCAGATTGTTTTCGCGGGCTCCCTTGATCTCGATGAAGTTGTTCCAGGAACGGTGTGTTGCCGGTAGCGGAATGGTTTCTTCACCCAGCAGGTAGCGGACGGTGTAACTGTTGCTTCCTTTCTTCAGGTCTTTCATGTCGCCCTGGTAGACAATTTCTCCACCCAGGCGTCCTGCTTTCGGACCGATGTCGATGATGTAGTCGGCTGCCCGGATGATTTCCTCATCGTGTTCCACGACGACAACCGTATTCCCGAGTTGTTGTAACTGGCGCAACACTTTGATCAGTTTGTCGGTATCCCGGCTATGCAGGCCGATGCTGGGTTCGTCGAGGATGTAGAGCGAACCGACCAGACTGCTTCCCAGAGAGGTGGCCAGATTGATGCGCTGGCTTTCTCCTCCCGAGAGCGAATTGCTCAGACGGTTGAGTGTCAGGTATCCCAGGCCAACGTCGGTCAGGAAGTTGAGCCGGTTGTTTATTTCATTCAGCAGACGCTTGGCGATGGCCTGATCGTGTTCGTCGAGCGTCAGGGTGTGGAAGAATTCCTTGAGACGGTAGACCGGCATTTCTACGAGTTCGGTAATGTTTAGTCCGCCTACCTTGATATAATTGGCTTCCTTCTTCAGGCGTCCTCCGTGACAGGTCGGGCAGACGGTTTTTCCCCGGTAACGGGCGAGCATGACCCGGTACTGGATCTTGTACTGGTTTTCTTCAAGCATTTTGAAGAACGAGTCAATGCATACCTTTTCGCGCGGTCCGTGCCAGAGATAATCTTTCTGCTCCTGAGTCAGTTCATAGTAAGGAGTGAAGATCGGGAAGTCATGTGCCGGAGCTTCCCGCAGGAATTCGGAAAGCCATTCGCCCATTTTTTCTCCCCGCCAGCAGATAACGGCTCCGTCGTAGACACTCAGGGCGCGGTTGGGGATGACGAGATGTTCATCGATGCCGATGATTTTTCCGAAGCCTTCGCAGGTGGGGCAGGCTCCGATCGGCGAATTGAATGAAAACATCTGGTCGCTGGGTTCCTCGAACTTGATTCCGTCCGCTTCAAACTTGGTGCTGAAACGATGAAGCTGAGTCTGTCCGTCGGGCAGGTAGAAACGCAGGAGACAGGCTCCGTCGCCTTCATACATGGCCGTTTCGGCGGAGTCGGTCAGACGGCTGACGGCATCCTTCGTGTCGTCACAACTCATGCGGTCCACCAGCAGGTAGATCTGGTCATCGGGCTGATAGGTATATTCTTCGATGCGGATCATTTCTCCGTTTACCTCCAGACGGGTGAACCCCTGCTTCATGTCCATGTCAATCTGTTCGGCTACGGTACGTCCTTCGCGCGGAAGAATCGGAGTGAGTACGGTGTAGCGGGTTCCTTTCGGATAGGAGAGCATGCAATGGACGATATCCTCCGGGCTGTCTTTCTTCACCAGTTGTCCGCTTACGGGCGAATAGGTTTTTCCGATACGGGCAAACAGAAGGCGCAGATACTCGTAGATTTCGGTGGAGGTTCCGACGGTGGAACGCGGGTTCCGGCTCACTACCTTCTGTTCGATGGCAATGGCGGGCGGAATGCCTTTGATAAAGTCACATTCGGGTTTGCTCATTCTTCCGAGGAACTGGCGGGCATACGAGGAAAGGCTTTCCACATAGCGCCGTTGTCCTTCGGCATAGAGCGTGTCGAACGCCAGCGAGGATTTCCCCGAGCCCGACAATCCGGTGATAACCACCAGCTTGTTGCGCGGGATATCTACGTCAATGTTTTTCAGGTTGTTGACTTTAGCTCCTTTGATGGATATATAGTTACTTTCAGCCATGTTCGTTTTTCGTTTAGATGAGTGTACAAAGATAGCGATTTTTGGCTATCTTTGCGGCTCGAAGCAATCGAAATCGACAACAAATGCTAAATATGAAATTAAGAATCTTACTTGTAGTCTTGATGACATGGATGGGGGCCTTCTGCCTGTCGGCCCAGTCCCGATATCCCAAGCGTGAATTCCGCGGAGCGTGGATACAATGTGTGAACGGCCAGTTCCAGGGTATGCCGACCCAGAAAATGAAGCAGACACTGATCAGTCAGCTCGATAATCTGAAGGGTGCCGGAATCAATGCCATAATCTTTCAGGTGCGTGCCGAGGCCGATGCCTTGTATCGTTCCAGCTACGAGCCCTGGAGCCGTTTTCTGACGGGAGTTCAGGGAAAAGCCCCGCAACCCATGTGGGATCCTCTCCAGTTTATGGTGGAAGAATGTCACAAGCGCGGCATGGAGCTGCATGCCTGGATCAATCCTTACCGGGCACAGACCAAGGGAACGACGGCTCTTTCGCCCATGCATCCTTATAACCGCTATCCGGAACTCTTTGTCCGCTATGCCGGCCAGCTTTACTTTGATCCGGGATATCCTGAATCGCGGAAATACATTTGCAAGATTGTACGTGACATCGTGACGCGTTATGACATTGATGCCATTCATATGGATGATTATTTCTATCCTTATCCGAATCCGGGCGAGGAATTTCCGGACGATGTAAGTTTCGCGGCTTACGGAAGAGGATTTACAAACCGTGCCGACTGGCGCCGTGACAATGTGAATGTACTGATCAAGGAAATCCACGAAACGGTACGCGCCTGCAAGCCGTGGGTGAAGTTTGGTGTATCGCCTTTCGGTATTTACCGCAACCAGAAGAATGATCCGAACGGAAGTGCAACCCGCGGACTCCAGAATTATGATGATTTGTATGCCGATGTCCTGTTGTGGGTGAACAACGGATGGGTGGACTATAACATTCCGCAGATCTATTGGGAAATCGGACATCCGGCGGCCGATTATGATACGCTTATCCGCTGGTGGGCGAAACATTCGGCAGCCCGTCCTCTCTTTATCGGACAGGATGTGGTACGCACCGTGACGAAAGCCGACCTTCAGAATCCCCAGCAAAGCCAGATTCCGGCCAAGTATCGTTTGCAACGTTCGTTGCCTACGGTTCAGGGAAGTTGCCAGTGGTATGCGGCCGCCGTGGTGGAGAACCGCGGACATTACCGTGATCTGCTGGTGAGCGAATACCACAAGTATCCGGCGTTGATTCCGGTTTCACCCTTCATGGACGACAAGGCTCCGGGTAAAGTGAAGAAGCTGAAGCCTGTCTGGACGGAAGACGGCTACATCCTGTTCTGGACCGAACCGAAAGCCAAGACGGAAATGGATAAGGCTGTTCAGTATGTCATATACCGTTTTAACAACAAGGAAAAGGTAGATTTGCATGATCCGTCTCATATTGTTGCCATTACGCGCGACAATTTCTACAAACTTCCTTACGAGAGCGGCGACGTGAAGTATCAGTATGTGGTGACGGCACTCGACCGCCTGCATAATGAGTCGAAAGCCGTAAAGAAGAAAGTCAAACTCTGATTCGCTTCACTATGGAGAATGATGATAGGAAATGGGAGATTCTCCAGAGCGAGTATCTCATCAAGCGCCCCTGGCTTACGGCACGACGTGACCGGGTGCGCCTGCCCAATGGGGTGATCAACGACGAGTATTATGTCCTTGAATACCCCGACTGGGTCAATGTGATTGCCATTACGAAAGAAGGAGATTTCCTGATGGAACGCCAGTACCGGCACGGTCTGCAATGGACGGGTTATGAACTTTGTGCCGGAGTGTGCGAGGCCGGTGAAGATCCGCTGGAATCTGCCCGCCGCGAGCTTTATGAAGAAACAGGTTATGCCGGAGGGGAATGGGTGAAGCACATGACGATTTCCGCAAACACGAGTACCATGACGAATCTTTGTCATTGCTTTGTGGCAACGGGAGTGGAGCGTGTATCCGGCCAGCATCTGGAAGAAACGGAGGATATTTCGGTTCATCTCCTTTCGGTGGACGAGGTACGCCGCCTGCTTACGGGTAATGAGATCCGCCAGGCGCTGATGGCTGCTCCTTTATGGAAATACTTTGCAGAACATCATTTGCTGTAAAATAAGACAGGGGCGGAGCATAATGTTCCGTCCTGTGTTATTTGAATAAAATAGAAGGGGGTAGTGGAGCATACCGGACTCGAACCGGTCACCTCGACACTGCCAGTGTCGCGCTCTAGCCAGATGAGCTAATGCCCCTTGTCTGAATTTCTTCGCGAAGATAAGACATGAATCGATTTCCGGCAATGATTCCTGCTTTTTTCTTTTCTTGTGAAACAATATTTAACAAAACTAAAAGTTATGGATATACAGATTCGAAAAGCCCTTCCGGCTGATCTGGACGTATTGATGGATATCTTTGAGGTGGCACGCCGTTTCATGCAGGCCACCGGCAATCCGAACCAGTGGATCAACGGCTATCCCGGACGCGAACTGATGGAGCGTGAAGTGGAAGCCGGACATTGCTTTGTGTGCATCGATGACCGGCAGGAAATCATCGGTACTTTTTGCTTTATTTTGGGTGAAGATCCCACCTATGCTTACATTGAGGACGGCTCCTGGCCCGATCAGGAACCTTATGGAGTGATTCACCGGCTGGCTTCCCGGGGCACTTGTCCGGGGGTGGCTGAGGCTTGCGTCCGCTGGTGTGCCGGTCAGGGAGTCCATCTTCGGGCAGATACTCATGCCGATAACCGCGTCATGCAGCATATTCTGGAGAAGCAGGGCTTCGTAAGATGCGGAATTATCTATGTGGCCAACGGTACTCCGCGCATTGCTTATCAGCGCGGATAGGATCATTTTTCTAAATAAGTCTTAATTGATAAATATTTTCCGCCGGAAATTTTTTCTAATTGCAATAATTTATTTCCTTTGCAAAAAGTTTCCATTAGAAATTAAATATTTATCAAGATAGATTATGAAATACGTCATTATTGGAGGGGTGGCCGGTGGAGCCACGGCGGCGGCACGCATCCGTCGCAATACGGAAAAGGCAGAAATCATTCTGTTTGAACGGGGTGAATACATTTCGTATGCCAATTGCGGATTACCTTATTATATAGGAGGTGTTATTGAGGAGCGGGAGCGTTTGTTTGTCCAGACTCCCGAAGCCTTCGGCAAGCGTTTCAACATCGATGTACGTACCCGTTCGGAAGTGACGGGAATTGATACCGCCGGAAAGCAGGTAACCGTCCGTACGTCCGAAGGCCGGGTGTACACGGAAAGCTATGACAAGCTGCTTCTTTCACCGGGTGCGTCTCCGGTGCGTCCTCCTCTGCCCGGAATTGAAAGCCGGGGAATTTTTACCTTGCGCAATGTGAACGATACCGACCGCATCAAGCAATACATGAACGAGCATGCGGTGAAGCGTGCCGTCATTGTGGGAGGAGGTTTTATCGGACTGGAGATGGCTGAGAATCTTCATCATGCCGGAGCTGAAGTATCCGTTGTGGAAATGGCAGATCAGGTGATGGGCCCCATCGACTATTCCATGGCTGCTCTGGTTCACGAGCACCTGCTTCAGAAAGGAGTGAAACTCTATCTGAAACAGGCCGTCGAGTCATTCGAGGAAACTTCACAAGGGCTGGCCGTGCATTTCAAGTCGGGTGTCCGTCTGGAAGCCGATCTTGTGATCCTTTCCATCGGCGTACGTGCCGAAACCCGGCTGGCCGAGCAAGCCGGTCTGAAACTGGGGGAAATGAAGGGTATCTACGTGGACGAATATCTGATGACTTCCCAGTCTGATGTCTATGCCGTTGGCGATGCCATTGAATATCCGCATCCGATTACCGGTAAGCCCTGGCTGAACTTTCTGGCAGGTCCGGCCAACCGCCAGGCACGTATCGTGGCCGACAACATGGTGTTTGGAAACCGCATCAAGTACGAGGGATCCGTGGGTACTGCCATTGCCAAGGTATTCGATATGACCGTTGCTTCTACGGGACTTCCCGCCAAACGCCTGAAACAATTCCAGTTGCCTTATCTTTCGGCTACCATCCATTCCGGTTCTCATGCCGGTTATTATCCCGGTTCGCTTCAGATGGATATCAAGATCACTTTCTCGCCGGAGGACGGACGTCTCTACGGAGCGCAGATCGTGGGGTATGACGGAGTAGACAAACGGATTGATGAATACGCCCTTGTCGTAAAACGCGGAGGTACGGTCTATGACCTGACGGAGCTGGAGCATGCATATGCACCTCCATTCTCTTCGGCCAAAGATCCGGTAGCCGTATCGGGCTACGTAGCCGGCAATATCCTGAGTGGAAAGATGACTCCCCTTTACTGGCGGGAACTTCGTGATGCCGACCTGAGCGGAGTGACACTGGTGGACGTGCGTACCGCCGATGAATATGCACTTGGCCGTATCCCGGGAGCCGTGAATGTGCCCCTTGACGACCTTCGTGCCCGTCTTTCGGAAATCCCGGCCGACAAGCCCGTATGGCTGTATTGCGGAGTAGGTCTGCGCGGGTACCTTGCTTCGAACATCCTCAAGGAAAACGGTTACAAGGAAGTACGCAATCTGATCGGTGGTCTGAAAACCTACAAGGCGGCCATCGCTCCCTTGCCTTCCCCCGAAGATTATGCTCCCACCTGCGGAGGTGGCTGTTCTGCTCCGAAGGAAAATACAGAATGCCGGCCGGCCAGGGTGCTGAAACTGGATGCTTGCGGACTCCAGTGTCCGGGACCGGTTCTGAAACTCAAGCAACACATGGATAACCTGAAGCCCGGTGAGCGTCTGGAAGTTTCGGCTACGGATGCCGGATTCCCGCGCGACGCCGAAGCCTGGTGCCGGTCGACGGGCAACCGCTTCCTTTCGAAGACGTCCGGCAAGGGAGTATATCAGGTTGTAGTGGAAAAAGCAGCATGCGGATCAGCTCCGTCCGTTCCGTCGGAAGGTGATAAAGGAAAAACTTTTATTCTTTTTAGCGATGACCTTGATAAAACTTTAGCTACCTTTGTGCTGGCTAACGGCGCGGCGGCTACCGGACGGAAAGTGACGATCTTCTTCACTTTCTGGGGACTGAATGCCATTAAGAAAGAACGTAAGCCCCACGTACGGAAGGACTTCTGGGGACGGATGTTCGGATGGATGCTTCCGGCCGATTCACGGAAACTCGGACTTTCAAAAATGAATATGGGAGGAATCGGTGCCCGGATGATGCGTTTCCTGATGAAAGAAAAGGGGATTGACTCGCTGGAAACGCTCCGTCAACAGGCCATTGACAACGGAGTGGAATTCATTGCCTGCCAGATGTCGATGGACGTAATGGGAATCAAACGTGAAGAATTGCTTGATTCCGTGAGTGTCGGTGGGGTGGCCACCTACATGGAGCGCGCCGAACAGGCCAATGTCAACTTGTTTATTTGATTGTATGGAGAAAATTACTTGTATATGTGTGATGAGAGAGCTTTTCCAGGCTCTCTCTTTACTGGAATCCCGTTTGTTGGAAAGCCACGGAATTTCGTTGAACGAGGCGGTGGTCCTGTGTAGTGTCGGCACGGAAACCGTGACGGCAAGCACCATTGTGAGCCGCACCGGAATGACTCCTTCGCATGCTTCGAAGGTGATCCGCATGGCCGAAGAAAAGGGCATGCTTGAACGTACACCGGGGACAAAGGACAAGCGCCAGATGTATTTTGTTCTTACCGGCAAGGCAAAGACCTGTCTGGCCGGTATTCGTGAGCAGGGAGTGGAAATTCCGGAGATGCTTGCTCCCCTGTTTCGGGAACATCAGGTTTGAGAAAGGAGACAAAGGATATGGCTAAACATAAATTCCAGTTGGAAGTGCCCGGCGGAGCAGACCGGGTATTGCTTCATACCTGTTGCGCACCCTGTTCGTCGGCCATCATCGAATGTCTGATGCAACACGGAGTTCGCCCTACCATCTATTATTGCAATCCCAACATTTATCCGCGGGAAGAATACCTCATCCGCAAGGACGAGTGTACCCGTTATGCCCTTTCCCTGGGGCTGGAGATTGTGGATGCCGATTACAACCATGAAGCCTGGCTGGAAGCCATGCGGGGGCTGGAGCAGGAACCCGAACGCGGAGGCCGGTGTCTGAAATGTTTCCGCCTGCGTCTGCTCGATACGGCCCGTTATGCCCATGAACACGGCTTCTCGCTCATTACTACCACACTGGCTTCTTCGCGCTGGAAAAGCCTTGACCAGATCAATGAAGCCGGACGATATGCCGTGTCCGTCTATCCCGATGTCATCTGGTGGGACCAGAACTGGCGGAAGGGCGGACTGAGCGAACGCCGCCTGGCCATTATCCGCGAATACGGCTTCTACAACCAGCAATATTGCGGATGTGAGTTCAGCATGCGGGCTTCTCAGGCTCGATAGGAACCGTATTCTCCTTGTAGGCGGCAAATCCTTTTACTTTGACCCGCTCTTTTTTCTCTTCTTCGCTTCCGGTGGCCGAGCCCAGCTGGTTCAGGTTATCCTTGATGGCATTGTGCGTATCGAAGAAATAGTCGAGCAACATCTTCATGTGCTCCTCCAGTTCTCCTTCGTTGGGCGAGAAGAAAGTATGGCAACGCGAGTGCAGACCGATGGTCTTTTCGTCTTCGTCCACCATGTAGACGGTTGTAACGAGTGAGTTGACATTCACCGCATTGATCACTTCCTTCAGGACGGGGAGCGCCTCATTGTCCACATTGATGGAGCCCCACCACGGGTTCCAGATCATGATGAAGCGGTTTTCTTCCTCGGCGGCGATGTAGAAGTCATCTCCCTGGTATTTGAAGGTCACGTGTCCTTCCTCATTGATTTCGGGCTGGCATCCTATTTTTTTCAGGACACTGATCACCAGTTTCTGGGTGGAAATATTGTCCAGCTCGTCGCGTGTCATCCGTTCGATGTGATCCAGCCGTTTGCGGCGTTCGTGCATGAATCGCATGAGAAACAGGACTATGGGCCACAGGGCCAGAGCTATGACGGCAATCAGAATGGTAACGTCGGTAATGTTGTTCATGGCAGATTTGATTTTGGTTCTGCTTATAAAGTTAGGAAAATAAACGATAGATGTAACATCTCTCATTAGTTATTAGACTTTTTTAAAGGTCGCAGGAGCAGTAAAACGACATTCTTTTTGTTTTATATACGAAACAATAAAAAACTGGACTTATGAGAGGTATGATTGTAATAATGCTGATGGCTTTGTCCGTAGTGGCAGGGCAGGCACAGGAAACCCGGGAACTGACCCGGCAGGAAAAGAAAGAAATGCAGGCACGTCTGGACAGCTTGCTCCATGTGGAGGCAGAAGAGGCGGTCAATGCCCGTGCCTTTACGCTGGAAGCCGACAAGGTGATGTTCAAGTATGGCGAAACGGCCTACGTTACGTCGACCACGAACTTTGTTTCCGTGAAAGGCGACGATGCGGTGGTGCAGGTAGCTTTCAATGTGCCGGTAAGCGGTCCTAACGGACTGGGCGGAGTCACCGTCGACGGTTCTGTATCCAGCTATGAAGTGGAGAAAGACAAGCGCGGTAACCTGCTTCTGACGATGAACGTGATGGGTACCGGTATTTCGGCCCGTGTGGATATCACGCTTTATAAGGGAAGCAACGAGGCATCGGTGACCATAACACCCAACTTCAACTCGAACCGGATGACGCTGAGCGGACAGATTGTACCGATAGAGAAAAGTAAAGTATTTAAAGGACGTTCCATCTGACGGAGGTCACCTGAGTGACAATTTCCGTACCGGGTACGAACCTGTTAATGATAAGGAGAAAGAAGTATGAAAAAAATGTTATTCCTGGCTTGCATGGCGCTTACTCTGGCTGCCTGCGAGAAAGATCCGGACATGAACCAGCTGGATGCAGATCTGGTGATCTATACGGATCATGACAATAATGCCGCTTTCGACGGCTATAAGACCTATTTCCTTCCGGACAGTATTCTGGAGGCGGGAGGATACAAAGCATCCTACTGGAAGGATGAGAATGCGAAAGCCCTCGTCGATGCGGTGGCCCAGCAGATGGATAGCCGCGGCTATACCCGTCTGACAGATCCGGAGAAGAAAGATCAGGCCGATGTGGGCGTGCAGCTCTCATACGTGGCACAGACGAATCATGTGGTTTCCTATCCCAGTTATGGCGGATGGTGGGACTATGGTTTCTGGGGTCCCTGGTGGGGAGGCTGGTATTATCCGTATCCCGTGAGCTATTCTTACGACACTCAGACCATGCTGATTGAAATGGTTGATCTGACGAAAAAGGACACTTCGGAAGTGAAGAAGCAGGACATTCCCGTGGTATGGTATGTCAGCATGTCCGGATTCATGTATGGCAACGGACGCGTCAACCAGCAGTTGTTGCTGGACGGTGTGAACCAGGCCTTTGAGCAGTCACCCTATATACAATCGAACAAATAAAGGAGGAAAACAACATGAAAACGATCTATACATATTTAAAGAGAGTAGTGCTGGCAGGCTGTATGCTTGCCGGAGCTGCTGCTCCAACCTTCGCACAATGGGATTCCAGCAAAGCCCATCTGATAGTAGACTGGCAGATGAACGCTCCGTTCTCGACCGGTTATGCCGACAAGATCAGCGGATGGGGTATGAACTTTGAAGGTCTGTACGACGTGACTCCGCGCTGGTCAGTAGGTGCCTTTGTGATGTACCACACCAACCACCGTTATATCGGCCGTCAGACCCTGCAATTGTCACCGACGGAATCGCTGACCACCGATCAGCAACGTTCGGCTTTCCAGCTTCCTTTCGGTGTGTCAACGGCCTACACCCTGTGTCAGGGCAATTATGTCCGTCCGTATATCGGTGCGAAAGCCGGAGCTGTGTTTGCCCGTAACACCACTTACTTTTCTTCCACAGGCGTGTATGACGAAGCGTGGGGATTCTACGTGTCACCCGAAATCGGCCTGCGGATCTATCCGGTTCCCGGCAAACGCTTCGGGTTCCATGTGGCCGGCTATTATAGCTATGGTACCCAGCACACGAAAACCCTGACCTGCGATATCGAAGGACAAAGCAATGCGGGTTTCCGTGTGGGTGTGATCTTCTGATCACTATGATCTGAATATTTCTGTTAATTGAATATATTTTTCTCGTTTTTCAACAGAGGGGTGGGGGTTGTGAAATTCTCACCCTTCGCCTTTTTGGAGCGTGACGGTGATCCGCTTATTTTATGGATGATTCTCTCTCTGATTACCAATGATTTATAATCATACTAAGAGTGCCTTTACAACGACCGCACGATTGGGCCCCAACGACCGCACGATTGGGCCCCAACGACCGCACGATTGAGTCCCAACGACCGCATAATTCAGCCCTAACGACCGCACGATTCGGTTGCATTGAATAGAGGATTAAGAAGGATCTGGGCTAGCAGTGTTTTTCGTTAAAAGAATGTAGGGAGTAAGGTTGTAAAGGAGTTTTCAAATTAAATATCTGTCTGCAAAAAAAGTCTGCTGCATACATTCTTGAATGACATACCTGATTAATTGTATTTCGTTTCAGGAATGTTGTTCGTGATGCGTGCAGCAGACTTATGAAATAAAACTTTTTATATCGTTTTATGCTTTAAAATCCGGTTTTTACCGTGCCTGTATGCGGGTGATTTCTCCGATGTACAGGGTATATTCTTTCGACGGATCAATGGACTGGTTAAGTGATTTCAGTTCTTCGGCCGACATTTTCTGGGTAGTAGATTTCCGGCATTCGATAACCACGGCAGGCTCGGTGCCCCGGGCGGTATAGAACGAAATGCGGTAGGTGTCGTTGTGTTCCATCAGGGTGCTGGCTGCATAACGGCTCTGGTCGATGAGCAGGTAGGAAACGTTCTTGTTGAACATTTGTCCGAATCCTCCCCAGTTTTCGGCTTTGATATCGATAACTTCATCGTTGGCCGTAAGGGTGATGCGTCCGTCTTTGGTCATTTCGTTCAGGTTGGCCGGAAGCTGGGCGAAGCTGATGTCCTGAAGCTTGCCTGAAGGAGTTGCCAAAGACGGAGTTGCCGGTACGACAGGGGTTGCAGGTATGGCGGGAGCGGCAAGTGCTGCCTGTCCCAGTGCGTTGGTGGCCGCGAGGAAAAGCTCGTCTTTCAGGTCGATGGTTTCGCGTCTGAATTTGCCGCAGATGGGAGCCAGCTTGGTCTGTTTCTTGTTCAGTGCCATTTTGTCGTTGATCCACTCTTCGGCGGTGTATTTTTCGCCTCCGTCGCGGGCTTCGTCATACCAGTAGCGGATGCGGCTCATGGTCAGCAGACATTGTCCGTCGCCGGCTTTTGCCGTGAGCTGGTAGTAGACCCGGGTGCGGTCGAGCGAAAGGGCCGTAGAGGAGAATACCATCCATTCTTCGGCCGATGCGGCGATGTCTCCGTCTTCCTTGTTGGTGTAGACTACGCGGCTCTGCATGCCGTCTTCGGGCTGGAAGCGTTCGTTGGCCCAGTCGAGCATACGCTGGTAAATTTCATCTTTTGAGAGTCCGGGAGCGTTGATTTCCCGGGTGAAGGTAATTTTTCCGTCTTCATAGGTAAGTGCGCCTGCCAGGTATTTGGGATCGGAGTTGTTTTTCTCCTTGTTGTCTTTCGCGATGGCGAACAGAGGAAGGCAGGCCAGAAGGATCAGTAAGATTTTTTTCATGGTTTTCTCTATTTAACTTTGCACAAAGATAGGAAATAAAAAAGAGAAGCAGTTTTCTGCTTCTCCTTTTTTGTTATTTTAAGACAATGTCTTTATTTTACGGGGATCTTGTCGATACGTGCCTGATGACGTCCTCCTTCGAAAGCGGTGTTGAAGAATTCGGTCATGATCTGGTCGGCGGTTGCTGTATCGATAAATCTTCCGGGCATTACGAGCACATTGGAGTCATTGTGCTGGCGGGCAAGCCGGGCGATTTCGGGGATCCAGCAGAGTGCGGCGCGTATTCCCTGGTGTTTGTTGAGGGTCATGCTGATTCCTTCTCCACTTCCGCAGATGGCGATGCCCGGATAGCATTCGCCTGCTTCTACGGCTTCGGCCAGCGGGTGAGCGAAGTCGGGATAGTCGCAGCTGGCGGTTGAGTAGGTACCGAAATCTTTATATTCCCATCCTTTTTGTTCCAGCCATTGTTTCACGAATTCTTTCAGTTCGAATCCGGCATGGTCGGAAGCCAATCCTATTGTTTTCATCAGAACATTGCTTTTACTTGGTTATACACATTTTCGGCGTTGAAGCCTAATTTTTCATCCAGTACCTTGTAGGGAGCTGAGAAGCCGAAAGAGTCGAGTCCCCATACTTTTCCGTTGGCTCCTACCAGTCCTTCCAGGTTGACGGGAAGTCCGGCGGTAAGGCCGAATACTTTGGCTCCGGCGGGGATGATGCTTTCCTGATATTCTTTGCTCTGGCTCCGGAAGAGTCCTTCGGAAGGTACGGATACGATACGTGTCTTGATACCGTCCTTGTGGAGGAGTTCGGCTCCGGCTACGAGGGTAGACACTTCTGATCCGGATGCTACGAGGATCACGTCGGGAGTACCTTCAGAGTCGCTTACGATGTAAGCTCCCCTGGCTGCTTCGGCGTAGTTGGTTCCTGCGGGCAGGCTGTTGACGTTCTGGCGTGAGAAGATCAGGCCGGTAGGGGTGTCGGTATTTTCCATGGCGAGCTTCCAGCATACGGTAGTTTCGTCCACATCGGCGGGACGGAGTACGAGCATGGAGTTCTTGCCGTCGTGGTTCTTGATTTTTTCCATCAGGCGGATCTGTGCTTCCTGTTCTACGGGCTGGTGGGTAGGTCCGTCTTCACCTACACGGAAAGCATCGTGTGACCAGATGAACTTCACGGGAAGTTTCATGAGTGCGGCCATACGGATGGCAGGTTTCATGTAGTCGGAGAATACGAAGAAGGTTCCGCAGGCGGAGATCACACCTCCGTGGAGGGTCATACCGATACAGCAGCATGCCATGGTGAGTTCGGCTACTCCTGCCTGGAGGAATGCGCCGCTGAAGTCGCCCTTGGCGAAGGCATGGGTTTTGTTGAGGAATCCTTCGGTCTTGTCGGAGTTGGAAAGGTCGGCTGATGAACAGATCATGTTGGGCACCTGTTCGGCAAGCAGGCCGAGTACTTTGGCCGATGCGTTGCGGGTAGCGTCGCCTGCCTTCTGTTCGATAGAGTTCCAGTCGATGCGTGGAGCCTTTCCGCTGAACCATTCAGC